>OBEQ010441653.1_pt1 | contig 686520 bp, 674 predicted proteins | sample 1670901 | NCBI WGS metagenome assembly OBEQ01 (sample SAMEA104232315, study PRJEB22302) | groundwater metagenome | biome: forest; feature: aquifer; material: groundwater | place: USA | collected 2011-08-07 | depth 5.4 m
CCAGCGGCATCCGAGGCCGTCACCGTAATCACGTTGCTGCCGGTGGACAGCGAAATGCTGCTGGCTGACCAACTGGAGGTGCCGCTTGCGGTACCGCTGCCGCCCCGGTTGTTGGACCAGGTGACGCGGGTGACGCCGACATCGTCGGAGGCGGTGCCAGAAAGACTTACCGTCGAGTTGGGCGCGGTGTAGCTGCTGCTGGACGTCGGAGACGTAATGGATGCCGTCGGTGACCCCGGGCTTGGAGCCGGCGAGGGAGCCGGGCTGCCAGACGAAGGTGGGGTCGAGCTAGATCCGTTTCCGGTCGCCTCGGCACCACCGCCGCAGGCTGCCACTGACATGGCAATTAGAAGTCCAAAGGCACCGTATAAAAGTGACCTGGAAGTAACCTGATTGTGTTGACAGTTTAGAAGCATCCGTCTCATCCTTATCCTTTGATCGAGACCCGCACTTTAGAAGTCCCGTCTGCTTGGCAGACAGTGATTTGAAATCGAAAGTGGGGCTGTCCTAAGAAATCTATCAGCTGGATTGGTACATGCAATTAAAATAGAATCCGTGGCCGATATATGGGGCGCTACCTCGGATAAGTGGTAAGCGTCGAAGCAAATCCATAAAATCACCCTGATTTATCGTTATTTGCGTGCGTCTTTCCCTGAACCGATCCTCATCAATTCACATCAGTCATTCATCGATTCGGCAACCCCATCCCTTTACGTTGGGCGAGTATCGCATCAATGCGCGGATGGCAGAAGTGTATTCAGCGGATAAAAACTCGGAGAGGGTCATGCTTTTGGTAAATGTTCTGGCGCGAGTGTTGATCAGTTTTTTGGTTTTGATAGCGGCTCTTGGGGTCGGCTTTTGGCCATCACCGACACACGCGGATACGTATCCCGACCTTAACATCGCTGCCCTGGCTTATGGACGCGACCAATCTTTCAGTCCTGCGGAGTGCGCGGAAATGGGCAGGAAGTTTGACGTCCTCCTGGAGGGCAGGGAATGTTACTCGATTATCAAATCAATCAATCCGGCATCGGTTATCCTCGCTTATATCAATAGCTCCAACTGCACCAAGGGCGACGATGTTTGCAATTATCTGGAAAGCTTGGAGCACCCCGAAGACTACTTTCTGAATTTTACTTCTGATGGCGTGCAGCAAATTGACGATAAAAAAATAAAACGAAATAAAGGGCAGCGAGTGTGTGCGTATGGCGCCGGTTGTACCGACGGGGTTAAAGGAACTCGTTGGACAACGGACTATATCTCGGAACAGTCGAGAAACGTGATCGCTGGCTTTCTGCTGAACAAGAAGAACCTGCCAAAAAACGCGGATGGTTGGTTTGTCGACAATATGGATCGGGGATGTTCTTACTCGGGCCGAGTCGCGTCCGGGACCGTTGAGTATTCTCTGGAAAATGACAACAATGGCTCGCTTGACGCAAGTCCACGGATGGAACAGAGCTGCAACAAGCTGCGCAAGCAGGTCATGGACGGTGCCGGCCTCGATCTCTATATCGTGGACAACATATCAAATTGGGGTATTACTACTTGCGGTGGCACATACTGGTGGCAAGTATGTACCAATGAGCATGGGAAATTGTCCCGCAAGTATGCCGAGGGGGTGCTCGTCACACCGGGTGTGCTCCAGGAATTCTTTTACCGCATCACCGGTAATTACGAAGATTTCGCCACGCACTATGATGGTTTGCGTGAGATATGGAATTACCGCGGGAAGAAAAAAAATAATCTGTTCATCATGTGGTATATCGCTGCCGGCGTTGGCGATATCCCGGCGAATAGCGATCGTGTCAAAATGTTTGCGCTTGGCACGCATCTCCTATTCCAGTTCCCGGCCGCCTACATTCGGTACGACGGTCAGAATCGCAACAACACGCCTTTAATCGGCGACTGGTTTGATGCTATGGGCGCACCTTTTGGAAAAGCCAAGGGCGAACGCATCGCGATCGAAGCCGGGCGAGTGTACAGGCGCCAATTTGACAATTCAATCGTCGTCGTGCGCTTTCGTAAAGGTTGGAACGACAACTATACGAATGAAGGGATTTACGATCTGGGAGGAGATTATTTTCCGCTCAAGGCCGATGGCTCTTTCGCGGAGAGCGCGGTCAGTAAGATCACCCTTCGCAATTCAGAAGCGTTTATAGGCATCAAAAATAAACCGTAAGTATCGGTCGTGTAAAAGATGGCGGTTACCGCCCTGTTTATCCGACCGCGAGTTAAAGGCGCCAAACGCAGAGACCCGCGGCACGCAACGCGTCAGAATTGAATTGTGATTTTACGTCAATAAAGCAACCGTTCGGCACGATTTTTTTTGAGAAATCGGAAACATCTCGACTTAGTAAGTCACGATGCGGGACCGCGGCCACAACCGCATCCGCTACGGGCAATTGATCCCAGGAGACGAGTTCAATCTTGTATTCGTGTTGCGCGTCCGCCGGTGACGCAACCGGATCATGTACGAACACATTGACGCCGTAGGAGCGCAATTCGTTGATGACATCGATGACGTGGGAATTGCGCAGATCCGGCACGTTTTCCTTGAATGTAAGACCGAGCACGTTAATTTTGGCACCTTTTACAGGGCTGCCACTGCGGATCATTTCCTTGATCGTTTGTTCGGCAATATATTTCCCCATGTTGTCATTGATGCGCCGTCCCGCGAGGATTACCTCAGGGTGGTAGCCGAGCATTTCCGCCTTGTGCGTCAGATAGTAGGGATCTACGCCAATACAATGGCCGCCGACAAGGCCCGGACGAAACGGTAGGAAATTCCACTTTGTGCCCGCTGCCTGTAGAACCTCAAGTGTATCGATTCCGAGTTTGTTAAAAATGAGCGCCAACTCGTTCATGAGCGCGATGTTCAGATCGCGCTGGGTATTTTCGATTACCTTTGCCGCTTCCGCGACGGCAATGCTCGAGGCACGAAACACACCTGCTGTCACTACTGCGCTATAAAGTTTTGCGACTGCCTCAAGAGTGTTCGCATCGTCGCCCGAAACCACTTTTACAATCCGGGTCAGGGTATGTTCTTTGTCTCCCGGATTGATTCGTTCCGGCGAATACCCGATATGGAAGTCTTTTTTCCATTTCATGCCGGAGAATTTTTCCAGCACCGGGATACACACCTCTTCGGTAGCGCCCGGATAGACGGTGGATTCGTATATTACTGTTGCGCCACGCTTCATGTTTGCGCCGACGAGTTCGCTCGCTCCGACGAGGGGCGTGAAATCCGGCAGGCGTGCCGCATCAACCGGGGTCGGAACGGCAACGACTATAAAATCAGCATTTGCCAGCGCTTTGGGATCGGTTGTTACCGTTAATTTTTGGGCGGCACGCAGTTCATCAGAGGACACTTCGCCGGTGGGGTCAATGTGCTTGCGATAATGGGCCACCTTATCGGCGTTGAGATCGAATCCGACAGTGGTAAATTTTTTGCCGAACTCGACGGCAAGAGGCAGACCGACGTAGCCGAGTCCGACGACGGCAACGATGTGCATTGAAAAGGCTCCCTTTTATGGTTGTTTCGACAAAGCGAACGGCGTAGTTTACTTGAGCCACGTTGCTTCTCCAAGTACGTGGCTTTTTTGGAGTAACGAGGAAGGTTCTGTGTATTTGGCTAAATCACTGTCTCGGTTTGTGTTCAATGCGGCATAATGCCAGCACGCGCTGCGCGTATCGGCCGCCAAAGGCCGGTGGGTATCACAATATGAAGAACGTATGAATATCCTCGTCACCGGCGGTGCCGGATTCATAGGATCACACGTAGTAGACAAACTGATTGCTCAGGGCGATCACGTGCGCGTGTTAGATAATCTTTCAACCGGTAAACGCGGCAATTTGCCCGAGACCGGGATTGAATTCGTTTGCGGTGATATTCGTGACTTCGCGACCGTGGAAAAGTCTGTTCAGGGGATGGACGCCATCTTCCATCTCGCTGCTGTTGCCTCAGTTCAGGCGAGCGTGGACGATCCGATGGGCACACACGCGACGAATCTGATTGGAACGCTGCATTTGCTTGAAGCCGCGCGACGACTGCGGGTACGACGAGTGGTCTATGCCAGTTCCGCGGCGGTTTATGGCGATACACAACGTCTGCCGGTTCCGGAAGCGTGTATGCCGAATCCGCTGTCGCCTTATGCTGCCGATAAGCTCGCGGGCGAGCACTATCTGAGTTTCTACGGAAACAAGTTCGGAATCGAGGGCACAGGGTTTCGTTTTTTCAATATTTATGGCCCACGCCAGGATCCATCATCACCGTATTCAGGTGTAATTAGTATTTTCGTCGAGCGTCTGCGCACCGCTGCACCAGTGACGATTTTCGGTGATGGCCATCAAACACGGGATTTCGTTTACGTTGGCGATCTGGCACAGGTGTTGTTGCAGTCGTTAAGCACCGAGAGCACGGTGGGCAAAATCATGAATGTGGGAAGAGGGAAGGAGTGCTCATTGATCGAATTGATCGAAGTGCTCGAGCGCTTGACTGGCCGCAACTTAACCCGCCGACATGATCCATCGCGAGTCGGTGATATTGTGCGGTCCTGTGCGGATGTCAGCCAGTTACGAGCCAATCTTGGTTTTGTTCCAGCAACGTCTCTTGATGACGGACTCGCCCAGTTGTTGTCGGATATTGGCATAACCGCTTAACTCAGTTAGTTATCACGTCGATTCAAAAACCACTCGCGTGAACCTGCGAGTCGTTCAGTGACGGGTGAGCACCGATCGGATTCGATTTAGATGAAAGCGCCACGCGTATCGTTCCGGATAGTCAGGTGGAAATAACAGATTCCAGGGGAGAGCGGCAAGGTTCGCAAGTGGATGCCACGGCCGTAGTAGTGTGTTCCACACTATCTTGACGTTCCACGAAGTAAAAGGGCGGGAAAATGATTGAGGGCTCAGCAGAAAACGACTTATAAGCTGATGCCGAATCGCGGTTATCAGCGGACTCGGCGCCGGTTGGGAGCGTTTTAAACGGTGCATGACATCGTCGGGTATGGCAATGAGATCGTAATGTGTCAGATAGCTTAAAAGAAGATGTGTGTGGACGGCAGCTACGTTGCCATCAAGACTCGACATCAGCAGGTCCCAGTCGAGAGTGCCACCGTATTTGCGAAGCAGCAGAATCAGATCGATAAATGCGGTGGGTTCTCGCGAAAAGGTCAGATGTTCCGCCATATGGGAACAGATATAGGGAAGTTGTAACTCCGGCCGCAGCCGATAAACTTCACGATTGTCGATGACTGTCGCTATACGATTACGGCCAACGAAGTCGTTAGAAAAAATTGAGTCGCGGCCCACCATGGTGATCAAAGGGAAGAGTGTCTTGTGCACTTCAATACACACTGGAAACTCGCGGTGGAAAAACGGCATACTATGATGGTGGGTTGCGTAGAATTCTGGTGAGAACTCGGATCGTTGCAGGTAGCCGAGTTCTCGCAGTGATTGTTCCAGCTTATGTTGATGATCAACATCGACTAGAAGGTCGATATCCCCCATCGGTCGTAGGTGAGGTCTTTCGTAAATATCCTGACAGACTGAAATTCCCTTCAACAGAGTGACGGACGGTGAATAGGCGCGTGTTGCGTCGAGCACTTGCGCCAGGGCATCCAACAGCGTTCCGTTGACAACCCGTGCGGTGAGATCAGCGGCACGGAGAGCGGATCGTTGTGTGGTCGTTTGTGGTCGCGGAGAAGATAGCGCTGTCGCCCGATGGAGCAGAGGGCCCAGGCCCCGGTCGAGAATCCACGAAATTTCAGAATCAGAAAAGACCGTTGGATCGAGATCTTGTCGATCCTGTGCGATGGCGCGAAGCAAACTCAGAATAGCTGGAGCTCGCATTTTGTGTCGTTGGGCTAAAAACAGTATAGGTAATCGTTGCTCACCAGCTTAACATATTGTGCGACGGCGCTATTTAAGACCGGTTCCCGGAGCATGAAGGAATTAAGCGGCCGTGGTTATAAGAAATCGATGGCGTGAATTCCGCTGTCGGATATTCAAGGAACTGGCGCGGGACTTCCACCAAATGTTAGGCGTGTTTCGAAACTGAACGCCCGCCGTCCATCGAGTTGAGGTGGACCGAGATTGTTTAATATCGGATCGAGCGCTGGTTGCGGTGTTGTCGGCGCCACAGTTCCTTGCACTCGCAGCATCCCGTCCCCGAATATTCGCCACTCTCCGTCAGCAGTAACTTGCAGTATTCCCTGCAGGGTTTCGATACGGAAGATAGCGTGCTTTCCCTGCCCGTTCATATGCAATTTGTAGTCGCTTGTTTGCGTGACCGGCAACAGTTGACTGGCGGCGCCTTCCCAGATCAGGTCGGCAGAACCACGTAATTCGTTTTTGCGTAATTCAAGCGTGGAAATATTCAATCGTACTCGACCAGTCGGTCCGAAGGCCGCTGTCATGGGGTACATCAGTGTCACCATGCGTACGGGTGCGAAGCCAGAGACATTACGCAATGTGTAATGGTTGAAGCCGACGCTCGTCATACCGCGTATTTCCGCTTCTTCGCCGGCGAGTTCCAGGTCCGCGACCACCGATCCTGCAAGCAGATGCCATGGGTGGACCGCCCACTGTATTTGTCCAAGAGGTTGTGGGCCGGTCTGGTGGTTCAGCACGAGTGTGCCGCTGCCGCGCCATAACGTTCCGTTGGGCTGTTGCAGTGCGATCGTGTTATGGCTGAGCATCGCGACAAATCGAGCGAAGTGATATGCCGGGGCAAAAACAATCATGAACGAGAGGTACAGTATCAGGCCCAGGATGCCGAGACCCAGCCACTGCCAGACACGACGTGTCATGCGCCGCCGGTGCGTAGCCGTAAACGCGCGTTCACCAATCCAGGTGTGGGGTGCGCTTCAATTGTGGCTTCTTCGATGACCAGTCCTTGCGCGGCCTGCAATTCCGAGATCCACGTAATCAGCGCGTTGAAGGGTGCCGCCTCGAGTGTCACGCGTGCGCCAGTCGCGCCTTCGGATTCCAGTTTGGAAATAAACGCCCGTACGCCATGCGTGGTAGCGGATTGATCAAGCGTGGGGATCAGCGCACCGGTCGAACTCGTGGTTTTGGCGCGCAGCGCTTTCGCGGTGGGTGCCTGCTCACGCATCCAGTTCAATTGTTCCGCTTCGCGTGGGACATTCGAGCGCAAACGATCAAGATCATGTTGCAACGGCGACCACACCGTCGTGTAGAGGAGTATTGCGCCAAGCACGATGATGGCGACAAGCGCTAGCTGACGTGTGCGCTCGGGTAATGCATTCCAGCGGCTATTTAGCTCTGCCATCATGGTTTGGTGCTCGATATCGCAGCCGGCGCCTGAATTTTCAGGCGTGCATCATGTTCGCTGCCGCGTTGTGTCGTCGCGAGGATTTCCGCCTGCAGCCCATTCGATTGCATCGCGCGTCGCAAGCCCTCTAACGCCTGAACGTCGGGAACGGTGACATCCAGGGTGAGGCTGCGTTCACCGTAACGCAGGCCACGCAACCGCGCCCGCGACTCGGTTTGCCATGCCTTGGTTGCGCGCGTGAGCAACGGCAGCATGTCCTGGGCGCGCATGCCACCGCGTGCCTGCAGCGTCTCGAGGCCACGTTGCATTTGCTGCGCCGGGTCGAGCACCGTCTTAGTTTCAGGAAAGGCGGACAGCAACAACGAGTTCATTTCGCGCGAGTGCTCACCATGCAATTCATGCAGTTGCCACCATTCGATGGTGTCGAATACGATCGACCCGGCGAACCAGAGTGCGAACATCACTGCCGCGGGCAGCCACGGACGCAATTGCTTGCCGATCTCGCCTTTGGCTGCAAACGAGCCTTGCAGCAGATTCAGCGCCGGTTGACTGTCACCGGGCACATCCCAGAACGATTGTGGTTCAACGCGCACCGGTACACCCAGCGCCGTGTTCCACGCGTCGGCATTGAACCCGGCGGGTGGTTGAAACACGATGAAGTATTCAGGCGCCTTCGCGCTGTCCTGGGCCTCCTTCAGGTTGGAGACCAGCAGCGCCGGTGCTTCCTCGATCGCCGCCGCACAGGTGAAGCCGCTGGCTGGGCCGGTACGAACCAGCAGTTCGTCACCGACAAACGCGGCCGACCAGCAGTCCGGCGACCATGGCACCACGAGTGTGGCGGGGCAGAGCGTGGCAGGTTTCAGTCCGGCGCGCTGCAGTGCCGCCATCCAGGTCAGGATGCGTTCCTTGGCAGTCACGGCCACGAACAGCGTCCCGTCGTCCTCGCGGCGCCAGGCGAAATGCAGATTGGCCGGATCGTCCAGCAACTGTTCTTCCAGCGCATACGGCAGCGCCTGTTCGAGTTTTGCGCGTGAGCGCGTGGGCAACACAGTACGTGTGAGCAAGGTCTCCGTCGCGGGTGTCCATACCCGTACCGGTACCGATCCCACACTGGGCAATTCTTCCAGCGACCCGCGACCAGACTGCACATCGCCCAGGCGGGGTTGCCAGCGCCAGATGACTGGCGCATCGGTTTGGGGCCAGTCGCGCGGCAGCAACAGATCGAGACGCGCCCCGCTTGTGTCCCTGGCACGTCGGCCAGGCAGGCGCGCACGGCGCTCGGCGGCACGTCGGTTCGCGGCCAAGGCCTTATCCTTTGTCTTTGATGGCTTCGTCATCGCTGGGTAACTTTGGATACTGCGGATGATGCCACAAAACGCGCGGTGCGTTGCCACCGGCTGGGCGCTCGATCAGCGCCAGCGTTGTGCGCCGCCAGCGTCCGTAACCGATCTCGACCTGCACCAGAAAATAAGACGTCGCGACTCCGTAGCCGGCTTGCGGTGGATTCTGGTTTGGTGGCAGGCGTTGGAGGACCTGTGCGTTGTCGGTGAACGGCTGGTTCTCGCGTGCCTGAACGATTTGCTGCGCGACTGGAAGCGACATGTTCGGAAACAGCGCCGCGAGTACGATATCCGATGCCGTGTTCGCATTGATCGTGGTCTGGACCGGGAGCGCGACGACATGGGGACGCAGTTTCTCTATGATCTTGGCGTCGAATCCCTTGACCAGACGCAATTCATCGACCGAGGTCAGCAACTGGTTGGCGCTGCGGTAGGGGTGTTGGCCGGACAGATATTCCGTGTCTTCGGCGCCCCCCGGGCGAGTCTGGCTGTCCGGATCGAGCCAGTCGATCAGCGCATCCGTTAATGCCGGCTCGAGCGCCAGCAGCCGCAACAGTTGCTGGAACACGCCGATATCGGGCGCGCTCGGTTGACCGCCCCGCACCAGATTGTTGAGATTGAAGCGCGCCTGCGCATCGCTGATCGACACCGTAATCGTGCCACCTTCGAAAGGCAGCGGCGGAAACGATTTCGCCCACAACTCACCGAGGTGATCGGTCTTGTTGTCCTTGGCGTCGCGCGCCAGCAACATCGCGATCCAGTCGAGCGAGGCGTGCCGCATGCTGTCGGCCTGGCTGCGGTCAAAAAGATTCTGTACCTGGCGCAACCAGACCTGCTGACCGAGACTGAGAAAGGCGGCGATGGTCGCGACAATCGCGACCACCAGCATGGCAGTGATCAGGGCCAACCCGCGTTGACGATGGCGTGGCGCCGAGCCCACGATCATTGGCTCACCAGCAGCACGCGTGTCAGACGACCGACACCGGTAATATCGAACGCGAGTTCTACCGCATCCGGCAGCATCTTCACGTCATCCGTTATCGGCCAATGATCCGACCAGCCTCCGTTGGGCGCGTGGAAGCGCAGGGTCAGATTATCCAGGTTTGACAGCAACGCGATTTCCCGCGGCTCGCCGGTCGGCGGACGATCGAGCGTGGGCCAGACCAGTCGCATCAGCACCCCGTCTTTCAATCGATAGGCCACGCGTTGCAGATCCGAGCTGGCGCCTTCGCTGGCAACGAATACGCCACCGCGCGTGAATTCGAGACTCGGGTCGCCGAGCGGACGCGGGTCTACCGGTTGGCCGCGCAGCGCCGGCAGCGTGGCACCGGTGGCGTCGCGTACCGGACGCGCGCAGGCCTGGGTGAGATCGTCTTCCATCTGCGCGAATGCCAGTGCCAGCGTGCGCCATTTTTCGCGCTCGGCCTCGATCCGGTCGCGACCGTCGATCATGCGCGCAAGGCTGGCGTAGGCGAGGCTGGAGAGCACCGCAAAGATTGCGACCGCCACCAGCACCTCAAGCAGCGTAAAACCGCGGAGAGTGCGTTTCATGGGGTTTTCACCGGCCGCGGTAGAAAGCCGATCAGGCGTGCGACGATCTCGCGTCCGGGGGCGGCGCGTATTTCAATTTCTATGCGCCGTATATCGGCTTCCGGGGTCGTGAGCACCTGTTCACGCCAGAGCCACTCATGGCCGGCCATCTCAGTCGTGCCTTCGGTGCTGTCCGCGGCAGGCCAGTCACGCGTCACGTAATGCATGGCCAGGCGATTCTGTGCGATCCACAACGCGTTTGTGCGCTCGCGCAACGCAATGGTTGTATCGATGCCCTGCCCGAAGTTCTGCATGATCGCGGTGAGCGCTATCGCAATCACCGCGAGCGCGACCAGTACTTCGACCAGCGTGAATCCCCGTTGTGTGTCAGCGTGCATTGGCATCGGCGGTTGGCAGCGAACGGATTTTCCCGTCGGGTTGGCCCAATATCCACCAGCGGGTTTCGTTCAACGCAAAAGCGATTCTGAATGTCGGCAACGCGCCGCTCGGTTCAAGCACGATGACCTGACGTCCCTGGATCGGCTTCCCTTCGAGTTCGAGATTGATATGCATGCGCGCAGGCAATTGTCGCGACGCGAGCGGACCGTCACCGATGGGGGCGAATTTTCCTTTGTCGGTCGGGCGCAGAAAGCTGTAGGCGCCGTCGCGTATCTCGAGCGCCAACAGACCCCCTTGCAGAATCGTTTCTTCGCGCGCCGCTTGTAACACCACCACGAGACGATCGGCCTCGTCACGGACAAAATCGCGATCATCACGTGTCAGCTTCGCCGCCACCAGACCAATCATCGCGGCAAGGATAAACGTGACAACCAGGATTTCGATGAGAGTGAATCCGTGGTTCCGGCGCATCCGCGTTTCCTGCCGGCAGCGGGAGCAGAGGCATCGCGTCTGCACGCGATGGTTTCTTATCTGCCGCTGTCCCATGAGCCAATGTCGGCATCAACGCCTTCACCGCCGGGTCGGCCGTCACGACCAAAACTGAACACATCGACCTCGCCGTGGATACCGGGATTGAGATACTGGTATTCGTTTCCCCATGGATCTTTTGATAAGCGCTCGACGTAACCACCCGGCTTGTAGTTGCGTGGGGGTTCGCCGGTCTCGGGTTTCTTCATCAATGCCTGCAGACCTTGTTCCGCACTGGGATAGGTGCTGTTGTCGAGACGATAAAATTTAAGCGCGTTTATGATATTGGCAATATCGCTCTTTGCTGCCACGACACGCGCCTGGTCCGGCCGGTCCATGACATTGACCACGACAATGCCGGCGAGAATACCGAGAATCACCACCACGATCAGTATTTCGATCAGGGTGAAGCCGGCGACGGAACGAGTACGACTTTTTGGTCTGGGAAACATGATGCGCCCTTAAATTTATTTGATGAGTTGATTCATTTCGAAAATCGGCAGCAGTATCGCCACGACGATAAATAGCACCGCCAGTCCCATCGCAAGCATCAGCAATGGTTCGAGCAGCGCGGTAAGGGTCTTGACCCAATTCTCGAGTTCACGGCTTTGGGCCTCGGCCGCACGTACCAGCATGGTATCGAGTTTGCCGCTGGCCTCGCCACTGGCAATCAAATGCACCAACAACGGTGGAAACAGTTTGGAGCGCGCCAGGGAGCGCGACAGGCTGCCGCCTTCACGCACCTGACGCAGCGTCTCTTCGATGGCGTCACGCATCGGCAGGTTGACGACGACTTTTTGCGCTGACTGCAATGCCACCAGCAGCGGCACGCCGCTCGAGGTCAGGATGCCGAGGGTGTCGGCGAAGCGTGCGGCATTGGTGCCACGTACGAGCCTGCCGATCAGCGGCATTCCCAGCAGTCGCTTGTGCCAGCGTCGGCGCACGGCCTCGTTGCGCAACGAGATGCGCGCGAAGATGGCGCCGCCGATCAGACCGATGGCCCACAGCCAGCCGGTAGCGCGCATGAAATCGCTCATCGCGATCAACGCCCGCGTCATCCACGGCAGCGTCTGTCCGGTATTGGTGAAGACGCGCGTCACTTGCGGCACGACGTACACCAGCAACAGCGTGATGACGCCTACGGCGACGACGGTGACCAAGGCGGGATAAATGAACGCCAGCATCACCTTCTGCTGCAATGCCTCGCGGTGTTCGCTGTAGTCGGCGAGACGTTCGAGAACTTCCGACAAGTGACCGGATTGCTCGCCGGAATCGACCATCGCGCGGTAGATGTCCGGAAACGATTGCGGAAACGCCGTGAGACCGCGTGCCAGCGACTGACCTTCCAGCACCTTGCCGCGCACGCCGGCCAGGACGGTACGCGTGCGTGCCGACTCGCTTTGTTCGATCAGCACGTTCAGACATTCTTCGATCGTCAGACCGGCGCGCAACAGCGTCGCGAACTGACGCGTGAGCAGCGTGCGTTCGCTGCTGCTGATGCCACGGCGCACGCGACCGGGGCTGGCGGTGCCAGCGGTCTTTTCGGCCTGGGCCGAAATCGCATCCACACGCAGCGGCACCAGTCCTTTCTGACGCAGGGCTGCGCGTACCTGGCGTTCGGCATCGCCTTCGATGACGCCCTTGATGGTACGACCCGCGGTATCGAGAGCGAGGTATTCGTATCCGGCCATGCAATCCCTTGTGATTCTTAAGGAGAGGCTATTCGCGCGAAACGCGCAGCACTTCCTCGATGCTGGTCATACCTGCCTGGACCCAACGCAGTCCGTCATCGCGCAGACTGAACATGCCTTCACCGCGCGCGTAGTCACGCAATACATTCTCCGCACTGCGATCGTGCACGAAGCTGCGGATGCGATCGTCAATCTTCAACAATTCGAAAATTCCCGTGCGCCCCTGATAACCGCTGAAGCCACAGGTCTCGCAACCGGCAGGGGTATAGATACGCGCGAGTCTGCCTTCGCCGGGCTGGATTCCAAGCACACCGCACTCGGCGGCATCCGGTGTATGCGGTACACGGCATTGCGAACAAAGCTTTCGCACCAACCGCTGCGCGAGCACGCCGAGCAGGCTCGAGGCGACCAGGAACGGTTCTACGCCCATGTCGACCAGGCGCGTGACCGCGCCGACGGAATCGTTGGTATGCAGCGTGGCGAGCACGAGATGGCCGGTGAGGGATGCCTGCACGGCGATCTGCGCGGTTTCGAGATCGCGGATTTCGCCAATCATAATTACGTCCGGATCCTGGCGCAGGATCGCGCGCAACGCGCGCGCGAAATCCAGATCGATGCGGGAGTTGACCTGTGTCTGGCCGATGCCGTCGAGATCGTATTCGATTGGATCTTCAACGGTCATGATGTTAAGGCGCGTGGTCTCGAGCTGGCCGAGCGCGGCGTAAAGCGTGGTGGTCTTTCCGGAACCCGTCGGGCCGGTGACCAGAATGATGCCGTGTGGCTGATGCACCAGGGTATCGAGCGCGCCGAGCGTATCCGAGGGCATGCCGAGTTTGGTGAGATTGAGCCGGCCCGCCTGTTTATCGAGCAGGCGCATCACCACGCGCTCGCCATGCGCCGTCGGCAGGCACGAGACGCGCACGTCCACCGGTCGCCCCGCGAGCCGCAGCGTGATGCGCCCGTCCTGGGGCTGGCGCTTTTCGGCGATGTCGAGCTTTGCCATGATCTTCACGCGCGAGACGATAACGCCGTGGGCCGCCTGCGGCGGCTCGAGTACATCGCGCAACACGCCATCAACGCGCAAACGAACCACGGAGCGCGTCTCGAAGGGCTCGATATGGATATCGGAAGCACCTTCGCGTACCGCCTGGGTGAGGAGGGCGTTGAGCAGGCGTACGATCGGCGCATCGTCCTCGCTCTCCATGAGGTCGGCGATGCGAGGGAGCTCCTGCGCGAGTCCGGCGAGATCGAGGTTGCCGCCGAGGTCGTCGACGATGTCCATCGCATCCGAGGTGCCGCGCTCGTAGGCGCGGTTGAGCGCGGCCTCGAACGCTTCGTCGGAGAGTTCCTGCACCTGTACCGGTTGACGCAGCGCACGCTGCACTTCCGCGAGCACGCTACCCGGAACCGCGGACCGGGCCCAGACCTCGACACGACCGTCGGTAAGGCGCGCGGCGATCACGCCATGGCGCTTGGCGAAATGGTAGGGCACGCGCGTGGTCCACGACGGGTCGAGCGCGTGCAAATCGAGTTGATCCAGCATAACGGCCTAGCGTGAAAATTCTTCGGGTGTATTCGACGGCCCGAGCACTCCGTCCTTTACGGTCGGCGCCGGACGCTTGGGCGTGAGACGGTCATACACTTCCTGCTGTTGCTTGCTCTTGTTCTTCGGACGCAGGTATTCATAGCGATCGGCTGTAAGGCGATAGCCGTCATCGGCACTGCGTACGATCACCGGGCGCAGGAATATCATCAGGTTGGTTTTGGTTTTGGTGTTCTCGCTATAGCGAAACAGCGCGCCAATCAGTGGAATACGTCCCAGGAACGGTACCGACTGCTCCGTTTCCGTCGAGTTGTCCTGAATTAATCCACCAAGGACGATGGTATCGCCATCGTCGATGATTACTTTGGTGTCGATCGCGCGTTTGTTGGTGATCAGGTCAGAAGCACCCTTGACCGAGGTCGTGGAAATACTGGATACCTCCTGCGAGATATCCAGCTTGACCGTGCCACCCTCGGAAATCTGTGGTTTGATTTTGAGTGTCAGCCCGATATCTTTGCGTTCGATGGTTTGAAACGGATTTACCGCGGCCCCAGTTGTGCTCGCGGCTTGGGCGAAACTCCCGGTAATGAATGGCACGTTTTGACCAACGGTGATCTTGGCCTCGGCATTGTCGAGCGTCATCAGATTCGGCGTCGATAAAATGTTGGCCAGGCTGCCTTCCTCGAGCGCATGCGCCAACGCCCCGAGGCCCTGGACGCTGGTGCCATCCGGCAGCGTGATCTTTTTCCCAAGAAACGCGAGATTGAGTCCGCTGCTGGTGGCGAAGGCTGTTGCCGCGCTGGTCACGGCGCCGACCAGGCTGGGATTGGCCGAGGTAAAGTTCTGGACTCCGGCGACGGTGCCATTGCCGACATTTTTCCCGGCGGCCCACTGAAAACCAAATTGCATCGCGCTATCGGCGGTCATCTCAACGATGAGTGCCTCGACATAAACTTGAGCGCGGCGCACATCGAGTTTTTCAATTACGGAGCGCAAATTATTGTAGATCGCATCGGAGGCATTGATGATCAGCGCATTGGTTGCTTCGTCTGCCTGGATGAGGGACGAATCCGCCCCGCGGGTACCGGGAGGTCGCGCCGTTGACGTCGCCGCGGTTGCGCCAGTCGCAGACGCCGTTTGTGAGCGCGCTTCGGCGGCGAGCAGTCCACGCAACACGTCGGCCAGCTTCACGGCATCGGCGTTGCGTAAATAGACCACGCGTGTGTTGCCGCCGGTGGTGGCCGGAACGTCAAGTTTTCCGACGAGCGAGCGCAGCTGGTTAACACGGCCGGGATTGTCGGAGCGAACCAGCAGGCTGTTGGTTCGCAAGTCAGGCACGATACTGAAGCGGTCGCCGCCACCGGCTCCCGGAAGTCCTCCCGGGATGCCGGTGGCGGTGCCGCCCGGCAATGACAGGCGTGTCACCAACTCGGCAATGTCGAGTGCCGAGGCGTATTGCAACGGGATGATGTTGACGTCACTGCTGACGGGTTGGTCGACCTTGTCAATGATGCGCAGCATACGCCGGACGTTGTCGGCATAGTCGGTAATGATGAGTGCGTTGGCGGCATCAAACGAAGACAGCTGACTGGTCGGCGACATGAGCGGACGCAGCAGTGGCACCATCTGTGCCGCCGAGCCATTTTGCACAATCACCACGTGGGTCACGATTTGTTCGCCGCCACCGGGCGGGGTGTCTTTCGAATTGACCGGCGCGTGCTGGCGTGCCTCGGTGGCCGGAACGATCTTCACCAGATTGCCCGGTCCTTCGACGGCCGCAAAACCCTGTGCTTTCAACGCCGAGACAAAAATCTGGTAGGCGGCGGCACTAGACATCGGCTTCGCGGAAATAATTGTGATCTGGCCTTTGACGCGCGGATCGAGCAGGAAATTACGTCCCGTCATCTGTGACACCGCCTTCACGACTGCCTGAAGATCGGCCGCCTGAAAGTTGAGCACGACTTCATTCGGGCGCAGAGGCTGGTCTGAGGCTGGAGGCGTCGACGTCGCAGCCGGATTCGCTGACGTAGTCGCCGGCGGCGTTGCGTTCGATGGCGCGGCTTGTTGACGCAACGGGACCGGTTCTGTTCGTTGTGCCATCGCGGGAGTGACGCTGAAAACGGCCAGCATCCCGATCAAAAAATATTGCAGTCGTGGTAGGGTTGAATTCATCGTCGTTGTCTTCATTGCATCTGATACTGCAGTACTTCGGTTTTGCCGCTACGAACCACTTCCACCGTCACGCGCGCACTCTGTGGCGTGGCGGCAAACTGGGCGTAGGTTTTTGCCAGATCATCCAGGCTGCTTACGGGCTGCCCATTTACGCTGCGCACGATATCGCCGGCGCGCAAACCAAGTTTGTCGAACATGCCGCCCGATTGCACCTCGCGCACTACCAGACCACCTGCTCCGGGAGCCACGGTGGCCTGACTCAAAGTCTCAGCCGTGAGATTTTGCGTGAATGTCTGGCGATCAACGCTATAGGAACCACCGCCCAGGGAACGGATAGCGCTGGCGGCATCAGGACGTCCGGTAACAATGGCCCCCGCCGGAAGTGTCGCGTCGCTATCCTTTAGTAATACGCTTTCAAGAGAGGTTCCACGGCGCAGCACGATGCGATCGCGGTGCACCGCTTCCAAGACCGCGCCGGCAGTGATTTCCTGTCCGATCATCACCGGGTTTTCTGGTGCGCCATTGATACTCACGAAGGCAAAACTCGACTTTCCTTGGGCAATCACGCCGGTCAACACTATATTGAGGCTGCTAAGCGGCAGTCGTTCCGGGTTTACGTTACCGGCTATTGTGCTTGGCGCCTGCCCAAACAAGTGGGCGGTCAGCAGAGTCTGGATATCGACGGGTGCTTGACTGGCATCGGGAGCTCGAGATGAAACAACCGCGGGAGTTGCAGGTCGCAGTAAACGCCAGGTCCATTGCGAGAGTCCATAGACGAGCAGCACCAGCGCAACGATATTGGCGGCAAGCGGTAGCCACCGATTGCCGGAGAGTTTGTCCAACACCCGGTCTATCGAGAATGGCCAGGATATCCCTTCATGTGCCTGCATAAGTCCCTAATGTATGCTCTGGAGCAGGAAAGAGTCTCATCTTATTGAAAAAATGAGAAAAAGTCAGTTTTCTGACTACATCAGACAGCGCCAAACCGCTTCGTTCCCAAAAAATGCCCGATTTATGCTGAATTACACTTCTCATGAAACAAATGTAGCTCATCCGAGAAGTTGCGTACGATAGCTCAGGAAGAGATTAAAATAGTAGACACATGTATATCCAATATTTCGGCCTGAGAGAAAATCCGTTCGCGCTGCCGCCGGATCCACGGTATTTGTACCTGGGTTTGCGACATCAGGAAGCGTTGGCGCACTTGATGTATGGCATCACCGAGGGCGGTGGCTTTGTGCAGCTTACCGGCGAAGTCGGCACCGGTAAGACCATGATGATCCGCGCGCTGCTGGAGCGGTTGCCGGAGACGGTCGATGTCGCGCTGGTGTTGTATCCGTTCCTGTCGGTACGCGAATTTATCTTCGCGATTTTCGATGATCTACATATTCCGCGACCCGATGCCGGCGGCAGTCTCAAGCCGATGATCGATGCACTCAATGCCTGTCTGCTCGAGAATCATGCCAAGGGCCGGCGCACCGTGCTGGTGGTGGACGAGGCGCACAAGCTTTCGCGCGAAGTGCTGGAGCAGATTCGGCTTCTGACCAATCTTGAGACAACCAAGGAAAAATTACTGCAGATCATTCTGGTGGGGCAGCCGGAGTTGAACGAGTTGTTGGCGCGCCAGGATTTGCGTCAATTGGCGCAGCGTATTACCGCACGCTACAACCTGAAGTCGCTGACCTGGGAAGAGAGCTGCGAATATGTTCTGCATCGTTGCCGCGTTGCCGGGGCGCAGCTACCGCTGTTCAATCGCTCGGCATTGCGCGCGATCCATCGGCGTGCCGGCGGCATCCCGCGGGTGATCAATATTCTCTGTGATCGTGCATTGCTCGGTGCCTATGCTGTCGGCAAATCGCAGGTGAACGGCTCGCTGGTGCGCCAGTCGGCGAACGAGGTCGGTCCCGAGGTCCCATCCTATCGACGCTCGATCTGGATCAATGTTGCGGCAACGGTATTTGCGATGGCGGCATTGTCGTTTACCGTGTGGCGATTCTGGCCGAATTCTCCCGAGCCTGCCGTCGCAACTGCGCCAGTAGCGGAATCTTCCGCGACCGAATCGTCGGCCACTACACCAAATATCAGCGCGAATACCACGACACCGTCTTCGTCCACGGCGCCAGTTGCGGTCGCGATGCAACCGGCGCTGGATAAGCTGTTGGCAGACGAGAACATTTCTACTGATACCGATTCGGCGTTCTCCCGCTTGTTTTCCTATTGGCGGCGTGACTATGCGCAGTATGCCGGCGCCACCGGCTGTGATCGCGCGCAACAGGCAGGACTGCGGTGTCTGTTCGATTCCGGTACCTGGAACAATTTACGCCAGCTCAATCGTCCGGCGATTCTTGAGTTGACCGACGCCAAGGGTGGTCGCCATCACGTGCTGGTATCGGCACTGAAGGAAGACAGTGTGGCGCTCGAGCTGGGCGACCGGTTGCGCGAGTTCCCGTTATCGGAAGTGGATCGCTTCTGGTACGGTAAATACCTCGCGCTATGGAGCCCACCCGATGGCAACGAAAAAATGCTACGTCGCGGTGCGCGTGGCCCAGAAGTCCAGTGGTTGCGCGAAACGCTGGCACGTGCCGGTGTTCCCACAGTTGGGCGCGCCGAAAGTTTTGACGCCGATCTCGAATCGAAAGTGAAAGAATTCCAGCGTCGCAACCAGATTGAAGATGACGGTATCGTCGGCAAGATGACGCTTATTATGTTGACTACCTACGACAAAGTGTCGCCGCCGTTGCTGGCGCGCTCGGAAACCACTGGTACACAATAAAGAATCATGTCGTATATTCTCGATGCCTTAAAAAAGTCAGAGCGTGATCGCACGCTTGTTCGCGGTATCGGTTTTGGCGATGCCGGTCGGCGTCTGTCGGCCGATGCAGACTGGCTGTTGTGGCTGATCGCCGGTATCGCGCTGGTGGCGGTGGCAGCGGTAGCCGTTACGTTCTCGCTGCGCGGCCGTACGGCCACACCGGCGTCGGTTGTGTCCGCGTCGGCGGCATCCACGGTCAGCGATCCGGTCGCAAAGGTACCCGCTGTGGCAGATACCAGCGCGACGGTGGGCGAAGAATTGAAGGCCATGCAGGCGAACAAATCTGCAGCGGCGACTAACCCGGTCACACAGGCACCGCCTGCGCTGATGGACATTGCGCCGGTGCCGGTTGCGCGCGTGGCGTCACTGACGCCGCCCATGGGCGAGGCGAAATTTCTTTTGGCGATGTCGCCCGATTTCCAGCGCAGTGTGCCAGCGATGGAAGTGAACATCCATGTGTATACCCCGGACGAATCGCAGCGTATTCTTTATATCAACAACCGTCAGTATCGTCGCAATGACGAAATCCCGGGTGGTGTAGTGGTCGAGGAAATTGTTGCCGATGGCGTGGTACTGCAGTACCAGGGGCAGCGGTTCAAGTTGCCACGACCGAGCTGAATGCGCTTGATCGCGGCGATCAAGCGTTGTGGTCTCCACAATCCTGCAAGTGAATAGTGCCGACATCCTCGGTCCCGATGGGCCGTTGGCGCAGCATGTGCCGGGATTTCAGGCGCGTGTCGGCCAACGCGAAATGGCGGAGCAGATCGAGAGCGTATTCGCGGATCAGCGCACCTTCATCGCCGAGTCCGGCACCGGCACCGGAAAGACATTCGCTTATCTGGTACCGGCGTTGTTGTCGGGTAAAAAAATCCTGATCTCTACCGGCACACGTCATCTGCAGGATCAAATTTTTCATCGCGATCTCCCGCTGGTGCGCAAAGCGCTCGTGCGGCCGGTGACGGTGGCGTTGCTCAAGGGTCGATCCAATTATCTGTGTCGCTATCGTCTGGAACAGGCAGAGCAAACACGCGAGCACTCAGTCGAGTTCGGACGTCTTCGGGCATGGGCGCTGCATACGCGCAGCGGAGACATCGCCGAGGCCGAAGGGGTGCCGGAAGATTCCGAACTCTGGCCCGCGGTTACATCCTCGCCGGAGAACTGCCTGGGTTCGCGCTGTTCCTATTACGATACCTGCCATGTAAAACGCGCGCGTGAGCAGGCTCTCGCTGCCGATGTCGTGGTCGTGAACCATCATTTGTTCTTCGCCGATCTCGCGCTGCGGGAAGAGGGTTTCGGCCGGCTGCTTCCCGGCGTCGAGGCCGTGATCTTCGATGAGGCCCATCAGTTGCCGGATATCGCTTCGGCATTTTTTGGTGTGAGTTTCAATAGCCATCAGTTGCTCGGTCTGTGTCGCGATACCCGGGCCGAAGAACTCCGCAACCAAAGTGGCGTCATGTCGTTGCTGGAGTCAGTGCACGCGCTCGAGAAAGCGATCGCGGATTTTCGGTTGAGTTTTGGCGTGGCCACGCGGCGCGAGCCGCTGGAGCGGATGGACAGCGTGGCAGTGCATGTTTCCGCGCGCGCCGTGTTACGCACACGCTTGACGGAACTCGTCGCGGTACTCGAAATTGCCGGCCCGGTGAGCGAAGGGTTGGCCAATTGCTACCGGCGTGCGGTCAGTCTGCTCGATCGCGTGACTATGCTGGGCGAGCATCGTGAGGACGAATATGTCGCCTGGTTCGAGACCAGCGTGCGTGGCTTCAGTGTGTATCTCACGCCGCTGGAAGTTGCCTCTGTATTTCGAGGACACATCGAGGCCTCCAAGGCAGCATGGGTGTTTACGTCAGCGACGCTTACCATCGATGGCAGTTTCGCGCACTTTCAATCGCAACTCGGGCTGGAACTCGCGGAAACCGGCCGCTGGGAAAGCCCGTTCGATTTTGCGCGCCAGACATTGCTGTATCTGCCGACGGGATTGCCAGAGCCATCGGCAACGGATTATACCGAACGTGTAATTGGAATCGCGCGCACGGTGCTGGAGGCCAGCCGGGGACGTGCGTTCCTGCTGTTCACCAGTTACCGCGCACTCAATCTGGCCGCCGAGAGATTGCGCGGGCAGCTGCCTTTCCCGTTGCTGGTGCAAGGTGATATGCCGCGCCCGGCGTTACTGCGACGATTCCGTGAACTTGGCAATGCGGTACTGCTCGGTACCAGCAGCTTCTGGGAAGGAGTGGATGTGCGGGGTGAGGCGCTTTCGTGCGTGATCATCGACAAGCTGCCTTTCGGTTCCCCGGATGACCCGATACTGCGGGCGCGTGCGACAGCGCTAGAGGCGGCCGGAGGCAATCCGTTTATCGAGCAACAGTTGCCGGAAGCCGTTATCGCGCTCAAGCAGGGCGCGGGCAGACTGATTCGTGACGAAGCCGACCGCGGTGTGTTGGTGTTGTGCGATCCGCGTTTGCGCAGTCGGAACTACGGGCGTGTCTTTCTCGATAGTCTGCCGCCGATGCCGCGCACACAAAAAATTGAAGAGGTACGATCATTCTTTGCCGTAAACGCAGCGATGGCATAGTACGCCAATAACTAAACGGACGGTTGCACACGAACATGACATTTGCCCAACTTGGTCTCGGTCGGCGGCTGCTGCATGTTGCCGCGTTCGGTTTCGGTGCCGGTACGATAGCTGTGGCGCCTGGCACCTTCGGCACGTTAGTGGCGATACCGATCTATCTACTGTTGCGTGACACCGATATGCTTGTGTATGGCGTGGTCGTCATCGCGATGTTTATATTTGGGATCTGGTGCTGCGGTGTCACTGAGCGTGATTTCGGTCGGCAGGACATGCCGGGAATTGTGTGGGATGAAATCGTGGGTTATCTGGTTGCGATGTTTGCCGCGCCGATCGGATGGGAATACGTCGTCGCAGGTTTCGTATTGTTCCGTCTCTTCGATATCTGGAAACCGTTCCCGATCCGCGCGCTTGAGCAGCGCACGCACGGCGGGTTTGGGATCATGATCGACGACATTCTTGCCGGCGTGTATGCGTTGGCTGTGATGCGGATCATTGCCCGGTTCTGGTAACCGGACGCGGTTGGGCTCGAAACCTCAGACGTGATGACTGAACCGACCGTGAGAAACACCGGCCATTAGATGCGCATACTGATCGCCGCGAACACGGATCAATTCGGTATGATCGCCGGCCTCAAAATAAACCTCCGGCTGCTCCGCCAGGCTATCGTCCATGAGCGTCATCACGCCGTAAGCCGGACCAAGTGCCGGCACCGCGCCCGGTTCGCAATCGTAAAATAGTCCTGCAATTTCTTCTTCCGTCGCCAGGCCCAATGGCCGGCTCAATGTCTTGTGCAACCGGCCCAGTTCCAGGCGATGCGTGGAAGGCAATATCGCCATCACGTAACCGGTCTCGTCTTTGAGGATAATGGATTTGGCAAGGTTGTCGCCGGGTACATGGGCCGCGGCGGCCGTTTGCGTACTGGAGTGGGTTCGAGCGTGCGGAACGACGTCGTAGCGGACCCGATGTTGCTCAAGGTAGTTCCTAACCGTGCGCGCGATGCTCATGATTGGTTCTCCGTCGCTACTGGTGCTCGCAAATACTACTCTCGTCGGTGGCCGTGGGGTATCCCGACTATCTGACGCAAGACAACGGCGGGAATAAGCGGCAATATCGCTTGGTTTTTTATCGGATAACCGACCCGCCATGGACGTATTGCCAATCTATCTCGCCCTGGGCGCATTCGCCGGACTCATTGCCGGTCTGTTTGGTGTAGGCGGCGGATTGATTATCGTCCCGGTGCTTTCGCTGCTGTTTGAGACGCAGGGAATGTCGGGCGCGGTATTCGTGCATCTGGCGATTGGCACCTCGCTGACCACGATCGTCGTCACGTCGGTTTCGTCTACCTGGGCGCATCATCGTCATGGCGCCGTGCAGTGGGGCATGGTGCGCGGGCTCAGTGTCGGCATTGTCATCGGCGCACTGCTTGGCGCTGTCATCGCATATGTGTTACCGACCCGCATATTGCGGATCGTATTCGGCGTCTTTGAGCTTGCGGTCGCGGCTCAGATTGGCCTTAACTTGATGGCGTCCGCGCATCGCAGACTTCCGGGCCAACCGATGCTGACGGTTGCCGGAATCGTAATCGGCGCGCTGTCCTCGGTTGTGGGCATCGGTGGCGGAACATTGACGGTACCGTTTCTTGCCTGGTGCAACGTTTCCATACGCCGGGCGGTGGCAACCGCGAGCGCTTGCGGTTTTCCCATCTCCCTCGCCGGCGCAGTCGGGTTTATTGTTACGGGTTGGGGTGTTACGGCGCTTCCTGAATGGAGTACGGGATACCTCTACTGGCCTGCATTCGCCGGGATCGCGGCAACGAGTCTGCTGTTTGCGCCATTCGGCGCCAGACTCGCGCACCGGTTACCGGTAAATGTATTGCGGCGTATCTTCGCCGGCTTTCTCACAATCTTAGGTGTCCGCATGCTGGTGGGGTAAGAGCGGGATTCGAGATGGCGTTGTAGTGCCGGGTAGAGCCTGCTGGACGAGACCCGTTTTAAACGGTAAAAGGTTTCTGGCACAGGGCGTGCAACAAAAAGACCCTCGAAGGTCTTGAAGGCAGCAGTAGCGCCAATCGGGGTGAGAATGAAAGGAATCATTCGATGTATAGACGTGACTTCGTAACGAAAGTCTGTTGCGGAATCCTCGGCGCTGTCGGCGTCGCGTTGAGCAGTTCTGTTGTCTTCGCGCAGGATTCTCCGCCCCCCAATCTGCTGCGTATTATTGCCGCCAGCACCGCTGGCGATACCGGCCTGATTACTTCGCTTGCGGGTCTCTTCGAGAGTCGACATCCCGGCGTTAAAGTACAGGTCGAGTATGCTGGCGCCATTGCCGTGCTCGATCGAGCGCGCGAAGGCCGCGCCGATCTCGTCATTACCCATCACCCCGATAGTGAGGCGCTTTTCGTGGGAGAAGGGTACGGCACACTGAACACCCTTTTCATGTACAACGAATTCGCGCTATTCGGTCCACCCACGGATCCGTTGCGGCTCCGTCGTGAGAGCGACATCCGCGTTGTGCTGCGGCGACTCGCCAAGGAACAGGTGTCGTTCATGGTGCCCGGTCAACGCTCGGGGACGTTTAAGAAACTAAACGAGCTGTGGGCGATGACGGGCATCGATCCTGGCTGGCCGGGATACGAGATCACCGGAGAAAGTTCAGCGGCGACACTGCGTTCGGCCGCGCTGTTCGATGCGTATGCCTTTGCCGATCTCGGCACTTATCTGGTGGACCGCACCGAACTGGCCGGAAAGCTGGTGCCGTTGGTGCGCGACAACATTGCGCTGCGCAATTATTACTCAGCGACCGTGGTGAGCCGGGCCCGTGTACCGCAAGCCAACCAGCCGTTGGCCGAAGCATTTCTCGAATTCCTGATCTCGGTCGAAGGCCAGGAGCATATCCGTAAATTCGGCGAGGAACGTTTCGGTGCGCAGATTTTTATCCCCGCGGCACATCTGGATGAGGGCTTGCGGGCACGTCGTGCGATGGCAGAGCTGGAGGAGAAGTCGACCTACCTGCGTCGGCTATTGATTCTGGCGACGGTGCTGGCGTTCACGACGATTGCAGCCGTGTTGTTGTTTACGCGCGGACGCCGGCTCGAGCTGGCGACCCGTCGCAGCGAGGAGCGATTTACGCTCGCGATCGCCGGCGCCAACGATGGCATCTGGGATTGGGACCTCGATGCCGATCGGATGTATTTCTCTCCGCGGTTACAGGAAATCCTCGGCTATCGTCGGAAGGACCCGTACGTGAAAGCGCCGCGCAGCATTTTTACTGAACGGCTGCATCCCGACGAGCGCGCGCAGGTGCTGACGCAGATTGAGGATTATCTCGCCGGACAGGACGGCGAGTTGTTCGAGGCGGAATGCCGCTGGCGCACGGATACCGAGGATTACCGCTGGGTGTTGATGCGTGGCAAGGGGTTGCGCGATGCAGCCGGGCGCGCCACGCGCATGTCGGGCTCCATCACCGACATCACCGCGCGCAAGGCGCAGGAGGAGGCCTTCTTGCATCAGGCGCTCTACGACACCCTGACCGATTTGCCGAATCGTACGTTACTTCTCGATCGCGCCGGACAGGCGATCCGGATCGCCGCGCGCGCCAAGCGTGCCGTGTCCATGATCGTGCTGGGACTGGATCGCTTCAAGGATATCAATGACACACTTGGGTATGACGTCGGCGATCAGATATTGCTGGAGATCAGCGCGCGGCTAAAACACACGCTGCGTGGTTCCGACACCATTGCGCGCCTCGGCGGCGATGAATTTGCGATCCTGTTGCCGGATGTGGCGGGTGAAGTCTACGCCCATCACGTCGCGAAGAAGATCTCAGTCATGATGAATCGGACCATCGATCTCGAACAACATGCACTGCACCTTGTCGCGAGTCTGGGCATCGCAATTTTCCCGCAGCACGGCGACGACGCCGAGACCTTGATCCGGCATGCCGATACGGCAATGCATACCGCCAAGCGCACGTCGGCCGGTTGCGCGACGTATGATGAGGCGCAGGACCAGGGCGGTGTACGACGGCTGGCATTGGCCAACGATCTGCACGAGGCGCTCGAGCATGACGGGTTGTCCGCGCATTTCCAGCCGAAGATTGATTTACGTACCGGGACCCCGATGGGTGTCGAGGCGTTGTTGCGCTGGGAACACCCGCGGCAGGGACCGATCCGGCCCGACGAGGTGATTCCGATCGCGGAGAAAACCGGTCTCATCAAGCCGCTGACGTTGTGGATGCTGGATGCGACCTTGCAGCAGCAGGCGGAATGGGCGCGCCAGGGTATTCAGTTGAAAGTCGCGGTGAATCTTTCCATGTGGAGTCTGCAGGATCCGAAATTAACGCAGGAGGTCGCGGACGCGCTTGAGCGCTGGAATGTGCCGGCGAACCAGCTCGAGCTCGAGATTACGGAGAGCGCGATGATGTCGGACCCGAGACGCTCGCTCGAGATTCTCACGCAATTGAGCGAGATGGGGATCGGCTTGTCGGTAGACGATTACGGTACCGGGTTTTCATCGCTCGCTTATCTCAAACGCCTGCCGGTTGACACCATCAAGATCGACAAGTCATTCGTGATGAACATGGACGTCGACAAGAGCAGCGCGGTGATTGTGCATTCCACGATCGAACTGGCGCACAATCTCGGACTCTCGGTCGTGGCCGAGGGGGTGGAAAGCAAGATCGTCTCCGAGCGTCTTGCCGAGCTGGGTTGCGATATTGCGCAGGGGTATTACTACTGTCGCCCGAACAGCGCGGAGAATTGCACGAAATGGTTGAGCGAGTCGCCGTGGGGAGTCGCGATGGCCAAAAAGGCTTCTCTGCACTGACTAAAACTGCCTGGCCAAAAACGTTCTCGGCGGCACTGTAACTGGAAGACTTCTGTTTCAGTAGTTTGCACAACAATGTGCGCAAGTTACCTCTTGATCGTCCGTTACGCCAAGGATTGTTGGATTTAATTTCTGGTCCCCGCTAAACGCATCGGTACCGCCTACCCGCACTTTTTTTGACGCAGTACATTTCAGTTTTGTGAAATTGAACTACCTTTAAAAGTACGCGCGTCAAGAAGACACGCGACGGAATGGAATGTCGTACTAATTTCCCAGGAGGGTGCAAGGATGGTAATAGCTGCAACGGCAGTCGCGTTGGACACTACAACTACAACAACACGTCTTACGGAGTTCTCGCAAGGAGGCGGGTGTGGATGCAAGATCGACCCCTCGACGTTACATCAGATACTTTCCAAAATTCCCAAAGTTTGTGACGATCAGGCGCTGCTGGTCGGCATCGAAAACAGCGATGATGCGGCAGTATTCCGGATTAACGATACCCACGCACTGGTCGTTACCAACGACTTCCAGTCACCGATCGTTGATGATCCGTATCAGTTCGGCTGGATCGCCGCCGCCAATGCATTGAGCGACGTATACGCCATGGGCGGCACGCCAACGCTGGCGACTGCGATCGTAGGCTACCCGTCCGGAAAAATAGAAATCCCGGTAGTGCAGGAAATCATGCGCGGGGGTGCCGAGGCGTGCAAGGCCGCGGGCATTCCGCTCGCGGGCGGTCACACGATCAACAACCCGCAGCCGATTTTTGGACTCGCGGTGGTTGGTCTCGTGCACCCCAATCTGATCAAGATGAATTCAGGAGCAAGAGCGGGGGATGTATTGCTGCTGACGAAGCCATTGGGTATTGGCATCATGTCGACGGCGATCAAGACCGGCGATCTTTCAAACGCAGGTTATGCCCAGTTTCTCGAGCATGCCGGCGCGATCAATAGCGCCGGCGCATGGCTGGGACAGCAGAAGGCGGTGCATGCGATGACCGATGTTACCGGCTTTGGACTGGCGGGCCATTTACTGGAGATGGCGAAGGGCGCGCGTGTGGCGATGCGAATTGATGCCTCGGCGGTGCCGGTCATGAACGAGGCTTGGTCGCTGTCGACGGCAGGCGTGGTACCGAGTGGCGCCTATCGCAATATGCACAGCTATGGCGATCAAGTTGGTTTCTCGGAACGGTGGGATATGGATGCGCAACTGGTATTCCTGGATCCACAAACAAATGGCGGACTGTTAATTTCTGCCGCTGCCAGCCACGCCGCCGAACTGATTACCCGACTGAAAGAGCTGGGATGTAAAGAAGTCGCCGTCATCGGCGAGGTCACTGCGCAACGCGGCACCGACGCACCGGTCTTCTTTGCCTGATGGAGCCGACATAGTGGATGTCGCGCTTGGCGCGACATTGTTCGCGCTGGGACTGATCGGCGGTTTCGCGTCCGGACTCGTGGGGTTAGGCGGCGGCATCATCATGGTGCCGCTGCTGCTTTACGTACCACCGGCGCTGGGCGTCGGCATGCTGTCGATGAAGCTTGTCGCCGGTATCACGTCAGTACAGAGTTTCTTTGGCGCCGTGTCCGGCGCCATCGGCCACAAGCGGCACCGGCGCATCAGCCGCTCGCTCGCGTTCACCATGGGTGGGAGCATGGCGGTGGCGTCGCTGGTCGGGTCCGTCGCGTCCGTTTATCTATCCTCTGAAGTGATGTTGGCGGTCTTTGCCTCGATGGCGGTGATTGCCGCGGTCATGATGTTGATGCCAAAAACGGAAGACCACGTCGAGCCAGATGTCAGTACGCTTCGCTATAACCGTCCGCTGGCGATGGTGATCGGCGGCACCATCGGCGCACTTTCGGGGGTTATTGGACAGGGCGGGGCATTCCTGTTTATTCCCGCGATGTTGTATCTGTTGCGCATACCGACACGTATCGCCATCGGCACCGGTCTTGTGATCGGTATCGCCTCGTCCACTGCGGTCCTTGTTGGCCGCGCAGGAACGGCACAGATTCCCATCACCATGTCTATCGTTCTGGTGCTCGGTGTAATTTGCGGCGCTCAGGTGGGCAGTGCAATCAGTCAGCGCACACCGCGCACGGCATTACGCAACATTCTCGCGGTGCTGATTGCGGCAACCGCAATCAAGATCTGGTACGAGCTGTTGCTTCGCTAGCCAGACGTCCTTTTTCCCGGCAGGCGTTCGCCCATATCGAAACTCCGGTTGCTGCGGTATGCTGCCCTCAGTTTTATGGACCTTGATACGCTCGCTCAGGACGTTGGCCACGCGCTTCAGCAGCGCGGATTGATGTTGACGACGGCCGAGTCCTGTACCGGCGGCGGGGTAGCGCAGGCCATCACGTCTGTCGCCGGCAGTTCGCAGTGGTTTGACCGCGGGTTCATTACCTACACCAATCTGTCCAAGCAGGAAATGCTAGGCATCAGCGGCGAGACGCTCGCACGGTACGGTGCCGTGAGCGAACAAACCGTGTGCGCTATGGCGGAGAACGCACTGCGCCGTTCGCATGCGCAGATGGCGCTGGCCGTCACCGGGATCGCCGGTCCAACCGGTGGGACCGCCGAAAAGCCGGTCGGAACGGTATGGTTCGCGTGGGGGCAGGAAAATCGGGAACCGATCTGTGTCAGTCATCTCCTTGTCGGGGACAGAAAGGCCATACGTCGCCAGGCCGTGGTCACGGCCCTTGCCGGATTACTGCGCTTTATTCAGACGTAGTTTTTACACCAGCAATCAGGATTGGTGTTGTTTCTAGGAACAGATTTTAACTACATGTAAAATATTGAAAAAGTTTACGAGGAAGCAAATCCGTGAAATCACGATTTGTGTTCCATTCCAGTTAGGTCAGCGCAGTGCAGTTGTGAAATAATTGCGCGGCTTCCAGAGACTTCAGCGATTTAGGGGAGAATGATGATGGACACAAACAAGACCAAGGCATTGAACCTCGCGCTCGGCCAGATCGAGAAACAGTTCGGTAAAGGTTCGGTCATGCGTCTGGGCGATAACGTCGCCACGCAGGCAGTCGAGGTGGTCCCGACCGGGTCACTCGGTATCGACGTCGCCCTCGGCATCGGCGGATTACCGCGCGGCCGGGTAGTCGAAATTTACGGCCCGGAATCGTCCGGCAAAACTACGCTCGCTTTATCCACCGTTGCCCAAGCGCAAAAATTGGGCGGCGCGGCGGCCTTCATCGACGCCGAGCATGCGATGGACCCGCAGTATGCGAAGAAGCTCGGCGTAAATCTCGATGATCTTCTGGTGTCGCAACCGGATTCCGGCGAGCAGGCACTCGAAATCTGCGACATGCTGGTTCGTTCGGGAGCCGTCGATGTCGTGGTCATCGACTCGGTAGCCGCCCTTACCCCCAAGGCCGAAATCGAAGGTGAGATGGGCGAGCCCCAGATGGGCCTGCAGGCGCGCTTGATGTCACAGGCACTGCGCAAACTCACGGCCAATATCAAACGTTCGAACACGCTGGTGATCTTTATTAACCAGATCCGCATGAAGATCGGCGTGATGTTCGGCAATCCCGAGACCACCACTGGCGGCAATGCGCTCAAGTTTTATGCCTCGGTACGCATCGATATTCGCCGCATCGGCTCGATCAAGAAGGGGGAGGAAATTATCGGTAACCAGACGCGGGTGAAGGTGGTCAAGAACAAGCTGGCGCCGCCGTTCCGGCAATGCGAGTTCGACATCCTCTACGATCAGGGCATTTCCAAGGAAGGCGAACTCATCGATATCGGTTCCGAGGGCAACATCGTCGAGAAACTCGGCGCCTGGTATTCCTTTAATAAGGAGCGCATCGGGCAGGGCAAGGACAACGCGCGTCAGTACCTGCGCGAGCATCCGGAAATTGCACAGGAAATTGAGAAACGCATTCGCGAAAAGGCAATCGCGCTCAGGGCCGCGGCCGGTAGCGGCGCCAACGTTGAATCCGACACGGCCGAGGCCGTTGCGGAGGAGGAAGAGGCCTGAGACCGCCGCTCGAGGAGCCCGAGGAAATTAATCCGGCGCGCGCGCGAAACCTGGCCCTCCAGTGGCTCGCACGACGCGAACACTCCAGCTTCGAGCTGCACGATAAGCTTGTCAAAAAGGGGTGTGTGCCAGCGGTTGCGGCGCAGGTGGTCGAGCGCCTCAAGACCGAACGCCTGCTATCCGATGAGCGTTTCATTGAGAGCATGATCGCGGCGCGACAGCGGCGCGGCTATGGACCGTTGCGGGTACGGCAGGAATTGGAGAAGAAGGGTATTCCAAGGGAAACGGTGGAAGAGTGGCTCGATCCACGTGCGCGCGAGTGGATCACGCTGCTGAAAGAAGTAAGACGCAAGAAGTTTGGCGTGAAGCAGACAAAGAATTACGCCGAGCGTGCGAAGCAGGCACGTTTTTTACAGGGTCGGGGATTTACCTTCGATCAGATACAACAAGTACTGAATGCGCGGGACATCGATTAGCACCGTATGAAGACTAACGAGATTCGCAGCCGGTTTCTGGATTACTTCAAGCGCCAGGGGCATACGGTCGTGCCCTCGAGTTCGCTCATCCCCGGCAACGACCCGACGCTGCTCTTTACCAACGCGGGTATGGTTCCGTTTAAAGACGTCTTCCTCGGGCTCGATAAACGTCCTTATGTACGCGCGGCCTCCAGCCAGCGTTGTGTGCGCGCCGGTGGCAAGCATAACGACCTTGAAAACGTCGGCTACACCGCGCGCCATCACACGTTCTTCGAGATGCTGGGTAATTTCAGCTTTGGCGACTATTCCAAACGCGAGGCGATCCAGTTCGCATGGGAGTTTTTAACCAAGGATATGGCGTTGCCGCCCGAGCGGCTGTGGGTGACGGTATATAAGGATGACAACGAAGCGGCCGATATTTGGCTGAATGAGATCAAGGCCGACCCGGCGCGTTTCAGCCGTCTCGGCGACAGCTCGAATTTCTGGCAGATGGGCGATACCGGTCCTTGCGGTCCTTGCAGCGAAATATTCTACGATCACGGCCCCAACATAGCCGGCGGTCCGCCCGGTAGCCCGGACGAAGACGGTGATCGCTACGTCGAAATCTGGAACCTGGTATTCATGCAGTTCAACCGCGACGCCGCGGGTAAACTCGCGCCGTTACCGAAGCCCTCCGTGGATACTGGCATGGGGCTCGAGCGTATTGCGGCCGTGCAGCAGGGCGTGCACAGCAATTACGACATCGACCTGTTCCGCAATCTGATTCAAGCTGTCCAGGAAATCATCGGTGTCGACACCAAGACATTGAAGAATTCCAGCATGGGCCCGTCGCTCAATGTCGTTTCCGACCACATTCGTGCCGCCGCGTTTCTTATTACCGATGGCGTACTGCCCTCCAACGAAGGTCGGGGTTATGTACTGCGCCGAATTGTGCGTCGCGCGATTCGCCATGGCCATCGCCTTGGCGCCCAGGAAAATTTTTTCTATAAGTTGGTAAAACCGCTGGTTGCCGAGATGAGCGGAGCCTATCCGGAATTGATCAACGCGCAGCCGACCATTGAGCGCGCGCTCAAGCAGGAAGAGGAACGTTTCAATGAAACACTGGAACAGGGATTGCGTCTGCTGGACGACGGACTTGCCGGCATCAAGGGTAAAGTCATTCCCGGTGAGCTGATCTTCAAGCTCTACGATACCTACGGCTTCCCGGTCGATCTCACGCGCGACGTCGCGATGGAACGTGGCCTTACGCTGGATATGCCGGGGTTTGAGCGCGAAATGGAAGCGCAGCGCGAACGTGCGCGCGCGGCCGGGAAATTCGATGTCGATTACAACGCCGCCATTGCCTTGGATCGTGCCACCGAGTTCAGTGGGTATGAACATGAGAAGGACCAGTCCCACGTTACCGAGCTCTACCGCGACCTCAAAGATAAAGCGGAATTGCTGGAGGAGAATGAAATAGGAATTGTCGTGCTGGATCGCACGCCGTTCTACGCCGAGTCTGGCGGCCAGATCGGCGATACCGGTGTGCTGGTCAGCAAGACCGGAAAATTTGTCGTACAGGAAACCAGAAAACACCCGTCCGGCGCGCATCTGCATATCGGTCGTGTTGAACGCGGCCGGATCCATGTCGGCGATTCGGTCGAGGCCCACGTCAGCGAGGATCGCCAGAAGATACGGCTGAATCATTCCGCGACTCACTTGCTGCATGCCGCGTTGCGCGAGGTGTTGGGAACACATGTGACCCAGAAAGGATCGCTGGTACGCGCGCAGGATCTGCGTTTTGATTTCTCCCATACACAGCCGATGACGCCGGATGAATTACAGCGCGTGGAGGATCTGGTCAATGCACAGATTCGCGCGAACCATGACGTGGAAACGCGCTTGATGGATCTGGAGCAAGCCAAGACCAGCGGGGCCATGGCCTTGTTCGGAGAAAAGTACACCGAGAACGTCCGCGTGCTGCGCATGAGTGATTTTTCGGTCGAGCTTTGTGGCGGTACCCACGTGCGGCGCACCGGCGATATCGGCTTGTTCAAGATCGTCTCCGAAGGTGGCGTGGCCGCGGGTGTACGCCGCATCGAAGCCGTCACCGGCGATGGCGCGCTGGCGTACGTGCACGAGACCGAGCAGCGGCTGGAGGGTGTAGCGAATCTGGTACGCGGTAACCGCGAGGACGTCGCGCGTAAGGTCGAACAGCTTCAGGCGCGCATCAAGACGCTTGAGAAAGACATCGAGCAGTTGCGTAGCAAACTTGCGCGCGGCGAGTCGGTCGACCTTGCCTCGCAGGCGAAAGATATCAAGGGCGTGAAGGTGCTCGCCGCCCGTCTCGACGGTGCCGATGCCAAGGGGTTGCGCGAGGCGATCGACCAGTTGCGCGACAAGCTCGCACCGGCGGCCATCGTGCTGGCGGCAGTGGAGGACAGCAAGGTCACGCTCATCGCCGGTATTTCCAAGGACCTGATTCCGCGCCTGCACGCCGGTGAGCTGGTGAACCAGGTGGCTCTGCGGGTGGGCGGGAAGGGTGGCGGCCGTCCGGACATGGCGCAGGCCGGGGGCAATGACCCCGCGGGGCTCGACGCTGCGCTCGCCGATGTCTCGGAGTGGGTCGCACAGCGCCTGGGCTGAGTTCACCGGCCAGAAAATACGCAGTGCCTGTTTACTCGCCAATCGAAAGCGGGTTTAATGTGCCGCCTTTAATTCGCCCCCTGTCGGATTTCTTGTGGCCCTGATTGTTCAGAAATACGGTGGTACCTCGGTAGGTAGCCCCGAGCGCATCAACGCGGTCGCCGAGCGCGTGGCGCGCTGGCGCGCGCAGGGTAACGATATGGTGGTCGTGGTTTCCGCGATGAGTGGCGACACCGATCGTTTGATCAAGCTCGCGAAACAGATTCATAGCGAACCGGCGGCACGCGAACTGGATGTGTTGCTGGCGACCGGTGAGCAGGCGACGATTGCGTTGCTGGCGATGGCGCTCGAAGCCAAAGGCATTCCGGCGCGTTCGTATACCGGTTATCAGGTGCATATCCTGACTGACAACGAACATGGCAAGGCGCGCATTCTCGAGATCGATGACGCGCGTGTACGCGAGGATTTGAATAAGGGCAGGGTGGTCGTCGTTGCCGGTTTTCAGGGCGCGGACCACGCCGGCAATATTACGACATTGGGTCGCGGCGGTTCGGATACCACGGCTGTGGCGATGGCCGCGGCACTCAAGGCCGATGAGTGTCAGATTTATACTGACGTGGATGGCGTCTACACGACCGACCCGCGCATCGTTCCCGAGGCCAGGCGTCTCGATCGGATTACCGTCGAAGAGATGCTGGAAATGGCGAGTCTGGGGGCGAAGGTGCTACAGATTCGCTCGGTGGAGTTTGCTGGCAAATATAAAGTGCCATTTCGGGTACTGTCCTCGTTCGAGGAAGGTCCTGGCACATTGATTACGTACGAGGAAAAAACGATGGAAGCGCCGTTGATTTCGGGTATCGCCTTCAATCGCGACGAGGCCAAGCTGGTCATTCGCGGCGTGCCAGATCGCCCGGGTATTGCGGCCCAGATTCTGGGAGAGATCGGCAAGGCCAACATCAACGTGGACATGATCGTGCAAAACGTCGCGGCCGATGGCAACACCGATTTTACGTTCACGGTCCATCGCGCGGATTACAAAAAGGCGCTCGACATTCTCAAGCGCGTCGCGCAGGAGTTAAAGGCGCGCGAGGTCTTGGGCGACGACAAGATCGTCAAGATTTCCGTGGTCGGCGTGGGTATGCGCTCGCATGCCGGGATTGCCGCGCAGATGTTTCAGGCGCTGGCCAAAGAGGGTATCAATATCCAGATGATCTCGACTTCGGAGATCAAGGTTTCGGTGGTGGTCGACGAAAAATACCTTGAATTAGGCGTGCGCGCGCTCCATAGCGCATTTGGGCTGGAAAACGCCCCATAGGCTTAAACCTCTTTTTTGCTGGCACGGAAGCTGCATTATTTCTAGTAGGTGTTTTACTGCGGAATTAAAGGTTCACCGCCGAATCGTTGATTCGGTAGCGCCGGGTTGCGCATCCCGCCAGCCCCGCAAGGGGACGGGTCGGGTAGCGGGTTCCGCGATAGATATATCCACCTTGGAAATCAGGTGAGAAAAAAGGAAAGCATTCCAGGAGTCGGTGCCCAGGGGTGGGCGTCGGATAGGCAAGGGATATGGATGGTTAACGGGTACCAGCTACGGAGTTTTACGCAATGTTGATTCTGACAAGACGCATCGGTGAGACCCTGAACATTGGCGACGATGTACAGGTAACGGTGCTTGGGATCAAGGGGAACCAGGTACGGATCGGCGTCAACGCGCCGAAGGAAGTGCCGGTTCACCGTGAAGAGATCTACGAGCGCATCAAAAAAGAAAAAGAAGCAGGAATTGTGCACGAACCTGGCGTGGCGAAAGCCAGCAAGGGTTGAGTAAAAGCTTTACGCCGGTTTTTTCAGCGGGTATGCTTCGGGGCGCATTCGACCGGAGAGGTGGCCGAGTGGTCGAAGGCGCGCCCCTGCTAAGGGCGTATATGCCAAAAGCGTATCGAGGGTTCAAATCCCTCCCTCTCCGCCATTTATTTTTACGAGCGATTGTTTGAATTTCCCGCGTTCCTGTTCCCGCCATTTTTTGGGTATAATCGCGCACCCTTAGTAGTCCTTCGCGCCCGTAGCTCAGCTGGATAGAGTACCTGGCTACGAACCAGGTGGTCGGGAGTTCGAATCTCTCCGGGCGCACCATTTTTACAAGGGGTTACGCACCGTAACCCTTACTCTCACTGAACCTCTGTAGCAGAAACGTCACCGACCGACTCCACTACACGCGGTCGTGACAACCGCTCCGCATATTCCCGCAAGTGATCGCTGGTGAGGTGCGCGTAACGCTGCACCATCTCCGGCGATTCCCACGAGCCAAGTTCCCCTAACACGTGAAGCGGTGTGCCGAGTTGCACCAGCCACGACGCCCAAGTGTGTCGAAGATCATGCCAGCGGAAGTCTTTGATGCCCGCCGTCTCCAGCGCCTTGCGCCATGCCTTCGTGTTCGCCTTTGCCACCGGTCGAGGATCGCGCGGTGGCTTCCCCTTGCGATGGGGCGGCTGGTACGTGAACACTCGCGTCTCATGCTTGCCTTGCTGCCGGCGTAGTACCAACACGGCATCCGCATTGAGCGGCACCGGGATGGCCTTACGTGCCTTCGCCTGGTCGGCATGAATCACGACGTGCCTGCGTTCCAAGTCCACCTGCGACCACTCCATGTGTGTGACGTTGTGCTCGCGAAGCCCGGTTGCCAAAGTAAAGCGCATCATCTCGGCGATGTGCTCGGGTAGCGCCGCTAACAGCCGGTCGGCTTCCTCGTGGGCGAGCCAACGGATACGGCGCGTTGGTTCCGGTAGCAATCGGACCCGTGGTGCTCGGTCCAACCACTCCCACTCGTTTGCCGCCCGCCGCAGCACCGCGCGCAACACTTCGAGCGTGCGATTCACCGTGGCGTTCTTAACGCCTTCCTTGATCTTCTCGGCAGTGATGAAATCGACATCGTCTCTGCCAATCTGATCAAGGTACTTCCCGCGTAGGTAACGGCCCAACCACTTGAGATGCAGTTTGTCGTCGGCATGGGTCGCCTTGTGTGAGGTTTCCCGAAGCCAACGAACTACCGCTTCTTGCCATTGCTTGCGCGGCTTCTCACCGAGCTTCGCGACTCGCCAGACTTCGGCTTTCCACTTGTCGTGCAACTCTTGCGCTGCTGCTCGCTCTCTAGTCCCAGCAGAGCGTTGTACTCGTCTTCCAGCTGGGCCGGTGAAGCTGACCCAATAGACTCCACTACGTCGGTACAAGGCCATTTGAAGATCTCCAATTGCTGACCTTGCACCGTCTGCCGGGAGCTACCGTACAGCGAGCGCAGGTAAGCAAGCAAGTCGGATTCGACGAAGACCCAGCACTTCCCCGGTTTCGCGCCGGGAACCTTTCCGGCTTTCGCCTTCTGCCGCAGGGCTTCGGGATTCATGTGGAGCAGGGTGGCAGCGTCCCGCAGGGTTAGGGTCTTCATGGCGAGGTTTTGCGGGACGCTGCTACTCGCTCGCGTTCAGCAGATTGCAGGGCGGCGATCACATGCGGCATGGGTCGCAAAGCCTCGCACAGCTCCGCCGCAATGCGCTTTATCTCAGCCAGCGCCTCGACTACGTTCTGGGCTTCACTCGTGCGCAGGCGGAACTCGGCGTAACCCTCGGCCGCCTGGGCGAGCGTCGAATACCATCGGATAGCGGTCCATTCCTCGCGTATCTCGCCTCGGCGTTTCCGCGGGCGCTTCTCTTCAATCATCCAGCAACGCGAATCCGCGGCCAGTCGGTACTGGCCGTTGATGGGAAGGAACATGTGGGACTCCTAGAGACAGCGAGCAACTACCAACAGCGGAACACCCGACGCAGGCGGCTCTTTTCGATAACCTCGCTAACGCGGTTAGTAACTTGGTCAACGGTCTGCTTCAGATCTTCGATGAGTGCGGCGTCGATTTGACCGTCCTTTAATTCACCCTGATGCATAGCGCGCGTGATCTGGTTCAGGTTTCGGCCAACGGCACAGAGCTGATACACCGCCTCATCTAGTCCGACCAGTTCCTGTTCGAGTAGGTCTGCTGGCCGGTTGATGATCTCGCGCACCGCGCGGCGCAGCAGGTTCGCGCGAGAATCGCGAAGCCGTTTCGCTGCCACCGCAAATTCGCGGTGCTCCGATTCCGTCAGACGCAAATGCGTCACCTTCGACAAGCCGTGGCTTGGTCGCATAGGACACCTCAAGGATGTGGAGAAGACACAGACAAAAGAAACAGAACACAGAAACGCAAACGCCCGGCACGGGGCCGGGCGCTGAAGATATAACTACCGCAGTCTATCTATTCGAAGACGAGTGTAGGCCGCTTTTGTTACTCGACCCAAACGATTGTTACTATCTTGCCGCTCGTCGAGAACGCATCGGTTCGTGAGAGAGGCTTCAAGGGTTCAGACCTCTCGCAAGTCTAATCACACGCTAGCATCAAATCGGGGTTTTTGTTACCACGTCGTTCAAACTTTCGAGTAACATTTTTTGTCGCAATTTCTAGGCTGACTTCAATGGCTTGAACTGCGAGTGCGGAAGATGCCGTAGCCTAGCGAAACGATAGCCCCAATGTGGCGGTTTTGTTAGTAGGTCGCACGAAGATCTTTCTAACATTTCTTCACGGCAATTCCAGGCTCAGTACGGAAAGGGGGTATGGCAGGATAGGGGTTCTGTAGTGCAGAACCCCGACACCCACCGGCGAGTTCGCCGAAGGCCGGCTTTTCGTGAAACGAAAGGCCTATCCTGCCATACCCCCTTTTGCTTTGTTCTGGGAATGGCGTCTGCGATTTTTATATTTTTTTAATACCGCTATGGTCAATCTCTACGAGTTTTTGATTTCCCCCTCCCTATAGTCCTGACCATAGCGGTTCCAAATCGGGGGCTCAGGTGGCGGACATCGTCTTTGTCGGAGTGATCGTTGGTTTCTTCCTGCTCAGTATTGGGCTGACCTACGCCTTCGAGCGACTGAGGGGGAAGTCATGAGCTGGACCTACCTGTTAAGCGGCGTGCTCGCGCTCGGGGTGTTCGTTTATTTGCTTGTCGCGTTGTTCTTCCCGGAGAAATTCTGATGACCGGCAATGGCTATTTTCAGCTCGCGCTCTATCTGGGCGCATTGCTGTTGTTGGTTAAACCGCTCGGTGCTTACATGGCGAGCGTTTATGAGGGCAGCAATAAATTCGTGAACCGCTTCGCTCCGGTGGAGAATTTCATCTACCGGCTGTGTAGTACGGGGCCGACGCAGGAAATGCGCTGGACCCAATACGCTGTCGCCATGCTGGTGTTCAACCTGCTCGGTGTTCTCGTCGTCTACGCATTCCAGCGTTTGCAGAATTACCTGCCGCTGAATCCCGCCGCGATGGGCGCGGTGACGCCGGATTCCTCGTTCAACACCGCCACCAGTTTTGCCAGCAACACCAATTGGCAGGGCTACGGTGGCGAAAGCACGATGAGCTACCTCACGCAGATGGCCGGGCTCACGGTGCAGAACTTCGTCTCAGCCGCGACGGGCATGGCCATCGTGGTCGCCTTGATCCGCGGCTTTGCGCGCCGCAGCGTTGAGACCATCGGCAACTTCTGGGTCGATCTCACACGCTCGACGTTGTACATCCTCTTGCCGCTGTCGCTGATCCTGGCGCTCGTTCTGGTGGGTCAGGGTGTCGTGCAGACGTTCTCCAGTTATCACACCGTGCCGCTCGTAGAGTCGGTCGAGTACGACAACCCGAAGCTCGACACCGCGGGTCAGCCCATCAAAGACGAGAAGGGCAATCCCGTCACCGAAAAGGCGACGCAGAAAGAACAAGTCATCGCTGTCGGTCCGGCTGCTTCGCAGATTGCGATCAAGCAGCTCGGCACTAACGGCGGCGGCTTCTTCAACGTTAACTCGGCGCATCCATTCGAGAACCCGACACCGCTGACGAATTTCCTCGAATTGCTTTCGATCCTGCTGATCCCGGCGGCGCTCTGTTACACCTTCGGGCGCATGGTCGGTGATACACGCCAGGGTTGGGTTGTGCTGGGCGCGATGACAGTAATCTTCGTGGCGCTGCTCGCGCTGACCGTGGGCGCCGAACAATCCGGCAATCCGTTGCTCGCCAAACAAGGCGTGGACCAGGTGGCGAGCGCGACGCAGGCCGGCGGCAATATGGAAGGCAAAGAAACGCGCTTCGGTATTGTGAACTCCGCTCTATGGGCAACGGCAACCACGGCGGCATCGAACGGCTCGGTTAATGCCATGCACGATTCCTTCACGCCGCTTGGCGGCTTGGCGCCAATGTGGCTGATTCAGCTCGGCGAAGTGATCTTTGGCGGCGTGGGTTCCGGGCTTTACGGCATGTTGGTGTTCGCCATCATCGCCGTGTTCGTCGCGGGACTGATGATCGGCCGCACGCCGGAATATCTCGGCAAGAAGATCGAAGCGTTCGAGATGAAGATGGCCACTATCGTCATTCTCATTCCGCCGCTGGTCGTGCTCGTCGGTACCGCAATTGCGGTCATGGCCGATGCTGGCAAGGCTGGAGTCGCGAACCCCGGCGCGCACGGTTTCTCGGAAATTCTCTATGCCTTCTCTTCCGCCGGTAACAACAACGGCAGCGCCTTCGGTGGGCTCTCCGCGAACACGCCGTTCTACAACACCGCCCTCGGTATTGCGATGCTGATTGCGCGCTACTGGCTCGCGGTGCCGGTGCTCGCCATCGCGGGTGCGTTGGCGGCGAAGAAGAAGATTCCCGTCAGCGCGGGCACCTTGCCGACGCACACGACACTGTTCGTCGTGTTGCTGATCGGCACCGTCGTGATTGTCGGTGCGCTCGCGTTCTTCCCGGTGCTGGCGCTTGGACCCATCGTCGAGCATTTGACGATGGTCGGCGCGCACTAATCGGATCACAGGAGATACAGAAATGACTGCACCAGCAGCCGCAGTTTCCCTACCTCGCCGACAGTTGATCACCGGCGAGATCTTCCGCCAGGCGCTGAGGGACACGTTCACGAAACTGTTGCCGCAGCATCAGTGGAAGAACCCGGTGATGTTTGTCGTTTACCTCGGCAGCATCCTGACCACGATTCTCTTGATTCAGGCGCTCGGTGGCGCTGGCGAAGCGCCAGCCGGGTTCATTCTGGCTATCACGCTCTGGCTGTGGTTCACCGTGCTATTCGCCAACTTCGCCGAAGCGGTTGCGGAAGGGAGAAGCAAAGCACAGGCCGCGTCGCTGCGTAGCGTGAAGCGCGACGTGATGGCAAAGAAACTAACCAAGCCCAAGCTGCGGACATCGGTCACCAAAGTCAGCTCCACCGAGCTGCGCAAGGGCGATGTGTTTCTGGTGGAAGCTGGAGACATGATCCCTGCCGACGGCGAGGTGATCGAGGGCGTGGCCTCCGTCAACGAGGCGGCGATCACGGGCGAATCCGCGCCGGTAATTCGCGAGTCGGGTGGTGACTTCTCTTCAGTTACGGGTGGCACACAAGTTCTCTCAGACTGGCTCGTGGTACGTGTGACGACGAATCCTGGCGAAACCTTCCTCGATCGCATGATCGCGATGGTCGAAGGCGCCAAACGCCAAAAGACGCCGAACGAAATAGCGCTGGCGATCCTGTTGGTGGGCTTCACGCTGATCTTTCTCAAGACCACCGTCACGCTGCTGCCGTTTTCGCTTTACAGCGTCGAAGTCGCCAAGGTTGGTACGCCGGTGACGATTACCGTGCTGGTGGCGCTGCTTGTGTGCTTGATCCCGACGACGATTGGCGGCCTGCTCTCGGCCATCGGTCTCGCCGGCATTGGCCGCATGCTGCGGGCCAACGTCATCGCCGTGTCCGGGCGCGCGGTCGAAGCCGCGGGCGACGTGGACGTGCTGCTGCTCGATAAGACCGGCACCATCACGCTCGGCAATCGACAGGCGTCCGGTTTCGTTCCTGCGAACGGAGTTACGGAAGCCGTGCTTGCCGATGCGGCACAGCTTTCATCGTTGCCCGATGAAACACCCGAAGGCCGCAGTATCGTCGTGCTCGCCAAGAAATACGGCTTGCGCGAGCGCGATATCACAAAACTCGGTGCCCACTTCGTGCCGTTCTCCGCACAGACGCGCATGAGTGGTGTCGATCTCGATGGCCGCCAGATTCGTAAGGGTGCGGCAGACGCGATCCGTCAGTGGGTTGAAAGTCAGGGCGGTAAGTTTCCGAACGATGTGGCCTCTGCGGTGGAGTCGGTGTCACGCCGGGGCAGCACGCCGCTCATTGTAGCCGAAGGCAAACAGGTGCTCGGCGTGATCGAGCTCAAGGACATTGTTAAAGGCGGCATGAAAGAGCGGTTTGCCGAGCTGCGCCGCATGGGCATCAAGACGGTGATGATCACCGGTGACAACAAGCTTACGGCGGCGGCGATTGCGGCCGAGGCCGGTGTGGACGATTTTCTCGCCGAAGCGACGCCGGAAGCAAAGCTCAAGCTGATCCGCGAATATCAATCGCAAGGGCGACTGGTGGCGATGACCGGCGACGGCACCAACGACGCACCGGCGCTCGCACAGGCTGACGTAGCGGTGGCGATGAACTCCGGCACACAGGCCGCCAAGGAAGCCGGCAACATGGTCGATCTCGATTCGAACCCGACCAAGTTGATTGAAGTCGTCGAGACTGGCAAGCAGTTGCTGATGACGCGTGGCTCGCTCACGACGTTCTCGATTGCGAACGATGTGTCGAAATACTTCGCCATCATTCCGGCCGCCTTCGCAACGACGTATCCGCAGCTCAATGCGCTCAACATCATGCATCTCGCGAGCCCATCGAGCGCGATCCTGTCGGCGGTCATCTTCAACGCGCTCATCATCATCGCGTTGATCCCGCTCGCACTGAAAGGTGTGCGCTATCGCGCGGTCGGCGCAGCGACATTGTTGCGCGACAACTTGTTGATCTATGGCCTCGGTGGTCTCGTTGCGCCGTTCATTGGCATCAAGCTGATCGACATGCTCCTGGTTGTTCTGGGTCTGGCTTAAAGAGAGAGAATCGCCATGTGGAATCACATCAAGTCGAGTTTACTAATGCTGGTCGTGATGACCGTTATCACCGGCGTTGCTTATCCGTCGTTGGTCACAGGTCTCGCGCAAGCGGTGTTCCCGGAGCAAGCCAACGGCAGCCTGATAGTAAAAGACGGAAAACCGATCGGTTCGGAGTTGATCGGCCAGACCTTCAGCAGTCCGAAGTATTTCTGGGGCCGGCCATCGGCGACGTCGCCGTATCCCAACAACGCATCGAGTTCCAGCGGCTCGAATCAGGGACCGACGAACCCGGCGTTGACCGATGCCGTGGCCGGACGCATCAAAGCCCTGCGCGAGGCCGATCCGGGTAATACGGCTGCGGTGCCCGTCGATCTCGTCACCGCATCCGCGAGCGGACTCGATCCACACATCACTCCCGCTGCAGCGGCGTATCAGGTGAGCCGAGTCGCGCGGTCACGCAAGCTGGACGCCGCACGCGTTCAAACATTGATCGAGCAGTACTCCGAAAATCGCCAGTTCTGGATCTTCGGCGAGCCGAGAGTAAACGTGCTCAAGCTCAACCTTGCGCTCGATCAACTCCGTTGACGTGAACCATGCCCAGGGAGCGGTTCGCCAACTGGATGCTATGGCTTACCGCCGCATCGGCGATTCTGTACGGGGTCGCGCTTTACGTCGAAATCGAGCTTGTTACGCGGACCGTTGAGGTTTCATGCTGGCAAACTATTGTGGGCTGCGCGCTGATGACATACTTGTCTTATCGGTGCGCCAAAGACGTGATATGGGGCCATTTGTTTTTGTTCGTTAACGTGGTTTTCAGCGGAGCGCTTGCAGTCATTGCGTTCATACACTTAGGAGCTATCTAAACCGTTCATGGTCGAGAACCGCCCCAATCCGGATCAGCTCCTTGCGGAACTTCAGCGTGAGGAACAGAGCCGCGAACGCGGCAAGCTCAAAATCTTCTTTGGTGCGTCTGCCGGCGTCGGCAAGACCTACGCCATGCTAGCTGCCGCACAGGCGGCCAAGCTCGAAGGGGTAGACGTGCTCGTAGGGCTGGTCGAGACGCACGGCCGCAAGGAAACGATAGCGATGCTCCAGGGACTGGAAGTGTTGCCGCAGAAAGAAATCGAGTACCGCGGTCATGCGCTCAAAGAATTCGATCTCGACGCCGCGCTCGCCCGCAAGCCCGCTTTGATTCTGGTGGATGAGCTGGCGCACTCCAACGCGCCCGGTTCACGCCATCCGCGACGTTGGCATGATGTAGGAGAACTGCTGGCCGCTGGCATCAACGTGTATTCGACGCTCAACGTTCAGCACATCGAGAGTCTGAACGATGTCGTCGGTGGCATTACAAATATACGCGTATCCGAAACAGTACCGGATACGGTCTTCGACGAAGCCGACGATGTTGTGCTCGTCGATCTCACGCCCGATGAATTGCTGCGGCGGTTGAAGGAAGGAAAAGTCTATCTTCCGCAGCAAGCCGAGCGTGCACTGGAGAACTTCTTCCGTAAGGGCAACCTGATCGCGTTGCGCGAGCTCGCCTTGCGACGCACGGCCGACCGTGTTGACGTGGATGTGCGCGAATGGCGCGAGAAGCAGGCGGTCGAACGGGTCTGGGCCACGCGCGACACCTTGATGGCGGGCATCGGCCCCGATCCGGGCGCGGAACAGGTGGTGCGCGCGGCAGCGCGCCTGGCGGATCGGCTGGATGCAAACTGGCATGCCGTCTACGTCGAGACGCCGTCGCTGCAGCGATTGTCCGACGAAGAGCGTCAGCGGATTCTCAAGGTCTTGCAACTCGCGCAAGAGCTGGGTGCTGAGACGGCGACCGTTCCCGGCACCGATGTCGCTAAGTCATTTGTCGACTACGCGCGCAAGCACAACGTGGCAAAGCTGGTGGTCGGCCGCCGGCCGGCCCGTCCGCTATATTTCTGGCGCCGCTCGGTTGGCCAGCGTGTTGCGAGTCTTGCGCCTGAAATCGATCTGATACACGTCGCGCAATCTGTGTCGACCGAAACGCTGGGCAACCGCGGTTGGGGTGCGCAGCAACGGGAAGATCACGACACCCATGCGCGCAACCCAGCGCGCTACGTCTGGGCGGCGCTCGCGTGTGCGGCGGTGACTGTCCTCGGCGTGCCGCTCTTCCCGACGCTCGATCTCACCAACATCGCCATGCTTTATTTATTGGCGGTGGTGCTGGTCGCCATGCAATTTGGCCGTGGACCGGCAGCGTTGGCCGCGGTGATCAGTGTCGCCGCCTTCGACTGGTTTTTCGTGCCACCGCGTTTCAGCTTTGCCGTGGCCGACATTCAGTATCTGCTTACCTTTGCGGTGATGCTGGCGGTCGGATTGATCACTGGCCAGCTGATGGCGAGTCTCCGTTATCAAGCACGCGTCTCGGAGCATCGGGAAAGCCGGGCACAGTCGTTGTACGAAATGGCGCGCGAACTGTCGGCAGCGCTCACCACCGAACAGGTCGTCCAGATCAGTACGCGCTTCGTGGAAAGCAGCTTTCGTGGCAAGGTGGCGATTGTCCTGGCCGATCTCGACAACAAGCTGTTCATTGCCAGCAAGCGAGGCGAGCAATCGCCCAACGTCGATATAGCGGTCGCGCACTGGGCGTACGACCACGCGCAGCCAGCCGGTTTCGGCACGGACACCTTGCCTGCCAGTGCGGCGCTGTACGTGCCACTCAAGGCGCCCGTGCGTATTCGCGGCATTCTAGTCATCGAACCGTCGGTGCCGCGTTGGTTGCTCATCCCTGAGCAACGGCGTCAGTTGGAAACCTTTTGTACGTTGATCGCTATCGCCATCGAACGCGTGCACTTCGTCGACGTGGCGCGCGATGCGCTTATCAAGATGGAATCGGAGCGGCTGCGCAACTCGCTGCTCTCGGCACTATCGCACGATCTGCGCACGCCGTTGACCGCGCTGGTTGGACTGGCCGATTCGCTGACGGTGCCGCAGACTTCCTTGTCATCACGAGATAAGGAAACGGCCGCGGCTATCCGAGACGAAGCCGTTCGACTCAGCACGCTGGTACACAATCTGCTTGATATGGCCCGCCTTCAGGCCGGCGAAGTAAAGCTCAATTTCGAATGGCAGCACGTCGAAGAAGTGGTCGGCAGCGCGCTGCGAGCGACGAAAACTATTCTTGGCAAACGCCGAACCGAGGTATCGGTGCCGCACGATTTGCCGCTGGTGCAGTTCGATGCCGTGCTCATTGAGCGGGTGTTGTGTAATCTTATAGAGAATGCGGCGAAGTACACCCCGGAGGGCTCGACCATCCGTGTTGCAGCGCAAGCGAATGGCAAGGAGATGGAAGTTTCCGTGACCGACAATGGGCCCGGGATTCCGCCGGGCAAAGAGAAAGATATCTTCGATAAATTTATGCGTGGCGCAACGGAGTCGACGATTCCCGGAGTCGGCCTTGGGCTGGCGATCTGCCGCAGCATCGTCGAAGCGCACCGCGGGACAATCCGGGGCGAGACGGTATCCGCAGGTGGGGCACGATTCGTGTTTACCCTACCGATTGGTACGCCCCCTGCACTGGCAGCGGAACCAAAAACAGAAGCATCGTCGTGAAAGGAACCACTGTGCTGATCGTCGAGGACGAGCCGCAAATCCGGCGGTTTGTCCGCGTGGCGTTGGAGTCTGAGGGTTGTCACGTGCACGAGGCGGACACGGCGCAGCGTGGCTTGATCGAGGCCGGAACGCGCAAACCCGATCTCGTGATTCTCGATCTTGGTCTTCCGGACAAGGACGGTGTGTCCGTCATTCGCGATCTTCGCGCGTGGACGGACATTCCCGTGATTGTTCTCTCTGCACGCACCCAGGAAGCCGAGAAGATCAACGCGCTCGACTCCGGCGCCGATGACTACCTCACGAAGCCCTTCAGTACCGGCGAACTGATGGCGCGCATTCGCGTCGTGCTGCGTCGGCGCACGACGGCCGATAACGACGAGGCGCAGGAATTCTGCTTTGGCGATGTCCGGGTGGATTTCGCGAACCGGACCATTGTTCGGCAGGGCAAGGAGATTCATCTGACCGCTATCGAGTATCGATTGTTGGCGGTGCTGATCCGCAATGCCGGGAAAGTCCTCACGCATCGCCAGCTACTGAAAGAGGTGTGGGGGCCGTCGCACACCGAGGACAGTCACTATCTGCGAACCTACATGGCTCACCTCAGACAAAAACTCGAATCCGACCCAGCTCAACCTAAATACCTGCTTACCGAAACCGGAGTCGGGTATCGGCTCGTCGATTAAGGACGCAGCTGGAATGTTGATGTAGCAAATTTGTCACCGGCCGCTTTACGAGTACCGCATATTTACCGAGAATCGTAGTAGGGAACGGAAGAGGGCAGACGATGCAAAGTGTTGATAGAAAAACACTCTTCCATTTCCTAGTGCGCCTACGAACCAGGTGGTCGGGAGTTCGAATCTCTCCGGGCGCGCCATCTTTACAGATACTTACGACACTTCCGAAGCGACTTCCGTTTCAGCTGTGCCGGAAAACGTGCGGGTCACCGCCCGCGGACGGCACAACGCCTCGGCGAAATCCGCTAGGTGGCCTGCTGAGAGGTGTGCGTACTTCAGTACCATCTCGTAACTGCTCCAGTCACCGAGTTCCTGCAATACCTGCTCGACGTTGCAGTTCACGTTCAACGCGCTCGATCTCTGCGTTCAGTCGTTGTTCGACCTGCCCCCTGTTGGAGTTTGCCGAGCCGAACGAAGAGACGAACCCGTCGGTATTCCTTTCACGGAGCAGCAGCTCAAAGCGATCAAACGACTCGAACCGCAAGGCACCGGCCACCTAGGGCGGAGAGGCTTTCGCTTGCGGGTGCGTGGCTGAAACGTAAACACACGGGTCGACGCCTTGCGACCGGCCACAAACGTCTGCATAGTTGAACTTGAATCCGGACGTAAGGTCTTTGTAGGAATGCGCCGACCGCTCAAGACAGCTTTTCTCTGGGTGCTGCTCATCGCGCTGCCGACCCAAGGCGTGGTGTCGGCGGCCATGCTATTTTGTGAATCAGCGCATCTCAGCAGTCCGGTATCGGCCTCCGACGCGCATCACCATGACAATCATCACGCGGGCATTCGTGACGCCCATTCTGCCGGTGTGACTCACGATCATGAGCACGGACACACGCACAAGCACTCGTCATCCAAGTGCGCCGGTTGCACGCCTTGCTGCATGGGGGCGTCAATCGTTTCGTCATTGTCTGGCGAATCCACCTTTCCGCAGAGCAAGGCGGAACCCTTTATTCTGAAATCCGCCGCGTTCCCTCTTTTCACCACAGACGGCCCTGACCGTCCTCCTCGACCCATCCTCGCTTAATCGGTTGCGGTTCATCGCTCGCAGGCGTTAGCTCAGCTATCGCGCCGCTGAGTCGGTCCGCATTCATGCAGTGCGCCAGCTGATTTGAGCCGGGTGCTGTTGAGCACTTCATCAAGCGAGGACGATATGACGCTATTTCGCGTATCCATTTTGTCGATGGCAATCACGCTATCGACAGCCCCGGCCTTTGCGGAAGGTCAGTCCGACGGAATGGATCATTCCCGCATGGGCCATAAAGATTCGGCCGACCACCTGCACGAGATGTCCGGCATGTTCGGACGCTATCCCATGACGCGGGAAGCGTCCGGCACGAGTTGGCAGCCGGAGTCGTCACCCCACGAAGGCATCGATGAAATGCACGGCGAATGGATGACGATGACGCACGGCTATGCAAACCTCATTTACGACCATCAGGGCGGACCGCGAGGCGATACCAAGACATTCAGCACCAGCATGGCGATGATGATGGGTCAGCGTCCGCTGGGAGAAGGAACGCTCGGGTTACGCGGCATGGTGTCGGCAGACCCGCTCATGGGCAAAAGAGGCTATCCGCTGCTGCTGCAAACCGGCGAAACGGCCGATGGCCAAACGCCCCTGATCGATCGGCAGCATCCGCACGATCTCTTCATGGAACTGGCGGCGACGTACAGTCGACCGCTTTCGAACAACAGCTCCGTGTTCGGCTATATCGGATTGCCGGGCGAACCTGCCTTAGGACCGCCCGCATTCATGCATCGCTTCTCGGGTGTCGATAATCCCGAAGCGCCGATCTCGCATCATTGGCTCGATTCCACCCATATCGCCTATGGCGTGGTGACGTTCGGTTACCTCTACGACCAGTTCAAGCTCGAAGGATCCGTTTTCCACGGGCGTGAACCGGATCAGGACCGTTACGACATCGAAACCGGAAAGTTGGATTCGACCTCCGTGCGAGTCTCGTATAACCCGAATAAGGATTGGGCGTTACAAATTAGTCGCGGACACATCAAGAGCCCGGAGGCATTGGAAGCTGATGTGAACGTGGATCGCACGACGGCCTCGGTGATTTATAACCGACCGGTTGGCGCGAACAAATGGCAGACCACCTTGGCCTGGGGTCGAAATGCCGCGAATACCGGCACGACGACCAACGCCTATCTGCTGGAGTCCACCTTTGCGATGGCGCAGACACACACGTTGTTCGCGCGCGTCGAACGAGCGGAAAAGCACGAACTGTTCTCGGCGGGATCGCCCCTGGCAGAAGAGACGTTTCGAGTCGGCAAACTCAGTGTCGGGTACATCTACGACTTTCCGACCGAGCGCCACCTCAAATTCGGCATCGGCGGCTTGGTCAGCAAGTATTCGTTACCGCGCGAACTCGAATCCTCATACGGAAGCGACCCAACGTCGTACATGCTCTTTGCGCGCGTGAAGCTTCAATAACCGCAGCGAACATTTCAAAGGAACATATATGAATATGCCGGATTATCTGTGGCACCCGATCTTCGTCCACTTCAGCGTGGCGCTGCTGACCGTGGCAACCGTCTTCTACGTGCTGGCGTCGATTTTCCCGAAAGCGGGTTCGCGGCAGCAATGGATTACCGTCGCGGAATGGAATCTGTGGGTCGGATTCGGTTTGGCGGTATTAACGCTGCTCTTTGGCTGGCTCGCATTCAATACCGTCAGTCACGATGACGCGTCCCACGAGGCAATGAAGGTACATGCAGTCTTGGCGCTTATTACCGGCGGCAGTTTTGGTGTGCTCACGCTTTGGTCCATCTGGCATAGAAAATCCGCGCCCTATCCGTCATGGACTTTTATCGGGCTGATGCTCGCCAGTTTTGGCTTCCTGGTAACGACGGGATTAAGAGGCGGAGAGTTGGTCTACCAGCACGGTCTCGCCGTAACTTCTCTGCCAAAAGTAGAAATGGATCACGACCAAAAGCGTGTTGCCCAGTTGGACCCTTACGCCGGCCAGCAACAGCGCGAGATCAGGGCGCTTTCACCGCAGCAGATGCAGGACTATCTCGATGGCAAAGGCATGGGTCTGGCCAAGGCAGCTGAGCTAAATCATTTCCCCGGTCCGGCGCACGTACTGGAACTTGCTAACCAACTTCGGCTGACACCGGAGCAAAGAACTAAAACACAACAGCTCTTCACCTCCATGCAGCGGGACGCGAAACGCGTTGGCGGCGCGCTAGTGGAGAAGGAGCGCTATCTGGACCGTCTATTTGCTTCCGGTGAAATAGACAAACAAAAGCTGAGTCCGTTGCTTGAAGAGATTGGACGCCTGTCCGCGGAGCTGCGGCGTGTGCATTTGCAGGCACATCTGGAACAGAAGGCAATTCTTAGCCCGGAACAAACCGCCTTGTATGATTCGTTACGGGGTTACACCCTGAATACTACGGCAACGCAGCCGAGTCATGCGCATAAACATTAGCGGCAACGTTAACGCTAGCCCCTGCGCGCTCGGCCGCGCGGGGGGCACTTTTGCGGCGACCATGAGAGTGGCTTTGCACCTGTGGGTACGCCTGCGTACGGACAAGGGACTCCCGTAAGCATACCGTCTGAGTTTGTTCATCAACAGAAATTGTTGGGTTGGTTGGTCGGTTTACCGCGCCGCTATGCTGGGACTATTAAAAATAAGGAGACGTCCGGTGGCATCCAATACCATTCGACTGCTTCGACCTTTGCTGCTTGCCGGTCTGGCCGGCGGCATTGCGGAAATTATCTGGATTGCGCTGTACTCGCAGCTGGCAACGCTCCGTGCCGCTGACGTTTCGCGCCAAGTTGTTTGGAGCATAGCGCCAGCGCTCGCCAATTCGGCGTTCGCCCCGGTTCTGGGAATCGGTATTCATCTTGCGCTGTCCGTGCTGCTGGCGTTTGCATTCGGCTTGCTGGTATGGGCGCCGCTGGCGCGGAAATTCGAGCCCGAGATCACCGTCATCGCCTGCGCGGCGGCGCTGATCTTCGTGTGGGCAGCAAATTTCTTCGTCGTGCTGCCGCAACTCAATCCTGGCTTCGTGTCGCTGATGCCGTATCCGATTACGTTCTTCTCGAAACTGCTGTTCGGTCTGGCCGCCGGCTGGTCGTTGTACCGCTTTGACCGGCAAATCCGCCCCACGAGGATCGCGCTGCGTAGCGACGAAACCATCAAGATTCGATAGGAGGAGATATGAACAAGGAGTTTCTCTTGATGCTGCATCCGACCTTCGGCGTGCTCGGCATGCTCGCCGCGGTTTGGGTTTTGGTAGAAGTGATCAACCTGAGCGATACGAACCGTGGTCGTATTAAAGCCGCGAGCCTCGCCGTGGCTGTGCTTATCTGGCTGTCGTTCATCTTCGGCGGCTATTGGTACGTGCAGTTCTACGGGGCGGACAAGGAGATCATCAAGCAAGGGCCGTGGCCGTTCGCGCACAGCTTCTTCATGGAAACGAAAGAACATCTGTTCTTCGTGATGCTGCTCATCGGCACCTACTTGCCGATTGCGGCGTCGGGCGCGGTGTCAGGTGTGGCATCGAGAAATCGGTTGGCAGTCGAGCCTGGCGCACGGAATTTGCTGCTGACACTTTCGGCATTGATCGTGCTGTTGGGGCTGGCAATGGAAGGTTCCGGGGCCATCGTCGGTCTTGGCGTGAAGATGGGTCTACTGGGGAATTGACGATGGAAACACAAACGCAAGTCAGGCGCGCTTGGGCGTTCGGTTGGTCGGTAGTGATTGTCAGCGTGCTAAGTTCGCTGCTGGTCGTGCTCAAGGAAACGAGCGAAGCAACAATGGCGCTCATGAAGGCGGCGAGCGGGCATCACTGGATCACGCACAGCATCATCGTGCTCGTATTGTTCGTGGTTATCGGCCTCGCGCTTGGGTTTGTCGACACGAAACATGGCGGGAACGGCGCTCTCAACGGGATCGCTATCGCGATCGTTGCATCGACTGTCATCGGTGGACTGATCCTTGCCGGGTTTAATCTCCTCCATTAGTGGAGCAGCCATGGAGCGTAATCCCGTATGTTCGAGGCCGCTCGATCCGCGCACGGTGGTGGCCATGGTTTCCGAAGTGGAACATGCCGTCAGCGGCACATTAAAGCAGCGCAATGGAGATCGGTCATGAAAAAGATTCCTTTGGTTCTCGCCCTTGCAGGACTTGCGTGGGTGTTACCGGCTTACGCCGTTGACGAACATCATCCCGAGGATCAGAAGACCCCTCCCGCGAAAACTGCGCCCAAGGAGTCAACGACCCAGAAACAGGCACCCGCGGCTCAGAAACCGTCTGCGCCCGCTGCCCAGACTGGCGCCATGCAAATGGGAATGATGGGCAACATGGAAAAGATGCAGGCGCAAATGCAGCGCCTGATGCAGACCCAAGATCCGAAAGAGCGCGAGAAGCTTCTGCATGAGCACATGCAGACCATGCAGGAGTCCATGAAAATGATGAGTGGCATGATGAGTCAGGGGATGATGGGCGGAGGTAAGTCGGGTGACGCCAAGAGTGGCCAGGGAATGTTCCTCGGCATGTCCGCAGATCAGCGCATGCAAATGATGGAGCAACGGATGGACATGATGCAGAAGATGATGGAACAGATGCTCACGCACGAAGAGCAGAAAGCAAAATAGTCGGGGGCAGGCAAAGGAACAGCACAGTGACGGCGCTAACTCATCACTACGAAAGCAGTGCCGGTGTTCACGCCGCGGCGAAAGACCTTTTCAGCCACGTGGACGATCCCGCGCGGCTGTCTTCCCACATGAGCAAGTCATCGTGGATGACGGGCGGAAGTCGCATGAGCACGGAAGTGGATCGCGGCGGTGGAAAAGTCGTCGGGTCTCATATTCGTATGGACGGTCGCGTGTTTGGTGTGCAGCTCGCGCTCGACGAGACCGTTACCGAACGCGACCCCCCTTGGCGTAAGGTTTGGGAAACGATTGGCCAGCCGCGCTTGCTGGTGATAGGACACTACAAAATGGGTTTCGATATCACACCTCAAGGCAGTGGTTCGCTGTTTTGTGTGTTCATCAACTACACACTGCCGGAATCGGCACCCGCGCGCTGGCTTGGTTGGTTGTTCGCTCGATACTACGCTCGTTGGTGCACGCAACGGATGGTCGAAGATGCGGTCATGCACTTCTCAGCGTCAGGCCATGACTGAAAAGCATGTTGGAGCCACTAGTGTGCAGCGCCGTACACTATCCGCGTGGATACTGCTGATCTGCGGTCTATGGTTGATAGGATTGGGCGCGTACTTCATGTTCTTGCGCCCCGCGCTGTTCCCGGAAGACTTGCGGTATCTCGGCAAAACCTTGTCTGACCTCGACGCGGTACTGCCAGGATTGCACTCGTGGTTGCGCCGTGTCTTCACCGTGATGGGCGCATTTATATCGGCAACGGGTATCCTCACAGTGTTTGTCGTTACGACGGTGTCTCCCCGAGGCGGACGTATGGCTGGAATCGTTCTCGCAATAGTTGGCCTGCTATCTGTGATCACGATGAGCGCTACTAACTTTGCCATTGACTCCGACTTCAAGTGGCTTCTTGTTGTTCCGGCGTTGCTGTGGGTTGTCGGCATCGTTATATACTTTCGTGAAGTAGCCTGCGCGAGACATTCTTAATGAATCACGATCACCGGGCCAGAATAAACCGGCATTTATTCGCGTAAACAGACAGACGGAGCGCAGGATGACGCACGATACGAAGACCAGTGGCCATGACTCGCACGTTTCAGCGGAATCTACTGAGTCAAAACAGACGCATGTCGATCCGGTCTGCGGCATGAAGGTCGCTGCTAACCCGGAAAAATCTGTCGAGCACGCCGGGCAGCGATATTACTTCTGCAGCCAGGGCTGTGTGACCAAGTTCCGTTCCGATCCGGAAAGATACTTGCGCGCGCAACGAAGCGCTGATATCCCCGCCACTTCTGCAGTTCCGCCTGCGGCGCCGCAAGAGGTGACCTACACCTGCCCGATGCATCCGCAAGTGCGGCAGATCGGTCCGGGTAGCTGTCCGATCTGCGGCATGGCACTCGAACCCGAGAATGCGGGCGTGGTCGAGGACGACAGCGAGCTGCGTGACATGACGCGACGGTTCTGGGTCAGTGTGCTGCTGACTGTACCGCTGGTCCTGATGGCCATGACCGAATTTATACCCGGTTGGCACGAGCGTCTGGCGCATGCCATGGGAGCAGGTTTCGGTTGGCTGCAATTCGCGCTTGCGACGCCAACCGTCTTGTGGGCTGGCTGGCCGTTCTTTGTGCGTGGATGGTCATCGCTCATAAACCGCTCGCTCAATATGTTCACGCTGATTGCCTTGGGGGTAGGCGCTGCCTACACGTTCAGCGTCGTGGCGTTGCTGTTCCCGGAGATATTACCTACCGCCTTTCGCTCGGAAGGCCGTGTGCCACTGTATTTCGAGGCGGCCGCCGTGATTACCGTGCTCGTATTGCTCGGTCAGGTCCTGGAGTTGCGTGCACGGTCGCGAACCTCTTCGGCAATTAAGGCGCTGTTGCAATTGGCGCCGCCCACCGCGCATCGCGTCTCAGGCGAATGGTCCGACGAGGAAATTTCCTTGGCACACGTTCACGTCGGTGATCGATTGCGCGTCCGCCCCGGCGAGAAAATTCCGGTGGACGGGGTTGTCGAGGACGGCCGCTCGGCCGTGGACGAGTCGATGATGACCGGTGAATCCATGCCTGTCGAGAAAACACCGGACAGCAAAGTCATTGGCGGCACTGTGAATCAAACGGGCAGTTTCATCATGCGTGCCGAACGCATTGGCTCGGATACGCTGTTGTCGCGCATCGTCCAGATGGTCGCGGAAGCAAGTCGCTCGCGCGCTCCCATCCAAAAACTTGCCGATACCGTGTCAGCCTGGTTCGTGCCGGCAGTGATATTGATTGCGGCCGTGGCGGCTGTCGTTTGGGCCACGATCGGCCCCGACCCGAAGCTGGCACATGCATTGGTGGTTGCTGTTTCCGTGTTGATCATCGCCTGTCCTTGTGCGCTCGGTCTGGCCACCCCGATGTCGATCATGGTCGGCGTCGGTCGCGGCGCACAGGCCGGTGTGCTGATCAAAGACGCTGAAGGACTGGAGCTGATGGAAAAAGTCGACACGCTCATTGTCGACAAGACCGGCACGTTGACCGAGGGCAAGCCTCGTCTCCAGACGGTGGAAGTGGTCGGTGGGTTTACCGAAAGCGACCTGTTGCGCCTCGCGGCGAGCCTTGAGAAAGCGAGCGAGCACCCGCTCGCGGCGGCTATTGTGGCAGGCGCGAAGGAACGTGGTGTCGCGCTTGCCGCGGTCGCGGAGTTCGAGTCGGTCACCGGCAAGGGCGTGCGCGGAAAGATCGACGGCAAGCTCGTGCTGATCGGCAATCGCCGCATGATGGAAGAGGCCGGCATAACGATAGGCGATGGGCTTGTGCGTGCCGATGCCTTGCGTACGAACGGGCAGACCGTGATGCTGGTGGCGGTCGAGGGAAAACTTGCCGGATTGGTCGGCGTCGCCGATCCGATCAAATCCTCCACACCGGAAGCGGTGCAGATGTTGAAGAAAGAAGGTATCCGGATCGTCATGCTTACCGGTGATAGTAAAACGACGGCCGAGGCGGTCGCAAAGAAGCTCGGACTGGACGAGGTAGTAGCTGAAGTATTGCCCCAGGACAAACACCGAATCGTTAAAGAATTCCAGGCCTCAGGCCGCATCGTTGCCATGGCCGGTGACGGCGTGAACGACGCACCGGCGTTGACGCAGGCGCATGTCGGTATCGCGATGGGTACCGGTGCGGATGTTGCGATGCACAGCGCGCGCATCGTTCTTGTCAAAGGCGATTTGCGCGGTATCGTTAAGGCACGTACCTTGAGTCGGCGCGTTATGAGCAATATCCGTCAGAACCTGTTTCTTGCTTTCATTTACAACTCGTTTGGCGTCCCGGTCGCGGCCGGCGTTCTCTATCCGGCCTTTGGGCTGTTACTCAGCCCCATCATTGCTGCTACGGCCATGAGCCTGAGTTCGGTGTCGGTTGTGTCTAACGCGCTTCGTTTACGTAAGATATCTCTTTAGGCTAACGACGAACCCGAACAGATATCCTGGGATCAGTGTTTCTCATGAAAGCAGGCGGGAATCGAATGTAGAAAATTTGTCACCGAGCGCTTTCCGAGTACCGTAATATTTATCGAGAATCGTAATAGGGAAACGGAACAGGGCAAATGATAGGCCGTTGGAAGCAGAAGGCTTCCAACGGCTTTTTCATTTCAACGGGGTTAACGGGATACGCGTGCGCGCGGGCTGATATCGTCGGCCGTCAACGTGCGCGATCGATGACGGCGCGCAAAGCGTTGCTGGTAGTCGCGCGGCGACAAGCCGGTCTCGCGCTTGAACAGACGGCGAAAGGAGCTGAGATCCGCATAACCGATGCGATCGCTGATGGCGTCCACGCTCAACGCGGTGGTTTCCAGCAGCCGCTTGGCGAGCTCGATTTTCATTGTCTGCAGATAACCCACCGGGGTATCGCCCAGCGCCTGTTTGAAGCGCCGGATAACGGTGCGTTCGCTGACGGCCATAGCGCGCGCCAAGTCCGCGAGTCGAAAACTCTGCGGCAGGCGCTTTTCCATCCAGCGCTGTGCTTTGACGACGAGCGCGTCGGCGTGCGGCAGATGGTCTTGCACCGTGAGGGATTTGAACGATGCCTGCGACACGCGATTGGCATCAATCAACAGCATCTTCGCCGTCGCCGCCGCAAGGTTGGCGCCGGCGAATTTTTCCACCAGCCGCAGCGCGAGATTGAGATAGGCCGTGGCCGCGCCACTGCAAATAAGGCGGTCGTGTTCGGTGATTACTTCCTGCGGTCGTAAATCAACCAGCGGATAGCGTTGCTGAAACGCCTTTGCCAGGTACCAGTGGGTGGTCGCCTGACGATGATCCAGTAAGCCGGATTCCGCGAGCAGGAATCCGGCGCTGCAATTCGCCGCGATCACGGTGCCGCGTTCATGAAGTTTGCGTAACGCGGGCAATAGCGGCTGATATGACTCGAGCGCCTTGAGAAAGAAGGCGACGCCATTACCGAGGAAGATTCCGGGCAGCAGCAGCGCATCCGCCGCGGTTCTCGGGTTGATCGGTCCATCGACATTCAATGTCAGTCCCGACGCGGTGCGTACCGGTTTGCCGTCCAGCGACTCGAGGCGCCATTCAAATAACGGTTCCGCCTTGTCCTTATTCTGATAGGCCCAGATCGCGTTGGCCGCGACCAGGACATCAATCGGTCCGGTAATGCCCGAGGCGAGACCGTTGTCTAACACCCAAACTTTGATTTGCCGCATGCGTTGTCGTTATTAGCCGTAAGAGTGGCAATACTGCCACTCGGTTTGGAAGCGCGCAAGCACTACATTCACATCCCCTGCGGTAACATAATTTCAGTCGCTCTCCGAAGGAAATAATTAATGCTGCTACGAAAAGAACGTGACGTGGAATATTTCAACAAGCTCGGGCACGAGCATTTACCGGAATATCTGGGCGTGGTGATTACAGAGATTCAGGAAGGAAACCTGCCTGCCACCATGGTACTCAAGAAGCAGCTCGGGCAGCGACGCAAACCGGACTTTTCAAAATTCGTCCGAGGCCTCACGAATAACAATAACAGGTAAATTCATGAACGTACCGATCACTTCTTTATATGCAGCACTGACCGCGTTACTGGTAATATTTTTGGCCTATCGCGTAGTGAAATATCGTCGTAGCCTCAGAGTTGGACTGGGCGCTAACGACAACAGGGAGTTGCAGGTGGCGATAAGGGCGCACGCCAACACCGTTGAGTACTCCCCGCTGTTTTTAATTCTCTTGCTGCTCGCCGAGATCAATCAGCTACCCAATGCGTGGCTGCATATGTTCGGTGCGCTGTTTGTATTGAGTCGCCTGGGGCATGGTTGGGGCTTCACGAAAACGAGTGGTGGTTATTCGCGCGGCCGTTTTTATGGCACCGTTATTACCTGGCTGGTCATTGTTGCGTTGGCGGTAATAAACCTGGCGTGCTATTTGGGCATTATCCTGAAGCAGGTCTGAGATATGCTCGATCTCGACGATACCGATGGGCGCATGGATGATCACGTGCGGCCAGCGAGGAGCTGTTTTCCATTGCACGCAGAAAATGCAAGCATCTTGAATACTATTACTTTCATAATTTCCCCGGCGGTGTCATCGACTTTCCACCAGCGACTCAGTAAACCGCGTTTGCTCTTCGTTATTAAATAGTTTTCGCATGTGCCGGGTAATGCAAGTGCATCTGTGCGCGGAATTGCCGGAAATTTCTTCGATGGTATGTACGACAACGCACCGACCTGTGGAAATCGCGCGATGATAATGGCGCCTTGATCGGTGAGCCGGTATGGATAGACGGTCGCAGAAGCATTCCGTGAAAGACGAAACTTAGGATACGCGTGGTTGTCACTATCCAAGGTTACCGTCACTCATCCCAGCGGGACCCATAAACCATTTCTTTTTCAGATCAACCCATTTGGATACAAGTAAGGAGCAGCCCATGAAACCATTCAGCAAGCCAGTTGTTGCCGCTGCCATCTCCCTGGTGTTCAGTGCCGGAGCGCTGGCGGAGGGACTGACAAAGGACGAATACAAGGCCGCAAAAGACAATATCGTTGCGGAGTACAAGATCGCCAAAGATAAATGCGACGCGCTGTCCGGTACCGCCCATGAAGTATGCGAGGCGGAAGCTAGGGGTAACGAGAAGGCTGCCAAAGCCGAGCTTGAGGCACGCTATAAGCCCTCCCGGGAAAATACCTATAAAGCCGGCGTCGCCAGGACCGAAGCCGATTACCACGTGGCGCGTGAAAGGTGCGATGAAATGGCCGGTAACGCAAAAGATGTGTGCCTGAAAGAAGCAAAAGCCGCGCAGACTGCAGCCATTGCCGATGCCAAGGCTCAGCGTACGACCACGAAAGCGAATGCACGTGCGGCGCACGAGAGCGCAGAAGCCGAGAGAAAGGCCAACAAGAAGGTATCAGATGTAAACCGGGAGACAAGCATCGACAAGCGTGACGCGGACTATGCCGTCGCCCGAGAAAAATGCGAGAGCTTGGCCGGCGCGTCGAAAGACCAGTGCCTGGCGGATGCGAGGGCGCAATACAACAAGTATTGAGTGTTGTGCTGTCTGCAATCAGACTCCGGCGCCGTCATTGGCGCCGGGTCTGAATACTAAAAGAGGAGAACGCTAATGAATTCGGACATTCTTGAAGGTAACTGGAAGCAGATCAAGGGCAGGCTTCAGGAGGTTCGTGGATGGCTGATACGAGATCAGCTGCGAGTGATAAAAGGGAGACGGGTTCAATCGGCCGGCGCGATTCAGGTCGCGTATGGCGTCATCAGATCGAAAGATCTGAGAACTAACCGCAAGGCGCAACCGCCGTTGTCACAGGCTGGAGCGTTGGGAATGTGGAATAACGGAGAGTAGCTGGGGTTACCGTTTCGCAGCCCGGTGCTGCGAAGTTCTTATTCGTCCGATAGCTTGTTTCAGGAGGTCGCATGAGCAAGATAGAGGAAGCACTACAAACGGCGCGTCGTGACCGACGATCGCCGCTTCCACCCGGACAATTGAACAATGCCCATGCCGGCGATAACGAGATACTGACGGCGCGTCCGGGATTTCAGTTGGCGGAGGCCGAGGCGCGCCAGCATTCGGCATCGGCGATCGAGCGGATGCGCAAAACGCACCCACTCGATAAAGAGGCATTGGCGCTCTATCGTCTGATTTATCCCGAGATGGGCGATCAGGACGTGGTTCAGGCGTTTCGCGAGCTCAGGACAAAAATATTGCAGGCGACGCATAGTCATAACTGCGTGATCATGGTCACCGGCGTTACCCCGCACAGCGGAAGTACCTTCGTTGCGCGCAATTTGAGCGTCGCGTTCGCATTTGACGCGGGCAAGACGGCGCTGCTTCTGGATTGCAATCTGCACGATCCATCGGCGCATCGCCTGATGCGCGAAGCCGACGCAATCGGTCTGACCGATTTCCTCGATAACACCAGTATGGATTTATCGCGGATTATTTATCCGATCGGCATTGAACGCTTACGTGTCATCCCCGTCGGCCGCAATCGGGATATTCCGACCGAATATTTTACTACCGGGAGGATGAAGCTGTTGATTGAAAGTCTGCGGAAGCGGTACCCGGAACGATTCATTGTTGTTGACGCACCGTCGATGACCAACGCCGCGGACACGCAGATCCTGGCGGAATGGTGCGATCATGTGTTGCTGGTCGTGCCTTATGGAAAGGTGGTTGATGCCCAGATTGAAGATTGCGTCAAGGCGCTCGACCGGAAAAAAATGCTGGGTGTGGTATTCAACAATGAACCGCGTGCGCCAGCGTGGTGGAGCAGGAAAGTGCACAGCTCTGCCTGATTCAATCTCGATGCGTTCCGAGCGTCCGTCCGTCTTCGCTTATTAAATGACAACCGATTCCTCGAACCAGCGTACTTTCTTGTTAGGTGCCGACCCACCGTAGAGAGCAATGCGCAAGGAACGAATCGTGTCGGTATCGAGCTGAAGAAACATTAGTCCCGCTCCTCCCGCAGGGGTATGCCGTACCACCATCGCCTCCAGGCGAAAATCATTGTGCTGTTCTTGCTGTTCGGGGGAAGCGAGATTGAAAGCGACATGAACCGGCGCATTGAGCGGGAGCAGGCCAAGGCCTATTTCTATCTGCAGGCCGCCCAGACTGACGTCGCGCATGACGGCCGTCGAACCGATACGCAGGCCTTCGATCCGAACCTTGCGCTCAAATAATTTACGTGCACTCCAGCGATGTTCCATGGGCTGTGCTCCTGTCGTCTTCATTTGGCCAACCGGTTAGTTTTTCATACGTATATCGTTCTTGACGATCACTACACCATTGACGCCGCGCGCGACATCGCTCGCGCGATAGATCTCGGTAGTTGTTTTGACGAAGCCGCTCAGCTGAACCGTGCCGTTGCAGGTCTCGACGCCGATTTCGTTCGATTTCAATGTCGGCTCACTGGAAATGGCGATTTTCACTCTGGCCGTGATCGCCGCATCATCCAGATATGTGTTGGTACCTTCGTCAGTCGTGTACGCCTCACAGCCGAGAACGGCCGCGAACATCATTGCGAAATAAACGCTCAATTCGTGTTGTTGCGCAGCGGTTTTTAAATTCGGCCCAACACGAACAGTACCAGCACGATGATGAGCACAAGTCCCAGAATGCCACTGGGACCATAGCCCCACCCGCGACTGTATGGCCATGTCGGTATCGCACCGACGAGCAGCAACAGCACGATAATTAACAAGAGGGTTCCCAAAGTCATGGCGTTTCTCCATATCCGCTGCGATGTTCGTGGCAGCATCGCAGCGCGGTTTTTTTGTCGATCCCGGTCTAGCGGCCGGGCCCATGCGTCTCCACAGAAAAAGTTATACGCGGCTATCCGTTACCGGTCGGTACGCTGGCACACAGTAATAGCTCGCGTTGATGACGGTCTCGTGACGCGAACGATTGGAAGGTATTTGTCGGAACGGATGAGAAAAGACAACCCGGGACGCACGGAAAGCGCGCAATCCCGGTCCACGCTTTGCAGTCAGTGCAGCTCTTTTCGCGGTGGTGTGGTGTGCCAGAGATAATGCGCTAGTGCCATCACCGCATTGGTCAAATACGGAATACCGGCGCGAATAAAAAATGCCAAAGCCACGCCCGCAAGCGATGTGGAAGCCCCGATCGCACGGCGTCCCGCATTCGGCCTGATCAGGCGCACCAGCCAGAAGCCCATGAGCACGGTCAATCCTGCAGCGACGGCCAGCGAAGAGAATTTTGTGACACGCGACCGCACACTGAAGCGAAGTCGTCGATAGCTTTCCACGCTATCGCGCCTGGATTGCTCAAGCTGGCGTTCAGCAGCCAGGATCTCGGCGCGACTGGGGAAAGTTCTCATGGTTGATCGTCTCTATCCGGCTTCTCTTGCAGTTGCCGCCGCGTTGCGGGAAACAGCAAATCCCGGCTCTTGACGACGCAAGTGAACAGGATAATCGTTGCCGCCAGAAAATTGGCGATCGCGATCGCGACTATCGCGCTTATCCACGTTGCCCCCAAAGAAACGGCCCACAACGCAACGGCGCCCATAAAACCCAGCCAACCGGTAACGACGAGAATGGCGGCGATCGATCCCCACACCACCATCCACATGAACGTCAGACCCGCACGTCGGGCCTCAAGCGTTACCAGCTCAAAAAAATTCGCAATAACCCGTCGAACCGACGCAAAGGTATTGGATATCTCGCCCAAGACACTCGAGGATGGTGAGCCCGTGTCCTCGGTGATCCCGTCGGCGCTTCGCTGAGCAGTGTTGGATGTTGCCGATGGATCGGTATCCGGCGGAACCGCTCTGCCTTGCCACGGAGGCATGTCGTTAGTAACAACCCGGGCAGAGCGGTTCATTCGCCGTTCCGTTATTTATCATCGACGAATGACGAGCCGGCTGATAATGAAGCCGCAGGCCAACGCGATGCCGATCGATTTAACCGGATTTTCAGCGACATAATTACGCGTACTGGAAAGCAGCTTCTTCTGAGTCCGATTCAGGGTTTCTCCCTGCTGGCTGAGCCAATCCGCGGTCGGGGTTGCCGCATCCACGGCTTTGTCGACCGCACCGTGCGCATATTCGGCGACGCGATCGATGGCGGGTCTGGCTTTACGCGCCGCTTCATCGGCGGCTCCCGCCATTCTGTCCACCACGCCGTGGGCGCCCATTGCGGCTTTGCTCAGCGTTCCATCGCTGGAAAATTTACCGGAAGCAGAGGGATTGCTGGTCTGTTCAGATGGTTTCATGGGGCATCTCCTGTAATAACGTTAAACTCCTGTTGAGCAACATCCTCGCGAACCTCGTGAGTCGTTGGTCCGTATCGATTTCCATCTCCGCCGTGACATTGCGTCAGTGCGTCGTCCGGGGCGGAAGCGGTTTATTAAAAAGCAAGTAAACCACCACCACTAAAAAAACGGGTGTCCCGAACAGCCATGCAATCAAGAATTTTCCCACGGCAGGTCTCCTTCAGAAGGATCGATCCGACGCCGTCGAACCGAGTGCCACTACGAAAGGACATTGAAGCTTAGAACAGAAAGTCTACGCCCGTATGTACGACAACGCACAGTATGCCGACGAGCGGAAAGCGATAATTTTGCTCGAGCAAAAAACGAACCATTAACGCTTATCCATCTGACGTGTGCATGAATTGGAGACGTTACGACTTCAACAATAAAATTGCCCGGTCGTCGTGATTTCCTGCGCAAGACAGCCATTCTCGCGCCGACAGCATTGATTATTGCCTGCGGATCCAGTCAGTCGGCGGCATTGCCGTTGGCGGCAGCGCCAGCCTACGCGCCAAAATATTTCACCCAGGACGAATGGAGTTTTTTATATGCGGCCTGCGGACGCCTGATTCCGGATGATGAGCACGGGCCTGGCGCGGTGGAACTTGGCGTGCCGGAGTTCATTGATCGCGAAATGGAAGGGGCCTTCGGGCATGCGGCGGCGTGGTATATGCAGGGACCCTTTGCCGCCGGTGCACCGGAGTTCGGTTATCAATTGCCGCTCAAACCGCGCGAAGTCTATCGCGCCGGGATCGCCGCCCTCGATAATCATTGCCGTCGTCAATTCAACAACAACACGTTTTCCGGGCTTGAGACGGCCGCGCAGGATAAGCTGCTGACCGACCTGGAAAGTGGCGCGCTCGATTTTGAAGACGTATCGGGTAAAGCGTTCTTCGGTTTTCTATTGCAAAACACCAAGGAAGGCTATCTCGCCGATCCCATACATGGTGGCAACAAAAACATGGGTAGCTGGAAGATGATCGGCTTTCCCGGGGCGCGCGCCGACTACATCGACTGGATCGATCGTCACGGTGTTCGTTATCCGATGCCACCGGTCAGCGTATCCGGCCAGCGGGGATGACGCGATGGCCGATATCCGGAAACCGCCCGTGGATGCCGTGCTCGTCGGTTTTGGCTGGACCGGCGCCATCATGGGGATGGAACTCACCGAAGCCGGCCTCAACGTAGTCGCGCTCGAGCGTGGCGAGAACCGCGACACCTATCCCGATTTTGCGTATCCACGTATCGCTGACGAACTGACCTACGGCATTCGCAACAAGCTGTTTCAGAATCTGTCGCGCGAAACGCTCACCATTCGCCACACCTCGAAAGATCGTGCGTTGCCGTATCGGCAGATGGGATCGTTCATCCTCGGCGACGGCGTCGGCGGTGGTGGGGTGCACTGGAACGGTCAGCACTGGCGTGTGTTACCGGAGGAGCTGCGCTTGCGCAGCCATGTGATCGAACGCTACGGCAGGAATTTTATCCCGGAGGGCATGACGATCCAGGACTTCGGCGTCAGTTATCAGGAGCTGGAGCCGTATTTCGATAAATTCGAAAACGTCTGCGGCACCTCTGGCAAGGCCGGGAACCTGAATGGAAAAGTGGTCGAAGGCGGCAATCCATTCGAGGGCGCGCGCTCGCGCGAATTTCCATTGCCGCCACTGGCCGACGTTTATGGCGCGACGCTGTTCGCCAAAGCAGCGACGGAGCTTGGCTACCATCCATTCTCGGAGCCGGCATCGAATGCGTCGCGCGCCTATACCAATCCCTATGGTGCACAACTCGGTCCGTGTAACTTCTGTGGCTTTTGCGAACGTTTCGGTTGCTATGTGTACGCCAAGGCCTCGCCGCAGACAACAATCCTGCCGGTGCTGATGAAAAAGAAAAATTTCGAGTTGCGCACGCGCTCGCACGTATTGCGCGTGAACCTCGACAAGCGCGGCCGCCGCGCCACCGGTGTCAGCTACATCGACGCGCAGGGCCGCGAGATCGAGCAACCCGCCGAGTTGGTGGTGCTGTGCGCCTTTCCACTGCATAACGTGCGGCTGTTGTTGTTGTCGGGAATCGGCAAGCCCTACGATCCCAAGACTGGTCACGGCGTGATCGGGCGCAATTACTCTTATCAGATGATGGGCGGTGTCTCGCTGTTCTTCGACCACGACAAACCGATGAACCCGTTTATCGGCTCCGGTGCCGGTGGCCAGATCATCGACGACTTTAACGGCGATCACTTCGATCACGCGCCCCTTGGTTTTATCGGCGGCGGCTATATCGGTGTGATCCAGACCGGTGGCCGCCCGATCCAGCAGATGACGTTGCCGAAGGATACGCCGCAGTGGGGCACAAAATGGAAACAGGCGATCAAGGAAAATTATCTCTACAGTCTGAACATGATGACGCACGGGACCGTGATGTCGTACCGCGACAACTATCTCGATCTCGATCCGACGTATCGCGATGGCTATGGACTGCCGTTGCTGCGGATGACCTTCGACTGGAAACCGAACGAGTTCAGGATGACAGAGTTTGTCACCAACAAGGCCGCCGACATCGCGCGTGCGATGAGTCCGAAATCGATGGTCGTGAAGATAAAAAACCCCGGCGACCATTATGATACGCGCGCGTATCAGACCACGCATAACGTCGGCGGCGCGCCGATGGGAACAAATCCGCAGACCAGCGCCGTCAATCGTTACCTGCAAACCTGGGATGCGCATAATGTATTCGTGATGGGGGCGAGCGCCTATCCGCAGAATATCGGCTACAACCCCATGGGCCTGGTGGGTGGGTTGGCCTTGTGGTCGGCGAATGCGATTCGCCGACAGTATCTAAAGAAACCGGGACCCTTGATGTAACGCGGGAACAATATGTCACGACGATTCGGCGTGTTGTGCCTGGCCGCCATCGCGGTACTAACGCGAGCCGTCGCGGTGGGCGCCGCCGACGTGAGCACGCTGGCCGCGACCGATTCTCAGGAACAGGTTCAACGTGGCGCCTATCTCGCCCGCGCCGGCGATTGCGTTGCCTGCCATTCCGAGCCCGGAGGGCAGCCCTTCGCCGGTGGCCGCGCGCTTAACACGCCGTTCGGGACAATTTATTCCTCCAACATCACGCCCGACAATGAAACCGGCATCGGCCAATACAGCGCGGATGATTTCGTCAAGCTGATGCGTGAAGGGGTGGCTCGGGAAGGTCGCCGGCTTTATCCGGCGATGCCGTATACGTCGTTTGCCAGGCTGACTCAGGATGATTTGCTCGCGCTGCATGCGTATTTCATGCACGGCGTAGAACCGGTACGTAAGCCCAATCGTGCGCCGGAAGTGAAATGGCCCATGAGCATGCGCTCGTTGATGGTGGTGTGGAATGCGCTGTTTTTCAAGAAAGGCGAATACGTCGCCGATCCCGACCGAAGCGCATCCTGGAATCGCGGCGCCTACCTGGTGCAAGGTCTGGGGCACTGCGGCGCCTGCCATACCCGGCGTGGATTCGCCGGACAGGAAAAGGCGCGCAGCGAACGCGAAGGCAAATATTTTCTGGGTGGCGCGCTGCTGGATAACTGGTATGCCGCGACACTCACTGGAGATCCAGGCAATGGTTTGCATGCGTGGTCGCAACACGAGATCGTGGATTTCCTGAGAACCGGCCGCACCGCGCGCGTGGCGGCGATGGGCATTATGTCGGAGGTAGTCGAAAAGAGTACCCAGCACCTGACGGAACCGGATTTGCTGGCGATCGCGGAGTATCTGAAATCGTTGCCGCCGCTGGAGCAACCGGCGCAAGCTGAACGGCAAGCCGAAGGCTCGGCCTCGACGCTGCCGACCACGGTGGCGCTGCGCGCCGGTGATGCCAGCGTGCGCGGCGCACGTGTCTATCTGGATAATTGCAACGCCTGCCATCAGTCGAACGGTGGCGGCGCCGCGCGCACGTTCCCGGCGCTGGCGCGCAATGAGGTCGTCAACTCGAAAGACCCGACGTCGTTGATCCGTCTGGTGCTGATGGGCTCGGCCATGCCAGCGACGGAGACGGCCCCCTCGGCGCTAGCGATGCCCGACTTCGGTTGGCGTTTGAGCGATGACGACATTGCCGATGTGTTGAGCCTTATTCGCAGCAGCTGGGGCAATCAGGCCGCCGCCGTCAGCCGCGACCAGGTCGCGCGCATGCGTGCCGCGCTCGCGAAGAATGAGCAAGCGCAGCGATGATTGCTCCTGGCAAGCCGAAAAACCGCGATCCGATCACGAGTTTTTGTAATTTCGCACTACGTCCGCTGGGACACAGACGGTGGCATTCGCGCGTGCTCAAATGTACTCGCTGGTCGCATACCAGGTAGCCTCGCAGAGAGTGGGCATGCGAAGGAGATTCAAATGTATATCGGTGGCGGTGCCCTCATACTTGTCATCGTTCTCCTCGTTGTTTTCCTATAGAACATCTCGACGCGAGTGATCGAGCTTTATGCACACGACGGTGACGGTTCGGCGGAGTAGCCACGCTGTCGCCCGACGCCTATGTCCGATACCCACGTTGTATCGTATTCAAGGAGATCGCAATGACAACACCACACAAGCAACCGCTCCAATCGCACACAAAACACCCCAACAGCCTTTCCGGCACACATAGTGATGGCCGAGCCATCGACGCCAGCAAGCACGGCGAACACGGCGAGGGCAGCTATTCCGCTACGCGCGACTACCAGAAAAGCGTGAAGGACTACCTCAGGCACGCCGATGTGGAAAAAGACGCGCGCGACGCCGCGCCCGACACGGCGCAGGAAGCGCAGCAGATGGCGGACGCAGAACGCGATGCGCGCAATCGCGCCGCGGGTGCTGATGGAGCGAAAAAGAAAGGCGAGTAGGGACAGACTGCCCTCGATCGATCGTCCTCACACTTTTTGCCGAGGAGAAACCCATGCTGCAGAATTCACCCATGTACGCCTACATACCGGTGGCCGACGTTGCCCGCGCGCGGCAATTCTACGAGCAGAAGCTCGGGTTCAAACCCAAAGCGGAAATGGCCGGCGGTGTCGTTTACGAGTTCGGCGAACACACTGCGTGCTTCATGTACCCGTCGGCCAATGCCGGCACATCCAAGGCCAGCCAGGCGTTCTGGCAGGTCGACGACGTCGAGCGCGAGGTCGCCGAGCTGAAAGCCCGCGGTGTGAAGTTCGAGGAATACGACGCGCCGGGGATGAAGACCAAGAACAGCATCTCCACCGCTGGCGGCGCGAAGGCCGCATGGTTTAAGGATACCGAGGGCAACATCATGGCGGTGATCCAGAACGTCTAAGACATCTCCATTTTTTAACAGCCTGACGTCGCCCGATTCGTCATACAAGGAGATGCAAATGGCACCATTTCGCACAGTTGTTATCAGCAGCATCGTCTTCGTCGGCGGCTTCACACTCGCCTCGCTGGCGTTCGCAGCCGGGGCCAAGGTAGGGTCGGTCGACGCGGAGTTCATGAAGATGGATACCAACAAGGACGGCAAGATCTCCGCCGACGAGCATGCCGCGGGGGCGAAGAAAATGTTCGACACAATGGATGCGAACAAAGACGGAAAGGTGACGGCCACCGAAATGGAAGCGACCCATCAGCGCGTCACGGGCAGGAAAGCCGCGAAATCGGACATGTCTGCGGTCGACAAGATCAAAGTCATCGACACAGATGGCGATGGGGTCCTCACGGCAGAGGAGCATGCTGCCGGCTCCAGCGCTATGTTCGAGAAAATGGACACCGACAAGGACGGCTTTCTGAGCAAGGACGAATTCGCCGCCGGCCACGCCGGCATGATGAAGAAGCGTTAGGAGAAGACATGCAAAAGGAGATTTCAAGAGATGGCGCCGCGATCGCCTACGACAAGACAGGCCAGGGGCCGGGGGTCATTCTGGTGGACGGCGACTTCTGCAGTCGATCACTCGGACCGACGCCGAAACTGGCTCCGTTCCTGGCACCGCACTTCACGGTATTCGCCTACGACCGTCGGGGTCGAGGCGATAGCGGCGACACGCAGCCCTTATGCGGTCGAACGTGAGACCGCCTCACAGGACTCGCTCGGGGCGATCCAAATGAGCATGGAGTACATGTCATGACGCGACGCGCGTTGAAAACCACTCGAGGATCTATGCAAACACAACCTTTCGAAATCAACATTTCGCAGTCAGTCCTCGATGACCTGCGGGAGCGCCTCAAGAATACGCGCTGGACTGGCGCAGTTGAAAATGCCGGGTGGAATTATGGAACGAATCTCGATTATTTAAAGGAAATAGCTCAATACTGGAGCACCGGCTATGACTGGAAAAAACACGAGGTAATCCTGAATAGATTGCATCATTTCAAAGCAGATATTGATGGGTTTTCGCTGCACTTCATTTATGAAAGAAGCAAAAACGAAAATGCTACGCCGCTCCTTATATTGCACGGCTGGCCCGGTTCCTTTTTGTTGATGCTTAGACTCATTCCCCTCCTGACCGATACCTTTGATGTGATCATCCCTTCCCTGCCTGGCTTCGGTTTTTCGGATAAACCGCAAAGGAAAGGCATGAATCTTTATGAGATGGGTCAACTGGTTCATAAGTTGGTTACAAAAAACCTGGGCTATGAGAGCTATGCGATAAGGTGCACGGATGCGGGGCACGGGGTGGCAAGAGAAATGGCCATAAGTTTTCCCGAGAATGTCATCGGAATGCACACGGAAGGCTCGGGTCCCTGCGCGACGCCGGTCGAACATATGAGCAAGGCAGAAGAAGCCTTTATCAAAGAAAGCCGGAAACTAATGCAGGCAGAAGGCGCGTATTTTATGCTGCAAGCCTCAAAGCCCCAAACCCTGGCCTATGGTCTAAATGATTCACCTGCTGGACTGGCAGCATGGTTATTAGAAAGGTACCGGGCGTGGAGCGACTGCAACGGCAATATTGAAACCCGGTTCTCCAAAGATGATCTGCTTACCAACATCACACTGTATTGGGTGACACAGACTATCAATTCTTCAATACGACACTATTACGAAATGCTGCATGCCCCTTCACCCAATGCTTCTGCAAGAGTTGAAATACCTACCGCTATTTTCACAATGACAGGCTTGGGGAAAGCGACTCTGCCTCCAAGGGAATGGGACGAACGGTCCTTCAATGTGCACCGATGGAATCAGCATCCCAAAGGTGGTCACTTCGGTGAATGGGAAGAACCCGAAGCAGTCGCCGAAGATATCAGAGCTTTTTTCGGGGACCCAGCTTTGTTGAAGCAATCATTGGCGCGGACGCGATCTCTACATTTAGCATAGGTGAAGGAGCGCTATGAAAAACGATAAAATCAATCCATTCAGTATAGACATCGCTCCGGAATTACTAAGCGACTTACGGCAGCGGTTAAAAAAAACGCGGTGGCCAGATCAAGCGGACGGCGCGGGCTGGGACTACGGCACGAATCTCGGCTATCTGAAGGAGCTCGTTGATTACTGGCAGCACCAGTATGACTGGCGGAGGCAGGAAACGGCGCTCAACCAATTCGCTCATTTCAAAACCGAGGTGGATGATATCGGCATCCACTTCATTCACGAGCGCGGTAAAGGCCCGAATCCGTTTCCCATCATTCTCACGCACGGCTATCCCGATTCGTTCTATCGTTTCGCGAAAATAATCCCCATGCTCACGGACCCAGAGGCGTTCGGCGGGCAGGCCGAAGACGCTTTCGATGTCGTTGTGCCCGATCTGCCGGGGTACGGTTTTTCCGACAAACCGACGAAGACTGGAACGGTCTTTCGCGTTAACGACCTCTGGGCGCGCTTGATGACAGAAAGACTCGGCTACGAGCAATTTGGGGCGCATGGCGGAGACACGGGCAGCATGGTCACGGAACAACTCGCGCGCAGTCATCCCGGTTCCGTCGTAGCCATTCATCTCACCGACGTTCCGTTCGGCCATAATTTCCAGAAGCCCGACGATCTCTCGCCGGCCGAAGCAAAGTTCTTTAAAGACAACGAACAGTGGATGCAAAAGGAAGGGGCCTACGCTCTGATCCAGTCCACTAAACCGCAGAATCTCGCTCCCGGCTTGAACGATTCTCCAGCCGGACTGGCCTCATGGATCGTGGAGAAATTCCACGGCTGGAGCGATTGTGACGGCAAGATCGAATCGCGCTTCACCAAGGACGAGCTCCTAACTCACGTCATGATTTACTGGGCAACGGAATCGATCGGCCCCTCGTTTCAGCCTTACTACGACTATGCGAATGCGAGCGCGTTGACCTGGGTGAAGGAGGCGATGAAAAAATGGACCGGTTCGTCCAAGGTGCCCGCGGCTTTCGCGCTCTTCCCGAAGGACATTAATCAGCCGCCACCGCCGCGCGAATGGGCGGAGCGATTCTTCAATGTGCAACGCTGGACTGAGATGCCGCGCGGCGGTCATTTCGCTGCGATGGAAGAGCCGGGTCTGCTGGTCGATGATATACGCGAGTTCTTCCGTGCATATCGTGACGTGGGCATCTCCGCGCAGCGAGGGAGTGCGGCCGCTCGCGCAAAAAGCATTGCTCAAACCGCATGAGGTTAGTAAATGAGAAGAGCGCGAAGTGTTTACCCAGGATCTACGCGAATCCCTTCTGCGAGCTCAGCCTGACCCATCGCTGGTCGCCACAGAGAGAAGGAAAGGTTGACTAGAGATATACACGAGTTCCTTCGGTGATCACTAGCTTGGCGGTCGGTCTATTTCGGTAGCAGCATTTGTCGGTTCGAACTGTTCGGATGGAGATTCAAAGTCAAGGAGAGAACACATGACAATCACTGGAAGCTGCCATTGCGGCAAGACTACCTTTCGTATCGAGGGCGACATGCCGGAGAAACTTACTCGGTGCACTTGCTCCTTCTGCTCCAAGCGTGGCGCGCTGTTGGCGTACTACCAGCCTGGTCAGTTTCATGTCACAACCCCAGCAACCGACGATGCGACTTATCGCTGGAATACGAAACTCGTGGCGCATCACTTTTGCCCTGAGTGCGGGTGCGCCACCTACTCCGACAGCCCGGCCTTTGAACCGGACGGAAGCTGGGACAAAAGCACCCGCCGGATCGGTGTCAATGCGCGTCTGTTCGACGACTTCGATGCGGCCGGGGCGCCCGTCGTGGTGATCGATGGCAAGAACCTCTGGTAGCCATCGCCGCTATTGAGGTAATTGATATCTAGAGGACGAGAGCCAGATGCCGAAACCATTTGATACGTGGACCGTATTACCGCACAAGCCAATCGAGACCATCGACGACAATATTCTCGCGGTTGAAGGCCCACTCGGGAAGTTTCCGCGCCGCATGACCATCGTGCGAATCACCGGTCAGCGGTTGATTATTCACAGCGGGATCGCGCTCGATGAACCTGAAATGGCCAAGATTGAAAGTTTCGGCAAGCCATGTTTTTTCATCGTGCCCAGCGCCATTCACCGCATGGATGTAAAGATATGGAAGCAGCGTTACCCTGAGATCAAGATCGCTTGCCCAGCCGCTGCGCGCAGCAAGGTTGAGGAACTGGTCAAAGTCGACACTACCGCCCCAGACTTCGGCGACCCGGCCGTGCATTACGCTGCTGTCGAAGGCACCGCCCAACGAGAGGGCGCACTCATCGTCAATGGCTCGCAAGGAACTACGCTGGTGCTAAACGACCTCATCTTCAATGTTCGCAAACAGCCTGGCGTGGCTGGTTTCTTCTTCGGATTGCTGGGCGTCACCGGTCCGGAACCCAAAATGGCCAAGTTGGTGATGAGGAAGATCGTGCACGACAAGCGCGCACTGCGCGCCCAGCTGGAGCGATGGGCGAACCTAGACAACCTCAAGCGAATAATCCTGTCGCATGGTGCGGTAATCGAGGCGGATCCGCGCGGGACCTTGCATAGGATGACGGCGTCCCTGACCTAGAGTTGGGCCGCCTGGAAGATGTCCTGAAACCGTTAATAAGGAGAAATGCCATGTCGGATCGCAAGCCCCTTCCCGGAAAGTTCGTGTGGTTCGAGCTCGTGTCGAACGATGCCAAGAAGGCCCAGTTATTCTACGGCGACGTGCTTGGATGGAAGACCCAAGCGTTCCCGATGGGCGACTTCACCTACGAGATGATTCTTACTGGCGACACGGCCGATACGATGATCGGCGGTTACGCGCCGTCCAAGAACGAGCGCCAGCCATCGCACTGGATTTCGTACGTCTCGGTTGAGGACGTCGACGCGACCGTGAAGGCCGCCGTCGCGAACGGTGGCAAGGTGGTCGAGGCGCCCTTCGATCTGCCGGGCGTCGGGCGGAAAGCGGGGATCGCCGATCCGCAAGGGGCTGAGCTTCACTTGCTCAAGAACACCGCGGGTGATCGGCCCGACGTGCCAGCAGCAGCCCCTGGTCAGTTTTTCTGGAACGAGCTTCATACCAGCGATCCGACGAAGGCGCTCGCGTTCTACGAGAAGGTCCTCGGGTTCTCCCACCGCGCGATGGACATGGGTCCCGGCGGCACCTACCACATTCTGTCGAGGGGCGGGGTCGACCGCGGTGGCGTTACGAGCCACCTGCCTCCCGGAGTGCCGCCGCACTGGCTGCCCTACGTCGCCGTCGCCGACACGGATGCGACAATCGCGCGCGCGAGGAAGCTCGGCGCGAAAATCCCGATGGCCCCCGAAGACATCCCTGGCGTCGGGCGCTTCGGCGTGATCGAGGATCCGACGGGTGCGTTGCTCGCGATCATGAAGCCGCAACCAATGGACAAACCCCGCCCGCAGCAAGCGTAGGGCGCAATAACCCCTGGGCATGCGCGGGATGTTGATATCACTCGTGCGGCGCAATGCGCTGCGCTTATTGCGCCCTACGAGCTACGAGCTGAGCTAGATTTGGGCCGCCATTAAGAGGAGAAATTATAATGAGAACTTCATATCCAATAACAGGCATTCGTGCGCTGGTGATTGCCTGTCTTCTGAGCGCAGCCGCTCTTGCTCCTGCCGCACATGCCGAGAGCGCGCCAAAGGCTAAACCTGGCGCAACATCCCCGCGCCCCCAGGACACCGTCCTTAGCCAGATGGTCGGGACGTGGAACGTCGCGCAGCGGATATGGATCGGCCCGCATGCCGAACCGATAAAGTCGCCGCCCGCCATTGCGCGTCGCCGTCTCGTTGGCGACATGTTCCTCGAAGAGATAATGGAGGCGGCGCCCGACTCCGGCCAAGAGCCGTTCACCCGTATCGCCTATTTCAATTACAACAGGGTCACGCAGCGATATGAAGCGAACTCGATGGACACTCGCGCCCCGCAAATGATGTACGAAAAAAGTTACGACGACGGCGCTCGCAACGCAGGACAAGAGCAGCGCGTGGTGAGGCTTTATCTGCAAGACAACTTCGTACTGCCGCGGTGGGGAAACACGGCGAACGCGGCATTCAAGGGGCGAAAAGTTATCGAGCTCGAAAAGGATCGTCAGGTAGTGCGTCTGTACTGGACGCCGCTTGCGGGGGAAAGCGCAGAAGAGTTTCTCGCGGGAGAGTACGTCTACACTCGTCAGCGCTAACGCGTCTAAACGCTTATGACGTCGAGCGCGATTCCGCGTGAGCTTGGCGATAATCCATGCCGGAAAAGGAGTAATCATGACAAATAGCACACGACAGGAAGCAACGCCAACACTCAACCCCGCGTTAAAGCAGCTCGACGTATTCGTAGGCAAGTGGACTGGCGAAGGACAATTCTTAGAAGGGGCTACCGGTGCAGAGAATGCTCCGATAGTTGCCGAGGAAACCTACGAATGGCTGCCGGGAGGATTCTTTCTCGTTTACCGCGGTTGTTCAGATTTTGGCAAAGGCAAGTTGGAGGCGCTGCGGGTCATTGGCTACGATGCTTCAAGTATGACCTACACCATGCACGCCTATGACAGCATTGGCTTTGAGCGGGTCTATCAGGGAACTGTGAATGGGGACGTGTGGCATTTTAAGGGGGAAGCTGAGCGTGTCACCCTTACGCTGAGCGACGATGACAAGGTTGTGAGCACTTACTGGGAGCGCTCGAACGACGGCGAACATTGGATACCGTTGTGCAAAATACGAGAAACTAAGGCTCGCTAAATGCGTACGCTGCGGGAGCTAGCCAACCTCCTCTGGTCTAACGTGTAGTAGTTTCGATCTGATCTGACACTGCCACTTGCAAAAGGCCCGACCTAGATGTTACCTGGCACACTATTAGCGAATGGGTTTACGGACCCTACGGCTTGGCTGATGACAGTGGCCTTTTTTCATACCAGCGATCCGACGGGTGCGGTGCTCGCGATCATGAAGCCGCTACCAATGGACAAACCGCGCTAGCGGCGCGGCGGCCGGGAGGCAAGAATGAACGGCGATCAAGCGGGTGGCGATACGGAACGGGCGGCTCCACAGAAGCCGCCCGAGTTCGCGAGCGATCGGCCGAAGACAGGCCTCGATGATCCGCGGGCCCTGAATATCCTGACCACCGAACACTGGAGTCTCCTGTCTACCCGAACACTCGGCTACCACGAGATGTTCGGTCGGACGACAATCTTCGTCGCGATACTGTCCGGGACTGTCGTCGCGTTGGCGCTACTGGCTCAAGCCACCGATTTCAGGCGCGAGACGCTGTGGTTCGCCCTGATGCTGATCTCCGTCGCGCTTTTCATCGGCCTTGCGACCTTTGTAAGGAGCGTGGCGATCAACTACGAGGACGCCCGCTGGGTCACAGGAATGAACCTGTTGCGGCACGCCTACCTGCAGATCGTCCCGGAGCTGCAGCCGTTCTTCGTGACGGGTCATGAGCCTGACGCTGACCGGCGATCCCTCGGCCACGGCTCACCTCAGCGTCTCGTTAACCTGGCCAAAAGCCTGACGACGACCTCGGGCGTCGTGGCAGCTCTGAACTCGGTCCTTGCCGGCTCGCTCGCGAGTGACCTGGGCGCGTTGTTCGGCGCCGGGGCGGCCGTGGACGCGGTCATCGGGGCCGGCGTCTCGCTCGTGTTGGCAGCGCTTCATGTGCGGTACGCGGCTCGCTTTCGAGAGAGCCACTTTGCTCGCGGGGATCAATTGACTCAGGCCGGAAGCAGCGAGCAGCAACCGTTGGCGAAACCGGAGGCACACCGATGACCCTGAAGGGGCTGCTATCCTGCGGCGCCGTCGCCGGGCCGCTGTTCACCGTGGTGGTCGTGGGGCAGATGCTCACCCGCGATGGCTTCGACATTCGTCGGCAACCGCTCAGCCTACTCAGTCTCGGCGATCTGGGCTGGATCCAGATCGCTAACTTCATGCTGACCGGCATGCTGTTCCTCGCGTTCTCGGTGGGGATCAGGCGGGCGCTGCACCCTGGTCGTGCCGGGACGTGGGCGCCAGTCTTTCTCGCTGGCCATGGGGCCGGGCTCGTGCTGGCCGGGTTGTTCTTCGCCGATCCCTCCATGGGATTCCCACCCGGTGCACCGGCGGGCGTGCCGGCGAGCCTGAGCTGGCACGCCGTGATGCACGGCGTCGGGTTCATGCTGGCATTCTCGTCGCTCACGCTAGCCAGCTTCGTCTTCGCCCGTCGTTTTGCCGCCTTCGGCCAGTGGGGGTGGGTACTTTACTGCGTGGCGACCGGTGTAGGTTCTGCGGCACTGGCCACCCTGCCCGGCGAGGATGCCCGCAGTGTCAGCTACTTCGTCGCTGGCTTGATCACCTGGGCCTGGACGACAGCGATCGCCGTCCGCCTGATGAAGGAGTCAACCGAGAGCACTCACAGAGCGCCGTAGCGTCGACACAAGATCGGAAATGTAAATCTGAATCGGTGAAATATGAAAGACATGTTTAAAGACACAGAATGATACGTAACAGAGGAATATTTAAGTGGCTTACATTGGACATGGTCATGTTTGTGGCCGTGAACTTTGCGCTCATCTACTATTTCGCAGATAAACTCGTGGCGTTACGTAGTGTTACCTTTTTCGAGCTCCTGGTGTTGGGGCTGGCTGCCTATCGCGCTGCAAATATCGTCTCTTCAGAGCGAGTGACAAAACCCCTTCGCGCACCTTTTGTTGATGAGGTGCAAAAACAAGGAAAAGCGGTCGAGAAACCAAAGAAATATGGGTTCCTCGGCGCGATTGGGCTTTTGATTTATTGTGCTTCGTGCACGGGTGTGTGGTTGGCCGCTGCCATTGTCTATTCCTACCTTTTTTGGCCCGAGCCAACATTTCTGATCGTGCTCATCCTTGCACTCAGCGCAATCGAGCGAATAATTTCGAGTATTTTGGGATGGTTCAGGAGCAATACATGAATATGCAGGAAATGACGTCTGCGCCAGGCAAGTCATTTAGGGCAAGCTGATTCAATTGGAACTCGTCTTCGACGGTACGCCGCGTATTTTGAGTTCGATCGCGTGCTCACGGCGATCGTCAACGAGTGTAATCGTGTTGCCGGCCTGGGCAATGCCATCGACGGTGATGCCGGCATCGGTTTCCGCGATGTCGCCCTGCACAATGGTGATGTGATAAACAGTTTCGCGGTAACGATAGTGCAGCTTGAAGCTGTCCCAGTCGGTCGGTAGGCACGGCGACAGATGCAGGCGATCTACTTCCAGTCTCACTCCCAGCAGTGATTCCAGGATGAGGCGATACATCCAGCCGGCGGAACCGGTGTACCAGGTCCAGCCACCGCGACCTATATGCGGCGCGACGGCGTACACGTCGGCCGCGACCACATACGGCTCTACCTTATACGTCTCGCGCGCCGCGGGTGTGCGCGCATGATTCACCGGGTTGATCATCGACATCAGCTCCCACGCGCGTTCGCGGTTGCCTAACGCCGCGAACGCCATCGTGGTCCAGATCGCGCCATGCGTGTACTGGCCGCCGTTCTCGCGCACGCCGGGGACGTAGCCCTTGATGTATCCGGGATCGAGCGCCGACTTGTCGAACGGTGGGTCCAGCAGCTGCACCAGCGCATGCTCGCGACGCACCAGACGCCGGTCGACCGCATCCATTGCCATGTGCGCGCGTTGCGCATCGGCGGCGCCCGAGAGCACTGCCCAGCTTTGCGAAATCGAATCGATCTGGCATTCGGCATTGGTGGACGATCCGAGCGGCGTGCCGTCGTCGAAATAGGCGCGACGATACCAGGCGCCATCCCAGGCATGCTGCTCGATATTCTGCCGCAGTTGGGTCGCTTCCTTTTCGCAGTGCTCAACGAAGGCGGTATCGCCGCGGCGTCTGGCGATTTCCGCAAAACGTGTGAGCACGTCATACAGGAAAAACCCCAACCACACGCTCTCGCCTTTTCCTTCGAGACCGACGAGGTTCATGCCGTCGTTCCAGTCGCCGGCGCCCATCAGCGGCAGGCCGTGTTCGCCGAAGCGCAGACCGTGGCGGATCGCGCGCACGCAATGGTCATACAGCGTCGCCGTCTCTTCCGATTGAGTCGGCAGGTCATAATAGGAATCTTCTCCCGGATTGAGTGCGCGGCCTTCGAGGAAACGGGAGGTTTCATCCAGCACGCCGGTATCGCCGGTGCCGAGGACATAGCGGCACGTCGCCAACGGCAGCCACAGGTAGTCGTCGGAACAATTGGTGCGTACGCCGCGACCCGACGGCGGATGCCACCAGTGTTGTACATCGCCCTCGCGAAACTGTCGCGACGCCGCCAGCAGCAGCTGCGCCCGCAGGCGCGACGGTTCCGCATGCAGCAAGGCCATGACGTCCTGCAGTTGGTCGCGAAATCCGAACGCGCCGCCGGGTTGGTAGAAGGCGCTTCGTCCCCACAGCCGGCAGGCGAGCGTCTGATACACCAGCCAGCCATTGGTCATCACGTTGATGGAGGCATCGGGCGTTTCCACCTGTACCGCGCCGAGCGTGTGCTTCCAGTATTGCCATACCGTCTCGAGCGCGCTGCGTGCGCCGGCCGCGCCGCGAAAGCGTTGCAGCAGCTCGCGCGCCTCTTCGGGATTGCGCCCGACGCCGAGCCGGAACACGATCTCGCGTTCCTGTCCGTCGGCGAGTTCGAACTGGGTTTGCAGCGCCGCACACGGATCGAGTGCGGCGCCGGTCTTGCCCGAGAGGCGCGAGCGACGCATGGCCGCGGGGCGGGACAGCGTTCCATTGCGCCCGAGGAATTCGGTGCGATCGGCTGTTACCGTGCGCGCGCTGTCGCTGACATCGAAGAACGCAGTGCGCTTGGGGAACTCGGTGCAATACGGATTGCGCGCCAGCAGCGCGCCAGTGTCCGGATCAACCTCGGTAACGGTATGCAGCGCGGTCTTCGAGCGCAGGTCGCCGAGCACCCATTCGACATAACCGGTGGCCGACAGACGCCGTGTCCGCCCGGAGGCATTGCGCAGCTTGAGTACCGAGAATTTGATCGGCATATCCGCAGCGACGTAAACCCACAGTTCGGAGCGGATACCGTCCTGGGTATGTTCAAACACGCTGTAACCGAAACCATGACGGCTGACATAGGCCCCGTTACCGCGGCAGGGCAGTGGTGTCGGTGACCACCACTGGCCGCTTTCTTCATCGCGCAGGTAAAACGCCTCGCCGCTGGAATCGCTGATCGGGTCGTTGCCCCATGGGGTCAGGCGATATTCATGCGCGTTTTCGCCCCAGGTGTTGGCCATGCCGCTTTCCGAGATCACGCTGCCGAAACCGGGATTGGCCAACACGTTCACCCACGGTGTCGGCGTCGTATCGCCGGGCGCAAGCGTGATTACATATTCGCGCCCATCCGGTGTAAATCCGCCGATGCCGTTGCGCAGGATCAGGTCGCGGTGCGCCCAGTCAATGCTCGCGGGTGAGAGTGCGCGCGGCGTTCGCGTTGGCGTGAAGGCCGGAACGGCTACCTCCGCCACCGCGCGGCGATTGACCTGCGCCGCCAGCGTGCCACGACTGTCACTGATGATTGCGCGCGCGACAGTCTGGAACAGGATCCGGTCTTCGTTCGATATCTGTTCCGCGCGTCGCACGAAGATGCCGGCGGGTCGATCCATTAGATGGGCTTCGACGCCAGCGGCGATCAACCCCATGATCTGGTCGTGCAGCACCTGACGGTAACCGGAGTGATCCTCGTTCCAGATGACCAGATCGACTGCCAGGCCCTTGAGGCGCCAATACGCGTGCGCCTGGATCAGCTGGCGTACCAGCTCGATGTTGGTCGAATCGCCGATCTGCAGCAGCACAATCGGCAGATCCCCGGAAATGGCGTAACCCCACAGGCTCGATTGGCCGCGGCGATTCTGGATCAGCACATTGGCCGCCGCGCGCATTGAGGCGTTGGTGTAGATGATCGAACTTGCCAGACCGGCATAGAGTTGCGCATCGGATTCGGTGGCATTGATCTGGCGCAGCGTCACCGAGCTGTGCGTCCACGCCAGATCGAACACGCGATCGGCGAGGTTGCGATCCTGGTATTTCCCGACCAGTCCCAGACAGGCATCGCGCGTTTCGCTGACGCCCCCGACCATGTCGATCGTGGCGGTCTGTTCCGGATCGAGGCTGAGGCGGTAACGGATAGCCACGATCGGATCGAGCACCGAGCCCTGGCTGTCCGAGAGGGAGGCCGGCCGATCCGGTTCGTGATCGGTCAGCGCCTGGGGTGCGGCGACCGTGCGACCGCGGCCGATAAAGCGCATGCGATCGGTCTCGTAACTGATGCCGGCGACATCGGCACCGTGCACGGCCATCAGATGGAACGCCCACGGTGTCTTTTCTTCGCGTGAGCGCGGTCGGCGATGACACAGGATTGCCTGGCGTTCGCGCACGATCTCGGTCTGCACAAACAGGTTACTGAATGTCGGGTGCAGCGCATCGGCCGCGGGCGCGGCCAGCACCACCTCGGCATAACTGGTGACCTCGATGCTGCGGCGCGAGCGACCGTTGTTGGTAATTTTCAGGCGCCGCAATTCGATGTCGTCTTCCGGCGATACCGCGATCTCGGTATGCATGTCGAAGTCATGGTCGCGGCGGCGAAACTCGGCGCGGCCCTCGGAGAATATCGCTTCATAATTCTTCGGCAGCTTGAGTGTCGGCTGGTACGACGTCGACCAGAATTCGCCGCTGTCGACGTCGCGGATGTAACAGAAGCTGCCCCAGTTGTCGCAGGTCGTGTCTTCGCGCCAGCGCGTGACTGCCAGGTCCTTCCAGCGGCTGTAACCGCCGCCGGCATTGGTGACCATGACGTGATAATTTCCGTTGGAGAGCAGCTGCACCTGCGGAACCGGTGTGTGCGGCGTATTCAGAATCCGGACCGGCATCTCGGCCACGTCGCTGGTAACGACCACATCGGAGAATTCAGTCGTATGCGAATGGATGGCGACGGCCTGCGGGATACGTTCCTGCAGCAACAGCGACGTCGCCTGTATCAACGGGTCGGATCCGAAGCGTTTCTGCATCGGACGGTCGAGCAGGTGATAGGCCAGCGAAAGAAAGTTCATGCCCTGGTGGTGGGCCATGAACGAGCGCACGATCACGCTCGATTGCCCGCGTCGCTGCCGTGACGGGGTGTAGTCGATCGCTTCGTAAAAGCCGTAACGTCCTTCGAGGCCGATGGCCGTCAGGCGTTGCAGGTTCAGACACGCTGCCTCCGGTGCGACCATCAACGCCAGTACCGACGCATACGGCGCGATGACCAGGTCTTCCGCCAGGCCGCGCTTGAAGCCGAGGCCGGGCACACCGAAGGCGCGGTATTGATAATTGAGCGCGGCATCGACGGTGTTGTAACCCGATTCCGACATGCCCCACGGCACGCCGCGCTGACTGCCGTAGGCGATCTGGCGCTCTACGGCGGCTTCGTACGTTTGGTGAAGCAAGGTGTTCTCGTACGTTGGCATCAGTAACAGCGGCATCAGATATTCGAACATCGAGCCGCTCCACGACATCAGCACCGGGTTGCCGCCGGCACGCGTGAGCAGGCGCCCGAGCGCAAACCAGCTCTCCTGCGAAAGCTGTCCCTGGGCAATGCCGACAAAGCATGCGAGGCGCGCCTCCGACGCCAGCAGGTCGTAGGAGCTGGAATCACGCCGGCGTTCGCTGACGTTGTAACCGATGGTGAGCAGATGCCGCGCCTTGTCGTACAGAAAGTCATATTCCATGCTGGCCATGTCATCGGCCAGCTGCGTCAGCCGTTCGATCGCGGCGAGACGATCGCGCGCGCGGGCGCTCCCGAGCAACATCCGCTGATGCTGTTGCATGCGCTGTTGTCGTGCCGCGGCGGTGGTCTCGATTTCCGGCGCGGCCTGGAATTCGTCGTAGCGCGCAAGTTGGCGCAAACTGGGAATACCGACGATGCCGGGAAATTCATCGACCTCGACGGAATCGGTGTCGGACACAATCCACGGTGCGAGAAACACCAGCTCCTCCTGTGCCGCGTGGCATTGCCGGGACAGCGCCTGGGCCCACCAGCAGGCTTCGCTTTGCGCGTGTACCTGCAGACTCGCGGCCATCTGTGCCGCGTCGGTGGCGAGGCGCTCGAGCGCGCGCTGCGTCTGTGCCAGCGTTGCCGGAGGCGAATCGCAAGTCGAGTCCAGGTCGTTTTGAAACTGCGCCATCCCCAGCGGCGCGATGCCGGCCCCGGCATCGCGCAGTATTCTCAGGGTGTCGCGCAGTCCGTCGAACGTCCGCGCGCCGATAATCCTGTCATCGGCCAGTGCCAGCAGACCGGGGCGCAGCGCCAGCAGCGACGCCGCAAGGTTGCCGCTGTCGACCGTCGATACGTAATAAGGATGCAGCGGCTTGAGTGATTGCGTGTCGTACCAGTTGTAGAAATGGCCGCGATGACGTTCCAGGCCCGCCATCGTGCGCAGGGTATTGGCGCTGCGATCGATCAGTTGTCCCGCGGTGATATAACCGAAGTCGTAGGCCGCCACGTTTGCCAGTAACGCAAAGCCGATGTTGGTGGGCGAGGTTCGATGCGCCACCATTGCAATCCGGTATTCCTGATAATTGTCCGGTGGCAACCAGTTGTCCTGTGGACCGACAAAGGTTTCGAAGAATGCCCAGGTCTTGCGCGCAAGCTGTTGCAGGAAAATCGTCTGGTCGGTCGATAGTCTGGCAACCCGACGTACCAGCGGGCGACTGATCCACCAGGCGATTGCCGGCGACAGCAACCACAGCAGCAGGATCGGTGCGGCGATGGGCAACGCCGCTGGGTTGGTTTCGATCAAAAACAACGCCGTCCCCACCGCGATCACGGGCGCGCCCCACATCAGCCGGCAATAGCCGGGAAAATCGCTGCGGTTACTGTTGCCATCGAGTTCGCCCGAGGGATTCCATTCCAGAAGTCGTTGGCGAGTAATCAGCATGCGTCCCAGCGTGCGCAGAATGGCATCGAGGCTGAACAGCGCTTCATGCGGAAGGAACGCCAGCATCAACGCCGCTTCCGCCAAATGTCGACCGGCGGCGCGCGCGGTGTTAGCGACGTGCTGACGGATCAACACATCGCGCGGTTTGCGCAGCAGCTCCACCAGCGAGGCGGCCAGTGGCGGGATCAGGATGATGCCGGCCACCGCCAGCGTCCAGCGCCACGCCGGTATCAGGATCGTCCACGCCAACAGCATTAACAGCGTGAGTGCCAACGGCACCAGACTGCGACGCAGATTGTCGAACAGCTTCCAGCGCGATAGCGCCGAGAGCCGATTCTTCCGCCGCCGGCCGGTGGCGGTCGGCACGCGTGGCAGCAACCATCCGGCGATCTGCCAGTCGCCGCGAATCCAGCGGTGGCGGCGACTGACATCGGCGCGATAGCGGCACGGATAGTCTTCGTACAGCTGCACGTCGCTCAAGAGCCCGGCGCGCGCGTGGCAACCTTCGATCAGATCGTGACTGAGAATGCGATTCTCCGGGAAGCGCCCGGTGAGTGCCTGCTCGAAGGCATCGACATCGTAGATGCCCTTGCCGATGAACGAACCTTCGCCGAAGACATCCTGATAGACATCGGAGATCGCGCGCGTGTAGGGATCGATGCCGGGCTCACCGCCGCACAGTCGCGCAAAACGTGAACGATTGGTGCCGGGGAGACTCACGGCCACGCGCGGTTGCAGAATCGCATAGCCGGCGCTGACCAGCGGTGGATTGTCGGGCGTACCCGCGTTCTCGAACTGTGCGCGATTCAGCGGATGCACCATCGCCGCCACACACTGGCGCGCGCTGTCGCGCGGGAGTTGGGTATCGGTATCGAGCGTGATGACGTACTTTACGTTCAATAAAACTTTGGTGCGCCCGACGATGCGGGCGAAGCGTTCCCGGGCGCCGCCGCGCAGCAGCGCATTCAGCTCGGCGAGCTTGCCGCGCTTGCGTTCATAACCCATCCAGACCCGCTCCTGCGCGTTCCATCGCCGCGGGCGGTGGAACAGGAAGAAGGCATCGTCGTGCTCGCGCGGATATTTCCGGTTCAGCTGCTGAATTTTATCTGCCGCCAGATGCAACAACGGTTCGTCTTGCGCCAGCGTTTCCTGCGGCGCATCCGGAAAATCGGTCAACAGGCCAAAGTGCAGGCTGTCATCGCGATTCGCGAGAAATCTTACCTCCAGTGCTTCGGCCAATTCCTCGATGTTCTGTTTGTTGACCAGCAGCGTCGGGATGACGACGAGGGTGCGGCAGTTCGACGGAATGCCGCCAGATAAATCCACGCGCGGCAACGGGCGTGGTGTCGCCAGCAACATCGTCAGCCAGTTCACCAGTGCCACGGCAAACTGACTGGTGGCGAGGACTGAAAAAATGGCGATCAACAGCAACCATCCGTCGGGGAGGCCGTTGGCACCGGCATTCACGTACATGCTCACGCTGAGGAGCGCCGTGATTAACGTGATCGCTCCCAGATACAACAGCAGCGGATATCGGTTCGCGATGCTTCGCAGCGTCTCGATCGGCGACAGACTGATTTGCGCATTTTGTTCCAGTTCGCGCAGTCCGCGGTCGATCAAATAGAAACCGACGTGCGCGGTTCGATGCTCGTTGCTGCCGCGGATGGCGCTCGCATGCGCTAACTGGATCGCCTTGCGGGCAACTTCATTTTCGGACAGGCGGCTGTGTTTGGCGATCTTCTCGACCACGTGGCGGTAGCTATCGCGGGTCGCCCGATCCATCCCGGCGTACATACCGCCGGGGTCTTTGCGCAGTGTGTGTTCAACGACACTCATCGTCTCGACGAACTCACGCCAATCGATCGCGCCTAACATACGCAGGCTGCCGATACTGTTGCTGACCGAAACCTGATCGACCGCCTGTTGCTGGTTCTCCGCCTGCACCAGTTGTTCAATCGTGAGATTCGATTCCGAGAGTCGCTGTTCGATCCACGTAAGCGGTAATGCCAGCGCCGGCCCGTGGCCTTGCAGGCGGCGCGCGAGTTCGGCGACGAACGAACTGACGATTGGCGGGCTCGAGCGCGCCATGTCGGCGATCACCAGGATCAGACTCTTTGGATCTTTCTCGACCACCGCGGTCATCTGGTCGGCCCAGCTGGCGGCCTGATTGCGATAGATGCGGGCCGCCGCGATCGGTGCCCCCACGCGTCGCAGGTTCTCGATCAGCGCCAATCGCAACATGATCGGAATGGCCCACAACTCGCCGAGCTTCAGTGCCGTTACTTCCTGGTAGGCGGCGACGAAACGGCTGAGACTTTCCGGATCGATGCGTCCGTCACCGTGCGAGATGGCCTCCAGCGCGATGTCGTAGACGCGCGGCAGCCCGGCCGATGGGCCAGCGGCGAGGCGTGGCAGTTCGCGGCTGTAACCCTTGGGCAGATGGCGCTTGGCGGTCCGGATCTGCTCTTCGATCAGATAGAAATTGTCGAGCAGCCACTCGCCGGCGGGCGCGATGCCGCGATTGGCCTTGGCGGCTTCGGTAAGCAGCCGGCAGGTTTCGAGCAGGACCTCCTGGTTCTCGGCCAAACGTGGCAGCAGCTGATCCGCGACCCGTTGTGCACTCAAGGTATGTGACGCAGCGAGCGTGCGGCCGTGTTGTTCCATCTGATCGGCGCTGAACAATTCCGATCGCAGTGGTAACTCGCCATTGTCGTCGGCATGCGCCAGCCCATTTCCACGGAAGTAGCGCTTCGAGTGGAGTAGGGTTTCGCGAATTATATTGCTCCGCTTCACTTGTTCAGCCGTCCTTTTTCTGAAATCGCATCGCGGTCCCGATTGTAACCGCCGCAGTGTGGCAAAGCCCTGATACACGACTTTTCAGGTGAAAGGTCTCAGCATGGCCGGTGTATGGTGACGATGTCATCGAAAGGCCTCCGTGTTGATGAGGCGGCAGCCAAGGGCTCCCACGCGGGCGCGCCGCTTGCAGAAAGAGCGGTGCGAAAAAACCCGATGACCGGCTAGGCGCAAGGCTAGACGCAAGTCCTTGTTTCGTATGTGCGCTATTGCACAGAGGGGAATCACATCGAGCATCGATAATGCGGCAATGAATCGCGCACGATAGTTGGCATGCAACCACAACCTTCGCGGTTCGGTCTAACCAATCAAGCTATCGGAGGAGGGTGACATGAAACATGTACTTCCACCTTTGCCATACGGCTATGCGGCACTCGAGCCCACGATCGATGCGCATACCATGATGCTGCATCACGACGCCCACCATGCCGCCTACGTCAAGGCATTAAACGAGGCGCTGGAAAAAGACCCGGCGCTGCAGCAACAAACCGCGTTGTGGCTGTTGCTCAATTCAACCAAAGTTCCCAAATCGATTCGCACCGCGGTTCGCAACAATGCCGGCGGGCATATCAATCACAGTTTATTCTGGCGCGCGATATCGCCGCACGGCGGCGGCACACCGATCGGGCCACTGGCCGATGCGATCGATCGCGATTTCGGGGGCTTTGAAGAATTCAAGGAGAAATTTGCCGAGGCCGGAAGCAAGCAGTTCGGATCCGGTTGGGTGTGGCTGGTCAGGGCGCATCGTCGCAGCGGCAAGCTCGAGATTGTGACGACCGCCGGGCATGAACATCCGCTGATGCAAGGCCAGTTTCCGATTCTGCTGAATGACGTGTGGGAGCATGCCTATTACCTGAAGTATGAAAACCGGCGCCCGGACTACTTGAAGGGTTGGTGGGCGGTGGTGAATTGGGAAGAGGCAAGCCATCGTTTTGAACACGCCGACGACGCCCCGGAAGATCGCTGGGATATCGAACGTGAGTCTGTGTCGGGCGCCACGAAATGAATTAAACGTAGAAGTACCGGATCCGATTTGACGGTGGTACAAAGGTCGTAAGACAATTTTTAAGTTAACTATAAAGGAAAGGCCATGAACAACCATCACCGACTCAGTCTCACCCTCGCGGTGACCGCAATCAGCGTAATGTTCACTGCCACGGCCATGGCCGCTGGCATTTCGAAAGATGAATACAAGATGAACAAGGAAAGCATCGCCAGCGATTACAAAATCGCCAAAACCCGGTGCGATTCGCTGACGGGTAATCCGAAGGACATCTGTACCGCCAAGGCCAAGCGGCACGAATCGGTCTCACTGGCGGAACTCGAGGCGCGTTATAAACCGACCGAGGAAAATCGTTATAAGTCACGTGTCGCGCGCGCCAAGGCCGATCACGAAGTGGCCGAGGAAAAATGCGAGGAGATGACTGGCAATACCAAGGACGTCTGCAAGAAGGAAGCGAAGGCCGCAGAGACTGCCGCCATCGCGGATGCCAAGACCCAGCATAAGACCACGAAAGCGACTGCCACGGCCAAGGAAGAATCGGCCGAGGCGCGCGCCAAGGCCAACAAGAAGGTATCGGCGGCGAAGAAAGATGCCAGCGAAGACAAACGCGACGCAGAATATGCGGTCGCGAAAGAGAAATGCGATGCGTTCACCGCCGCGGCCAAGGATCGCTGCCTGACCGAGGCCAAGGCGCAATATGGAAAGCATTGACGCGACTCGGTCCTGATTCAGACGCGGCGGTGACGCGGGGGGGGGGAACCGGCATCAGCGGGCCGGTTCGCGGGCGAGTAGCGAACGTTTTTTTTAACGGCGCCAATGAGGAGATCGCAGCTATGCCGGCCAAGGCCTTTCTGACGGACGTCAAAACCCTGCGCAAACGCGCGCGCCAGCACATCGATGAAGGGGCGGTGACCGCGGGCTATCGCGCGGATCGTAAGACGGTATTAAAGCTTCTCAACGATGCACTGGCGACGGAAATCGTCTGTGTGCTGCGCTATCGCCGACATCACTTCATGGCCAAGGGCATCGAGGCCAAGAGCATTGCCGATGAATTCCTGGTGCATGCCACGGAGGAACTCGGACACGCCGATCAGATCGCCGAGCGTATCGTGCAGCTCGGCGGCGAACCGGATTTTTCGCCGCGCGGTCTGACCAGTCACAGCCACAGCGAATACGTGGAGGGCGAGACACTGGTGGAGATGATCAAAGAAGACCTGGTGGCCGAGCGCATCGCCATCGATAGCTATCGCGACATGATTCAATACCTACGGGCGCAGGATCCCACGACCGGCCGGATGCTGGAGGGTATCCTGGCCGTGGAAGAAGAACATGCCGACGAAATGGCGGATCTGTTGGCAGGGTTGCCGAAAAAATTTAACGGGAAGAGCGCGCACAAGAAATCAAAATGAGCCTGCCTCGGGCAGACGGAGCATAGAGGCCATGAAAACCATTGCTATCGTGGGTGCAACGCCCGCGGATTCCCCCGTGGGGAATAGTGCAGAAGCAGAAGCGAAATCGCGTTCCGTTTCCGGGGAACCGACGTTAAACATTACGCACGCGATTGCGCGCAAAACGCGGCGCGCACAAGGTGTCGCGTTGGTGATTCTCGCGACCGTGGCGCTGATCTTTGCGCTCGAATGGGCCGAGCGCTTTGTGATATCGCTGTTGCTGGGGATTTTCTTCGCCTACACCCTGAATCCGCTGGTGGTGTGGCTGGAATGGATCAAGGTGCCACGGGTAGTGGGAACGGTGCTGGTTTTGACGACGGTTGTCTGCGGCTTGCTGTTTGGCGCCTATTCGCTGCGTTCCCAGGCGCAGGGCATACTCGATCAATTGCCGGCGGCGGCGAGCAAAATTTCGGAGGGGCTGGCGAAGCTGCGCAATGATCCGCTCAGCAACATGCGCAAGGTTCAGAGTGCGGCGCGTCAGCTCGAAACCGCCACCAGCCAGACGGTTGCGCCGACGACGCATGTCATCATCGAGCCATCGACATTCAAACTCAGTAATCTTTTGTGGGCCGGCTCCATGGGCGCCGTCGGGTTCATCGGTCAGGCGACGATGGTAATTTTTTTGACGTTCTTCCTGCTGCTCTCCGGCGATACCTTCCGGCGCAAACTGGTGCGTATGACCGGCCCGTCATTGTCTAAACGCAAAATCACGGTTCGCATCCTCGATGAGATCAATGCCTCGATCCAGCGATATATGTTTGTATTGCTGCTGACGAACGTCCTCCTCGGAATGCTGACGTGGATTGCGTTCCGCTGGATCGGTCTGGAAAACCCCGGCGCGTGGGCCACCGTCGCGGGTCTGTTTCACCTGATTCCCTATCTCGGTCCAGTCGTTACCGCCGCCGCGACCGGCATGGCCGCGTATATCCAGTTCGACGCTTTTTCCATGGCATTACTGGTCGCGGGTGTGTCGCTGGTGATTGCGACTGTCATCGGCGTGTTCATCATGACCTGGATTTGCGGAAGAATGGCAAAGATGAATAAAGCGGCGGTGTTTGTATCGCTGCTGTTTTGGGGCTGGCTTTGGGGAATCCCGGGTATGCTGCTCAGTATTCCCATTATCGTGATCGTTAAGGTGGTGTCGCAACACGTGGAACAACTGTATCCCGTGGCCGAACTCCTGGGGGAGTGACGCCCATCGCGTCTGTGACATTTTTTCTTTCTGCGGATTAGCGCTCAACCGTGATGCGATGAAATTACTGTTTACGCGCTGTGGTTCGAATCGGGCGCCGACGGCCGCCATTCTATTCTTATTACTGCTGCTGGCAGGTTGCTCCAATATTCGCCAGGATTATCCGGCCCCACCTTCTCAAGCGTTCGATCGACCGCAAGATACTACCCTCGGTCGTGCCTATGCCAGGGAACAGGCGCGGCATCCGGAATATTCCGGATTTGAAGTCATCAACAATGGCGTCTTCGCGCTGATGACACGCGCGACACTGGCTGATCTCGCCGAACGTTCCATCGACGTGCAGTACTACATCTATAACGCCGACGAGTGCGGCGCGTTGTTGCTCGAGCGCCTGATTGCGGCCGCGCAGCGCGGCGTACGGGTACGCGTGTTGCTGGATGATTTCGCCGTCGCTCTCGACGATCTGACACTGGCCAAGATCGACGCCTATCCCAATCTGGAAGTACGGGTGTTCAACCCGTTCCACGATCGCTCACGCTTGTTTCGTGCGTGGGAAATGCTTGTCGACAGCGATCGTCTGAAGATGCGCATGCACAACAAGGTCTTCATCGCCGACAACCAGGTCGCGATTCTCGGCGGGCGCAATATCGGCAACCATTATTTCGAAGGCCAGGCGACATCGAATTTTCGCGACATGGACGTACTCGCGTCCGGGCCGATCGTGCGCGAGGTCTCGAAGACGTTCGACAGCTATTGGAATAACCCGATCGCAGTGCCGGTCGCGGCCTTTGATGTACAACCGGCGGTGCGCAAGGCATCCAAGCGCTTCGAGGTGGTATTGCATCAGTCAGCGGCGGCCAAGAGTGGCCCGTGGGCGGAATACGCCCGGAATAAAGCTGTTGTCGTGCAGCATCTACTTACGGGAGGGAACAAGCTCATCTGGGCCCAGAGCAAACTAATGGCTGAGCCTCCGATACCAAGGCCACCCTCGGCGGTTGTGGGTTCGCCGACTCCGCAGATCAGCCGCAACGTCGATGGCGCAAAAAAAACGGCAAACAGCGAGATCGTCATGGAGATGGCCTACTTCGTCCCCGGTAAGCGCGGTGTTGAAATGCTTTCGGATTTAACGCGCGGTGGTGTACGTGTGCGCATCCTCACCAACTCGCTGGCCTCGACCGATGTCGCCGCCGTACACGTCGGCTATTCGCGTTATCGCGAGCAGTTGCTTGCCGCTGGTGTCGAGCTCTATGAATACCGCATCGATGCGACACGCCCAGCTCCGGCACAGCACAACCTGCGCAATAACAAATCGGACTCGGCGCTGCATGCCAAGGCCGTGGTGCTCGATCGACGCGTGGTCTGGATCGGCAGTGGCAATGTCGACGCGCGATCGCGTCGTATCAATACTGAATCAGGCTTGATGATCGAGAGCGAGGCACTGGCGGCACAGGTGCTCGCCGGCATGGAGCGCGATTTCCTGCCGCAACAAAGCTGGCGTCTGACACTGGAAACCGATCCCGAGACGAACATGCAGCAGATCATCTGGAATGGATTGCAGGATGGTCAAACAGTACGACGTGAGCGTGAACCCGATGCCGGGTTTCTGCGCACCATGGGTCTTTTTTTCTATTCGATCATTCCGGGTATCGAAGAAATTCTCTGAAACGCGGGGTCGGTATCAGGGTGCGCCTCGATGCTACTTTCTACAGGCCAGACGTACCGGGCAGGCAGCGCAAAAAAAAACCCTGCAAAGCAGGGTGTAAGGGGGTGTTTTGAATGGCGTTAATTTATCGTCCGGTTCGATCTCTTGCTGTGCGTTAGCGCACACAATTGCTGCTTTTTTCAAAAAACGCGCCTTCGCATCGCTCGGGCGAAAATAGCGCTTTTTAACCCACCCCCTGTGTGCGCGCCCGTACCGATTATTTTTCGGTTCGCGACTAGTCTCGCGATACTCGCCGTAATGACGTAATCCAAGGGATGCGAGAAAAGCAACGCCGAGCATCGGCGAAGCACTGAATATTAAGGATGTCTTGTTTCGATGATTTTTGGTTTCTGTAAGGAGACGGAAATGAAAGAAAAAATACAGGATCATGCACTGACCATCGGCGATGCCGTGTTCACTGACTGGCAACCCCCGGCGCATGAAGGAAATGGTGCGGCCACCGATGCATTGTCGCCGGAACAACCGGAGCTGGTGGAACTGCGGAAGCATCTCGCCACGGTGGAGGAATTACTGGTCGCCGCGCGCCAGAAGATTGAAATGCTATCGGAACGTAATTCGTTTCTGATGGAGGAGAACCTGCTGCTGGCGCTTCAGGTCGCGCGACTTTCCGGTGATGCCGATCCGGCCGCGATCAAGGAGACCAACGCTATGGAATTACGCAACGGTCATCCACGAGCATAAGAAGGAGAAAGCGGCCATGCTGGAAACCATCGCTGTTATCCTGGTCATTCTGTGGCTACTGGGGCTGGTTACCGCTTACACACTCGGCGGGTTTATCCATGTGCTCCTGGTGCTTGCGATCGTCGTCATCTTGATACGCGTTATCGGGGGACGAAAGTCGGTATAAGAACGGGAAAGTGTTTTGCCAGTGTTCGTCGAGCCGCTTCATTTCGGCGGTGCGACGGATCCTGAGTAAAATACCTGGCACTCGGCGCCGGATATAATGTCTTTTGCCTGCTTGAGCAACTTGATTGCCGGACCGGCAATCGACACCAGCACATTCGGTTTTTCCACCACCGGCTTGCGAAACGGACCCCGGATTTTCTGGCGTACCCGGGGGCAACCATGGTCGTCAATCAGCGCCATGGTCACGTCATCGAATTGCTCGTGGACAAAATCAAGATCGCCCTTCAACGCAATCCGGTTCTCGTTGGTCGCGAGGGCGACATCGCCAGCATGCGCCACACCGCGCTCGATGTTCCACCTGGAAACGACACGGCGGATGTTGCTGCTGCCGCCGGATCCCTTAAGCATCGACGCGAAGCTATAGCCCTTGGTGATCGCCAATGCCGCCGGGCCGGCAAAAAAGAATGCGCCGACATCCACCAGATTGAAACGCTGACTCGATTCAAATCGCGCGAATTCCTTATCGAGGTCGATTCCCGTGAGCGTGAGATTTTCTCCCTGCAGGGAGGCATCGCCATGCGCCGTCTGTTTCATGTCATTGACGTGTTTGCCTTGCATTGCCAGATTCAGGGAAAAATCCATCGACCCATGCGCGACCGTTTCCGGCGCCAGGATGCGCAGAAACTCGTCAATATGGAACTGTGAGAGCGAGTAACGCACGTGATACGACGGAACCGCATGCACGAATTCGGCATGCACGCTGCCGGCCCCGGTGCCGCCGAAGACGCGCATCGCGATGGGTCCAACGTCAAAAACGCCGTCCTGGCCCTGAATCGAAAACGTGAGATCCGACAGGACGATGTTCTTGGTTTTAGCCTGCCGGCAAGCGAGTTTCGCCGTCAGGGAAAGATGCTTCAGCAATTCCCCGCGTTTTCGTTCGGTGAGCAACAGATCACTCACATGCAATTCAAAGTCTTCGGCCGTGAATTCTTGCTCGGCCTTCTTGTCGAGGTAGCGAAATATCCCGCTGCTCACGGAAATGTGCGCCAGGGCGAGCGCGGGCACAATTTCTTCGGGATCTTTATCCGCCTTTTCAAAGTTAAACTTCCCGTCCGCACCCAGTTCAACGTAAATCCTGGGACGACTAAGATGGATATTTTCGATCCGCACTTTGTTGGCGAGCAGGGGCAACAGTTCAACACCGACATTAACCGCTTCCGCGGCGATGACTTCAGTGCCGCGATTGCGGAGGTGAACGTCTTCAAGCGCGATGTGGAACCCGGGCAGCAGCCCCATTCGTAGCCGCCCGTCGATAGCAATTTCCATTCCCAGCAGGTCGGAGATGGCGGCCTCGAGTTCAGCTTTGTAGGTATTGGCGTCGACGACCTGGATCAGAATGAATGCCACCAGCAGCAACGTGCCAATAACCCCGCCGATTGCGTAGAGCGTGATTCGTACGGGCTTCAACATCTACGCTCCTTTGCCGTTGTCGGGTCAGCATTTTATCAGCGGTAATCGCCTACACTTTATGCGTCGATGCCGGCCTTGTTTCTGTTTTGATCGTCACCGGAAATCATTTGGAGGATGAAATCGACAATTTGTTCCGGCCGATTGAGATCGAGTATCGGTATCGTCACCTCCTCGGCAATGGGGCCATCGGTAGCGATTGCGATGATCGTACGATCGGCGCGATAGCGCGGGGGCTGGCCGAGACTCGGACGATACAGCTCTATTTTGGGGAACGATTCTTTCTTGAAGCCTTCTACCAGGACCAGGTCGAGCCGATCGTGATCCAGACGCTGCAGCAGTTCATCGAGTTGTGGTTCCGGACCATGGTCCGTTTCAGTAATCAATGCCCAGCGTTGTCGCGACGCGACCAGCGTCTGCGTGGCGCCGGCCTTGCGCAGCTCGTAACTGTCTTTCCCCGGGATATCGGTGTCGAAATCGTGGTGGGCGCGTTTGATGATTCCTACCCGTAGCCCGCGCGCTTTTAGTTGTGGCAGCAATTTGCATAGCAGCATTGTTTTGCCTGTACCACTCAGCGCGGCGAATCCGAGTACCGGTAACGGATAGTCGATCATGGTCGAGGTTGCCGCAGGCGCGTGTCGAGGACCTGGTGTTGCAGCGGATCGTTGACATTCATGAATGTCTCGGCGCATTCATGAAAATCGGCGACGGCGAATCGATGACGTTTTAACCATTGTTCAATCGAGCGCCCGCCAGCGAGCAGAAACGTCGCCAGATCAGGGAGCAAGGTGCGTTTGAATAGCAGAAACGCCGGTTGCAATCGTTGACCGTCGTGGGCCACCGCCAAATCAGCAGTCTCCCGTTCCATGGCGGCCGCTAGGCCCGCCACCAGTGTTTCGCTCACGAGCGGTGCATCACAGGGAACGGTGACGATGTAATCCGTGACCGCCGCTTGCGAAGCACTGGCGATGCCGGCAAGCGGTCCAAGATAGTCTTCCAGCGTATCCGCGATGACGGGGAAGCCGAACGCCGCGTAGCGTTCCTGATTACGATTGGCGCTGATGAGAATACTGCTCACTTGGGGGTGCACACGCGCAATGACATGTTCAACCATTGAGCGGCCATCGAGAAGGATTAATCCCTTGTCGGCGCCACCCATGCGCTGGCCGCGTCCGCCGGCAAGTATCAGCCCGGTAATCGTTTCGGGTCCCGGCATCGCGCGCTCAACCGCCGGTGACGCTCATATGTCGCAAGATTACCGGCGCCTGCGCCAGTGCAAAGTCGTGTCCCTTGGGTTTGATCGCCATGGCCGCGACGATCGCGTGTTTGAGCGCATCGGGGTCGCGGTGATCGCGCAGCACCGCGCGCAAATCAGCGGAATGTTCCTGGCCGAGGCAGAGCAACAATCTGCCCTCCGTCGTTACACGCACGCGGTTACAGGTATCACAGAAATTGTGACTGTGTGGCGAGATGAATCCAACGCGTGTGTCAGTCTCCGCGATGCGGTAATAGCGCGAAGGACCGCCAGTGGTTTCGGGAGTCGGCAATAGCGCGTAGCGGCGCTCAAGATCGGCTTTGATCGCGTCGCTGGAATAATACGCCGCTGCGCGATCGTGATCGCCGATAACGCCGAGTGGCATCTCCTCGATGAAGCTGATATCCATATCGCGATCGATCGCGAACTGCGTCAACCCGGTGACCTCGTGGTGATTGCGGTGTTTAAGGATGACCGCATTCAGTTTTATCCGGTCAAAACCCGCGTGGCGTGCCGCTTCAATTCCGCGCAGTACCTTGTCGAGATCGCCCACACGCGTGATACGCCGGAAGCGCTCGCGATCAAGGCTGTCGAGACTTATATTGATGCGCCGCACACCCGCCGCACGCAGATCGGCGGCCATGGATTCCAGCTGCGAACCATTGGTCGTGAGCACCAATTCCCGCAGACCCGGCAACTGCCCGATTTGGCGCGCGAGCCACAGCACGTTCTTGCGCACCAGCGGTTCGCCGCCCGTAAGCCGGATCTTGGTGACGCCGAGCGCCACGAACGCACGTGCTACCGCGAGCAGTTCCTCCAGACTCAGCACGTCCGCACGCGGAAGAAACGTCATTTCCTCGCTCATGCAGTAAACGCAACGGAAATCGCAACGGTCGGTAACGGAGAGCCGCAAGTAAGTAACCTTGCGGTTAAAGCGATCTACCAGCTGACTCGGCAATGCGTCGGCGGCATTCACGGCTGCGAATCCAGAGAGTTACAGTGGCCCCAACAGAGTTTACAAATTATACCGCAAGGACGCGAATCGCGCCGGCCACCGTCAGTATAGAATGATGGCGCCTCTAGAAATTCAGGGTTGTCAGATGTCGATACAAGTCAGGTATTTTGCCAGTCTGCGGGAACGTATGGGACGCGCGGAAGAGCAGGTGTCGGCAAACGGAACACTCACCGTGGCCGAGATATGGAACCGTGTTGCACCAGGACGCCCGTTACCACCGAATACGTTGGTCGCCGTTAATATGGAATACAGTGGTCTCGATAGGGTGGTGCGCGAAGGTGACGAAGTGGCGTTTTTCCCACCGGTCACCGGAGGCTGAAATGCTGATCGAAATACGCAGCAGCGCATTTGATCCCTACGCCGAGCTATCTCGCCATCAGGACCGACTCACGCAGCAGGGTCGGTCCGGTGCCGCGGTCAGCTTCGTCGGCACGATGCGCGATTTCAATGACGATGCCGTAGTCGGCGCGATGACACTTGAACACTATCCCGGCATGACCGAAAAGCATCTTGCGCGTATCGCAGAAGAGGCGAGTCGACGTTGGGATATACTGGATACGTTGATGATTCATCGCGTCGGCGTCCTGGCCCCCGGCGATCCCATCGTTCTGGTGGCGGTGTGGGCGGCACATCGGGCACCGGCGTTTGACGCGTGTCGCTATCTGATCGAAGAGCTGAAGACCCGTGCGCCGTTTTGGAAGAAAGAGCAAGGCGATATTGCGGCACGCTGGGTGGAACGCAATACACCACGGGAGTAAGGATTAAGCGACCCGATACAAATCAGCTAATATTTAACGAAGACTGGCATGAATTGCGTCGCGACGTTTTGGCGCAATGCCGGTCCAATTGATCAGCCTACGCAGTTTTTTCGAGACTCAAATCTAAAGGAATTTCATGTTTCGATTTCTAGTCGTTATCTTGTCCTTCTGTACCGTATCAGTCGTCAGCGCCACCGAACCGGACGTGAAAACAATCAAGAACGGTCTGGCGCAGGCATTTCCCGGTACCGAATTCGATACGTTGAAAGTTCGTCCATCGCAGATGCCCGGTTTATTGGAAGCGGAGATGGGTACGACCGTGTTTTATGTAACGCCGGATGGAAAATTCGTTTTGATGGGCGACATGATCGATACCCAGAGTCGCAGCAATCTGTCCGAGAAACGGCGGCGGACATTGACGGCTAAGCTTCTGGAAAGCATTCCGGAAAAGAACATGATTGTGATCGGACCACAGAATGCCCGTCGTACGCTGACCGTGTTTACCGATGTCGATTGTGTATATTGCCGACGCATGCAAACGGAGGATGTGCCAGAACTAAACAAGAATGGCGTGAAGGTGCGCTACCTGCTTTTTCCGCGCACCGCACCGGGATCTGAAAGCTACAACCGTTCGATCTCCGTATGGTGTGCCTCCGATCGAGTTAAGGCGGTTGGCGATGCCATGGCCGGTAAGGAAATTGCGACCAAGACCTGCACTAACCCGATTGCCGACAATCTCGAAATGGCGGAACATCTGGGCGTATCGGGAACACCGGCAATTTTTTTCGAGGATGGAAGACGCTTGCCGGGATATACGCCGGCGCGGCAGGTGCTGACACTATTGGGCCTGAAAGAGGGGGCCTCGCCTAAGCTGCCGTAGCAGCGATGAATAAAAAAGGCGGTCGTCTCTCGCGCGACCGCCTTTCAAATGTGTCCGCTTGTGCCCCACCGTTCCTGAGGGATACATAACCCGCTCAGCGAGCCAGATATTTAAGCTTGTCCGGTACGTTTTCCCATTCCGCGGAGTCTTCCGGCGCCGGTTTTTTCTCGGTAATCACTGGCCATTTTTTGGCCAGCTCCGCATTCAGCGGAATAAAATGCTTCTGGTTTTCCGGCACGTCATCTTCGGCAAAAATCGCATTTACCGGACACTCGGGAACGCACAGCGTGCAATCAATGCATTCATCGGGGTCAATCGTGAGGAAGTTCGCACCCTCGTGGAAGCAATCCACCGGGCAAACCTCGACGCAATCCGTGAATTTGCATTTAATGCAGCTATCGGTGACTACATACGTCATTACCTGGCTCCAGAGGCTCAAAAAGTGAAAGAAGGCATGATACACGCACCGGCCCCGAACATGGAATATGAACCGCCGGCTATCCACCCGTCCGTCCCATCCCCAATATTGCTATATTGAGCCGACTAGACTCTTAAACTATATAGGGCTCACGGCCAAGCGGCTTCGTTCAAGACGAGAGCGCCCGGCGCCGTGATGGGATTCCCGCCTTGTGCGCAGAGTCCTGAATGAAACGGAGGGTGACCGTGACGGAGTTGGCGGTATCGGTACCATCAAAACGGGTCTCGGCCTGGAGCGTTGAGACAAATCCGAAGTACGCACGGGCGTGGCTGGCCTCGCTGCTACCGGTCGACAATGTCGATTCGACGCGCGAGCTCTATCAGAGCCTGTATGCCCTGAACCGCATGGATCTGGATGTCGCACAACGATTCGAGTTGATGGGGCTCTATCGCGCGCCCGTCAATGACGCCCTGGGTTCGTTCCAGTCCGCTTTCGGTCGCGCTTCTTTCCCGTTATCGAGCAAGTTGCGTCAGCTGGCCGAGTTTATTTGTCAGCTGCATATCGAGATGGCGTACGGGTACAAACTCTGTGTGCAGGATCTCTCAAGGCAATGGCTACCGTGGCGGCGACGGCAATTGCTGGCGCCCGCAGCGGAACGCGCGCTTTACCATCTGGGCGAAGTGTTGCTGCGCTCCTATCAGCTCTATCTGCCGTATCCCCCTGGCGTGTGGCGCGATATCTACGCGCTTTACTGGTTTGTAAATCACTATGGGCGCCAGGATGAGTTGGTGAATGTCGACGAGAAGGCCGGCGTTACCAATGTGTCGGTGTCGCAGCGCTACCGGCATCTGCTGATGTTGGGTCTGGCAAGTCCTTATCAGATGCCATCCGGGGAATGTCTGACGGTGTATCGCTTTCTGGCACGCTGGATCCAGCAGGTGCGGGTGGAAAAGTCGGCAACGCGCACCGATAGCGTTGGGTGCTTCGTCGTCAATCCGACCAGCGACGTGCCGCCGGTCGCAATGGGGCGCGCACCGAGCAACAGGACGAATTTTGAATTGAGCATTCTCGATACCAGTGAGCTTGTTCGAACCTTGCACGTATTCTTGCGACGCATGGAGAAAGGGGAAACGGCGGGAGAGCTGGAGATGGGTGTGGAAGGTCTCGACAGCGCCTGCCACGACATGTTGCAACGTCTGCATCGTGCCTACGGACAAACCGCGTTACGCAGACATTCCCGTATCAAGCGTCATGAGACGGTATTCGTGTGTGGCGGTATCGGTGCAATTCATTTCTTTGCCAGTGGTCAGAAACCGCTGGTATCAGCGACGGCGGCCGCGGACGTACCTCTTCGAATCGCAGAATTACCGATGGCAGCGGTAACCGGTACCGACGAAACCCCCGATGAAACTTATGTGGCGCTGGATGAGCCCACGATAGAACAGGTGGCATCGGGCGATGCGAACAAAGACAGCTTCCGGATTGATCGTTGGCAGGTGCGGGATGTCAGTCCGCAGGGTTTGTTGCTGGTGCAGGATGGCGGGAGCAGCGCAAAATTTCGTGTCGGCGATGTATTGGGCATTCAACGTACCGGCGCCGTTGGGCAATGGAGCATCGGCATCGTCCGTTGGTTCCGCGCGCAAGGGAAAAGAGGAGGCTTCGAAGTCGGTGTTGAACTGATTGCCCCCGATGCAACTGCAGCATCGATACGAGCCGTGGAACAAGACAGCGCGTCTGATTCGGCCCCCGTATTATTGCTGCCGGCCGTCGATGTGGTTCACCGACCGGCCAGTCTGCTGGCGCCTCGTGGCGCGTTGCAGGTAGGGAAGGATTTCTTTCTGGCCGAGGCCGATCGCGGGATGCGTCGAGTGCGCGTGCTCGATACGATTGAACGCACCGGCTCGATTGAACAGGTGATTGTCGGCAACGTGCTCGAGTAACTTACGCCGTGACCTCGGGCGGGAGTTGCGTCTGAAGACGCGCGAGCATTTCCTCATGTATCTTCGGATTGCCGGTGACGATATTGCCGCTGGCAAAGTAGTTCGCCCCCCCGCGCAGATCGCTGACGATGCCGCCGGCCTCCTGAATCAGCAGACAGCCCGCGGCCATGTCCCATGGCTTGAGGCCGAATTCCCAGAATCCCTCGAAGCGACCGCAGGCGACGTGCGCCAGGTCGAGTGCCGCCGAGCCTGCGCGGCGTACACCGCTGGATTCCGTGATAAAGGTCCGCAGCGTTTCCATCCAGATATCGAGTTGCGCATGCGAGCGGAACGGAAAACCGGTACCGAGGAGCGCGAACTCGAGTTGCTGGATCCGGCTGACACGGATGCGGCGGTCGTTGAGATAGGCGCCGTCACCGCGCGAGGCAGTGAAGAGCTCATTCTTGAGTGGATCGAAGATGACGGCCTGTTCCAGGCGGTCCTTGTTGCGCAGCCCGATCGACACCGCGAACTGCGGATAGCCGTGCAGGAAATTGGTGGTGCCATCGAGCGGGTCGATGATCCAGCAGAAATCGTTTCCTTCCTGCGCTCCCGATTCTTCCGCCAGGATCGCGTGATCCGGATAGGCATAGCGCAGGACCTGGATGATCTCGGCCTCAGCCATGCGGTCGACTTCGCTGGCGTAGTCGGCGCGGCCCTTGACCTCGACGGTGAGGCGCTCGAGGCGGTCAACATGACGCATAATAACGGTGCCGGCGCGCCGGGCGGCCTTGACCGCAATGTTCAACATCGGGTGCATGGTTGGACGATTCTCTGAAAGAGCTGACAAGGAACGAATCGCATTGTATCGGGGAACGGGCGTGTCTGGAAACGTTAAGTTGTTTCTATCGAGGTTGTGCAGGGTAACGTATGTCGCCTGATTCAGTCCGCATCGTAATTTCGCGCCCGACCCATCCGGGCAATGTCGGCGCGGCAGCGCGCGCGATGAAAAACATGGGCTTGCAGGAACTGGTGCTGGTGGCCCCGGAGAAATTCCAGCACCCGCACCCGGATTCGATTGCCCTCGCCGCGGGTGCCGTGGACGTCATTGAACGTGCCCGCGTAGTTCAGACACTGGAACAGGCAATCGATAACTGCCAACTGGTTATCGGTACCAGCGCGCGCAGCCGCCGCATCGGCTGGCCGCCACTTGATCCACAAGAATGCGCGCAGCGGCTCGTGGTCGCGGCAACACGCGGGCCGGTGGCACTGGTTTTCGGTCAGGAGCGCACCGGCCTGACGAACGAGGAGCTCGATCGCTGTCAGTACGTTGTAACGGTTCCTACCAGTCCTGAGTATTCATCGCTCAATGTCGCGAGCGCGGTCCAGATCCTCGCGTACGAGCTGTTTCGAGCAAGTCTGGCGAACTCGGAGACCGCAGAAGACCCGGCCGATCAGGGATTGGCGACTGCCGGGGAATTGCAGCTGTTATATGAACATCTGGAACAGGTAATGATCCAGACCGGCTTTCTCGATCCGGCGCAGCCGAAACTGCTGATGCGCCGGCTGATGCGCTTGTTCGGGCGGGCGGCCCCCGACCGTAATGAGTTGAATATCCTTCGTGGCATACTTACGTCTGTCCAGCAGTACGGCAAGCGTCGGGATAGTTGAAACGGGTAATCGCTACCTAAAATCCGGGATGACCATGTTCAGATCCGTGCAAGAATTTGTGCAGAGTATTTTTCAGCGTGACCCTGCCGCGCGCACTACCTGGGAAGTGCTGACGCTCTATCCGGGTGTGCATGCGCTCGCGTTGCATCGCATTTCGCATGGTCTGTGGCGCTGGCGCCTGAAATGGCTGGCGCGCTGGCTGTCGCAACTGGGGCGGTGGCTGACCGGCATCGAGATTCACCCGGGCGCAAAAATCGGCAAGCGTCTGTTCATCGACCACGGCATGGGCGTGGTCATCGGCGAAACCGCCGAAATCGGAGATGATTGTACCCTCTATCACGGCGTCACGCTCGGTGGCACCACATGGGATAACGTCAAGCGTCATCCAACGCTGGGGCATAGCGTGGTAATCGGCGCCGGCGCGAAGATTCTCGGGCCGATTCACATTGGCGACAACGCGCGCATCGGCTCGAATTCGGTCGTCGTTAAATCGGTTCCGGTTGCGGCGACCGTCGTCGGTGTGCCGGGCAGGGTAGTTAGTACCGACGTCGATTCGCGAACCCAGCAACGCGAGGCCACTGCGCGCAAGATCGGTTTCGAGGCCTACGGTCAGACTCAGGAAGTACAGGATCCGGTCGCGCATGCGATCAACTGCATGCTGGACCATACCCATCTCATGGACCAGAGAATGAAAGGCCTGTCGGAGGCACTGGTGCGCGCCGGAATTAAGGTCAATCTGGAGCTACCCGAACTCGAAATCGAAAATCTCGAAAACGTCGGTGTTCCTGCTGAATTCAGCGCTAAACCCTCCACGCCTAAAGTTGACTAATATCGTCGGGTATGTAGAATTAGCCCTAATCCGACTTGGGCGAAATGTCATGAAACTGACGACAAAAGGGCGCTACGCCGTTACCGCGATGCTGGATCTCGCGCTGCACTTCGACAAGGGTGCCGTGACGTTGGCCGAGATCGCCCAACGTCAGGGAATCTCGCTTTCCTACCTGGAGCAGCTGTTTGCCAAGTTGCGGCGCAGTGGATTGGTCGACAGCGTGCGTGGCCCGGGTGGCGGCTATAACTTGGCGATGCCGCCGTCCAAGATCACCGTCGGCGAAATTATTGTTGCGATCAATGAAAATATCGATGCCACGCGTTGCGGTGGCGAGAAAAATTGTCATGGTGACCAGACCTGTCTGACGCATCAGTTGTGGGAAGATTTGAGTGCCCAGATTCATCAGTTTCTGAATGGTATTACCCTCGCGGATCTCGTCTCTAAACCACACGTCCAGCAAGTGGCGTCGCGTCAGGAAGTCCGTATTCCCGCGACCTTCGTGCGTTAGGCCGGCACAGAATTCATGAGAGCTATTCCGATTGCGGCATGAGGCCGCTCCACTGGTGCGCAAGCGCGGGTCGGCAGTACCGGAGTTTGGAGAAAAAAATGAAGACACCGATCTATCTCGATTACTCGGCCACGACCCCGGTTGATCCGCGCGTGGCGGAGAAGATGTGCCGTTACCTGACGCTCGACGGCGAGTTCGGCAACCCGGCGTCGCGTTCGCACGTCTTTGGCTGGCGCGCGGAAGAAGCCGTCGAGGAAGCACGCGCGCATGTCGCTGCGCTGATCAATGCCGATCCGAAGGAGATTGTCTGGACTTCCGGTGCCACCGAATCCGATAACCTGGCGATTAAAGGTGTCGCGGATTTTTATGGCAAGAAGGGCAAGCACATCGTCACTTGCAAGACCGAACACAAGGCGGTGCTGGATACCTGCCGCCAGCTCGAGCGCGATGGTTTCGAGGTGACGTATCTCGACCCCGAGACCGATGGGTTGATTGACCTTGCCAAGCTCGAAGCCGCGATGCGCCAGGATACGATCCTGGTGTCGATCATGCACGTGAACAACGAGATTGGCGTGATCCAGGACGTCGATGCGATTGGAAAGCTGACGCGTTCCAAAGGCGTGCTGTTCCATTGCGACGCGGCCCAGAGTGCCGGCAAGGTACCGATCGATGTCGAAGCCATGAACGTCGATTTGCTGTCGCTGTCGGCGCACAAGACCTACGGTCCGAAGGGCATCGGCGCGTTGTACGTGCGCCGCAAGCCGCGCGTGCGCATCGAGGCCCAGATGCATGGTGGCGGACATGAGCGCGGTATGCGTTCGGGTACGTTGCCGACGCATCAATGCGTGGGCATGGGTGAGGCATTTCGCCTCGCACGCGAAGAGATGGCGACCGAAGTCCCGCGTCTCGAGCGCCTGCGCGATCGCCTGCTGGCCGGCCTTAAAGAGATGCCGGAAGTCTACGTCAATGGCGACCTGGCCCGTCGCACCGCCGGTAATCTGAATATCAGTTTCAATTTTGTCGAGGGCGAGTCGCTCATCATGGCGCTCAAGGACATTGCGGTGTCATCGGGTTCCGCCTGTACCTCAGCCTCGCTCGAACCGTCGTACGTGTTGCGCGCCATTGGTCGCAACGACGAGCTGGCGCACAGTTCGATCCGCTTTACGATCGGCCGCTTCACGACCGAGGAAGAAGTGGATTACACCGTGAACCTGGTGCGCACCAAGGTGATGAAGCTGCGTGAGCTGTCACCGTTGTGGGAAATGTACCAGGAAGGAATCGATCTCAAGACCGTGCAATGGGCGGCCCATTGACCAGTAATGGCAAACTGAATCCGTTGTGAATTTGTTGGAGAGACAAGATGGCATATAGCGAAAAGGTACTGGATCACTACGAAAATCCGCGTAACGTCGGTTCGTTCGACAAGAACGATCCGGAAGTGGGCACCGGCATGGTCGGCGCGCCTGCCTGCGGTGACGTGATGAAACTTCAGATCAAGGTCAATGAGCAAGGTGTGATCGAAGACGCCAAGTTCAAGACCTATGGCTGCGGTAGCGCCATCGCCTCGAGTTCGCTGCTGACCGAGTGGGTCAAGGGCAAAACGCTGGCGCAGGCCTCGACCATCAAGAATACGCAGATCGCCGAAGAGCTAGCCTTGCCACCGGTGAAGATCCACTGTTCCGTGCTCGCGGAAGATGCGATCCGGGCCGCCATTGCCGACTATCAGGCGAAGGCGCCGAAGCGCAGCAAAGACGCGGCCTAACGGAAACGACGGAGACAATGCAGCAATGGCAGTGACACTGACACCGGCGGCGGCAGAACGCGTGCGCAAGTTCCTCGACAAGCGCGGCAAAGGCGAGGGGCTACGCCTGGGCGTGCGCACGTCGGGTTGTTCCGGCTTCGCCTACGTACTCGAGTATGTGGATGCGATCGAATCCGAAGATAAGGTCTACGAAAGTCACGGTGTAAAGGTGATCGTGGATCCGAAGAGTCTCAGTTATATCGACGGTACCGAGCTCGACTATACCCGCGAGGGATTGAATGAAGGTTTCAAATTCAACAACCCCAATGTGAAGGACAGCTGCGGCTGCGGCGAGAGCTTTAACGTTTGAGCGGCAACACCATGCCGTCGCGTCAGGACAGGAATTACTTCGAGCTTTTTGGCCTTTCCGCAGCATTCGATCTCGATCTCAATGACCTCACGCACCGCTATCGCGGTCTGGCGCGCGCGACGCATCCCGATCGCTTTGCCGCCGGGTCGGACCAGGAACGGCGGATAGCGGTGCAGACAACGGCGCTGCTCAACGAAGCGTTTCAGACCCTGAAAGATCCCATTGCGCGCGCGAATTATTTGCTGGAACTGAGCGGTGTCGCGTCGGAACGCGACAGCCAGAGGGCGATGGACCCGGTTTTTCTTGCCGAGCAGATTGAATTTCGTGAGCGTCTTGACGACGCGCGTCATAGTAAGGATTCAAAGGCACGTCTTGCGGATCTGGCGACAGATGTCGAAAGCCGGTTGCGACAGACGACCGACGAATTACGCGCCCGGCTAGTGCCGGGTACCGCCGAATTGGAACGGGCTTGCCGTATCGTGCGCGAGATGCAATTTCTGACAAAGCTCCGGCGCCAGATAGCCGAGCTCGAAGAATAGTTTAATAGCATGGCACTTTTTCAAATCAGCGAACCCGGGCAGACGCTCGCGCCGCATGCGCGGCGTTATGCGGTGGGGATCGACCTTGGGACAACCAACTCACTCGTCGCGGTCGTGCGCAGCGGCGTGGCCGAAACCCTGCCCGACGAACACCGCCGGCATCTGCTGCCGTCGGTGGTTCGATACTCGGAGCATCATGATGTGGAGGTTGGCGATACCGCGTTGGGTGTCGCGCACGAGGATCCGCTCAATACCATCGCCTCGGTAAAGCGCCTGATGGGCCGCGGCGTGGAAGAGGTGCGGCGATTGGGTAAAACCGCGCCCTACGATTTTGTCGCCGGCGAATCCGCGATGCCACGTATTCGTACCGTGGCTGGTGATTACAGCCCGGTGGAAGTGTCGGCCGAAATCCTGCGCGTGCTGAAGCGACGCGCTGAGCAAACGCTGGATACCGCTATCGGCGACGCCGTGGTGACCGTGCCTGCGTATTTCGACGAAGCGCAGCGCCAGGCGACCAAGGACGCCGCGCGTCTTGCGGGCCTGAATGTGCTGCGGCTATTGAGTGAGCCAACCGCGGCCGCGCTGGCGTATGGCCTTGATAAGAATCCAGAAGGTATTTATGCCGTTTACGATCTCGGTGGCGGAACGTTTGATGTCTCGATTCTGCGATTGCACCGGGGTGTGTTCGAAGTGATGGCAACAGCGGGTGACTCCGCGCTCGGTGGCGACGACATGGACCACGCGATTGCAGCCTGGGTCATGCAGCAGGCCGGCATTGAGGACAATGCCGATCACCGACAATTGCGCCGGTTATTGCGTGATGCGCGGGTCGCCAAGGAGACATTGACCACGGCCACGGAAGCCACCCTTTCCGTCGAACACGATCGCGGCGTGTGGCGCGGGATACTTACGCGCGAGATGTTGTATGCGTTGGTGGATCCACTGATCGATAAAACACTGCCGCCGTGTCGGCGCGCGCTGCGCGATGCGGATTTGAGTGCCGGCGACGTTCAGGGCGTGGTACTGGTCGGCGGTGCGACGCGCATGTTGCGCGTGCGTGACGCGGTGCGGGGATTTTTCGGGCGTGAACCGTTGAGTGAGATTGATCCGGACAAAGTCGTGGCGCTCGGCGCAGCGCTGCAGGCCGACGTATTGATTGGAAATCGCAGTGGCGAAGACATGTTGCTGCTGGATGTGATTCCGCTTTCCATGGGGCTTGAGATCATGGGCGGGATGGTGGAGAAGATTGTTCCGCGCAATACGACTATCCCGGTCGCCCGGGCCCAGGAGTTCACCACCTACAAAGATGGGCAGACGGCATTGTTGATTCATGTCGTGCAGGGTGAACGCGAACTCGTTTCCGATTGCCGTTCGCTCGCGCGCTTCGAGCTGCGCGGTATTCCGCCGATGGTGGCCGGCGCCGCGCGTATTCGCGTGGCGTTTCAGGTAGACGCGGATGGTCTGCTGTCGGTATCGGCCACAGAACAGACGACCGGCGTCGAGAGTAGCGTGGTCGTGAAGCCGTCGTATGGGCTCACCGATGCCGAAATCGAACGCATGTTGCGCGATTCGATCGAGCATGCGCGGGAGGATGCCGACGCGCGTCAGCTGCGCGAGATACAGATTGATGCTGACCGGCTGCTGGAAGCCATTTCAGCGGCATTGGCGATCGATGGCGATATACTCTTGAATCGCACCGAGCGCGATGCGATTGAAGCCAGCATGACGCAACTGCGCGTTGCGCGCCAAGGCAGCAACACCAAGATCATTCGCGACGGCATTCAGACGCTGGATGAGATCAGCCAGGAATTCGCACAGCGACGCATGGATGCCGGAATCAAGCGCGCGCTCGCCGGCCATCGCCTGGAAGACTTCAAGGTCGCGGACAGGAACTGATGCCAAAACTTACTTTTCTGCCGCATCCGGTGATCTGTCCTCAGGGAAAAATAATCGAGGTCGAGACCGGGACGAGCATCTGCGATGCCGCGCTGAATGCGGGTATCGCGATCGAACATGCCTGCGAGAAGGCCTGTGCCTGTACCACCTGTCATGTCATCGTGCGCCAGGGGTTCGACAGCTTGCGGCCGGCGGAAGAGAAGGAAGAAGACTTACTGGATAAGGCATGGGGATTGGAGGCCGAATCGCGGTTATCCTGTCAGGCAAAGATGGCGCACGACGATCTTGTAGTCGAAGTGCCCAAGTACACGATTAATCTGGTATCCGAACAGCACTGACGTAATGACGGGGTGAAGTATGGGCACTAAATGGACCGATACGCGTGAGATTGCCATCGGCCTGGTTGAGTCGCATCCGGATGTGAATCCGATGACGTTGCGGTTTACAGATTTGCATCGATGGGTGATGGACTTGCCGGACTTCGACGACGACCCGGCCCATAGCGGCGAAAAAATCCTCGAAGCGATCCAAATGGCCTGGATGGATGAATATGACGGCTGAACGGCCACTCGCCATATGCAGCGGTGGCGCGGTAGCGGCGAATGCCTGGTCAAAAACCGGGATTTTTCGTTGTTTGAGCCATCGTGAACGGCTAAAATAGGGCCCATCGAATCGGGGATAAAGCCCCGATTTTTATTATCAATTTTGCTTATTGTTTCTCGTTTTCCTCGTCAGCTACCGGAGAAAGTATGGCCGTTGAACGCACCTTATCTATTGTTAAACCCGATGCCGTTGCCAAGAACCATATCGGAGAAATTATCCGCCGTTTTGAGCAGACCGGGCTGCGCGTGGTGGCTGCGCGCATGCTGCATCTGAGTCAGGAACAGGCGCAGGGTTTTTATGCAGTGCACAAGGAACGGCCGTTCTACAACGACCTGGTGAAATTCATGACCTCCGGCCCGGTGCTGGTGCAGGTTCTGGAAGGTGACAATGCCGTCGCCAGGAACCGTGAAATCATGGGCGCCACCGATCCGAAGAAGGCCGCGCCGGGAACGATTCGCGCCGACCTCGCCTCCAATGTGGAGGAAAATGCGGTGCACGGCTCCGATGCGGCCGAGACGGCAAAGGACGAAATCAATTTTTTCTTCCGCGATGGCGAACTTTGCCCGCGGACAAGGTGAGGTAACGGTGGAAACGGCACGCCCCAATCTGCTCGACTTTGATCGCGAGGCCCTGGAACAGTTTTTCGCCGGCCTCGGCGAGAAAGCGTTTCGCGCGCGCCAGATTCTGCAATGGGTGCATCAGCAGGGCGTGACCGATTTCGACACCATGACCAATCTTTCCAAAGAGCTGCGGTCGCGGCTCAAGGATACCGTGGTGATTGCGGCGCCCGAGATCGCGAGCGACCAGCTCGCGGTCGATGGCACCCGCAAGTGGTTACTGCGTCTCGCCGACGGCAATTGCATTGAAACCGTTTTCATTCCGGAAACGGATCGCGGCACGTTGTGCATTTCTTCGCAGGTGGGGTGTACGCTGAACTGTACGTTCTGCGCCACCGGCCATCAGGGATTCAATCGCAATCTCACCATCGGCGAAATCATCGGCCAGGTGTTGGTCGCGAGCCAGCAGCTCGGTCGCAGCGAGTCCGGCGGACGTCGCATCACGAATGTCGTGTTGATGGGCATGGGTGAACCGTTGCTCAATTTCGACAATGTGATTCCCGCCATCCGGCTGATGCTGGATGATCTCGCCTATGGCATTTCGCGGCGGCGTGTGACGCTCTCGACCGCCGGCATGGTGCCGATGATCGATAGGCTGCACGAGGTCTGTCCCGTAAGTCTGGCGGTGTCGCTGCATGCGACCAACGACAAGTTGCGTGACGAGATCGTGCCGCTCAATCGCAAGTACCCGATCAATGAATTGCTCGATGCCTGCCGGCGTTATGTCGCCGATGAACCGCGTCGGCGTATTACGTTTGAATACGTCATGCTCGATGGCGTGAACGACAGTATTGCCGAGGCGCACGCGCTGGTACGACTGCTGGAAGGCGTACCAGCGAAAGTAAATCTTATCCCGTTCAATCCGTTCCCGGAGACGCGCTACCAGCGCTCGCCGCAGGAACGTATCGATGCCTTCCGCGATGTGTTAGTCGCCACCGGTCTGACGACAATTACGCGCAAGACCCGAGGTGACGACATTGACGCCGCCTGCGGGCAGCTCGCCGGTCGTATCGAAGATCGCACCGATCGCACGCGCCGTCGTCAGCGATTGATCACCGAGATTCGTTCCATATGAACACGGCACGTTCTTTGATACTGGTCTTCATGGCACTTGCACTCGTCGCCTGTGCCTCAGCGGCGGAGCGCAAGGCGGAAGAGGAGCGCAAGCTGAAATTGGCGGATACCTATACCCAGCTTGGCGTGAGCTACCTGCAACGCGGACAGCTGGATGTGGCGCTGGAGAATCTCAGCAAGGCGATTGAACTGAATCCGGACAACCCACAGATCAACAACATGATGGCGCTGCTGCGCTGGCGGCTGAAGGAATACGACGAAGCGGAGAAGCATTTCCGCAAGGCGCTGGAAGAGGGCAAAGGAGACCCCGGGGCCTGGAACAATTACGGGGTATTTCTCTGCGAACGTGGACGTTACGATGCCGCTGACGATGCATTTAAGCATGCGTTGGCCAATCCTCTGTATAACACGCCCGCGGAAGCCAATGTAAATGCCGGCATGTGCCAGATGCGCAAACCGTCACCAACGTCGGCGGAAAAATATTTCCGCACGGCGCTCGAGATCAATCCCAGGCAACCGCGCGTGTTGATTGAAATGGCGAAACTCAGTTACAGCAGCGGCCGGACATTGCCGGCGCGCGCGTTTCTGCAGCGCTATTCCGAAGTCGGTGAAGATACGGCGGAAGTTCTGCTGCTCAAGGCCAAAGTCGAGGGCGCACTGGGTAATCGCGATGCCGAAGCCAGCTACGCGATGCGCCTGCGCGGAAAATTTCCCGATTCTCCTGAAGTGGCGCAACTCAACAAGACAGAAAAAAATGCCGGTGCTAAAAGTAGTGGCAAGGTGCAGCGATGAATACAAATTCAAACGCGCCAGCGGAAAAATCACCGGAAATTCCGCGCGCGGCAGGCCCCGGCAGTCAACTGCGACAGGCACGGCTCGATTTGAAACTGGCACCGGAAGACGTGGCGCATATCCTGCATCTGTCCGCACGCCAGATTGTCGCGCTCGAAAGCGACGACTACGAAAATCTTCCTGGTCCGACGTACATACGCGGCTATCTGCGCGGTTATGCGCAGCTGCTGGGGTTGTCGGCCGAGCCCGCCCTCGAGGCCTATAACCGCCTGATCGCGAGCAAGAAACCCGTCGATCTGGGCAGGCTCTCGCCGAAGCCGGAGATACGCAGCGATCATCAGCTGATCAAATTCGCCACCGTCGGCGTGGTGGCCATTGTATTGGGTCTGTCGGCGGTATGGTGGCGCGAACAGGAACGCCCGGCGGTGCCGGTACCGACACATGAGCTGTCCAGTCAATCCAAGATCACGGATGAACCGGCCTCCGGTGACGAATTGTCCGCACCGGTCGCGGCCACCGACGAATCACAATCTCCTGTGGTGGCCGGGGTAAAACCGCCATTTGCTGTTGCGCCGGCACCGACTGCGAATGCACCGGTGGCTTCAAATCCGATCGTTCCTGTCGCGCCGCAAACCGAAGCCAGCGGTCCTCGGGCGCGCCTTGTAATACGGACACAATTGGATTCGTGGGTGGATGTACGTGACGCGCAGGGAAACCGTCTGCTGTATGAGACGGTCTCGGCTGGACGCACGGTAGCCCTCGAAGGGGTGACGCCGTTCTCGGTATTTCTCGGAAACGTCGACGGCGTGAGCGTGGAATTTAACGGCCAGCCGTACGACACCAGCCGCCATAAACGCGGGGAGATCGCGCGCTTCACGCTCGGCGAAGCCGCCAGGACGCCATAGTAATGTTTTACCAATCCAGCATTCAGCGACGCAAGAGTCGCCAGATCAAGGTCGGCAACGTACTCGTTGGCGGCGATGCGCCAATCAGCGTGCAGAGCATGACCAACACTGAAACCACGGATGTGGCGGCGACGGTGGCACAGATTCGTGCGCTCGAGAACGTCGGAGCGGATATCGTGCGGGTGTCGGTGCCGACGATGGATGCCGCCGAGGCCTTCGGCAAGATCAAGCAACAGGTGAATGTTGCGTTGGTGGCGGACATTCATTTCGACTACAGGATCGCGCTGCGTGTGGCCGAACTCGGCGTCGATTGCCTGCGCATCAACCCAGGCAATATCGGACGCGAGGATCGCATACGCGCGGTGGTGCAGGCGGCACGCGATCGCGGTATCCCGTTGCGTATCGGTGTCAATGCCGGTTCGCTGGAAAAAGATCTGCAGAAAAAATACGGCGAGCCCAATCCCGATGCGTTGGTTGAGTCGGCACTGCGGCACGTCGAGATTCTCGATCGTCTGAACTTCCACGATTACAAAGTCAGCGTAAAGGCCTCGGATGTGTTTCTGGCTGTCGGCGCCTATCGCAAACTGGCGACGCTGATAGACAAACCGTTGCATCTTGGCATTACCGAAGCGGGCGGCTTCCGCTCGGGTACCGTGAAGTCGTCCATTGGGCTTGGCATGTTATTGACGGAGGGCATCGGCGACACCATTCGTATCTCGCTCGCGGCCGATCCGGTGCAGGAAGTGAAAGTCGGTTTTGACATCCTCAAGAGTCTGCATCTGCGTAGCAAAGGTGTGAATCTCATCGCGTGTCCGTCGTGCTCGCGTCAGGAATTCGATGTCATCGGAACCGTGAATGCGCTCGAGCAACGACTGGAAGACATTACCGACCCGATCGACGTCGCCGTGATCGGTTGCTGCGTGAACGGCCCGGGCGAGGCGCGTGCCGCCAATATTGGACTGGCCGGCGGCAGTCCGAATCTGCTGTACGTGCAGGGTCGGCCGGCGCACAAAATTACCAACGATCAGCTGGTGGATGAACTCGAACGCGTGATCCGAGAGCAATTGCGTCAGCGTAAAGACGGCTCGAAAGATCAAGGTGACCTGCAGAAAAAGGTCATTCCCATCCAGCAAAGCGGTTGAGGTCTGCATTGAAAAGCATTCAGGCCGTTCGGGGGATGAATGATCTGCTACCGCAAGCCACCGCGAGCTGGCGCGCCGTAGAAGACACCGCGCGGCGCGTGCTCGATGCCTATGGCTATCATGAAATCCGTTTTCCGTTGCTGGAAAAGACCGAACTGTTCGCGCGTTCGATCGGCGACGCCACCGATATCGTCGAGAAGGAAATGTACACCTTCGAGGATCGCAACGGCGATTCGCTGACGTTACGCCCGGAAGGGACCGCCGGTTGCGTGCGCGCCGGTATCGAAAACGGGTTGTTGCACAACCAGGTCCAGCGTCTGTGGTATACCGGCGCGATGTTTCGCCATGAGCGTCCGCAGAAGGGACGCCTGCGGCAGTTTCATCAGATCGGCGTCGAGGCCTTCGGCATGGAAGGACCGGCAATCGATGCCGAGCAGATTCTGTTGTGCGCGCGGCTGTGGCAGGCACTCGGGGTCAGTGGCTTGCGGCTTCAGATCAATTCTCTCGGTACTGCCGAGGCCCGCGCCGCCTATCGCGACAAACTGGTAGCCTATCTGCAGTCGCACCAGGAAATTCTGGACGACGACAGTCGACGGCGGCTGGGAAAGAATCCGTTGCGCGTGCTCGATAGCAAGGAACCGGCGATGCAGCAGGTGATCGCGGGAGCACCGGACCTGATGGAGCACCTGGACAGTGAATCGAAGCATCACTTCGCATCATTGTGTGCAACGCTGGATGCTGCCGGTGTGAAGTACGAAGTCAATCCGCGACTCGTGCGTGGACTCGATTACTATACGCGCACGGTATTCGAGTGGGTAACAGATCAGCTGGGTGCGCAATCGGCCGTGTGTGCCGGTGGACGCTATGACGGATTGGTTGCGATGCTCGGCGGACAATCCACACCGGCGGCGGGTTTTGCGATCGGTCTTGAACGTCTGGTGGAACTATTGGGCCTGAACAATAATGTGCCGGCTTCATCGGCGGTACAGGTGTATATCGCCGCTCTCGGTGACGGGACGATGGCACCGGCGTTGTTGATGGCGGAACAGCTACGCAACATCGGTTTGGCGGTGGCATGTGACGCCGGCGGCGGTAGCCTGAAGAGCCAGCTGAAACGCGCCGATCGCAGCGGCGCACGGCTGGCGCTGCTGCTCGGTGACGACGAACGTGCACGCGGTGTGGTGGCGCTAAAGGACCTGCGCCGTGAATCGCCGCAGGTCGAGCTCGCGGAGTGCGACGTCAGCGATTACATCAAACAGAAATTGAACGAATAATCCCCGGAGAAAGTCGTGAGCAGCTACAGCCAACAAGAAGAACTGGAACACCTGAAAGTCTGGTGGAAGACCTACGGGGCTTCGCTCATTATCGGTGTGCTGCTCGGAATCACCGTTCTGGTGGGCTATCGCTACTGGATTCAGCAACGGGAAACAGCACGCGAAACGGCTTCCGCGCTGTACGATCAAATGATCGGCGAACTACGTGCCAATCGGCCGGAGGCCCGGGCAACCGGGGAAAAACTGATCGGCGAATATTCCTCGACGCCGTACGCCAGCATGGCCACGTTGCTGCTCGCGCGTCAGGCGCACGAAGCTGGCGACAAAGCGCTTGCACGCCAACAACTGGAATGGGCACTGGCACACACAAAAGACGCGGCAACGCAGCACACGGCGCGGCTGCGGTTGGCGCGGTTATTGTTGGACGCGGGCGAACTGCAACCCGCCGCCGCGCTGGTGGACGCCAAAGATACAGTCGGGTTTGAAGTCGAGTATGACGAGTTGAGAGGAGATATCGCCATTGCCCAAGGTCAGAAAGACGTGGCGCGAATGGCGTATCGCAACGCGCTGAAGCAGCTTGCTGCCGGTTCTCCCTATATCGGTGTTATCACCATGAAGCTGGACGATGTGGGACCGGAGAAGCAACCATGAATGTTCGACAGTTATTACAGGTTGTCGGTTTACTGGTTATCGGGGCGACGATGGTTGGTTGTTCCACCAGCACCCGCATCGAACAGGAGTTGCCGGCGACACTGGTTGATTTCAGCGCCGAAGGTGAGGTGCGCGTACTGTGGACGGCGAACGTCGGTTCGCTCGCCGGGAAATACGACGCCCGACTTGGTCCGGTGCTTAAGGACAATACGCTTTACGTCACTAATGCCAAGGGCGTGATACAGGCGCTGGCCGCCGATTCCGGTCGCAGCCTGTGGGAAGTTAATATCAACGCGCCGGTGACGGGTGCGACGGCGGTCGGTGATGGTCTGGTGCTGGTTGGCACCCGGAAGGGAGACGTGATCGCACTCGATGCGAATAGTGGCGAGCGCCGCTGGACCGGAAAGGCCTCGAGCGAAGTTCAGGCGCCGCCTGCCGTCCGCGACGGCATAGTCGTTGTGCAGGGAATCGACGGCCGTATCACCGGTTTGAGCGCCGATGACGGGAAGCGTCTGTGGATATTCGATCGCAGCGAACCAGCGTTGTCGTTGCGTGGTACCAGTACGCCGATACTCGCGGCCGATTTTGTATTGACCGGTTTCGGCAACGGCAAAATCGTGGCGTTACAGCTCAGCGACGGCAAACTGCTCTGGGAGCAGGTTGTGGCGCCACCGCGTGGCCGCAATGAGATTGAACGCCTGGTTGACGTCGATGCACCGGTGTTGCTGTGGGGCGATACTCTTTTTGCGGTCGCCTATCAAGGCAAAGTCATTGCCGTGGATATGCGCACCGGCCGTTCGTTGTGGACGCGCGAGGTGTCGTCCTATGTCGGTATGGATGCCGATCGAAACGCGGTGTTTCTGGCGGACGAGAAAGGCCAGGTTCTTGGTTTCGATCAGAACAGTGGAGCCAGTCTGTGGAAACAGGAGAAGCTGCGCGGGCGTGGGCTCAGTGCGCCGTCACTGCACGGTAGCGCCGTGGTTGTCGGCGATTTTGAAGGCTACCTGCATTGGATGGCCCGCGAAGACGGGCATTTCATTGCACGTTATCGCCTCGACAGCGATCCGGTGCGAGTTCGTGGCATCGCCGATGGCGCAACGTTGTATGTCGCGGCGCAAGGTGGTCGTTTGGCTGCGCTACAGCTGATTCAACGTTAATAACCAGTTCGCGGTCCGGGATTCTGCGGACGGCGCTGCAAATTCCTGGCTGGTTTGAACGGAGCACGCTGTGAAACCTGTCGTGGTGATTATCGGACGACCCAACGTCGGCAAGTCGACGCTGTTCAATCGATTGACGCGTAGTCGTGCGGCGTTGGTGGCGGATGCGCCTGGCATGACGCGCGATCGCCAATACGGCGATGGCCGTGTCGGCGACCGTCCATATTTCGTTGTCGATACCGGCGGTGTCGTCGATTCACTGTCGGATAAATTTCCACAAAACCAGCTCATGGGATCGGTCTCGGCGCAGACACGCCAGGCACTGGTCGAAGCCAATACAGCGATTTTTCTGGTCGATGGCCGTGCCGGCTTGCAGCCGGCGGACCGTGAACTGGTGCGCGAGTTACGTCGACTGGGCAAGCCGTTGTGGCTGGCGGTGAATAAGACAGAAGGCCAGGATACCGACATCATCGTTTCTGAGTTCCACGCGCTCGGACTCGGCGTGCCATTTCCGGTTTCAGCGGCGCATGGTGAGGGCATCGAAGGCCTGATGGAGCACGTACTGGCCGATTTGCCGCGCGTGGAAATGGAACAGGAGCAACGCGAGAATCCGCGCATTGCCGTCATCGGCAAACCCAACGTCGGAAAATCCAGTCTGGTGAATGCGCTGCTCGGGGAGGAGCGCGTCGTGGTTTTTGACGAGCCCGGTACCACGCGTGACGCGATCCATATTCCGCTGGAGCGCGATGGACGCCATTACGTACTGATCGATACCGCCGGTGTGCGACGCAAGATGCGCGTGCACGAAACCCAGGAAAAATTTTCCATCATCAAGACGCTGCAGGCAGTGACCGACGCCGATGTCGCGATTCTGGTGCTGGATGCCACCGAAGGCGTTACCGATCAGGATACCGCTCTCGCGGGTTACGCCCTCGAACAGGGTCGGGCCATGGTCGTGGCGGTAAACAAGTGGGATCTGCTGGATCGCGGGCAGCATGCGTGGATTGAACAGCAGCTCGGGCGCAAACTCAGCTTTCTCGATTTTGCCCGTACCCATTACATTTCCGCACTCCACGGTACCGGCATCGGTGCGCTATTCGCCTCCGTGGATCGGGCGCATGCGTCCGCGTGGCTGGAGATGCCGACCTCCAGGTTGAATCGGGTCGTGGAGGCGGCCGTCACGGCAACGCCACCGCCGGTTCGTCATGGACGACGGATACGCGTTAAGTACGCGCATCAGGGCGGTAAAAATCCGCCGCGGGTTATCGTGCACGGAAACCAGGTACAGGGATTGCCGACATCCTATCGACGCTATCTGGGAAATGCGGTCCGGCATGCATTCAAACTGGAAGGGACTCCAGTGGTAGTGGAGTGTCGCCAGGTCAGCAATCCTTACGCCGGAAAGGGCAGTGGCAAAGTTTCGGCTCCGCGCCGGCGCAAGAAATCTCGCAAATAGTCCTCGGTTTGGTCTAAACAAATATACCTAACTGCCTGATAGACCAACCAAAAGTTAGCCGCTATTATTATTTGAACTCGGTGACCTTAGGATCCAGACGCAATCCCCGATGCCTGGACCTTGTTTTCTCGCCGCCGCAGTTATTTGGTTGGGGCAGGGACAGAAGAAGTAAAATCAAAAAGCGCGCATGGGAACCTACCACAAGAACGCTTTGCCCTCGGGCTACGAACTCGCTGAATACGCTATCGAGACAGTTCTCGGTCACGGCGGGTTCGGTATTACCTATCTCGCGCGCGACACGACGCTCGGTGCCCTGGTTGCGATCAAGGAATTTTTACCCGGCGAGATAGCGCAGCGCGACAGCAATATGCGCGTGTTGCCGAATCCGGACCGCCAGGCGGTACGCGATTATCAGGCGGGCCTGAAGAACTTCGTCAAGGAAGCGCGGGCGCTGGCGCATTTCAAGCACCCCCACATCGTGCGCGTATTGCGCTTTCTCGAGGCCAACGGTACTGCCTATGTGGTCATGGAGTACGAGGAGGGTCAAAGTCTTGCGGACTATCTCAAACTTCATGGGCAGCGCCTTGATGAGCCGACGATCCTGCGGGTATTCATTCCGATTCTAAACGGCCTGCATGCGGTGCATGAAGTGAAGATGCTGCACCTCGACATCAAGCCGGAAAACATCTATTTGCGCAAGGACGGCAGTCCGATGCTTATTGATTTCGGCAGCGCGCGTCGCGCGATGACCGAAACCAAACAGGCCCAGCGCATCGCGCTGACACACGGTTACGCACCGATCGAACAGTATCCGGACAAGGGCAAACCCGGACCGTGGACGGATATCTATGCGCTCGGTGCCTCTATGTATCGCTGCATCAGTGGCAAACGACCGGACGATGCGCTGTCACGTTATCAGGCGGTACTCAAGTATCAAACCGACCCGTTGCTGCCGGCCACGAAGGTGGGGCGCGATCGCTATCAGGCGATGTTACTGGAATGTGTCGACTGGGCGATCCAGATCTACGCCAAGGACCGGCCGCAATCGGCGCGAGAACTACAAGATGGACTCATGGGTAAGCGACGGCAGGCGACGGCTGCCGCTGCCCCTATGCGCCTGAATCCACTGACGCCGGCAAAGCCGGCAATACCGCCGTCAACCTCGGTGCGCACGATGCGGCGCGATCGACTGCGCTGGCGTCTGCGCGCCATTGTGGGCGCCGGCCGCATGTTGCTCGTCATGACGGCGATCGGGGCGGCAGTCGTGGCGACCAGTTTTTACTGGAATGAAATCAAGGCGTGGTTGGCGCCAACACGGGAACCAGAGGTCATTCGCGTACCGGCCGAACCCGTTTCTGCGCCAGAGCCCGAGCACGTGTCACCGTCGGCGGAAAAATCTGCGGCTGTCATCGCGGCATCGAAACCGGCACACCCGGCGGTAGTCGCGCCGCGGACCGTTGTCGCACAGCCGCCGACGGTGCTCGATCGGACCTTCGGTGGACACAAGGACTGGGTGCAATCAGTCATATTCTCTCCCGACAGTAAACGGCTCGCGAGCGCCAGCACCGACAGGACTGTCAAGGTATGGGACGTGGCCAATGGTACGTTGCTCGGTACACTGCGTGGCCACGAAGGTGCTATCAGTGCCGTCGCGTTCTCTCCCGACGGCAAATGGATCGCCTCCGCCAGCGATGACGGTTCGGTGCGACTCTGGGATGGATACACCGGCGTCCAGCGTGCGGTGCTGCGCGGATCGACGGGATCAATGTTTACCGTCGCATTTTCACCGGACGGCATGGCGCTCGCGGCAGCGGGTCGTGATCGAACGATTTTTATCTGGGATGTCGCCAGTGGTAACCAGCTCGCGGCGTTGGAAGGACACACGGGGGACGTGTTCGCGCTGCTGTTCTCCGCCGACGGCAAGACGTTGGTATCGGCTGGCGCCGACAAGACGATCCGATCCTGGAATCGAAAGACCGGTCAGGAATTGGCCACTCTCACGGGACACAAGGACGCGGTATTGGCGCTCGCGCTGTCGCCGGATGGACGCTGGCTGGCATCCGGCGATGCCGGTCAATCGCTGCGGATATGGGAGGCGCGCTCGCTTGCGCACGCACGCACCTTGACCAATGTGGGTCATTCACTCTTGACGCTCGCATTTTCACCGGACAGCCGCTGGCTGGCCGTGGGCACTGCGGACGAAACCGTCGTGTTGCTGGAAAGCAATGACCGCGCACCGACCCACACGCTCTCGGGACATCAGGATTTCGTGCAAAGTGTCGCGTTCTCACCTGACGGACGCTGGCTCGCCTCCGGCAGCCGCGACCGCAGTGTGCGGTTGTGGCGAACTAAATAAAAATAAACTTACGGCGTTTTGCTGAGTCCGTTCAGCATCTCGGGTGTCAAAAATAACACCGGGTCTACCAGAGTCTTGTTCAGGCTCACGGCCCAATGCAGATGCGGTCCCGTGGCGCGCCCGGTTTTCCCGACCTCGCCGATGGTTTCACCGGCCTTCACGTGTGCGCCCGATGTCACCAGAATTTTATGCAGATGAATATACATCGTGACCAGTCCCTGGCCATGATCGACAAATACCGTATTGCCCGTGAAGTAATAATCCCCGGTCTCGATGACGACGCCCGCCGCCGGCGCCGTCACCGGCGTGCCTTCGGCAGCAGCGATGTCGGTTCCGCGGTGCGGTGCACGCGGCTGGTTGTTAAAAAAACGCCGCAGACCAAACGGGCTGCCGAGCCGTCCTTGCGTTGGCAGCTGGAAACGAAGCTCGGGCGTCACTTCGCTCCAGGTCGCAAACGCGCGATCGATGATTGCCTGGTCGTGCGTGATTCGCTTTAACTCGTCCTCGGACGGTTCAACGAAACGCTTGTCGGTCGTCAGGTATTGGGCACGATATTTTTTTGATTTTATCTTGATCGGGATTTCCCGCTGTGGGTTCCCGTCCTGGACGATGAGCGTGTAGGTACCGGGCACCAACTTCAGATCCAGGCCGACGATGGCATCCCAGCTGCCAGAGCGCTGTGTGACCAGCACACGTTCGCCGTTGAATATTGCATGCGGGGCCGTCCGAGATTTGCCGAGCGCGACGACGGCGATACCTCCCGGCACCCGTTCATCGCGCGGTGTTTCCTGGGCCTGGGTAACAGTGACGAGCGTTAACAGCAGTATTGCGGCAAAAATCCGTCTACTCATGATGGATCTTCTCAACACGGCAATCGAGTTGTCCATGGTCCAGACGCGCACGCACGCGTTCGCCGGCCTTGACGGCACTGGCGTCACGCACAATCGTGCCGGTGTCGAGGTGTTCGACGATGGCATAGCCGCGCGCCAGCGTCGCCAGCGGTGACAACGTGTTGAGAATCTGCGCCGCGTGTCGCAGACGAGCATCGGCGAGCACGAGTTGGTGTCGCACGCGCATCTCGATCTGCCGGGCCAGTTGCACACGCTGCAGTTCCATGGTCTGCAGCCGCGGATGCGGCGAACACTCACGCAGTCGCGTCACCAGTGCATTGAGCTGTTGTCGCACACGGCCGGTGACATTTTGTTGTGCCAGCCGCAACTGCAGTGTGAGTGCGCGTAACCGGGCGTGTGTGGTATCGAGACGCGCCCGCGGATGGGTGAGCCGGGCGGAAAGCCAGTCGAGATGCTGCGCCAGCGTGCGCACGCGCTCGCGCATCAGCCGCGTCAGACGTTGTTCTATCCGCGCGTACTGCTCGAGCCAATCGTTCTGATCCGGTGACAGCAACTCGGCGGCGGCCGTCGGTGTGGGCGCGCGTGCATCCGCGACCAGATCGGCGATCGTGAAATCGGTCTCATGCCCGATCCCGGTGACCAGCGGCAGCGGACACAGATGGATCGCACGCGCGACGATTTCTTCATTGAACGCCCACAGGTCCTCGAGCGAACCGCCACCGCGGGCCAGGATCAGCACGTCGCAGTCGCGGCGATTGCCGGCCAGGACGATGGTGCGAGCGATGGTCTCGGCGGCACCGACACCTTGAACCGGTACCGGATAAAGCGTGACGGCGATGGCGGGGAAGCGCCGGCGCAAGGTCGTGAGGATGTCGTGGACGACGGAACCCGATGGCGAGGTGATGAGTCCGATGCGTCGGGGCAGGCGCGGCAACGGCCGCTTGCGTGCGCTATCGAATAGACCGTCCTGGGCCAGCCGCTGTTTAAGCATTTCGAACGCGCGCCGCAGCGCGCCTTCGCCGGCTTCTTCGAGTTGCTCGACGATGAGCTGGTAGTCACCGCGCTGCTCGTAGAGCGACAGACGCGCCCGCGCGACGACGTGCATGCCGTCCTTGAGTGCAACGACGACACCGCGCATCTGGCCACGGAAGAGGGCGCAGCGTACCTGGGCCTGCCCGTCCTTGAGCGAAAAATACGCGTGACCGGAAGCGGGGCGGGATAGGTTCGATAGCTCGCCTTCGATCCACAGCAGCGGAAAATTACCTTCGAGCAGCGACTTGGCCTCACGGTTAAGCCGCGAGACGGTATAGATATCGCGTGGCGGTTGTGTCAGCGCGTCACTGAATAGATCGGGGTGTTGCATGAAAATACCTTACTCCGGCGACAGCGGAGTTGAAAGCGCGACAACGTCGCCGGAATCGGGTGCGAATTCAGCGCCTCAGGGATTGGTGGGGTAGGACGGGCCGGCATTGGCATTGTCCCTGGCCTGCTGCTGCGCCAGCTGTGCCTGCCGCAATGCTCTCCGAACCAGCTTCATCGCCTCGTCATCACGGCCTTCTTTTTTTGCCTTGCGCGCATCGGCAAGAAGTGGTTCCGTGTCGCGCCACAGAAATCCAGCCTTTTCGGCTTGCCTGATTTCCAATTCTGTCTGGGCCGCGAGTCGGTTGAAGCTCTCGTCCTCGGAGGGGACATTTGACGTGCCGGCGCAGGCGGCAAGTACACAGGCAACCGCGATGGCGAACGGGAGTTTCATTGTGGCATCTTCCCTAAATAGTCGTGGCGACAGTAATGCAACGTTGCCGGGAGCGTCAACCGCCGGGGCGGGGCGTTTACCCGATGATCGATGATCTCTATAATACGGCATGCGAATTATTCAGGAAGCCCTAACGTTCGACGACGTTCTGCTGATTCCTGGGTATTCGAGCGTCCTGCCCCGGGACGTCAGCCTCAGCACCCGCCTTACCCGCACGATCCAACTCAATATCCCGCTGCTGTCGGCGGCGATGGACACCGTCACCGAAGCGCGTGGCGCGATCTGTCTCGCGCAGGAAGGTGGCATTGGCATCGTGCACAAGAATCTCACGTCCGAACGCCAGGCCGAAGAAGTCGCCAGTGTGAAGAAGTACGAAAGCGGGATCATCAACAACCCGATCACCGTTTCTCCCGATGCCACCATCCGTCAGGTGCTCGACCTGACGCGCAAGCATCGTATTTCCGGCGTGCCGGTGACGGATCGCGACAAACTGGTTGGCATCGTCACCAGCCGCGACCTGCGTTTCGAAACACGCTACAACGAACCGGTCTCGCGCATCATGACGCCGAAAGAGCGACTGGTGACCGTGAAGGAAGGTGCTTCGCGCGATGAAGTGCTCGAGAAGCTGCATCGGCATCGCATCGAAAAGATCCTCGTGATTGACGACAAGTTCGGGCTCAAGGGCCTGATTACGGTCAAAGATATCCAGAAGTCGAGCGAATTCCCGAACTCAGTCAAAGACGCCAAGGGCCGACTGCGCGTCGGCGCTGCAGTAAGTGTCGGTAAAGGCACTGACGAGCGCATCGAGCAGTTGGTGGCCGCGGACGTGGACGTGATTGTGGTCGACACCGCGCATGGGCACTCGCAGGGTGTCATCGATCGTGTGCGCTGGATAAAGAAACGTTATCCGGAGATGTCGGTAATCGCCGGCAACATCGCGACCGGCGAGGCGGCGAAGGCGCTGCGCGACGCCGGTGCCGATGCGGTGAAGGTCGGCATCGGCCCGGGTTCAATTTGTACCACGCGTATGGTGGCGGGCGTCGGTGTTCCGCAGATTGGCGCAATATCGATGGTGGCCGACGGTCTCAAGGGCAGTGACGTCAGCATCATCGCCGATGGCGGTATCCGCTATTCCGGCGACATCGCCAAGGCGATTGCCGCGGGCGCGCACTGCATCATGGTCGGCAGCCTGCTGGCCGGCACCGATGAGTCGCCGGGTCAGATCGAGATCTATCAGGGACGCTCTTACAAGAGCTATCGCGGCATGGGCTCGCTCGGCGCCATGGGTGAAGGTTCGAGCGATCGTTATTTCCAGGAAGGTGCGGCCGCCGAGAAGCTGGTGCCGGAAGGCGTCGAGGGGCGCGTGCCGTACAAGGGACCGATGGTGAACGTGATTCATCAGCTGATGGGCGGATTACGCGCGGGCATGGGCTACACCGGCTCGCCAGACATCGATGCCTTGCGCACCAAGTCCCAGTTCGTGCGCATCACCAATGCCGGTATGCGCGAGTCGCACGTACACGATGTGATGGTTGTTAAGGAAGCGCCGAACTATCAACGTGACTAGTACTCCTGGACCGCGCGCATGGCGGGCAATAGTTCTTCAAAACGCAATCGTCCCCTTCGCCGTTGAACGTCAAACATGACTGACCCGCGTTTATGATCGATCCACACCAGCAGAAGATCCTTATTCTCGATTTCGGTTCCCAGTACACCCAGCTCATCGCGCGTCGCGTGCGTGAAGCCGGGGTGTATTGCGAGATCTATCCGTACGACGTGTCAGCGGAAGATATCCGCGCCTTTGCGCCGCGCGGCGTGATCCTCTCCGGCGGACCAGAGTCGGTAACGCTGGAACAGACGCCGCGCGCGCCGCAGGGGGTCTTCGAATTGAAGGTGCCGATTCTGGGCATCTGTTATGGCCAGCAGACGATGGCGGCACAGCTCGGTGGCAAGGTCGAGAGTTCGAATAAACGCGAGTTCGGTTACGCACGCGTACGCATGCACGGTCACTCGAAGCTATTCAAAGGTATTCGCGACGAAGCCGAGAGTTCGGGTGCGGAGTACCTGCATGTATGGATGAGTCACGGCGATCGTGTGACGCAGCTGCCACCCGGATTCAAGATCATCGCCGCGAGCCCGCACGCACCCTTCGGCGGTATCGCCGACGAGGCGCGCGGTTTCTACGGCATCCAGTTCCATCCGGAAGTGACGCATACCACACAGGGGCGCGAAATCCTGCAACGCTTCGTGCATGACATCTGCGGCTGCAGCTCGCTCTGGACCGCGGGAAACATCATCGACAGCATGATCGCCTCGGCGCAGGCACAGGTCGGCAACGATGAAGTGGTGCTCGGACTTTCCGGTGGCGTGGATTCGTCCGTGGTCGCGGCGCTGTTACAGCGCGCGATCGGCCAGCAGCTGACGTGTATCTTCGTCGACAACGGCCTGTTGCGGCTCAACGAAGGCGATCAGGTGATGGCGACCTTCGCCGAACACATGGGCGTGAAGGTCATTCGCGTCGATGCCGAGCAGCAGTTCCTGTCGGCGTTGAAAGGGGTTGCCGATCCGGAACAGAAACGCAAAATCATCGGCCGCGAGTTCATCACTGTGTTCGAGCGCGAGGCCGGCAAGATCAAGAACGCCAAATGGCTGGCGCAGGGCACGATCTACCCGGATGTTATTGAATCGGCAGCGGCGCGCACCAACAAGGCACATGTGATCAAGTCACATCACAATGTCGGTGGTCTGCCGGAGCATATGCACCTCAAACTGCTTGAGCCGCTGCGCGAGCTGTTCAAGGACGAGGTGCGCCGTATCGGTGAGGAGCTGGGGTTGCCGCGGCAGATGATTCAGCGCCATCCGTTTCCCGGTCCGGGCCTGGGCGTACGTATCCTCGGCGAAGTAAAAAAAGAGTATGCCGAGCTGCTGCGTAAGGCCGACGCCATCTTTCTGGAAGAGCTCTATCGTCACGATCTTTATGACAAGACCAGCCAGGCGTTTGCGGTATTTCTGCCGGTGAAATCGGTCGCCGTGCTCGGCGATGCGCGCGCCTACGATTATGTGATCGCGTTGCGCGCGGTCGAGACCGTCGATTTCATGACCGCGGTATGGGCGCGGTTGCCTTACGATGTCCTCGGCCTTATCTCGAATCGCATCATCAACGAGGTCGCCGGGATCTCGCGCGTGGTGTACGACATTTCCGGCAAACCGCCGGCAACGATCGAGTGGGAATAGACGACAGCTGGATGCAGCGCGCGCTGGCACTGGCGCGCCGCGCAGAAGAGGCGGGGGAGGTGCCCGTCGGCGCTGTCATCGTGCGCAACGGTGAGATCATCGGCGAAGGCTGGAACCGGCCTATCGGTTCACACGATCCGTCCGCGCACGCGGAAATGATGGCGCTGCGCGCGGCCGCCGCAAGCCTGAAAAATTACCGTCTGCCCGACACCACGCTGTACGTCACCCTCGAGCCGTGCGCGATGTGTGCCGGTGCGATGGTGCATGCGCGCATCGCGCGCGTCGTCTATGGCGCAGCCGATCCGAAGACCGGCGCCGCCGGCAGCGTGTTCAACTTGCTGGATTCGGATCGTTTAAATCATCGCGCCGAGATTACCGGCGGGGTACTGCAGGACGCCTGCGGCGAACTGTTGCGGCGTTTTTTTCAGGCGCGGCGCGAGAGCTGACGTCTGCTTTCTTCAAGTCATATTGCCGGCAGCTTCAACTTTAGCGCATCGGTTCTAGCCCGGCCGCGTTGTTCTTCATCGAGCTTTACCAGCACTTCGTAATAGGCACGTATCCGATTTACAAACAACACCGGCTCGCTGCCGCGCGCGAAGCCGTAGCGCGCGCGGTTGTACCAACGCGGCTGTTCCAGTAATGGCAGGATTGCAGCGACGTCGCTCCACTTGTTCGGATCCTTACCTTGCCGTTCCGTCAGGATACGCGCGTCTTCGAGATGGCTGACACCGACGTTATACGCGGCGAGCGCAAACCAGGTGCGATCGGACGCCGGGATGTATTCCAGGCGATCATAGAGATCGCGCAGATAGCGCGCACCGCCGAGCGTGCTTTGCTGTGCATCGAGCAGGTCCTCGACACCGACTTCGTAGGCGGCGTCCTCGGTCAGCATCATCATGCCGCGCACGCCCGTGGGTGAAACCGCCTGCGGGTCCCAATACGATTCCTGATAGGCCATCGCCGCCAGCAACCGCCAATCGAGGCTGACCTGGCGCGCTGCCGATTCGAACAAGTGCCGGTACGACGGCAGGCGATTCTGGATACGCGCATGGTAGACCGTCAGATTGACGTAGTTCGCGCGGCTCGCCGGACCATAATAGTGATCGAGCAGACGCGCCAACTCACCCGCGGAGCGATAGCGTTCCAGAAACTGCACTGCGGCATCGTACAGGCTGTGGTCCTTCGACAGCGGGAATGCCCATACCAGGGATTCGGGCGGCGACAGATCGAACGCCACCAGAAGCTCGGGGAAAAACTGGCGGTTAAGCGCGATAGTGTGGGAATTGGCGACGGTGAATTCCAGCAGGCCTTCCCAGACCAGCGACAGCAGGTCTTCGGTCTCCTGGTCATCGACTTCGATCCACTTCAGCTTTTCATTTGTCTTTTGCAGTTCACGCAAACGCATCGCGTGATTGCTGCCACTTCGAACCTCGATCTCCCGCCCGGCGAGGTCTCCAATGTTGGCGGGGGGGTTAATACCGAATCGATAAACGACCTGTTGCTGGATCTCCTGATAGGTCTGTGTGAACAGAAAACGATCCCGTGTCTGATCGGTGATGGTGATGCCGGCCGTGGCCATATCGGCGGCGCCGTCGGCCAGTTTTGGCAGCACGCTGGTATAGCGCTCGACGACCACGAGCTTGAGCTGAACGCCGAGTGAATCGGCAAATGCCTTGGCGAGATCGTATTCAAAGCCGGCGGGACCCTCGGGCGTTTCCAGATAGGTGCTTGGGCTGCGACGGATAAGCACCACGAGCTCACCGGAGGTCTTCACGTTGGTGAGTTTGTTGTCCTCGGAAAAGCTGCAAGCCGGCAGCAGCGAGGGAAGCATAAATGCCGTGAATACAACCAGGGCGATGCCGCCCAGCCACCGCCTGTACATATGCGTGAGGTAAGGCATGACTATTAGCCTACCGTTGCGCGCGCTGCCTGTCACGCGACGTTGCGTGGTATAATGCGCGCCGTCCGGAGAGGTACCGAAGCGGTCATACCGGCGCAGACTCGAAATCTGTTGGGGGCGTAAGTCCCACGAGGGTTCGAATCCCTCCCTCTCCTCCAATCGCATTTCCACCGCGCAGAAAACTTCCCGCACACTCCATTCTGTAATTTCTATTTCCGCGTGCATTTTTCTGTCGTTCGTTGGTACCGCTCGGCTACAATGGCCGGCATCGTTTTCGAGATCCGCGCATGACCGACTCCGATCTGCTCAAGGCATTGATTCCGATCAACGCGCTGCGGGCGGAAAATTTTCAGAAGTTGCTGGCACGCGTGCGTATCGAGAAGGTTCCCAGCCGGCACACAGTGTTCAAGCTCGGCGATACCGATCCGGAAGCAATTTACCTGCTGCAAGGAGAGATGACGCTGGTTCCCGAGAAGGGCGTCGAACGCATCATCGTCGGCGGCGGCCAGGATGCACGCTACGCGCTGGCGCAGCTCAAGCCGCGGCAATACACCGGTGTGACCCGGAGCGACGCTACGATTGCGCGCGTCGATAGTGCGCTGCTCGACCGGCTGCTGACCATGGATCAAACCGCCGGCTACGAAGTGGAAGAAATTAGCGGCGCCGATGGCGAGTGGGTGTTTCGCATGATGCAGCATCCGACTTTCGACAAAGTGCCGCCCGGTAACCTGGCCGCGCTGTTCGGACGCCTGGTACCGGTTGAGGTAAAGGCCGGGCAGGTGATCATCCGTCAGGGCGACCCGGGCGATTATTACTACATCGTCAAATCCGGGCGTGTGAGCGTTTCACGCAAATCGGAACGGGACGGCAAGGTCGTCATGCTGTCCGAGCTCGGCGAAGGTGAGGGGTTTGGTGAAGAGGCGCTGGTCTCCGGTACGCCGCGTAACGCCAATGTGATCGCACTCGCCAGCAGCGAATTGATGCGTCTGGCGAAGCCGGATTTCGACGAACTGCTACGGGAACCGCTGGTGCACGGCGTGTCGCTTCAGGAGGCACAGAACATGGCCCGTGCCGGTGCCGGGATTCTCGATGTACGCACCGAAGACGAATTCGCGCGCGGCGCCATCAAGGGCGCGGCGAATGTGCCGCTGTATGCCCTGCGACTCAAGGCCAGGGCGCTCGACCCGGCGCGTAAGTACGTTATCTATTGTCAAAGCGGCAATCGCAGCGCGGTCGCGGCGTTTTTATTGTCGCAGCGCGGATTCGATGTCTGTGTACTGCAAGGCGGATTGAATTCCCGCGGGCACGGCGGCGCTAACGCATAAGCAGATTGCAGGCGTGGCGGAGGTAGTTTACCCTTGCGCGCCTTATCGGGTCCGGCGGGACGCCGCGACGTCAATATTGGAGAGGTGTCCGAGCGGTTGAAGGAGCTCGCCTGGAAAGCGTGTATACGGCAACGTATCGAGGGTTCGAATCCCTCCCTCTCCGCCAATTTCAAGACCGGCGTATCGTCATCACAGCCGTGATAAACTTCTCGCCGTTAAAGATTCTGGAATGATTATGGCGGCGAGGGCCGGTCTCCTCGGTGACGAAGGCTTGTGAACCCGGTCAGGTCCGGAAGGAAGCAGCCGCAGCAGGTACCTCGGGTACTGTGGTACGGCTGGTCTGAGCCGCCACCCGGACAGGAATGTCGAACCACTTCGCGAATCAATCAGCAGGCGGTCTGTGAGCTATCAGGTCCTCGCACGTAAGTGGCGCCCACGTAACTTTTCCGAGCTGGTCGGACAAGACCACGTGGTCCGGCCGTTGATCAACGCGCTCGACCATAACCGCCTGCACCATGCGTTCCTGTTCACCGGCACCCGCGGTGTCGGCAAAACCACGATCGCGCGCATCCTCGCGAAGTCGCTCAATTGCGAAACCGGTGTTACCTCGCAGCCCTGCGGAAAATGTTCCGCCTGCACCGAGGTGGACGAGGGCCGGTTTGTCGATTTGATCGAGGTTGACGCCGCCTCGCGCACCAAGGTCGACGACACGCGCGAGCTGCTGGACAACGTGCAATACGCGCCGGCGCGCGGACGTTACAAGGTCTATCTCATCGACGAAGTGCACATGCTCTCCGGGCACAGCTTCAACGCGTTACTGAAGACGCTGGAAGAGCCACCGCCGCATGTAAAATTCCTGCTCGCGACCACCGATCCGCAGAAACTCCCGGTGACGGTGTTGTCGCGCTGTTTGCAGTTCAATCTGAAACGGCTCTCGACCACCCAGATCGCCGATCAACTCAAGAAGATTCTCGACGCCGAGAAGATTGCCCACGACGACAATGCCGTGGCGCTGCTGGCCCGTGGCGCCGATGGCAGCATGCGCGATGGGCTGTCGTTGCTGGATCAGGCGATTGCGTTCGGCGCTGGCAAGATCTCCGAAGCAGAGGTGCGGTCGATGCTCGGCACCATCGATCAGGACACCATCGAGCGGCTGTTGCGGGCGCTGGCGGAGAATGATCCGCGCGCGCTGCTGACCGCGGTCACCGATGCGGTCGAACACGGCACCGATCTCGAGGCGCTGCTGGATGAACTATTGCGTGCGCTGCACGAAATAGCGCTGGCACAGGCCGACAGCGCGCTGATCGAGGATGAACGATTGCGTGCTCATGCGCGCGCCACCGCTCCCGAGGACGTGCAGCTCTATTACCAGATCGGCGTTCTCGGCCGGCGCGATCTGCCGTACGCACCCGACCCGCGCAGCGGTGTCGAGATGACGTTACTGCGTATGCTGGCGTTCCGGCCTGTCGATGGAGCGACTGTGAGCAAGAGTCAGGGCGCAGCGGCCGCGTCGCGGACGGCGCCGTCCTCGACGGCCACAATGGTAACGCCAAAGCCGGCGACGACCGAGATGCGCGCTATTCCTGCGGCGAGTCGCCCGGTAGCGGCGGCGGTGGCAGCACCCATTCCCACGTCACCGTCATCCACGAAGCCGACGACTGCGATTGAAAACTGGAACGAATTCGCTACCCAGCTCAAGCTCTCGGGGTTTGTGCGGGAACTTGCGAACAATACCATGCTCGAATCGTATGCCGACGGCGTGCTGACGCTGATACTCGATGAGGCCTGCGCGAAGCTGTTGAACAAGGAACGCGAGGCGGAGCTGAAGCAGGCGATAGAAGCGCAACTCGGCGGTTCGATCCGGCTGACGCTGCGACTTGGCAAACCGGTCGCGGAAACGCCGGCCAAAGAACGCAACCGCATGCTGGATGAGCGTCAGCAAGCGGCACAGCGCGCGATTCAGGATGATCCCACGGTGCAGGCGCTCGAGGAGCGCTTTGGCGCGCGCGTGGACCCCAATTCAATCCGGCCCAAGGTCTGACGAGAGACGATCATGAAAGGTGGACTTGGCAATATTCTGAAGCAGGCGCAGGCGATGCAGGAAAATCTGCGCAAGGCGCAGGAAGAGCTCGCGAAGATCGAAGTCACCGGCTCCTCCGGCGGCGGCATGGTGACCATCACCATGACCTGCCGGCACGATGTGCGCCGCGTCGTCATTGATCCGTCGCTGCTGCAGGACGATAAGGAAGTGCTGGAGGACCTCATTGCCGCGGCCATGAATGACGCCGTGCGCAAGGCCGAACAAACCTCGCAGGAAAAAATGGCGGGGTTGACCGCTGGCTTGGGGCTTCCCGGCGGAATCAGTCTGCCGTTCTAATCCATGAATGACATTGGCGTCCTCGAAGCGCTCAAACAGGCATTGCGCCGGCTACCGGGCGTGGGGCCGAAGGGCGCACAGCGCATGGCGTTTCATCTGCTCGAACGCGATCGCGACGGTGCGCGCCGTATCGCCGAGGCACTGACCAGCGCGCTCGATCGCATCCGCCATTGCAGCCGCTGCAACAACCTGAGTGATTCGGAGCTGTGCGCGATCTGCAGCGCACCCAAGCGCGATCGTTCACTGCTATGCATCGTTGAATCGCCGTCGGATCTGGTTTCGCTCGAACAGTCGGGCGTCTATCAGGGTCTGTACTTCGTGCTGATGGGACGCCTGTCACCGCTCGATGGCATCGGCCCGGAGGAAATCGGTGTGCCGCGCATTGAGAAATTGCTCGACGAGGGAACGATCAAAGAGGTGGTGTTGGCAACCAACCTCACGGTGGAAGGGGAGACCACGGCACATTATCTTTCCGACCTGGTTCGGGCCCGCGGCGTACGCGCCACGCGCATCGCCTACGGTGTGCCGATCGGCGGGGAGCTGGAGTACACCGATCGCAACACGCTCGCGCGTGCGCTGGCCGGGCGTCGGGACGTCTAGGGCGTCTCGCCAAGCGCGGCGTTTACCTTGGCGGCGCAGATAAAGTCGTTTTCCGATAGCCCCTTCACCGCGTGCGTGCTGTAGCGCACGACGCAGCGGCTGTAGCCCACTTCAAGATCCGGATGATGGTCTTCGCGATGCGCAATCCACGCAATCGCGTTCACGAAGGCCATGGTCTCGTAGTAATTCCTGAATTTGAATGTGCGATTGATTTGGGTGGCGCCGTCGTCGAGTTCCCAGGCGGGGATCTGTGCCAACAGCGATTTCGCCTGCGACCGGTCCAGCGCCGGGATGCCGCCTTCACACGGTTTGCAGGAACGGCTGCGCAGCTCAGTCATCGTCGGCCTCACTTGAACTTGTAGAACTGATCGTTCAGATATTTCACCAGGTCGTCCTGTTGCTCGACGGAAAGTTTTATTTGCGCCGCGTGACTGCAGCCACCGATCTGCTCATGCAGCGCCGCGACAGATGTTATTTTTCGATCCTTGCGGGTATAGACGCCAGCGTCATGGCAGCCGGCACAATGCGCAGCATGCAGGCGCTTGCCACGCGCGCTGTCGCCGGGCACCGCGGCAAAGACCTGGGCACTGAATGCAAACACAGTCACGGCCAATAAAAACTGTTTCATGTTGCCTCCCTGATTAAGGCTTCCCTAAAAGCCGCGTGATCCGCCGTAGTGCCGGCGGATGCGAATCATAGAATGCAGAGTAGACCGGGTCCGGCGTCAGCGTGGAGGCGTTGTCGCGATAGAGTTTCACCAGCGCGCTCACCAGCGCCCTGGCCGAGGTGGTCTTGGCGGCAAATCGATCCGCCTCATACTCGTGGCGGCGCGAACTCCACGCAAACAGCGGCTGCAGGAAGAACGTGAACACTGGGCTCACCATGACGAACAGGATCAGCGCTGCATGCGCCGACGGCTCGGTCATGCCCAGCCCCTGATAAAACCAGTCCTGCGTCGCCAGCCATCCAAGCAATGCCAGTCCGATCAGCGCAAACGCGAACGTTGACAGCATGCGTTTAAGAATATGCGACAGTTTGAAATGGCCCAGCTCATGCGCCAGCACCGCCTCGACTTCGGTGGCATTGAGCGTCTTCAGCAGCGAATCGAAAAATACGATGCGCTTGGCCTTGCCGAGTCCGGTGAAGTAGGCGTTGCCATGCGACGTGCGCCGTGAACTGTCGACGACGAAGATTCCGCGGGTGCGAAAACCGGTGCGCTTGAGCAATGCCTGGATGCGCCGGCGCAGCGGCGTGGCCGCGAGCGGATTAAAGCGGTTGAACAACGGCGCGATCCAGGTCGGATACGCCCACACCATGAACAGGCTCAGTACCACCCAGAACAGCCAGACATAGATCCACCACACTTTACCCATCGACTGCATCAGCCACAGCGCCGCCGCAATGATCGGCGTGCCGACTGCGATCAGCAGAAAAATTTTGCGCGTCAGATCGGCGACAAACAGGGCCGGGTTCATGCGGTTGAAACCGAAACGGCTTTCGATGCGAAACGTACGGTAGGCAGTAAAAGGCAATTCCAGCAGCGCGCCGATGACAAGCACTGACATGATGAACGCCGTCCCGACGGCAAGTGGATTCCAACCGGTCGCATGCCATTGCTGGTCCAGCCACGCCAGGCCGCCGCCGAGGGTCCACGCGAACAATACCAGCGAGCCGAAAACGGTATCGATCAAACCGAAGCGCGTGCGCGTGACAGTGTAATCGGCGGCCTTACGGTGGGCCTTGAGTGGAATCTTGCCGCGAAACGGTGTCGGCACGGAACGCCGGCGACTGCCGACGTATCGCAGATGGCGTGCGGCCAACCACACCTCGGTGACGGTCGAGAGGATCAGCAAAATCAGGAATATCGTTGCGAAGCGGTTCATAGTAAGGAATGTTATCATCGCGCGCGATGTGACTCACCCCCACAGAGTGTGGGTACGATATGGAGATTGGCATGGCACAACAGGAAAACGGCGGGCAAGGGAAAAACGCACTCATCTGGATCGATCTGGAGATGACCGGACTGAGCCCCGAGACCGATCGCATCATCGAAATCGCAACGATTGTCACCGACGGCGATCTGAATATATTGGCCGAAGGCCCGGTGCTCGCGGTACAGCAACCCGAATCGGCGCTGTCGGCGATGGACGACTGGAATCAGCGCACCCACAAGGCGACCGGGCTCGTCGAGCGCGTACGCAGCTCGCGTATCACCGAGGCCGAGGCCGAGCGCCAGACGATTGAATTCCTGCAGCAGTACGTGGCCAAGAACAAATCCCCGATGTGCGGCAACAGCATCTGCCAGGACCGCCGCTTCCTCGCGCGCGGCATGCCGACGCTCGAGGCATGGTTCCATTACCGCAATCTGGATGTCAGCACGCTCAAGGAACTGGCCGCGCGCTGGAAGCCCGCCGTCGCAAGCGGATTCCAGAAGAAAAACACGCACAAGGCGCTCGATGACATCCGTGAATCGATCGACGAGCTCAAGTACTACCGCGAGCACTTCATCGCAAAATAGTTCTATCGTCGTTCTTTTTCGCGTTCAGGCAATGCGACCATGCCGCGACAGCGCCCACGAGACATGCTCACGTACCAGCGCGGAAGGGTGATCGGCGCGCGCCTGTAGCGCCTGGACCACAGCGTCCGTCGTCGGTGCGTTGCCGAGTCCGACGGCAATGTTGCGCAGCCACTGTTCGTAGCCGATGCGGCGCATCGCCGAGCCTTCGGTGCGTTGCAGAAATTCTTCTTCGCTCCAGCGGAACAACTCCGTGAGTTCCGGTGCATCCAGGTTGTGGCGCGGCTTGAAATCGGATTCGGCCGTCATTTGCGCGAAGCGATTCCACGGACACACCAGCTGACAGTCATCGCAACCATAGACGCGATTCCCGATCAGCGCACGAAACTCTTCCGGAATCGAACCTTTTAATTCTATTGTCAGATACGCGATGCAGCGCCGCGCATCGAGCTGATACGGTGCAACGATGGCCTGCGTCGGACAGATATCGATACAGCTGCGACAGGTCCCGCAATGCTCCGTCCCCGGCGCATCGATCGGCAACGGCAGGTTGGTATAAATCTCCCCAAGAAAAAACCACGAGCCGGCCTCGCGCGAAAGCAGATTGGTATGCTTGCCGATCCACCCAAGCCCGGATTTTTGCGCCAGCGCCTTCTCCAGTACCGGCGCGCTGTCGGTGAACACGCGATAGCCGAACGTCCCGATTTCGCGCTCGATCCGATCCGCCAGCTTCTGCAACCGTTGACGCATCACCTTGTGATAATCACGCCCGAGCGCATAGCGCGATATATAACCAAGCGAGGCATCGTCCAGCACCGTTTGCGCATCCGCACCCACCGGCAAGTAATCCAGCCGCGCAGTAATCACACGCGCCGTCCCGGGTATCAACTCCGCCGGCCGACTGCGCCGCGTCCCATGCGCCGCCATATATTCCATCTCGCCATGACGACCCTGTTCAAGCCACTTGAACAAATAAGTCTCGGCCTCGGTTAATTCGGTATCCGTAATACCAACCTGCTGAAACCCAAGCTCCCGACCCCATTGCTTGATGCGGTCGGGAAGTTGGTGGAAGTCGGAGAGCGAAGCGGGGGTGTTCATTTAAAGGGTTTTTCTACAGTCTCAACGCCAGGCATAACTGGCGCGAACGAAGTGAGCGTCCGAGTTGATGCGCTTGTTATACACCATTGATAATTTCGCAATATTCCATGGGTTCATTGAGCTGAATTGATAGAAAGTCGCCGGCAGAAACTTCGCGTATAGCTACAAACCTAAATTCCTCCTCAGGTGAGAAGTTCAACGGCTTTTGGCAATACGCTAGACGTACAATTTCATATCCGCTGAACGTGGTAGATGACTCCATACCCTTAGAATACTCAACACAACAACCTTCAATACCCCCAAAATATTTATCCTGCGACTGCTCCATTGCCAATGTTAAATCTTTAGCAAACATTTCCGGGTTATTAATCTTTACAACGTGGCTACCGAGGTTGCACTTCGCAACGGATGAAAAAGTTTTGTGGCAACAAAGAATATAAATCGAATTCGTTGCAAACATACCATGTTTACTAACGCCCTCATGCACTACGTGAGACTCTCCTTCAGTTTTGTCTCGTCGTTTCGCGTCCTCAACTTTCTTGTAATAGTAAATATTTCCAAGGCGAATGTTTCCATCCATGAACTGTTGGGCATGCTCGCGTTCTGTAAAAACGCGATAAACAACATCAGGATAATTTCCTAGTGGTGTTAATGTATTCGTCATACTTCAGATGGCATATAACGTTTTGCTGAGCCGCGCCGGCCACGGACAAAACCGCGAAGCGCCTGCGACGTTTCACGGCGTTGGTTGGAACAACCTGTTATGTGGCTTTTACGGCGCCGCCACGCTGCACTTTCCAAACGCAATATCTCCGCGACCATTGTTCTCTATAAAAGAAAGATCAGAGAATACTTGAACGTCGAAATGGGACCGGAAAACGTAGTACTTCTTTATCTTTACGTTTTCCTCAAACTCGATCTTGTCTACTTCGTAACGATCGCAACTTACTCTTTTTGCAGTCGGAGAAAAAGAACAGCGCGAAAGAAAAGCAGAATCTCTGTTTTCCTCGACCAGTACAGAGAACTGCCACTTCTCGATTTGGGCCTGTGAATAGACATTTTCGAAATTGAACTTCTTTTCGACCTTACAACGGTACTCCACACCATGGGCGAGAGAAGATATGCCTAGCAGAACCGCGACAATGGAAACTCGGAACATGGCGTCTATTCCTTTTGCTACATAACAGTCTTTTATACGGACACTCAGAATATTGGACTATACGACGTCCGTATAGTGTTTCGCCGAATCGGGTCATCCAGTCTGGATATATCACTGACGTCAAACTGAAATTCGATCATGAAGCGCCTGAAAAGCACCCTGGCAAAGGCGGCTGTCGTAGTTGTTCTGGCAGCTGAGGTTAATCCCCCGTAGGACCAGCCGACAAATCCGCGCGAACGCGCAACTACACCAACAAACTAATCCACACCGACATCGTCACCATCGCCGCCAGTGTCCCCATCGAGATCAACCATGCCACGCCAGCGCTGTCACCGCCCATGCGTGCCGCGAGGATGTAAGCCGAGGACGCCGTCGGCAACGAAGCAAACAGCACGACCACGCCAAAATAAATCCCTTCAAGACCAAGCCAGCCAGCGGCGAACCACGCTGCAATCGGCAGCGCGATGAGCTTGACCACAATGAAATAGACCTCCGACCCCAATCCTCGCACCGACGAACGCCACTTGAGCGCCGCGCCAACGGTGAGCAGGCCGGTGGCGATGGTGGCCTCGGACAGACGCGTCAGGAACTGGCGTATCGGTTCCGGGACCGGCAGACCGAGGAGGCTCCAGATCAGCGCGGCAACGGTCGCGATGATAAGCGGGTTGGTCGCGAGCTCGCGCCACACGCTGGTCTTGCCCTGGCGCGCCAGCGCCCATACCGCGGCCATGTTTGCGATTGGCACCATCGCGCCGATAAGGACGCCGAACACCGCGATGCCTTCTTCGCCAAAAAGTTTTCCGGTCGCGGCGATACCGATATAACTGTTGAAGCGAAATGCACACTGAAAGCGCGAAGCAAACGCGAGGTCGGAGATCGGCATCAGCGGTCGCGCGAGCAGCGCCAGCAACATGCCGGTGAGCATGATGATCGCGCCGGTCGCGATCAGCGGTGCCGCCGAGGACAGATCAATTTGGGTTTTGGTAATCGCGTTGAACAGCAGCGCCGGGAACAGCACGTAATAGATCAGCTTTTCCATGCCGATCCAGAACGCATCGCCCAGTCCGACCCAGCGGCGCAACGCGGCGCCGAGCAGGATGGTCGCAAAATCGGGAAACAGCAGCAGTGCCGGATGCACTAAAGTCTCCCTGCTTCGCTTCGCTTCGTTCGTCCGCACATATGAGGTTAATCTTACCGCGTTGGTTTCGCGCCAGACTACACTAAGCGGTATGTGGGAAGCCGCAGGTTCGCTGTCATCGATGCTGTATCGCGCCGCCGACGTGCGCGAGATCGATCGGCGCGCGATCGAGGAGCGTGGCATTCCCGGTAAGGAACTGATGACGCGGGCGGGGACCGCGGCGTATCGCGCGTTGCGGGCACGCTTCCCGCGGGCGCGGCGTATCGCGGTCGTCTGTGGACCGGGAAACAACGGCGGCGATGGATTCGTCGTCGCGCGACTGGCGAAACAGGCCGGGCTCGATCCGATGGTATTGACGCTGGGCGATATGCGCGCCGATACCAATACCAATAACGATGCCGGTGCGGCGCGTTCGCAATGCGTTGCTGCCGGAGTCGCGACGCATCCCTTTGTTGCGAAGCAATTGAATCAGGCGGATGTCATTGTCGATGCACTATTAGGTACCGGACTGAAACGACCAGTGCAGCAAGAGTGGCGGGCGGCGATCGAGGCCATGAATGCGAGTCCGCTGCCGGTACTGGCGCTCGATATTCCCTCCGGCCTGCATGCCGACACCGGCAGCGTGATGGGCGCGGCGGTACGGGCCGATGTCACTATTTCCTTCATCGGTCTCAAACCCGGTTTGTATACCGGCGCGGGTAGAGAATACGCAGGCGAAATCCTGTTCGACGATCTCGGCGTACCGTCCGACGTATATATGGGTATCGCGCCACTCGCGCGCCGGCTGACGCAACAGGATTTGCATGGATTGGTTTCGCGACGCACGCGCGATGCGCACAAGGGTTCGTTCGGACACGTGCTCGTGGTCGGCAGCGGGCCGGGCATGGCGGGTGCGGCGCGACTTTGCGGGGAGGCAGCCTATCGCACCGGCGCCGGTCTGGTGACGCTCGCGACGCATTCGAGTCATGCCGCCGCGATCAATGCCGCGCGACCGGAGCTGCTGGCGTATCCGGTGCGCACGGCCAAGGATTTAAAACCGTTATCCGTGCGCGCCAATGTGCTGGCACTTGGACCGGGCCTGTCGCAACACAAGTGGTCGCGGGACATGTATCGCGCGGCGTTGGGTTCCAGATTGGCGCTGGTGCTCGATGCCGACGCGCTCAATCTGCTGGTGGCGAAACCGGTACGACGCAACGACTGGATACTCACGCCGCATCCGGCAGAAGCGGCGCGGCTGCTCAAGACCACGACCGCCAAAATTCAACAGAATCGTTTCGATGCCGTGCGCCGGCTGACGCAGCGCTATGGCGGTGTCTGTGTGCTGAAGGGCTCGGGCACGCTGATCGCTGCCGCGGGTGACGACACTATATGGTTGTGCGACCGTGGCAATCCCGGCATGGCCAGCGCCGGCACCGGCGATGTATTGACCGGTGCCATCGCGTCGTTGCGTGCACAAGGCTTGAATCCGCTTGATGCCGCGCGCCTCGGTGTGTGGTTACACGCGACCGCCGGCGATCAGGTCGCGACGGCGGCAGGGGAGATCGGCGTGCTCGCGAGCGATCTGCTGGCGGGCATGCGCGTCGAACTGAACCGGCTCGCCCAATGAACGAAAAAACCATTGCAGTGGCGACCGAAGCGGACATGCAGGCGCTGGGCACGCAACTCGCCCGCGGTTTGAGCGCGGGCCAACTCATTTATATTCGTGGCCCGCTCGGCGCCGGAAAAACGACGCTGGTGCGCGGCCTATTGCATGCGCTGGGTCATCGCACCGCGGTAAAAAGTCCCACCTTCACGCTGGTCGAGCCGTACGTTCTGAACGGACTGACGCTGTATCACTTCGATCTGTATCGGCTGCAGCAACCGGAAGAACTCGAGTTCATGGGATGGCGCGATTATCTGGAGCAGGGCGTGTGCGTGGTCGAGTGGCCGGAACGCGGCGGAACTGTTTTGCCTGAGCCCGATCTGAACGTTATCATTGAGCCCACTGAATTTGGACGTACCGTCGTTCTGAGCACAACTCGTCAACAGGGCACCAGTCTCTTAAAGGGCCTTGCCTCATGAAGGCCCGCTACGCCGCCTTCGCTCTTGCGCTGTGGTGTCTTCCTGTCTTCGCCGCCGCACCCGTCACGGTACAGAATCTGCGCATGTGGCGCGCACCCGACAACATGCGCCTCGTGTTCGATCTCAGTGGCAGTGTCGAACACCATATCTTCGTGCTCGAAAATCCGACGCGCCTCGTCGTCGATCTCGACAACGCGCAATTTCAGGGCACGCTGCCGGAGATTGATGCCGCGAATCCGTTTCTATCGGCATTCCGTCTCGGGCGCCCCGAAGGGAATGCGCTGCGCTTCGTGCTGGATCTCAAGGTCGCAACCAAACCCCGCAGCTTCGTGTTGAAACCGGCAGGCCAATACGGGCACCGGCTGGTCGTGGATATTATCGATCCGCATGCGGAGGCCGAAGAGGCGCGCGCAACGCCGGAGGAAACGGTACCGGCAGCATTGCCGTCAGCACCCGCGGCAACGGTGACCCCGTCGCCGCCGGCACCGCCGGTCTCGGTGCCGCTGCGCAAACGCGAATGGGTGGTCGCGATCGACGCCGGTCATGGCGGTGAAGACCCGGGGGCGATGGGACGGCAACAGCGCACGCGCGAAAAAGACGTGACGCTCGCGATCGCGCGCGAACTCGCGCGCCTGGTGGCGCAAGAGCCTGGCATGAAGCCATTGCTGACGCGGGATGGCGATTACTTCGTGGATCTGGAACAGCGCGCCAAGCGTGCGAAACGCCATCACGCGGACGTGTTCGTGTCGATTCACGCCGATGCGATGCCCGGCCGGAAACTGGCGTACGGTTCGTCGGTGTTCGCGTTGTCGGAAAAAGGGTCGACCAATGCACTCGCGCGCGCACTCGCGGATCAGGAAAACAAATCCGATCTGATCGGCGGCGTCGATCTGCCGAATATGCCGCTCGATGTGCAAAAGACCTTTATTGATCTCTCGCTCGACAAAAAGATCGAACACAGTCTGCTTCTCGGCGAAGATATTCTTGCCGAGCTGGCGCAGATCGGACGTGTGCACACGCGCCAGGTGTCGCAGGCGGGCTTTATGGTGCTCAAATCCAAGTACTCGGTACAGATTCCATCGGTGCTGGTGGAGACGGCGTTCATCTCCACGCCGGAGGAAGAAAAGAAACTGCGGGACGCGACGTATCAGCGCCAACTGGCGGCCGCGATCCTGAAAGGACTGAAGCGCCATTTCGCGCGCGAGGGCCGCAGCATGCCGATGCCGCAACAGCTGGTGTCGGATACGCCGCGTGAGCATGTGGTACAAGCCGGTGACACGCTCGGGTCGATCGCCCGGCGCTACAACATCAATCTGGAAGCGTTACGGTTTTTGAATGACCTCTCCGGCAACGACGTTCCGATTGGTTTTCGCTTGCGTCTGCCGGGCGACGCGCGCGGCGGGTAGGTGCCGGCGTTTGCGTAGCGCACAATAATCGGGCGCAGTGACGACCGCTCCGGTGCGGTGCAACGATAAAGCGCTGTCGTGGCACCGGATTTACGACATAATCTGATAGAGACTCAAGAACGTCCTGCCTCACCGCCGGTTTATGACAAGCGCACAGAAAATACCAAACCGGATCTACAACGAGATGGTCGCCAATGGGAATGGCGATGTGCATTCCCATTACGCGCAGTTCAACACCTGGCTCGCGGAACAGAGCGCGGAGTCGCTCGCGTTCAAGCGTGCCGAGGCCGATCTGATTTTTCATCGTGTCGGTATCACGTTCGCAGTTTACGGCGATGATCAAGGCACCGAGCGACTGATTCCATTCGACATCATCCCGCGCATCATCCCGGCCGCGGAATGGCGCCTGCTCGAGGCGGGGTTGCGCCAGCGCGTGAAGGCGCTCAATCTTTTCATTCACGATATCTACCACCAGCAGAACATCATCAAGGCCGGCGTGGTGCCGGCGGAACAGATTTTCTGTAACGCGCAATACCGCCCGGAGATGCAGGGCATCGATGTCGTCGGCGATATCTACGCCCACATTGCCGGCATCGACATCGTGCGCGCGGGGCAGGGCGAGTTCTATGTGCTGGAAGACAATCTGCGCGTGCCGTCGGGCGTGTCGTACATGCTCGAGAATCGCAAGATGATGATGCGCCTGTTCCCCGATCTGTTCGCGCGCAACAAGGTCGCACCGGTGGCGCACTATCCCGATCTGCTGCTGGAGAATCTGCGCGCGGTGGCGCCACGCGGGATTACCGATCCGACGGTGGTGGTGATGACGCCGGGCATGTACAACGCCGCATATTTCGAGCACGCGTTCCTGGCGCAACAGATGGGCGTGGAACTGGTCGAGGGCAAGGATCTGTTCGTCGACGACGAGACCGTGCATATGCGCACCACGCGCGGGCCGCGACGCGTGGATGTCATCTACCGGCGCGTCGATGACGACTTTCTCGATCCGTTGGCGTTCCGGCCGGACTCGACGCTCGGCGTGCCGGGACTGCTGTCGGTGTACCGTGCCGGGCGCGTCACGCTCGCGAATGCGATCGGCACCGGCGTCGCCGATGACAAATCGGTGTACCCGTTCGTGCCCGACATGATCCAGTTCTATCTCGGTGAGAAGCCACTGCTCAACAATGTGCCGACGTGGCAGTGTCGCAAGCCACAAGACCTGAGCCATGTGCTCGCGCATCTGCCGGAGCTGGTCGTGAAAGAGGTACACGGCGCCGGCGGCTACGGCATGCTGGTCGGGCCGGCGGCGACCAGGGCCGAGATCGAATCGTTTCGCGAGCGTCTTATCGCCCATCCCGACGGTTACATCGCGCAGCCGACACTGGCGTTGTCGGCGTGCCCGACCTTCGTCGAAAGCGGCATCGCGCCGCGGCATATCGACCTGCGCCCGTTCGTGCTCTCGGGCCAGGACATCACCATGGTTCCCGGTGGCCTGACGCGCGTGGCACTGCGCGATGGTTCGCTGGTGGTGAACTCGTCGCAGGGCGGCGGCACCAAAGACACCTGGGTGCTCGAATAATGCTGAGCCGCACCGCCGATCATCTGTACTGGATGTCGCGCTACACCGAGCGCGCGGAGAACACCGCGCGCATGCTCGACGTCAACGTGCAGACCGCGTTGTTGCCGCAGTCCGCGGCCAGTGCGGAATTGCTGTGGCGCGGCATGCTCGGCATCTCGGAACTGCAGGCGCCGTACGACACCCGCTATGGCAGCCTGTCGCCGCAGCAGGTACTGGAGTTCATGGTCCGCGATCCGGCCAATCCGTCGAGTATCTGTGCGTGCCTGCATGCGGCGCGCGAGAACGCGCGCGCGGTGCGCGGCACGCTTACGACCGAAGTCTGGGAAACGATCAATTCCACCTGGCTCGATCTGAAGAAACGCCTGAAAGACAAGACGCCAGAACGCGATCCATCGCAATTCTTCGAGTGGGTGAAATACCGCTCGCATCTGTCACGTGGCGTGACCATCGGCACCATGTTGAAGGACGAAGGGTTTTACTTTGCGCGTCTCGGTACGTTCCTGGAGCGCGCCGACAATACCGCGCGCATTCTGGATGTGAAATATCACGGCTTGGCCGAACAAGGCGTGCTGGATGCCGATAGCGAGGAGGGCATCGATCATCACATGGATTTCTATCACTGGGCGGCGATCCTGCGCTCGGTATCGGCGTTCGAGGTCTATCGCAAGGTATACAGCGACGTGATTACACCGGCACGCGTCGCCGAGTTGTTGATACTGCGCGCCGACATGCCGCGCTCATTGCTCAACTGCATGAACGAGGTCGTAAGCAACCTCGGGCACGTGCGTAACAACCTCTCCGGCGAAACCGAACGCCGTGCCGGGCTGTTGCAGGCCGATCTGCATTACGCGCGCATCGATGACATCCTGCAGCGCGGGCTGCATACCTATCTCACCGATTTCCTCGGACGTGTGAATGAAATCGGCAACCGCATCAGCCGTGACTTCCTGGTACCGCTGGCGGCGGCGTAAAGACAACCATGCGATTTACCATCCGACATGAAACCGGGTATCACTACACCGCGCCGGTGCATTACAGCATCCAGCAGCTGCGGTTGACGCCACGGCTGGATCCGAATCAGCGCGTGTTGTCGTGGCACGTCGGTGCACCCGGACGGTTGCAGCGTTTCGTCGACGCCTACGGCAACATCACGCAAACGATGGTCTTGACCGCGCCGCATCAGGAGATTCGCATCGTCGTCACCGGCACGCTCGAGATCGAGCCGCTGGTGGACGGGCGCATTCCGATAAGCGCCGACGCACCTGGCGCCGATCTGTCACCGCTCGTATTTAGTGTCGCCACCGCGCTGACCAGCGCCGATCCCACCGTGCTCGCTTTTGCCGCACGCCATCTGCCACGCACCGACCGTGCCGAGGATTTCCTGGCACTGGCGGCGGCGATCTACGATGCGGTGCAATATGAAACCGGCGCCACCGAAGTTACCAGCACCGCGGCGCAGGCACTCGAGATCGGTCGCGGTGTGTGTCAGGATCACGCGCATCTGTTCATCGCCTGTTGCCGCGCGCGCGGCGTGCCGGCGCGCTACGTCAGTGGTTATCTGTATCCCGGCGATACGCCGCACGCAGCGAGCCATGCGTGGGCCGATGTCTGGATCGAAGGCAGCGGCTGGGTCAGCATCGACAGCACGCATCGTGCGTATGCGAACGAGCGTTATTGCCGCCTCGCAATCGGCCGGGATTACCTGTCGGCCGCGCCGGTGCGAGGCGTACGTACCGGCGGCGGCGAGGAATCGCTGCAGGTTCATGTCACGGTGCGCACGGATCAATGAAACGGCGGCATTCGGACTAGAATTGGTGGTAATTAATATGTCTGGCAGGTTCTCATGACTTATTGCATCGGTATGCGCCTGAACGCCGGCATGGTGTTCATGTCCGATTCGCGCACCAACGCCGGCGTGGACCAGGTCGGCACGTTCCGCAAGATGACGGTATTCGAGCGCCCGGGCGAGCGCGTGCTGGTATTGCTGACCTCGGGCAATCTCGGCGTCACCCAGTCGGTGCGCCAGTTGTTGATGGAGCACGCGGACGAAGGTAGGAATTTATGGAATGCCGCGACGCTTTATGACGCCGTGACAATAGTCGGCGAAGCGGTGCGGCAAGTCTACGATCGCGATGCCAGGCACTTGCAGGAGCTCGGCGTTGACTTCAACTGTGCTCTGATCTTCGGTGGGCAGATCCGCGGCGAGCGCTGTCGCCTGTTTCAGGTTTACTCGGCCGGCAATTTCATCGAGGCGCAGGAAGAGAGTTTGTATTTCCAGATCGGCGAATCAAAGTACGGCAAACCGATCATCGATCGTGTGGTGGTGCCGGCCACATCGCTGGATGAAGCGGCCAAGTGCGCGCTGATCTCGATGGACTCGACGCTGCGCAGTAACCTCTCGGTCGGCTTGCCGCTCGACCTGCTGTGCTACGAGACCGATGCGCTACGCGTCACGCGCTTCGTGACGATCGATGCCGACAATCAATACTTTCAGATGGTCCGCGGTTCCTGGGGTCAGCGCCTGAAGCAGGTGTTCACCGAGCTGCCCGATCCAACCTGGCACGCGCCTGAACCGGGCGCACACGCTCCGGAACCGGTACGCGCGCCGTTACCCACGACGGCGGAACGCAGTACACGCAAAACACCCGCCGCGGTGCAGGCGTTTGCGGCCACACCCAAATTGTCCGATCCCAACTCCGGCGGTCCCCACGGGTAGGGGGTAACCTCACTTTCCACCGGCAGTGAATGCGCTAGAATCGCCCGGCGTCATAAAATCGATTTATCAAGGAGGAGCCGTGACCTTATCCCGCGTGTGCATGATGATTTTTGCGTCGGCCGTTGCGACGGTGCTAACGGCCTGTGGCCGCGCCAGTGTGTGCGACAAACCGGACGTGGTGTGCATCGGTTCGGGCGCGCCGCTTACCGGCCCCCAGGCGCACCTGGGCAAAGACAACGACAACGGCGTGCGTCTGGCGATTGAAGAACTGAATGCGCAGGGCGTAACCCTCGGCGGCAAGAAGGTGCGCCTCGAAGTCGTCAGCGAAGATGACCAGGCCGATCCGAAGAGCGGAACCATCGTGGCACAGAAACTGGTCGATACGCATGTGAAAGGCGTCGTCGGACATCTGAACTCCGGCGTCTCGATTCCGACCTCGAAGATTTATTCCGACAACGGCATTCCGCAGATTTCACCGTCGGCCACCGCGGTTAAATTCACCGCCCAGGGCCTCAAGACCACCTTTCGCGTGATGGCCAACGACAGTCAGCAAGGCAAGGTGCTGGGCGAGTTCGCGGTGAAAAAGATGGGTGGCAAGAAGATCGCGATCATTGACGATCGCACCGCCTACGGTCAGGGCCTCGCGGACGAAGTCGAAAAGTCCGTGAAAGCGTCCGGCGGCCAGGTGGTCGCGCGCGAATACAGCTCGGATCAATCCAAGGATTTCTTTGCCATCCTCACGTCGATCAAATCCAAAAATCCGGACGTCATCTTTTTCGGCGGCATGGATCCGCAAGCCGGGCCGATGGTGAAGCAGATGCACACGCTCGGACTGAAGGCGAAATTCCTCGGCGGCGACGGCGCGCAGACCGCCGAGTTTCTGAAACTGGCCGGTAAGGACGCGGAGGGTGTTACTGCCTCGTTACCGGGATTGCCGCTCGCGAGCATGCCCGGTGGCAGCGTCTTCAAGAAAAATTTCAACGCCAAATATGGCGAGATTCAGAACTACGCGCCCTACGCCTACGACGCCGCCATGACGCTGGTCGATGCGATGAAACGCGCCGGTTCGTCCGATCCGTCGAAATACCTGCCGGAACTTGCGCGCACCCAGCGCGATGGCGTCACGGGTCCGATCAACTTCGATGAAAAAGGCGACGTGAAAGCGGCGACGATTACCCTCTATCGCGTCAAGAACGGCAAATGGGAAATCGTTGACGTTGTGCACAGCGGCGCGGACAAAAAATAGACATACGCACGGCGCAATCTGCTCTCTGGGTTTTTTGCATCGGCTAATCACGAAATACCCGCATGGATACCTTCGTCCAACAACTGATCAACGGACTGGTGCTGGGCAGTATCTATGCGCTGGTCGCGTTGGGCTACACCATGGTCTACGGCATCCTCGAGCTGATCAACTTTGCGCACGGGGAGGTCACGATGATGGGTGCGCTGGTGGCGCTCGCGGTGATCGGTGGCTTGCTGGGGCAGGGCGTTGCGCTGCCGGGGCTGGTGATTGTGCTGATCGGCCTGGGCGTGGCGATCGCCGCGTGCATGCTGCTCGGTTTCGCGATTGAACGCATCGCCTATCGTCCGCTGCGCCGCGCGCCGCGCCTGACCGCGCTGATTACCGCCATCGGCATGTCGATCGTGTTGCAGAATGTCGCCATGCTGATCTGGGGCAAGCAGTACATTACCTTTCCGGACGTCCTGCCGCTGGCGCGTTTTGAAGCCGGAGGCATCACGATCAATGCTCTACAGATCGCGATTGTGTTGCTATCGTGCGTGCTGATGGCGGGATTGTGGTTCCTGGTGCAACGCACCGGCTTCGGGCGCGCGATGCGGGCGACCGCACAATCACCCGAGCTCGCCGGCCTGATGGGCATCAATTCGAATCACGTCATCTCCATCACGTTTGTGCTCGGCGCCGCGCTAGCGGCGATCGCCGGCGTGATGGTGGCCGCGTATTACACCCAGGCACACTACTACATGGGATTCCTGCTGGGCCTGAAGGCGTTCACGGCCGCGGTGCTTGGTGGCATCGGCAACATCGCCGGCGCGATGCTGGGCGGTCTGTTGCTGGGAATTCTGGAGAGTCTCGGTGCCGGCTACATCGGCGATCTGACCGGCGGATTTCTCGGTAGCCACTATCAGGATGTGTTTGCGTTCTTCGTACTGATTGGAGTGCTGGTGTTCCGTCCCTCGGGGCTGCTTGGCGAGCGCGTCGGCGAGCGCGCATAAATGCCGACACTGCGCGCGAAGTGGCAATACTGGCGACGCGAACGCTCCACGGTCTGGATAGCGTGCGTCGTCCTGGCACTGCTGTTTGCGGTGGCGCCGTTTGTGATCGGGCAGGGCATGGGTAGCGGTTGGGTGCGCATTCTCGACTTCACCTTGCTCTACATCATGCTCGCGCTCGGCCTCAACATCGTCGTCGGCTATGCCGGCCTGCTCGATCTCGGTTACATCGCGTTCTATGCCGTCGGTGCCTATCTGTATGCGCTGCTGGCCTCGCCGCAGTTCGGTATTCATCTGCCGTTCTGGATCTTGCTGCCACTGGGCGCGCTCGTCGCCGCAGGCTTCGGCGTGTTGCTGGGCGCGCCGACCTTGCGTCTGCGCGGCGATTATCTCGCGATCGTGACTCTCGGTTTTGGCGAGATCATCCGCATCTTTCTGAACAACCTGAACGCGCCGGTGAACATCACCAATGGTCCGCAGGGAATCAACCTGATCGATCCGATCCGGATCGGCGATGTTTCGCTGAGCCAGTCGCAGACATTCTTCGGTGTAACGTTCCCCAATCTCTATCTTTATTACTACCTGTTCCTGGCGGCGGCCTTGATCGTGATCTTCGTTTCACTGCGATTGCAGGATTCACGCATCGGGCGCGCGTGGGTCGCGATCCGCGAAGACGAGGTCGCGGCCGAGGCGATGGGCATCAACACGCGTAATATAAAGTTGCTGGCGTTCGCGATGGGCGCGTCCTTCGGCGGCATCAGCGGCGGCTTGTTCGCCGGCTTCCAGGGTTTCATCAGCCCGGAGAGCTTCAATCTGTTCGAGTCCATCATTGTGCTGTGCATGATCGTGCTCGGTGGCATGGGCAATATCGCCGGTGTGATTCTCGGTGCGGTGCTGCTGACAATGTTGCCGGAGGCGCTGCGCTACCTCGGCGAGCTGCAATACGTGTTGATCGGGCGCGTGCTCGTCGATCCGACGGATCTACGCATGCTGGTGTTCGGTCTGGCACTGGTGGTGGTAATGATCTTCCGTCCGGCAGGGCTGTTGCCGTCGGTACGCCGGCGACGTGAATTTGCTTCCGATACCGCAGTACTGGCGCAGGAACAGGCCTCGCTCTATGACACCCGCCGCTAACACGATCAATCGGCCGGCGTCCGGCGCGAATCCGTGGCTCGCCGTGAGCGGCGTGTCGAAGCACTTCGGTGGCGTGGCCGCGCTGGCGGATGTCTCGCTGACTATTCGTCACGGCGAGATCTACGGGTTGATCGGACCGAATGGCGCCGGCAAAACGACGTTCTTTAATGTATTGACGGGCCTGTATACGCCCGATACCGGCACCATCGAGCTCAATGGACAATCGCTTGCCGGTCTCAAGCCGCACCAGATCGCCGCGCGCGGCATTGCCCGCACCTTCCAGAATATCCGCCTGTTCGCAAATATGACTGCGCTCGAGAATGTGATGGTCGGGCGCCATGTACGCACGCACGCGAATCTGCTCGGTGCGGTGTTGCGCGATTCCGAAACCCGCGCCGAGGAAGAGGCGGTGCGCGATCGTGCGCGCACACTGCTCGATTATGTCGGCATCGGTCGGCACGCGCATGCGCTCGCAAAGCACCTACCGTATGGTGATCAGCGTCGACTCGAGATCGCGCGCGCACTGGCGACCGATCCGGCCTTGCTGGCGCTCGATGAGCCGGCAGCGGGGATGAATACGTCGGAGAGCGCCAAACTCCAGGAGCTGTTGCTGTTCATCCGCAATGACGGCGTCACGGTGCTGTTGATCGAGCATCACGTGAAGCTGGTGATGGGCGTCTGCGATCGCGTAGCGGTGCTCGACTACGGCAGGAAAATCGCGGAAGGCGTTCCCCAGGACGTGCGGCGCGATCCGGCGGTCATCGAGGCGTACTTGGGCGGGGCGCTCGGTGGTGCCGAGCTTGACGGCGGGGCGATCGAGTAATGCTGCTCGAAGCCAGCAATCTCGAAGTCGCCTACGGCAACATCAACGCCGTGAAGGGCGTGAGCTTCGGTGTCGCCAGCGGCGAACTGGTATGCGTGATCGGCGCCAACGGGGCTGGCAAGACCACGACGCTCAAGGCGCTCGCCGGCATGCTGCCCGCGGCCAACGGCAGCATTACCTTCGATGGCGAATCGATCACCCGATTGCCATCGCACGCGCTGGTGCGTCGCGGCATCGCGCTGGTGCCGGAAGGGCGCGGCATCTTCAGTCGTCTGACGGTGGCCGACAATCTCCGGCTGGGCGCGCATATTCGCCCGAACCGGCGCGAGATCCAGCGGGATATGGAGCACACGTTTGAATTGTTTCCGCGTCTCGCCGAACGTCGCCGCCAGATCGCTGGCACGCTCTCGGGCGGCGAACAACAGATGCTGGCTATCGGTCGCGGCCTCATGAGCCGGCCGCGCTTGCTGCTGCTCGACGAACCGAGCATGGGCCTGGCGCCGATGCTGGTGCAAAAGATTTTCGAGATTATCCGACGCATCGCAAAGGAAGGCGTCACGCTGTTGCTGGTGGAACAAAACGCGAAGTTGGCGCTTGAAGTCAGCCATCGCGGTTATGTCATGGAAGGTGGGAAAATCACGCTGACCGATGCGGCATCCGCACTAATGAAAAATCCCCAGGTACAACACGCCTACCTGGGTGGATAGCGCCTGGGCGTCTAGCGGACTGCGTTAAATCTCGATCGAGCGCAACGCCGGTTCGGCGGCCTGCGGATCCAGCCGCTGCACAATTTCCTTTTTGATTGTCGCTTGCAATGCCAGGTCGCTTACCAAGTCACCATCCGGCGTGAGAATGAAGAAGATATCCTCGGCGCGCTCGCCGAAGGTTGCGACCTTGGCGGTCACGAGCATGACCTTGCAGGTCGCCAGCGCGAGCGCGACCTGATACAGCAAACCCGGACGATCCTGCGCGGTGACTTCCATCACCGTCGTCTGGCCGTTCGGCGACAGACCGAAGGTCACGCTGGTTTCGATCGGAAAATGTTTGAGCGTGCGCGAGACGTAGGCATGTTGCGGGTCACGGCCGGGGCGGGGGTTCAGCAATTGCTCGCGCATGACCGCCTGAATTTTTTCCAGACCGGCCTCGTCGGTGATCGGCTGGTTCGCCTGATCGAGCACTACAAACGTATCCAGTGCAAACCCATAGCGCGTCGTATGAATACGCGCGTCCCAGACCGACAGGTTGAGGCGGTCGATACCGGCGGTCAAATCGACGAACAGTCCCTTGCGGTCCTGCGTGTACGTCAGGATCTCGGTGCCGCCGGCCTCCGGGTGATGACGCACCGCCACCAGCGGCAGCGCCGATTGCGGCGTGGTCACGATCACTTCCGTATGCCAAGCGAGACTTTCGGCATCGTGGCGCAGGAAGTAATCGGTATCCATGCGCCGCCAGTGCTCCTCGATCAACGCCGATGCGATTTCCCTGTCGCTCAGACGTTCGAGCACTTCGTTGTGCAGATCGGTGACGCGCGCGTCGAGATCGATTGGCTGCGCCACGCCGCGACGCAGTTCGTGCAAAGTCGCGTGATACAGCATCGACAGCAGTCGGCCTTTCCAGACGTTCCATACCTTCGGGCTGGTGCCGCGCATATCGGCGACGGTGAGCAGGTATATATTGTCCAGGTGCTCCTTGTCGCCGACGAGCAGGGCGAAACGGCGCACGACTTCGGCATCGAAGATGTCCTCGCGCTGCGCCGTGTTCGACATCGCCAGGTGGTGGCGCACCAGCCACGAGACGAAACGCGTGTCGTACTCGCTCATCTGATGCAGCTGGCAGAAAGACTCCGCCTCCTGTTGGCCGAGTATCGAGTGATCGCCGCCGCGACCCTTGGCGATATCGTGAAACAGGCCGCCGAGATACAGCCGCTCCGGCTTGACCAGGCTCTGGATGATATTGCTCGCAAGCGGAAATTCGTGATTGAACTTCGGGATCATGAAACGGCGCAGGTTGCGCACCACGAACAACGTGTGCGAATCGACGGTGTAGACGTGAAACAGATCGTGCTGCATCTGCCCGACGACGCGTCCAAACGCCGGGATGTAACGCCCGAGCACGCCGTAGGCATTCATGCGCCGTAATTCATGCGTGATGCCACTCGGTGCGCGCAGGATTTCCATGAACAGGCTGCGGCACGCGAGGTCGCGGCGAAATGCGGCATTGATGCGATCCAGGTTGGCGCGCACCAGGCGGATGGTATCGGCGCGCACGCCCTTGAGTTCTGGGTGCGTCTGCATGATCTGGAACAGCTCGAGCAGTGCGAACGACGTGCGCTCGAACACGCGCATGTTGCGTACCTCGAGAAATCCGTTGTGCGACTGGAAGCGCCGATTGATCGGCACGATCTTGGCACGACCGCGCTTGAGAATGGCTTCGTCGAAATGCTGCAGCAGGATCTCGTTCAGCAGCGACAGATCCTTGATTGTCCGATAGTAGCGCTTCATGAACTGCTCGACGGCGAGCGCGCCTTCGCGGTCACGATAGCCGAAGAGCTTGGCGAGCGCGCGCTGGTGATCGAACAGCACGCGCTCTTCACGCCGTCCAGCGAGATGATGCAGGCCGCAACGCACCTGCCACAACAGATCGCGGCCGCGCACGAGCGTGCGGTATTCGGCCTCGCTAAGGAATTCACGCTCCACCAGTTCGTGCAGCGATTGGGTGCCGAAGTGGCGCTGCGTCACCCACGAGATGGTCTGGATATCGCGCAGCCCGCCGGGGCCTTCCTTGATATTGGGTTCGAGGTTGTAGGCAGTGTCTTCGAAGCGCGCATGGCGCGCGCGCTGTTCATTGCGCTTGGCCTCGAAAAATTTCTTGCTGTCCCAGATTTTCGACGCGCCGGTGAGCTTGCGCATCTTCCGGAACAGCGGCGCGTCGCCGGCAAGCAGTCGCGTTTCCATGAGATTGGTCGCCACCGTGACATCTTTTTTTGCTTCCTGGACGCAATCTTTGAGACTGCGCACGCTGTGACCGATCTCCAGCCCCATGTCCCACAGAAAGCGCAGGAACGGTTCCGCGAAGGCGCCGATCTTGGTGCCATCGCCGCGTTTAAGCAGCAGCATGATGTCGACATCCGAAGCCGGGTGCAGTTCGCCGCGGCCGTAGCCGCCGACGGCGATCAGCGCGACCGCGGTGCGCTTGGGCGCCAGCGGCAGATGCCGTTGCCACGCGCGCATCAGCAGCTCATCCACCAGCCACGCCTGCAACGCCACCAGCTGCGGCGCATGGCGCGGGCTGTCGAAATAATCCTGCTTCAGTGCCTCGCGTCCATGACGCAACGCGCTGCGGAAAACCCCAAGCGCATCGGTAGACTCGCGTAATGCACGTTCGAACTCGTCGGCATTAAAAACATCGTCCCGACCGAAACGCGCCGTCACGGCTGCTGCCCCGGCACGACCGTGAGCACCTCGTGGCCGGTCCCGGTAACGAGCACGGTGTGTTCCCACTGCGCCGAGAGCGAGTGGTCACGCGTGACAACCGTCCATTGGTCCGGGAGCAGTTTTACTTCGGGACGCCCGGCATTGATCATCGGCTCGACGGTGAAGATCATGCCGGCCTTGATCTCCATGCCGGTACCGGGCTCACCGTAATGCAGCACTTGCGGATCTTCATGGAACTCGTGGCCGATGCCATGGCCGCAATATTCACGCACCACCGAGAACCCGTGGGCCTCGGCATGTTTCTGGATCGCGTGGCCGATGTCGCCGAGGCGCGCGCCGGGGCGGACCAGGGTAATGCCTTTCATCATGCATTCGTGCGTGACAGTGACGAGGCGGCGCGCCTGGATCGAAGGCTCGCCAATGAAAAACATCCGGCTGGTATCGCCGTGGTAGCCATCCTTGATGACAGTGATATCGACGTTGACGATATCGCCTTTCTTGAGCGTCTTGTCGCCGGGAATGCCGTGGCAGACCTGGTGATTCACCGAGGTGCAGATGGATTTCGGAAAGCCGCGATAATTGAGAGGTGCCGGGATCGCCTGCTGGACATTCACGATATAGTCGTGACAGATCCGGTCGAGCTCGCCCGTGGTGACGCCGGGCTGGATCCGGGGGCCGATCATCTGCAACACCTCGGCGGCGAGGCGCCCGGCAATGCGCATTTTCGCGATTTCGTCCGGGGTTTTGATGGTTACCTGCATCAGTGCTTGGATATTCCTGAAAACAAAGTCGTTGTCCGTTGTATTCTCGATGATTAGAGTCTTTTTAAAAAGGGTCTGGGACTTAAAAACTTCTGCAAACCCCTTGAAAACATTGCTGTTCACTGCGTCGCTGTGGTATAAAGCCGCCCGAAGTCAAACAAGTTACCTCAACCCTCACGCGGGTCGTCACGTGCACCGGGTGCCTTGGTCGCCGTATTAATTTGTTAGGGCGGGCGAGGTCAGTGCATGGGATTCGCGGCGGATAAAAACCCGAAGGAGAAGATCAAATGAGTAACGTCAGCATGCGTCAGATGCTGGAGGCCGGCGTGCATTTCGGCCACCAGACCCGATTCTGGCATCCCAAGATGCGTCCCTACATTTTCGGGGATCGCAACCGAATTCACATCATCAATCTCGAGAAGACCTTGCCGATGTTCAATCAGGCAATGGACTTCCTGAGGAAACTCGCCTCCAACGGCGGCACGATATTGTTCGTCGGCACCAAGAAGCAGGCCGGTGACATCGTCGCGGAAGAAGCGGCGCGCGCCGGTGCCCCATACGTCAGCCATCGCTGGCTCGGCGGCATGCTCACCAACTGGCGCACTGTGCGCAAGAGTATCGATCGCCTGAAGACGATCGAAGCCACGCTCGCCGATCCGATGATGACCGCCAAGCTGGTCAAGAAAGAAGTACTCGAGCTCGATCGCGAACGCCTCAAGCTTGAAAAGAGCCTCGGTGGCATCAAGAACATGGATCGCCTGCCGGATGCAGTGTTCGTGATCGACGTCGGTCACGAGTACATCGCTGTGGCCGAATCCAACAAGCTCAACATCCCGGTGGTCGCAGTCGTCGACTCCAACTGCAAACCCGATGGCGTCGACTACGTCATTCCCGGTAACGACGACGCCATTCGTGCGATCCGTCTCTACGCCGCGGCCGCGGCCGATGCGGTGATCGAAGGTGCCTCGCACCGCGAGATCGCGATGGGCACCGGCGACGACGAGTTCGTCGAGGTGAAGGAAGAACCGAAGGTCAAAGTGGTCGCCAAGCCCAAGGGCAAACGCGGGGCCACCAAGGCCGCCGCGGGCGACACGCCCGGTACGACCGAAGAGTAATTACGAAACAAACAAGGGGGCGCTGCCCCCTTGTTCATATGGGCGGCTGGTTCGCCGTCTCTATGTCGGTCAGCAATATCGTTAGAGGAATGACATGAGTATTTCTGCACAACAGGTGAAAGAACTACGCGAGCGCACCGGCCTTGGCATGATGGAATGCAAAGCCGCGCTCACTGAAACCAGCGGCGACATGGACGCGGCGGCAGACCTGCTGCGCAAGAAGGCCGGTTCCAAGGTCGAGAAAAAGGCCGGGCGCACCGCGGCCGAAGGCGCCGTCGGCATGTACGTCAGTCCGGATCGCAAGCTCGCCGCCATCGTCGAAGTAAATTGCGAGACCGACTTCGTCGCCAAGGGTGACGATTTCGTTGCTTACGCGACGGCGTTAGCCGAGGTCGTGGCGACAAATAATCCCGCCGACGTCGACACGCTCTACACCCAGCCTGTCAAGAAGGATGGCGAGACCATCGCGCAGCTACGCGAAGGCCTGGTCATGAAGCTCGGCGAGAACATCGGCGTGCGCCGTTTTACGCGCTACCAGGCCGGCAGTGGTCACATCAGTGGCTACGTGCACGGCCGCAAGATCGGTGTGCTGGTTGAAGTCGAAGGCGGCAATGAAGAGCTGGCGAAAGACCTCGCCATGCACGTTGCCGCGAGCCGCCCGGAGTATCTGTCAAAAGATCAGGTTTCGGCCGATGCGATCGCAAAGGAAAAGGAAATATTTTCTGAGCAGGCCAAGGCCTCGGGCAAGCCGGCCAACATCATCGAGAAGATGGTGGAAGGCCGTATCAATAAATACGTGAACGAGATCACGCTGCTCGGCCAACCGTTCGTGAAGGATCCGGATATGTCGGTGGAGAAGCTGATACAAAGCCACAACGCCAGGATCGCGCGTTTCGCGCGCTTCGAAGTCGGCGAGGGCATCGAGAAAAAGGTGGCGGACTTCGCCGCCGAGGTCATGGCAACCGCTAAGGGAGGCTGACGCTTGACCCAAACCCCGGCGTACCGACGCGTACTGCTGAAGCTCTCCGGCGAGGCCCTGATGGGCGCGGGGAGTTATGGCATTGATCGCGCGACGATTGAACGCATCGCGCACGAGATCAAGTCGGTCGTGGCCGCGGGGGTGCAGTTGGCGGTCGTCATTGGTGGCGGCAACATCTTTCGCGGCATGACCGGCACCGCGACTGGCATGGATCGCGCCCAGGCCGATTACATGGGCATGCTGGCGACGATCATGAACGCGATTGCATTGCAGGATGCACTGGAACACGCGGGCGTACCGACACGGGTACAGTCGGCGTTGCGTGTCGAGCAAGTCGTGGAACCCTACATTCGCCGCCGCGCGATTCGCCATCTCGAGCGCGGCCACGTCGTTATCTTTGCCGCCGGCACCGGCAATCCATTCTTCACCACCGATACCGCTGCCAGCCTGCGTGGCGCCGAGATTGGTGCCGATATCATGCTGAAGGCGACGCAGACCGACGGTGTGTACGATCGTGATCCACGCAAGCATGCCGACGCCAAACGCTACCTCGAAGTGAGCTATGACGAAGTCCTGGAAAAACGCCTGGCGGTGATGGATGCGACCGCGGTAGCGCTGTGTCGCGACAACGATCTTCCAGTACGCGTGTTCTCGATTCATCAACCCGGCAGCCTGCTCAAGGTGGTGCTGGGCGAACGTGAAGGCACACTGATGACCAGCGGAGACAACTCATGACCGACTCTGTAGATAAAATCAAGAAAGACGCGGAAGCCCGAATGACCAAGTCGGTGGAAACGCTCAAAGCCGATCTCGGCAAGATTCGCGCGGGACGCGCGCACCCGGGAATTCTTGAAACGGTGCGCGTGGATTATTACGGCCAGATCTCGCCGCTCAGCCAGGTAGCCAATGTCGCGGCCTCAGATGCGCGCACGTTGACCGTCACGCCGTGGGACAAGAGCATGGTTGCGGCGATTGAAAAGGCGATCCGCGATGCCGGCCTCGGGCTGAATCCCGCTCCCGCCGGTACCGTGATCCGCGTACCGCTGCCGGCGCTTACCGAGGAACGGCGCAAGGAACTTGGCAAACACGTGCGCGGCGAAGGCGAGACCGCGCGCGTCGCGATCCGTAACGTGCGCCGCGATGCCAACCAACATCTGAAAGACCTGCTCAAGAAAAAAGAAATCACAGAGGACGACGACAAGCGTGGGGAAGAGACGGTCCAGAAGTTCACCGACAAGTTTATTGCCGAGGTGGACAAGCTGGTGGCCGCGAAAGAACACGACCTGATGCAGGTCTGAGCAGATTTCCGCCGTGGCCGCTACGCCCTCGAATCCTGCTGAACTGCCGGCCGTACCGCGGCACGTGGCTGTCATCATGGACGGCAATGGTCGCTGGGCGCGGCGGCGCCTGCTGCCGCGTGTCGCGGGTCATCGCAAAGGGCAGGAACGCGTACGCGAGATGACCTCGGCCTGCGGCGACAACGGCATCCGCCACCTCACGTTGTTTGCGTTCTCGAGCGAAAACTGGGGGCGACCGGCGGAAGAGGTAAAGACGCTGATGGACCTGTTCGCGCGCGCGCTGGAGCAGGAGATTACCAAACTGCACGAAAACAACGTGCGCTTTCGCGTGATTGGCGATACCGAACGTTTCGGACCGGAGATTGTGCGCGCGATCGCGCAAGCCGAGGCGCTGACGCGCAATAACTCCGCGCTCACGCTGACCATCGCCGCGAATTATGGCGGGCGTTGGGACATCGCGCAGGCATGCAGCGAAATCGCGCGTCGCACGACGACCGGCGAGATGCGCGCGCAAGACATCACGCCCGAGACCGTGACGCGGTTTTTGTGCCTGAGCGATGCGCCGGAACCCGATCTTTTTATCCGCACCGGCGGCGAACAGCGCATCAGCAACTTTCTGCTGTGGCAACTTGCGTACACCGAACTTTATTTTACGCCGGTGCTATGGCCGGATTTCGATCGCGAACAGTTCGAGCAGGCCCTGACCTGGTACGCTGGGCGCCAGCGCCGTTTCGGTCTGACCGGCGAACAGGTCGACGCGGCCCGACATGCTTAAGTTACGCATCCTGACTGCCATCGTGCTGCTGGCGCCGCTGCTGGCGGCGTTGTTTCTGTTGCCCTCGATCTGGATCGCTGTAATTTTTGGCGTAGTCGTCACTGCCGGCGCCTGGGAATGGACGGCGCTGATCGGTATCCGCAGCGTCGCGCAGCGCGGTGTTTATACCGGCCTGTTGCTGGCCGCCGGTTTTTCCCTGATGGCCGCCGGTTATAACGCCGCCATGCTCGTATTCGTTGTTGCCACCGCCGGCTGGCTGCTGGCGCTGGTTGAACTCGTGCGCCGACCGCGGGTCCATGACGGGTGGTTGGGTGGGCGCGATGCGCACGCCGTAGCCGGATTCCTGATTCTGGTTCCGTCATGGTTGGCGACATACTCCTTGCATGCCGCCGATCCGGATCGACCGCTGGTGTTGCTCTATGCGTTGGTGCTGGTATGGGTAGCGGATTCGATGGCCTATCTCAGCGGGCATCTGTTTGGACGCACAAAGCTCGCGCCGGCAATCAGCCCGGGCAAGACCGTCGAAGGGGTTGTCGGCGGCGTGTTGAGCGTGGCGCTGGTGGCAGGCGTTGGCGGTACACTGATCTGGCATTACACCGAAAAAAATCTGGCGCTGTGGATCGCGCTGTCCATAATCGCTGCGCTGATATCGGTGCTGGGGGATCTTCTGGAAAGCAAGTTCAAACGCATGGCCGGTGTGAAAGACAGTGGCCGGATGTTGCCGGGTCATGGGGGCGTGCTTGACCGCATTGATGCGCTGACCGCCGCGCTGCCGGTATTCGCGCTCGGCTGGCATTTGTGGTTCCGTCCGGCATGACCGACACAATGAAACAAGGCGTCACTATATTAGGATCGACCGGTTCCATCGGCGGTGCGACGCTCGATGTGCTCGCGCGCCATCCGCAACGCTTCAGCGTCTTCGCGCTGAGCGCATCGACGCAAGTCGAGCGGATGCTGGAGCAGTGCCGTCGCTTCCGGCCACAACGCGCCGTCATGCTCGATCCGGCGGCGGCCGGGAAACTGAAGGCCGGTCTGCGCGCCGAGAAAATCCCGGTCGAAGTCCTCGTCGGCACCGAAGGGCTCGAGGTGATTGCGACCGACCCGCGTGCGCCGGTGGTGGTGGCCGCGATTGTCGGCGCCGCAGGCTTGTTGCCGACATTGGCCGCAGTACGCGCCGGCAAGCGCGTGCTGCTGGCGAACAAGGAACCGCTGGTGATGTGCGGCCAGCTCTTTATCGAGGAAGCGCATCGCACGGGCGCTACGCTGCTGCCCGTGGACAGCGAACACAACGCGATCTTTCAATGCCTGCCCGCGGGTTATATCGCCGGCAAACCTGTCGCGGTGCGGCGAATTTTTCTTACCTGTTCGGGCGGACCGTTTCGCAATACGCCCGCGCATGAACTGGCGGAGGTAACGCCGGAACAGGCTTGCGCGCATCCGACGTGGGTGATGGGGCGCAAGATCTCGGTGGATTCCGCGACGCTCATGAACAAGGGTCTCGAAGTCATCGAGGCCTGCTGGTTGTTTGGCGTGGCGGCGGCGCAAGTCGGCGTGGTGGTGCATCCGCAGAGCATCATTCATTCGATGGTCGAATACGAGGATGGCTCGGTGCTGTCGCAGATGAGCCATCCGGATATGCGCGTCCCGATCGCCAACGCGCTCGCGTGGCCGGATCGTATCGAGTCGGGCGTAAGGCCGCTCGATCCCGTGAGCCTCGGCCGACTCGAATTTGCCGAACCGGATCGAACCCGTTTCCCGTGTCTCGATCTCGCCTACGCCGCGGCACGTCAGGGCGGCACGGCACCGGCGGTGCTGAATGCGGCCAACGAGATCGCGGTGCAGGCATTTCTCGACCGTCGGATTGGTTTTACCGATATCCCGGGCGTCGTTGAACACGCCTTGACGCATGTGCACACGCAGACCATCTCCAGTCTTGAAAATATATTGAGTGACGACACTCGCGCGCGTGCGATTGCCGAGGAATATCTCGCTGCCCGATTTACCCACCGACGTCGCGGAGTATCTTGATGGATATCCTGCTTTATACCGTCTCCTTCGTTGTCGCCATCGGCGTGCTGGTAACGGTGCACGAATTCGGACACTTCTGGGTCGCACGCCGGCTCGGGATCAAGGTGCTGCGCTTCTCGATCGGTTTTGGTAAACCGCTTTGGATACGTCGCATCGGCCCCGACAAGATGGAGCTGGTCATTGCCGCGATACCGCTCGGTGGCTACGTAAAAATGCTGGACGAAACCGAAGGCAAGGTCAGCGCCAAAGAGCGTCCACGTGCGTTCAATCGTCAGAGCGTGTGGAAACGCATCGCGGTCGTCGTTGCCGGACCGCTGTTCAATTTTATTTTCGCGATCCTGGCCTATTGGCTCATCTTTGCGACCGGGCTCGACGGCATCAAGCCCATCGTCGGGCGCGTGCTCGAAGGTTCGATCGCGCAGCAGGCCGGTTTCCGCAGCGGCGACGAACTTCTGGTCATGGACGGCAAACCGGTCCTGACCTGGGATCAGCGACGCCTGCATTTGTTTGAAAAGGCGCTCGATCATGCACGTGTAACCGTGGACGTGCGCGATCCAGATGGACAGCTGCAAACGCGCGTGCTCGATCTGTCGAACTTTCCGGTACAGGATATCAATGCCGGGTTGGTCGAACGCGGTATCGGCCTGATCGGATATTTTCCGGAACCGTTACCGGTCATTGGCGCCCTCGAAGACGGACCGGCGCGGCGCGCGGGTCTCGAGCTCGGCGATCGCTTCCGGCGCCTGAACGGTCAGGCGGTGGAATCGTGGGCCGATGCCGTCAAGATCATCAATGCCAATCCCGGTAAGTCGTTACAGATCGAGATTGAACGCGATGGCGTGGCACGCACGTTCGAGGTAATACCCGATGCGGTGCAGGTAGAAGACAAGACCATCGGGCGCATCAACATCCGCCCACGTTTCAGCGACCTGCCGGCCAACATGCGCACCACCCTGCGCATGCCGATCGGCACTGCGCTGGCGGAAAGTATCTCTGACACCTGGGCGATGTCGCGCCTGACGCTGGAAATGCTGTATCGCATGTTGCGTCTGGAAGTCTCGACCAAGACCATCAGCGGACCGCTGACGATTGCGCAGGTGGCGGGCGTTTCCGCCAAGATCGGGCTGGATCACTTTGTGATGTTTCTCGCGGTCATCAGCATCAGCCTGGGTGTGCTCAATCTGTTGCCGATTCCGGTGCTCGATGGCGGACACCTGATGTATTACATTATCGAAGCCGTAAAGGGAGGACCCCTGCCAGAGAAGGTCATGATGGCAGGTCAGCGAATCGGAATCGCGTTGCTGGTCGCTTTGATGATGCTCGCGCTTTATAACGATATAACGCGGATTTTCCGCTGATTTCCTGAAACCTAACGCTACTCCTGGATCGACGGATGGATTTTAAATCTTCTGCCAAACTTTTGGCGCTGCTGTGCTGTGTATTACCGGCGCCGGTGGTACAGGCAATTGAATCCTTTCTGGTCAAGGATATCCGGGTAGAAGGATTGCAACGGATCAACGCCGGCACGGTATTCAACTATCTGCCGATCAAGGTCGGCGACACGCTTACCGAGAAATTGTCCCAGGACGCCATCCGTGCGTTGTTCAAGACCGGATTTTTCAAGGACGTCCGGCTCGAGCGTGATGGCAGCGTGCTAGTCGTGCAGGTCGTTGAAAGACCCTCGATCGCGTCGATCCACATTACCGGCACCCACGAACTGTCTGAGGACGATCTCAAAAAGGGACTGAAGGAGATCGGTCTGGCGGAAGGGCGGGTGTACAACAAGTCACTGCTGGATCGGGTGGAACAGGAACTGCGCAGTCAGTATTTTTCACGCGGCTTTTACGCTGTCGTGGTGCGCCCGACGGTCACTCCGCTCGAACGCAATCGCGTCGACGTTCAGATTGACGTCGGCGAAGGCAAGACCGCGTTGATCCGGGATATCAACTTTGTCGGCAACACGCTGTTTAAAGACAGCGAATTACTCGATCTGTTTGAGCTCGGCCCGGCGCCGTGGTGGGCGTTCTTGTCCTCGCGCGACAAATACTCCAAGCAAAAACTCGCTGGCGATCTCGAACGGCTGCGCAATCATTATCAGGATCAGGGCTATCTCGAATTTAACATCGACTCGACCCAAGTCACGATTACACCGAACAAGGAAAGTATCTACGTCACCATCAATATCACCGAAGGCAAGAAATACACCGTCAGCGGATTCAAGCTTGCCGGCAAATTCCCGGTGCCGGAAGCGGAGCTAAAAACACTGGTGGGGTTACAGCCGGGCTCGGTATTTTCACGCAAGACGATCACCGAGGCCACGAAGAAAATTACCGATCGGCTCGCGAACGACGGTTACGCATTTGCCAACGTCAATGCGATTCCGGATGTAAACAAGGACAAGTCGGAAGCGTTCTTTACGTTCTTCATCGATCCGGGCAAACGCGTGTATGTACGTCGCATCAATTTCGGCGGCAACATCGCTACCCGCGACGAGGTGCTGCGTCGCGAAATGCGCCAGCAGGAAGGGGCCTGGTACAACTCCAGCAAGATCCAGCGTTCGCGCGAACGCCTGCAACGCCTCGGTCTTTTCGATGATGCCAACGTCGAGACCCCGGCCGTGCCGGGGTCGTCGGACCAGGTCGACATGAATGTCACCGTAAAAGAACACCCGAGCGGGAATGTGCTGTTTGGTATCGGCTATTCGGATAGCGACGGCTTGCTGCTCAATGCCAGCGTCAACGAGAACAATCTTTTCGGTACCGGTAAACAATTGTCGCTGAGCTTCGATAACACCGCCTCGGCAACGAATTACAACCTGCGCTATACAAATCCATATTACACGCCCAATGGCATAAGCCGTGGTTTCAATATTTACCAGAGTACGGTCGATGCCGCCGCCGCCGACACGGCGGCGTACAACTCCAGCAGCGTTGGCGCCGGTGTCTTCTACAGTATCCCGCTGAGCGAGGATCATCTTCTCAGTGCGGGGTTCGCTGCCGAAAAGCTCCGCATTGAGACCTCCGGCACCACCGCGCAGATTGCCCAGGACTTCGTTGCGAAGTACGGACCGGACAACACGCTCTACAAGGGCACCCTCGGATGGTCGTTTGATACACTGGATAACCCGAACTACCCATCGACCGGAAGTCTGCAACATCTCAACGCCGAAGTGGCGGTGCCGGGTTCGGACATTCAGTATTACAAGATCACCTATTCCGCCGGACGCTACTGGGCGCTGAGCGATACCGTGAGTTTCAAACTCAAGAGCGAACTCGGCTATGGCGCGGGCTATGGCTCGAGCGGCGAATTGCCGTTCTTCACGAATTACTTCGCCGGTGGCTCCACCACCGTGCGCGGCTTCAAATCGCGCTCTCTCGGCCCGACCGATACGCTTTCTCCTTTTGGGCCGACCGGCGGTAATCGGCGCATATTGCTCAATACCGAACTGTTATTGCCAGTGCCGGGACAGCAGAAATCTGATAAATCTATGCGTCTGGGGCTGTTCATCGATGGTGGCCAGGTCTACGGAACGCACCAGTCGCTCGATCTCGGCGAGTTGCGCTTTTCAACCGGTTTGGCGTTTAATTGGTTTTCGCCTGTCGGTCCGCTGACGTTCAGTATTGCGAAACCGCTGAATCGCAAGGCCACAGATCAAACCGAAGTATTCCAATTCACGTTTGGCGTACCGATACGATGAGAGGAGTCATTGGGGTGATGCATTTGAGAACTCTGCTACTCGGGCTCGTGCCCATGCTGGTGTTGGCCTGGAGTGCGGTGGCGCAGGCTGAGCTTAAAATTGGTTACGTCAACGCGGTCAAGGTTATTGAGGAAGCGCCACAGGGCGAAGCCGCCCTCAAGAAGCTTGAAGCGGAATTCAGCCCGCGCGATAAAAAAATCGTGGAGATGCAGAACCGCGTCAAGGAGCTCGATCAAGACATGGAAAAAAACGCGCTCGTCATGAAGGAGGCCGAGCGTCGTGATAAGGAATACGAAAGCTCGACACTCAAGCGCGATCTGCGTCGGGCCACGCAGGAATTTCGTGAAGATTACAATCTGCGGCGCAACGAGGAATTAGCGGCGTTGCAGAAGATTGTGCAGAAGGCGATTGTCGAGTTCGCCAAACAGGAAAACTACGATCTCATCGTCCATGAGGGCGTGATTCACGCCGGTCCCAAGGTCGACATTACCAAGAAAATCCTGGAAAAACTGGGAAAGAAATAGCCCGACATGAGTATCACCCTGACAGAGCTCGCACGGCTGGTGCAGGGCAGGGTGCGCGGAGAGCCCGGGTTTGTGGTGACGCGCGCCAATTCGCTTGATCGTGCCGGTCCTCAGGACATCACTTATGTTGCCGGCGGGCGCCATCTGCCACAGCTGGCCGACACGCGTGCGGGAGCGGTGCTGCTGACCGAAACCGACGCTGCCCAATTTTCCGGAAATGTCATCATCGTCTCGAATCCGCATCTGGCCTTTGCCCGAATTTGCGACCATCTTCATCCGCTATCGATACCGGCTACTGGTGTCCATCCGTCCGCGGTCGTGGCTACCGATGCACGCATTGCGCCCACCGCTGTTATCGGTCCGATGGCGGTTATCGAATCCGGTGCCGTCATCGCCGCCGGCACCTGGGTTGGTCCTGGTTGTATTGTCGGGCGTAACGTCGCCATTGGTGAACAGACGCGGCTGATTGCACGTGTAGTGGTTCATGACGATTGCATCATCGGCCGTGATTGCTTACTGCAAGCCGGCGCGGTGATCGGTGCCGAAGGCTTTGGTTTCGCGCGCGACGGCAGTCACTGGATCAAGCAACCGCAGCTCGGCCGCGTAGTCATCGGTGACCGGGTCGAAGTAGGGGCCAATACAACCATCGATCGCGGGACATTTGATGACACCGTCATTGATAGCGGTGTCAAACTCGATAACCTGATACATATCGCGCACAACGTCCGCATTGGAGAGGATACGGCCATTGCTGCCTGCGTCGGTATCGCTGGCAGCAGCACGATTGGAAAACGCTGCACCATCGCCGGTCAGGCCGGTATAATCGGTCACGTCGAGATCGCAGATGACGTGCATATCACCGCCGCCACGGCCGTGATGAGCCCACTGACCGAGTCTGGGGTTTATTCTTCCGGCATCCGCGCCGAATCGGCGCCGACCTGGCGGCGCAACGAAGTACGATTGCACCAGCTCGATGAACTCGCGCGCCGGCTTCGACGGTTAGAACAACAATTGCAACGACTTGTTAAGGAGTGACTTTTGAATTCGCTCGATATCCATGAGGTACTGCAATACCTTCCGCACCGCTATCCATTTCTGCTAGTTGATCGCGTACTCGATTACACCAAAGACGGCTCGCTCACCGCGATCAAGAATGTGACTATCAATGAACCTTTTTTTCCGGGACATTTCCCCAGCCGCCCGGTGATGCCGGGGGTATTGATACTCGAAGCATTGGCGCAGGCGAGCGCCATCCTGTCGTTACTCAGTGTGAACGCACGTCCTGGCCCGGATTCGATATTCTATTTCGTCGGTATTGACGACGCCCGTTTCAGGCGCCCGGTCGAACCTGGCGATCAGTTGCGTCTGCGAACCTCGATCAAGCGAAAAATGAAAGGCATGCTCATGTATGAGTGTGAAGCGCATGTCGGCGATGACTTGGCAGCGAGCGCTAATCTGATGTGCGCCTACAAGGGAGTCGGGGTGTGATCCACCCGCAAGCCATCATTCATTCGGGGGCGCGCCTGGGCAGCAATGTCCACGTGGGGCCGTTTTCGGTTGTCGATGACAACGTTGAAATCGGTGACGGCACCTGGATCGGACCGCATGTCGTGATCAAAGGCCCAACTAGCATCGGGCGCGATAACCGCATCTATCAGTTTGCTTCTCTTGGCGAGGCGCCACAGCACACCGGCTATAAGGGTGAACCGACCCGGCTCGAGATCGGTGATCGCAACGTGATTCGCGAATACTGCACGCTCAACCGAGCCACGGTTGCCGGGGGTGGCGTAACCCGCATCGGCGATGACAATTTCGTCATGGCCTACTGCCATATCGCGCACGACTGCGTAATCGGGTCAAAGACTATTTTTGCCAACAATACGAGCCTTGCCGGTCACGTTCGTGTCGGGGACTTTGCGATATTCGGCGGGTTCACGTTGGTGCACCAGTTCTGTCGTGTCGGTGCACACTGCATGACGGCGGTGAATACCGTGACGTTCAAGGATATCCCGCCTTATCTGATGGTCGGCGGCAATACCGCGATACCGCACGGATTGAATCTGCGTGGACTCAAGCGGCGCGGATTTTCCGACGAAGCCATCGAGGCACTCAAGCGCGCCTACAAGATCGTTTACCGATCTGACCGCTTGCTGTCCGAAGCACTCATCGATCTCCAACCGTACGCGGCGCAACACGCGGAGGTTGCCCATTTCACGACATTTATCGCCGAGTCGGAGCGCGGCATCGTTCGATAATATGAAATCGCGCGCGCGCTCGACTCGCTTCCCTGCCCCTCGGGGAGAGGGAACGAGGGGAAGGGCCAGTGTGGCAACCGCGATACCCGTCCGCATTGGTATTGTCGCCGGAGAGGTATCGGGCGATATCCTGACCGCGGGCCTTATTCGGGAACTGAAGCGACGCCTGCCGAACGTGCAATTCGAAGGTATTGGCGGTCCGCGCATGCAGGCCGAAGGTTGCACGCTGTTGTACTCGATGGACACGTTGAGTGGCATCGGATTCGAGATATTAGAGCGACTTCCGAAGATTCTGCGCATGCGCCGCGAGCTGGCGCGCCATTTTATCGACAATCCTCCTGATCTGTTCATCGGCGTCGATGCGCCGGACTTTAATCTCGGTGTCGAAGAAATGCTGCGTGCGTCCGGTATCCGCACGGTTCACTACGTCAGCCCGACCGTGTGGGCGTGGCGCCGTTGGCGAATTGGGAAAATCCGGCGTGCCGTCGACCACATGCTGGCGCTGTTTCCGTTCGAAGAGCAGTATTACCGTCAGCGCGGGGTACCCGTTACGTTTGTCGGGCATCCGTTGGCCGATCTGATTCCGCTGCATTACGATCAATCGGCGACGCGCCGCGAACTGAAATTACCGACCGATCGACCGATCGTGGGATTATTGCCGGGCAGCCGCATGAGCGAACTTAAACGGCACGCGGATCTCTTCGTCGAGACGGCGTTGTGGCTGCACCGGCGTTATCCCGATGTGCATTTCGTCGCACCGTTTGCCACCGATCACACCAAAGCAGCATTTGAGCAGGCCTTGGAGCGACATGCCGCGACCGCCTTACCGCTCACCCTTATGATGCATGGTTCACGCGATGCCATGGCGGCCGCCGACATCGTTCTTTGCGCCTCCGGCACCGTCACGCTCGAAGCGGCACTCCTCGGCAAACCGATGGTGGTAACGTACCGGCTTTCCTGGTTGTCCTACTTGTTGATCCGTCCGATGGTGCATGTGCGTTTCTGCTCGTTGCCCAATATCCTGGCTGGCAAAAAGCTGGTACCCGAGTATGTGCAATCAGAGGCGACTATTGAAAATCTGGGGCAGGCGCTAGAGCGTCTGCTAACGCGGCCGAAGGAGGCCAATGCAATGCGCCACGCCCTCAAGGCCTTACACCGCCGCTTGCGACGCAAGGCCGATGTACGTGCCGCGCAAGCGGTCGTGGATTTGTTGCCCAAGACGCGCAAGCATCGTACCCCGACGCGAGCCGAATCAGCATGAGCCAGTATCGCGCAACGCGATTGGCGCTGATTGCCGGAATCGACGAGGCCGGGCGTGGACCCCTGGCGGGTCCGGTGGTCGCGGCGGCCGTTATCCTCGATCCGCTGCGTCCGATTTCAGGACTGGCCGACTCCAAGGTACTGCTGCCGGCGCAACGTGAGGAACTGGCGCAAACCATTCGGGTACGGGCGCTGGCATGGGCCATTGGAAGGGCGGAAGTCGAAGAGATAGACGCGATCAACATTCTTCAGGCATCGCTGCTGGCGATGCAGCGCGCCGTCGCATCGCTGTCAATGGTTCCCGAACTGGCCTTGGTGGATGGCAATTGCCCGCCACAGCTCAGTTGCCGCGTACAGACAGTGATAAAAGGGGACGCCCGGGTGGCATCGATCTCGGCGGCATCGATCCTGGCGAAGGTGACGCGTGATGCAGAAATGTGCAATCTCGATGCGAGTTATCCCGGCTATGGCTTCGCACGCCACAAGGGCTACACCACCGGTATTCATCTGGAAGCGCTTGATCGGCTGGGGGTCTGTCCGATACATCGACGAAGTTTTGCCCCCGTTCAATTACGGTTATTGAGATAATGTTTTGTTTTATATACAAGTAGATAGAGGATATTAGTAATGTTTATTAGAGTTACTGAAACATCGCCGGAGGGTGTGGCCAGCGGCCGATATTTTCTATTTCAGGATTTGGTGAAATAACGTCGTGAGCCCCGGCTTCGTCCATCTGCACGTACATTCGGAATACTCGCTTTCCGACGGCATCGTACGTTTAAGCGAGCTGGTACATGCGGCGGCCGACAACCACATGCCAGCGGTCGCACTCACCGACCTGGCCAATGTCTTTGGCATCGTAAAGTTCTATCGCGACGCCATCGCAGCCGGCGTCAAGCCGATTATCGGTTCCGATCTCTGGCTCGAAAATCCAGCCGATCTGAACAAACCGTTTCGCCTGTTACTGCTATGCCAGGATCTCGAGGGTTACCGTCAGCTCTGTCGCCTGCTGTCGCGCGCCTATGCGGAAGGTCAACGTTCGGGCAAGCCCTGTATCGCCCGCGAGTGGCTGACGACACCAATGTCCGGATTAATTGCATTGTCAGGTGCCCAGAACGGAGATATCGGCCAAGCGTTGCTCGCCCATAATACCGCGCTCGCGGATGAACTGGCACAGCAGTACCAGCGCTGGTTTCCGGGCCGGTTCTATCTCGAGATCGCGCGTACCGGGCATCCGCATCAGGAAGACTATAACCACGCGGCGGTAGCGCTTGGCACGAGGCTCAAGTTGCCGGTCGTGGCAACCAATCACGTGGTATTCCTGAAACCGGATGAGTTTGAGGCGCACGAAGTTCGTGTGTGCATCCAGGACAGCCGCATCCTCACCGACAGTCGCCGTCCACGGCGCTATACGTCGCAGCAGTATCTGCGCACGCCGCGGGAGATGGCGGAATTGTTTGCCGACATTCCGGAGGCACTCGCCAACAGCGTCGTGATCGCGCAGCGATGTAACTTCAAACTCGAACTCGGTCGCTATTTCCTGCCGGCATATCCGGTACCGGAAGGAATGACCATTGACGAGCTGCTGCATCAACAGGCCGCGGCCGGTCTCGAAAAGCGTCTGCAGGAAATTGCAGCGGGTGCCGGGCAATGCCAGCCGTATCTGGCGCGACTCGAGCTCGAGCTCGGCGTCATCATCAAAATGGGATTCTCCGGTTACTTTCTGATCGTGGCCGATTTTATCGACTGGGCCAAGAACAATGGCGTGCCGGTCGGACCCGGGCGCGGCAGCGGCGCCGGCTCGTTGGTGGCGTGGTGTCTCGGTATCACGGCGCTCGACCCGATCAAGTATGAGTTGCTGTTTGAGCGCTTCCTTAATCCCGAGCGCGTCTCGCTGCCGGACTTCGACATCGACTTCTGCATCGAAGGCCGCGACCGCGTGATCGAATACGTGATGCAGAAGTACGGCGAAGACAAAGTCGCGCAGATCATCACGCATGGCACCATGGCCGCGAAGGCGGTGGTGCGCGACGTCGGACGCGTGCTCGATCATCCGTACGGCTACGTCGACAAGCTCGCGAAGATGATTCCGCATGAGCTCGACATGACGCTCGACAAGGCGCTCGACGGCGAGCCGATGCTGAAGGAGCGCTACGACAAGGAAGAAGACGTGCGTGCGCTGCTCGATACCGCGCGTATGCTCGAGGGCATGGCGCGCAGCGCCGGCAAACACGCCGCCGGCGTCGTGATCGCGCCTTCGGCGCTGACGGATTTCATGCCGCTCTACTGCGAACAGGGGTCGCATCAGCACGTCACGCAGCTCGATATGCTCGATGTCGAGGCGATCGGGCTGGTGAAGTTCGATTTTCTCGGACTGCGTAACCTCACGACGATTGACCGCGCGGTGCACATCGTCAACGAACAACGCGCGCACGCCGGCGATGCGCCGCTGGCGATCGAACAGATTCCACTCGACGACAGCAAGACCTTCGCGCTGATCAAATCGGCGCGCACCACGGCGCTGTTTCAGCTCGAGTCGCGCGGCATGAAGGACCTGATCGCGCGCCTGCAGCCGGATAACTTCGAAGAGATCGTCGCGTTGGTGGCGTTGTTTCGTCCCGGCCCGCTGCAATCCGGCATGGTGGACGACTTCATCAACCGCAAGCATAAGCGCGTCGCGATCAAGTATCCGCACCCGAGCCTCGAGCCGATCCTGAAACCGACCTACGGCGTGATCCTGTACCAGGAACAGGCGATGCAGATCGCGCAGGTGCTGTCGGGTTATTCGCTTGGCAAGGCGGACCTGCTGCGGCGTGCGATGGGGAAAAAGAAGCCCGAGGAAATGGAGGCACAACGCGAGGGCTTCATCAAGGGTGCAACCGAACGCGGCGTGCACCCGAAACTCGCCGAAGACATCTTCAACCTGATCGAGAAGTTTTCCGGGTACGGCTTCAACCGCTCGCACTCGGTTGCCTACGCGCTCATCGCTTACCAGACGGCATGGCTCAAGGCGAATTATCCGGCCGCGTTCATGGCGGCGGTACTGTCTTCGGACATGGATAAGACCGACAAGGTCGTAACCATGATCGCCGAGTGCCGTGACATGCAGCTCGGAATTCTGCCGCCCGATGTGAACCGCTGCGAATATGATTTCGTACCGTTGGATGACAACACCATTCTTTACGGCCTCGGCGCGATCAAGGGGCTGGGGCAGGGCGCGATCGAAACCATTCTCGAGTCGCGGAAAACGGATGGACCGTTTAACGATCTGTTCGATCTGTGCCGACGCGTGGGCGGACAGAAAGTGAACAAGCGCGTTTTCGAAGCGCTGATCAAGGCCGGCGCGCTCGATCAACTGGGTGCGCATCGCGCTGCACTGCTGGCAACCTTACCCGCAGCGGTCACCGCCGCGGATCAACATCTGCGCAACGTCGCGGCCGGCCAGTCGGACCTGTTTGGCAGCGTGGCCGCGCCCGCGACGGCCAACGCATATATCGAGATGCCGGAATTCAGCGAAGACCAGCGTCTCGAAGGCGAAAAGGAAACGCTTGGCCTCTACCTCACCGGTCATCCGATCGCACGCTACGCCGAGGAACTGGCACGCATTACCGATGCCACCATCGCCGAGCTGCGGCCGGCGGAGGACCGGACCATCACCGTCGCTGGACTGATTGTCGCCATGCGCACGATGCAAACGCGCCGCGGCGATCGCATGGCCTTCGTCACCCTCGATGATCGCACCGGGCGACTGGAGCTGGCGGTGTTTTCGGACATGTACCAGCACGCGCGCGAGCTGCTGGTGAAGGATGCGCTGGTGGTGGTGGAAGGGCATGTGAGCGTGGATGACTACACCGGCGGATTCAAAATGGCGGCCGAGAAAATCTATAATATCGAACAGGCCCGGACGGCGTTTGGCACACGACTCGTCATCGATGTCGACGCCGCCCAGTCGGGTAACGGCTTCCTGACCGAACTGGAGGAGATCCTGCAACCGGTGCGAAACGGCGCGTGCGCGGTCGTGCTACGCTACTGCAATCAGGGCGCGGAGGCCGAGATTGCGCTCGGCGACGGCTGGAAAGTGCGGCCCCTGGGAGCCGTGCTGGAACGACTGAACCAGCTTGCCGGCAAGGACCATGTGCACTTACATTACCGCCCCCCGGGTGCCAATAGCGGCAACGGCGGAACCAGACAGGCCCGATCAAGAAAATTTGGCGCATGAACCAGAACTACCTCGACTTCGAACAGTCCATCGCCGATCTTGAAGCCAAGATCGAGCTGCTGCGCAGCAATGCCAATCTTCAGGGCGATCACAATGTCAACGACGAGATCGGCCGCCTGCGGTCCAAGATCGCCAAGATGACCGAGTCGATCTATAGCTCGCTCACGCCGTGGCAGATCTCGCAGCTGGCGCGCCATCCGCTGCGTCCGTACACGCTCGACTACATCGCGCGACTGTTCACCGACTTTGAAGAACTGCATGGCGACCGCGCGTTCGCCGACGATCTCGCGATTGTCGGTGGCGTCGCCCGTCTCGACGACAAACCGGTCGTGGTCATCGGCCACCAGAAAGGCCGCGACACGCGCGAGAAGGTCAAACGCAATTTCGGCATGCCGCGCCCGGAAGGCTATCGCAAGGCGATGCGGCTGATGCATCTCGCCGAACGTTTCAAATTGCCGCTGATTACGCTCATCGATACGCCCGGCGCCTATCCCGGCGTGGGCGCGGAAGAGCGCGGCCAGAGCGAGGCCATCGCGCGCAGCCTGTTCGTGATGGCGCGACTGCGTACACCGATTGTCAGCGTCGTGATCGGCGAAGGCGGCTCCGGTGGCGCACTCGCGATCGGCGTCTGCGATAAATTGCTCATGCTCCAGTACTCAACGTACTCGGTGATCTCGCCCGAAGGTTGTGCGTCCATTCTGTGGCGTTCGGCCGACAAGGCCTCCGAGGCCGCAGAAGCGATGCAGATCACCGCCGACAACCTGAGCCGCCTCGGCCTGGTGGACGAGATCGTGCCCGAACCCATGGGCGGCGCGCATCGGAATCCCGATACGATGGCCTCGACGCTCAAATCCACGTTGCGCGCGTCCGTGGATGTCCTGTCCGCAACTCCGGTCGAACGTCTGCTTGAGAACCGCCACCAGCGGCTCATGCGCTACGGCGAGTTTGACGAAAATTGATAAGCCGTTCTCACCTGCAGCACTGCAAGACGTTCTTGAAAAACGTCTTGGCCTCCCGCTAACCACGTCTTTCGTCGTCGCCTACAGCGGCGGGCGCGATTCGCATGCGTTGTTGCATGCCTTGCACGCGCTCGGTGTACCGCTGCGCGCGGTGCACGTCGACCACCAGCTGCAACCGTCGTCCCGCGAATGGTCCGAACACTGCGTTCGCATCTGCGCGGCGTTGAGTGTGCGCTGTGTCGTCGAACGCATCGAGATCCATCCCACCGGTGAGGAAAGCATTGAGGCCGCGGCGCGACGTCTGCGCTATCAGCGACTCGCGGCGCAGATGCGGGCGGGTGAGATCCTGCTGACCGCGCACCACGAAGACGATCAAGCCGAAACCGTATTGCTGGTATTGCTGCGGGGTAGCGGTGCCCACGGACTCGCGGCCATGCCGGCGGTGACGGAATTTGGTCCGGGTCGCCATGCGCGTCCGCTGCTGGATTTCTCGCGCGCCGCGATCACCGCGTACGCCGAGCGCGAGAAACTGTCGTGGGTCGAGGATACGAGCAATCGCGATCAGCGCATGTCGCGCAATTTTCTGCGAGCGCAAATCCTGCCGTTACTGGAGCAGCGCTGGCCGGCCGCCGCGCGTGTCATCGCGCGCGCGGCGGCACACGGCGCTGAAACAGCCGCGCTGCTGGATGAAATCGCGCACGCCGATCTCTCGACGTGCGGCAAAAATGATGGGGTGCGTCTCGCGTTGACGCCGCTGCAACAGCTCTCGCCGGCGCGCCAGCGCAATCTGCTGCGCTATTGGATTCGCCACAATGGCTTTCATGCTCCATCGGCACAGCATCTCGATCAGATTCTGGAGCAGGTCAATCGGCCATCGCGCAGCGGTCTTGCCTGCGTCGATTGGCCGGGCACCGAAGTCCATCGCTATCGCGATCAATTGACGATTCAGGCGCGCGCGCCGAGTCCGGACCACGCTCTCGAGTTGCGCTGGCAACCGCCCGCAACGGTGCGCATCCCTGATATCGGATTGAACTTGCGTGCCGTAGCGGTGGCCGGAGAAGGCTTATCGCAAACACGGCTCGCCCAAGTCCCGCTGACGGTGCGATTGCGTCAGGGCGGAGAGGTATGTCAGCTCGTCGGACGCGAACATCACCACAAGCTCAAGAAGCTTTTGCAGCAGGCGGGCGTACCGCCATGGGAACGCCAGCGCCTGCCGCTGATTTATGCCGGAGACGAATTGGCGGCGGTCGGCGATCGCTGGGTATGCGCACCCTTTGCCGCGCAAGCCAACGAAGCGGGCTGGCGTATCGTGCTCGAACCATTCGAATAACGCCGCCTTTGCGCTGTCAAGCACGCGTTGCGGTTGTGCGGCAAAAGCGGGAGAGGGAGGCGAGCCGTTGTGCGCGACGCGCACTTTCTTTCGATCGCGCCATCTGGTAACTTGCTATTCCGTTCTGGCGTCCGCTACGGGCGCCGCATTTAGTTCGCTTCCGGGGCGGGTTCCATGACCAAGTATGTGTTTGTAACAGGCGGTGTGGTGTCTTCCCTCGGTAAGGGAATCGCCTCCGCCTCCCTCGCGACGCTCCTCGAAGCCCGTGGCCTCAAGGTCACGCTGCTCAAGCTCGATCCGTATATCAATGTCGATCCCGGAACGATGAGTCCGTACCAGCACGGCGAGGTATTCGTCACGCAGGATGGCGCTGAAACCGATCTCGATCTCGGTCACTACGAGCGCTTCGTGCGCACAACCATGACCAAGCGCAATAATTTCACCACCGGCAAGGTGTACGAGAACGTCATTCGCAAAGAACGCCGTGGCGATTATCTCGGCGGCACGGTGCAGGTGATTCCGCATATCACCGACGAGATCAAACACAACATCGAACAGGGCGCGGCCGGCGCCGACGTCGCGCTGGTCGAAATCGGCGGCACCGTCGGTGACATCGAGTCGCTGCCGTTCCTGGAAGCGATCCGCCAGATGGGCATCGAGCAGGGCTCGAGCAACGTGTTGTTCATGCATCTCACGCTGGTGCCGTACATCGGCGCCGCCGGCGAGCTCAAAACCAAACCGACGCAACATTCCGTGAAGGAGCTGCTGTCGATCGGGATTCAACCCGACGTATTGCTGTGCCGTGCCAACCAGACACTGCCCGATGACGAACGCCGCAAGATCGCGCTGTTTACCAACGTCGCCGCGCGCGCGGTGATCTCGGCGCCGGACGTCGACAACATCTACAAGATCCCGCGGCTGCTGCACGAGCAGGGACTGGACGAGATCGCTGTCGAAAAGCTCCACCTCAACGTGCGCAAGGCGAACCTCGCCGAGTGGGACAAGGTCGTACACGCGATGGAGCACCCAACGGGCGAAGTCGATATCGCGCTCGTGGGCAAGTACATCCATCTCACCGAATCGTACAAATCGCTGTCCGAATCGCTCAAGCACGCTGGTATCCATACGCTGACCAAGATCAACATCCACTATGTCGACTCCGAGAGCGTCGAGACTGAAGGCACGAAAATGCTCGAGGGCATGGATGCGATCCTGGTCCCGGGCGGATTCGGCGAACGCGGCATCGAAGGCAAGATCAAGGCGGTAAATTTTGCACGTACGCGCGGCGTGCCCTATCTCGGCATCTGTCTCGGTATGCAGGTCGCGGTAATCGAATTCGCACGCAACGTCGCTGGAATGAAGAATGCCCACAGCACCGAATTCAATCCGAAGGCACAGTTTCCAGTGATCGCGATGATGTCCGAATGGGTTACCGCCGAAGGCAGCCGCGAAAAGCGCCTCGTCGGCTGCGATATCGGCGGCACCATGCGCCTTGGCGGTCAGGAGTGCAAACTCAGCGCGAATACGCACGTGCGTGAGCTGTACGGCAAGGATTCCATTCTGGAACGCCACCGTCATCGCTACGAATTCAACAACCAGTTCCGTGCGCAACTCGAGGAGCGCGGCCTGGTCGTCGCCGGTACCTCGGTGGACGGCAACCTGGTGGAGATCGTCGAGCTCGAAAATCATCCGTGGTTTGTCGGCGTGCAGTTCCATCCTGAATTCACCTCCTCGCCGCGCGACGGTCATCCGCTTTTCACCGGCTACATCCTCGCGGCCCGTGCCCAACGCGAAAACACGGCGACCAAGCCGCAGGCAGCGGCCTCATGAAGCTTTGCGGTTTTGACGTCGGCCTCGAGCATCCGTTTTTTCTTATCGCCGGTCCCTGCGTTATCGAATCCGAAACACTCGCGTTCGAATCCGCCGGCCAGCTGAAGGAAATCGCCGCCAGTCTCGGGATTCCGTTCATCTACAAATCCTCGTTCGATAAAGCCAATCGCAGCTCGCATGCGTCGTTCCGCGGTCCCGGCATGGAGAAGGGGCTCGAGATCCTGGCGAAAGTGAAGCGCGAACTGAATGTGCCGGTGTTGACGGACATCCACGACACGCCCGAGATCGACGCGGTCGCGGCGGTCGTGGACGTATTGCAGACACCGGCGTTCTTGTGCCGCCAAACGGACTTCATCCAGGCCGTGGTGCGTTCCGGTAAGCCGGTCAACATCAAGAAGGGCCAGTTCCTCGCACCGCAGGATATGAAGAACGTGGTCGAGAAGGCAAATGCCGCTGGCGGCAGGGATCGCATCATGGTCTGTGAACGCGGCGCCTCGTTCGGCTACAACAATCTGATCTCCGATATGCGCTCGCTCGCGATCATGCGCGACACTGGCTGCCCGGTGGTATTCGATGCCACGCACTCGGTGCAGCTGCCGGGCGGGCAGGGCACGAAGAGCGGCGGTCAGCGCGAATTTGTGCCGGTGCTCGCGCGCGCGGCAATCGCGAGCGGTGTCGCCGGCCTGTTCATGGAAACCCATCCGAATCCGGAACAAGCGCTCTCCGATGGACCGAATGCGTGGCCACTCGGGCGCATGAAGGAATTGCTGGAGACGCTCAAGGAACTCGATCTCGCCGTCAAGCGACGCGGATTTCCCGAGCAGGATTTGGCGTAAAAAAACAAAACAGTTTTCTTCTTTATTTTATTTCCCAGGGAAAAATTAATCATGTCGACCATTGCTGATATTCGTGCCCGTGAAATCCTCGACTCCCGTGGCAATCCCACGGTCGAAGCCGATGTCATACTTCAATCCGGTGCCCAGGGTCGCGCCGCGGTGCCATCCGGTGCATCGACCGGCTCGCGTGAGGCACTGGAGCTGCGCGACGGCGATGCTAAGCGTTATCTCGGCAAGGGCGTGCTCAAGGCAGTAACGAACGTAAACGGTGAGTTGAAAAAATTGCTGACGGGTCGCGATGCCAAAGATCAGGCCGGCATCGACCGCGCCATGATCGAGGCCGACGGCACCGAAATGAAATCCCGCCTCGGTGCCAATGCGCTGCTCGCGGTGTCGATGGCAACCGCGCGCGCCGCGGCGGCCGATGCCAGGCAGCCGTTGTATCGCTATCTGAATAAGAGCGGCGAATTCGTGCTGCCGGTGCCGATGATGAACATCATCAACGGCGGCGCACACGCTGACAACAGCGTCGACCTGCAGGAGTTCATGATCCTGCCGGTCGGCGCGCCGACGTTTACTGAGGCCCTGCGTTACGGTGCCGAAGTATTCCATGCGCTCAAGAAAGTACTGCACGGCATGAAACTCAACACCGCCGTCGGCGACGAAGGCGGTTTTGCGCCTGACCTGCCGTCGAACGAAGCAGCGCTCAAAGTCATCGTCGAGGCGATCGAGAAAGCCGGCTACCAGCTCGGCAAGGACATCTACCTCGGGCTCGACTGCGCCAGCAGCGAGTTCTACAAGAATGGCAAGTACGATCTCGAATCCGAAGGCCGCAAACTGTCGGCCGCCGAGTTTGTCGACCTGCTGGCCGACTGGTGCAAACGCTACCCGATCATCTCCATCGAAGACGGTTGCGCCGAGAGTGACTGGGACGGATGGAAAATCCAGACGCAGAAGCTCGGCAAGCAAGTTCAAATCGTGGGCGATGACTTGTTCGTTACCAATCCGAAGATTCTGAAAGAAGGTATCGACAAGGGCATCGCCAATTCGATCCTGATCAAGGTCAATCAGATCGGTACGCTCACCGAGACGCTGGTAGCCATCGCGATGGCGAAACAGGCCGGCTACACCTCCGTGATTTCGCATCGTTCCGGCGAGACGGAAGACAGCTTCATCGCCGATCTCGCGGTCGCGACCGGCGCTGGTCAGATAAAAACCGGTTCGCTCTCGCGTTCAGATCGCGTGGCCAAGTACAACCAGCTGCTGCGCATCGAAGGCGAGCTCGGTGCGGCGGCGAAGTATCCCGGCCGGCGTGCGTTTCCGATGCTTGGCTGAGACCGGTCACGGTCGGTGCGCGAATGCGCACCGACTATCGGCGGCTGACAGCCCATAGACCTTGCGCTACCCTCTGCCCCAGATGAGCAGCGACGGCCGTTTCAGTAACCAGAAAATCCTGCGGATTATTTTGTACGTGGTCGGCGGCCTGCTGCTGCTCCTGCAATACCCGCTATGGTTCGGCAGCGGCGGCGTGTTTGCGGTGTGGCAGCTGAAACGCGAAATTGCGGTGCAGCAAACGGAGAACACCAAATTACGCGAGCGTAACGCCGCTCTCGACGCAGAGGTGAGCGACCTCAAGCAAGGCTCGGCCGCGATCGAAGAACGTGCCCGCAGCGAACTCGGGATGGTGAAAAAAGGGGAGACCTTCGTTCAGGTCATTGGCGACAAGCCCGCGACCCCAAAATCGGATTCGCCACCGAAGCGCTAAACGATTTTATTCCGGTGTCGTCAACGAGTACGGCAATCGCTGAATCTCCAGAAGTGGCCCGGTCGCACTACCCAGATGTAATTCACCCGCCTGTACCGATGCCGTCTGAATCACTGCCAGTAAATCGATTCCAGTGTCCGGCGACAGCTGCGCATCAACGACGGTACCGACCGATTGTCCCGGGACCTCCGGCGCAAAAATCGCCGTGCCCGGCGCCGAGGCATCCGCTGCCACATGTGCGCGATACATGCGCTGCTTCAGACGCCCGAGATACTGCATACGCGCGACAATCTCCTGTCCCGGATAACAACCCTTCTTGAAATTGACACCGCCCACCAGTTCAAGATTCGCCATCTGCGGCACGAATGCTTCTTTCGTTTCCAAGTGTACCGTCGGCAAGCCGGCCATGATGTCGTGCCAGGACCAGACACCGAAACCAACGGGGGTCGCGTTAGGCCGTAATTTTTCCCACAGCGAGATCGCCTCCGTCACTGGCGCGACGATCTCGAAGCGTTGCTGCACGCCGGGTAAGCGCAACAACGTAAACGCGCCATGGGTAACGCAGGCATCATCGTTTTCCGGTACCGCGCCAACGGCGTCCCGTAACACCGTCGCTGCCGTCGGTCCGACGAGTCCCAGACGCACCAAGTCGGTGTCCGCATTTTCGATCGTGACCTTGGCGCGCAGCACGAACATGCGCAGACGTTTGATGGCCTCGTCGCGCAATGCCGTGGGCAGCTGCAGATAATAATTTCCTTCCCACACGAATATCCGGAAGACGGCGAGCATCCGTCCCTGAGCGCTGCACCAAGCGGCCAACCGGTGATGGCCGGCGTCAATTAAGTTGAGTTCATTGGTCAACTGTCCGTTGAGGAACGCCTTGGCCTCGGGACCACTGGCGCGGATCAGTGACAGCGAAGACAGATCGGCGAGGACATTGCCTTGCACCGTCGCGCGACGTTCGGATTGTGGATTTCCGAAATGCGGCGGAGAGCCGTCGTAAAAAACCGCTCCTTGCTGGACTAAAAATGTCTTCCACGCGTCATTCATCGTCGATACTCAATCTGAAATTTGGTCGGCCATCTCACACTTTCTGCGCGGTTCTGGCATACTAGGCGCCCGCTGCCCGGACTCTCGGCCAGCGGTATTTTTACGACTATACGCCATGGCGACGTTCATGATCGCAAAAAAGAAGCGCCCGGTTTATCTAAACCTGTTGCAAATCCGGTTACCGATCGGCGGCATCGTCTCCATCATCCACCGCGTCACCGGCGCGCTGATGGTATTGTTGATTCCCTACGCGCTCTACGCATTGCAGACCTCGCTCGAAAGCCCGATGCGCTTTGAGCAGATACGCGCGTCGCTGCATAACGGCTTTGGTCGAATCGCGTTACTGCTGGCACTGTGGATACTGGTGCAGCATCTGTATTCCGGCGTCCGCCATCTGTTCATGGACGTCGATGTCGGTGTCGAGAAAGAAGTCGCCACCCGCAATGCCTGGCTCACGCTGGGCGCATCGATCATTACTGTGGCCTTGTTGGGAGTTCTGCTGTGAATCGTGTACGTTCGCTCGGAAGCGCGCACCGCGGATTGATGGAGTGGCTGGTGCAGCGCGTGACATCGATTTATCTCGGTATTTTTGCGATCTACCTGCTCGGTTACCTGATCATTCACCCGGTGAAGAATTACGCTGCCTGGTCGGCGTACTTTGCCTCCGGTGCCGTGCGCCTTGCATGGGGATTGTTCTTCCTGAGCCTGCTGGCGCACGCGTGGGTCGGCCTGCGTAGCATCTATCTCGATTACCTGCATCCCACCTGGCTGCGCTTCACCGTCACGTTGCTGACGGCGGTGGCTCTGATCGCACTCGGCCTGTGGGCGGCCAATATTCTGATTCGGGTGGTGGCATGACACTTCCAGTTCGTCGTTTCGATGCGATCGTCGTCGGCGCCGGTGGCGCCGGGCTGCGCGCGGCGCTCCAGCTTTCCGAGGCCGGCCTCAAGACCGCGGTGCTGTCCAAGGTATTCCCGACGCGCTCGCATACTGTCGCTGCCCAAGGTGGCATCGGTGCGGCGCTCGGCAACATGGGCGAGGACAACTGGCTCTGGCACATGTACGACACCGTCAAGGGCTCGGACTATCTCGGCGACCAGGACGCAATTGAATTCCTGTGCCGCACCGCGCCCGAAGTGGTCATCGAACTCGAACATTTCGGCATGCCATTCGATCGTAACGACAACGGCACCATTTATCAGCGTCCGTTCGGCGGCCACTCGCAGAATTTCGGCGAGAAGGCGGTGCAACGCAGCTGCTGCGCCGCGGACCGTACCGGCCACGCGATGCTGCACACGCTTTATCAGCGCAACGTGCGCGCCAATACCCAGTTCTTCGTCGAGTGGATGGCGCTCGATCTGATTCGCGATGCCAGCGGCCAGGTGTTGGGCGTCACCGCGATGGAAATGGAAACCGGCGAAGTGTCGATCCTGCATGCGCGCGCGACGATCTTCGCGACCGGCGGAGCGGGGCGGATCTTTTCCGCCAGCACCAATGCCTTCATCAATACCGGCGACGGTCTTGGCATGGCCGCACGTGCCGGCATTGCGCTCGAAGACATGGAGTTCTGGCAGTTCCATCCGACCGGTGTCGCCGGCGCGGGCGTGCTGATCACCGAAGGCGTGCGTGGCGAGGGCGGCTTCCTGTTGAACAAGAACGGTGAGCGCTTCATGGAGCGCTACGCACCGAACATGAAAGACCTCGCGAGCCGTGACGTGGTCTCGCGCGCGATGGCGACCGAGATCAAGGAGGGCCGTGGTTGCGGCGAGCATGCCGACTACGTGCTGCTCAAGCTCGATCACCTGGGTGTGGAGAAAATCGAAAAGCGTCTGCCGGGTATCCGCGAGATTGCCAAAAAATTCGCCAACGTCGATCCGGTCGTCGATCCGATCCCGGTCGTGCCGACCGCGCACTACCAAATGGGCGGGATTCCGACCAACTATCACGGCGAAGTCATCCTGCCGAAGAATGGCAATCCTGAAGTCGTGGTGCCGGGCTTCTATGCCGCGGGCGAAGTCGCGTGCGCATCGATCCATGGTGCCAACCGTCTCGGCACCAACTCGTTGACCGATCTGGTGGTGTTCGGACGCGAAGCAGGGAATTCCGTGATCAAATTCCTGAAGGAAAATCCGAATCTCAAGGATCTGCCGAAAGATGCCGGCGATCTCACGGCCGCGCGACTGGCGCGCCTCGATGGCCAGAAAAACGGCGAGCGCGTTGCCGACGTCGGTTTCGACATGCGCCGGACGATGCAGGCGCACTGCGGCGTGTTCCGCTTCCCCGACATGCTCGGCGAGGGCGTCAGCAAGATCAAACAGGTCGCCGAGCGAGTAGGGCGTACTGAAATCAAGGATAAGTCCAGGACCTTCAACACCGCGCGCGTGGAAGCCCTTGAACTCGACAATTTGATCGAAGTCGCGGTGGCGACGCTGGTCTCGGCCGAAGCGCGAAAAGAAAGCCGTGGCGCGCATGACCGAGCCGACTTCCACAAACGCGATGACGCCAACTGGCTCAAACACACGCTGTACTTCAAGCAAGGCGCTAAACTTGAATACAAGCCGGTGCATCTCAAACCCCTGACCGTCGAGACCTTCGAACCGAAGGCGCGCACGTACTGACAAGCACTTGAGGAAAACGAATCATGCGTTTCTCCGTTTACCGCTATAACCCGGAAACCGATTCCAAACCATACATGCAGGATTACGACATCCCGCTGCAACCGACGGATCGGATGCTGCTGGATGCGATCGTGCGGCTGAAAGAGGTGGACGATACGTTGGCGTTCCGTCGTTCCTGCCGCGAAGGCATCTGCGGTTCCGATGCGATGAATATTAACGGCAAGAACGGTCTGGCCTGCGTTACACGTATTGCCGACCTGAAGGAACCGGTCGTGCTCAAGCCGTTGCCCGGCCAACCGGTGATCCGCGACCTGATCGTCGACATGACGCAATTCTTCAATCAGTTCCATTCGATCAAGCCGTACGTCATCAACAACGACCCGGTGCCGGAAAAGGAACGGCTGCAATCCCCGGAAGAGCGCGAGAAGCTCAACGGTCTGTACGAATGCATCCTGTGCGCGTGTTGCTCGACGTCGTGCCCGTCATTCTGGTGGAACCCGGACAAATTCCTCGGCCCGGCCGCGTTGCTGCAGGCGTATCGCTTCATCGCCGACTCGCGCGATCAGGCCACTGGCGAGCGCCTCGACGACCTGGAAGATCCGTACAAACTGTTCCGCTGCCACGGCATCATGAACTGTGTCGATGTCTGCCCGAAGGAACTGAACCCCACCAAAGCCATCGGTCACATTAAAGAATTGATGGTGAAGCGGATTACGTGAAGCCCTCACCCTCATTCCCTCTCCCGCGCCATTGCAGGAGAGGGAGGCGAGCCGAGCGCGCTTTGCGCGACTTTGTATGACGGGGGATCGACGCCGCGATCGCGTACGCTGGCATTGCCGGCGCGGGATGCTGGAGTTGGACCTGATTCTTTCTGCCGCGTTCGAACGTCACTACGACCGGTTCACGGCGCAGGAGCGTGACTTGTTCGAGCAGCTGCTGGCACTGGAGGACACCACGTTGTTGGCGTGTCTGCAGGGCGGCATTGATCCTCCCGATCCGGAGTTAAGGCCGCTTGTCGAAAAAATCCGGTAATAGTCTGATCGTAAAGTTAAAAGTTTCGGTCGCGCTAGCGGCGATACTCGTTATGCTGCATCTTGGCGCTGCGTCGCTGTTATTTTCCGTCACGATTCCGCTCACCGTCCGCGCAATCCTTTTGGTCGCTGTCACGCTGAGCCTGGTTCAGGTTCTGATGCAACACGCACTCCGGCGCGGGCCAGGAACCATCGTAGCGCTCCGACTGAATGAAGACGGGGAGTTGTTATTGCAGTCCGGAAAACGGGCCCCGTGGCGAACTGCCGTCATCCGCCGTCGCTTCGTTCATCGCCGGCTGGTGTTGCTGTCGATGCGCGTCGCCGGACAGCGACTGCCAAAAACCCTGGTGCTCGCCGCGGACGCAGTCGAGCCCGATGTCTTCAGGCGCTTGCGCGCCGCACTTCTTGTACGACCCCGAAATCGGGCGGCGTAAGCACCGTATCGCGGTTGGCCATCCTCGGATCGAGCTGTGGATAATCGCGTGTGTAGTGCAGTCCGCGCGATTCATGGCGCGCGCTCGCCGAACGGATGATCAATTCCGCCACCAACACCAGGTTGCGCAACTCAATCAGGTCATTCGTCACCTTGAAGTGGCGATAGTATTCGCGAATTTCCTCTTTCAGCATGTCCACACGATGCTGCGCCCGTTGCAGGCGCTTGGTCGTACGCACAATGCCGACATAGTCCCACATACAGCGGCGCAATTCATCCCAGTTGTGTGCGACCACCACTTGCTCGTCGGCGTCCGTCACCCGGCTCTCATCCCATGCGGGTAAATCGACATAAGCGGCATCTGCAGCCGGCAGACGCTGTGCGATATCGTCTGCAGCCGCCTGCGCAAATACCAGACACTCGAGTATCGAGTTACTGGCAAGTCGATTGGCGCCATGCAGACCGGTAAACGCACACTCACCAATCGCATACAGACCGGGAAGATCGGTACGGGCGTGCAGGTCGGTAACGATACCGCCGCAGGTATAGTGCGCCGCCGGCACCACCGGTATCGGTTCGCGCGTCATGTCGTAACCGAGTTCGCGGCAACGTTCGTAAACGGTCGGGAAATGCGTGGTAATGAATTCCGCCGGTTTGTGACTTATATCGAGCATCACATGATCCAGGCCGCGGCGTTTCATCTCATAGTCAATCGCGCGTGCGACGACATCACGCGGTGCCAATTCCCCGCGCGGGTCATGCGCCGGCATGAATGCATTTCCGTCGGGCAGCAATAATTTTCCGCCTTCGCCACGTACGGCCTCGGTAATAAGGAATGACTTCGCGCGCGGATGGTAGAGGCAGGTGGGATGGAACTGCATAAATTCCATGTTGGCGACGCTGCAACCGGCACGCCATGCCATCGCGATGCCATCGCCAGTGGACGTATCGGGATTGCTGCTATAGAGATACACCTTCGACGCGCCACCGGTCGCCAGCACGACAAAGCGCGCACCGAATGCCTGCACCTGCCCGCTGTCCTTATCCAGTGCGTACAATCCAACACAGCGGTTTTCTCCACCACGACCGAGCTTGGCGCGCGTAATCAGGTCCACCGCAAGATGATGCTCATAGAGCTGGATGTTTGGATGGCGGCGTACGCGCGCCTCAAGTGTGGTTTCAACCGCGCGGCCGGTTGCATCGGTAACGTGGATTACCCGCCGGTGGCTATGACCACCCTCGCGGGTAAGGTGGTATGTCCCGACGCCGCCTTCGGAAGGTTCACGCGAGAATGCCACCCCTTGATCAATCAGCCAGCGCACCGCAGCCGGTCCGTGCCGGACTACATATTCAACGGTGTCGCGGTGACATAGTCCGGCACCGGCATCCATGGTGTCGGCGATATGCGAGTCGAAAGAATCCTCGGCGCCATTCAGGACCGCCGCAATACCCCCTTGGGCGTAAAGACTTGAACCTTCAGTCAGGGCCTCTTTGGCCAAAATCGCGACCTTGGCGTGATCCGCCAGACGCAGGGCCAACGTCAGTCCGGCGGCGCCGCCGCCGATAATCAATACATCGGTGACCACAATAGGGGGCTGCATAGAGTTAAGTTCGATTCCGAACAACCGAGCGTACAAGTCGGCTTTTAGTTATCCTATCACATGGACGGAACGTTTCTTTCCGGCGGCGGACTAATTACCAGTAATCCGTCCGGGAAGACGTTTCATTTCAAAAAAACTTATTACTAAGAACTTTATAGCCCCGTGGCGGTCAGTTTTAGTAGCTCTAGCGAGAAACCGTATTTTGGTTTTTCGAATCCGGTGAGCTTCAACACTGCCTGGCCATGGAGGTAGAGCAAGGCTTTCCGGATGGCTGAACGTGGTGTGGATGAAAAGTTGGTGCGACGGGTACAGCGCGGCGAAAAGGCGGCGTTTGACCTGCTGGTACTCAAGTACCAACACAAAGTCGCCAAACTCATTTCGCGTTATGTGCGCGATCGACGCGAAGTGGAAGACGTTACCCAGGAAGCCTTTATCAAGGCGTATCGGGCGATTGGCGGATTTCGCGGCGATAGCGCGTTCTATACTTGGTTGTACCGGATTGGCGTGAACACCGCCAAAAACTATCTGGAATCGATTGGCCGGCGCCCGCCGGCCTCGGATATAGAGATGGAAACTGCGGAATTCATTGATGGCGCCGACGGCCTGCGCGAACAGGCTACCCCCGAGCGCCAGCTGTTGACGAATGAGATCGCCACGACCGTGAATCGGGTGATCGACGAACTGCCGGGGGATTTGCGTACCGCGATTACCCTGCGCGAAATCGAAGGCATGAGTTACGAAGAAATCGCCGAGATCATGGATTGTCCGATCGGGACCGTGCGCTCGCGTATTTTTCGTGCACGGGAAGCACTGGATAAAGAACTAAAACCTCTATTGGAACGGTGAGAGGAAACGTTGTGGGGTGTTTATGAAAGAGAAATTGTCAGCGTTCGTCGATAACGAACTCACTGAAGTCGAAGAACAGCGCCTGCTCACGGAATTGAGAAGCGATGAGGAAATGCGAGCGACGTGGGGACGCTACCACGTGGCACGTGCAGCGATGCGTAACGAGCTGGGCGGCTTTGCTTGCGCGGACTTGCGCCGCGCCGTCACTGAAAAAGTCGCGGGTGAACCGCCGCACCAGGCTTCCTATTTCCGTTCGAAAACATTAGCCAAGGCTGTCAGCGGTCTCGCGATTGCGGCGTCCGTGGCAACGATCGCCATCGTCAGCTTGCGGTCGCCGGTGGCACCACCGGCGACCTCCAATTCAATCGTCCAAGCACCGGCGGAGGCGACCGCGGTGACCCAGGTTCGTGATCGCGGTGGTACGCGCGTGCTCACGACCGCAGACACATTGAATTCTTATCTTATGGAGCACAGTGAGTTCGCACCGACGGCCGGCATGTTGCCATACGTACGGTCGGTTAATTACGATAACAACCGATGACCGGGCGTCCGTTACCGCTCCCGGCGTTTTTCCTTTTCGGCCTGTTTTTATCGGCCCCCGCATGGGCCGCGGATGCCGCGCATGAATGGTTGACCAAGATGGCGCGCGCGACGCGCACGCTCGATTACGAGGGCGCATTCGTATACCAGCATGGCTCGCGACTGGAAAGCATTCGCATCATCCACAAAGTCGTTGAAGGCGTGCCGCTGGAACGGCTGGTGTCACTGAACGGCATGCCGCGCGAAATCATTCGCGATGCGCACGAAGTCCGCTGCTATTACCCGGAAGACAACTCGGTCGTCGTGGAGCAACGCCAGACCGACAAACATAAATTCCCGAATCTTCTGCCCGAACCGCCGGATGACGTCGACAGCAATTATGTCGTCGAGCTCGGCCGGTCAGGACGCGTGGCCGGTCACACGACACAACTGGTAATGATTCGACCGCGTGATGGTTATCGTTATGGCTATCAACTCTGGGCGGATCGCGATACCGGCCTGCTGTTAAAGGCCGATCTGGTGGACGAAAAAAATCAGACGCTGGAGCAGTTCCTGTTTACGCAGGTCACTGTCGGCGGACGCATACCACTCACGGCGCTGGCACCGGAAATGGCGCGCGAAGGAATGACCTGGCATCGTGATCTCAGCGAATCGACGCCGGACATGGAACCCACCTGGCAAGCAACCCGGCTACCGAAGGGATTTCGACTGATTGCCCAAATGAAACGCGAAATGCCAATGCACAAAAAACCAGTAGAACATCTTGTGTATTCCGACGGGCTCGCGGTGGTGTCGGTGTTCATCGAAAAACAGGACGCCGACAGCAAAACGATCGTCCAGGGCGCGAATCAGATGGGGGCGGTCAATGTGTACGGTGTCCAGGTAGACGGCCATCACGTTACGACGATCGGCGAAGTGCCGGGAGAAACCGTGGCGCTCATTGGGAGATCGATCGCACGGCGACCTTGATTTTTCTCGTGTCTATACTGTACGGCATGAAAACGCGCGCGCTAAACATTATTGTCACCACGGTTGCGGCGGGATTTGCGTTGGCATCGGCATATGCGGCGGCAGCAGAATTACCCGACTTTACCCGCCTGGTGCGAAACCAGGGCGCCGCGGTGGTGAACATCAGCACCATGCAACGTTCCCGCGTTTCATCCCCGGTAAGCGGGATGGAAACAACCCCGGGAGAATCACCGGGCGATGTGCCATTCAGTCCGTTCGGTGAGATGCCGGATTCCGATGGCACCTCTCTCGGATCCGGATTCATCTTATCCAACGATGGTTTTATCCTGACCTGTGCCCACGTTGTCGAGCAGGCGCGCGAAATCGTCGTGCGTCTTATCGATCGACGCGAATTCAGCGCGCGGCTGGTTGGTATCGACACCCGTAGCGACGTGGCACTGCTTAAGATCGAGGCGAATTCATTGCCGACAGTAGTGATCGGCAATCCACGCAAACTGGAAGTCGGGGAGTGGGTGCTGGCGATCGGCTCGCCCTTCGGCTTCCATCACTCGGCCACCTCCGGCATCGTCTCGGCCAAGGGCCGCAGTCTGCCAAATGAAAATTACACGTCCTTCATCCAGACCGACGTTGCGATCAATCCCGGTAACTCGGGTGGGCCGCTGTTTAACCTGCGTGGGGAAGTCATCGGCGTCAATTCACAGATATACAGTCGCAGCGGTGGCTTCATGGGTGTGTCGTTCGCGATCCCGATCGATCTCGCGATGCGCGTCGGTGAACAATTAAAGCGCGACGGGCGTTTGCGCCGTGGCTGGTTGGGCGTGAGTCCGCAGGAAGTGACACGCAACCTCGCCAATGCCTACGGCCTGGACCGGGCGCGAGGCGCGCTGATCGCCGACATTCTGCCGGATAGCCCGGCGTGGCGTTCGCAATTGCGCGCGGGCGATATCGTGCTCGAATACAACGACAAACAAGTCGACAACGCGTCCGACTTGCCGTTATTCGTTGGGCAAACTCCACCGCTGACGCGCGTTAAAATGCGTGTGTATCGGCGTGGTGCTGGCGCGCGCGAGATTCAGGCCACGGTGGGCGAGCTGCAGGACGAAGCGCCAGAGCCGACATCGATAACGGAAAAATCCCGGCCGGGTCTGGTACTCGCCGAACTGACCGATCGGCAACGGCGTCAGGAAAACATCGCCAATGGCGTGATGGTGGAAAGTGTCGACGTCGCCGGCCGCCAGGCCGGCTTGCGTACGGGTGACATTGTCACCGAGATTGACAGTAAACGCGTCTCGAACGTGGCTGAATTGCGGCGGCAGCTGTCCCAGGTGGCCCCGGGAAAATATGCCGTGCTCCGTATCCATCGCGGCCCGCAAGCATTGTTTATTGCGATTCTGACGGGTGGCTGAGGTCGTCATTTATAGGCAGCGGCAAATCGGGTATCCTACGCCAGCTTGCAAGAATAAAGTTTCGCCAGTAAAACACTGGGCGCCCCATAAGGTGATAACGGGCGCCCTTTTTATATCCGGGCCCAGCCTGCCGACTCAACCCGGGCAACGTCCGCTGGGGCTTTCGCCCCGAATGTACCCATGAGCCAGACGCAAATTCGAAATTTTTCCATCATTGCGCATATCGATCACGGTAAGTCCACGCTGGCCGATCGCTTTATTCAGCATTGTGGTGGGTTGGAAGCACGAGAGATGCAGGCGCAGGTACTCGATTCGATGGACCTCGAGCGCGAACGCGGCATTACCATCAAGGCGCAGAGCGTCGCGCTCGACTACAAGGCCCGCGACGGCAAAGTCTACCGACTGAACATGATCGACACCCCGGGACACGTCGATTTTTCCTACGAAGTATCACGTTCACTGACCGCCTGTGAGGGCGCGCTGCTGGTCGTGGACGCATCCCAGGGGGTGCAGGCACAGACCGTCGCCAACTGCTACACCGCGGCCGAACTCAATCTCGAAATCGTTCCGGTACTGAACAAGATGGATCTGCCGCAGGCCGATCCGGATCGCGTCGGTGCCGAGATCGAAGACATCATTGGCATCGACACCACCGAAGCGATCGCCGTCAGCGCGAAGAGCGGGATGGGTATCCCCGATGTGCTCGAGGCAATTATTCAAAAAATTCCGGCACCCCAGGGCGATCCGGACGCGCCGTTGCAAGCGCTCATCATTGATTCCTGGTTCGACAATTACCTCGGCACCATCTCGCTGGTGCGCGTAAAGCAGGGACGTCTCCGGTTCAAGGAGAAGGTGCGCTTCATGGCCACTGGTGAAGATCACCTGGTCGAGCAGATCGGTATCTTCACCCCCAAGAAAAAGCCGGTCGACCAGCTCGCTGCCGGCGAAGTAGGGTACGTCATCGCCGGTATCAAAGACGTGCGCAGCGCACGCGTCGGTGACACCGTCACGCATACCAATCGCCAGGCTGACAAGCCACTGCCCGGCTTCAAGGAAATCAAACCGCGCGTGTTTGCCGGTCTCTATCCGGTCGAGGCGCACGAGTTCGAGGCCTTCCGCGATGCGCTGGCAAAGCTGCAACTCAACGATGCCTCCCTGCACTATGAACCCGAGACCTCGCAGGCGCTCGGCTTCGGTTTCCGCTGTGGCTTCCTCGGCATGCTGCACATGGAGATCATCCAGGAGCGCCTCGAGCGCGAATATCAGCTCAACCTGATCACCACCGCACCGACCGTGATCTACGAAGTCGTCAGCGGCAACGGCGAGGTGATACTGGTCGATAACCCGGCGAAACTGCCGGACATTTCGGCCATCGAAGAAGTTCGAGAACCGATAATCCGCGCCACCATACTCGTGCCGCAGGAATACGTGGGCAATGTGATTCAGTTGTGCGTCGAACGTCGCGGTGTCCAAAAAGACATGCATTACCACGGGCGTCAGGCGATGATCGTTTACGAATTGCCACTAGCTGAGGTGGTGCTTGATTTCTTCGATCGTCTCAAATCGGTCTCGCGCGGCTATGCCTCGCTCGATTACGACTTTCTCGAATTCCGCCCGGCCGATGTCATCAAACTCGACGTGCTGATCAACGGCGATCGCGTGGACGCGCTTTCGGTGATTGTGCATCGCGACCAGTCGATCTATCGTGGGCGCGACCTGGTCTCGCGACTGCGCGAACTGATCCCGCGACAGATGTTCGATGTCGCGATCCAGGCGGCCATTGGTTCGAAGATTATTTCACGTGAAACGGTAAAGGCGCTGCGCAAGAACGTCACCGCCAAGTGTTATGGTGGTGATATCTCGCGCAAACGCAAACTGCTTGATCGCCAGAAGGAAGGCAAGAAGCGCATGAAGCAACTTGGCACCGTCGAGATTCCGCAGGAGGCGTTTCTCGCGGTATTACGGACGGACGAAAAATGATACTGGATTTCGCATTGGTAATGTTCATCGCCCTGGTCGCCACCGGCATTCTATGGGGACTGGATCGTGCATTTTGGGCCAAGCGCCGTCTTGCTCGCGCCGAGACCCTGTTGCAGGCGGGCAAGCAGGACGAAGCGGCGCAGGCACGGCGCGAGCCAGTTATCGTGGAATACGCGCGCGCGTTTTTCCCGGTCATCCTGATTGTGTTCTTTATCCGCTCGTTTCTGGTTGAGCCATTTCGCATCCCCTCGGGATCGATGATGCCAAATCTGTTCAATGGCGATTTCATTCTGGTGAACAAGTTCAGCTATGGGATACGCCTGCCGGTCGTGAATGCCAAGGCACTCGCCATAGACGACCCGAAGCATGGTGATATCGTGGTATTCCGTTTCCCGGGCGACCCATCGATCAATTACATCAAACGGGTCATTGGCGCTCCTGGGGATCATGTTGTATATAAAAGGAAGCAGCTTTATATCAACGGCAAGCAGATGCAGCAGACTGACCGCCGTCCCTATTTCTCGCCGCATATCGCCGCGACACCGGGAGAGCTGCAACAGGTCACGGAAGTAATTGACGGCAATCGGCACGACATCCTGATTTCGGGAAATGGCGACGACGGTTATATCGAGTTCGATGTACCAAGCGGGCACTATTTCGTGATGGGCGACAACCGCGACCACAGCAATGACAGTCGCTACTGGGGATTCGTACCGGATCAAAACATGGTGGGCAAGGCGTTCCTGATCTGGTTCAGTCTCGATACGGTCAGTCCGGACAAGTGGTTCTGGCAGCGGATTGTCTGGAATCGTATCGGCGACACGATTCATTGAACATAGTGACATTCAATTACGCGAGGGCATGACATGCACAGCAAGCGACAACAGCGGGGAATGACGTTTTGGGGGCTGTCGTTCGTTCTTGGCATTCTGGCGTTTTTTCTCTTCATCCTGTTTAAGTTGATCCCGCCGTACATGGAAGACTTCAAGGTTAGGGGCGCGCTCGATAGCCTGTCTCGACAGGCAGATGTCGGTGGAATGTCCAAGGGCGATATTGCAGAAGCGCTGCGTAAACGTTTCGAAATTGATAACGTCGACTCGATAAAACTCGGTACCGACTTGACCGTCGAGACACGCGGGCGCGCCAAGGTGATCCGCATTCGCTACGACAATGTCGTTCCGGTGCTGGGCAACGTTTCGTTACTGCTTGAGTTCGATCACTCTAAAGAGGTTCGATCGAGTGGTGAATAAGGGGAGCGAAGCGCTCTGCCAACAACTGGTTTATACGTTTCGCGACCCCGCGTTACTGGCGCGTGCGCTCACGCACCGTAGCAAGGCTCCCGACCACAACGAGCGCCTCGAATTTCTTGGCGATTCGGTGCTCAATCTGGTTGTCTCCACGGAGTTGTACAACCGCTTTCCGGAGCTGGACGAGGGAGAACTGACCCGGCTGCGTGCCACCCTGGTGCGCAAACCCACACTCGCCGCGCACGCGCGCGTGCTCGACCTCGGTCAGTATATCGAGCTGGGTGGAGGCGAGCTGAAAAGCGGTGGCTACGACCGCGATTCAATTCTGGCCGATACCCTCGAGGCCGTGCTCGGTGCCATCTACCAGGACGGTGGCCTGGAACAGGCATCGCGCGTGATTCAACTGCTGTATCGGGAAAATTTTGCTGCGCTCGATCCCAGTACGATTCCCAAAGACCCCAAGACCCGGCTGCAGGAATATTTGCAGCAACATTCACTGCTAACGCCGGTTTATCACATCCTCGATGTGAAGGGTGAACCACACAACCAGAATTTCGTGGTTGAATGTAACGTCAGTAGCTTGAACCAAACCGTGAAAGGCGAAGGCAACAGCCGTCGCGCCGCGGAACAACAGGCTGCGCAACGGGCACTTGAACTGCTCGAGCATTCCCGATGAACGATATGTTCCATAGCGGATTGGTAACCTTGTTCGGCCGTCCCAATGTCGGCAAGTCCACGCTGCTCAATCGTCTCGTCGGTGCCAAGGTCAGTATCGTTTCCACCAAACCACAGACCACACGCCACCGGATTCTCGGCATTCGCACCCAGTCCGATCTGCAGGTCGTGTTTGTCGACACACCCGGCCTGACGCGTGATATTCCGCAGCGTATCCATCGTCATATGGGCCGCGCCGCCAGCGGCAGTCTGGAGGGCGTGGATCTCGCGTTATTCGTCGTCACCGCCGATGGCTGGCGTGGCGAAGACGACTATCCGCTGCAGCTGGCGCAACAGGCGTCCTGCCCGGTGGTGCTGGTGATCAACAAAGTCGACCGCGTCAAAGATCGACGCCAATTGTTGCCGTTGATCGAAAAACTTTCGAACAAGATGACATTCGCCGACATCGTCCCGATCTCGGCGAGCAAAGGCGACAATGTCGAGGCGCTGGAAAAATTATGGCCGCGCTATCTGCCGCAACAGCCGCCGATTTACCCGGCCGAGCAACTCACGGACAAGAGTGAGCGTTTCCTGGCAGGGGAGTTGATACGCGAACAGATATTCCGCCGTTACGGCCAGGAAGTGCCGTATTCCACGGCGGTGGAGATTGAAACTTTTAAGGAAGAAAAAGGCCTGCTTCGCATCGGCGCCACCATCTGGGTCGATAAACCGGGACAGAAGCCGATTCTGATCGGCGCCAAGGGCGAGGGATTAAAGACGATCGGACGCAGCGCCCGTCTCGAGATGCAGAAGGCATTTGGCCAAAAAATTTATCTGGAGTTGTGGGTCAAGGTACGTCGCGGCTGGGCCGATAGCGAACAGGCATTGCGCAGCCTCGGTTATGGTCAGGAATAAACATGCGCGTTCAGAATCAACCGGCGTATGTACTTCATACTCGCGATTACAGCGAGACCAGTCTGATACTGGAAATATATTCGTCGCGTCACGGGCGCTTGGGATTGCTTGCCAAAGGCGCGCGCCGACCAAGCAGTCGCGTGCGTGGCCTGCTGAAACCGTTTCAACCGCTGTTGCTGTCGTGGAGCGGCCGTGGCGAATTGCCGATACTGACTGCCGCGGAACCGGATGGCGAAACCACATTGCTCAGCGGCCCGGCGCTTTATTGCGGTTTCTATCTCAACGAACTGCTGATGCACTTGTTACATCGTGACGATCCACACGAGGCGCTTTTTGCTGCATATCGGGAAGCGCTCATCACACTCACGGGTGCCACCCGGGCGGAATCTGTATTACGTTTGTTTGAGAAGCGACTCCTCGGTGAAATAGGTTATGGACTGGTGCTCGATCGCGATGTCGACGACAAGGCCCCGATCGACGCCGATACCTGGTACGACTATATCCCGGAACGCGGCCCCGTCCGTTTTGCCCATCCGGATACCACGCGCGCGCAGGGTATCCTCGTGCGCGGCGCGAGCCTGATGGCACTCGCGAGTGACGCCCTTGACGGACCTGACACATTGCGTGAGATCAAGCGGTTGATGCGCGCGATACTCGCGCGTTATCTCGGCGACAAGCCGCTGCACAGCCGCAAGCTGTTTCACGGCGCAACACCACGCAGGTCAGAAACAACGGCGGAGGTAAATGAATGATCGGGCTTGGCGTCAATATCGATCATATTGCCACCCTGCGTCAGGCGCGCGGCACGCCATATCCGGACCCGGTGCAAGCCGCGCTGGATGCGGAACAAGCCGGGGCCGATGCGATCACGGTGCACCTGCGCGAGGATCGCCGGCACATCCAGGATCGCGACGTTGAATTGATCCGACGCACGCTCGCGACGCGACTGAATCTTGAAATGGCGGTCACCGACGAAATGGTCGACATCGCGCGGCGACTGCGTCCGCACGATTGTTGCCTGGTACCCGAACGCCGCCAGGAACTAACGACCGAGGGCGGTCTCGATGTGGTTACGCATTTCAAACGCATTGCCACCATCTGCACAACGCTCACCGACACCGGTAGCCGTGTATCGCTTTTCATCGACGCCGATCCGGCGCAAATTGAGGCCGCTGCAAAAGCGGGCGCGCCGGTAATTGAAATTCATACCGGCCATTACGCCAATGCCGCTACCGACGAGCAGCGTGCCACGGAGCTGGCAAAAATTGAGCGGGCAGTAAACCTCGGCCTCGATCTTAAATTGCGTATCAACGCCGGGCACGGGCTGCATTACCGCAACGTACAGGCGATCGCCGCGATCCCGGGCTTTAGCGAACTCAATATCGGCCACGCGATCGTCGCACGCGCGTTGTTTACCGGCCTTCAAGGCGCGGTGCGTGAGATGAAGCGTCTGATGTATGAGGCGGCGCCGCGGTGATTTTCGGCATCGGCACCGACATCGTGCGTGTAGCGCGCATGCAGCAAAATCTCGACCGCTACGGTGAGCGCTTCGCCGAACGCATTCTCACCGACAATGAGCTCATTGAGTTCCGTAACGTCAACAAACGCGCCCATTTTCTGGCCAAGCGTTTCGCGGCCAAGGAAGCGGCGGTAAAGGCCCTCGGTACCGGTTTCAACCATGGCATTCACCTGCGCGAGATCAGCGTCGGGCATGACGATCAGGGCAAACCATTGCTGGAGTTCAACGGTCGCGCGCTTGAATTCATGCGTGAAAAGAAGGTCGCTTTCTCGCACTTGAGCCTCTCGGACGAGGCCGACCACGCGGTGGCGTTCGTTACGCTCGAAACAGCGGAATGACAATGTCGTGCGGAAACGCGCGCTAAAATTCCGCTATTGACCGGTATCAACCCCTGCCAGTAGCATACGCGCCCTCAATTCCCTGGTAGCTCAGTCGGTAGAGCAGGTGACTGTTAATCACCGGGTCGGCGGTTCGAGTCCGTCCCAGGGAGCCATTTTCTTCTTTATTATTTCCTCGCTACGAGCAGCGCTCCAGCCCTTCGTCGGTTCTGCCATCGGGAGGCGTGTTCGACACGCGCGCACGCCCGCTGTTGGAAACAATTACATAGCGTGCCCGTCCGGTCCCGCGCGGATCGCAAAAAGTGAAAGTAAGGTTCGTACCGGACGCAAATCCGGTCGGCTGATATACCACGTGCGAGCGATTGCGTGAGGATTTGATGCTGAGCATTTTTGGCGTCGGCGAATAAATTCGAATCATCGGGTCGTTGGTATCGGGTTCACGATTGCCATCGGTATCGACGAATAGCAACATTCCGCGGTGCCACCACGTGTAGTCACCCGCGGCATCACAGCGTCGACCGTCTGCGCTCGGACATACCACCGTCTCCTGACCACGCCGGATTGCCTCACTGCGTGCCAGATTGAGTTGCCCGATCAGCGCGTTGATCTCCGTGCTCTGAGAGGTGCTATGCACGACTTGTGAGAATCCGGCGCCGACGATCATCAGCCCACTGAAAATTCCCAGCGCCATCAGAAGATCGTACAAAGAAAACCCGCGCGAACGGTTGCGCCCGACAACGGGCATGGGCCTGCATGGATACTGAAAATAAGGGAAACGGTTCATCCTTGTTTTTCTCCCGGGCTGCTGGGTTCACTTCCTGCGAGCGGTGATTTTGCCCAAACAAAAATCGAGCGCAAGAGGCACTAAGGTGCCACACCGGGATTCACGGGTTGGATAAACAGCGGGAAAGCGGACGCGGTGCAACCGCGTCCGGTGATTATTTTCTAGGAACGACGACCGAGCACTTTTTCGATGCGATCCAGCGCGTTGTCGAGGTTAGTCATGGACGTCGCATACGACAGCCGCTGATAGCCTTCGGCACCAAAGGCCGAACCCGGCACCATCGCAACACCAACCGTGTTCAACACATGTTCGGCAAATGCGACGTCGTTCGCCATGCCGCTGGCGGCAATCGCCTCGCGGAAATCTGGAAACGCATAGAACGCACCTTGGGCGGGCAGGCAATGTACGCCACGGATTCGATTCAGGCGCGCCACGACATGATCGTGACGCTCCTTGAACGCCTTCAGCATCGGTTGGATGCAATCCTGACTGCCGTTTAGCGCGGCCTCGGCCGCTACCTGAGCAATCGACGTCGGGTTCGACGTGCTCTGCGACTGGATATTCTTCATCGCCGTCATCAGCGGCTTCGGGCCGGCAGCATAACCGATGCGCCAACCGGTCATCGCATAGGCCTTCGATACACCATTCAACACGATCGTGCGCTCGGTCAGATCCGGACAGACATTGAGAATGTTGCTGTACGGCTCGTCCGCCCACAGGATGTGCTCGTACATATCGTCGGTGGCGATCAACACCTGCGGATGTTTGCGCAGCACCGCGCCCAGGGCCTCGAGGTCTTTCTTGGTATACGCGACGCCGGTCGGGTTCGACGGACTGTTAATAACGAAGAGCTTGGTCTTCGGTGTGATCGCACGCTCGAGTTGCTCGGCGGTGATCTTGAAACCCTGCTCGATACCGGCGTAAACGATCACCGGTTTGCCATCGGCGAGCAACACCATGTCGGGGTAGGACACCCAATACGGCGCCGGGATGATGACTTCGTCGCCGGCATCGAGAAACGCCTGCGCCAGGTTGAAGAAGCTCTGCTTGCCGCCGACCGAGACCAGAATCTGGTCGGCCGCATAATCGAGTCCGTTATCGCGCTTGAACTTGGCGATAATGGCCTTCTTCAGCGATGGAATACCATCAACGGCGGTGTACTTGGTGAAGCCGTCGTTGATCGCACGAACCGCAGCTTCCTTAATATGTGCCGGCGTATCGAAATCCGGCTCACCGGCACCGAGGCCGATGACATCCTTGCCCTCAGCCTTCAGTTCTTTGGCACGGGCATCGACGGCGAGGGTAGGGGAAGGCTTGATACGTTGAACGCGGCCAGACAGGCAAATACTGAACAAAACAAATCCTCCAGATAAATGTCAAAATTGGGATCGCAGAGCTACGGTATATTACCGGGAACATTCATGGAAAACGAGCGATGAGCCACGCGTTTGAACTGGTAAGCCCGTTTGCGCCGGCGGGCGATCAGCCGCAGGCTATTTCGGCGTTGCTCGAAGGTTTGCGCAACGGCCTCGCTTCCCAGACCCTGCTGGGCGTGACCGGCTCGGGCAAGACCTTCGCGATTGCCAACGTGATTCAGTCAGTGCAACGACCAACGCTGGTGCTGGCACCGAACAAGACGCTCGCCGCGCAACTGTATTCCGAGTTCCGCGATTTCTTTCCCAAGAACGCGGTCGAGTATTTCGTTTCCTATTACGACTATTACCAACCCGAGGCCTATGTGCCCTCGAGCGATACCTTTATTGAAAAGGACGCCGCCATCAACGAACAGATCGAGCAGATGCGGCTATCGGCGACCAAGGCGCTGCTGGAGCGGCCCGATGCGATCATCGTCGCCACGGTATCGGCGATCTACGGTTTGGGCGACGTCGATGCCTACCACAGCATGATCCTGCATCTGCGCACGCATACCGAGATGGATCAGCGCGCGATCCTCAAGCGCCTGGCCGAGATGCAGTACACGCGCAACGACTATGAGCTGCATCGCGCGACGTTCCGCGTGCATGGGGATGTCATCGATATCTTCCCGGCCGAGTCCGAGCGCCTTGCGATCCGGGTTGAACTCTTTGGGGACATGATCGAAAACCTGTCCGAATTCGATCCGCTGACGGGCGAAGTCGTGAACCGGCTCACACGCGCGACGGTTTATCCGAAGAGCCACTACGTCACGCCGCGCGAGACCATCATCGGTGTGCTCGATGCCATCAAGCAAGAGATGCGCGAGCGCGTCGCCGAGTTTCGCACTCAGGACAAGCTCGTCGAGGCTCAGCGTCTCGAGCAACGCACGCTCTACGATCTGGAGATGATGCGCGAACTCGGCTATTGCAGCGGCATCGAAAATTACTCGCGCTACCTCTCGGGTCGCAAGGCCGGTGAGCCGCCGCCGACGCTGATCGACTATCTGCCCAAGGACGCGCTGCTCGTCATCGACGAGAGTCACGTGACCGTGCCGCAGCTTGGCGGCATGTATCGCGGCGATCGCTCGCGCAAGGAGACGCTGGTCCAGTACGGCTTCCGGCTGCCCTCGGCGCTCGATAATCGGCCGTTGCGGTTCGATGAATTCGAGCAACTGATGCCGCAAACCATTTTTGTGTCAGCGACGCCGGGACCGTATGAACTGACTCGTTGCGGCGGCGTGGTGATTGACCAGGTCGTGCGCCCGACCGGTCTGGTCGACCCGCAGATTGAAATCCGGCCGGCGACGTCGCAGGTCGACGATCTGCTGTCCGAGATTCGCACCCGCGTCCGGGTCGGAGAACGCGTGCTCGTGACCACGCTCACCAAACGCATGGCCGAAGACCTTACCGAATATTTCGATGAGCATGATGTGAAGGTGCGCTACCTGCACGCGGACATCGAAACCGTCGAGCGCGTCGAAATCATTCGCGACCTGCGCCTCGGCACGTTCGATGTACTGATCGGCATCAATCTGCTGCGCGAAGGTCTCGACCTGCCGGAGGTCTCGCTGGTCGCGATTCTCGATGCCGACAAGGAAGGCTTCCTGCGCTCGACGCGCTCGCTGATCCAGACCATCGGGCGCGCCGCCAGGCACGTGAACGGCAAGGCGATCCTCTATGCCGACAGAATCACAGCGTCGATGCGTACTGCGATTGACGAAACCGAGCGCCGGCGCCAGAAGCAGCAGGCCTACAACGAGGCCCACGGCATCACGCCCCTGAGCGTAATCAAGGCAGTCAAAGACATTATCGAAGGCGCGCGCCCGGAACCGACCTCGGTTCGGCGCGCGCCATCCGAACGTGGCAGCTACCTCGAAGCTGCCGAGGCAGCGGCGGAGTACGCCGCACTTGCACCGGATGCGCTCGGAAAATTACTCGCGCGCATGGAGAAGGATATGTATCAACACGCGCGCAACCTGGAATTCGAGCAAGCGGCAGCTCTGCGCGACAAGATCCACACGATCCGGGAACGCAATTTTGGCCTGATCCAGGGTGGACTGGCCGCGGAGGCGAGTACCCGCCGGCCACCGCGGAAGCGCAAGTAGCTTCGGGCCGACAAACTTGGAGCGCGCGGCGACTTATGCTATTTTGCGCCGCCTTTAGAGTCTTCCAGGCGCGTAGCTCAGTGGTAGAGCACTACCTTGACATGGTAGTGGTCGGTGGTTCGATCCCACTCGCGCCTACCAATGTAAACTTGAGACCGCGCGTAGCGCGCTCGGCTCGCCTCCCTCTCCCATAGGGAGAGGGAATGAGGGGGAGGGGAGAAGGATTGTAGTTTTTTGTTCACGCGGCCGTTCGTAGAGGTCGCCACTGGATCGTCCTGATATGCCAGCCATCACACTTCCCGACGGCAGCCGCCGTGAGTATCCGAATCCCGTTACGGTTGCCGAGATTGCCGCCAGCATTGGCGCGGGCCTAGCCAGGGCCGCGCTTGCCGGCAAGGTTAATGGCAAACTGGTGGACACCTCGCACATCGTTGCCGAGGACGCTGCCGTCACCATCGTGACCGAGCGCGATCCCGACGGCGTGGAAGTCCTGCGTCACTCGACCGCGCATCTGCTCGCGCAGGCGGTGAAAGAACTCTTCCCCGAAGCGCAGGTAACGATCGGTCCGGTCATTGAAGACGGCTTCTATTACGACTTCGCGTTCAAGCGCGGCTTCACCGAGGAAGACCTGGCGAAGATCGAAGAGCGCATGCGCGATATCGTCAAGCGCAACTACACCGTGCAGCGCACGGTGATGGCACGCGATGAGGCGGTAAAGTTCTTCCGCGGCATCGGCGAAGAGTACAAGGCGCAAATCATCGAAGGCATTCCGGCCAACGAAGATCTCTCGCTGTATCGCCAGGGCGAGTTCGTCGACCTCTGCCGTGGCCCGCATGTACCGGCGACCGGCAAGCTGCGCGCCTTCAAACTGATGAAGGTCGCCGGTGCCTATTGGCGCGGGGACTCGAAAAACGAAATGCTCGCGCGTATCTACGGCACCGCGTGGGCGAACGACGAGCAACTCAAGGCCTACCTGCACCGGATAGAAGAGGCCGAGAAGCGCGACCACCGCAAGATCGGCCGCAGCCTCGACCTGTTTCACTTCCAGGAAGAAGCGCCGGGCATGGTGTTCTGGCACGAACGCGGCTGGCGTCTGTACCAGAACATCGTGCAGTACATGGCCGAACTCTGGCGTCACAACGGTTACCGCGAGATCCGCACGCCGCAGCTCGTGGATCGTTCGCTATGGGAGAAATCCGGCCACTGGGAGAAATTCCACGCGGATATGTTCGTGACCGAGTCGGAGAAGCGGCTGTACGCGGTAAAGCCGATGAACTGTCCGTGCCATATCCAGATATACAACCAGGGTCTCAAAAGCTACCGCGACCTGCCACTACGGCTGGCCGAGTTTGGCTCATGCCACCGCAACGAACAGTCGGGGGCGCTGCACGGGCTGATGCGCGTACGCGGGTTCGTGCAGGATGACGCGCACATCTTCTGCACCGAGAACCAGATTCAGACCGAGGTCTCGGCGTTCATCGACATGCTGCACAAGGTGTACGCCGACTTTGGCTTCAAGGACCTTAGCTACAAGCTCTCAACCCGTCCCGCGAACCGGATCGGTTCCGACGAGGCCTGGGACAAGGCCGAGCACGCGCTCGAGCAGGCGCTCAACAGCCGCGAGCTGCCGTGGCAGCTGCAACCCGGTGAGGGTGCTTTCTATGGCCCCAAGATCGAGTTCACGCTGAAGGACTCGATTGGGCGACTGTGGCAATGCGGAACGATCCAGGTCGACTTCTCCATGCCGGGACGGCTCGGCGCGCATTACATTGCCGAGGACGGCTCAAAACAGATCCCGGTGATGCTGCATCGAGCGGTTTTTGGCTCACTGGAGCGGTTTATAGGCATTCTGATCGAAGAATATTCGGGTTCGTTCCCAGCCTGGCTGGCCCCGGTCCAGGCAACCGTCCTGACGATTACCGACGGCCAGGCCGATTACGCTCGGGAAGTGACCAAAACCCTCAGTAATCTCGGTCTGCGGGTCGAGAATGACTTGAGAAACGAGAAAATCGGCTTTAAAATTCGCGAACATACGTTACAGCGCATTCCCTACCTGCTGGTCATCGGCAAAAAGGAAGCGCAAGACGGTACCGTCGCCGTGCGCACGCGTAAGGGTGAGGATCTGGGGGCCATGCCGGTCGAGGCGTTCGCCGCCAAACTGACCCAGGAGATTGCGAGCCGCGGCGCTTTTATTTCGTCTTAAGATATTTCGGAGGGTAGTTAACATCTCTACGTCTAAAGAAGTTCGGATCAACGGGCGGATCAACGCACCCAAAGTGCGACTGATCGGCAGTGATGGCCAACAGGTTGGGATCGTCGCGATAAACGAGGCGTTACGCGCGGCAGAGGAGGCCGGACTCGATCTGGTCGAGATATCCCCTCAGGCAGTGCCGCCAGTGTGCCGCGTGATGGACTTCGGAAAGTTTCAGTACGAAGAGAGCAAACGTCGCCACGCTGCCAAGCGCAAGCAGAAGCAGATCCAGGTCAAGGAAATAAAATTCCGTCCCGGTACCGATATCGGCGACTACCAGACCAAGCTGCGCAATCTGATGAAATTCCTGGAGAGCGGAGACAAGGCCAAGATCACGCTGCGTTTCCGTGGACGCGAAATGGCGCACCAGGAACTCGGCATGGAAATGCTGAAACGCATTGAACACGATTTGAAAGATTACGGGGTTGTCGAGGCGCATCCGCGGCTCGAAGGCCGCCAGATGGTGATGATCCTGGGGCCCAGCGTGAAACGCAGCGGAAGTGCCGCGCCGAAAGAAGCAGCAAAGGAAGCACCGAAAGAAAACAAGGCGCCGCCAAAAGAAAAAGTGAGCGGCGCGTCGTAATTAGTTTCGCACAGTTTCATCTACGCTTTCGGGGGCTACGTGGTGCCTCCGAGGCATTAAAATAGGAGTTAAAACCATGCCGAAGTTGAAAACCAATCGAGGCGCTGCCAAGCGCTTCAAAAAGACTGCGAGCGGTACATATAAGCACGGGCAGTCGCACAAGCGTCATATCCTCACCAAGAAGAGCTCAAAGCGTAAACGCCAGCTGCGTCCAGTCAGAGTTGTACACGACACCGACGTCGCCCGTATTCGCCAGATGCTTCCTAACGGTTAAGAGGAGAAAACCATGCCACGTGTAAAACGCGGAGTTACTTCGCACGCGCGCCACAAGCGCACGCTCAAACGCGCCAAGGGTTATTACAACGCCCGGCGTAAACTGATCAAGACCGCCAAGCAGGCGGTGATGAAAGCGGGGCAGTACGCCTACCGCGATCGTCGCGTCAAGAAGCGCGAGTTCCGCGCGCTCTGGATCACGCGCATCAATGCCGCCGCACGCGAATGCGGATTGTCGTACAGCCGGTTCATGAATGGATTGCTGAAGGCATCCATCGAGGTTGATCGCAAGGTCCTCGCGGATCTGGCGGTGCACGACAAGAAGGCGTTTGCGGTGCTTGCTGAACGCGCGAAACACGCACTCGCTAACGCCTAGTTTTATAAAGTTACGCGGAAAAGAGAAAGGCCACCGGGCCTTTCTCTTTACGCCCACTCCGGTGACGTTGCCGTGAACGGAACCAGCTTACTCGAGAACCAGATTGCCGGGTTGCTTGCCGAGGCCGAAGCTGCGCTGACGGTAGCAACGAATGTTGCCACGCTCGAAGAAATCCGGGTTCGCTATCTTGGCAAGAAGGGACTTCTCACCGACCAGCTGAAAAACCTCGGCACCCTTGCGCCCGAGGAACGTCCGCTCGCTGGCAAGCTCGTCAACGACGCCAAAGAACGACTGCAGACCAGACTCGCGGAACGCAAACACGCGCTCGAGTCTTCGGTCCGTGCGCAGCAACTCTCCGCCGAACACATTGATGTGACATTGCCCGGTCGCGGTGTGCGCCTGGGTGGCTTGCATCCGATCACGCGTACGCTGGAGCGTCTGGAGAGCATTCTCACCGGCATGGGCTTCGCAACCGCCGACGGCCCCGAGGTCGAGGATGACTACCACAACTTCGAAGCGCTCAATATTCCATCGAATCATCCGGCGCGCGCGATGCACGATACGTTTTACTTTGATGCCCACCGCTTGCTGCGCACACATACATCTCCGGTGCAGATTCGTTACATGGAAACGCACAAACCGCCGCTGCGCATCATCGCCAGTGGGCGCGTTTATCGTTGCGATTCGGATGTCACGCATACGCCGATGTTCCACCAGATTGAAGGCTTGCTGGTAGATGAGCAGGTGACCTTTGCCGATCTGAAAGGCCTGCTAGCCAATTTTCTCGAAGAGTTTTTCGAAGCGGCGCTCAAGGTGCGCTTCCGGCCGTCGCATTTCCCGTTCACTGAACCATCGGCCGAAGCCGATATCAGCTGTGTAATCTGTAATGCCAAGGGCTGCCGCGTGTGCAAGAACACCGGTTGGCTCGAAGTGCTCGGTTGCGGCATGGTGCACCCCGAAGTATTTCGCCACGTCGGCATCGACAGCGAGCGCTGGCTCGGCTTCGCGTTCGGCCTCGGCGTCGAACGCCTGGCGATGCTGCGTTACGGCGTGAACGACCTGCGCCTGTTTTATGAAAACGACCTGCGCTTCCTGCAACAGTTCCGATGAAAATCAGCGAAAAATGGTTGCGTGAGTGGGTAAGTCCGCGGCTCGATACCGCGGCCCTGGCCGAACGCCTGACGATGGCGGGAATCGAGGTTGGCTCGGTCACTCGCGCTGCCGCCACACTCGATCACATCGTCGTCGGTGAAATACATGCGATCACAGCCCACCCGTCAGCCGATCGTCTGCGCATCTGCGAAGTTAAGCTCGGAAAAAATAACAAACCGCTCGCGATCGTCTGTGGGGCCGCGAATGCGCGCATCGGCATGAAGGCGCCGTTGGCACTACCGGGTGCCACCTTGCCCAATGGCACTCGCATCCAGGCCACCGACGTTCGAGGTGTCGCCTCCGCGGGCATGCTGTGCTCGGCGTCGGAGTTAGGGCTGGAAGAAAACTCTGACGGCCTGCTCGATCTCGGTGCCGATGCAAAACCCGGTGCCAGCATTGCCGATGCACTCGATCTCGACGATTCAGTCATGGAAGTCGAGCTCACGCCCAACCGCGGCGATTGCCTGAGCGTGCGCGGTCTGGCACGTGAAGTGGCGGCGCTGACGGGCACCAAACTCGCGAGCCCGCGTCTGCGGCCAGCAAAAGCAAAGTCGCGCCGGCGTCTCGATGTAAAACTCGAGGCCACTGCCGATTGCCCGCACTATGCCGGCCGCGTGATCGAGGGCATCAATCCCGACGCAGTCACACCACTATGGATGCGCGAACGCCTGCGGCGTGCAGGCCAACGTTGCATTCATCCGGTCGTCGACGTCACCAACTACGTGATGCTGGAATTGGGTCAACCGATGCATGGGTTCGATCTCGACCGGCTTCACGGAAAAATCGTCGTACGTCAGGTGCAGGGGAAGGAATCGGTGCCGTTGCTCGATGGAAACACCATCGAGGCCGGGAAGGGTACATTGCTGATCGCCGATGCACGCGGCCCAGTCGCGCTGGCGGGCATCATGGGTGGGCGCGATTCCGCGGTGGGTACGAGTACCAAAAATATATTCCTCGAGAGCGCTTACTTTCGCCCCGAATCGATTGCCGGCCGGGCGCGCACACTCGGGATACAAACCGAATCGTCGCATCGCTTCGAGCGCGGCGTAGACGCGGCGCTTCAGCGTGAAGCGCTGGAACGGGCGACCGAGCTGCTGTCGAAGATTGTCGGCGGGAAAGCGGGACCGGTGGTAGAACGCACCGCGACGCCACAACTGCCTAAATTCAAACCGATCGTGCTGCGCGCAGCGCGCGTAGAACGTATTCTTGGAACGGCACTAACGCCCAAACAGATCAGCGCGATTCTGGTTCGCCTCGGCATGCGCGTCACCGGCGCCGGCAAAAACATGCGCGTGCTGCCGCCATCGTGGCGATTCGATATCCGCCGCGAGATCGATCTGATCGAAGAACTCGCGCGCGTACACGGCTATGACAAATTACCGAGCACCCGTCCACGCATGGCAATGACGGCTCCGCCGATGCCGGAAGGGCGCGTCAGCGAATCGCGCCTGCGGGCGGTCCTGGTGGATCGGGATTACCAGGAAGTCATTACCTATAGTTTCGTCGATCCAAAACTGCAGACGCTACTCGATCCCGTCACGGCACCGCTGACGCTCGCGAACCCGATCAGCGCTGACATGGCCGCGATGCGGACCACGCTGTGGCCGGGGCTGATTCAGACCATTCTGTATAACCAGAATCGTCAGCAGATACGCGCACGCGTGTTCGAAATCGGTTGTCGTTTCATACCGGCGGCCGGCGACCTGCGCCAGGAACCTTGCCTGGCCGGCGCGGTTACCGGCGCTGCGCACGCGGAACAATGGGGTATACCTGGACGCGAAGCGGACTTTTTCGATGCCAAGGCCGATCTCGAGGCGTTATTCACCCTGACCGGCCGCCACAAGGAATTTCATTTCAAATCGACAGACCATCCGGTATTGCACCCGGGCCAATCGGCGCAGATTGTTCTGGGAGACAAGACGGTCGGATACCTGGGCGCGCTGCATCCCACCCTCCAGACCAAGCTCGGCCTTGACCGGCGCGTGATTCTTTTCGAGATTGTCGCGGCGGCATTGAGGCAGGCCAAAATACCTGCGTTCCGCGAGATTTCAAAATTCCCGGCACTGCGCCGTGACTTGGCATTAATAGTGTCGGACGCAACTTCATCTGAAATGGTGCTGGAAAGCGTCGCGAAAGTGGCTGGGAAATTGCTGGTAAACCTTGAGCTGTTTGATGAGTATCGCGGCAAAGGTATTGATTCCGGAAGAAAAAGTCTGGCTTTGGGCTTGACCTTACAGGACTCTTCGCGCACTCTTAAGGAGGATGAAGTAGACGCTGTAATTGCGCGCGTAATTTCGGCCTTGCAGACGGAGCTAGAGGCCCAGTTACGGGGTTAGACCGGCCAGCTAACTGGCACACAACAAATATGGGAATTCAAGGGCAATGGCGCTGACCAAAGCAGACTTGGCGGAAGCTCTGTTCAATGAACTGGGCCTGAACAAGCGGGAGGCAAAAGAGTTTGTCGAGCTGTTTTTCGATAAAGTCCGTGCCGCATTGGCTGAAGGCCACCACGTGAAGCTGTCCGGTTTCGGTAATTTCACCCTCCGCAGCAAGAACCCGCGGCCGGGCCGAAATCCCAAGACCGGTGAAGAGATCCCGATCACCGCACGGCGGGTCGTTACCTTCCGCGCCAGCCACAAGCTCAAGGAACGGGTCGAAGAAAACGCCCGTCTGCACGGCGACAAGATTCGCAAGCAGGTAGAAGCGAATGCTTGATCCGGCCGAGAACCACGAACTTCCTCCGATCCCCGGCAAGCGTTACTTCACCATCGGTGAAGTAAGCGACCTGTGTTCGGTAAAACCGCATGTGTTGCGTTACTGGGAACAGGAGTTCCCGCAACTCAAGCCAGTCAAGCGTCGTGGCAACCGCCGTTACTACCAGCGTCATGACGTGGTATTGATCCGCCAGATCCGCAGTCTGCTGTACGTCGAGGGATTCACCATCAGTGGCGCACGCAACAAGCTCGCTCTGGAACACCCGGCGCCGGGCGATGTCGAACGTCGGCAGGCGATCAAGGCGCTCATCGGTGAGCTCGAAGACGTGCTCGCGATGCTGAACCAGCGCTGATATTCGTAGTTCATTCGTTTTTATTCGCAACCCTTCTTCGGGTATCATGGCGGCCCCGCGAGACGCCTTGGCGCTTCGCAGTCATTCGGGGCGTAGCGCAGCCTGGTAGCGCACCACCTTGGGGTGGTGGTGGTCGGAGGTTCAAATCCTCTCGCCCCGACCAATTTTAGATTCACCCCTTATCGCTTAAAAATACACGCGAGCGCACCGGACATCTTTCCTGTCGTGACCATCGTATGCGCATCCTGCTAAGCAACGACGACGGTTATCTTGCCCGCGGGCTCGCGGTATTGGCCCGCGCCCTGCAACCCCTGGGGCAGCTCGATGTCGTCGCGCCGGAACGTAATCGCAGCGGCGCCAGTAATTCTCTTACCCTCGATCGACCGCTGCGTGTCAAACAAGGCGAAAACGGTTTTCATTATGTAGACGGCACACCCACCGACTGTGTCCATCTCGCGATTACCGGATTGATGGAACATCATCCCGACATGGTCATCGCCGGCATCAACCACGGCGCCAATCTCGGTGACGATGTGCTGTATTCGGGCACCGTGGCGGCGGCCATGGAAGGACGGTTTCTCGGCGTACCGGCGATCGCCGTGTCACTGACGAGTCACACCGGTACCCACTTCGAAACCGCGGCCGAGATCGTCGTGCAGCTGGTCAAGCGCCTGCTACACGAACCGCTGCCGGTCGATACGATTCTAAACGTCAACGTGCCGGACCTGCCACGCGCGGAAATCGTCGGCATCGAAGCCACGCGCCTCGGGCATCGTCACCAGGCCGAGGCGATGATCCGTGCCGCCGACCCACATGGAAATCCGGTGTACTGGGTCGGTGCGCCCGGCCTGGAAGCAGACGCCGGACCGGGCACCGACTTCGACGCCGTGCGTCGTCACTGCGTCTCGATTACCCCTTTGCATGTGGATTTGACCCGTTATACTGCGCTCGACCACGTCGCCTCCTGGCTAAAAAAGCTTTAAGTGAACGCCCACATGCGCGGTATCGGTATGACGTCCCAGCGCACACGCGAGCGATTGATTCAGCGTTTGCGTGAGGAAGGTATTCGCGACGAACGCGTGCTCGAGGCGATCCGCAACGTCCCACGCCATCTGTTTATCGACGAAGCCATGGCCTCGCGCGCGTACGAAGACACCGCGCTGCCAATCGGTTTCGGTCAGACGATCTCGCAACCCTTCATTGTGGCGATGATGACGCAGACATTACTCGCCGCCGGCACACCCAAAAAAGTACTCGAGATCGGCACTGGCTCGGCATACCAGACGGCCGTCCTCGCGGGCCTCGTTCCCGAAATCTACAGCGTCGAACGCCTGGCACCGCTGTTCCAGCTCGCGCACAAACGCATGCGGCAACTCAATTGTCGTAACGTGCGTTTACGACTCGGCGATGGCACTCTCGGTTGGCCGGAGCACGCGCCCTACGACGGCATTCTGGTCACCGCCGCGCCGACGGAGATCCCACCGGCGTTGCTCGAACAGTTGGCCGTGGGCGGGCGCATGATCGTGCCGGTCGGCGCACAGGGACGCCAGGAGTTACAGCTCGTGCAACGAACCGATAAGGGGTTTACGCACGAGTCCCTGGAATTGGTCAGCTTCGTACCGTTAGTGCGCGGGTAGGGTGGGCGGCCTGGAACCGCATAACGATCAACGCTACCAGCGCGCTGGCGTCTGGTTCGGCGTCGCACTCGTCGCACTCGGCATGCTTGCCTGCGCCCACCGCGGCCCGGCGCCGGTGAGTGAAAAGAGCAAACCGCTGCGGCAACCGGAAACGGAATACCGCGAGGTCATCGCTGGCGATACGCTTTATAGCATCGCGTGGGAATCCGGGCGTGACTACCGCGAGCTCGCGAGCTGGAACAATATTTCCCCACCGTACACTATCCGGCGCGGGCAGAAGATCCGTTTGTATCCGCCGGCCGCGGCAATGACGACCACCGCGGCAACCACCACGACGATCGCGAAGCCGGCGCCGGCATCTGGTTCGCACACAGTACAAAAGGGCGAAACCCTCTTCAGCATTGCCACACGCTACGACGTTACCGTCGCCGATCTTGCGGCATGGAACGAACTCCCGGCACCGTACACGCTTAAACCGGGTCAAACCTTGAACATGTCGGCGCCGACGGAACGCGTGGTTAAGCAAGAACGCAAACGCGAAGAACAAAAACCGGCACCTAAAAAAGAAGCCGCCGCGACACCGACCGCCGCACCCACCGCTGCCACGCCATCCACGATCAAGACAACGGCCGCATCAGTCGGGCCGTGGGCATGGCCGACCGACGGAAATCTTTTGGCACGTTCAAGTGGCAGTGCGTCGAAAGGCATCGACATTGCTGGCAAACCGGGCCAATCAATTGTTGCGGCCGCACCCGGCACCGTGGTCTATCAGGGTAGTGGACTGCGCGGATACGGACAGCTTATTATCATCAAGCACGACACCGAATTTTTAAGTGCGTACGCTCATTGCGACAAAATTGTCGTCAGCGAAGGGAATGTGATAAAACGCGGTCAGAAAATTGCCGAGATGGGCAGCACTGGAACCGATCGCGTGAAATTGCATTTCGAAATCCGACACCGCGGCACGCCCGTGGATCCGCTTGATTTTCTTTCCAAGAAATAACCGCAATGCCTCCGCGAAAGCCTAAAACAGCAGCCAAGAAGACCATAAAAAAAGGCGCGCGCCAAAAGGCGGCGGTCAAGTCTCCCGAGATCGACGAGGCCGAAACAGAGACCGTTGTCGCGAATGATACCGACGACGAGACCAGCGAATCCGGTTTCGCCGCGGAGAAACGCGAGGTCGAAACCGAAACCCAATCCGAAAAACCTGCGGCCGGCGAGTATTACTCCCAGGCCGATGCCACTCGTCTGTACCTGAAAGAAATCGGCTTCTCGTCGCTGTTGACGGCGCAGGAGGAAGTCCACTTTGCGCGCAAGGCGCAAAAGGGCGACGAGGCCGCGCGCAAGCGCATGATTGAGAGCAACTTGCGGCTGGTAGTAAAGATCGCAAGACGTTACATGAACCGCGGGCTGTCGCTGCTCGACCTCATCGAGGAGGGCAATCTCGGCCTGATCCGCGCGGTGGAGAAATTCGATCCCGAACGCGGCTTTCGTTTTTCGACCTACGCCACCTGGTGGATCCGCCAGACGATTGAGCGCGGCATCATGAACCAGACACGCACGATCCGTCTGCCGGTGCACGTATTGAAGGAAATCAACATTTACCAGCGCGCGGCGCGTCACCTGTCGCAGAAGCTGGACCATGAACCGACACCGGAAGAAGTCGCCAACCTGCTCGACAAGCCGGTCGAGGACGTAAAGGAAATGCTCGGCCTGAACGAGCGCGTGGCCTCGGTCGACGCACCGCTCGATGACGATCCCGACCGTTCGCTGCTGGATGCGATCGCCGACGAGCACGCCGTCGATCCGGAAAAGATGTTGCAGCGTGAAGACCTGCAGGGACTGATCGCGCAGTGGCTCGGTGAGCTGAACGACAAACAACGCGAAGTCGTGGAGCGGCGTTTCGGCCTGAGCGGACGCGAGATCTCCACGCTTGAGGAAGTGGGTGCCGATATCGGCGTCACGCGCGAACGCGTGCGCCAGATTCAGGTCGAGGCGTTGAAGCGTCTGCGGGTGATTCTGGAGAAGGCCGGCTATTCAGTAGACTCAACCAACTGATCGTCACGAAAGAGGTCAAGGATGATCGACCATACCGGCATTAGCATCAGTGATTACCCGATAAGCAAAAGTTTTTACCAGACGGCTCTGGCGCCGCTTGGCTATCAGCTGCTAATGGAATTCACTGCCGAACAAACCGGCGGATTCGAAGGCGCCGGTTTTGGTGTGCCGCCCAAACCTGATTTCTGGATCGGCAAGGGTGCGCCGCAACGACCCCCCGTACATATTGCATTCCGTGCTGCCAACCGGGCGCAAGTGAACGCCTTTTTCAAAGCGGCCTTGGCTGCGGGGGGCCGGGACAACGGCGCTCCGGGTTTACGCCCACACTATCACCCCAACTATTACGGCGCGTTCGTGGTCGACCCAGACGGGAATAACATCGAGGCCGTCTGCCACGACGCCGAATAGGTTCAAACCTCTTCAATCATCAGCAGTGCCGCGACGACGCGCCGGCCATCCGCCGCAAGGATATTAAAAGTACGGCATGCGGCCGCGGTATCCATCACCTCGACACCGATACCGGCACGCGACAACGGCGCCAGCGTGGCCGGCGTCGGAAACCGCAAGCGCGCGCCGGTCCCCAACACCACGACCTCCGGTTTGCGCGCGGCGATCGCATCGAAATCGCTCGCGACCAGACTGTCGAACGTCTGCGGTCCCCAGCCAGCCGGGACTTCCTCGGGCGTGAGCACCAGACTCGAGGTATAGACAGTCTCGTTGACGGTAATTTTCCCCTGCGCATAAGCGCGCACGAGGTAGCGCCCGACACCGCTTTCAAGCTGGATCTTCATTCAGTCGTTCCTGGTCGACGCAAGCAAAAACGCGGCACTAACTTCCCACGCTTACACGAAACCCCTATAATGCACGCGGATTCAGCGACTTGCCGCGCAATCTACTATAGCAGTCTCGCATTAGACGGTCTCGGCCCGAACCCGATCACGAACGAGAAGGAAATGGACGATTTTCCACGCATCAAGCGTCTGCCGCCGTACGTATTCAACATCGTCAACGAGTTGAAGGCCCAGGCACGTCAGCGCGGCGAGGACATCATCGATTTCGGCATGGGCAACCCGGACGGGGCCACGCCGAAGCACATCGTCGACAAACTGATCGAGGCCGCGCAACGCGACGACACGCACCGTTACTCGGTCTCGCGCGGCATCCCGCGCCTGCGCAAGGCGATCTGCACCTGGTACAAGCGCCGCTATGACGTCGATCTCGACATGGATCGCGAGGCCATTGTCACCATCGGCTCGAAAGAGGGGCTGTCGCACCTAGCGCTCGCGACCGTCGACAAGGGCGATGCCGTGCTGGTGCCGAACCCGTGTTACCCGATTCATACCTATGGCTTCGTCATCGCCGGTGCCGACATCCGCCACGTGCCGCTGGTACCGGGCGGCGACTTCTTCGCCGAACTGGAAAAGGCGATCGTCAACGCGTGGCCGAAGCCGAAGATGCTGGTGCTCAACTTTCCCGGCAACCCGACGACACAGTGTGTCGATCTCGACTTCTTCGTGAAGGTCATCGCCATCGCCAAAGAGCACAAGATCTGGGTCGTGCACGATCTGGCGTACGCCGATATCGTCTTCGATGGCTACAAGGCGCCATCGATTCTTCAGGTACCGGGTGCGAAAGACATCGCGGTTGAGTTTTATACGCTGTCGAAGAGCTACAACATGCCGGGTTGGCGCGTCGGCTTCATGGTCGGCAACGAAAAGCTCGTCGGCGCACTCGCCAAGCTGAAATCGTATTTCGACTATGGCACCTTCACGCCGATCCAGGTGGCCGCCATCGTCGCGCTCGAAGGCCCGCAGGATTGTCTGCAGGAAATCTGCGACATCTACGAGAAGCGCCGCGACGTGATGTGCCATGGCTTGGTTTCCGCCGGCTGGATGGTGGAAAAGCCGAAGGCGACCATGTTCGTGTGGGCACGCATTCCGGAACCGTATCGACACATGGGCTCGCTTGAGTTCTGCAAGAAACTGCTCAACGACGCCAAGGTGGCAGTCTCACCGGGTATCGGCTTCGGGCAGTACGGCGATGAGTTCGTGCGCTTTTCGTTGATCGAAAACGAACATCGCACGCGTCAGGCGATGCGCTCCATCCGCGAGATGTTCCGGCGCGACAAGCTGATCACCGTCCCCAAGGAACAACAGGCGATATGAATAATATGACCGGACGAGCGAGCGTACCGAATGTCCAGACGAGCGCAGCAGGGCGACGTTCTCGCGTAGCAGGGAGACTTTAGTGGATTCCGCTCGAATCGGTATTCTCGGTCTCGGGACCGTCGGCTGCGGCACGATCAATGTGCTGGCGCGCAACCGCGAGGAAATCTCGCGCCGCGCCGGTCGCGAGATCAAGGTCGTGCAGGCGTCCGCGCGCGATCTGAAAAAGCAGCGTCTGTGTCCGACCGATGGCATCAAACTGGTCACGGACTCGTATGAAATTGTCCGCAATCCAAATATCGACGTCGTGGTCGAATTGATTGGTGGCCTGGAACCGGCGCGTGCGCTGGTGCTGGAAGCGATTGCGCACGGCAAACACGTCGTCACCGCCAACAAGGCGCTGATCGCAGTGCACGGCAATGAGATCTTCGCCGCGGCGCAGAAGCAAGGCGTGGTGGTCGCGTTCGAGGCCGCGGTCGCCGGCGGCATCCCGATCATCAAGACCATCCGCGAAGGTTTCACCGGCAACCGCATCGAGTGGATCGCCGGCATCATCAACGGCACCAGCAATTTCATCCTGACCGAGATGCGCGACAAGGGCCGCGACTTCGCCGACGTGCTAGCCGAAGCACAGCATCTCGGTTATGCCGAAGCCGACCCGACGTTCGACGTCGAAGGCGTGGACGCGGCGCACAAACTTACGATCCTGGCGGCGATCGCATTCGGTATTCCGTTACAGTTCAAACAGGTCTATGCCGAAGGCATTACCAAAATCACGCGCGCGGATGTCGCTTATGCCGAGGAACTCGGTTATCGCATCAAGCAGCTCGCGATCGCGCGGCGCGCGAACGACAAGGTCGAGCTGCGCGTGCATCCGGCGCTGATTCCGCAACGGCGCATCATCGCCAATGTCGATGGCGCGATGAACGCGATTTTGGTGAAAGGCGACGCCGTCGGACCGACGCTGTTTTACGGCGCCGGCGCCGGCGCCGAGCCCACGGCGTCGGCCGTCACTGCCGACTTGGTCGATGTCGTGCGCACGCTCACCACCGATCCGAACAATCGCGTGCCGCATCTCGCGTTTCAGCCAGATTCGATCGTCAATCTTCCGATCCTGCCGATGGAGCAGGTCGAGACCGCGTATTACCTGCGCATGCATGCCGAAGACCGTCCCGGCGTGCTCGCCGACGTGACGCGCATTCTCGGCGACCTCGGTATCAGCATCGAAGCCATCCTGCAGAAGGAACCGCGCGAAGGCGAGAAGGTAGTGCCGATCATCATCCTCACGCACCGCGTGCTGGAGAAGAACATGAACACGGCGATCCAGCGCATCGAGGCATTGCCGGCGATCCCCGGCGATGTGATGCGCATTCGTCTCGAACAATTGCACGGCGATCGGAAATAGAAACGATGAACCTCGGCAGCCGCTACACCGGCCTCATTGAAAAATACCGCAGTCGCCTGCCGGTCTCGAACGACACGCGCATTATCAGTTTGGGTGAAGGCAACACGCCGTTGATCCAGTTGCACAACATCCCGCGCACGCTCGGAAAGAACGTCGACATCTATGTGAAGTTCGAAGGTCTCAATCCGACTGGCTCGTTTAAGGACCGCGGCATGACGATGGCGGTCACGAAGGCGGTAGAAGAGGGCAGTCGCGCGATCATTTGCGCCTCGACCGGGAATACGTCGGCCGCGGCCGCGGCCTATGCCGCACGCGCGGGCGTTACCTGCTTCGTGTTAATTCCGGAAGGCAAGATCGCGCTCGGCAAACTTGCGCAGGCAATGATTCACGGTGCCGTGGTGATCCAGATTCAAGGCAACTTCGACGTCGGCATGCAGCTGGTGAAAGACGTCGCCAAAGAAGCGCCGGTGACGATCGTGAATTCGATCAACCCGTTTCGACTGCAGGGGCAGAAGACGGCGGCCTTTGAGATCATCGAGGAACTGGGCGCCGCGCCGGATTACCACTGCCTGCCGGTGGGCAATGCCGGCAACATCACCGCGCACTGGATGGGATACTGCGAATACCACGCCGATGGCATCGCCAAGAGTCGTCCGGTGATGGTCGGCTATCAGGCCGCGGGGGCGGCGCCCTTCATCCTCGGCAAGATGGTCGACAATCCCGAGACCGTCGCGACCGCGATTCGCATCGGTCATCCGCAGTCGTGGGACAAGGCCTGGCAGGTACAAAAAGACTCACACGGCTGGTTCGACAAGTGCAGCGACGACGAGATTCTCGCGGCGCAAAAGCTGCTGGCCCAGAACGAAGGCGTCTTCTGCGAACCGGCGTCGGCGGCTTCGATTGCCGGCGCGCTACGGGACGTAAAGAACGGCAAAATCCCCGAAGGCAGCCGAATCGTCTGCACGCTAACCGGCCACGGCCTCAAGGATCCGGACACCGCGATCAAGCAGAGCAGCGCCCCGCTGCTGAAAGTCGATGCGACGCTCAGTGCCGTCAAAACCGCCATCCTGAACAACCTCGCCCGGTAGGCGACCTGCAACACTTCGCCATGTCCCTACAATAGAAGAACGGCGCGCTGACGCCGTTTCTACACGATTTCCGGCGTATATTGAGTTAATTCTTCGCGATTTTTGTACTCCGCAGTCGCTGCCGGTCCCCGCTTTTGCCTTGGAATTCCATGCCTTTGGCATAGCTATTGCTCTATTACCTTCGAAGGTAAGGACGGGGAACACCTGCTCCCGGAACACTGCGGGCTGAATGGAGAGTCATCATGAATGGGGTTGTGGTTCAACGTCGTCCCAGCGAGACGCAACTGGTCTTTGAACCGGTGTTGGACATTGTCGGTGCACGCAGTCTGTACAGTCATCTGAACAACGTGCTGGCCGAGGGCAAGTCCGTGGAGCTCGACGCCAGCCGTGTCGAGCGCGTGGACACGGCGGCACTGCAGCTGTTGGCCGCATTTTGCCGCGCGACCCGCGATGCGGGGCTGACGCTGCGCTGGCGTGCCGCCAGTCCGGCGTTATGCGAGGCCGCGACGATGCTGGGTCTGAACGAAATGCTCGGAAGGCCGAAGTGAAACGGTTGCCCGATATCACCCATTGGTTGCATGAATCCACCGCGCTGATCAATTGGTGGATCTGGGCCATCGTTGGCATCGGCGCCTCGTGGGCATGGAGCTTTACCTATTTGCCGCTTTCGATTGCCGTCGGCTGCGGTCTGATCAGCTTCGCCAGCTGTTGCCTGATCGGTGTCATCGGCTACCGACTGAAAACCGTTGCCAAAAACAGTGACGTCGTCGCATCTGCTGCGGACTTCACGCTCCAGGACGAACTCGAAGCGCTGCTACCAGCATCCGAATCGCCCGATCCGATGCCACAGGTCGATGAGATTCTGCACTCGATGGCATCCGATCAGCAGCGGCATCACCTCGAAGGACTGCTGCGTCGCTGGGTCGACGTGGCACAGCGTTACGGCGAGGCGACTCTGTCGCTGCGCAAACAGATCCATTCCGTTACCGAACAGGTGGATCAAGCGGCGACCACGATCGCCAACAGCTTCCAGGCGGTGATTCACAAGGCCACCGTCCAGGCACGCCAGGCGATGGAGCTGCTCGAAGGTACGCAAGGTGGCGCCAGCGACGGCACGCCGCAATCACTCAAGGATTTTATCCGCGTGTCCGATGAACGTCTGACGCGCATGGCCAATGAAGTCGTGCGCGTCGCCGACCTCTCGATCAAGATGGTGGAAGAACTCGACGCGGTGCAGAAGCGCACGCAGGCGATCGACGGCTTTCTGCTCGACGTCGAAAAACTCGCCGATCAGACCAACCTGCTCGCGCTCAACGCCGACATCGAAGCCGCGCGCGCCGGCGAGCACGGACGCGGCTTCTCCATTGTGGCGCAGGAAGTACGCCGCCTGAGCCGCCGCTCGCACGAATTCAGCGATCGCATCCGCCAGCACTTGAACGAAGTGCGCGAGGGCCTGAACAAGACCTACGGTGACATGCGCACGCTGTCCGCGGCCGACGCCAAGCATGCGATCAAGATAAAAGACGAGGTGCTGCAACTGACGCGCTCACTTGACGGAAAAAACCGTGAAGTGGCGCAGACCGTCAGCAGCATCAACTCCATCAGCCGCGAAATTTCGCAAGACGTGCAGAACGTCGTGATCTCGCTGCAGTTTCACGACATCACCAGCCAGCAGCTGAATGGCATGCTGGCGCCGCTCGATGATCTTCGCCGCACGTTGTTTCATCTGATGCAGGAGACGCTCAAGCTCGACAAAAATCTGCTCAAGGAACTGCCCGCCGATTCCCATTGGATGGCGCGCCTGCAACAGGGCCACCGTCTCGAATCCGAAACCAACCCCGTCGCGGCCAATACCACCGCGGCGGCATTACCGGCTCCGTCGCCGGTACCACAGGAACAAACCGGCACCGGGCCGGCCGTTGAATTGTTTTAAGGAGGAATCGCGCCATGGCAACTATCCTGACCGCCGATGACACCGCCACCATGCGCCAGATGATCAGCTTTACGCTCGGCAGCGTCGGGCATGAAGTAGTCCAGGCCACCGACGGCGCCGAGGCGCTGGAGATCGCACGCACGCGCAAGTTCGATCTCGTGATCGCCGATATCAACATGCCTAACATGGATGGCATCACGCTCGTCAAATCGCTGCGCGCGTTGCCCGACTATCGTTTCTCACCAATCCTCATCCTCACCACCGAATCCCAGGTTGAAAAACGTCAGGAAGGACGCACCGCCGGCGCCACCGGCTGGATCGTCAAGCCGTTCAACCCGGAACAGCTTCTCACCATTGTAAAAAAAGTCCTGGGATGATCCGGTGACCATCGATCTGCGCCAGTTCCATCAAACCTTTTTCGACGAAAGCGTCGAGGGGCTGGCGCACATGGAAACCGCGCTGCTGCGTCTGGAGCAGCAGCCGCCGAACAGCGATGCCGACGCGCGCGAGGCACTGCACGCGATCTTTCGCGTGGTGCACTCGATCAAGGGCGGCAGCGGGACATTTGGTTTCGGCTGGATCGCCGATTTTTCGCATCTGCTCGAAGGCCTGCTCGATGACCTGCGCGAAGCGCGCCGCACGCTCGACAAACCGGTCGTGGGCCTGCTGTTGCGTGCGGTCGATTGTCTGCGCAACCTGCTCGATGCCGCGCGCAGCAATGCGGTGGTCGACAAAGATGCGATCGAAGCGGTAACGCTGGCGTTGGAAGACTTGCGCGGCAACGTGCCAGACGCAATCGACGCAACCACCGGCACCGAATCCCCCGAAGCCTGCAGTTGGCATATCGTGTTTCATCCGAAACCGGAATTTTTCCGCAGCGGTAACGATCCGCTGCGCATCCTGCGCGAGCTCGCGCGTCTCGGAACGATCAAGGTGTTGAGCGAGGCCAGCGCACTCGTGCCGTGGCGCGAATTCGATTCCGAGACCTGCTATCTCGGCTGGACCATCGAGCTCACGGGCAACGTCATGCGCGCGGCCATCGACGAGGTCTTCTCGTGGGTGGCCGACGACGCCACGCTCGAGATTTCGCCGCTGGCGGAATCGGCAAACGCCGCCGAGGCCGCGGCAACCGATGCCGATACGAAACACAAACTGATCAAACTGCACGGGACGTCGCTGCGCATCAGCACGCACAAGATGGACATGCTGATGGATGTCGTCGGCGAACTCGTGATTACCCAAACGATGCTGCAACAGACGGCTGCGCATTTCACGGCTAACGATCTGCCGCGTCTGCTCACCGGGCTGGCGCAGCTGGAACGCAACGTGCGCGAGTTGCAGGAGGGCGTCATGAGTGTGCGCCTGCTGCCGCTGGCGTTTGTCTTCAGCCGCCTGCCGCGCCTGGTGCGCGATATCGGCGAGCAACTCGGCAAGCGCGTGGAACTGCGTCTGGGTGGCGAGCATACTGAACTCGACAAGACCGTCATTGAGCGCATCAGCGATCCGATCCTGCACATGGTGCGCAATGCGATCGACCATGGCCTTGAGTCACCGTCAGAACGCCGCGCCGCCGGCAAACCGGAGACCGGCACCATCCGGCTCGAAGCACAGCAAAAGGGCGGCAATGTGATTCTCGATATCGAAGACGACGGTCGCGGTCTTCCGTACGACAAGATTCTCGCGCGCGCGCAGGCGCTAGGCCTGGTGCCGGTGGGCACGCGCCTCACATCGGAACAGATGAATGAACTGATTTTCCTTCCGGGCATGAGCACCACCGACACCGTGACCGATCTCTCCGGTCGCGGAGTAGGGCTCGACGTCGTGCGCAACAACGTCCGCAGTCTGGGCGGCAATGTCGAAGTCAGCTCGCGCCATGGGCAGGGCACGCGCTTCAGTTTGCGCCTGCCGTTGACACTGGCGATCCTCGACGGTCTCGGCCTGCAGGTTGGCGGTCAAACCTACATCCTGCCGCTGGTCTCGATCACCGAATCGGTGCGTCTCGGCGCGGAAGATCTGCAACACCTTCCCGGTGGCGGCGAAGTATTCGCGCTGCATAAGGAATATCTGCCGCTGGTGCGGCTGCATAACGTCTTCGGCGTGGCGTCACGCGCAAGCGACATAACGCAGGGCACGGTGGTCATCATCGAGGCCGATGGCAATCGCGCGGGACTGTTCGTGGATGAAATCCTCGGCCAGCAGCAGGTCGTGATCAAGAGTCTCGAAACCCATTATCGCCGCATCGAGGGGATCGCCGCGGCGACCATCCTCGGCGATGGCACCGTCGCACTTATTCTTGATGCCGGCGGATTGATCCGTCTGGTGAACACGCGCGCCGGCACACCGATGACGCACGAAATTCTGGCAGCCGGCGCAACCGGCACGCCGCTTCATTAACCAAGGAGACCGGTCTTTAAGGAGACTTAAAACTTATGCATAGCGCTCATATCGACGTCACGTCACATCCCACCGGTACCCCGAGTGCCGCGGAACCGTTGTATCTCGCGTTTGCACTGGCTGGCCAGGATTACGCCGTGCCGATCACCAAGGTGCAGGAAATCCGTGAGTGGAGCCGCGTGACGCCGTTGCCGAACAGCCCGCGGCACGTCCGCGGTGTGCTCAGCCTGCGTGGCACCATCGTACCGATCATCGATATGCGGTTGCGGTTTCTGCTCGAAGAGAAGGCCTATGACGCCTTCACGGTGATCGTTGTCGTCAATGTCGGCGGCCGCCTTGCGGGTCTGGTCGTCGATACCGTGAGCGATGTATTACGCGTCGGCAGCGACGAGCGCTGCACCATGTCCGAGTTCGAAGGCAAGGCCAATCGTCCCTTCATCGATGGCCTGGCCCAGGTAGACGGGCAGCTGTTGATTCTGCTCGATGTGGAAAAACTGTTGAACCCGGAAGATCTGACACCGGGTGGAGTAACCGAAATTGTGGGGCCGAAGTAACCAGGAGATTGTCATGAAGCTATTCAAAGTTGGATATTGGGGTCTGCGAACCAAGCTGCTAACAATAACAGCCGCGATATACGTCATCATCGCGCTCGGTGGCGGGATCGGGGTATATAACCTGACCAAGATCATGGAGTTCACCGACAGCGCGCACGGCTACGTCTCGGTGGCGCTCTCCGAACGCAAGGGCGAGGCGGCAGCGACGCAGGCACGCACCTACCAGGCAAACTACGATCGCATGCACGACGTGTATTGGCATTCGCTCTGGCTAACGGGCGCGTTGCTGCTCGGCATGCTCGCGCTACTTGCCGTTCTCGGTAATTACTTCGCGCGCAATGTCACTAAACCGCTGAAGAAACTCGAGGATGCCATGATGCGCGTGGCCGAGGGCGATCTCACGGTCTCGATTCCGTCCATCCCCGGCCGGCGCGACGAGATTACGCAAAGCATTAACGCGCTCAACGTGCTCGTTGCATCCGTTGCCAACAACATGCACGACGTGGCCGAGGTGGCCGAGGCCGTGGCGAATGGCGCGCAGGAGCTGACGGCGGCCACCGAGCAGCTCTCGGCGGCGGCGCAGGAGCAGGCGAGTTCGCTCGAAGAAACCGCCGCCTCGATGGAAGAGATGACGAGCACCGTGAAACACAACGCCGACAACGCCATGCAGGCCGATAAGCTCGCGGTGGAGTCCACCGGTGCCGCGGCCGAGAGCGTCGTCACGGCCAGCTCGATCAAGCGCTCGATGGATTTGATTGACACCAGCAGCCGCAAGATCAGCGACATCATCAGCGTCATCGACGAGATCGCGTTTCAGACCAACTTGCTGGCGCTCAACGCCGCAGTGGAAGCCGCGCGCGCCGGCGAACACGGGCGCGGCTTTGCCGTGGTCGCTTCCGAGGTGCGTAACCTGGCGCAACGCAGCGCGCAGGCGGCGAAAGAGATCAAATCCCTCATCAACGACAGTGCCGATTGCGTGGGCGACGGTTCGCACCTGGTGAGTGTCTCCGGCTCCAAGCTCGAAGGCATCGAGAACAAGGTGAAAAAGGTAGCGGAACTCATCGCCGAGATCAGCGCCGCAAGTCAGGAACAGGCCTCCGGTATCGAGCAGGTGAACCGCGCCATCATGCAGATGGATACCGTTACCCAATCGAATGCCGCGCAAGTCGAAGAGCTTTCCGGCACCAGCCAATCGCTGTCGACGCAGGCGGAACATTTGAAGGATCTGGTAGCGCACTACACCTTCGGTGTCAGTACACGCGCCGCCGCGCCGGTAAAATTCGCTCCGACACCGGCCAGGAACGATGGGCCGGCACACAAACCTGACAGCGCCTCGCCGCGGGCGAATGTGCAGGTGCTGAAGCCGAAGTCCGTGCCGCTACCGAAAGCGAGCGGCGGCGGCGACTGGACGGAATTCTAAATAGTGCATCCGGAGGTGTCGCATGAACACCGAACCGGTGGTTGAAGAATGGTCGGGCGCTCAACCGCTCGACTCTCGCTTCGTCATCAGCGACAAGGAATTCCGCGTGTTGCGCGATCTGATTCACGCGCACACCGGCATTGCGCTCGCCGACCACAAGCGCGCGCTCGTATGCGCGCGCCTCGCCCGACGCCTGCGCCACTTAGGGCTTTCAAACTATACCGAGTACTACGAGCTGTTGGCCGAGCGCGACCGCGACGGTTACGAATTGATGGAGATGGTCAACGCCATCACCACCAACAAGACCGATTTCCTGCGCGAGCCGCATCACTTCAAATTTCTCACCGATCACGTGTTCCCGGCGCTGCAGACCTCCCATAACCGGCGGCTGCGTATCTGGAGTGCCGCCTGTTCATCGGGGGAGGAGGCCTATTCCATTGCAATCAATGTCTGCGAGTCGCTGCCGCTTGCCGATTACGACGTAAAGATTCTCGCCTCCGACATCGATACCAATATGATCGAACGTGCGGTTCGCGGCGAGTATCCGTTGCAATCGCTGGAGAACATACCGGAAGACCTGCGCACGAAATATTTTCTGCGCGGCACGCGCGCCAATGAAGGCCAGGCCCGGGTCAAACCGCTGCTGCAATCATTCGTCCGCTTTCGCCGGCTAAATCTGATCGACGAGGCGTGGCCTATGCAGGGTCCATTCGATGTCATCTTCTGTCGCAACGTGTTCATCTACTTCGACAAGGAGCTGCAGCGACGCCTGCTCAATCGATTCGCTGCCATGCTGCGTCCCGGCGGGTATCTGATGCTCGGACACGCCGAGGCCGTTCACGGTTTCGAAGCGCTGTTCCGGACCGTCGGACACAGTATTTATGAGAACCGCGGGGACACCGCTTGAACATCCCGGCGCCCAAACCATTCCGCAGTCTGCGCCTGCCGCCAGAGGCGGACGGGATGACGCGTGTCACGATTCACATCGGCGGTGTGCGGGCCAGCCGCGAGGCGATCCTGGTCGATACCGTACTCGGTTCATGCATCGCCGCCTGCATCTACGATCCGGTAACCGGAATAGGGGGCATGAATCACTTCATGCTGCCCGACGGCGTGGACCCGGACAACCCCACGAGCGCGCGCTACGGCGTCAACGCGATGGAATTGCTCATCAGCGAGATGATGAAGCTCGGCGGCATGCGTAAACGTTTTCAGGCCAAGGTCTTCGGCGGCGGTCACGTGCTCAAGATTCGGGAGAACCTCGATGGCATCCCGCAACAGAACATAAATTTTGTGCGTTGGTTTCTGAACGCCGAGCAGATTCCGATCATGGGTGAAGACCTGGGCGGCTATCAGGCGCGGCGTGTACTGTTCCAGACCCAGAACGCCAAGGTCTATCTCAAACGTCTCGCCACCACCGAGGCCGAACGCACGGCCGAGGAAGAAATGGTCTACCTCATCAGCCTCAAGCGCCGCAAGACCGACGGCGACGTGACGCTGTTTTAAAAAACACTATTCACCGCAAAGGCGCAAAGAACGCAAAGGGAAGCATGGAAAATAAAACAAAAAGAATCGAGATAACTTTTTCGCCGTTCTTCGCGACCTTTGCGCCTTTGCGGTGAGAACTGTTTTATGAACGACACGCGAAAAATAAAAGTCCTGGTCGTCGACGATTCCGCGCTGATGCGTCAGCTGCTGACGGCACTGCTGCAACAGGACCCGACGATTCAAGTCGTGGGTTCGGCCGCCGATCCGTATATCGCCCGCGAGAAGATCAAGCACCTGCGTCCGGACGTACTCACGCTCGATATCGAAATGCCTGGCATGGATGGACTCACGTTCCTCGAAAAGCTGATGCGCCTGCGCCCGATGCCGGTGGTGATGATCTCGTCGATGACCGAACGCGGCGCGGAAGTGACGTTGCGAGCACTGGAACTGGGCGCGATAGATTTTGTCACCAAACCGCGCGACGGTTTGCGCGAGGGCATGCAGGCGCTGGCAGATGAGATCTGCACCAAAATCCATATGGCCGCGCGTGCGCACGTGCGTATGCAATCGTTAGCCACGCCCGCGATCGCCGCCTCTACGGGGCCCAATGCCGCGCACGCGAATGTCGTCACCATTGGCGCCTCCGCCGGCGGCACGCAGGCAATTGCAGAAATTCTTACCGCATTGCCGGAGCAAACGCCCGGTATCGCGATCGTGCAGCACATGCCGCCGAAGTTCACGACGCTGTTCGCCGCGCACCTCGATAAACACAGCCGTTTAAATGTACGCGAGGCCCAGGACGGCGATCGCCTGCAAGCCGGCACGGTGCTGATTGCGCGCGGCGGCATGCACATGGCGCTGATGCGCGATAGCAGCGGCTACTCAGTGCGCGTCTACAACGGCGCGCCGGTGAACCTGCATCAACCCGCCGTCGACGTGTTATTCGAATCCGCGGCACGCTGCGCCGGCCCGCAAGCACTCGGCATCCTGCTTACCGGCATGGGCAGCGATGGCGCTAAGGGTTTGCTCGCGATGAAACAGGCCGGCGCGCACACCATCGCGCAGGACGAAGCATCGAGCGTTATCTTCGGCATGCCCGAACAGGCGATCCGCCTCGGCGCCGCACGCGAAATCACCGCACTGGAAAAAATGGCGCATCGCATCGTGCTGTGGGCCGGCGATTCCGAAGTCCCCGCCGCCGCCGCGCAGTAGCCTTCCGTTTCTAATCTCGCCCCATAACCGACGGCCTTCTGGCCGCAACCTCGCGGCGCCCATTTGTTGACCATTGCGACTACGTAGGATTAACTGCGGAGGAGAAAAATAATTCCTGCGGTCTAATCCGGCTCATTGATATATGAGAATAGTGATACAAAATTTTGAGTTTAAAGGGGAAGTCCTTCAACTTGCCGCCCCCCTGCGGTGTTTAATTACCGCACTTCGGCGGTCTATATCTAGTTAGACCTATCATGGAATGAAGTTCCCATTTTGAGAGATTGCTGAGGGAGATCGCCAATGGTTTGGTTTCTTGCCTTCGTTGTAGTTTCACTCGCGGCTTATATTGCATTTTCTCGCAAACCAAAAAGCAACGAGATTGTCATTCGGGTTGAAACAACATCCTCTCCATATCCCGAAGGACTTGCCGATGAAGGTCAAGAGGAAGAAAAAGATAATTGGGAGCGATTCGACTTTTATAGTGCGAGGATGCTTCCCGCCAAAGGACGATATCGAATCAACTACGAAGATCAGAGGGGATTTAAAACGGAGAGAGAAATTCAAGTGAAGCGCGTTTATGAAAACGGCGGGCAGTACGCTCTGGATGCTCATTGCCTCCTCCGAAATGCGCATCGCTCGTTCATAAATGAACGCATTCAGAAAGCAATAAATATTGAAACGGGCGAAATTATTGAGAGTGTGGCTCGTGACGCTCTAGCTCAGTACAACGACTCCGGGGAGGGGAGAGCTTTAGCCGCCATTGATAAGGAATGGATGGGTGTCGCGATTTTGGCGTTTGTGTGTCGTGCCGATGGTCAAATGCGAAAAGAAGAGCGAACCATTGTTGCTGAATATCTCAAGCGACGTTGCAGCACACTAAAGCTCGATGACGCCGAATTGGACTCGGCCATAAAATCTATTGGTGATCCCGGCCACCGAGAATTCAAACGTATCGTGCGTGATCTCAAGAGCGCAGGAGATAGTGAACAGTTACGTGATCTTTTTGATTGTGCAAACCGAATAGTCGGAACACAAAAAGCAGCCGCTCCGATGGAAAAAGCGGCTTTAGAAATTCTTTCCGAGGCAACATATTGAAAGAGCGGTCTAACAAGCGCTTCGAGTCGGACTCGCTACGTCGGCGCTTCGCGCCGCCTCCGCTCGCCGCTCAAGCTATTCGTTAGGCCCCTCCTAAGGAGAGCACTATGCGTGACGCATTGTCAGTAGCGGTGGCCCTCGCAACCGTTTGCCTACTCGCCGCCGCCTGCACCGTCCCACCTCGACAAGCGCCTCCGCCGAGTCCTCCGACGTCTGAAAGCGTCGCGACTCGGGGAAACCAGCAAGTTGTCCCGACGGAATCTAGAGCGGAGGAGGCGTGGGAGAGTAGCCTCAAGAAAGATACGATTGACGCCTACCAGTCCTTCTTACGCGAATACTCGGGCACAAAATTCGAGTCAGCGGCGCGCGCAAGATTGTCGTTCCTGAAAGGCGAGGCCGTCGCGGTCTTTTATGCTCCCAGTGTCATGCGTCCATGGCAATCATCACCAGAGCGGTCGCGATACAGGTGGGATGGAACTTTCAAAGAGACCGGAGGCAAGTCGGGATTCAAAGTCCGCTCAACGGAGGTCTATATCCTGTTTCGCACTGGACTTAGGCATGAATTCGATTGGCAGGAGTCCGTGGAAGTGAAAGCCGGTGGAAGTGCAGCTGTCCACTTTGTGTATTCGAACGCCTTGTACAAGTTTGATGGGGTTGGGGGAAACAAAGAATAGATGATCCTTCGCTCCCTCTTGAAGCCCAGTTCCACTGCGTTTGGGTAGGTAAAGACGATACCGGAGCTTCCATCAGAATTGAGCAATGGACCGATATCCCCTAGGGCCTAACCCTTCGCTGCAGCCGACTCGCTACGGCTGGCTTCGCCAGCCTACGCGAGCGGCTGAGCTCAAACGTTAGGAGTCGTATGGTGCACCGATCATTCGTCTACGCTTCAATGCTTTTCGTTGCGCTCGTTTCGGGCTGCAGCAAGGAGCCGGAGTTCGTCTATGTCGTTGAAGCACCGCAGGCTGTTTCTCTAGCTGCATCCGCGTCTTCGACAAGCGTTTCCGCAGAGGAGTCTGTTGTTCTGTTTGTCCAGCGCCGGACTTCAGGGGTGTGGAAGCAAATCCCCAACAAGAGCCGCACCCCAGACCAATGCTGGATGCAGAGGCCTCCGCCCGAGTTTGAGAACGAGGTCGCGGACAACGTGCGTTGGACAGTGCAACCTGAAGGGGTAGCTCGCTTCAACACCGACTTCCGAGCAAACCACACCAGGCAGGTCACGTTTTCTCAAGCGGGCGTGTTCACGCTGACGCCGAGTACTGCGGTATGGTGTGAAGCTGGCCGCTCTGTGGCGGCCCAGCCAGTTCGGATTGAGGTCACGGCAAGGTGAAAATCGCCTCCAACTTGAATGGCGAAGTCTAACCCTTCCATCGAGGGGGCGTTCGTGTTTTGTACTCAATCGATCAGTGGAGAAACGACATGACGACTAAAGACACCATCCAAAACTACTTTGAGAGCCTCAAACAAAAGAGGGGCTGGGAGGCCTTCTCGAACAATTGGTGTCAGGTCTTGCAGTAACACATTCCAGATGTTGTATTGTAAGAACTGACACCAACAGTGCTCGCAGATGAGCTTAAACGTTAGGCATTACAACGGTATCGAGAGGTGAATTAATCATGTCCACAAACGTCATCCGGCTTCACCGTGTGCTCCGTGCTCCGCCTGAGAGAATCTATCGGGCATTTCTCGATGCTGACGCAATGGCCAAGTGGCTTCCACCGAATGGTTTTACCGGCAAGGTTAATCATATCGATCCGAAAGTCGGCGGTACCTACAAGATGTCGTTCACAAACTTCGCAACGGGCCATAGCCACTCGTTCGGCGGAAAGTACCTTGAACTGGTACCAAACGAACGGATCTGTCACACGGACAAATTCGACGACCCGAACTTGCCCGGAGAAATGCAGACAACTGTATCGTTGAAAAAGGTTTCTTGCGGTACGGAGGTGAACGTGGTGCAAGAAGGGGTGCCTGATGCCATTCCGCCCGAGGCTTGCTATCTTGGTTGGCAAGAATCGCTCATCCTTCTCGCGCAACTCGTCGAAGCCGAGATTCCCGGCTAGCATCAATGGCGGCTCAGGTTTCTCCATGGATCAAAAACAAATATCCGACACTTGGGAGCGCGGGAGCCCTTATGAGCAGTATGTGGGACGGTGGAGTCGCCAGGTCGCGCCGCTGTTTCTTTCCTGGCTGGGCATTGCCGCCGGCCGGAAGTGGCTCGACGTGGGTTGCGGAACGGGGGCGTTGTGCGCGGCGATCGTGGACCGCTGCTCGCCCGCATCGGTCGCCGGCGTCGAGCCTTCGGAAGGATTTCTCAAGACCGCAAGGGAGAATCTCGCCGACCGCGTGGCGCTTCACCAAGGCAACGCGACGGCAATCCCGCTCGGCGACGCCTCGGTCGATGTCGTAGTCTCGGGACTGGTGCTGAACTTCGTCCCAGATCCGCGCGCCGCTCTCGCTGAAATGACACGGGTGACCGGCAGGGGAGGCACGATCGCGGGATACGTCTGGGACTACGCCGGCAAGATGGAGCTCATGCGGTACTTCTGGGACGCGGCGGTCAAGCTCGATCCGAGCGCCGCAAAGATGGACGAAGGCATTCGCTTCCCGCTGTGCCGCCCGGAGGTGCTCGAGAATCTCTTCATCAACGCCGGACTGAAAGGCGTGGAGGTGAAGCCCATCGACATACCGACGCGGTTTACGAGTTTCGACGACTACTGGCAGCCCTTCCTCGGCGGCCAGGGGCCGGCCCCTGCCTACGCCATGTCGCTAGATGAAACCGCGAGAACGCGCCTGCGTGACCGTATACGAACGCGCATCCCTATCGCCGCAAACGGGTCGATCTCGTTAACTGCTCGAGCTTGGGCGGTTCGCGCAACCGTTGCAAGGTAGAGGAATAAAAACGCGGTGATACCAAATAAGGAGAGTCCATGTTACTCCTCGCCAACATTGTCGTAGGTCTGATCGGTCTCATCCACGTCTATATCCTCGTGCTCGAAATGTTCCTATGGGACAAGCCGGTGGGCTTGCGGGCCTTTGGCCAAACGCAGGCGGCGGCAAGTGCGTCAAAGGTTCTGGCCGCTAACCAGGGCTTGTACAACGGCTTTCTGGCCGCTGGTCTTTTTTGGGGGCTGAGTCTGGGTGCCAACGGTACTGACGTGAAGATATTTTTTCTCTGCTGCGTTCTGGTGGCGGGCGTGTATGGCGCGGTAACGGCGAACCGAAAGATTCTCATTGTCCAAGCCATTCCAGCAGCTATCGGCCTGGTGCTAGTACTCCTGAGTTAATTATTCCGGTTTTTTTTAGCGATAGGTTGGCCAGTACACACGGAGGTTCCTATGCGTCGCTGCCTGTTTTTTTGGATCATGTTCGTTCCCGTTGGCATTGCTTTGGCCAATGAACCACTGCCGCCGTACAACACCGTCGAACTGAATGCGGAGGCGCAACGCGAATCGCAGAACGATCTGCTGAGCGCGACGCTGTATGTTCAGCTTGACGATCTCAACCCCGCGTCTCTTGCCAACAGCCTGAACAAGAGTCTCAATGACACGCTGGCCCTGGCCAAGACTTTTAAAAGCATCAAGGTAAGCTCGGGCGACTATCAGACTCATCCGATTTACGAAAACAACCAGGTGCAGCGTGGCTGGCGCGGGCGGGGGGAGATTCACATCGAAAGCAAAGATTTTGAGGCTGCCACGAATCTGATCGGCAAGCTTCAAAACAGCATGAAATTGAGCGGCATCAGTTTGACCGTCGCACCGGACACGCGCCGCAAAATCCACAACGAGCTGATAACCGAAGCCATTGCTGCGTTCAAAGCCCGTGCTGAAATCGTCAAAACATCGCTTGCCGGCCGCGGATACAAAATCCGCCGAATCAGTGTCGTCACCGATCCGATGACATCGCCGCCACGCTATCGCGAGTCCTCTGGACTGGCGATGACCACGGCGGTCGCCGCGCCCCGAATCGAAGGCGGAACCAGCGTGACGTCTGTCGCGGTCAGCGGCACTATTGAGGTTCTGGAATAATTGGTCGAGCGGAATTTTTGGTTACGCTAGAAGCTACCAGACAACCAGGAGCAGAAATGCCACCCATTACATGGAATGACCTCTTGTTTCCCGGCCGCGCGACGGATTTTTTTACGCGTCGCACATTCTCTCCGTTCGAAGTAGCGACGGAGGGGCACAGCGACAGCAACGCATTGTGGCTCGCGGAACTAAGCCGTCTCGTCTACCGACGTGGCGTCAGTGAGAAGAGATGGTGGCTGCCTCTGCCTCGGCCCAGTCGAGAGAGTTTTCTGTCGCGGGCAGGTCTTCGAGAACGCTGCTTCTTCGAGTCACGCAAGACCGACACGCAAGCGCTGCTCGTGGAGGCCGAAAATTCACACTTCGCCGTGCTTGTGTTTCGCGGAACCGAGCAGCGGCCCAAAGACTTCATCATTGACATCAACGTCGGGTTACAACCGTTACTGAGTAATGGTATTGGCGTTCATGCCGGGTTTCGGGACGCTCTTGATTCAGTCTGGAACAAGATCAAACCAGAACTCGATAAGCTCACGTGCCCCATCTTCTTTACCGGTCACAGTCTTGGAGCAGCGCTGGCAACGCTCGCGGCCACGCTCCATGCACCGCAGGCGGTTTATGCCTTCGGTTCACCGCTTGTGGGAAACGAAGCATTTGTAACATCGCTTAAAAACGTGCCGATATATCGGGTCATCCACGATCAGGATCCGGTAACCATCGTTCCGCCAGCGGCTCTCGGGTTTCGGCACGCCGGCGAAGCACACATTCTCACCGCATCTGAAATTGCGGTCGCACCGGGTTTTACTGCCTGGCTTCGAAACCTTGGTAACCCGTCGAAACCCCTGGCCGACCACGCGCCCGTAAATTACGTGGACAGAATCGGCATGCGCACGCCCGTCTGATTCCACCGTCATTCCGTAAGTTATTTTCTGCAACAAGGAGACGTGATCGTGGCCAGATATGGAAAGAAGGCAGCTGAAAAAGTAGAGCGGGCGATGCATGAGCGCAAACGCGGAAAGCTGAAAAGCGGCAAGTCGGGAAAGAAAGTTACAAGCCGCAAGCAGGCGATTGCGATTGGGTTATCTGAAGCACGGCGGGCGGGCACCAAGGTGCCGCCACCGAAGAAAAAGAAATAAAACTGCGCGGGCCGCGCCGCGACAGGGCGTTACGGCAGTGGCTGTTGAATCCGCGCGAGCAGGGTTTCAGCAACCTTGCGCTGCGTCTCCAGCTGTTCGCGCGTTTCTTCCATTTCCGCGATGCGCTGACCGAGCGAATCCATGTCCTGCTGAATCTTGCGCAGCATCTCCAGTTTGTGTTCGATCGCGGCCTTGTGTTGCTGCACCTGCACGAATACCGGCGACACCGACGCGCGGAACCAGCCTTTGGTGGTTTCGTTAGCGTCGTGAAACAGCTGGCGCGCCTGACTGACCAGCGTGATGAAGAACTTCTTCACGACAAAGTGTTGTTCGGTCATCAGCGTCACCGGGCTGGTACGAAACGCCTCGGCTCTTTCTTCCAGTTTCCTGAACTCGTCGAAAAATGGCGTCAGCAACAATAACGGTGGTTCAATCTTCGGCAATCCGTAATGCGTATGCAGGCGCTCGTAGATGCGTACAACTGTCTGACGGATCTGCTCTGATTCCTGCGACACCCGCTTCAAGCGTTGCGCCGTGCCATGGAAAAACGCCTCCATACCACGTTGCAGACCGCTGGTGGTCCAGCTGTCTTCCATCTTGTCGCGCGTGTGCGCGATCAGCTTGTCCACATTCTTGAGGCTCATGTGGCTCAACAGATTGCTCGCCTGCTCGGTCAGGGCGGCGCGTGTCAGGTTGAAGCCTTCGATCTCGCGGTCGTACTTCTGCTTTTCGTCGCGCACGTGCGTGACCATTTTCTGGATCGCATCGAGATTCTTGCCACCGAGCTGCTTGAGTCCGGCGAGTTGTTTCATGGTCTCGGCGTGGCGCGCATCGAGCAGCGCACGGCTGTTTTCGATACGGCCGCCGACTTCGGCGACAATGCGGTCACGCAAAATCGTGTGACGCGCCGGGACCATGTCCTCGGCCAGCCGGCGTTCAAGTGCGGACAGGCCGCTACGCTCAATCAGCGCCGCATCGCCCTTGATCTTGCCGATCAGCCCTTTCTGCGCCGACAACGGCAGCACTTGCGATTTATCAATGTTCAACGTGTGCGCGGTCTGAGCGACCTGACGCGCGACGTTGCGGGCGATGTCGGCTTCGGTCTGGAGTTCATCCCACATCGTATCGACCTTGTTCAGCACGACCAGGTGATTGTCGTGTTTGCTGCCCGTCGTGCAGTGACTCCATACTTCCATATCGGAGCGGGTAACGCCGGTGTCTGCGGCGAGCATGAACAACAGCGCCTGCGCACTCGGCAGCATGCTCAGCGTCAGCTCCGGTTCGACACCGAGCGCGTTCAGGCCGGGAGTGTCCAGTACCACCAATCCCTGGCGCAGCAGTGGGTGCGGATAGTTGATGATCGCATGGCGCCACACCGGAATTTCCAGCATGTTGTCGACCGGCAGCGGGTCATCGCTGCGACGGCTCTTCTTCGGGTCGTACAGGCCCAACTCTTCGGCTTCGCGCACGTGGACCTTCTTGGTCCGCGTAACTTCCATGAACGCCTCGCGTACTTCCTCGGCGGAGTCGGGCTTGAGTAGATGAATCGTGGTCCAGTGGATCGGCGTGCGTTTATATTCCGCGATCGTGGTCGCGGTCTTGCGGCTTTCGATCGGCAACAGCTTGATGCTGGGTTGATCTTTCTCTTCAAACCGCAGCTCGGTCGGGCACATGGTGGTGCGGCCGCTGCTCGATGGCAGCAGGCGTTGCTTGAGGTCGGCAAAGAAGATCGCATTCAGCAGCTCGCTCTTGCCGCGCGAGAACTCGCCGGCGAGCGCAATCGTGAGTTTGTCGGACTGGAGCGCGGCGATGAGTTCGTAGACGCGCAGGTCTTCTTCACCGTCGGTCAGACGTTGTTGCTCGACCCAGTCCTGGTACGCGGTAATCGCGCCGGCAATTTCATCGCGCCAACGTTTGAGCTGGCCGAGACGGCGCGATAAATGACTGCCGAGCACGGCCACCTTGTCGCCCGATGCGGGGGACGGGGCATGGGCGGTATCCGGCGCGTTACGCGATGTATCGGGCGGGTTCTGGGACATAGATAATGGTCGAGACATCCTTACGATCCACCTGTGAGAAACTCCATAAGTGCTTATAAACGATTGCAAAAGATGGGCCACTAATGGGCGAGATGGGGAATTCGAATCGTCGGAAATCCTTGGATTTATAAGGGGTTGGAAGGAGTCCGGCGGGAACCGGGAGAGAAAATTGCGAATTCGGGGGATCAGGCGCGATTCCGGACGACAAAATATGTCATTCGCAACCGTTATCGGCCCCGGAACCACCGCGCTTACACTACGCGCCAATACTCCGATACTGACCACGGACAACGCGGGAACGAACGGTTGAAATCCGACAATACAAACCCGGAGCCTGGCAGTCTCCAACTGCTGGTGCCTGGCCTGTTAGGCGTTGTTGCCGCGGACCCGGGTGCCTACGACCTTCCCCGATTGCCCGCCGTGGAGGCGCTGCTGGCGCGCGCCGAGCGCCAAGCGCTGCCGCTACGCGGATTCGAGGCGTTGCTGTTCTCGGTGTTCGGGGCCGAAATCCCGGCGGAGGGCGACCTGCCGATCGCCGCCGTCACGCGCGTGCTCGATCTCGGCGTGGTGGATAACGGCTGGTGGTTGCGCGCCGATCCAGTTCACCTCAGCCCGCGGCGCGATCAACTGATCCTGACCGACAGCTACGCGCTCGACCTCAGCCAGGACGAGGCCAATCGCCTCGCCGCCGAGATCAGCGAGATCTACGCGCCCGATGGCTGGATGCTGAAGGCACCGCGACCATCGCGCTGGTACTTGAAGCCGCCGCGCGCACCGAAGGTCATGACGACACCGTTGCCGGACGTTGTCGGCCGCGACATCCATCCTTATCTACCGCGCGGACCGGAAGCCAAGACATGGCACACGACGCTGAATGAAATGCAGATCCTGCTGCATACCGCCAAGGTCAACGACGAGCGCGAGCAGGCGGGTCGGATGCCGGCGAACAGCCTGTGGTTCTGGGGCGGCGGGCGACTGCCGCGGATACAACCGGTCGCATGGGGTGGATTGTGGAGCACCGAACCCGTGAGCCTTGGACTTGCGCGTCTCACGGAAACACCGAGCCAATCGGTTCCGGGCGGCTTCGCCGAATGGCAACGCCACGTCGACCGGGCGGGCGCGCATCTGGTGGTGCTCGACGCACTGCGGCCGGCGGTGCTTTACCGCGACGTCGAGCTGTGGTCGCAAACAATGACAGAACTGGAACATACCTGGTTCGAACCGCTGTTCGCGGCGCTCAAGGCACGCACGATCAAATCGGTGACAATCCTTACCGACACCGGCCAATCGTTCCAACTGACTCCTGGTCGCGCGCGCCGCTGGTGGCGACGCGGCAAGACACCCACGAGCTACCGCTGATGAACGATCTCGCACGCAAGCACATCGTTCGCCGCATCATCGAAGAAAACTTTCCGGATGCGCTGCCGGACGAGCTGCATCCGGTACTGCGGCGCATCTACCGCGCGCGGCGCGTGCGCTCGGCGCTCGAACTCGATCGCTCGCTCGAACGGCTCGCGTCGCCGGACGCATTGCTCGGCATCGCGCAGGCGGTGGAGCTGCTGACGCAGGCGCTGCGCGACCAAAAGCGTTTTCTCATCATTGCGGACTTCGACGCCGACGGCGCCACCAGCTGCGCGCTGTCGGTACGGGCGCTGCGCGCGATGGGCGCAAGCCATGTCGACTATCTGGTCCCCAACCGTTTCGAGTATGGCTACGGTCTCACACCCGAGATCGTCGCGGTCGCCGCGGAACGCAAACCGGATGTGCTGATCACCGTCGACAACGGCATCTCGAGCGTGGAGGGCGTGCGTGCGGCGCAGAAGCACGGGATGAAGGTGATCATTACCGATCATCACCTCGCGGGCGCGGAATTGCCACCGGCGGATGCAATCGTGAACCCGAATCAACCCGGCGATACGTTCCCGAGCAAGGCGCTCGCGGGAGTCGGTGTCGCGTTTTATGTGATGCTGGCGCTGCGCGCGCAGTTGCGCGCCACCCACTGGTTTGCCGAGCAGGGTATCGCCGAACCCAACCTCGCGAAGCTGCTCGATCTGGTCGCATTGGGCACCATCGCCGACGTCGTGCCACTCGATAGCAATAACCGCATCCTGGTGTCGCAGGGGCTCGCGCGCATTCGCGCCGGCCAATGCTGCCCCGGGATTCGCGCGATTGCCGAAGTCGGTAGCCGCGAGATCGCGCGTCTGAGTGGCACCGACCTCGGATTCGTCGTCGCGCCGCGACTGAACGCCGCCGGACGCCTGACCGATATGTCGCTCGGCATCGAATGCCTGCTGACCGACGACCCGGCGCGCGCGAGCGAACTGGCGCGCTCGCTCGATCAGCTGAATCGGGAGCGGCGCGAAATCGAGCGTGACATGCGCGAACAGGCGGTGGCCGCGATCGCCACGCTGCAACTGGAATCCGACCTGCCGCGCGGACTGTGTCTGTTCGATGAGTCGTGGCATCAGGGCGTGATCGGCATCGTCGCCGCGCGTGTGCGCGAGCGCACGCATCGCCCAGTAATCGCGTTCGCGCCCGCAAACGGAACCGAGATCAAAGGCTCCGCGCGTTCGGTAGCGGGGCTGCATATTCGCGACGCGCTCGATGCCATCGCCACCCGTTATCCCACGCTGCTGCACAAGTTCGGTGGTCATGCGATGGCGGCCGGGCTCACGCTCGAGCGCGCAAACTTAAGCGAGTTCACGAGCGCGTTCGACGACGAGGTCAGCCGCTGGCTCTCCGACGGCGACCTGTATGGCACCATCCTCAGCGATGGCGAACTCGCGGCCACCGACTTCACGCTCGAACTGGCCGAGACTTTGCGCATCGGCGGGCCGTGGGGCTCGGCGTTCCCCGAACCGATCTTCGATGGCGTCTTTGACGTACTCGAACATCGCATCGTCGGTGAAAAACATCTGAAGCTCGTGCTGCGATCATCAGGCGGTGGACGTCCGCTGCAAGCGATCGCCTTCGGCGCCGCCGGTGCACAACCGGCGAAGGGCGTGCGCATCCAGGTCGCGTTCAAACTCGACGTCAACGAATACCAGGGCCAGCGCAGCGTGCAGCTGGTGGTGGAACACCTGGAACCGGTGGCGAAGGATTAAAAGCGATGGAACTCTATGCCACCATCAAGCTGGTTCACATTGTCTCCAGCACCTTGTTGTTCGGCACCGGTGTCGGTACCACGTTTCATCTCTGGTACGCGGATCGCAGCCGCAATGTGCAGGCGATCGCGGTTGCCGCGCGCACGACGGTGCTGGTCGACTGGATTTTTATACTACCCGTCGTCGCGCTCCAACCGCTCACCGGTTTCTGGATGCTCGATATCAGCGGACAGGATCTGTATCAATCTTGGATCGTTACCGCGCTCGGGATTTTTGTCATCGCCGGATTTTTCTGGTTTCCGGTTATCGGATTGCAGATCATGATGCGGAATCTTGCTGTTTTGGCCGCCAAACGAGGCGCGACGCTGCCCGCGGCGTATCATCGCTACCGGCGTTGGTGGCTGGCTCTGAGCTTGCTGGTGTTCGCGGCGGCACTCGCCATCTTCACGCTGATGGTGTTGCGCCCGACACTTTGGTAGCCCGAGCTCGTGTGTACCGACACTCGGCTGCAAGGTAGAATTTGCATCTATGCGAACGCTCGAAGATTTCGTCGGCAATACGCCGCTGGTGCAACTGCAGCGCCTCCCCGGAAAGACCAGCAACGTCATCCTGGCCAAACTTGAAGGCAATAACCCGGCGGGTTCGGTCAAGGACCGCCCAGCGCTGTCGATGATCAAGCACGCGCAGCGCCGTGGTGAGATTAAACCCGGCGATACGCTGATCGAGGCCACCAGCGGTAACACCGGCATCGCGCTGGCAATGGCCGCGGCGATGCAGGGCTACCGCATGATCCTGGTGATGCCGGAACACATGAGCGCCGAACGCCGGGCGACGATGAAGGCCTTCGGTGCCGAGATCGTGCTGGTGTCGAAGAGCGCCGGCATGGAAGGCGCGCGCGATCTCGCGCTCAAGATGCAGGCCGACGGCGAGGGCCGGGTGCTGGACCAGTTCGCCAATCCCGACAACCCGCTGTCGCACTACGAGGGCACCGGTCCCGAGATCTGGCGCGACACGCACGCGAAGATCACGCACTTCGTGAGCTCGATGGGCACCACCGGCACGATCATGGGCGTGTCGCAGTTTCTGAAAGAAAAGAATCCCAAAATTCAGATCGTCGGCGTGCAGCCGTCCGAAGGCTCATGCATCCCCGGCATCCGCGCGTGGCCCAAGGCCTATCTGCCGAAAATTTTTGATGCTAACCGCGTAGACCGGGTAATCGAAGTCAGCCAGCAGGACGCCGAAGACATGACGCGGCGGCTGGCGCGCGAGGAGGGAATCTTTGCCGGCATTTCCTCCGGCGGCGCGACGCACGCGGCGCTGCAGTTGTCGCAGGACCTGCGCGACGCCGTGATCGTTACCATCATCTGCGACCGCGGCGATCGTTATCTCTCAACCGGTGTTTTTCCGGAATAACACATGAACGTTCTCGCGTTTGATATCGAAACCATTCCGGACATCGAAACTGGCCGGCGGCTGTACGGCCTCGGCGATCTGTCTGACAAAGACGCGATGCGCGCAATGTTCGCGATCCGGCGCGAAGAGACCGGCGATTCCGAATTTCTGAAGATTCATCTGCATCGTATCGTCGCGATCTCTGCAGTGTTGCGCAATGCCGACAGCATCAAGGTCTGGTCGCTCGGCGACGAGACATCCAACGAAGCGGAGTTGATCAAGCGCTTCTTTGACGGCATCGAGCGCTACTCACCGACGATCGTGTCGTGGAACGGCGCGGGCTTCGACCTGCCGGTGCTACATTATCGCTCGCTCAAGCACGGCGTCGCAGCCGGGCGCTACTGGGAAAACGGCCAGGACGATTCCAGTTTCCGGTACAACAATTACCTGAGCCGGTTTCATGAACGCCATACCGACTTGAAAGACGTGTTGTCGGGCTACCAGCCGCGCGCGACCGCGCCGCTGGACGACATCGCGGTACTGCTTGGCTTCCCCGGCAAGATGGGGCGCAGCGGCGCCAATGTCTGGGAACAGTTTCTCGACAACAAGCTCGGCGAAATCCGCGATTACTGCGAGACCGACGCGCTCAATACCTATCTGGTCTATCTGCGCTACGAGCTGATCCGCGGCAACCTCGACGACGCCGGCTATCAGCGCGAGACCGAACTCGTGCGCAATACCTTGCGCGAGACCAACAAACCGCACCTGAATGAATTCCTTTCCTGCTGGAGCTGATGTGAGCCAGGCATCCACTCGGTCAACGCCGGAAACACCGACGGCGATTGCGACCGTCGAGTCATTGAGCCACGACGGCCGCGGGGTCGCACATATCGACGGCAAGGCGGTGTTCATCGAAGGCGCGTTGCCGGGCGAGCAGGTGCGGCTGCGCTTCGTGCACCGCCATCGACGTTATGACAACGCGGTGCTGGTCGAAGTCATGACACCCAGCCCGCAGCGGCGTGAACCGCCGTGCCCGCACTTCGGCGTTTGTGGCGGTTGCAGCCTGCAACATCTCGAACCGGCAGCTCAGGTTCTGGCCAAACAACAGGTGCTGGCCGATCAGTTGCAACGCATCGGCAAGGTCGAACCGCAACGCTGGCTCGAGCCGCTCACCGGCCCCGAATGGGGTTACCGGCGCCGCGCGCGTCTCGGGGTAAAGCTGGTTGAGAAGAAGGGCGGAGTGCTGGTCGGATTTCGTGAGCGACGGCGATCGCTTATTACTGACCTCAGCACCTGTCTGGTGCTCGATCCGGTCGTTGCCAGCTGGTTGCCGGCGCTGCGCCAGTTGATCACTAATATGTCGTGCCCGGATCGTATCCCGCAGATTGAAGTCGCGGTCGGCGACAACGCCCGCGCGCTGGTGTTACGCCATCTGATGCCGCTGACCGCGGAAGACATGCAGAAACTTCGCGCCTTCAGCGCCGGCCACGGCGCGCAGATTTACCTGCAGCCGGACGGACCGGATTCGATTGTTCCGCTCGATCCCGATCCGGTGCCGCTCAACTACACCTTGGCCGACGGCAGTGTTATCGGCTTCCGTCCCACGGATTTCATTCAGGTGAACGCCGCGATCAACAACAAGATGATCGAGCAGGCGTTGCAGCTGCTCGATCTGAAATCCAGCGATGCGGTACTCGATCTGTTTTCCGGGCTCGGCAACTTTACGTTGCCACTGGCTCGCCGCGCGGGACGGGTACTCGGCATTGAAGGCGATACGGCACTGGTCGATGGTGCGCGCCACAACGCGAGCGCCAACAAACTGACCAACATCGAATTCCGCGCCGCCAATCTTTACACTGAATCGTCTACCGTGGCGCCGTGGGACGGGTTTGTATTCAACAAGCTGCTGCTCGATCCCCCGCGCAACGGCGCCATCGAAGCCATCAGGATGCTGCGCGAACCGTTACCGGAAAAGATCGTTTATGTTTCATGCTATCCGGCAACGCTGGCGCGCGACAGCGACTACCTGGTGCATACGTTGGGTTATCGTCTCGCGGCAGCGGGTGCCATGGACATGTTCCCGCACACGAACCACGTCGAATCGATGGCGCTGTTCGAGCGGCCCTGAACGATGACGTCACCCTATACCATCGAAGTCGATGTGCCGGCACAGACGCTGGTGGTGCAGGACGCCGGCGGCAAGATCGTGATGCGCGCCCGTGTGGCGACGGCGCGCAATGGCGTGGGCGAGGTTCTTGGCAGTGAATGCACGCCGCGCGGCCGGCATTACATCCGCGCCAAGATCGGCGCGGAGCTGCCGGCGAATTCGGTGCTGGTGTCGCGCCGCGCGACCGGCGAGATTTACAGCACCCAGATGCGCGCGGTCTATCCTGGCCGCGACTGGATCCTGACGCGCATCCTGTGGCTGTGCGGCCTTGAGCGCGGCAAGAACCGTCTGGGTAAAGTCGATACCATGCGCCGCTATGTCTATATCCACGGTTGCCCGGATGAGGACCCGATGGGCGTGCCATCCTCGCGCGGCTGCATCAAGATGCGCAACGACGAACTCATGCGCCTGTTCGATCTGGTACCGGCCGGAACGCCGGTGATGATAAAGGGTTAGGTAAATAACATGGCAAGACGAACGAAGCGCAGCGACGTAGGGCTGTACTCATATGACAAGACGAATGAGCGAAAACGAATAGGGCTTCATTAATGCCGCTCGGACCAGTCATGCTCGATATCACGGGCACCGCACTCACCGCGGAAGAGCGCGAGCGCCTGCTGCATCCGCTGGTTGGCGGCGTGATTCTGTTTTCGCGCAACTACGAATCGCCGGAGCAGCTGCGCGCGCTGGTGGACGAAATCCATGCGCTGCGGGAACCGCAGCTGTTAATTTGCGTCGATCATGAGGGCGGACGAGTGCAGCGTTTCCGCTGGGGCTTCACCGCGTTGCCGCCGATGCGGCGTCTGGGCGAGCTGCATGACGAGAATCCGAAACGCGCGCTACGCATGGCGGAAAACATTGGTTGGCTGATGGCCGCGGAACTACGCGCCGTCGGCGTCGATTTCAGCTTCGCGCCGGTGCTGGATCTGGATCGCGGCGTGAGCGAGGTCATTGGCGATCGCGCCTTTCATTCAAACCCCGAAACCGTCGCCGAACTGGCGCACGCGACGATGCGCGGGATTCACAAGGCCGGAATGGCCGTGGTCGGCAAGCATTTTCCCGGGCACGGCACGGTCGCCGCCGACTCCCATATCGCGCTGCCGGTCGATGAACGCGAATTCGCCGATATCGCCGCCGAAGACCTGGTGCCGTTTGAGCGCATGATTCACTACGGCATGGAGGCGATCATGCCGGCGCACGTGATTTACCCGCGCGTCGACCCGGAGCCGGCGGGATATTCGCATTTCTGGCTCAAAGACGTGCTGCGCGGCCGACTCGGCTTCCAGGGCGTTATTTTCAGCGACGATTTATCGATGGAAGGCGCCAAGCGAGCGGGGGACATCGTCGCGCGCGGGCGCCTCGCGCTCGCCGCCGGCTGCGATATGGTGCTTGTCTGCAACGATTCCGCGGCCGCGGCGCAGTTACTGGACGGTCTCGGCCCGCATGACGATCCGGTGTCGCATTTACGCCTCGTGCGCCTGCACGGGCGCACCGCACCGGATCGCTCGAACCTGCTTGCCGATCACGAGTATCACGACGCCGTGCGACTGACACTTAGCCTGGCGTAGATTTCCGTTGTAAAATATTGCTTCATGCGCGGAATGCACCATACTTACGCGTACGCAATAGCTGTTCACCGGGGGACCACGTAATTGGATCTGTACAAACCACTCAAGAAGCTGAAGCTTGAAAGCTTCAACAATCTCACCAAGACGCTGAGCTTCAATATCTACGATATTTGCTACGCGCAAAGCGAAACCGCCCTCAAGGAATACATCAGTTACATCGACGAGGTGTACAACGCCGAGCGCTTGACGCAGATTCTTACCGAGGTCGCGCAGATCATTGGCGCCAACGTGCTCAACATCGCGCACCAGGACTACGATCCGCAGGGCGCGAGCGTGACCATGCTCATCTCCGAACTACCGATCCACGAAGAGCCGCTCAACCCGGAAGCGCCCGGCCCGGTGCCCGAGAATTCTCGCGCCGTCGCGGCCCAGGGCAATCTTGGCCTCGAGAAACCGATCAAGGACTCTGTCGTCGCGCATCTCGACAAGAGCCATATCACGGTGCACACCTATCCGGAGTCACATCCGGAAAATGGCATCGCGACGTTCCGTGCGGATATCGATGTATCGACCTGTGGAAAGATTTCACCGCTACGGGCGTTGAATTATCTTATCCATAGTTTCGATTCCGATATCGTCATCATCGACTACCGCGTCCGCGGCTTTACCCGCGATGTCAAAGGCGTTAAGCACTACATCGACCACAAAATCAACTCGGTGCAGAATTTCGTCGACAAGGAAACGCTTGCGCGTTATCAGGCGATCGACGTGAACGTCTACCAGGAAAATATCTTCCACACCAAAATGCTGCTGAAAGACTTCAAACTGGACAATTATCTGTTCGGCGCAAAGGAATCGGATCTCAGCCCGCAGGATGTGAAGACCGTTACCCAGGGACTGAAACACGAGATATCCGAAATTTTTTACGGCACAAACATGGTGCGGATGACCTGATCTGTCGTTACGCCGTACGATCGTGCCGGCCACATCGCCCGTTTCACCGGATCGATCATGTCCACTGCCGCAAAATCTACCTTTAACGCACGTTGCACCGCATGTCCGCGCCTGGCGAATTATCTCGCCACGGCGCGGCGCGACTATCCCGATTATCACGCACGTCCGGTAGCACCGTTTGGCGATCCCAACGCGCGCCTACTGATCGTCGGCCTCGCCCCCGGGATGCACGGCGCCAACCGCAGCGGACGGCCGTTCACCGGCGATCACGCCGGCATCCTGTTGTATCACACGCTGCACAAGCACGGTTTCGCCAGTCGCGCGGTATCGGTCTCGGCCGATGACGGCCTCAAACTGAAAAATTGCCGCATCACCAACGCCGTCAAATGCGTGCCACCGGAAAACAAACCGCTCCCGGCGGAAATAAAACGTTGCAATACCTATTTGAGCGCGGAACTGAACCAGCTATCCGACAAGAGCGTGCTGCTTGCGCTCGGCAGGGTGGCGCATCAGTCGGTGCTGCAGGCGCTCGACCTGCGCACGGCGGCGTATCCGTTCGCGCATGGTGCGCTGCATCGGCTTCCCAACGGCTGGCAATTGCTCGATTCGTATCACTGCAGCCGTTACAACACCCAGACCCGCAGACTCACCACACCGATGTTCGATGCCATCGTGCGCAAGGCAGCAAAACTCGTCGGCTGATATCCCGATGGCCTTCGACACCGCAACCCTCAAGACGCTACCCACTACACCGGGCGTGTATCGCATGCTCGACGTCGATGACGAAGTGCTGTATGTCGGCAAGGCGCGCAATCTGCGCTCACGCGTGCGCAGTTACTTCCGCGCCTCCGGTCTGACGACAAAGGTAATGGCGCTGACCGCGCTCATTGAACGCATCGAGATCACCGTTACCCACACCGAAAACGAAGCACTGCTGCTCGAGAACAACCTGATCAAGACGCTGCAGCCGCATTACAATGTGCTGCTGCGCGATGACAAGGGCTATCCGTATATCTTCATCGCCGACGCGCACGACTTCCCGCGCATGGCATTTCACCGTGGTGCCAAGCGTGAGAAGGGCAGGTACTTCGGTCCGTTTCCTTCATCGTCGGCGGTGCGCGAAAGCCTGAACCAGCTGCAGAAGATTTTTCTTCTGCGTCAGTGTGAGGACAACTTTTTCAAGAATCGCAGCCGTCCCTGCCTGCAATACCAGATCAAGCGCTGCTCAGGCCCCTGCGTGGGATTAATCGAGCGCGAGCGTTATCTCGAGGATGTGAATAACGCCATCATGTTTCTGGAAGGGCGCAGTGGCGCGGTCACGCAAGACATGGTCAAGAGAATGGAACAGGCCTCAAACCAACTCGACTACGAGGCGGCGGCGCAATATCGCGATCGGGTGGTGGCGCTAAAGAGTATTCAGGAACGGCAATACATCGTCGGTGACGGTGGCGATGCCGATGTACTCGCCGTCGCGGTCGGAAAAGGCAGTGCCTGCGTGCAGGTAATGTTCATTCGCAACGGTTCCAATCTCGGCTCCAAGAGCTTTTTCCCGAAGATCGGCGCCGAGAGCGAACCGGCGGAAATTCTGGAAGCCTTCTTGCCGCAATATTACCTAGGCAAACCGATACCAGAACGCCTGTATACCAGCTGTGTCGTCGCGGATCGAACACTGCTTGAGCGTGTGTTCTCGGAACAGGCCAATAAAAAGGTACTGCTGATCACCCCACGCCAGGGTGCACCGAAACGTTGGGTCAAGATGGCGGACCTGAACGCCCACGAAACCTTGCGTCGCCGGTTGGCGGATCGCGCCAGTCTCGCCGAGCGCTTCGATGCGTTGCGCGCGGCGCTGAAACTGGAGGCGACGCCGGAACGCATCGAATGTTTCGACGTGAGTCACACCTTCGGTGAAGCCACCGTAGCCGCGTGCGTGGTCTTCGATGCCAACGGGCCGGTGAAGTCGGATTACCGCCGTTTCAATATCGAGAACGTCACGCCCGGCGATGATTACGGCGCGCTGGCGCAGGCCCTCACTCGCCGTTACCGACGAATCAAGGAGGGTGAGGGCAGACTGCCGGACGTGCTGTTCATTGACGGCGGAAAAGGGCAGGTGAGCGCGGTTGAAAAAGTGCTGACGGAACTACAAGTCAGTGGCCTCAAGCTGGCTGGCATTGCCAAGGGCCGCTCGCGTAAACCCGGGCGAGAACAGCTTTTCTTGTCCGGCCACGCCGGCCCCTCTATACTGCCAGCCGATTCACCGGCGCTGCATTTGATCCAGCAGATCCGCGATGAAGCGCACCGTTTCGCGATTACCGGTCACCGGTTGCGGCGCGGCAAGAAGAGAACAACGTCGACGCTCGAACACATCCCGGGTGTCGGAGAGAAACGCCGCCAGACCTTGTTGAAGAATCTGGGCGGGTTACGCGAGGTCATGCGTGCCGGCGTCGAAGATCTCGCGCGCGTGCCGGGTGTTTCGCGCGAACTGGCGCAACGAATTTACGACACATTTCACGAACAGGAAGTTTGAATTGCCACTGAACATTCCCAATTTTGTGACACTGCTGCGGATCGCGCTGATACCGCTCTTCGTCGTTGTCTATTACTGGCCCCACCCCCAGGCTGCGATGATGGCAACGATTATCTTCGTTGCCGCTGCGCTCACCGATTGGCTCGACGGTTATCTGGCGCGGCGCCTTGGACAATACTCCTCGTTCGGAGAATTCCTCGACCCAGTGGCCGACAAGCTGATGATTGCGGCCGCGCTGGTGATGCTGATCGCCGATAGTCGGGTACATGCCGGCCTGGTCTGGGACAACCGTCTCTTCGGTGTCGTAGTGCTGATTATTCTGGGGCGCGAGATTGCCGTGTCGGCTCTGAGAGAATGGATGGCGGAGCTGGGTAAACGCTCACGCGTCGCGGTCTCGGTCGTCGGCAAGTTCAAGACCGGATCACAGATGACCGCGATCGGGTTTCTGATCTGGCGCGAACCGCTGTTCGGGCTGCCGATATTCCGCATTGGCGAGTGGCTGCTCTACATCGCCGCGGCGCTCACCTTATGGTCGATGATTGTCTATTTGCGCGCCGCGTGGCCGCTGCTTTCCGGTACCGCCAAACCCTGATTTCAGCAACAAATCAGAGCGACATTTCAACTTAACGCGCAGCTTGACAGTCCCCGGCCACCCCTTAGAATGTCGCCCTTCGCGCGGGAATAGCTCAGTTGGTAGAGCGCAACCTTGCCAAGGTTGAGGTCGAGGGTTCGAATCCCTTTTCCCGCTCCAGTTTTCCCAAGGGAAGCACATCTTCCCTTTTTTATTGCCGGCAGTTTATAAAGTTCCTCATGGCTGGGTGGCAGAGTGGTCATGCAGCGGCCTGCAAAGCCGTGTACGCCGGTTCGATTCCGACCCCAGCCTCCATTTCCTCTTCCAAGAAAATCCCACAGCATCCAGTAACGTCTTAAATATAGCAAAAAAACTGTATTTATTCTGTCTGGAGCGTCCAACATCATCGTGCAACATCCCTAGACATCTACCCCCAAACGGGGGTAACTTTTGGGGTAACTCAGCAACCTCGGAAAGCAGTTACCCCCATGCCCTTGACCGATACCGCGATCCGCAACGCCAAGCCCGGCGATAAGACCATGAAGCTCTACGATTCGGGCGGGTTGTTCCTACTTCTAAATACGAACGGCTCCCGCTGGTGGCGACTTAAGTACCGTGTCGGCGGAAAGGAGAAGTTGCTCTCCCTTGGAATCTACCCGGACGTGACGCTGAAGGCTGCCCGTGACCGGCGCAACGAGGCACGCAAGCTACTGGCCGATGGCATCGACCCGGGTGCGGTGCGCAAGGCGGCAAAGACCGCGAGTGTGGAGCGGGACCAAAATAGCTTCGAGGCAATCACTCGGGAGTGGTTCGCAAAGTTCTCGCCCAACTGGACGCCCGACCATGCCGACAGGATCATCCGCCGATTTGAACGCGACATATTTCCGTGGATGGGCGCTCGGCCAATACGGGAAATCACCGCTCCGGAGTTACTGACCGCACTGCGCCGCGTCGAGAACCGGGGCGTAGTAGAGACGGCGCATCGAGTGCTGCAGAACTGCTCGCAGGTATTTCGCTACGCCGTCGCTACCGGTCGAGCCCAACGCGATCCCACTTTCGACTTGCGTGGTGCGCTTCCGCCTGTAAGAGCGAGTCACTTTGCTTCCATCACCGAACCAAAAGCTATTGGCGAGTTGCTGCGTGCTATCAGCGGATACAAGGGTTCGTTCATTACACAATGCGCGTTGCGTCTCGCGCCGCTCGTGTTCGTTCGGCCCGGTGAATTGCGTCGGGCGGAATGGGTCGAGCTTGATCTGGACGCCGCAGAGTGGCGTATCCCCGCGAGCAAAATGAAGATGCGCGTGATTCACGTCGTTCCACTTTCCAGTCAGGCGGTATCAGTCCTGCGCGAGCTGCGCCCGCTTACTGGCAGTGGCAAATACGTTTTTCCTGGCATGCGTACCAAGGATCGCCCCATGTCCGAGAATACGGTGCTCGCGGCTTTGCGCCGGATGGGTTACGGAACCAACGACATGACAGGGCACGGCTTTCGTAGCATGGCGTCCACGATCCTGAATGAGCAGGGCTGGAACCGGGACGCCATCGAACGCCAACTTGCGCACGCCGAACGGGATAATGTGCGCGCCGCTTACAACTATGCCGAACATCTACCGGAGCGTCGGAGGATGATGCAAGCATGGGCGGAATATCTCGACACATTGAGCGCCGGCGCGAACATCATCCCACTGCGGACAGCCGCTGTATGAACGCTCACGCGCAATTCGAGTGCGGTCGAATGCTTCAGCACAAGACAAAAAAGTTCCCCGTATTTTTTATATTTCGATCAAGTAACAAATAGGAATAATTATGCTATCGTATTTGTAGACTTGCGGAGAATTACACACCGCAGTGATGATTGAAACGACGCCCGCCGCTGCGGGCGTTTTACGTTGTAGAACTAATCTCAAAACCAAGGCCAAAAATGTTAGACGGTTGTTTAGCGATCGTCTAACAAAAGTGCTGGTTCGATGCTATCGTCTGGCTATACTCACCGTCGTCTCGCGTCTTAGAAATGAATTCATAACGCCCGCCTCGCCGCGGGCGTTTGCATTTCTGCTTCCCAAAACGCGTTATCGACACCCAATGGCAATGATCGAATTCACTGTGCCTCGGTCAATGAAGCGCGTGCAGTAAGTCTGTTTTACGGTAAGGCCGGAAAGGGATTTGGAGATACAAATCCCGCGCCACGTGGCGGCGCCCGGCCCTGACTCTCGTCAGGGATCGACCGATCACACTTCGCGTTCATTGGTCGGCCTTACCGTTTCTTAGTTTTCATTTCGTTAGGAGATCAACCCGTGACTGATCACGAGCCATCGCGTATGGCGCACTTCCGGCTGCCTGTGTCTGAATACGAGCGTTTTACGCTGGCGGCGATTCGACGACGCGATACGCGCTCGAATCTGCTCCGGCGGGCGGTGCGCGAGATCATCGGGCAGCCTGCCGACCTGATTGAACGGGAACTCATTGGTCTGGATGAGGCGGTCTACCAGCTTAGGGCGGTGGGGCGCAATCTCAATCAGATCACGCGCGCTGTTCACTCAGGGCAACTGAAGGAGGGGCAGGTTGATCTGGTGGTGCTCTCGGCGCTGACGCAGTCCGTCGATCACCTCGCCGCGCAGTTCCTGGCGGTCATCGAAAAGAGCCGCCTGCGCCGGGTGTTCCGGTGATCGGGGACAAGGAAGACGACAAGGGGCTGCTGGGGCCACATCGGACAGTACGTCCCTCGCTGCGCGGGCGGGGAGCACCGCCACGCACGGTTAACGCCTCGGCGCTGAGTGTGGCGGAGCGTATTCGTGTCGCGCGTGGCCTGCCCCAGGCCATCGTCAAGATTACGAGTTATGCACGGGGGACTGATGCCTGTGGCCGGCATTGGACGTACATCAGTCGTAAAGGAACGCTCGCCCTAGAATCCGAAACTGGCGAACTGCTGAGAGATCGGGAGGAACAGCGCTCGCTGCTGGAGGCGTGGTCGGTGTCGTTCGATAAACGCACGAACGCACGTGATCAGGTAAACGTGGTGGTCTCGGCACCAAAAGGAACCCCACCCGAAGCGGTACACAAGGCTGCACGGGAGTTTGGTAAAGAAGCCTTTCCCAACCAGCGCTACGTGTTCGTGCTGCATGAGGATAAAGGACATCCTCATGTGCATTTTGCCGTAGCGCTGAGAGGCAAAGACAAGAAGCTCGATCCACGTCTGAAAGATCTGCATCGCTGGCGGGAGCTGTGGGCGAAGGCTGCCCGTGCACAAGGGATTGAGATGGCCTGCTCCCCACGGGCGGCACGGGGTGCGGGGCGTCGAAGGCCACCATCTAAGATTTATCACCTGCAACACCGGGGGATTACCTCGGAGCGTACCAAGGGCGCCGTTAAGGAAACTGTCGCCCAGCCTGCCGACACCGTATGGGAACAGTACGTGAAGGAACGCAACCAGGCCGAGCGCATGGCGTACCGGCAAAGCGCGGCTGACTTGCGCGCCGCCGCCAAAACGGCATCGCCAGCGGCGCGCGTGAAGCTCGATGCGGCGGCAGCGGACCTTGAGCGTTTCGTCGCCAGTTTGCCGATTGCGAAGACGAGACGGCAGCAGATACGGGAAGCGATAACCACGCATCATCGCGAGAAATCATCGCTCAAGAAAGAGCCAGATGATCTCGAACGCTGATCGTTAAGCATCACATTACTGCCTGTCATTGCGGCGCGCCTTGTGCGCGCCGTTTTGTTTTCAACACGCGTTTTCTTCTGGAACAGCCCGTCATGACTAATCTCTGTCCTCGATTCGATCATTGCAGTGCGCCGGTCTGTCCGGTCGATGATTGGACGCTGCGCCATCATTTGAAAGGCGAGCCGGTCTGTTTGTATTTGCGGGAGGCCGCCAAACATGGTGGCAAGCTGCCGCCGACGGGTGACATACCGAGAGAACTTGTCGGGCGGGTCTTCCAGATCTACCGAGAGATCGTTTCCTCGTCCTGCTGCCGGTGGGCATACCGACGATGGGGTAGGGGACAAGCAGATTAGCAATAAAAATAACCGGCGGCTTAGTTTATAGCCGCCTCATTCTAGCTAGCGGATGCGTAGTACAACAACGGCGCACTAGCGCCAAGGTTAAATATGGCACAAACAATTCTTAGGCTCCCCGAAGTAAAGACCCGCACCGGACTTTCCAGAAGTGAAATATACAGGCGCGAAGCGTTGGGAGAGTTTCCGAAACGTATACGCTTAGGAGTGCGTTCGGTAGGTTGGCTCGCCAGCGAGATCGATGAGTTCATCACCGCGCTCGTCCGCGTGAGCCGCGACCGGTTGGTTACGAAATGAGCGCTTCATCGGTTTATTTTTACCCGCGTGCCCGCGAGCATTCAGCCGGTTGACCGCAGCACTTGACGCCACTTAGAAGTCGTGTAACATTTAACCGTATGGTTAAATATAAACACTCCCTAGACCGAGTCTTTGGGGCACTGGCCGACCCGACCCGACGCGCCATTCTGGCGCGGCTGGCAAAGGGGGAGGCGAACGTGTCGGAACTGGCCGACCCGTTCCGCATCTCGCTGCCGGCGATTTCGAAGCACGTACGCATCCTGGAAGACGCGGGCCTACTCACGCGCGCAATCGACGGCCGCATCCACCGCTGCCGCGTGAATGCAGCGCCGATGCGGGAAGCAATGCGCTGGATCGAACATTACCGCCGCTTCTGGGAATCGCAACTCGATGCGCTGGCCGACTACTTGTCCCGAACCCATCCCACGGAGGAATCGTCATGGCAAAACCGCAACCGCAGCAGCTCGACACCGCGCTCGTCATCAAACGTCAGTTCGATGCCACGCGTGAAAAAGTTTTTGAAGCCTGGACCGACCCGCAAGCCCTGAAACAGTGGTTCGCGCCGTCGGATGAATACAAGACACCGGTGGCCGAGACTGAGCCAAAAATCGGTGGCCGGTATCGCATCGAGATGGTGGATGCTGCGGGGAAAAGTCACTGTGTCGTCGGTCGTTACACAGAAGTTAAGCCGCCTGAACGGCTCGTGTTCACCTGGCAGTGGGAAAAAGACGAGGTCGGAACCGGCGACAACTCGATCGTCACCGTCGAGCTGCGCGATCTCGGCGGTCGTACGGAGTTGACGCTTACACACGAACGCTTCCTGACCAAGAACGCACGCGATTGCCACCAGGTCGGTCACAACGGCTGCCTCGAACGTCTGCAACGGTTCTTGGCCAGACACTAGCCACCGGCAAATCTTTAGGAACCCCAATCAACAAGGAGGGAGAAGTGAAAAAGTTCATGTTCCTGCATTTCGGATTTGAAAAACCCACGCCGAAAATCATGGAGGCGTGGCACACTTGGTTTGAATCGATTTCCGACAAGCAGATCGAACAGGGTGGTTTCAGTGGCGGTCGAGAAATCTCGAAAAGCGGAACCAACAACCTGCCATGGAATATGGAATCCATTACTGGTTACAACATCATCGAGGCGGAGAGTCTTGAGGCCGCGGAGAAACTTGCTCAAACCAATCCATTTATCGCGAGCATTCGCGTCTACGAAATTGGGTCGATGTGATTCAACCGAGGAGAAGCAACACGAACCCGGTGAACTGGTTTGAAATTCCCGTCCGCGATTTCGACAAGGCCAAACGATTCTACGAGTCCGTCCTTGGGCTCGAGGATCTTGCCGTCACCGAAATGGGACCGAAGTTAATGACTCAGTTAAACGCAACCACGATGGAGGCAGCATGAACTCAGCACTGGAAATCTTTTGGAGCAGCGGCAGTCCCAACGCCTGGCGCGTATTGTTGACCGCCGAGCTCAAGCAGATTCCGTATCAATCACGGCTGATCGAATTCTCCAAGCAGGACAACAAGCAACCGGCGTTCCTCGAGATCAATCCGCGCGGCAAGGTACCGGCGCTGCGCGACGGCGACTACACGCTGTATGAATCGCTCGCGATCATGACCTATCTCGATCGCAAACAGCCCGAGCCCGCGTTGTTCGGGCGCACGCCGCAGGAATATGGCCGCATCTGGCGCACGGTCTGCGAGTTCGAGTGTTATCTCCGGCCGGCGTGGGAACAAATGCTCCTCCCCGTCATCTTCCGTGAGCTGCCCGCCAAGACCGAGCAAGTCCGCAGTCAGGCGATCATCGTGCGCGGCGAGATCGTCAAGCTCGAGCAGCAGATCGGCACGCACGCGTGGTTGTGCGGCGACGGGGTATCGGCCGCCGACCTCGCGATCTATCCATTCCTAAAATTCCTGGTGCGCGTCGCGGCGAAAGACGAGCTGCGCGCCTTGGATCTCGGTTTGCTGCCGTTCGAGTCGAGCTATCCGCGGCTCGCTGTCTGGATGACGCGCGTCGAGTCCTTGCCCGGCTACGAACGTGCTTACCCGCCGCACTGGCGCGCCGATGACAAGGCTAAGGCGGCACAGGCGACGGTGCCGGCATGAAAACCAAGCCGCGAAACAATTATTGGGATTCCAGTCCTGACGAAGAATGCACACGACTGCCACGAGATCGGTCACAACGGCTGCCTCGAACGCCTGCAACGGTTCTTAGCCAGACACTAAAAATTAGATCGATGTAAATTCAACTGAGGAGAAGCAACATGAATCCGGTGAACTGGTTTGAAATTCCCGTGCACGACTTCGACAAGGCCAAACGATTCTACGAGTCCGTCCTCGGCCTCAGTGATCTTGCCGTCACCGAGATGGGACCGAAGAAGATGGCGTGGTTTCCGATGCAGGAGGGAGGGCCCGGCGCCGGAGGAGGGTTGATCCAAGGTCAGGGCTATACGCCGTCGCACACGGGCGCGTTGGTGTATTTCTCCGTCGCGGACATCGACGCAACCTTGGCCAAAGTCGGCAAGCACGGCGGGTGCACCCTTGTCCCAAAGATGGGAATCGGCCCACACGGCTTCATCGCGCATTTCGAGGATTGCGAAGGCAACCGCGTCGCACTGCACGCGCGCAGCTGATCGTTGTGTGCCACGCCTGCGCTGCACCTGGAGTTGATGACGGCTGGCGCTACGTCATTCACCACTGACGGCCAAAAAGTAACAACTGTGATTTCAAACGACACTGGAGCATCGCATGTTTAAAACCATCGCCATCGTCATCGCCGTACTGATCGCCGCCGTGCTTATTTACGCCACGACCAGGCCCGATTCCTTCCGCGTCCAGCGCTCGGCTCGCATCAAGGCGGCGCCGGACAAGATCTTCGCGCTCATCACCGATTTCCATCGGTGGGGCGCGTGGTCGCCGTACGAAAAAATCGATCCGGGCATGAAGCGCACGTTCAGCGGTGCCCCGGCCGGCAAGGGCGCGGTCTATGAATGGGACGGCAGCGGTCGGATCGGCCAGGGACGCATGGAGATTGCCGATGCCACCTCGCCATCGAAGATCGTCATTCAGATGGATTTCCTCCGCCCGTTCAAGGCGAACAGCATGGCCGAGTTCGCCATGGAACCGCAGGGCGACGCCACGAACGTGACCTGGACGATGGACGGACCGCAACCGTACATGACTAAGGTGATGAGCATCTTTTGTAGTATGGACACGATGGTCGGCAAGGACTTCGAGGCTGGCCTCGCCGATCTGAAGGTCGCCGCGGAAAAGTAGAAGGAGGTCGGGAATGAAGAAATTCGCACTGATGTTTTTCGGATACGTCATTGTGACGTTTGTGATCGCCGCGAGCTGGCATTTGGTGCTGTTCAAGGACATTTACGACCAGCTCGGGATTTTCAGTCGTAAGGATCCGATCATCCCGCTCGGGCTCGCATCGATGGCGATGCAGGGCGCGGTGCTCGCGTATGTTTACCCGTTATTCGATCGTGGCGGGAGCGTGTTCAAGGAAGGTCTGCGTTTCGGTTTGCTGGTGGGCGTGTTGATGGCGAGCATCGCCGTCTTTGCCGAAGGTGCGAAGCAACAGGTGTCATCCCTCGGAACCTGGCTGGTATTTGAAAGCGTGTATTACTTACTGCAGTTTTCGATCGTCGGTATCGTGCTCGCACTTATTGATCGAACGTCGAACCGGCGATAACCACGACATATCGGGAAACGAAGAAGGGGCCGCTTGCCAGACCGGTCCGTCACCTACCGCATCGCGGTTCTCGGCGTCATGCCCGCGCTCGCTGTTATAGACCCGGCGCGGTGCTACAATCGCGTCCGTTGTTCTATTTATACGCAATCGCCGCACTGAAGGGGCCGACCAAATGGAGCACCTCAAATTTTTTGAAGCCTGCTTCAAGGCACCAACCTCTAAAATCCGAAAAGGTATAATCAAATGCGTCGCCGAATTCGATCAGCATATTGAGCGACACCAGCAGTCCGAAAGCATTCTCTCTTCGGGCGTCATCGATCAGGTGTTCGACGGCGATCAAGGCACCGCCTTCCGGTAGGGCTTCATACGCGGCACGAATCAGTTTCATCTTATTTGCGAGATTCCAGTCGTGTAAAATCATTCCCATGGTAATCACGTCGGCCTTGGGAAGTTTATCCTTGAAAAAATCTCCCGATACCGTCTTCACTCGAGCGGACATTCCGTCCTTCTCGATATGTCTTTTGGCGATAGGCTCCACAACCGGCAGATCAAAGGATTGACATTGTAGGTGAGCATGCCTCTTGGCCACCGAGGTGGAAAGATTGCCGGTTGCGCCACCGACGTCGCAAAGGGTCTTATACTTTGAGAAATCAAATTTTTCAGCCAGTGCCACGAAGTTTGCTGCGGACTTGCCCCGCATTGCCGACATGAATTGTTCTAATCGGGGAAGTTCACTGTAAAGCTCTTCAAACATCGGCTTCATACCATGTTTAACTTCGTTTTGAGGTTTGCCAGTTTTAAGCGCCGAATCGAGGTCGCCCCAAAAGCGAAATAGACGATCGTTGGCCATTTCGAGAGCTCCGCCAACATACGACTCCTTTGTTTTATCCAAAAACAAAGCCGTTTCCGGAGTGTTCTTATACTTTGCGCTCGGGCCATCGCCGTCTCGGTCGAGGAATTTCAGGGCAACTAAAGCATCGAGGAAATCGTAGGTGGCGCGCGGATGGAGCTTAAGTTCGGCTTGCAGCTCCTCGCCCGAGAGACGCTTGTCTCCCAGAGCCGTGAAAAGCTCTAGTTTTACAGCGCTCAACAATACCTTTGAAGCGAAAAACCCAAAGCCCTGATTCAAGATTTGAGAGGGGTTCAAATTGGAATGCATGGTGTGCTCCTTACGCAAAAAGGCGAAAATTCCTGATAACCCACATGACTTTGAAATCAAGTGAGCAGCGATTTGAGTTTTAGTGAGCGCTACGTGTCACTGGCAGGATTACTGGATCGTGCCAGTGGTGGTGACGGAAACGGGATTCGTGCCCGCAGCAACCGCGCCCACGGACGTAAGTGCACCGGTGGTGGCATCGATGGTGTAGGCCGAGACGTTTGAACCGCTATTCGCCGCGTACGCGAACTTCCCGCTCGGGTCGACGGTGACGGAGTAGGGATTCGTGCCCGCACCAACCGCACCCACGGATGTGAGCGCGCCGGTGGTGGCATCGATGGTGTAGGCCGAGACGCTGTTTGAGCCCTCATTCGCCACATACGCAAATTTGGCGCTCGGGTGTACGGTGACAGAAACGGGATACGTGCCCGCACCAACCGCGCCCACCGACGTGAGCGCACCGGTGGTGGCATCGATGGTGTAGGCCGAGACGTTGCCCGAATTGGCATTCGCCACATAGGCGAATTTACCACTCGGGTCGACGGTGACGGAATTGGGGCTCGCGCCCGCCGCAACCGTGCCCACCGATGTGAGCGCGCCGGTGGTGGCATCGATGGTATAGGTCGAGACGTTGGCTGAACCGTAATTCGCCACGTACGCGAACTTCCCGCTCGGGTCGACGGTGACGGAAGCGGGAAACCTGCCCGCAGCGACCGGGCTGCCCGCCGACGTAAGCGCGCCGGTGTCAGCATTAATGGTGTAGGCCGAGACGTTGGCTGAACCCTCATTCGCCACATACGCGAATTTACCGCTCGGATCTACGGTGACGGAGAAGGGATTCGTGCCCGCAGCAACCGCGCCCACCGAGGTGAGCGCGCCGGTGTCAGCATTAATGGTGTAGGCCGAGATGTCATTTGAGTTGAGATTCGCTACAAACGCGAACTTCCCGCTCGGGTCGACGGTAACGGATTGGGGATTCGTGCCCGCAGCAACCGCGCCCACCGACGTGAGTGCACTCGTGGTCGCATTGATGGTGTAGGTCGAGACATCGTTTGAAACGTAATTCGCCACATACGCGAACTTCGGCTTAAACACGACCACTGTTGCGCCTTTCGTCATCGCTATTGACGTCGGGGAATACCGTGCGGAAACTGTCGCGCTGGAGACAAGCCGCGAGAGCGCACCGGTGGTGGCATTGATGGTGTACGCCGAGATGTCGTTTGAATTGAGATTTGCCACATATGCAAATTTACCGCTCGGGTCGACGCTGACGGAGTAAGGATTCGTCCCCGCACCAACCGGGCTGCCCACGGACGTAAGCGCACCGGTGGTGGCATTGATAGTGTAGGCCGAGACGTCGTTTGAACCGAAATTCGCCACATACGCGAACTTCCCGCTCGGGTCGACGGTGACCGAGTAGGGATTCGTGCCCGCACCAACCACGCCCACGAAAGTAAGCGCGCCCGTGGCAACATTGATGGTGTAGGTCGAGACGTTGGCTGAACCGCTATTCGCCACGTACGCAAACTTACCGCTCGGGTCGATGGTGACGGAGACGGGACCCAAGCCCGCGGCCACCGGACTCCCCACGGACGTGAGCGCACCGGTGTTCGCGTTGATGGTGTAGGCTGAGACGTTGCTCGAACCGTAATTCGCCACGTACGCGAATTTCCCGCTCGGGTCGACGGTGACGGAGAAGGGATTCATGCCTGCCGCAACCGCCACCACCGGAGTGAGCGCACCGGTGGTGGCGTTGATGGTGTAGGCCCAGACGTCTCTTCGTGCATTATCAACTGACACGTAATTCGCCACGTACGCGAACTTGCCGCTCGGGTCGACGGTGACGGATTGGGGATTCGTGCCCGCGGCTACATACCCACGCGCGCGCAGCTGACCGATCGCCGCATCCACCGCGTAGATCGAAACAGTGTTGTCAGCGAAGTTGGCGACGTAGGCAAAGCGCGGCACGGTCGCCGCCGGTGTACTACCATTATTGCTGCTGTTGCCTCCTCCCCCACCACTGCCGCCGCAGGCGCTGAGTGCAAGCAGAATAAAGAACGGTGCACAGCGAATAATTGATGCGATGTTCATGGAAGTGCCCCTTCTTACAGATGTTGTATGCATCTCAAACACCAGTTGCTCGGCGAGCTTTAATCGCTCGCAGATGATGTCCATGTCCGGTTTCGGTGCTGCGATGCCGTGCTTGCTCTTTTTCTGGAACACGTGCAACACGAATACCGCTTCCTTGAATTTGATCGTGTAAACGGCCCGTTAGGTGCCGCCGCGGTCGTCGCCGGCGCCGCTAAAGCCCTTGAGGACCTTGGTCGCATCATGCTTGTGGCCTCTCTTTGCGAAGTCCAAGGCGTGACCGAAGAACTTTCGAAGGAGGCAAGCGCAGAGGCACTCGTGCGTTCAAGGATGCTTGGCCAGATCGAAGAACGGCGTATCGGGGTCGCTCGTATAAAAGATCACTGCGCGTAAGCGCTCCGACGCGCTGCGGTTGTAACCGGTCATTTTTACGTTCGGCGGTTCCACCAACGCGTGACCGGCGCTTACTGCGATCGGGTTTCGTCCTTCCAGTTCCAGAGTAAATGTACCTTCCAACACATAGACAATCACCGGGAAACGATGTGTGTGGAAAACGGTCTTGTCACCTGGTTCGAAGCTTGCCGTCAGCACGCGTAGCTCCTGCTCTTCACCGCGCGGCATGCCTTGCACGGTTTCTTGTAGGAGCAATTCCCGTTTGGCCATGCCAGGCTCTTGGGCCAACGCGGGTAAACCGCATGGCAACAACATCAACGCTAAACCAAGGCCTGTCGATTTCATTGGTGTTCTCCTAAGTTTGGCTTGCAACTCTTCGCCCGAGAGACGCTTGTCTCCCAGAGCCGTGAAGAGCTCTAGTTTTACCGCGCTCAACAACACCTTTGAAGCGAAAAACCCAAAGCCCTGATTCAAGATTTGGGAGGGGTTCAAATTGGAATGCATGGTGTGCTCCTTAGATCATCGATATGCCGCGTCACTAAATTATTCTGGTGTGGCAACGACATCCTTCTCCGTAGTGTCGTACTCCAGGACCTGGGGCGCCCCATTTCCACGCTCAATGAATCTCGCCGGCGACAGTCACGGAGTAGGGAAATGTGCCCGCGGCCACCGGGTTCCCCACGGCGTTGAGCACACCGGTGGTCGCGTTGATGGTGTAGGTCGAAACAGTGTTTGAACCGTTGTTGGCCACGTACGCGAACTTACCGCTCGGGTCGACGGTGACGGAGACAGGACCCGTGCCCGCGGCCACCGGACTCCCCACGGACGTGAGCGAACCGTCGGTCGCGTTGATGGTGTAGGCCGAGACGTTGCTCGAACCATAATTCGCCACGTACGCGAACTTCCCGCTCGGATCGACGGTGACGGAGTTGGGATTCGTACCCGCCGCCACCGGGTTGCCCACGACGGTGAGCGCACCGGTGGTGGCATTGATGGTGTAGGTCGAGACATCGTTTGAACCGAAATTCGCCACATAGGAGAACTTACCGCTCGGGTCGACGGTAACGGAGTAGGGATTTGCACCGGCAGCCACCCGGCTCCCTATGGCGGTGAGCGCGCCGGTGGTCGCGTTGATGGTGTAGGCCGAGACATCCCTTGAGCCGGCATTCGTCACGTAGGCGAACTTCCCGCTCGGATCGACGGTGACGGAGGAGGGGGACGAGCCCGCCGCCACCGGGCTGCCCACGACGGTGAGCACACCGGTACTCGCATTGATGGTGTAGGTCGAGACATCGTTTGAACTGTCATTCGCCACGTACGCGAACCTCCCGCTCGGGTCGACGGTGACGGAGAAGGGATTTGCGCCCGCAGCAACCGCGCCCACCGAGGTGAGCGCGCCGGTGTTCGCGTTGATGGTGTAAGCCGAAACGTTATTCGAACCGACGTTCCCCGCGTACGCGAACTTCCCGCTGGGGTCGACGGTGACGGATTGGGGACCCGCGCCCGCGGCCACCGGGCTCCCTATGGCGGTGAGCACACCGGTGCTCACATTGACGGTGTACACCGAGATGTCGTTTGAATTGAGATTCGCCACGTACGCAAACTTCGGCTCAATCACGACCGCGGTCGTGCCGTGGGTCATGGCAATCGAAGTGGGGTTTGCCCGGGCGGTAACGGCAGCGGCGGGGACAAGCGGCGTGAGTGCGCCGGTGCTCGCATTGATGGCGTAGGCCGAAACATCGTTTGAACTGAAATTCGCCACGTACACGAACTTCCCGCTGGGGTCGACGGTGATGGAATAGGGATACGTGCCGGCGGCCACCGGACTCCCCACGGCGACGAGTGCGCCGGTGGTCGCATTGATGGTGTAGACCGAGACGTCGTTTGAACTGCGATTCGCCACGTACGTGAACTTCCCGCTGGGGTCGACGGTAACGGAACGGGGATTGGTGCCCGTGGCCGTCGGGCTCCCTATGGCGGTGAGCGCACCGGTGCTCGCGTTGATGGTGTAGGCCGAAACGTTGTTTGAATCCAAATTTGCCACGTACGCGAACTTCCCGTTCGGGTCGACGGTGACGGAGATGGGAGTTGTGCCGGCGGCCACTGGGCTTCCGACGGCGGTGAGCGCACCTGTAGTCGCGTTGATGGTGTAGGCCGAGACATCGTCTGAACCCGCATTCGCCACGTAGGCAAACTTCCCGCTCGGGTCGACAGTGACGGAATAGGGAGACGCGCCCGCGGTCACCGGGCTCCCTATGGCGGTGAGCGCACCGGTGCTCGCATTGATGGTGTAGGCCGAAATGTTGTTGGTACTGAAATTCGCCACGTACGCGAACCTCCCACTCGGGTCGACGGTGACGGAGTAGGGATTTGGACCCGCGGCCACTGGACTTCCCACGGCGGTGAGCGCACCGGTGCTCGCATTGATGGTGTAGGCCGAAACGTTGCTTGAATCCAAATTCGCCACGTACGCAAACTTCCCGCTCGGGTCGACGGTGACGGAGATGGGAGCCGCGCCCGCCATGACATACCCACGCGCGCGCAGCTGGCCGGTGGCGGCATCGACGGCGTAAATCGACACCGTGTTGTCGTTAGCATTGGCGACATAGGCAAAACGCGGAACGGTCGCTGCGGATGCGGGCGGACCGCTGCCACCCCCTCCTCCGCCGCTGCCGCCGCAGGCGCTGAGGGCGAGAACAATAAGGAACGGTACACAGCGAATAATCGATACGATGTTGATGTTCATGGAGGCACCCCTTCTTATAGATGTTGTATTCATCTCAAATTTTCCGATTCAGATTGATCTGGTGCGGTAACGGCATCCATATTTCGTCTCGTGTGTGTTCATCGTCGCCCCGCCGTCAGCAAAAGCTCGTTCGGGCCTTGCCATCCTGCGCCGGTTTGAAAAGCGCCGAGACGCTGCTCGATTTCCGCCCATGCTGCTTGCGCGGCGACAGCGTCGAGCTTGCTCAAGATTTGTTGGATCGGGCTGGCGGAGGTGCGGACAAAATTCAGGTAGTCGCGCGTCGAGGCAAGCGAGAAGGGCGCATCGATCTTCGTGGTCGCGACGTCCTTGAACCCCGCGCGCTGGAACAGTTCATCGATCAATCCCGGTTTGCCCAAGCTCAGCAAACCGCCGGGCTGATAAGGATCGCGCGGCGGCAGCCCCGCGTGTTTGAGCGCGGTTGACATGACGATGGAAATGCACGGGTTCGTCTCCGGGCGCGAGAACACCATCGTGCACACGCCGCCGCCGGGCTTGAGCGCGGCATGCATTTGGCGCAGTCCGCTCAGCGGGTCGGGAAAGAGCATCAGCCCAAGCCGGCACACGGCGGCGTCAAAGCTCGCCGCGCCAACGTCGAGACGTTGGCCGTCGGTCACCCGTGTTGCCACATTGGCGTAGCCAGCGCATCTTGCATGGTGCTTGACGAACGCGAGCATGGCGGCCGACAGGTCGGTCGCGAGCACGAAGCCTTCGGGACCGACCCGATCGGCGATGTCGAGAGTTTGGTCGCCGGTGCCTGCCGCAACATCGAGCACCCGCGCGCGCGGCTTGATCCGCGCCATCTCAAGCATGGCGTTAGTTGCGTCGCGCAGCCACGCGCGAATTGCGGGCGCGTGATCGTTCCATCCTTGCGCGGCTTGCTCCCACTGATCGCGCGCGGTACGCGTGAAAGCGTGCGGGTCAAATGCAGTCGCTGTCGTCCCGTTGCTAAACTCGTTCATCTTGCGCATGATGTATCTCGACGATTGATCTGCGCAGCCTAAACGCGACTGGCGACTCCACATAAGCCGCAAGATTGCAAAACGGGACCGCATAAGCGCATAACTCATCCCATGTTTGATTGGAACGACCTCCGCTTCTTCCTGGCCGTCGCGCGTCATCGCAGCACGATCGCGGCCGGTCGCGCGCTCAAGTCGAATCAGTCGACGGTGCAGCGTCGTGTGGCGGCGCTCGAACGACGCATCGGACAGCGGCTCGTGAAGCGCCACCCCACCGGCTATCGCCTGACGGAAGTCGGCCAGGAGATGCTTGCGTATGCCGAGCGCGTCGAGCAGGCGGCGCTGGCGTTCGAGCAGCATATCGATGCGTCCAAGCGGGACGCGGTCGGCGTGGTTCGCGTTACTTGTCCGGAACCGTTGGTATCCCATATCACGCAGTCCGGACTGATCGAGCGCTTTTGTGCCCGCTATCCCAGCCTGCGCGTGGAGTTCGTGATGAGTGACAGATATCTCGATCTCGCGAAAGGGGAGGCGGACGTGGCGCTACGTTCCGGCGACACCGACGACGGCGAGCTGGTTGGGCGCAAAATTGGGGATTCGTTCTGGGCGGTTTACGCCAGCCGTAAATACGTCGAGCAGCACGGTCGGCCGGAGCGGGTCGACGATCTCGAACGACATTTACTCGTTGGCTTCGATGAGACCATGGCGAACCACCGCGCGGCCAAATGGCTTCAGAAGGTCGCGCCCAACGCGAAGATCGTCGCCCGCAACAACAGCGTGCTTGGATTGATCTATGCGGTGAAGTCCGGCATCGGGCTGGCGCCGCTGCCGAAGCCGCTCGGCGATGCGGAGGACGATCTCGTATGCGTGCTGGGGCCTATCCCCGAGCTCACGCGTATCTGGCGAGTGCTCGCCCATCCGGATGTACGACGCACGCCGCGCGTGTCGGCGTTCTTTGACTTCATCGTCGAGGAAATCGAAACGTTGCGACCGATTCTTACGGGGTAGGCCCAGTGACAGGTAACCGCGCGCACATCAGCAAAGTTGACACGGGGGTAACTTTGGGGGTAACCACGAAAGCTGAAATGGCAAAAAACATCGATGTACAGGTGTTTTCATAGAGAATATGAATGAGACCCCACCTCCACATTTCCTGAACGCTGCACAACTCGCTAGACTGCGCCCGTGCTTCAGCCCGAGTGGCGAAATTGGTAGACGCAACGGACTTAAAATCCGTCGGGGGGCAACCCCCATGCCGGTTCGATTCCGGCCTTGGGCACCATTATCAAAGAGTTACGCGACCTCAGAGTCCTCCCAATCTCTAGCGTTTCTCTGGCTGTGCCAAATTTGTGACAAAAATCGACCGTTCATCCACGACGTGAGCAATTCGCTCCGCATATTCGGCGAGATGTTCCGGCGACAGGTGCGCGTACCGCTTCACCATCTCCGACGACTCCCAACCGCCGAGCTCCTGCAACACATGCAGCGGTGTGCCTTGCTGAACGTGCCACGAAGCCCACGCGTGCCGCAGATCATGCCACCGGAAATCCACTAACCCGGCTCGCTTCACTGCGCGGCGCCATGTGTCATGGCCTACCCAACGAAGCGGTGCATGTCCCCGATAGCAGAACACGTACTCCGCGTGCTGCCCGCGTTGGCGCCTAACAACGGCAAGCGCTTCGGCATTCAACGGAACTGCGATCGCCTTCCTGCTCTTGGCCTGGTCCGGGTGTATCCACGCGCGGCGGTTGTCGAGGTCAACCTGCGACCACTGCAACTCGGTGACGTTACGCTGTCGCAACCCGGTTGCCAGACTAAACCGCGCCATCTCCGACAGGTGTTTCGGCAGCTCGGCTAACAGCACTTCCGCTTGCTGCCGCGTTATCCATCGAATCCGCCGCCTCGGCTCTCGTAAGAGTCGGACCTTCGGAACCCGATCAACCCATTCCCACTCGAACGCTGCTTTACGGAGTAGGGCACGGACTGTCGATAACATCCGATTCACTGTCGCGTTGGCCACGCCCGTCGCCAACTTGGCCTCGCTGATGCGCTCGACCATATCCCGATTCACTTCGTCCAGATACGAATCGCTCAGGAACTGATCGACCCAAACAAGGTTCGCCACGTCTTCCCGGTGTGTTGCCTTGTGGCTTGCCTCTTTGAGATACCGCACGACCGCTTCTTTCCAGGTACGGCGCGGCTTTTCTCCCAACCGCTGAACGCGCCACGCCTCGGTCTTCAGTCTGTCGTGTAGTTCTTGCGCCTTTTGCCGGTCGGTAGTCCCAGCAGACCGGCGTACTCGTTTTCCACTTGGTGTGGTGAACGCAACCCACCACGCCTCACCGCGTCGGTAGAGTGACATTGTGTAACCTCCGAAGAGTCAGTCACTCGCACCGCTTGCTGCGGGCAAGCGTACTGCGAGCGTAAGTAGGCGAGCAAGTCGTCTTCCACGAACACCCAACACTTCCCCGGCTTGGCAGCGGGCACCTTTCCGGCTTTCGCCTTCTGTCGCAGGGCTTCGGGGTTCATGTGGAGCAGGGTGGCAGCGTCCCGCAGGGTTAGGGTCTTCATGGCGACGTGGTGCGGGATGAGATGGCCCGCTCACGTTCGGCAGCTTGGAGAGCGGCGATGACGTGCGGCATGGGTCGCAAAGCCTCGCAGAGCTCCGCCGCGATGCGCTTTATCTCGACCAGCGCCTCGACTACGTTGCTGGCCTCACTCGTGCGCAGGCGGAACTCGGCGTAACCCTCGGCAGCTTGAGCGAGCGTCGAATACCATCGGATAGGAGTCCATTCCTCGCGTATCTGCCCTTTGCGTTTCCGTGGTCGCTTCTCTTCGATCGTCCAGCAACGGGAATCCGCGGCCAGTCGGTACTGGTCGTTGATGGGAAGGAACATGGGGGACTCCTAGAGACAGCGAGAAACTACAAATAACGGAACACCCGACGCAGGCGGCTCTTTTCGATAACCTCGGTAACGCGGTTAGCAAGTTGGTCAACGGTCTGCTTCAGCTCTTCAATGAGTACGGCGTCGATCTGACCGTCCTTCAATTCGCCCTGGTGCATAGCGCGCGTGATCTGGTTCAGGTTTCGGCCAACGGCGCAGAGCTGATACACCGCCTCATCTAGCCCGACGAGTTCCTGTTCGAGCAGGTCTGCTGGCCGGTTGATGATCTCGCACACAGCACGTCGCAACAGGTTCGCGCGTGAATCGCGAAGCCGCTTCGCTGCCACCGCAAATTCCCGATGTTCCGATTCCGTCAGACGCAAATACGTCACCTTCGACAAACCGTGGCTTGGTCGCATAGGACACCTCAAGGAAATGGAAAAATGCAGCTAAGAGAAACTGAAAGCCAGAAACGCAAACGCCCGGCATGGGGCCGGGCGCTTTAGATACAACTACCGCAGTCTATCTATTCGAAGACGAGTTTAAGCCGCTTTTGTTACTCGGCCCAAACGATTGTTACTATCTTGCCGTTCGTCGCGAACGCACCGGATCGGAAGAGTGCTTCGCGGGTTCAGACGTATCGCAAGTCTAATCACACGCCAGCATCAAACTGGGGTTTTTGTTTCTACGTCGTTCAAACTTTCGAGAAACATTTCTTGTCGCAATTTTCAGGCTGACCTCAATGGGAACGGTCTTGCTGCCAGCCTAGCGACACAATACCGGCGAACCAGCGTTTTTGTTAGAAGGTCGCACGAAGTTCGTTCAAACATTTCCTCACGGCAATTCCAGACTCAATGCGAAAAGGGGGTATGGCAGGATAGGGGTTCTGTAGTGCATAACCCCGACACCCCGCCGGCGAGGCGCCGGCGCCGGCTTCGTGTATCGCACGAAGCCTATCCTGCCATACCCCCTTAACGCGTCGATATGCTTCAGGTCGGCGAGTTCGTTGCTGGCGCCACAGCTGCCGCTGGCGCGATTTGAATGGCACCGACGAGCGCCATCATTTCATCGTGGTGCCGACCGTCCTCATCCCTGATGAGTTGCAGAATGTCCCGGAGCACTGCCGGCGTTTCCGCCAGCATAGTCGGATCGTGCTCGTCAGCAGTTGCGCTCTCATGCGAGTAGGTGTGGACGAAACGAATCACGCGAGCACGCGTCGCAGCGTCGCAATTAAGCTTATCCAGTTGTTCGCGTAAGCCGGATTGGTTCGGGTAACGGAAGGAAAGAAACGCCTCCATGAGACGACGGGCAATATTGGGAAGGCTGTAGTACGCGTCGAGTGGAGTGCCCGCTGCCGCGCACGAGCCGTCGTACACTCTCTTGAAAAGATAGTGGTATTCCGACTCATATTCAGCGAGCAGTGGGTCAAGCTGCTGAATAGTGCTATTGCGTCCCGCAGCCGATTGCGACGATTCGAGCATGAACAGTCGCGCCTCGCGTTTTGTCGGGTCCTTCTTCGTCCCCGTGTGTCGGTTATTGAGATGAAAGAACCAGTTTTTTACCTGCCGGAAGAACTGGAAGTTGTGCGTAAGAATGAATAATTGCCCGGCCGTCTTTGTTCGCTGCTGCATGTATCCAAACGCAGAGAACAGTGCGTTGGCGTCGAGGCTCGACACCGGGTCGTCGATGACGACGATGTCTTTTTCGACATCGAACCCTTTGTCTTGCAACGATTTGAGGAAGTAGAGGAAGGCGATTGCCGTCTTTTCACCCTCGCTCAGGTCTTTCGCCACATAACCTCCTCGGGTAATCGCGTAACCGGCACCTTCCGGTCGAAACCGAAGTTCATCTCGGCCGAGATACCGCTTGAGTTCCTCATTCAATTCGTCGGCCGCGCGGTGGTGTTCGACGATGTCCTTTTCGAGTTCGACTATTTTTGCGTTCGCTGCAGCAATCTGCGCGACGCTCGTTTCTTCCTCGCGTTTCGCCAGTGTCTCCGAGGACTTTTTTACTTCGTATTCTTCGACGCTCTCCGCAACAAACGCTTCTTCAAGGGCCACTCGGGCCGCTGCTACCATCGCATCGAAGTCGTCGCACGCCGTATTGTGACTCTTGATACTCGCCACAATGTGGCCCATTGCTTTTTCAAGCACGTCTTTGTTCGGCTCAGCAATACCGGTGAGAAACTTCTCGATGGAGATCGCCTTCAGTGGCGACTTTTTCTTTTCATCGATGGCATTCGTCAGCGCGGCAACGTATGTGCGAGCGTCTCGAGAATGAGTTTCGAGTGCCGCGACCTCGGCCGCGTAACCTTCGGCAAGATGGTCAGCAACGGCGCTCTTCCCCGGCAGACCGGAGAAGTCAAGTGATGCGCGTAACTGCTCAAGCCTTCGCGATGCTGCTTCGAGATCGTGCACCAGACGCTCGTATTGATCGTTGAAGTGCCCTTCAAGCGCTGTGACCCGATCCTGCGGGAGCGGCTGTTTGCAGAACTTGCATTGAGAACTTGACGGATGTTCGGCGGTGCCAGGTATGCCGTGGAGCGAGAGCCCGAGCTTGACCCACGATTCGAGTCTGGAGTCGGCCTCCAGTTCGGCGAGCGTTGAAGAAACGATCCTATGCGCTAGTAACGCATCGACCTTTACCCGCTCTGCCGCAAGATCGGGAACAGCGATGTCTTGCTCGCGGAGTTTTGATTTTTGCTTTGCATCTTTCTTTACCTTCAGCTCGTCCTTCCGAGAATCGATCAGTTGCTTGGCCTTCGCCGCTTCCAATCCGTCGACCAGCAGCCGCTCGGCCGCCTTCTTGTATTTGGCCTTGTCGTAGTTGTTAAACGGATTCGAACCGGCCGAGCGAAGCTGCTCCCGGATGCGGTCGCCTTGTGATCGGCAAAAGGCATCCAAATCGCGTTCGGCCTTCCGCGCGGTGTCTGCCGCTTTGCGCTGCGCTTCATTCAATCCACCCGGGTCGTCGAGCGACTTTCTGAGCCGTTCGACTTCCTCTTGCTTCTCTTTGCTTTCCTTGCCGAGGAAGAAGATTGGGGTAATCGGACTGCCGCTCGCAAAGACGTTCTCGTCAACGAATGCACGGTTGAAAACCTTGACACGTGGGAGCCCTGACGCCGGTGCGAAACCGGATGCCTGAACGTGCGTGTTATCGATTTCTATCGTGACCTCACCATCGGCTATCGGCGATTCCTTCTCGATCGCGCGGAATATGTTCGACAGCGTCGACTTGCCACTCGCGTTCCACCCATAAATGCCGTTGAAGCGGCCGAAGGGTTGCAGTGCGGCAGGCCAGGAAAAATCGCGAAAGATACGATGGTTTTTGATTCGAGGGATCTTGTTGATTTTCATGCTCGTCCAATGAGCCGGGGTCGGCTCTGTCAAGTAAACCGCGTGAGAACGGTCTACGCAATCCTTGGATCGGCTTTATCCCTTGCAGGTCGTCTTACGACACGTTGTAAATTCTCTAGTTGCCGTAATACGGCATTGCCGTATACTAGGTGTATATGCTTACGGTCATAGAGACGCCCACCTTTTCTCGATTGGCCGCTGACTATTGGGACGAAAACGAGCGAGGGGAATTTGTAAGCTGGATTGCACAGAACCCGGAAGTGGGTGATGTGATTACGGGTTCCGGCGGTTGCCGCAAGGTGCGTTGGGCGCGCAAAGGAATGGGTAAGCGCGGCGGCGTACGGGTCATTTACTTTAATCGCTTGGCGAATGGGGAAATCTGGTTGCTCTTGATCTACGCCAAGAACGTCCGAGACAACATCCCCGGCCAAGTGCTGCGACAGATCAAAGAGGAGATTGAACATGGCTAAATCTGAACGAGAACTACGCGCACGCGACGCAAAGCGCGATCTCGGAAAGGAGCTATTGCAGTCGGTGCGTGAGATGAAAGCGGGCCACCGTGGACGCGTCCACAAAGTAAAGACGCCGCCCATTGTGGAAGCACGACTGAAGTCCGAACTTTCGCAGGCTCAGTTCGCGCGACTGCTTGGCGTATCTGTACGTACGCTTCAAGACTGGGAGCAGGGCAGACGGGAACCGTCGGGTGCAGCAAAGACGCTTATTTTGATTGCTACACGCAGACCCGAGGTGCTGCGTTCCTTAGCGGCATAAGACTACAAATCTGTTCCGTGGAAAATACAGTGTAGATCGCAAGCAATCGACCGATCCATGCGAATCAAACCGACGTTGTTTGACTGGAACAACCCAAGCGGTCCGCAATGGGTGGTGCCAAAGCTATCCAGCTCCGAGCTTGATGAGCTTTCGCAAGCCACCGTCATGTTTATTGGTCATGATCCTTCAACGCCCAATCGCATCGTCGTTCTAGGATCAGGGTTCATCGTAGGCGTTGCCGACACTCTAATCGTCGCGACTGCGTCTCACATTTTTTCGTGGTGGACTGACAAGATTGAGCCTCCCGCAACTCACGCGCTTCGGGGGCTTACAGGAGATAGAGGCGATCTGATGCGTCGCCTTCAGAAGCTCATCCTCAACGGCGGCATTGCGGCATGCGTGACTCCGAGACACGGTATTAGCGGAATGATGTTGCCGATCGTTGGATTGGCCATCAATTCGAATCCTCGTGACTTGGATGTTGGATTCGTTCAGCTCGGCATTCCGCCTAATGCCGCTGCGAGCGATTTCAGAACACTGCCAATCGATGCTGACCCTTTTTCATTTCAAGATCCGGTGTTAATGGCTGGTTATGTGGGAGGAGGCCGAGAAATGTCGATCGGGGAACGACCGTTCGAAGCAGGCTTCTACGAGCAGAAGATTGCTGTGCGTGCGGGACGTGTTGGTGAACTGGTTAACCAGCCTGATGGCCATCGCGCTGCTATGTATCGCGTGAACATACCGAGCCTGCCGGGGATGAGCGGTGGTCCGCTGATTGCGCTACGTCAGACGAATGATAGCGCTTTGTCAATTGTCACGGCCGTCGGCGTAATTTCGAGTAGCAGACTCGGTTCGCCGATCCTTCTGAATCACTGTGAGGACGGTGAAACGTGGGCATCTCCTATAATTCTGGGCCTCGGCCGCAAGGTCAGCATCAAAGGCAAACCAACAACAATAAGCGATGCAATCCATGGAGGAACGATCAATGTATACGGAAAGCGTGCACGAGGAATCGAGATCGTTCGCGAAGAGTGCGGTGATGTCGCGCTTACCTCCTTTCGGAACCGTGACAAGCCAAAGCCAGAGGATGGCGGCACGCCAGACGTATGATTTTTTGCAGCGTAGCGTGCGCCATGCGCACGCTACGCTTACTCATAAGAGGGAGTCCATGCAGAAGATTCTGGTTGACCTTCAAAACTGCTATGGCATCAAGAGTGAGAGCGGAGCTGTTACTAAATTAGAGAATTTTGCTCTCTGACCCAGTTTTAATATATCCGCGATCGCAAGGACTCACAGGAAGATAGGAGCCGCCTGACTGTGAAAAATGTCAATTTCAGTATTGCTCTGCCCACAGATATGGGATTCATTGGACGTGAATGCAGTGGATCCAAATGCAACAGATACTTCAGGGTTCATGTCGACTCAGTTAGCGAGCAGATGTATTGCCCCTATTGTGGTACGCAGTTTTCAAACGCCGAACTCCATACGCACGCCCAAGTAAAGTATGCGCAGGAGGTTGGACAAGAAAAGGTTCTCGAATATGCCTGTGGCGAAATAGACAAGATGTTCGGTAACTTGGAGAAGCGCCTTAGAGGAAGCAAGTTTGTTAAGTTCGAGCACAGACCGATTGGATACAGGGCGAAACCCGTACCTCAGTACCAAGAGCAAAAAGTCGACACCGAGCTTGTTTGTCCTGAATGCGCATTTCAATTCCAAGTCTTCGGGATTTTTGGTTTCTGCCCTGGGTGTCGCACCGAAAACATGATGGTCTATGACGCGAACCTAGCGATCATAAAGACGGAAATTACTAATGGCTCAGACATGCAGCGATCGCTCCGGCATGCATATGCTGATCTAGTGTCCACGTTTGAGCAGTTCTGCACCAAAAAAGCTTCGGCAATTGAAGAAGAGAGACCATCCTTTCAAGAGCTATTTGCTGCCAGACAGTTCTTCAAAAAGCATAAGAATGTCGACATCTTGAACGGACTTAGTAACGACCAGCTCTTGTGTATCAGGAGAGTCTTTCAAAAGAGACACGCGTACCAGCACTCAAGTGGAAAGATTACTGAGAAATACGTGAAGAAAATCCCGGAGGATTCGGCCCTTCTTGGTACACAGGCGAGGCTCTCTCTTGAGGAATTCAGCGAGGCAGCAAAGATACTCAGGATTGTTGTTGACGCGCTTAGCGGATATTGAAGTTACAACGAAGAGTAAACGGGAGCGGATATTGTGGAAGTCATGGAAAAAGTCGGTTTGGTACTGCTCGGTGCCCTGTTTTCAGTCGTCGGATATTTTATAAAACGAAAAGTCGAAAGGAGGGGAGTTATCGATGCTCTCGATCGCCACAAGAAACTTCTTGAAATCAACAGACACATGAATGACCAGGGGCTCTCTATCGACGACATGAGGACCCTGGAGGTAGCACTGACTGGCAAGGCGGAAGCCATTGCAAAGCATTCACTTGACTTTGAACGCGATGCGAAGCCTCTCACCGAGAAGCGTAGCGGAGAATTTCTTTCGCAAGCTGAATTGAATCTCAGGGCAGACGCCAACCTGAAAATCTCCCGAGCCAAATTGAATCTGGTGTACCAGGAGTTGACGTTTAAGCTGGACGATTTCGAAATAACGGTCCTAAGGGAGTCTCAAGATGTTTGGGAGGCTTATAGCGTTAAGCAGGCTGAAGCTGAATCGGCGCGCTATCGAGGTGGCTCGATATATCCGCTGATATACCTGTCCGAATTGGATTCTCTCACCGTGGAACGGGCAGCAAGATTGCAGACCTCGCTTGATGAATTGCGACGACAGCGAGGATGAGCATAGCCAGATCGTAACCTCATGGCTTTGGAAGATGTATCCGTGCACACGCTTCAGGATTGAGAGTAGGGCGGGCGGGAACCGTCGGAAAACCGGGGCAGAGAAGAATTGTTGCTAAAGTTGGAAGATATTGCTCTCCGACCCGGCTTTTCCTAAGGGACCACTTTCGCAGCAATACCCTTAACGGAGAGAACAATTGACGTTAGACGAATACTTGCGAAGGACGGAGAGCGCATTTCGAAAGCTCTTCGACGCACGACAGTCTTACATTCAAATTCTGAAGACGGCCCCCAATCCGTCCTTGGTCGGTGCACTACCAGAAGACGTCGATTTCGACAGTCGCATCGCGGCGTGGGTGTCGGAGAACAGGGCGACCATCGATAACGCAATGGAGGCCCAGAGACGCTTTTTTGCGGAAAGTGTCGCACATGCCACTATATGCGGTAGCCTTTTACAGCTTGCTTATATGGCCCTCCAGCTCTACTCGAAGAATGCGCAAGTTCCGACCACATTCAAGGGGCTAGTGAAGCCGAACGCTATCAAATTCTGCGTCGGAAGAGAGGTTAGGGGTGTACCAGCGGGCCTAATTGTCTACGCCGGCCGAAACCAGTACAGCCACATGGACGAGTCTCAGCTTAGCGCTCTCAATACGGCGGTGTTTGAAGCGTTGGCCACCAACTACATTCCAGGCGTCCGTGACCCAGCATTCGACTTTCAAACGCGCAACTTGCTCACATACGCGGCAAATATCATCGGTCTGCTTGAATGGGATACCTACGAAGTTTTGCGCGACGACATTGTTAGTATGCTTGTTATCTGATCAATCCCATCGACGGAGGACGGGGCATGCAAGGAGACAGATAACGATGTCGGATCAGACAACTCACGAGTGGGTGTTGCCAGCTTCCATTCCTTTCGCCGAACTGAAACGGAATGATCTTGAAGAATGCGTCTATTGGCTCTTAGATGCGATGGGCGCGAAAGACTTGGAGTGGCGCATCGGTGGCACGGGCATAGGGGCGGCCGACGGCGGACGGGACCTGGAAGCACGCTTTTTTGTACCAAACGAGAGCGGCGAGATAACGGCGGTGAAGTGGTGGATCGAATGCAAGGGTCGCACCGGGACAGTTGAATCTGACGAAGTAAAATCGGCAGTAAATAATTCGCTAGCGTACGAAGGAATCGATTGCGTCGTAATTGCAACCAACACCCGGTTTTCAAATCCGACTCGCGATTGGGTTAAGGAATGGCAAAAGAAGCACCCTAAGCCAGCAGTGCAGTTGTGGGATCACGCACAACTTGAACGCTATCTGTCGCGTCATCCGGATGTCGTTCTGCGGTTGTTTTCCGAAGCACTAAGCCTGCAAGGACGTTTTCAGGCAATGGAGAGCCGATTTTGGAATAAGATTGAATTCGTAACATCGAAAACACTGGCCCATTTTTGGAGTCAGCGAGAGAGCATCGATTTTAACCCGCAAGGAATGTTTGCGTTGATCGCAAACGAATTTGCTAACGGAAACATAGCCCATAGGCCTTGGGGTGCAGTTGTCGATCCAGAATCACTGGCGTCCGTGCTTATTAACGGACTATTTAATGTTGCGTATCTAAGGTCCCGCAGCTCGAAGGCTGGCATCGATCAGCGCATTCTTATTCGAGCGTTCGCCTATTTGATTCTAGCTGCACTCGATAATTTTACGGATGACGCCGTTGCGCGGATGGTGATCGATGGTATAAATCGCGAGGAGGAAGGTCGCTTTCCTGACGAACTACAAGAACTGCTGTTGATGCCAATCGTCAATCAGCTACTGAGCGAGATTGGGGACGTCTGCAGCGAGAATTGCGAACGCATTTCCGCCCTCCATCGTCGTACGCTCACAGAGGACAACGACGAAGTAATTGACTATTGGTACCGGCTCGAGCCAGCGGGCATCGAGGAACCGACGGAGCGGCGGTTCATACGAATCGAAAAAAACGACGCACCATGCGTTGTTGGTTTCCCGGTCAACGAGCACGACGGATGCCCCTTGTTTACGTTTGAACCAAACATTAAGAACGTTCAAGAATTCATGGCACTCATCAAAAGGGTCGCAACTTTCCGAAAGGCCCAAGCGCGCGCAGACAGAAATCGTAAGACAAGAACGAAGTAGAGTGATCATGTTGCCTCAACACAACGATTTCCTCTGTGCCAAATTTGTGACAAAACTAAAATTGCTGATGCATATTTACCGAGAAATACGATAGGAGACACGGTGCAGCAAGCGGCGCAAGTGGTTGATATATAATGCACCGTGTTCCTATTTTCGGCTCTTAAAATCCGTCGGGGGGAAACCTCCATGCCGGTTCGAGTCCGGCCTTGGGCACCATTATCAAAACACTACACCACGTGCCGACGGGATACTGCCTAGTTCGTTGACGATTCGATAGCACGTGCACGAGGCGCGTTCCAAACCGCGGCGATTGAGAATAACGATATTGCCGCGGCGATAGCGGATGAGTTTTTTCTTCTGCAGTGAGCCGGCGGCCGCGGTGACGCCCGACCGCTGCACCCCCAACATGAAAGCAAGGAATTCCTGCGTGAGATAAAACTCGTCTGACTGCAGTCGATCGTGCGTCATCAACAGCCAGCGCGCCAGACGCGGTCCCAACAGATGGCGCGCATTGCACGCGGCGGTTTGCGCAAACTGGACCATCAGACCGTAAAGCAGGCGATTGAGCTGACGCCGCAGCACGGGACTGCGCGCGACTTCATCGCAGAACGATGCCACCCCCATGCGCTGCGCGGTACCGGCGCCTTGTACCAGCGCGCGGACCGGCGAAATTTTTGCACCCAATGCCACCGCTATGCCCGCGATGCCTTCGTTGCCGACCATTCCGACTTCCGCCACCTCACGACCATCGACGGGCGCCAACAATGAGATAACGCCGCTGTTGGGAAAATAGACATACCGAATCCGGTCGCCGGGTTCGTACAGCACGTCACCGAAAGTCAGATCGACTTGCGCGCACTCTCGCAACAATCGCCGCCGGTCTTTCAGCGGTAACGCGGCCAGCAGACGATTTGCAACGGGGACACTTTTCCGGTCTGGCATGGGACTCTCCAATAGCAGTGAAGGCCCAACAGACGGCACAAGGAAAAACGAATGGGAAACATCCCGATGTCGAATCTTGAGGAATAAATACTATGGTCAGTATACGCGCATGTATCCTGACTGAATGATCTATTTTGTTACGGGCGCGCCGGCGCCGACAAACAGCGGTCAATGACGGGGAAGCTCGGCCAGCAAACGATCGGATTCCTTCTTTACCACTGAATAACACTCGCACACCCTCAGTTCCAGTCCTTCTCTGTCGAGCACCGATATGTGACCGCGGCTGTATCGAATTAAACCCGCGCTTTGCAATTTTCCGGCCGCTTCGGTGACACCTTCGCGACGCACACCGAGCATGTTGGCAATCAACTCCTGCGTCATGGTGAGTTCGTTCGACGGTAGTCGATCCAGACTCAACAACAACCAGCGACACAGCTGCTGTTCCACCGAGTGATGGCGGTTACACACCGCCGTTTGCGCCATTTGCGTGATCAGCGCCTCGGTATAACGCAACAACAGATACTGCAACGTGCCGCCGCGCGCAAACTCGCGTTTAAGCACGTCGGCTTCAAGCCGGTAGGCGTGGCCGGCGCTTTGTATCACCGCCCGATTCGTGGTGCTTTCTCCACCCATGAAAAGCGCGATGCCAACCAGACCCTCGTTACCGATAACCGCGATCTCGGCCGATGATCCGTTTTCCATGACATACAGCAGGGACACGATGCCGTCGATGAGAAAATAAACGTACTGCATTCGGTCTCCCGATTCGTAAAGCACGCTGCCGAGCGGGATCGGGATTAATTCCAGCTCGGGGTACAGGCGTTTCGATTCAGCTGGCGTGAGCGCAGCAAGGAGTTGGTTTTGCGTTGGATTGGCAGAGTCAAACATCGGTTAGCGTCTCTTATAATAATTATAGAACTGCGCATCGGTGCTGTCGCGATGCAGCTGGCAGGCTGACGATTATAGAGGAATGTATGCAATAAAATTCGGTTAGTTACTTATGTACGATATCGTACATAGCAACGCGCCGGTCGCCAATCGGAAAGATTCCGTGCGCGTAAACGCCGGTTTTATAGCGGGTTCGGTGCAATTGTGTGTGTTTAGGCTGTGTGCAACGCACAGAGCGAGACCGGGTGATCGCATAGCATGTCATACGACGGAAACCGAATTTTTATACGCTATTCGCGGAATTCGGAAAAATCGTGCGCCAAGCCGAACACACATAAACAACGAGGAGGAAGTTTGTCGCCGATTGTCTGTCTAACTGATAAAGGATTGCGGCTGCTTTGTACGAGGCACAAGGTACGCAAAGGAGTGCAGGCGACATGCTGAATCGAATTCTAATTCTCACCGACGACTCCACCGACGCAAACATCCTCAAAGATGTTCTGGGCAACGCACGAGACGGCCGCTTCGACACCGAGTGGGTGACGCAACTCTCTGCCGGGCTTGAACGGCTGCGCGCCGGCGGCATTGATGCGATCATCGTGAATCTGTCCCTGCCCGACAGCAGCGGAATTACCACTTTCGACCAATTGTTCGCGGCCGCGCCGCATACGCCGATCATGACGCTGAATACAGGGGAGGACGAAACACTGGCGATCGAGGCGGTGCAGCGGGGCGCACAAGGCTATCTGTCGAAGGGTTTTTTTGGAAGCCCGCTCGTACCGCAAGCGCTGCGCAATGTCATTCAGCGCAAGGCGGTCGAGGAAGCACTGTACAAAGAGAAAGCCCGAGCCGAAATCGCGCTCAACTCGATTAGCGATGCAGTAATCTGCACCGATATATCCGGCAATATCGACTACCTGAACATCGCCGCAGAAAAAATGACCGGCTGGTCGAGAGACGAGGCGCGCGGGCACCCGATCGGCGAAGTGTTCAAGATCATTAATGGCGTCACGCGCCAACCACCCGAGCACAATCCGGTCGAGCTGGTGCTACAGCAGGACGAACCGATGGGATTGGCTGCCGATACGATTCTGGTGCGACGGGATGGCAGCGAAGCGCCCATCGAAGATTCGGCGTCGCCGATCCATGACTGGGCCGGAAAACTTACCGGCGCGGTGATTGTGTTCCACGACGTCACCGCCGCGCAGGCCATGGCCGTTAAAATGGCGCATCTGGCGCAGCATGATTTCCTGACCAATTTGCCGAACCGCGTACTACTGAACGATCGCATCGCGCAGGCGATCGCACTGGCGAAACGCCGCGGCACAAAACTCGCGGTGCTATTCCTCGACCTGGACAACTTCAAGCACATCAACGATTCGCTGGGGCATGAGACCGGAGACCAGCTGTTGCAATCGGTTACGCAGCGCCTGAATGCCTGTGTGCGTAGTTCCGACACCGTCAGCCGGCAGGGCGGGGATGAATTCGTAATATTATTGGCGGAAGGAAAGTCTGACGAAAATGCCGCTTTGACTGCCGACAAGATACTCACGGTGCTGGCCAAACCGCATTCTGTTGCCAAGCGCGAACTGTACGCTACTACCAGCATCGGCATCAGTGTCTACCCGGATGACGGCCACGACGCGGAAACGCTGATCAAGCATGCCGATACCGCGATGTACCAGGCCAAGGAAAAGGGACGCAATAACTACCAGTTCTTCCGCAGCGACATGAATATCCGTGCGGTCGAGCGGCAATTCATTGAAGCCAATCTGCGTCGTGCGCTGGAAAAGCAGGAATTCGTGTTGCATTACCAACCCAAGGTCAACCTGAAGACCGGCATGATCACTGGCGCCGAGGTGCTGTTGCGGTGGAGGCATGCGGAGTGGGGGATGGTTCTTCCTGAGCGATTCGTGCCGATCGCGGAAGATTGCGGCCTGATCGTGCCAATCGGCCGCTGGGTTTTACGTGAAGCCTGCATGCAGGCAAAGCGCTGGAAGGACGCTGGGCTCGCACCCTTATCCATCGCCGTCAATATTTCCGCGCTGGAATTCCGTCAAAAGAATTTTCTTGAAGGTGTACGCACCGTCCTGAACGATACCGGGCTGGATGCGCGCTGTTTGGAACTGGAGATCACCGAAAGCGCCTTGATGCAACATGCCGACTCCAGTACCGCGATACTGCGGGAACTCAAGAATATGGGCGTCCAGCTGGCAGTGGATGATTTCGGTACCGGCTATTCCAGTTTGAGTTACTTGAAGCAGTTTCCGCTCGATGTCCTGAAAATCGACCAGTCATTTGTTCATGACATCGTATCCGCGACCGACGACGGTATCATCGTCAGCGCGCTGATCGACATGGGCAACAGCCTCAAGCTACGGGTCGTCGCGGAGGGCTTGGAGAACAAAGTGCAACTGGCGTTCCTGCGGGCACGGCATTGCGAGGAGGGGCAAGGCTACTTTTTCAGTGGGCCACTTGTTGCTGAAGAGTTCGCGGCGCTGCTTGCAACGCATCGGCACTCACACACAGCGCGAGGGAAAGTTCCGGCCAGCTACTACAGTGTGTCACCATCGCGCGAGACCTCTACGCCAGGGTAAGATCCGGAAAGACGAGGAAGCGTCTGAGCTTCATCGATGCAATCTCAGCCTAGGCCAACGTGCACAGACATTGAAGCGAAGGTCAGCGAACTTCGGATGCTTGCGCACGGCGCATCTCAGGACAGGAATAATTCAATCGCAGAGCGGGAGGGTGACGAGTCATCGGTAAGGCTGGATAAGGATAAAGAGAAGCGCTTGGTCATTCTTTTATTTGACATAATATACATTATGCGCCCCATTGATTAGGGCAGCTATACGGCGTCTGATTACCTGGCTTGGTAAGCTGTCTCAAAATGCCAAACACCTCCTCATCCCTTCCAACCGCAGCCGATCTGGAAACTGGTCTTGCAGCGGAGTTTCCGGTCACCACGACGTGTACCTATCTGAACCACGCCGCCGTCGCGCCGTGGCCAAAACGAACCCAGGAAGCTGTGACGCGCTTTGCGGCTGAAAATGCACTGGAGGGCGCGCGCCACTACGGGCGTTGGGTCGAGACCGAGCAGTTAGTACGCCACCAACTGGCTCAACTCCTCTCTGCGGCCCCCGCGGACATCGCGCTGCTCAAGAATACCTCCGAGGCACTGTCCGTGGTCGCCCATGGCTTTCCGTGGCGCGGTGGCGACAACGTCATCATCTCGGATGAGGAGTTCCCGTCAAACCGGATTGTATGGGAGTCGCTGCGCGAACTGGGCGTGGCGGTACGAGAGGTTCATCTGCAGGGTCAAACTGACCCGGAGGGCGCGCTGTTGGCGACCGCCGACTCGCACACGCGCCTGCTCTCGATCAGCTCGGTGCAGTACGCTAGCGGCCTCCGACTCGATCTGACGCGACTGGGTGAGGCATGCCGTGCGCGCGGAATCGCGTTTTGCGTGGACGCGATTCAGGGGCTCGGGGCAATTCCACACGACGTGGACGCCATGCATATCGATTTTCTGATGGCTGATGCGCATAAGTGGCTGTTGGGGCCGGAGGGAATCGCGGTGTTTTACTGCCGACCTGAATGGCGCGAACGGCTGAAACTGTTCCAGTACGGCTGGCACATGGTCGAGGACGCCGGTAACTACGATCGTCGGGGTTGGTCGCCAGCCAGTAGCGCACGCCGTTTTGAATGCGGCAGTCCGAATATGATCGGCGTGCATGCGTTGTTGGCAAGCCTGACGCTGCTACTTGAGACCGGCATCCCGAAAATCGAAAAACGAGTACTAGAGCGTACCGAATATCTGTTGGGCGCGATCCAGGCACATCCGACACTCGAGCTGCTTACGTCGCCTGCCAAAAGACGTTACGCCGGTATCGTGACATTTCGCTCACGGCAGATGGAGAGCGAGGCACTGTGGAAACAATTGATGGCGCGCAACATCATTTGCGCCCCACGTGGCGGCGGTGTCCGATTCTCACCGCACTTTTACATTCCCATGCAACAGCTTGAAGACACAATGAAAAGTTTTGACTAGCTAGCCCCAGTCAAACCGGCGTTGCCGCTCGGAAAAGATTGAAGAAATTACGTGTCGTTAAATCTGCCAGGGCTTCCAACGACACGCCGCGGAGATCAGCCACGCATTCGGCCACGTGGCGCACGAATGCCGGTTCGTTGGATTTGCCACGGTGCGGGATTGGCGCGAGATAGGGAGAATCGGTTTCGATCAGCAGCCGATCGGGCGGTACCTTGCGGGCCACTTCGCGCAAGGCCTCAGCATTGCGAAACGTGACGATACCCGACAGCGAAATATAAAAACCGAGATCCAGCGCCTGGCTGGCGACTTCCCAGCTCTCGGTGAAGCAGTGCATCACCCCGCTCGCCTCCCCTGCCCGCTCCTCGCGCATCAGCCGCAAGGTATCGTCTGCCGCTTCGCGGGTATGGACAATGAGCGGTTTGCGCGCGCTACGCGCGGCCTGAATATGGTTCCGAAACCGTTGCTGCTGCCAACCCAGGTCACCATCGGTGTCTTCTTTCGACCGGTAGTAATCCAGGCCGGTCTCGCCAATGGCAACCACACGCGCATCGTCCGCCAGCGCGACCAGCTCTGCGGCGGTCGGGTCGTGGCCTTCGCGTTCGTTCGGGTGTACGCCTACCGAGGCGTAGATGTGGGAATGCTGCGCGGTAATCGCGCGAATCTCCGGAAACGTCTCCAGCGTCACCGATACGCACAGCATGTACCCGACGCCGTTATCCCTGGCGTTGGCGAGTACCGTATCGAGACTGGCGTGGAGCGGTTCGAAATTGAGATGGCAATGGGAATCTACGAGGATCACGCCGTTTACATCGTGTGCGTCGGGCGGTCGGAATTGATGGCGCCGGCAAGCAAGGTCTCAATCTTGGTGCGGGCCAGGCCAGAATCTTTCTCGTTGAATTGAATCCCGATACCCGCGGTACGGCCGCCTTGCGCGCCCGCCGGCGTAATCCAGATCACGTGCCCGGCCACCGGAATCTTTTCCTTGCTCTCCATCAGCGTGAGCAGCATGAATACTTCTTCGCCGAGCTTATACGGCCGGCTGCTGGGAACAAAAATTCCGCCACCCTTAACGAATGGCATATAGGCGGCGTAGAGCGCGCTCTTGTCCTTGATCGTCAGTGACAGCACGCCAGGACGCGCGCCGCCACCGCCGGCGACGACAGGTCGAAGCGCAGGTCTGGTTGCGGGAGGTTTCTGTTCAGCCATTGGAGATAAACTTTAGTTCAATTCTAGGCGGCTATCGAAGTCATTTCACACCAACGGATCAGCAGCTCTTCGAGAGCGAGCGTCTCATCCACGCCGGTTCCAATTTGTCGTTTGACTATAGAAACCTTATCAATAAAATTAAATAAGTCAATGATAGATATAGAAAAAGATTTACCATTTTTTAGCAATTGGCACGTAAGCCGTTGCTGCGATGGGACTGATATATTCTGTCGAATGCTGTTTGTCAGAAACCGATGCAACCATTCGAGGCAGTCTTCGGGTCCCAACATTTTCCAGCGCTCAGCGTGGGTGACGGGGTCCGTTCCCCCTCCCACCAACGCCGCCAGATCCTCCAGAAGCTGCGTGTGGCGCTCAGCGTAACCGTCGCCAGCAAATGTGAGCGCCGCCAAGGGTGCCCCGCCGGCAAGACCCAGCAACACCTCCGCCGCATCAGGTCTGGTTTTTGCCGTCAACCATTCCAGCGCTTCTGGTAGCGGCGGTGCGCTGAACGCGACGCGCCGACAGCGACTCCGTATCGTGACCGACACGCGCGAAAGGTGTGCCGCGACCAGGATCAGTACACAGCCGGCCGGCGGTTCCTCGAGGACCTTGAGCAGGCTATTGGCGGCGTTAACATTCATGGCCTCCGCCGGTGTGATTAGAACGACCCTGTGCACGGCCGTATGCGGCTTGAGCGAAACGAACTCGATAACTGCCCTGACCTGGTCCACCAGGATATTCTTGCTGTCTTCCAGCGGTTCGATCCGCAATAAATCCGGATGGCTTCCCGAACGAAATAGCTCGCAGCTTTTACACACGCCGCAGGCCTGCTTCTCGCTCAACGGCTTCTGACAGAGCAGAAACTGAGCCAGACGCAGCGCAAATTCGTTTTTACCGAGTCCGGGCTGGCCGTGCAGCAACAACGCATGCGGCAATCGCGTCAGATCGCGCGTCAGCGTATTCCAAGGGGCGTCGTGCCAGGAGAATTTTTCCGGCTCAATTCGAACAGTGGCTGCAATCCCGTCAGCAGCGGGCACTGAAGAACTCCTCAAGGACCATGACGACGTTACGCTCGACGTCTTCGACCGAATGCGTGGCGTCAATCACCCGAATACGCTTTGGTTCGCGTGCCGCGCGCTCCAGATAAGTACGGCGCACCCGTCCCAGATAGTCGTGGTGACGGCTTTCAAATCGATCGGGCGTGGCATTGCGACCCTTCGCACGCGTCAGACCGATCTCGACCGGCACATCGAAAAGTAGCGTGAGATCCGGGCGCAGGTCTGCCTGTACCCAGGTTTCGAGCACAGCGACGCGTTCCTGCGGTACGCCGTGGCCGCCACCCTGATAGGCGTAGGTGGCATCCGTGAAACGATCGCACAGCACCGTCATACCCTTCGCCAATGCCGGACGCACAATGCGCACCAGATGTTCGGCACGCGCGGCAAACATCAGCAACACCTCGGTATCAGGAGAAATTTCGATCTCTTTGGCATGTAACAGGAGGTCCCGCACGCGTTCGCCTAACGCGGTCCCGCCAGGTTCACGCGTCACTTCTACCTGTTGACCCGCCTGCGCCAACCAGTTGCGCACGAACGCGAGCGCGGTACTTTTTCCGGCGCCCTCTCCGCCTTCGAGCGTGATGAAAAATCCGCGCATGGTCACGGTTTAGGCGGGACATCATTGCCGCCGGGCGTGGGCGGAAACGGCCGGCCACCTAGCTGATATTTGCTTACCGCGCGGTTGTGTTCTTCGAGCGTGTCTGAAAATACGTGCGCGCCATCACCGCGTGAGACGAAATAGAGTGCCCCTGTTTTTTCCGGATGCAGCGCGGCGTAAATGGAGTCGCCACCAGGCATCGCAATCGGTGTCGGCGGCAGGCCGTGCCGGGTATAGGTGTTATACGGAGTATCGGTGAGCAGATCGCGCTTACGCAGATCGCCGTCGAATTTTTCGCCGAGCCCATAAATGACGGTCGGATCGGTCCCCAGGCGCATGTGTTTCTTCAGACGATTGACAAACACGCCAGCAATAAGCCGGCGCTCATCGGCGCGGCCGGTTTCCTTTTCCACAATCGAGGCCATGGTCAACGCTTCGTCGGCGGATTTGTAGGGCAGATCTTCGTCGCGGTTTTCCCATTCCTGCTGCAAGCGCGCTTCCATTTTTTCATATGCACGCCGCAGGATCGCGAAGTCGGTATTGCCGCCAGCGTAGAAATATGTGTCCGGATAGAACCGGCCTTCGGGGTGCACACCCGGTGCGCCCAGGCGCGTCATGATCTGCGCGTAAGTCATTCCCTGCAACGTGTGCGAAAGACTCGGCGCTGTCGCCAGCTCGGCCAGCACCTGGCGAAAATTCAGGCCCTCGACTATTCGCAGTGGGTACTCCAGCACGTGACCGGCCGCGACTTGTTGCAATATCTCGCGCTGGCTCATGCCCTCGCGAAAACGGTACTCGCCGGCCTTGGCATCGCTTTTTTGCGCGGTCAGATATCCCAACAATACAAACGAGCGGCTCTCGAGCAACACGCCACGGCGATGCAACTCGGCAGCCAGTGCGCCGATGCCCGTGCCTGGTTTGACGGAGTACGTCGCCTGCCCAGGATGCAATGAATGACTCCATGCCCACAACAGGTAGGCCGCAAACAGGGCGGCGAGTGCAAACGTCAGGCGCAGCAGTCTAGCCACGATCGAAGCAGTGGGCTTCGCAGATGGCTTGCTGAAGTGCGCGCGTGATCGGGCCATTCGTATATTCCCTGTCTCGTAGCTGCTTGATGGGCCACACGCCGATCAAGCTATTGGTCAAGAAAAGCTCCTGCGCCGCCTCCAGATCGTCGATGGTCAGATCGGTCACGACATGGGGAATTCCCAGGCGCTTCGCGGCATCGATGACGATACCACGCATGATACCTTCGACGCCGCAGGATGAAAGACTCGGGGTTCGAAGCATGCCGTCGGTGACGACAAAGACGTTGGTCATCGTGCCTTCGATAACGTTGCCATCCTCATCCTGCATCAGACCCTCGGCAAACTCGGTGCGCCATTCCATGCGGGCCAGCACCTGTTCCAGACGGTTCAGATGCTTGATACCGGCGAGACGCCGATTATGTGCAAGCGTTGTTTCACAAACCGTTACCGCCACACCATCGCGCGCAAAGGTCGCCGGATAATCAGGCCATGGAGAAAGATATAGCACGCGGGTCGTGGTACCCACGCCATGGATCGCATAGCCACGACCACCGATACCGCGCGTAAGAACGATTTTTAATACCGCGCGCTCGGCTCCGACACACAACTGTGATGTCTCGGTCTGCAGCAATTCCAGAGAGGGCGGCACGATCGCCAGGCGGTGCGCGGCGCGCGCGAGACGTTGCATATGACGGTCCCACAACAGCGGCTTGCCACGAAAGACGGCGATGGTTTCGAACACACCGTCCCCGTATTGAAAACCACGATCGTGTGTGCTGACGCTGGCGGCCGGTTCGCCGTTAACGAGTGTGATGGTCTCCGCACTCATGGCGCCTCCAGCGGGAACGCTGCGTCAGTGCGACATTATGCGAAACGACGGAAAACCAGCGTGCCGTTGGTACCACCAAATCCAAAGGAATTGGACATCGCGATATCGAGTTTGGCGTCGCGTGCGACGTTCGGCACGTAATCCAGATCGCAATCAGGATCCGGCGTCGTGAGGTTGATCGTCGGCGGGATGATGCCGTGATGCAACGCCAACACCGTGTAAACCGCTTCCACGCCACCAGCGGCGCCGAGCAGATGACCCGTCATTGACTTGGTGGAACTCACTGCAAGCTTTTTGGCGTGAGCACCGAACGCCGCTTTGATCGCCATCGTCTCGGCCTTGTCCCCGAGCGGTGTCGAGGTGCCGTGGGCATTGACGTATTGCACCTGTTCGACCGCCACCCCCGCATTCCGGAGTGCACTGCGCATGCAGCGTGCCGCGCCCTCTCCGCCTTCCGGCGGGCTCGTCATGTGATAGGCATCCGCGCCCATGCCGAATCCGATCAGTTCGCCATAGATTTTCGCGCCGCGCCGCTTCGCATGTTCATATTCTTCGAGTACCACCACGCCGGCGCCTTCACCCAGCACGAATCCGTCGCGGTCTTTGTCCCACGGCCGGCTCGCAATCTCCGGGCTGTCATTGCGCGTCGACAGCGCCTTGGCATTACCGAAACCGGCAACCGAGGACGGTGTAATCGCGGCTTCGGCGCCCCCGGCGATCATGACATCGACGTCACCATATTCAATCAGCCGGCCGGCGTCGCCGATCGCGTGCGTGGCCGTGGTACAGGCAGTCACCATCGCCAGGTTCGGCCCCTGCAGGCCGAACATGATCGACAGGTTGCCGGAAATCATATTGATGATGCTCATCGGTACGTAAAACGGTGACACCCGCCGTGGGCCGCGTTCGACCACGAGCCGCGCCGTTTCTTCGATGGTGCCGACGCCACCGATACCGGAACCGATGTTGACGCCGATGCGCTCCGCGTTGGCTTCGGTCACGGTAAGGCCAGAGTCTTTAAACGCCTCGATCCCCGCGGCCATGCCGAGCTGAATGAAGCGGTCCATACGCCGCGCTTCTTTTTCGGTCATGCCGAGCTGGGTCGGGTCGAAGCCTTTCACCTCGCCCGCGATCGTGGACGGATAGCCGGTGGGATCAAAGTGGGTGATACGACCGATGCCGCTGCGTCCGGCAGTGATGGACTGCCAGTTCTGCTGCAAACCAATACCGACCGGCGAAAGGATCCCGAGTCCGGTGACTACAACACGCCGTTTGCTCAAGACAGCTTCCCTCGTTTCAGACGATGTAACATCGCGCTCCACAAAACCAAAGGCCGTCGCCACGTACGTGGCAGACGGCCCCCAGTCTGATCACAGAGGCGGACGAATCAATTAATTCAGGTGGGAATTAACGTAATCAATGGCCTGCTGGACCGTGGTGATCTTTTCGGCTTCCTCGTCCGGAATTTCGCAATCAAATTCCTCTTCAAGCGCCATCACCAGCTCAACGGTATCCAGCGAGTCCGCACCCAGGTCGTCGACAAACGAGGCGCTCGGCGTCACTTGTGTTTCGTTAACGCCTAATTGCTCTACGACGATCTTCTTGACGCGTTCTTCTACACTGCTCATGGGTATCTCGTCCTCCAGGGAATTTGGAATTGCCTGCCGCTAGCGGCGGCATAGTTAACACGATTTGCTCAAACCCGTCCAGCCGCCAATAAAGCCGGCTAATTCATGTACATCCCCCCATTGACGTGCAGGGTGGTACCTGTGATATAGGCCGCTGCCGGCGAAGCCAAAAATACCACGGCTTGGGCGATATCTTCCGGAACCCCTAGCCGGCCGAGCGGAATCTGCCCGACTAATCCGCCACGCTGCTGCTCGGTCAAGGCGCGGGTCATATCGGTCTCAATGAAACCGGGCGCCACGGCATTGACGGTGATATTGCGCGAACCGATTTCGCGTGCCAGCGACTTGGTGAAGCCGATAATTCCGGCCTTGGCCGCCGCATAATTGGCCTGGCCGGGATTACCGGTGCAGCCGACCACGGAGGTCACGCTGATGATCTTACCCTTGCGGGCCTTCATCATCGGGCGCAAGCAGGCTTTGGATAGGCGGTAAACCGATTTCAGGTTGGTATCCAGAATCGCGTCCCACTCCTCTTCCGACATGCGCAGCAACAGATTATCGCGCGTGATGCCGGCGTTATTCACGAGGATCGTCGGCGCACCGCAAGCGGTCTCCATCTGCTTCAATACTTCTTCGATCGAAGCCGGATTGTTTACATCCAGCACCATCCCCTGTCCTGGCAGCGCGGCATCCTTCAATGACTTGCCGATGGCGTCAGCGCCCGCGGCGGATGTGGCCGTACCCACGATATAGGCACCGGCGCGTCCCAACTCCAACGCAATCGCATGTCCGATCCCGCGCGAAGCGCCCGTCACCAACGCGATTTCATTCTTAAGTTGCATGCCTTCCTCCTTATGCCTGCGCGGTCCAAACAAGTACATCGCGCAATGACGAGGGATCGAATACCGCTTTGGTCTCGATTTGCTTGCTGATGCGCTTGTTCAGACCCGTCAATACTTTACCGGGCCCACATTCGACGATACGGGTTACGCCATCGTCGGCCATCTTCTGTATGGTTTCGACCCAACGCACCGGCGCCTCGATCTGGCGTGCCAGCTTCTCGCGAATCGCATCCAGGCCAGCCTCAGTTTTGACGTGCACGTTATGAATTACCGGCACCTTGGGCGCAGCGAGCGCGGCCTGCTGCAGGCGGGCCGTCATCCGTTCTGCGGCCGGATGCATCAACGCGCAATGCGATGGCACGCTCACCGGTAATGGCAGTGCGCGTTTGGCGCCCGCCGCTGGCGCCTGCTCCAGCGCCCGCTGAACCGCAGTCGCAGTGCCGGCGATGACGATCTGTCCGGGCGAGTTGTAATTCACCGCTTCCAGGACCTCGCCCTGCGCCGCTTGTTCGCAAAGTTTCCGTACTGCCTCGTCGTCGAGGCCGAGCACGGCCGCCATCGCACCCTGTCCGACCGGTACCGCTTCCTGCATGAAGCGCGCACGATCCGCCACGAGGCTGATCGCGTCCGCGAACGTGAATACGTCGGCGGCCACCAGTGCGCTGTACTCACCGAGGCTGTGTCCAGCCATCACTATCGGCTTCGGTCCGTTCCGGGATTCCCACACTCGCCATACCGCAACACCGGCCGCGAGCATGGCCGGCTGGGTAATCTGTGTCTGGTTGAGCTTGTCGTCAGGTCCGGTTACGACGAGTTCCCAAAGATCGTAACCGAGGACTTGTGAGGCTTCAGCAAATGTCTGCTGCACCAGCGGGAATTCCGCGGCGAGCGCATTCAACATGCCGATCGATTGCGAACCTTGCCCGGGGAAAACAAATGCGAGTGCCATGAGTTCTAACAGTTATTAATTTTAACGAGAACGAGAAATAAACCTGCCGTTTCGGTAGCCCAAGACCGACTAGTACTTCAACAACACCGAACCCCAGGTAAAACCGCCACCGAACGCCTCCATCATCACCGTCTGGCCACGCTGAATGCGCCCGTCGCGCACGGCCTCATCCAATGCAAGCGGCACCGAGGCCGCTGAAGTATTGCCATGGCGCTCGACGGTCATCACCACCCGCTCCATCGGCATGTCCATCTTCTTTGCGGTCGCGGCGATGATGCGATGATTCGCCTGATGTGGCACCAGCCAATCGACGTCCGACTTTTTCATGTTCGCGGCGTCAAGCGTCTCATCCACAATGCGCCCGAGCGTCGTCACCGCAAACTTGAAGACCTCGCTACCCTGCATCGTCGCATAGGCCTCGCCCTTGATGACTTGATCGTAGCCTTTGGAAATTCCACCTGGCACTTCGAGCAGTTCCTTGTACCGGCCATCGGCGTGAATATGCGTCGAGATGATGCCGGGTTCGTTCGAGGCACCGAGGACGACCGCACCGGCGCCGTCGGCGAACAGGATGCAGGTATTGCGATCGGTCCAGTCGACGATGCGTGACAGCGTCTCGGAGCCGATCACCAGTGCGGTTTTTGCAGCGCCAGTGCGAATGAACTTATCGGCGATCGATAGCCCATAGATAAAACCACTGCACACCGCTTGCACATCGAATGCCGCGCCGCCCCAGATGTCCAGACGCTTCTGCAGCAGGCAAGCGGTGCTCGGGAATACCTGATCCGGCGTGGTGGTGCCGATAATAATGAGATCGATATCAGCCGCTTTGATCCCGGCGGCCTCGATCGCACGCCGCGCGGCGTGTTCGGCCATGCTGCCGGTAGTTTCACCCACGGCGGCGATATGGCGTTCACGGATACCGGTACGGTCGACAATCCACGCATCCGTGGTGTCGACCATCTTTTCGAGATCGTGATTGGTGAGAATTTTTTCCGGAAGATAGCTGCCGGTACCTAGAATCCGCGAGTAAATCACGCTTGATCTCCGCGCTGCTGCAGCATGGTGGATAAACTTTGGCCGATACGTTGCGGGATTTGTCTGCGCACTTCAGCGCAAGCCACGAGAATAGCATGGTGCAATGCGTGCTTGTCGGCGCCGCCGTGGCTCTTGATCACAGTGCCGGTCAGGCCCAGCAGACTGGCGCCGTTGTAACGCCCCGGATCCATGCGCCGGCCAAACGCGCGCAGCACCGGTAACGCCACCATCGCCGCCAGCCGCGTGAACAGATTGCGTTTGAATTCCTGACGCAGGAAATGCACGATCAACCTGGCGATGCCCTCGCTGGCCTTGAGCGCGACATTGCCGACGAAACCGTCACAGACCACCACGTCCATGTCGCCGAAGTAAACCTCGTCGGCTTCGACAAAGCCGCAGTAGTTGAGTGAGCTTGCGCGCAGCAGCGCATGCGTCTGCTTCACCACCTCGTTGCCCTTGATATCTTCCTTGCCGACATTCAGCAGTCCAACACGCGGACTGGGTTTGGCTTCGGTTTCGCTGACCAGGATCGAACCCATGATCGCAAACTGCAGCAACTGTTCCGGCGTGCAGTCCACGTTGGCGCCGAGATCGAGCATGCGCACATGACCATGCACCGTCGGCAGCAACGGACAAATGGCCGGGCGATCGATGCCCGGCAATGTCTTTAATACAAAGCGGGCGGTCGCCATCAGCGCGCCGGTGTTGCCGGCGGACACCGCACCCCCGGCCTCTCCGCTTTTAACCAGATTGATCGCCACGCGCATCGAGGAATCTTTCTTGCTGCGCAGCGCGTGTGCCGGCGGCTCGTCCATGCCGACCACTTCAGAGGCGTGATGAATGCGCAGGCGTTGAGATTCGCCCGCGCGATGACGCTTTAGTTCTTCGAGGATCGGCTCGCGCAGACCAACAAGGATGAGCCGCAACTGCGGCTCATCGCGCAAACTGGAAAGCGCCGCGGGGACGGTAACGCCGACCCCGTGATCGCCCCCCATGGCGTCGAGGGCAACCGTGGTCAAGGTCGGCAGTCCGTAATCGGGAGGATACCGTTATTACTCGGGCTTGGTCTCAAGCACCTTGCGACCACGGTAATAACCGTCGGCCGAAATGTGGTGCCGGCGATGGGTCTCGCCACTAGTCTTGTCGATCGAAGTCGTGGGCTTGGTGATCGCATCGTGCGAACGACGCATGCCACGCTTGGAAGGGGTTACTCGGCTTTTCTGGACAGCCATGATATTTCCTCGTCAGATTCGTACAAAATTCTTTAATTAATCAGGGTCGCGTTTCGACCGGACCAACCCTGCCAGCGGATGTTCCGCGGTTTCGTTTCCCGCCGATTCCGCGATATAACGCTGTGCCGGGCATTCATGCAGTGCATGCATCGGCACCATCGGCATTACCAACAGCAATTCATCTTCCACCAGCTCGGTCAGCGCCATCGGCGTCTGGCCCGCTATCAGCGCATCCGCCTCTGACGCAAGTCCGGTCGGCAGCTCTTCTTCGCGTAGAAGAATGGCATCCGGCTCCGCCTCAAGCCTGATATGCATTGGCTCAAGACATCGCTGACAGGTTGTATTCACCGCCGCGACGACGATTCGACCGCGCATCCGGCGTCGCCCGGAACTCTTGGAGCGCTCGAATACAAGATCGATATCGGCTTCGCCCAAATCATCCAGCAACAGCGCCCGCAGGCGCGTCATCCCCTGAAGCGCTACCCGACCTGTAAGGCGGGTGCCGCTATCGGCCAGCAGGATTGGATCGACGGTTGCCGGCAAACTGCCAAACATAGGGCGCGCATCATATATTCGCGGCCAACCTGTGTCAAAATGTGGTTTTTGCAGAGCTTTTAGACCAGAAACCGTCCAACGTGAAATTGATTCTCGGCTCGTCCTCCCCTTATCGGCGCGCGCTGCTGGCGCGGCTGAAACTGCCGTTTGAGGCCATCTCACCCGACGTGGATGAGACGCCGCTCGCCGGGGAAACACCGGCGACGCTGGTAGAACGACTCGCGATCGAAAAGGCGCGCAAGGTCGCCGTTGACCATCCTGACGCGCTCGTCATCGGCTCGGACCAGGTCGCCATTTATAATGGCGCCATCGTCGGCAAACCACACAGTCATGAACGCGCGGCGGCGCAGCTGCGGGAGGCCTCGGGGCGGCGCGTCACGCTTTATACCGGCCTGGCACTATTCAACGCCGCGACCCAGCGGTTGCAGTCCGAGGTCGTGCCCTACAACGTCACCTTTCGGAAACTCACGGAAGAACAGATCGAAAACTATCTGATCAAGGAAAAGCCGTATTCCTGCGCTGGTAGTGTCAAATCCGAGGGGTTGGGAATCGTACTGCTGGAAAAATTCGAAGGCGACGATCCCAACACGTTGATCGGGCTGCCGCTGATCCGGTTGCTGCGCATGCTCGAAAACGAAAACGTGTACGTACTATGACTTGCCGCCGAGCGCGTTGGCCGCGCTCGGCGATAGCGAACTTTATTTATTTTATAGTTGGGCCCAACAGACGCGCGCCCATACTCTCCCCCATCGCCGAACCGAAGCGACGCGCCACGCGATCGAAAACATTTTCGTGAAAGGTGAAGTCGACAATCTCCTCCGCCTCGATGACTTCGCGCGCCACCGAGGACGCACTGCCAAATTCATCCACCAAGCCCATCGCTTTGGCTTGATCACCGGTCCAGAACAGACCGGAGAACATATCCTTCGATTCCTTCAGCGCCTTGCCACGTCCCTCGCGCACCGCCGCGATGAATTGCTGGTGGATATTGTCCAGCATCTTCTGTGCATGACGGCGCTCGTCCGGCGAGATCGGCCCGAACGGATCAAGAAATCCTTTGTGTTCGCCAGCGGTGAGTAAGCGGCGCTCGATACCAAGTTTTTTCATGGCGTCGGTGAAACCGAATCCGTTCATGAGTACGCCAATCGACCCGACCAAGCTGCTGGGGTTGGCGTAAATCTTGTCTGCGGCGGCCACGACGTAGTAACAACCGGACGCACACATGTCGCCCACTACCGCATAGATCGGTGTGTTCGGATGTTTCTGGCGCAGGCGCCTTATTTCGTCGTAGATATAGCGCGACTGCACCGGACTGCCACCGGGGCTATTGGCGCGCAAGATCACACCGACGGTATTCTTCGATTCGAACGCCGCACGCAAGCCAGCAACGACATTGTCAGCATTGGACAGCTCATCGATCGCGATCACGCCTTCCAGATCGACCAAGGCAGTGTAACGCGATGCCAAACCTTTTCCGCCCCACTCGCGCGGGGGTACCACAAACACAATAAGGATCAGTACCAGCAGCACAACACGGGAAATTATTTTCCAGCGGCGGGCGCGTCGTTGTTCTTCCAGCGCGGCAAATGCCAGACGCTCGATTGCCTGGCGCTCCCATCCGGGCTCGCGTGGCGTTGGGGATCCGGGGGTATTGCTGTTCGTATCAGCCATCGAAATATCCTGTTCTAAAAATTTTCAAATAGTCGCGGGCTACAGCGAGTGTATCTTATCTCCCCCACCGAGCCAGACTTTCCCGTCGCTTTCAGTTACTGGCACCGCGACCAGCCTGGCACCCCGACAAGGTCCGCCGACACAGCTGCCACTCGCGGGATCATACAGCGCGCCGTGGGTGGCACACATCAACCACCGACCGGCCAGATCAAAGAAACGGCCGTGCTCCCAATCCAGTTCGACACCGCGGTGGGCGCAGCGATTGAGGTAGACGAAGACCGTACCACCATGGCGTACGACAAACGCCGGCAGCGGCTGGCCCGCCAGCACCCACGTGCAACGTACACCGGTTCCACCGTCTACGAGCGCGCTGCTTTCACAGATGGGGTTGCCGCGTTGCGTATCCATGCACAGACCTCGTTGAACGAATCACAACAGGCAATCGGCGCATGCACGAACAGTTCGTCGCGTGCATGCACACCGTAGCTCACCGCCAATCCATGCACACCAATCGTGCGCGCCATGATCATGTCGTAGCTGGTATCGCCGACCATGAGCGCCTGCGATGGCCGCATGCCGGTGCGATCAAGAATATCTTCCAGCATTTTTGGATGCGGCTTAGAAAATGCTTCGTCGGCGCAGCGACTGGTGACGAACAGATCACCGAGGCCGGTGTTCGCCAGCACCCGATCCAGACCACGGCGCGATTTTCCGGTCGCAATCGCGAGCAGATGACCCTGCGCGACGAGCGCCTGCAGGCCGTCGCGCACGCCGGGGAAGAGTTGCATCTCGGCGGAATCGAGCGCCAGAAAATATTCGCGGTACCGATCGGTAATCGATAAGCGCGTGACGTTATCCGCTTGTGGCAGCAACGCCGCCACCGCTTCCGTCAATCCCAGCCCGATGATCTGACGGATAGGCTTATCGCCGGGGCTGGCAACGCCGGCATCGACAAACGCGCGCTCAAAACAGTGCACGATCTTCGCCGCCGAATCCATTAGCGTCCCGTCCCAGTCAAACACGAGCAGTTCGTACGCGCGGTTCATACTGAATCGGTTTGCAAATTTTCGAGCAGCGCCAGCAACTCCGGCGGTAACGGCGCTTCCGCGGTCATGCGGCTGTTTTTGATCGGATGTCTGAATTCCAGTCGCGCGGCGTGCAGGAACAGCCGTTTCAATCCGAGTGCCCGCATCTCGCGATTGAACTCGCGGTCGCCATATTTATCGTCACAGGCAATCGGATGATTCGTGTGTGCGGCGTGCACGCGCGCCTGATGCGTGCGCCCGGTCAGCAATTCAATCTCGACCAGCGTCGCGATCCCATATTGCCGCCGCGGAAAAAAACGGGTCGCCGATTCCTTGCCGTCTTCGGTCGTCTGTACCATGCGCTCGCCGCCGCGCTCGCGCCGCTCCAGGCTGGCGGTCACCGTTTTTGGATAACGGAGTCGCCCCTGCACCAGGCCGAGGTAAAACTTGGCGACCTCGCCATCGCGTAGCTGCGCATGCAGGTGCATCAGCGCCGGGCGGCTCTTGGCGAGCAACAGACAACCGGAGGTCTCACGATCGAGTCGATGCGCAAGCTCAATCATCGCCGCATGCGGTCGCCATGCGCGCAAGGCTTCGATGATGCCGGTGGCGACCCCACTGCCGGCATGCACCGCCATCCCGGCCGGTTTGTCGAGCACCAGCAAATGCTCATCCTCGAACAGAATGCGTGGCGCCAGCCAGTCAAAACTGCTCGCCGGACGCGCCTCGGTCGCTGATTCCGGCGACACCCGAATCGGCGGGATGCGCACGATATCGCCGGCCTGTAAGCGGTAATCGGGGCCAACCCGACCCTTGTTGACCCGCACTTCGCCCTTGCGCAGGCAACGATAGATGCGGCTCTTCGGAACGCCTTTGAGTACCGCCAATAGATAGTTGTCGAGGCGCTGGCCTTCACGGGTTTCGTCGATTTCGACGTAACGGACCGCGGGCGAACCGGGAGACTGAGCGGACTTTAAGGGGGATGACATCGGATAACGAATGATATCAGATTGCCGTGTAACAGCTTGATTGCTATAGTCAGGAGGTGTCTTTCGGAGTGAGCTGCGGTTTGGCCTCCGGGCACATTGTGCAGCAATCGTATCCGCACCAGGCCGAAAGCCAGGGCGCGATGGCTGGAATCACTGTAGAGCTGCGCACGGCGCAGTCCGGTGGCCCCGGCCAAAGGGTTGGCATCTCTCCCCTAACTGTAGAGATGCACAAATGACGCTCCGGATTAGCGAGAGCAAGCGCCCGCACCAGTTTAGATAGGCAGGCGGGCTTAACGCGGCACCCTGATGTTCCTGAGAGAACCGGGGAAAGCTGCACAGAGTTTGAGACGGGTTGCCCGATAGTTTTAGTGATGGCGGCCCGGAAAACGTGCCCCGAGATACCGGTTCCTTAAGGGATTCCCTTAAGTGAAACACGCTCGGGACGCGCCAGACGCTGAAAGCGACCCTGCCCAGATGGTGTAGTGACACCGGTGAGCCCTACTCCCCAGCATTCCTGGGCGGCTCCCGCGTAGCACATGGCTCGTGCACACCGCTCCCCATGCGTCGGGGATTTAAAACAATGAAACGCATTTTGTTCAACGCAACCCATCCCGAAGAGTTGCGCCTGGCCATCGTCGACGGCCAGAAGCTCCTCGACCTCGATATCGAGTCTTCCACCTACCAGCAGAAGAAAGGCAACATCTACAAGGCCCGCATTACGCGCGTCGAGCCGTCGCTGGAAGCGGCGTTTGTGGACTACGGCTCCGAGCGCCAGGGCTTCCTGCCGCTGAAGGAAATCTCGCGGCTTTATTTCCAGGGTTTTGATGATCGCACACCGATCAGCCAGGTCCGCATCCGGGATGTCGTCAAGGAAGGTCAGGAACTGGTGGTCCAAGTAGATAAAGAAGAACGCGGCACCAAGGGTGCGGCGCTGACGACCTTTATATCGCTCGCCGGTCGCTACCTGGTGTTGATGCCGAACAACCCCCGCGGTGGCGGCATTTCGCGCCGCATCGAAGGTGAAGAACGCGCCGAGCTGCGCGAAGCACTGGCCCAACTGAAGATGCCGGAAGACTATTCCGTCATCGCCCGTACCGCCGGCATCGGCCGCTCGACTGAAGAACTGCAGTGGGACTGCGATTACCTGATCGCGCTGTGGGACGCGATCAGCAAGGCCACCGCCGAACGCGCGGCGCCGTTCCTGATCTTCCAGGAATCGAACCTGGTGGTACGCGCGATCCGCGATTACCTCAAGGCCGACATCGGCGAGATCCTGGTCGACAACGCCGAGATTCACGAGCGCATGACCAAGTTCATCCAGCAGGTCGCGCCGCCGTCGCTCGAAAAGCTCAAGCTCTACACCGAGGAAACGCCGCTGTTCTCGCGCTACCAGATCGAGAATCAGATCGAGACCGCGTTTTCGCGCGAAGTGCGTCTGCCCTCCGGCGGCGCGATCGTATTCGACAAGACCGAGGCCCTGGTCACCATCGACGTCAACTCCGCACGCGCGACCAAGGGTGCGGACATCGAAGAGACGGCGTTCAACACCAACCTCGAAGCGGCGGAAGAAGTCGCGCGCCAGCTGCGTCTGCGCGACCTCGGCGGCCTGATCGTGATCGACTTTATCGACATGACGCCGGTACGCAACCAGCGTGAAGTCGAGACCCGGCTGATGGAAGCGCTCAAGGTCGATCGTGCGCGCGTCCAGGTCGGGCGCATCTCGCGTTTCGGTCTGCTGGAGATGTCACGCCAGCGTCTGCGCCCGGCACTCGGCGAAACCTCCGCGCTCGTGTGCCCACGCTGCGAAGGCAACGGCAACATTCGTGGCGTGCAATCGTCGGCACTGTCGGTGTTGCGCATGCTTCAGGAAGAGGCGATGAAGGAAAACACGGCGGCGGTGCACGTGCACTTGCCGGTCGAGACCGCGGCATTCCTGCTGAACGAGAAGCGCATGGAGGTCAGCTCCATCGAATCCCATATCGGCACACCGATCCTTATCCTGCCGACGCCGGAATTGCAGACACCGCACTATCACATTCGCCGTCTGCGCATGGAGGAATACGAGGCCGAGGCCGACATCCCGAGCTACGACATCGACATCGTCGAGTCCGAGGAGGAAGAAACCCCGACGGCAACCTCGGCGCCGATGGCCGAGAAACCGGTAATTGGACCGCTGACGCACGCGGTCGCCGCACCGGCGCCGGCACCGGCGAAAAAGGAAAAGAAAGTGGAAGGTCCGCTGATGCGTTTCTTCCGCAGCCTGTTTACACCGAAGAAAGTAGAGGTCGCCGTCGCCGCGGCACCGGCACGTCAGGAATCGCGGCATCCGCGCCCCCATCACGGCCAGCAACACCATCGGCGTCCCGGCGGCGGGCAACATCGCCACGACCGCCAGCGCCAGGAGCGCGGTGGACAACCGCAACACGGACGCTCGCAGGAACAGCGCCCGAATCGTCCGCCACCGTCGCAACAATCGGCACAACAGTCGTCACCACAACCGGCACCGCCGCAGTCGCCGCCGGCAGCGAACGGGCAACCTCCGCAACCGGATCAGCAGGCACCGCGCGGTGAAGGCGGTCGCCGGCGCCGGCGTCGTCGGCGTGGGCGTGGCGGGCATGGGGCCGAGGGACGTCCGATCGGTCAGCGGCCGGAAGGTAGCCGTGGTCCATCGGAATCCGGTCCATCGACACCCGCGAGAGCGCATTCGGAAACAGAATCCACGCGTCCGTCACCGTCATTTAACGCGCCGGTTCACGAGCACCACAGTGAGCCGACACCGGGCGCGACTGAACCGCGCACCGAATGGCATTCGGGATCGAATCCGGAACCCAAATCAGACGCGCAGCCGTCGAAGCCCGAACTGATTCAGGTGGAAACGCATAACGAACCGGACGGAAATAAATAAGTTTGGGTCACCGATGCTGCTTTATGTGATCGAGGAGGCCGCGGCTGGCCTCTTCGATCATATCGAGCACGCGATCAAACCCGGCATCCCCGCCGAAGTAAGGATCCGGCACTTCACGCTCGGGGCGCTGTGGCGCAAATTCGAGAAATAACCGCATCCGGTGCTGTTGTCCCGCAGGACAGATCTCAAGCAGGTTCTCCATGTTGTCCCGATCCATCGCAAGGATGTAGTCGAAGCGCAGAAAGTCTTCGCGTATGGCGGCGCGTCCCTGTAAATCACTGAGATCGATGCCACGTCGACGCGCCGCTTCCTGCGCGCGCGGGTCGGGCGGGTCGCCGATGTGATAGGCGTGCGTGCCGGCGGAATCGATTTCAATGATTGCTTCCAGCCCCGCTTCCGTTACCAGCCTGCGAAACACGCCTTCCGCGGTCGGCGAGCGGCAGATATTGCCCATACAGACAAACAGCACCCTGACCATTTCCGTCTCCGCAAAGTCGATTAGGAATTATTTTTAAACAATTCTCGCACGCGCTCCAGATCTTGCGCCGTATCCACGCCTGGTCCCGGCAATTCCTTCGACTCACAAACGCCGATGCGTTCACCGTGCCAAAGCACACGCAATTGTTCGAGTTGCTCGGCTTCTTCGGCGGCACATGCGGGCCAAGCGGCGTAGCGGTGCACAAACTCTGCACGATACGCATACAAACCGATATGTCGATACGCCCGCAGCGGGCCCTGCTCGTTTCCTGCCATCGTTTCGCGCGGCCACGGAATCGGTGCGCGACTGAAATAGAGCGCGTACCCGTCTGCGTCGAACACCACCTTGACCACGTTTGGATTGACGAACTCGGCATGATCGTGAATCACATGACAGGCAGTGGCGACTACCGCCTCCGGATGCGACGCCAGTGTCTCCGCCACCTGGCGTATCAGTGCCGGCAGCATCAGCGGTTCATCGCCCTGGAGGTTGACCACGGTCTCGCGCTCACCGATACCAAGCTTTTCAATCACCTCCGCCAGGCGTTCGGTACCCGAACGGTGGTGCACGCTCGTCATGCATACGCGCGCGCCGAAACCCTCCGCCACGGCGCGGATGCGCTCGTCGTCCGTTGCCACCACCACCGATGTAGCGCCGGATTCGCGCGCACGTTCATAAACGTGCTGGAGCAGCGGTTTGCCGCCGATATTCGCCAGCGGCTTGCCGGGAAGGCGCGTCGAGGCATAACGGGCGGGAATGATGACAATCATGGGCGGGCGGGTTGGCGGTTGCTGCGCGCTGTCGGCAGGTGTTGCATCACGTCGGCAATTCGTCTTCCGTCAATCGGCGCGCTTCGTCTTCCAGCATTACCGGAATGTCGTCGCGAACCGGAAACGCGAGGCGATCGGCATTGCAGATCAACTCGGATTTTTTCTTGTCGTAATGCAGCGGTGCCTTGCACAGCGGGCATACGAGGATGTCGAGCAGTTTTTTATCCACGCCCCTTCTCCTTGGAGATTTCGTTTACACGTCGCAGCAGCCATTCGCCGAAGCGGATATCGGGCTGTGCCGCCACCTTGAGATACCAGCCGGCGACCCCGAGACGTTCGCATTTTACCGCATCTTTCTCGGTCATGATGACCTCGTGGCCCTCACCGAACGGAAAATCCGCGGCGCGAAACGCGTGATGGTCCGGAAACGGATGCTCGACGATATCCAGTTTGAGGTGTCGCAGTTGATCGAAAAAACGTTTCGGGTTGCCAATGCCGGCCACCGCATGCACGGTCTTACCGCGAAAACTCTCGACGGTCGTGGTGAAATGATTTTCACCCAGGCGGTGGAATCCCTGATCTACCAGGGTGGTGCCCCACTCCCCCGCCGCCGGCTCACCTTGCGTCACCCGGGCATCCACGGTATCGAGGCGCGAGGCCAGTTCGCGCAACGGACCGGCGGGCAGACACCAGCCATTACCGAAACGCCGCAAGCCGTCAATCACCGCGATCTCAAGATCGCGCGCCAGACGATAGTGCTGCAAGCCGTCATCGCTTAACACCACATTGCAGTGTTTTTGTTCGATCAACAGGCGCGCACCCCGGACCCGATCGGGATCGGCAATCACCGGACATGGCGCCGAACGCGCCAGCAGTACCGGCTCATCGCCGACCAGCGCCGGATCGGAGTTCGAGTGCACCGTCTGCGGCCACGATAACGCCTGTCCGCGATATCCACGCGTGACAATCCCGGGTCGATAGCCGTGCGTGCGCAACAGTTGCGCTAGCCAGATAACGAGTGGAGTTTTACCGGTGCCGCCGACGGTGATGTTGCCGACCACGATCACCGGCACCGACAACCGCTGCGAACGCAGTATTCCGATGCGATACGCGCCGCGGCGCAGCCACACAATCGAATAATAGAGCGCGGCCAACGGCAGCAACAACACACTCACCGGTGTGCGGCGATACCAGTGGCATTCAAGCCAGTGCATGCCGGACTATTTCGCGTCGCTGAACTGCAAACGATATAACGTGGCGTAATTGCCGCCGCGCGCCAGCAACTCGCGGTGCGTGCCGCTCTCGACAACCTCGCCGTGCGCCAACACCACAATACGGTCGGCATGTTCGACAGTGGAAAGCCGATGCGCGATCACGAGCGTCGTGCGACCGGCACGTAAATGACGCATCGCATCCTGCACCAGACGTTCAGATTCGGTATCGAGCGCCGAGGTCGCCTCGTCCAGCACCAGGATCGGTGCATTCTTATAAAGTGCGCGCGCGATCGCCACGCGCTGGCGTTGACCGCCCGAGAGCAACGCGCCGCGCTGCCCGACCGGCGTGTCGAGACCTTGCGGCAAGCGCCCGGCAAACTCGAGTACGTGCGCCGCGCGCGCAGCCTGGTGCAGACGCTCGCGATCGATTGGCGCGTCGCTGCCATACGCAATATTCGCGGTCAGCGTATCGTTGAACAGTAACGTCTCCTGGCCCACCAATGCGACCTGCTGGCGCAGATTCGCCAGGGTCAGATCGTTGATGTTGATACCATCGAGGAAAATTCCGCCGGAGGTCGCGCGGTAGAAACGCGGCAGCATGCTGGCGAGCGTGGTCTTGCCGCTGCCCGAAGCGCCGACCAGCGCCACGGTCTGACCCGGCTCAAGCATGAACGACACGCCGCGCAGTGCATCGTCTTTCGCGGTGGCGTAGCGGAACGCCACGTTGCGGTACTCAATACGTCCGTGTGCCCGCTCGAACGTGCGCATGCCATCGTCCTGCTCCGCGGGTTCGTCGAGCAACTCGAAGGCACTGTGCGCGGCCGCCAGGCCGGTCTGGATCACTTCATTGACCTTTGCCAGACGGCGCATCGAGCCCGACAGCAGCGTAATGATGGAAGAAAAGGCAACGAACTCGCCCGCCGAAATATTGGGATCGCCAAGCGCGAAACGAATCATGATCGCGAGGCCGAGTGCGCCGACCAGTTGCACAAACGGCATGCCGGCCGCGGAGATCGCCGCCTTGCGCAGGATCTGCTTGCGGTTGCGCTCGTTGGCATCGACAAACACCCGTGTCTCCTGCGCTTCACCGCCAAAGGCCTTGATCACGCGGTGACCGTCGGCGGCTTCCTGCGTCACGCTCGAAATCTCGCCGACCGACAGCTGGATCTTCTGACTGCGACGACGGAAACCCTTGCTCATCAGGCGAATCAGAAACATCGATATCGGTGCGACGATGAACAGCAACAGCGTCAGGCGCCAATCGAGATACAGCAGATAACCAATGAGCGCGACGGCACTGATGCCATCGCCGACGACGGTCACCAGTCCCTGGGTTACCGAACCGGCGATCTGTTCGACATCGAAAATAAGTTTGGCCACCAACCGGCCAGAGGCATGCAGATCGAAATAGCCGCAAGGCAGGCGCAGCAGGCGATCGAAACAGGCATTGCGTAGATCGAAGATGACCTTGCGCGAAATCCAGGTGGTCGCGTATTCGGCGAGAAAGCTGCCGATGCCGCGCGCCAGCACCAGCAGCAACAGAAACAACGGAATCTGGTCGACGATGCGCGGATCGCGTTTGATGAAGCCATCGTCCACCAGCGACTTCATCAGCGCACCGACGCCGGTCTGAGCCGCGGTATTCAGAATCATGCCCAACAGCGCGATCGGAAACACCCAGCGGTAGCGCACCGCGTAACCGAGCAGGCGGCGGTAGAGCCGCAGATCCTGTTTCAAATCGACCGGTGGCTTCACGGCGCCGTGGCGTCGGCCGGTTGCTGGGTAGCGAAAGTGAGACGGGTCAGACCGAGACGGCGCGCGCTGTCCATCACGCGCACCACCGACTCGTGCGGCGCTTTGCCATCGGCATGAATCACGATCAGCGGGTCTTTCAACTGCGCCGCGGCGCGCCCCATCGCTGAACGCAAGGTGTCGGGATTGTTGTTGAGCAACTGCTGGTCATTGATGAAGTACTGGCCCTTGGCGTCGATGGCGACCCGCAGCGATGGTCTGTCATCCTTTACCGACGAAGACGCCTCCGGCAGCCGCACGCTGAGGCGCGCCTCTCTGGAGAAACTGGTCGTCACCAGCAGGAAGATGAGCGTCATCAACAGCACGTCGATGAGCGGAATCAGGTTGAGTTCCGGCTCATCGTCCTCACTGCCACGGAATTGGCGGAAGCGCATTCTGGCCTAGTCTTTCTCGCGCTGACCGTGCAGGATTTCAACCAGTTTGAGCGCTTCGCGCTCCATATTGAGCAGCAGATCGTTGACGCGCCCGCGGAAATAGCGATGGAAGATCAGGCTCGGGATAGCGACCGTAAGACCGCCGGCGGTCGCAACCAGCGCCTGGCCGATGCCGTCGGCCACGATCGACGGATCGCCCAGCCCATGCTGACCGATACCGGAAAACATCTGGATCATACCGAGCACAGTGCCGAGCAGGCCGAGAAAAGGTGAAATCGCGGCGATGGTGCCCAGTGTGCGCAGATAGCGCTCGAGATCGGGCACTACATGACGCCCGGCGTCCTCGATCGCCTCCTTCAGGATCTCGCGGCTGTGCATGCGATTCACCAGACCGGCGGCCAGTATGCGCCCGAGCGGTGAGCTGTCGCGCAGCAGATTGATGCGTGCGGCATCGAGCTCCTGGCGCTGCACCCACTGACTCGCCTGCGACAGCAGTTCCGGGGGCGCGACATATTTCTGCTGCAGCGACCAGAAACGTTCGCCGATGATGGCCAGTGCCGCAACCGAACACAGCAGAATGGGCCACATGACCCAACCGCCCGCTTTGAGAAGTTCAAACATTTTATTTAGTTATCCCGGCAAAAAACCGCCGCTAATTTAGCAGACGCCGGAAAAAGCTCAAACTATTGCGTAAACCAGTAACGCCGGTGCGACTCGCGATACGCCGAGTGGCGGATGCCCTGCGCGTCAAGTTGAAACTCGAGCGCGCCAGCACTCGCCGAGTCGTACAGTTGCGCGCCCGTGGCGGCATAGCGCTCCACCACGACCGGATTGGGATGACGAAAACGGTTGCGGTAACCAACCGGGAACAGCACCTGCGCCGGGCGCACCGCGTCGACGAAGTCGTCGTGCGATGAAGTCTTGCTACCGTGATGCGGCGCCACCAGGATGTCGGCAGCCAACCGCCCGCGGTGTTGCGCCAACAGACACTGTTCACCGCGCTTCTCGACGTCGCCCGGTAACAACACGCTGCCGTGCGGAGAACGAATCATCAGCACGCACGAGCTGTTGTTGTGTGCATTACGTTCCGGTGTCTTCGGATGCAGCATTTCAAATTCGACGCCGTCCCAGCGCCAGCGCATGCCGTTGACGCAGGACTCGCTCGAATAGGGAAGTTCCGGTGCACTCGACAACACGCGCCCGACCGACGTCGAATGCAACAACGACTCGGCCCCGCCCCGGTGATCGTTATCGGCATGGCTGATCACGAGCGTATCCACCGCCTCGACTTCCTGCGCGCGCAGATACGGCACCACCACGACATCGCCGGTGTTGAAGGTTTCGCTCAGACGCGGACCGGTGTCGTAGACCAGCACGTGATTCTGCGTACGCACGACCGCGGACAGCCCCTGACCGACATCGAGCAGCGTGAACCAGATTTCGCCATTCGCCGGCGATGCCGGCCGAATCAGAAACAGCGGCAACAGCCACACCGCGCCGATCCAGCGCGCAGGCCATCCGCGTGGTGCCAACAACACCGCCACGCCGACGAGCGCACAACCCAGTGCCCACGCCGGTGGCGCCTGCTGCGTCCATTGTGCGTGCGGCAGACGGCCGAGCCATTCGAGCGCGGGCCATAGCCATTCGAGCAGTTGCGCCGCGAATTTGAAGCACAGCGTTGCCATCGAGTCCGACATTGCCAACGTTGCGATACCAAGCAACGTCAGTGGCACGGCCGCCATGTCGAATACCGGAATTGCAATCATGTTCGCCAGTGGCGACACCAGTGACACCTGGCCGAATAACGCCAGCAACAACGGCAGCATCCCGAGTGCGACCGCGAGTTGCAGATAACCAAGGCGGTGCCACCATGATTTGTCGTCGCCGCTGGCAACGAACAGCAGAATCGCGACGGCACCAAATGACAGCCAGAAACCGGGCGCCATGACCGACAGCGGATCGTAAACCAGCACCGCCATCAGCGCGGCCGCGAGCAGCTGTGACGCGGCAAAACGCCGACGCAACAGGATTCCACCCATCGCGACCGCGAGCATGATCAGCGCACGCTGTGTTGGCACCACGAAACCGGCCAGCGCCGCGTAACCGGTCGCGGCGATCAACGCCGCGACCGCGGCTACCACCGGTGCCGGCACCCACTGCACGGTCACACCCGGCAACGCCCACAGAAAGCGCACCAGAAAAAATACGATGCCGCCAATCAAACTGATGTGTAATCCGGAAATCGCGACCAGATGCACGGTGCCGGTCGCGCGTAACACGCGCCATTGCGATTCGTCGATGCGGCGCTCATCGCCATTGGCAAGCGCCACCACGAAGCCCTGCATGCCCGATTCCGGGATCAACGTCGCGATGCGTTCACCAAGCTGCTCACGCACGCGATCCACGGCGTAACGGATTGATGCATCGTCGAGCCGCTCCGGCGTAAGTTCGGCGCGCACATAACCGCGCGCGCGAATGCGGTTGCGGAACAGATGACCTTCATAATCGAAACCACCCGGATTCTGATAACCATGCGGACGCGACAGCCGCGCGCGCAGGCGCCAGCGTTCGCCGGCATGCGGCACGAAGTTCTCGACCGAGCTGTTGAGCAACACGCGCTGCGGCACGCGCACGGTTTGCGCGCCGAGTTGCGCCTCGGCAATATCGAACCGGAAGCGCACGCCGTATTCGGTCGTCTGCGGAATATCGGCAATACTGCCGACCAGGACCAGATCCTGGCCTTCCAGTTCATGCGCGAGGTTATCGTCAAGAATCAGCCCGGCGCGAAAGCTGGCCCAGACCACGCCCAGGATAGCGAAGACGAGGATCAACCACGGCGATCGCCACCACGCGAGCAGCAGCGGCAATAGCGCGGCCGCGCCCCACCATAACGGCGGCAGCAGCGGCAATTGCTGCACCAGTAAAATCCCGCTAAGGAACGCCAGTGCGGCAAACGAAATGGCTTACTCTCCCTGTCATAGTTCCGATCGGCGGCAAACTATACAATAGCGCGCTGTGCGTAAATACTTCCTTCGCCGTTATCTCCCGGATTCAAGCGCGCTGCATCAGTATCGCGGCCTGCGGCCGTTTGCGCGCTGGCTTGGTCATCCGTCGCTGTGGCATCTGAACCGGCGTTCCACGTCGACCGGTTTTGCGATCGGGTTGTCCATGAACTTCTTACCGATACCGTTTCCGATGATCCCGGCGCTCGCTATCACCGTGGGTTTGCGCGCCAATGTGCCAGCCACGATCCTGGGCGCATGGATGCGAAACCCGTTTACGATCTCGCTGTTTGCGCTGCTGAGTTACCAGGTCGGGGCGTGGATCCTCGGAACGCCGGCGCGTGCGCTCGCATTTGAAATGTCGTGGGAATGGATCACCGGTGCGCTGGCGCAGATCTGGGCGCCGTTTCTGCTCGGTTGCGTGGTCGCCGGCAGCGCCAGCGCGCTGCTGAGCTACGCTGTCATTCGGCTGCTATGGCGCTGGCAAGTCGTGCGCGCGTGGCGGCGTCGACAAGCGAATCGTCGTGCTACTGCTCACGCAGTACGCCATCCTCAAGCTTGAGCACGCGATCCATACGCTTCGCCAGCAACGGGTCGTGCGTGACCACGATCAGGCTGGTACCGAGATCGCGGTTCAACTCGAGCATGAGTTCATAGACGCTCTCGGCGTTTTCGCGATCGAGATTACCCGTCGGCTCATCGGCCAGCACCGCTAACGGGCGGGTGACGAGTGCGCGTGCCACGGCGACGCGCTGGCGTTCGCCGCCCGAGAGTTCCGACGGCTTGTGATGCAAGCGGCTCTCGAGCGCGACGCGCGCGAGCATCTCGGTTGCCTGTTTCATCGTCTCCTCGGTCGGGCCACGGCGCAGCAACAGCGGCATCGCGACGTTTTCGAGCGCGCTGAATTCGGGCAGCAGATGATGAAACTGATAGATGAATCCGAGCGCGCGATTGCGCAGCAGACCGCGCGCGGTTTCGCCGAGCTTGGCGATGTCCTGACCGTCGACTTCGACCTGGCCGGCGGTGATGCGATCGAGACCGCCGAGCAGGTGCAGCAGCGTGCTCTTGCCCGAGCCCGACGCACCGATGATGCCGATCTGTTCGCCGCGCTCGATACGCAGATACACGCCCCTCAGCACCGGCACCGTGAACGGACCTTCATCGTAGGTCTTGACGAGGCCGGTGGCGCGCAGGATCGCGCCCTCGGTGCCATGGGCTTTGACGGCGCGCGTTTTCATTCGCCTCTCATTCGTAACGCAGGGCTTCCGCCGGTTGCGTCTGCGACGCACGCCAGGCCGGATAGAGCGTGGACAACAGCGACAACGTCAACGACACGCCCGAAATGATGGCGACGTCGTCCCACTGCAGGTCCGAGGGCAGATCGCTCAGGAAATAAATCTCGGGCGCGAGGAAGCGGGTATTAAAGATAAATTCCAGCGCGTGTACCAGGTTGCCGACATTGAGCGCCATCAGAATGCCGGCGACGGTGCCGGCGACGGTCCCGATGACACCGATCAGACTGCCCTGCACCATGAACACCGCCAGGATGCTCTTGGGGCTCGCGCCGAGCGTGCGCAGGATCGCGATATCGGATCGCTTTTCGTTCACGACCACGATCAATGTCGAGACCACGTTGAACATCGCCACACCGACGATCAGCGACAGAATAATGAACATGATGGTCTTTTCCATCGCCAGCGCCCGGAACCACGCATTGTGTTCGCGCGTCCAGTCGCGCACGCGATACGCCGGACCGACGACCTGCTCCAGCTCACCGGCGACGCGCGGCGCGATCTCGACGCTGTCGAGCTTGAGTCGCAGGCCACTCACCTGCCCCGGCAACTGATACAACTTCGCCGCATCGTCGATGTTGATCAACACCAGGCCACTGTCGTATTCGTACATGTCGGCCTTGAAGATACCGACGACCGTGAAGCGCTTGAAGCGCGGCAACAGCCCCGCCGGCGTCGCCTGCGCCTGCGGCACCACCAGCGATACCGGGGACCCGAGCTTCAGGTCGAGCTTCCACGCGATGGCGTAACCGACGATGACGCCGAATTCGCCCGGCTTGAGTGCATCAAAACTGCCGTCGATGATCTTGCCGGATATTTCGGAAACCTGCAGTTCGCGCTCGGGCGTAACCCCGCGCACCATCACGCCGCTGACGCTCTTGCCGCGCGCGACCAGGGCCTGACCATTGATGTAAGGCGCATAGGCGATCACATGCGGTACGCCCTTCACGCGCTCACCGAGCGCCTCCCATTCGCGCAACTGGCCGTTGGGTTCGCTGATCGTGACATGCGAGACGAAACTCAGAATGCGCGAACGCACTTCGTTACCGAATCCGTTCATCACCGACAGAATCGTGATCAGCGCCGCGATACCGAGCGCAATACCGACGATCGAAATCAGCGAGATGAACGAGATGATGCGGTGGCGCCGGCGCGCCTGGGTATAACGCAGACCGATAAAAATTTCGTAGGGACGAATCATCGCGCGCCATTCAATCACGGCGCACATTCAAAACACAAGCCGCATCCATACCACGTGGCGAAGCGCACACAACACTCGCCGAACAGAATTTACTTGTCGTGATTATCGGATTTGCCGAGGCGTTCAAGTGCGGCGCGCAACTGCGGATCTCCTACCGAGGCGGCGACACTGCGAACCAGGCGCGCGGCTTTCGCGGAGATGCGACTCGGATGCTGCGCCGGCGCTACCGATGGCACGGCCACCGGCCGGGTGGGTTGAACCTGAACTTTGATCTCACGCAGCGCACGCAATGCCGGATCCGCTTTCAACGCCCGCAACAAGGCGCCTTCCTGCTGGCGCACGCGGCTGGCCCAGGCGGGGCCGTCGGCGGCAACCGTCAGTCGCCCGGCCTCGTAATGCGTCGGCTCGCAGTGCGCGGCCATCGGATCGCCAATCAAGGCATGCCAGCGCAGCCGCAGCTGTGCCAGATTGTCTAATTCCCGACCAAAACGGCGCAAAATCTCCGCCGACAATGCCTTGATCGATCTCGAATCCGCCGTGCTCATTGGCTGGTCGGGTCTCCCGGTTCAGTCTATAAATAGAGGATGCAGATTATTGTTGTTCCCGAGGGAATCCGAAAGGGTATCCCGGCCTGCCTCACCCACCGTCACCTGTTCCTCGTTGTCGCGGTGGTATTGGTGTTGCTGCCGATCGGCATTGGCATCCTGGCCTACAAGCTTACCGATATGTACGAACGCCGGGATGGCAATCCGGCGCTCTCCGCTTACCGCAATGAACTGAAGCAATCGCGCGCGGCATTGTACAAGACGCGCGTCGATGCGACCCGGCATTTGAACGCGCTCGCGCTAAAGCTTGGCAGCTTACAGGCGCAGGTGCTGCGTCTCAACGCGCTTGGCAGCCGTCTGACGCGCATGGCCGGCCTCGATGGCCGCGAATTCAATTTTGATACATTACCTGGCATCGGCGGTCCTGAAAAAGCTACTACCGCCGCGGCGCGTACGCCGGTGCCCGACTTCACGCGTAACATGGAAGTGCTGGCGCACGATCTCGATCGCTCTCAGGCGCGGTTGATGGCGCTGGAAAATCTTATGCTCGACCGCAAGCTCGATGCCGCGGTGACACCCGCCGGCTGGCCGGTCGACGGTGGCTGGATTTCATCGGGTTACGGTGAGCGCACCGATCCGTTTACCGGCCACCAGGCGATTCACGAAGGCGTCGATATCGCCGCGCGCTTTGGCGGACCGATATTCGCGATGGGCAACGGCGTGGTTTCGTTCGTCGGCGAAAAGGCCGGCTACGGCTCGATGGTCGAGGTCACGCACGAATCCGGACTCGTCACCCGCTACGCACACACCTCGGCGTCGCTGGTCAAGGAAGGCGACAAAGTGACGCGCGGTCAGGCGATCGCGAATGTCGGCAGCACCGGCCGCTCCACGGGTCCACATCTGCATTTCGAAGTACTGCGCAACAACCATCACGTAAACCCGATCGCTTATCTGGCATGGCCGTCGGTGTCGGTAGCCTCGGCCAAGAGTATCGCTCCCTCCGCCCTCACCGGTCGACCCTAACTAAGTAGTTCGCGACTTCTTTTCTCCGGTAACATGGCGCGATGGAAAACATCGCGACCAATCTCGCACACGTTCGCGACGTCATCGCGACCGCGGCCGCGGCGGCCAATCGCAATGCGAAAGAAATAAAATTGATCGCGGTCTCCAAAACCAAGCCGCTGGCTGCCGTGGAGGCGGCGGTAACGGCCGGTCAAACGGTTTTCGGTGAAAGCACGGTGCAGGAAGCGTTTACCAAGATCCCGCATTTTCGGCCGCGTGGCATCGAGTGGCACTTCATCGGCCATCTGCAATCCAACAAGGTCCGATTCATTCCAGGAAATTTTTCCTGGGTCCACTCGATCGACAGCGCGCGCCTGGCTCAGCGCCTGTCGCGTCTGGCACAGGCGCAAGGTGTTGTCATTAACGCACTCGTCGAAATCAATATTACGCGCGATCCCGACAAGCACGGCATCGCGCCGGAACAACTGTTCCCGGTCCTGGGGGAATTACGCAAGGAGGCCTTGCCAGGCATCGCGCTGCGCGGCCTGATGACGATCGGTCCGCATCCCGCGGACACAACCGAGCGGCGCGCGGCATTCGCCCGTGTGCGCCAACTGCGCGATGAAACCGTCCGGCGCTTCGCGCTGCCCCATTTCACCGAACTCTCGATGGGGATGAGCGGTGACTACGCGGAAGCCATCCGCGAAGGGTCGACGATGATCAGGGTGGGATCGGAAATTTTCGGCGAACGCAACTACGGCGACCGTTAGACGGTCGCGGTTCCGGCCGCGGCACGTTCGGCCTTGCGCGCGACCGCGCGCCCGTACAACGGCCGCATGATGCAGAAGGTCACGAACTTGTTGACCAGTCTTGGCAGCAACGGCAGCGGCCGCAGCACATCGACGATCAGCACCGCGCGAATTTCCCTGCTGTGATTGACGACCTGATGCGTCCACGAGTCGTCGAACATCACCGCCGTGCCCGGCTGCCATACGTGATCCTTGCCGTTCACAATCAACTTCGGCGGATTCTGTTTCGGAATGCGCAGACCGAGGTGGTAACGCAGATAACCGAGATACGGCCCGTCGTGCGCCGGTACCGACTTGCCGGGATCGAGCACCGAGAAAAACGCCTGCACCAGGTTCGGAATTTTATCGAGAATCCGGCACGTCTCCGGACACAGTGCCCGGTTCTGTTCCGGTTTGTAGCCAAGGATGTACAACACGAACACCGTCCATTTCTTGTCCGGGTTGACCACGGCCGAGATTTCCTTCTCGCCGGCGTCCAGATCGTGGTACATCGGCATTGGAATTTTCTGGCTCAGTACCCGTTCACATTCGGCCACGATGGCCGGGAAGTTGCGGGTCAGTTCATTGAGCGCGGGATAGGTCTCGTCAATATCGAAATACGTCGGTCGCTTGTCGCCACCCACATGTTTGGCGAAGTACCGGTTCACCATGGCTTTAAATGGGTGGTAGTCCACGATTCTTTTCTTTCCGTGCCAGTTTAAATACGCTGCAATATTATCAGGGACACAAGGCTTGGCAAAAGGAGTTTGTTGGTCATGCTTGTACGCGAACTGAACCAGAAACAATGTAAGACCTACCTCGTGGGCTGCGAACGCACACAGCGCGCGGCACTGATTGATCCGCTGCGCGAACACGCGCGGCAATACCTGACGTTGCTCGCGGAACTTGGCTACACGCTGGATTACGCAATCGATACCCACACCCATGCCGATCACCGCAGCGCGGTGCTGGATTTGAAATCGCCTACAAATGCCAAGGCGGTAATGCACCGGCTCGCGCCAACGCCGTCGATCGACAACCACGTAGACGACGGGCAAATCCTGGAACTGGGTGACGTCCAACTGCAAGTGCTCGCGACACCCGGGCATACGCCGGACAGCATGTGCCTCTACAGCCCGGGCTATGTGTTTACCGGCGACACCTTGCTGATCCGCGGCACCGGTCGTACCGACTTCGCGGGTGGCGATGCCGGTGTGCAATACGACAGTATTACCCGCAAACTGTTTACGTTACCGGACGACACAGTCGTGTTGCCGGCGCATGATTATCGCGGCAATACCCAATCCACCATCGGCGAAGAAAAGCGGCTCAACCCGCGTATTGCCGGGCGCAGCAAAGTGCAATACACCGAACTCATGGCCAACCTCGGCCTGCCGTTGCCGGACAATATCCAGGAAGTGTTGCAGGCAAACGAGTCCGCACTCGACGACACGGCGATTGCGTTTCCCAACGCCGCGCAACTGAATCAGGTTCAGCAACTGGAGCCGGCGGCCGTCGCTGCGCTGGCATCGAGCCAGACACCGCCGTTACTGCTGGATGTACGCGAGGCCATCGAATATACCGGCGAGCTCGGGCACGTGCGTGACAGCGTTTTGATTCCGCTGAAGGAACTCACTGCACGCGCCAATGAATGGCAGGACTGGAAACACAAACAGGTGATCGCGATCTGTCGCGCCGGCGTACGCAGCACCACGGCCGCCGCGATTCTCGTGAGCCTCGGATTCGAGCGGGTCTCGAACATGAAAGGCGGCATGCTCGCGTGGAACGACCAACGCCTGCCGGTAAACAGATAGCGGGCCGTCAACGGAGCGTGTTGCCCCGCCGAACGGCCCGCATTTAAATGGAGCAAACTATTTATTCGGTTGCGGCGTGACGCGCAGGTATGGCTTCAGCGCCTTAAAGCCCTTCGGGAATTTCTGCTTGATCACTTCCGGATCCGAAATCGAGGTCGGGATGATCACATCGTCGCCATCCTGCCAGTTGACCGGTGTCGCGACGCTGAAATTGTCCATCAGCTGCAGCGAATCGATCACGCGCACGATCTCGTCAAAGTTTCGACCGGTGCTCGCCGGATAGGTAATCATCGCGCGCACTTTCTTTTTCGGATCGATGATGAATACCGAACGCACCGTCAGCGTGTCGCTAGCATTGGGATGGATCATGTCGTACAGATCCGCCACCTTCTTGTCCGGATCGCCGAGGATCGGGAAGTTGACCTTGGACTTTTGCGTTTCCTCGATGTCGCCGACCCATCGCTTGTGATCGTCGACCTTGTCCACGCTCACCGCCAGCACCTTGACGTTGCGTTTGTCGAACTCCGGTTTGAGTTTGGCGGTGTAACCGAGTTCGGTGGTGCACACCGGCGTGAAATCCTTCGGGTGCGAGAACAGCACGCCCCATTTATTACCGAGCCACTCATGAAAGTGAATCGGGCCTTCGGTCGAATCCTGGGTGAAATCCGGCGCGATGTCGCCGAGACGTAATGTTGCCATGGCAAGCTCCTTGTCAGATGGTCTGGCGATTAGACTACCAATGTCCCGGTAACAGAGGAACGAAAGAATTTTTCTCAGCTTAGTGCGGCAGGTTATATCGAAAAATCAGGGATCCACACTTCCGATGCGAGCTTTTCTGACAGCCCGTTAACTTTCCAACTTCACCGATACCCTGGCGGCCAGATAAGCACCGATAACAATCAGTATCCCGCCGATCCATTCGCGCACCGACACTATTTCGTCGGTGAGGAGTTGCTGTGAAATCGCACCGGCGACGAGTTCGATGAGCGCCAGCACTGCCGAGCGATGCACCGGCATATGCGTGACACCGTACTGAACGAATACCGTCATTATCAGAATGCCACCACACCCGAGCGCCACAGCGCCGGCAAAGACCGGCCACGCGACGGTCGGGCGCGGGATCGAAAATAATCCGATCATCGCGAGCGCAACGATAATCACGCCGATCCAAACGCACAGCACTTTGGCGGTAACAGAAATTTCCTGCGTCTTGCGCGTGACGATATTCGATAGCGCAAATGCGAAACCGGCACTGAGCGCCATCCAGTCGGCCTTGCCTTGCGGCCACGGCAGGTCGAGCACTGGATTCCACAACATCAGCAGCGCGCCGATCATCGCCACGCCAAGGCTGGCGAAACCCACGCGCGAGATGCGCTCGTGCAGGAACCGCCACGCCATCAACGTGGCCCACAACGGCGACAGATAGAACAGCAACAATACGCGCAGGATATTGCCTTCGAGCACCGCGACAACGAAGGCCACATTGGTCCAGCCGGCGGTGACAATGAGCAATAACAACCACATCGGGCGACGGGAAAATTCGCGCGCCGCGACGGCAGTCCGTGGAAGACTCACCGCCAGCGCGGTGGCGTAAAGAATGAGCGCGAGCCACAGACCCTGGAGCCCGTTGGCTTCGAGCAGCCGCATCGGATACCAGACTACGCCCCACATCGTGGCACCGGCCAACATGCCAAACACCGGATACCAGCTGCGCGACCCGCGATCCGATACGTTGGTGGACACGATTACCTGCCGTTATAATCCTGGTTTCACGAATATAGCGAATCAAAATGAACTCGCGGCTCGCGGGCCTACATCTCTACCCTTTTCAAAAACTTTCGAAGTTGATTGAGGGCATTACGCCTCCGAAAGATAAAAGGCCCATTCGATTTTCCATCGGCGAACCGCAGCATGCCGCACCGGCATTTGTATTGGAAGCGCTCGCCGCGAATCTCGCCGGGCTGTCGAACTATCCCGTCACCAAAGGCTCAATTGAATTGCGCGCAGCAATTGCGAACTGGGCCAACCGTCGCTTCGGACTCGATGCGCCCGCGCTCGATCCGGAACATCACGTGCTGCCAGTCGCCGGTACACGCGAGGCGCTGTTTTCAATTGCGCAGGCAGTGGTCGATTGCAACGACAGACAAGCGCCGATCGTCATGATGCCGAATCCGTTCTACCAGATATATGAAGGCGCGGCGTTGCTGGCCGGTGCGCAACCGTATTTCCTGAATACCGTCGAGGATAATCACTATCGTCTGGATCTGCACAGCGTCCCACGCGACGTGTGGCAGCGAACACGACTGGTCTATATCTGCTCACCCGGGAATCCTACCGGTGCGGTACTGCGCCACGAAGACTTCGAAGAGATTCTGGTTTTGTCGCAGCAATACGGCTTCGTGATCGCCTCCGATGAATGCTACAGCGAACTTTACTTCGACGAAGCCCATCCTCCGACCGGCCTGCTCGAGGCCGCGCATGAACTCGGCATCAAGGATTACAAGAATTGTCTGGTGTTTCATTCGCTGTCCAAGCGTTCGAATCTTCCCGGTCTGCGCTCAGGGTTCGTCGCCGGCGATGCAAAACTGCTGGAGCAATATCACCAGTACCGCACGTATCAGGGCTGCGCGCTGCCACCGCCGACGCAGGCCGCAAGCATTGCGGCGTGGAACGACGAGGTCCACGTACGCAATAACCGCGACCTGTACCGCGCCAAATTCGACGCCGTGCTCGATATCCTGCGGCCGGCGATGCACATAAAAAAACCCGAGGCGGGCTTTTATCTGTGGCCGCGCACGCCGCAGGACGACGAGACCTTCACGCGCGAACTCTATGCGCGCGAAAACGTACTCGTGGTCCCGGGTCGTTATCTGTCGCGTGAGGCCCAAGGCCTGGACCCGGGCGTCAACCGCGTGCGCTTGGCGCTCGTGGCCTCGCTCGGGGAATGCGTCGAGGCCGCACAACGCATCCGTAATTATGTAGAATCACTATAAGAAAAAATGAGAAACCCCATGAGTGATATAGAAAAAGTTATCAACGACGCGTTCGAGAAACGCGCCAGCATCAACGCAAAGAAGGTTCCGGCCAAGGTCAAAACCGCGGTACAGAAAGCGGTCATACTGCTCGATAGCGGCAAGGCACGCGTCGCTGAAAAGCGCGGCGGTCAGTGGGTCGTCAACGAATGGCTGAAGAAGGCTGTGCTGCTGTCGTTTCGCATTACCGACAACGGCCCGATGCGCGGTGGCGAGACCAATTACTGGGACAAAGTCCCGACCAAGTTTGCCAAATACAAGCCGGCCGATTTTCGTAAGGCCGGTTTCCGAGTGGTGCCACCGGCCGCGGTGCGTCGCGGCTCGTACATCGCACCCAACGTCGTGCTGATGCCATCGTTCGTGAACATCGGCGCCTACGTGGACGAAGGCACGATGGTCGACACCTGGGCCACGGTCGGCTCCTGCGCCCAGATCGGCAAGAACGTGCATCTCTCGGGCGGCGTTGGCATCGGCGGCGTGCTGGAACCGCTGCAGGCCGCGCCCACCATCATTGAGGACAACTGCTTCGTCGGCGCCCGCTCCGAGGTGGTCGAGGGTGTGATCGTCGAGGAAGGCTCGGTGATCTCAATGGGCGTCTTCATTGGCCAAAGCACCAAGATCTACAACCGCGCGACTGGCGAGATCACCTACGGACGCATCCCCAGAGGTTCCGTGGTCGTCTCTGGCAACCTGCCCTCTGCCGACGGCAAATACAGCCTCTACTGCGCCGTGATCGTGAAGCAGGTGGACGAAAAAACGCGATCTAAGGTCGGAATAAACGAACTTCTAAGGGACATCTAACAGCAAGGTTCACCGCGAAGGCGCAAAGAGCGCAAAAGTTTCTTTAGAATATCCTGTGCTTTTTCTTTGCGTCCTTTGCGCCTTTGCGGTGAATAATTTTTTATGACCGATAAAACCCTCGAACTTGCCAAGCAGCTTATCGCGCGCCCTTCTGTAACGCCGCGCGACGAGGGTTGTCAGGAACTGATGATCTCGCGTCTGGAACCGCTCGGCTTCAAGGTCGAGCGGCTGCGTTTTGGCGACGTCGATAACTTCTGGGCCGTGCGTGGCGAAGGCAAACCGCTGCTGGCGTTCGCCGGCCATACCGACGTCGTGCCCACCGGCCCGCGCGAGACATGGACCTCCGATCCGTTCGAACCGCAAGTGCGCGACGGCTATCTCTACGGCCGCGGTGCCGCCGACATGAAGGCCTCGCTCGCGGCATTCGTGACCGCGATCGAGGACTTTGTCGCCGCGCACCCGAAACACAAGGGCGCCATCGGCCTGCTCATCACCTCCGATGAGGAAGGCCCGTCGGTCGATGGCACGGTCAAGGTGGTCGAGTGGCTGAACGCGCGCGGCATCAAGATGGACTACTGCGTGATCGGCGAACCGTCGTGCGTGCATACGCTCGGCGACACCATCAAGCACGGCCGGCGCGGCTCGCTTTCCGGGAAACTGCGCGTGAAAGGTAAACAGGGACACGTCGCCTATCCGCATCTGGCGCTCAATCCGGTCCATGCCGCGTCGGCACCACTGGCCGAGCTGATTGCGACCGAATGGGATCAAGGCAACGCCGATTTTCCCAAGACCAGCTTCCAGATTTCCAATCTGCATGCCGGTACCGGCGCGGAGAACGTGATTCCGGGAACACTGGATGTCTGGTTCAATTTTCGCCACTCGACTGCAGTGACGGATACGGAGTTGAAACAACGGGTCGAAAGCACGCTGCAGCGTTTCGGGGTGAGCTACGATCTCAGTTGGGCGGTTTCCGGTCGGCCTTTCATTAACCGCGGCACCAAACTGATCGAAGCCGTGCAGACGGCCACACAGGCTGAAATCGGAATCACACCGGAACTTTCCACCAGCGGCGGCACTTCGGACGGACGCTTCATTGCCCCGACGGGAACCGAGGTGGTCGAACTGGGTCCGCGCAATGCCACGATTCATCAGGTGAACGAATGCGTGGCCGTGGCCGATCTCGACAAACTGAAGCGGGTTTACGGCGGAGTCCTGGCACGTATACTACTCTAAACTTTTTCTATATATTTCAAGTTGTTTGGTTATCTAACGCAGGTTATTTCAAACTATAATTTGCCCGTCCCCATGCCGGGTCTGACCACAGCATTGCGGACTATACTGAAGGCCATCGAGGGCGGGCGATGAAAAAAGCAGGCTTTTACAAACAAGATTGGTTTGTCGCGCTGTCCATTGGGATTCTGTTCAGCATCGCCATTCTCAGCGATTCCCCGTTTCTTAAACGCCTCGAATTCCTCGCCTATGACGCCGGCGTGAAGATGACCCACCGCGCGCCGGGGGCCACCGACCAGATCGCTATCGTCGCGATCGACGACGAAAGCATCAAGCAGATCGGCCGCTGGCCTTGGCCGCGCAGCGTGCTGGCGTCGATGCTGGAACGGCTGACCAAGGCTGAAGTGCGCTCGATCGGACTCCTCGTCTATCTGACCGAACCCCAAACCGATCCTGGGCTGGTCTCGATTCGCAACATCCGCGACCAGGTCGACAAGGTCGCCGTCTCAAAAGCCGCTACGCAACCGATAACCGATGTTCGCGGCCTGCTCGAACAGGCCGAAATAGACCTCGATGCGGATGGCGCGCTGGCCAAAACCATCCCTATTTCGCGGCCGGTCCATCTGGCGATGATCGCGGATACTTCCGGCGACGGCCTGCTCGGCCACCCGGATGCCAAGCTCCCCGACTACGTGACACGCAATCAGGTTGCGGTTCGCTCCACCAGCGACCACGACACCCAACGTGCCAGCGCCCTCCAGCCGCCGCTGCCCGCATTTGGTGAACCCGCCGCGAGCATTGGCCATATCGCGTTTCGTGTCGATGCCGACAACGGTATCCGCTCCATTTACACGCTGCTCGAGTACGACGGTCAGTACTACCCATCGTTGCCGGTGCTGCTCGCGGCCGGCAGTCTGAACCTCGGCCCCAAGGACATCGAAGTCGAACTCGGTCGCGGCCTGCGGGTCGGTCGCCTCTTCATCCCCACCGATGAGTCGATGGGCATGTACACCGGCTTCTATCAGAAGCCCGCCGGCGAGGGGCACGCGTTTGCGACCTACTCGTTCAATGACGTACGCAACGACACCATCAAACCGGAGGCGCTGCGCAACAAGATCGTGCTGATTGGCCCGACCGCCGCCGCTATCAGCGCGCGTTTTGCGACACCGGTGATGACCACCGATCTGATGTCGGAATCCGAGCTCACCGCCAATGTACTGGCCAGCATTCTGAACCAGGATTTCTATACCAATCCCGTCGGTGCCCACTGGGCCAAGGCCGGTGCCGTGCTCGCGATCGTGCTGTACCTGATGTTCGCGATGCCGCGCATGACCGCCAAGACCGCGGCGCTGGTGTCGCTGATCCTGCTGCTGCTGTTGCTGAGCGCCGAGCAATTTTTGATGGTCAGCGAAAAAGTCTGGTTCCACGGTGTGTCACCGGCACTGCTGCTGATCGTGGGTCACGTCGCGCTCACCAGCAAACGCTACTTCCTTACGGAGCGCCAGAAGATCGCTGCCGAAAGTGACTCCGCCTACAGCAATCGTATGCTCGGTCTGGCGTTTCAAGCGCAGGGCCAGCTCGATATGGCGATGGACAAGTTCCGTAAACTGCCGGTCAACGAAGACGAGTCGGTACTGGAACTCATCTACAACCTGGCCCTCGACTTCGAGCGCAAACGCCAGTTCCACAAGGCCGTCGCGGGGTACGACTACATACTGAAGGTCGACCCGAAATTCCGCGACGTCGCCGATCGCAAGAAACGCGCGACCCAGGCCGACCAGACCGTCATGCTCGGCGCGCGTACGACGGGCGGCGGGACGATGATTCTCGATGGCGCCGAGAAGCCGACATTGGGACGTTATCTGGTCGAAAAGGAACTGGGTCGCGGCGCGATGGGCACGGTTTACCTCGGTCGCGATCCCAAGATCAACCGCATGGTCGCGATCAAGACGCTGGCGCTGTCACAGGAGTTTGAGGCCAACGAACTGAATGAGGTGCGCGAACGTTTCTTCCGCGAAGCCGAGACCGCGGGACGTCTGCACCACCCCAACATCGTTACGATCTACGACGCCGGCGAGGAACACGACCTCGCGTATATCGCGATGGAATTCCTGCAGGGCAAGAATCTGAGCGAGTACATCAAACCCGACCAGTCGCTGCCGTGGGACTGGATTTACGATATCTCGATCAAGATTGCAGACGGGCTGGGTTACGCGCACCAACGCGATGTCGTGCACCGCGATATCAAACCGGCGAATATCGTCTACAACGAGGCCGACAAGGGCGTGAAGGTCACCGACTTCGGTATCGCGCGCATCACCGCCTCGAGCCGCACCAAGACCGGGGTGATCCTCGGCACGCCGTCCTACATGTCACCGGAACAGCTCGCGGGCCAGCATGTCGACGGGCGTTCGGATCTGTTCTCGTTCGGCGCGATGCTGTATGAACTCATCACGGGCAAGACGCCGTTTACCGGCGATTCGCTCGCGACATTGATGTACCAGATTGCCAACGCACCGACGCCGGACATTCGCAAGCTTCGTCCGGATATACCCGAGCACATGGTCGTCATCATCAAGCGCCTGTTGCAGAAGAAACCCGAGAAACGCTACCAGACCGGCGACGCCGTCAAACAAGAACTTGAACAATGCCGCAACGCGCTGAACACTCCCGCAAAGGCGTAACGTCTTTGGACATGACGGGCCTCACCGATCCGGGACGCATGCGTCCCGAGAACGAGGACGCCATCGGCGTGCATCCGGAAGTCGGTCTGGCGATCCTTGCCGACGGCATGGGCGGCCATCAGGCCGGCGAGGTCGCCTCGGGTTTGGCCGTCGACATCATCACGCGTCACTTCGCGCAGGCGTTCATGCGCGAATTTGAGCGCAACCGCCAGGGGCATGTACCGGAAGCGGCGATGGAAGTGAATGCCGTCTACGACGCGATTGCCCTCGCCAACAATGCCATCTACGAAATGGCACGCGCCCGACCCGAATGCGCCGGCATGGGCTCGACGGTTGTGATCGCGGTGTTCTACGGCGACAAACTTTGCGTCGGACATGCCGGTGACTCGCGCTTGTACCGCTATCGTGCCGGCGAACTGACCCAGATCACCCAGGACCACTCCGTGATCCAGGAGCTCGTCAGCCGCGGCCTGCTGACTATCGAGGAGGCCGAGCAGACAGTCGGCAAGAATCTCGTCACCCGCGCGCTGGGGGTCGACGCCGCCGTGGTGCCGGACGTGGCCGAGCAACCGCTGGAAGAATCAGACCTATACTTGCTCTGTTCCGACGGCCTGAACGATATGCTCCCGGATGAAGACATCCGCAAGCTGCTGGTGGAACACGAGGCAAACCTGGCGACAGCCGCGGAACGTCTGGTGGCGGAGGCGAATGAACGTGGCGGCGCCGATAATATTTCGGTGATTCTGACGCGTGCCGGTAAGGCCTTTACCCGCAGCAGGAAGGCGGCTCAACAACTGCAAACAAGGTACAAGCAGGCGTAAGATTCGCGCCTAGAATACTGATATACCAGTGGAGTTTTAAAAACGCATGGCCAAACTGATCGTCAAACTGAACAACGAAGTCGTCGACCATATCGAGCTCACGCAGGGCGATATGAAGGTCGGCCGCCGGCCCGGGTGCGAGGTCTTCCTCGACAACCTGGCGGTCAGCGGCGAGCACGCCAACATTTTCACGATTGGCGAGGACTCGTTCATTCAGGATCTCGGCAGCACCAATGGCACCTTCATCAACAACAAGAAGATCGCCAAGCACCACCTGCGCAATGGCGATGCCGTGGTTATCGGTAAGCACTCGTTGATCTATCTCACCGAACAGCAGGCCGCCAAACCAGCCGATTTCGCCAAAACTGTAATCATCAACCCGGCAGCGATGCGGGAACCGCAGACCGCGGTAGCCCCTCCTCCTCCCCCGGTTGCCGCGCCGGCGCCTGCCAGACAGGTCGCCGCGAAGGCTGATCTGCGCGGCGCGCTCGTGATCCTGAGCGGCGCGAACAGCGGCAAACGTATTGAACTCACGAAGAGCATCACCAACCTGGGTAAGGTCGGGAAGCGTGCCGGCATGATCAGCCTGACGGAAAATGCGTACATACTCGCGCCAAACCCGGAAGGCGGCGAGACACCGAAACTGAACGGCCGAGCGATATCGGGTGAAGGCGCGCCGCTCAAGAGCGGTGACGTGATCGAAGTTTCAGGGACGCGCTTGCAGTTTGTCTTGAAGTAACAGCTTAAGCGCGGTTATCGGTTCAAGACATCCAGCGCCTCATCCAGGCGCCGCACCGGGATCAGCTCGATGTCGGTATCATTCTTTTTCGGCATATTGGCCACCGGCAGCAGCACGCGCTTGAACCCGAGCTTGACCGCTTCGCGCACGCGCTCCTGACCGCGCGCGACCGGACGTACCTCGCCCGAGAGCCCGACTTCACCGAACACCACCAGATCGTTCCCCAGCGGCCGGTTGCGTAGGCTCGAGACCGTCGCCAGTAGCAACGCCAAATCGGCTGCGGTCTCGTTCACCCGCACACCTCCGACGACATTCACGAACACATCCTGATCGTAGGTCGCCACTCCCGAGTGCCGGTGCAATACCGCCAGCAGCATCGCCAGCCGGTTGGCATCGAGTCCGACACACACGCGCCGCGGGTTGGTGAGGAAACTTTTATCGACCAGTGCCTGCACCTCGACCAGCAACGGCCGCGTGCCCTCCTGCGTCGCGAGCACCACGCTGCCCGGCACATTCTGCGCTTCGCGCGCGAGAAACATCGCCGACGGATTGGTGACTTCGCGCAGCCCGCCTTCGGTCATCGCAAACACGCCGATCTCGTTCACCGGGCCGAAGCGATTCTTGATTGCGCGAATGATACGAAAGCGATTACCCGGATCGCCTTCGAAATAGAGTACCGTATCGACCATGTGCTCGAGCACGCGCGGACCCGCGAGCGTGCCCTCTTTTGTGACATGCCCGACAAGAAATAATGCGCTGCCGCGACCCTTGGCGTAACGCACCAGCTGCGCCGCCGACTCACGCACCTGCGCCACGCTGCCCGGTGCCGATTGCAGGATTTCGGTGAACACGGTCTGGATCGAATCGATGACGACGACCTTTGGCCGTTCCGCTTCCATCGCCGCCAGAATCGCCTCGACCTGGGTTTCGGTAAGAACCCGCAACTGCTCGCCCGGAATACCGAGCCGGTGCGCTCGCAGCGCGATCTGATCCGCTGACTCTTCGCCGCTCACGTACAACACCGGTGTGTCCTGGCTCAGTGCGGCCAGTGCCTGCAACAGCAGCGTGGATTTGCCGATACCCGGATCGCCGCCAATCAACACCACCGAACCGGTGACGAGGCCGCCGCCGAGCACCCGGTCCAGTTCAACGATGCCGGTGGAATGACGCGACACCGCCTGCGGCGTGAGTGCTTCCAGCGATTGCACGGCGGCGGACGATTCGTTCAGCAAGCGCACACCGCGCGCGCCGACAGAGCGCATCACCGCGGTTTCCGTGAGCGTATTCCACGCATCGCACGACGGGCATTGCCCGACCCATTTGGGCGAGGCGGCGCCACATTCGTTGCAGGTATAAACCGTCTTTGCTTTAGCCATGACGTTTTCTATTCCGCGAAATAGCGTGGAACGCGCGCAGTGACCTGGCAGAAAAGTTCGTAGCTGATGGTGCCGGCACGCGCGGCGATTTCGTCGGCGGGCAACTCCTTACCCCACAGCACCACCGTATCGCCTACCTTGGCATGGGGTTGGGTGCGCAGATCGAGCGTAATCATATCCATCGACACGCGTCCGACCAATGCCACGCGTTCGCCGTTGACCAGCACCGGGGTTCCAGTCGGCATGCGCCGCGGGTAGCCATCGCCATAGCCGATCGCGGCCACGCCGACCGACATGTCCTCCGGGCAGCGGTAGTCTTCACCGTAACCTATGGGATCGCCTTTCTTGCGATGATTGATCGCGATGATCTCCGTCGTCAAGGTCATCACCGGTTGCAGCTGCTTCGCTTGCGCGGTCGTATCCATCAACGGTGAGCCGCCATAAAGCATGATCCCCGGACGCACCCAATCCAGATGCGACGCGGGCCACGCGACAATGCCAGCCGAATTCGCGAGACTGGTTTCCAGTTCCGAACCGGCGATCGAAGCATTGAAACGATCGATCTGTGTCGGTGTCGCGTGGCTCCTGGTGTCGTCGGCGCAGGCAAAGTGGGACAGCACGCGAACTTCGGCGATGCTCGAAGCCGCCTTCAGACGTGCCAGCACCGACGCGAACATCTCCGGCGCGAAGCCGAGGCGATGCATGCCGATGTCGAGCTTGATCCAGACCGACAGCGGCTTCTCGAGACGGGCAGTCTCCAGCGCCTGTACCTGCAGCTCGTCGTGAACCACCGGGGAGAAATCATACTGCGACAGCAACGGCAGCTCGACGGACTGGAAAAAACCTTCCAGCAGACTCACCGGTTTGGTAATGCCGGCGTCGCGCAGCGCAATGCCCTCTTCCACGCTGGCGACGCCGAAGGCATCGGCCTGATTGGTCAAGGTCGTGGCGGCCCATACCATGCCGTGGCCATAACCGTTGGCCTTCACGATCGCCATCACGCGCGAACGCGGCGCGTGCTTGCGTACCTGGAGGAAATTATGACGCAGTGCCGCGGTGTCGAGGAGCGCGCGCACCGGCCGGGCCATTAGAGAACCCAAAAGAAACTATCGTTCACCGCAAAGGCGCAAAGAGCGCAAAGTTTTTTTTGGAAAAGAATTTCTCCTTTCTTTGCGTCCTTTGTGCCTTTGCGGTGAACAATCATTTCTTTGATTCTTAATTTCTAATAATTCCCGCTGTAACCGCTGGAGGTGTAGTTCTCGAACTTGGTGTACTCGCCGAGGAAGGTGAGCCGCACCGTGCCGATTGGGCCGTTACGCTGTTTGCCGATGATGATTTCGGCGATGCCCTTGTCCGGGCTGTCTTCTCGATAGACCTCGTCGCGGTAAACGAACAGGATTACGTCCGCGTCCTGTTCGATGGCGCCCGATTCGCGCAGGTCGGACATCACCGGGCGCTTGTCGTTGCGGCTCTCGACGCTGCGGTTGAGCTGCGACAGCGCCACCACCGGCACGTTGAGTTCCTTGGCCAGGCCTTTCAACGCGCGCGTGATGTTCGAAATTTCCGTGGCGCGGTTTTCTTCCGACCCACCGGACTGCATCAACTGCAGATAATCGACGACCAGCAAACCGAGCCCATGCTCGCGCTTGATGCGACGCGCGCGGGCACGCAGCTCCATGGGATTGATGCCCGGCGTATCGTCGATAAAAATCGGCGCTTCGTTCAGCAGGCTCACCGCCGACGTCAGCCGCGGCCAATCGTCGTCATCGAGCTTGCCGGTGCGCATGCGGTGCGCGTTGATACGCCCGAGAGACGACATCATGCGCATCGCCAGCTGCGAGCCCGGCATTTCCATGCTGAATACCGCGACCGGCACCTTGTGGCCGACCGCGGCGTTCTCGGCGATGTTCATCGCGAGCGAGGTCTTACCCATCGACGGGCGCCCGGCGATGATGATCAGATCGGAGGGTTGCAGGCCGGAGGTCTTGTCATCGAGATCGACGAATCCGGACGACACACCGGTAATCGATGACGGTGAACGGAATAGTTTATCGATGCGATCGACGGCCTCGGACAGCAGCTTCGAGATCGGCCGGTATTCGCCGCGCTTCGGGCCCTTCTCGCTGATCTCGAGGATGCTCTTCTCGGCGAAATCCAGCAGCTCGGTGGCACCGCGGCCTTCGCGCTCATAGGTCGAGGTGGTGATGTCGGAGGCCGCGCGCAGCAACTGGCGCAACACCGAGCGCTCGCGCACGATGTTGGTGTAGGCGACGATGTTCGCCGCACTCGGGGTGTTGTTCGCGATCGACGCCAGATACGAAAGGCCACCGACGGCTTCGAGTTCGCCGGATTTTTCGAGTTTCTCGGAAACGGTGACGACGTCGGCGGGACTGGCCTCTTCCGACAGCGCGGCAATGACATTGAAGATCAGACGATGTTCGCGGCGGTAAAAATCGTCGGCGGTGATGACATCGCCGACACGATCCCAGGCACGATTGTCGAGTAGCAGGCCGCCGATGACGGACTGTTCCGCTTCGACCGAGTGTGGCGGGACCTTGAGCGCGCCGATTACTGCATCGGGCGACGCCTCCGCTCCACCTCGCCTGGAATAGGCACGCTCCTCCACGTGTTCTTTCTCCATCGCGGCCGCCCAATGAATAGTAGGCGTGACCGGGTGAACACTATACACAGCGCGCCCCGGTGTTGCACCGGGGCGCCGACCAGCGGCGCGAAATAAAAATCCAAACGGATTTTTATTTCAGAAAATTTCTACTTCTCGCCGATGACGGAAACGTTTATTTTGAAATGTACTTCCGGATGGAACGACACGGCGATTTCATGATCGCCGACGTCCTTGAGCGGACCCTGGTCGAGATGAATCTCCGACTTCTCCACGTCAAAACCCGCCGCGTGCAACGCTTCGATGATGTCGCGCATACCGACGCTGCCGAAGAGTTTGCCGTCTTCGCTGACCTTGGACACGATCTGCACTGTCGCGCCTTTCACTTTGTCCGCGCGCGCCTGGGCTTTTTGCAGCGCATCCATCTGCACTTTCTCAAGCTCGGCGCGACGCGCCTCGAATACCTTGCGGTTTTCTTCGGTCGCGATGACGGCCTTGCCGTACGGGATCAGGAAGTTGCGCGCAAAACCGGACTTCACCCGGACTTCTTCGCCGAGGGTGCCGAGGTTACGTACTTTCTCAAGAAGAATAACTTGCATGGTGGGCGTCCTTAATGACTGTCGCAGTACGGAATCAACGCGAGAAAGCGCGCGTACTTGATGGCAACGCCGAGCTGGCGCTGGTAACGCGCCTTGGTGCCGGTATTGCGCGACGGAATGATGCGGCCGGTTTCACTGACGTACTGGCGCAGCATATTGAGATCCTTGTAATCGATCTCCTTGATGCCTTCGGCCGTGAAACGACAGAATTTCTTACGACGGAAAAAACGTGACATGGTGTGCTCCTGAATTCGTATGCGTGACGCGGTTTAAACCACGGGACCTTGATCAAACGCCGGTGCCGCGACAGCACCTTCCGACGCGGCCTTGTCCTCGCTTTCCTTCTCCTTCATCAACGGCGAAGGATCGGTCACGGCGGTCTTGCGATGGATCACGAGCGAGCGCAGCACCGCATCATTGAAGCGGAATGCCGACTCAAGTTCGCGCAGCGTCGGCAGCTCGCACTCGATGTTCATGAGTACGTAGTGCGCCTTGTGAACCTTGTGGATGGGATAGGCGAGCTGGCGGCGGCCCCAGTCTTCGAGGCGGTGGATACGGCCCCCTGCATTGCCGGTTTGGCCCTCGATCAGCGAGCGATACTTCTCGATCATCGCCGGGACCTGCTCGCTCTGATCCGGATGGACCATGAACACGACTTCATAATGACGCATACGACAAACTCCTTTCCTTATGGGTTAACAAAAGCCTCCCGGACCGATTTTTATTGCCACGCGGAAGCACTTATCCGCGAAGGCAAATTTTTAGTTATAGCCGGTGAGGCAAGGGGTAAAGCGGGCCGCATTCTAGCGGAAACCACGGGCTCAAGCCAACCGTTGTCGCAGCGCCTCGAACAGGCAAATCCCGGCCGCCACGGACACATTCAGGCTTTCTACCGTTCCCGCCATCGGGATACGCACCAGAAGGTCGCAGCGCTCCTGGGTCAGGCGGCGCATGCCTGCGCCCTCCCCACCCAAAACCAGCGCCACAGGCCCCTTCAGATCGGCCTGAAACACACTTTGCTCGCCATTTGCGGCGGTTCCGATGATCCACAGCCCGGCCTCTTTAAGCTCATCCAGCGTCCGGGCCAGGTTGGTGACCTCAAACAGCGGAATGGTCTCCGCGGCACCGGCTGCGGCCCGCCGCGCTACCGCACTCAACGGGGCCGACCGATCGCGCGGCATCACAACGGCTTGGGCCCCCGCGGCATCGGCGACGCGCAAGCAGGCACCGAGGTTATGCGGGTCCTGCACACCATCCAGAATCAAAATTAACGGTTTGCTGCTGGAAATGCTGGCGACGAATGCGCCGAGATCGTCGCTGTGGGCCGGGCGCGGCGCGGCAAAGCGACGCGCGATCACGCCTTGATGCGATACACCCTCACTCATGCGATCGAGTGCGGCGCGCGGCGAACGATGTACTTTCACCCGCGCGTCACGCGCCGCGCTGAGCACCGCATTCATGCGCTGATCCTGGCGCTCGTTACTGACCCAGATACCGTCAATCTCATCCGCGTGCGCCTTGAGCACCGCCAGCACCGCGTGCGGGCCGCAAATCAGTTCTTCCTTCATCGCGGCCGCTTCTGCTTCGGTCCCTTGTGGTGGCTCTTATGCCCGCCCGGTTGATTACCCTGGCGGTTATCGCGCTTGCCTTCAGTGTGGCCTTTGGCGTGACCCTTCTTGGCACCATGACTTTTTTTCAGTGCACCGCCGGGGGTGATGCCAACCAACTCAAAATCGATCTTGGCTTCATCCAGATCCACGCGCACCACACGCACCCGTACCTTGTCACCGAGCCGGAACACCTGGCGCGTGCGTTCACCGATCAGACGATGATGTTTCGATTCAAACGTGAAGTAGTCGTTGCCGAGTGCGGTGATGTGCACCAGGCCGTCCACATGCACTTCCGTCAGCTCGACAAAGATACCGAAATCCTTCACGCCGCTGATCAGGCCGTCGAATTCCTCGCCGACGCGTCCCTGCATGTACTGCGCCTTGAGCAGGCGCACGACTTCGCGCGTGGCGTCATCCGCCCGTCGCTCGGTCATCGAGCAATGGGTACCGAGCATTTTCATTTGCTCGTGCGACAGCAGGAAGCGTTCGCGCCGCAACACGCTCTTGATCGCGCGATGCACTACCAGATCCGGGTAACGCCGGATCGGCGAGGTGAAGTGTGTGTAATTTTCAAAGCCGAGCGCGAAATGGCCGACGTTGTCGGGGCTATACATCGCCTGGCTCAGGCTGCGCAGCAACACCGTCTGCACCAGCCGCGCGTCCGGGCGCTGCTCCATGCTGTGAATCAGTTTTGAATAGTGCTGTGCCTCCGGCTTGGCGCCGCCACCGAGCGACAATCCCATCTCGGCGAGAAACACCCGCAGATCGGCGAGTTTGTCCGGTGGCGGGATTTCGTGAATGCGATACGGCGCCGGGATTTTATTGCGGCCGAGATATTCGGCGGCGCACACGTTGGCGGCCAGCATGCACTCTTCGATCAGCTTGTGCGCATCGTTGCGTTGCAGCGGCACAATCTCCTTGATCTTCTGATTGTCGTCAAAATGAATCTTGGTTTCGGGCAATTCGAAATCCACCGCCCCGCGCCGCAGACGCTCGGCATGCAGGACCTTGAACAGGTCGTACAGCGTTTCGAGGTGCGGTACGACCGCGGCATATTCGCGTCGCAGATTGGCATCGCGCTCCACCAACATGGCCGCGACCTTGGTGTACGTCAGGCGCGCCTGCGAGCGCATCACGCCTTCGAGGAAACGGAAATCGCGGATCTTGCCGGCCGGGCTGATGTGCATCTCGCAGACCATGCACAACCGATCCACATTCGGATTGATCGAGCACAATCCGTTCGACAATGCCTCCGGCAACATCGGGATCACCCGTCGCGGGAAGTACACCGAGTTGCCGCGCGCATAGGCCTCGGTATCGAGCGCCGAGCCGGGGTGCACGTAATGCGCAACGTCGGCGATCGCAACGAGCAGACGAAAGCCCTTGCCTTCGCGCTCAGCAAATACGGCGTCATCGAAATCGCGCGCGTCTTCGCCGTCGATCGTCACCAGCGGCACCTGACGCAAATCTTCGCGTTCGCGTGACACATCGGGCGGCACGTCCGGCGCAAACGCCTCGGCCTCGCGCAGCACCGCTTCGGTCCACACATGCGGCAGATCGTGCGAGCGCAGCGCGACTTCGATTTCCATGCCGGGGCCGAGATGCTCGCCCAGAATTTCAATCACGCGACCGACCGGCCCGGTGCGCCGCGTCGGCCACTCGACGACCTCGGCGACCACGATCTGTCCTTCTTTGGCGCTCAATTCGTCGCCACGCGCGATCAGTACGTCCTGACTCACGCGCCGGTCGGTCGGCACCAGGAAGCCGACGTGTCCCGAGGTGATATAACGCCCGACCATCGTGCGCCGCGCGCGCTCGAGTACTTCGACGATCGAACCTTCGCGCCGGCCGCGGCCATCGACGCCGGTGACCCGTGCCAGCACCCGATCGCCGTGCAACGCCACGCGCATTTCCTTGGGCGACAGAAACAGGTCGGTGCCGCCCTCTTCCGGTACTAGGAAGCCGAAGCCGTCGGGGTGGCCGATGATGCGGCCGTGGACCATGTCCATCTTCGAAGGCAATCCATAACGATCGCGCCGGTTCTTCAGCACCTGGCCGTCGCGCTCCATCGCGCGCAGCCGGCGCGAGAATGCATCTTCATCGCGCTCGCCGGCGACACCGAGGCCATCGGCAATTTCACGGAATGACAACGGCTCGCCGCGTTTGGCGAGCAGTTCAAGGACCGCCTCGCGCGACGGTACCGGGAATTCGTAACGGCTGGATTCGCGATCCGCCATAGGGTCCCCGTGGGGTGTTTTTTTCTGCGTTGACATGATTTTTTCCTGCCGGTAGAGTGCGCCGCCTGCATTGCCCGCGCAAGTTTGCGGGGATTGTTTTGGCATTGAGCCGAGGTGGCGGAATTGGTAGACGCACTAGCTTCAGGTGCTAGCGGGCGCAAGCTCGTGGAGGTTCAAGTCCTCTCCTCGGTACCATACTTAAGTTTCGGTTTACGGTCCCTGCGGTTCCAAGCTGTGATCATTTCTGATTGATTCAGGCTGCGCACCATAACAGCCTGAAACAAAAACCCAAAATCTCCATCAATCGAACGGGTGCCGCAGCACGATGGTATCGTCGCGCTCGGCGCCGGTGGAGATCACATCGATGCGCGTCGCCGTGAGTTCCTCGATGCGCTTCAGGTAGGCGCGTGCCTTCGGCGGCAAATCGTCGTAGCGACGCGCGCCGAGCGTGGACGTCTTCCAGCCAGGCAGCTCCTCATATACCGGTTCGCATTGCGCCAGCGCCTCGGCACCGCTCGGCGGCGTGTTGCGCAACTCACCCTGGTAGCGATACGCGGTGCAGATACTGATGCTATCGAGCTCATCGAGCACATCGAGCTTGGTCACGCACATACCGGTTACGCCGTTCAACTGATTGGAGCGACGCTGGATCACCGCGTCGAACCAGCCACAGCGGCGCTTGCGCCCGGTGGTGGCGCCGAATTCGTTGCCGCGCTTACCGATCAGTTCACCGATGGCATCATGCAGTTCCGTCGGGAACGGGCCAGCGCCGACGCGGGTGGTGTAGGCCTTGGTGACGCCGAGCACGTAACCGATCTGGTTCGGGCCGATGCCGGACCCGAGCGAGGCTGCACCCGAGCAGGTGTTGGACGAGGTCACGTACGGATAGGTGCCGTGATCGATGTCGAGCAACGCGCCTTGCGCGCCCTCGAACATCACCGGCTTGCCCGCGCGCGTATAACCATCGAGCAGCTCCGGCACGTCGGTCACCATCGGTTTCAGGCGCTCGGCCAGCGCCAGCGTCTCGTCGAGTGTCTTCTGAAAATCGACGGTCTCGACGTGAAAATAATTCCTGAGCACGAAGTTGTGGTACTCCATCACCTCGGCAAGCTTGGCACTGAAACGCGCGCGATCCAGCAGGTCGCCGGTGCGCAACGCACGCCGTGCGACCTTGTCTTCGTACGCCGGGCCGATGCCGCGACCGGTGGTACCGATGGCTGCGCCGCCGCGCGCCTTCTCGCGCGCCTGATCGAGCGCGACGTGATACGGCAGAATCAGCGGGCAGGCCTCACTTACGCGCAGGCGCTTGCTGACATGGGTGCCGGCGGATTCGAGCTCGTCTACTTCCTTGAACAGCGCCGGCAACGACAGCACCACGCCATTGCCGATCACGCACATCGCGTCTTCGCGCAACACGCCCGAGGGCACGAGGTGCAGAACTGTTTTCCTGCCGTTGATGACCAGCGTATGCCCGGCATTGTGACCGCCCTGGAAACGCACGACCGCGTGCACGCGGTCGGTGAGCAGGTCTACGATCTTTCCCTTTCCTTCGTCTCCCCATTGGGAACCGATGACGACGACATTCTTGGCCATAGTGACTCGTGTGTAATCTCAAATAAGACCGCGGCTGCACGCCGCGATGAATTAAATCCTATTTACTTTTCTCAACCACACAGCGACCACTGCTGCGCACCAGCACGCGATCGCATCCGACCTCGGATGCCTGCGCGTCATTGCCCGGCAGACTCATGACGACACGTTCGCCGGCATCGCGCAGGCGCGCGATCTCCACGGCATCGGCGTCCGCCGGTGCGAGGATTCCGGACAGCGGCGTCTCCGCCGCAACGGACAGCCGCAACAGCGCGCGCAGGTCGGCGCCAAAGCCGGTGGCCGCGCGTGCGCGCCCGAAGGCGCTGCCGATGCCGTCGTAGCGCCCGCCGTTGGCAATCGCGCGCCCGTGTCCCGGCACGAATGCCGAAAATACGACGCCGGTGTAATAGTGATAGCCCGACAATTCCGCGAGATCGAAACAAAGTACGGGCGCCCGCGGTTGGCGCGCGACGCACTCGGCCACCTGGCGCAGCGTCGCCAGTGCCTGTTGCACATTCGCCGGCGCGCCGGCAAATTGCTTCGCGGCTTTATCCAACACCTCCGACCCGCCATTGAGATCCAGCAAGCCGGCGAGCCAGTCGCGGGCCTTCGCATCGGCGACCTGTGCCAGCAGCTGCGACACCTGGTCACGCGCCTTGCGTTGCAGCGCGTCAAACAATTCGGCCTCAAGTTCGAACGACAGCTTCGCGTGTTTGGCCAGTGCGCGGAATACACCGACATGGCCGAGATCAATATGGCGCTCACGAATACCCGCAAGCCCCAGCGTCGCATCCATCAACAGCAACACCTCGGCGTCGCTCTCGGCGCCGGCGTGACCGAACAGTTCGGCGCCCAGCTGCAGCGGTTCGCGCGAGCCGCCGAACTCATCCGGGCGCGTGCGCAATACCGGGCCGAGGTAACACAGGCGCACCGGCGTCTCACGCTTGAGGTAGTGCGCGTCAATGCGCGCCGCCTGCGGCGTCATGTCGGGACGGATACCCATCATGCGGCCGGTGAGCTGGTCGGTCACTTTGAATGTCTGCAGATCGAGGTCGTGCGCCGCACCCACCAACAGCGACTCGAGATACTCGATCAGCGGCGGCATCACCAGCTCATAGCCCCAGCGCGCGAACAGGTCGAGCGCGGCACGACGCAACGACTCCAGCCGGCGCGCCTCGGCCGGCAGGATTTCTTCAAAGCCATCCGGCAGCAGCCAGCGCTCTTTCGTCGTCATGGACAGGTCAACAGGACTAGGGAATTAGTGGAGGATATAGAGGAGCAAGACGCCCAGCAACATCGAACTGAGCCCGGCAAAACGCAACTGCCCGTCGTTCAATTCCGACACCGCCACCAGCATGCGCCGCAGGCGGGCCGGATTCGCAAACGGCATGATCCCCTCCACAATCAGCAACAATGCCGCCACCACGCCCAGTTCTTGCCACATATGCGCGAGGGATTTATCGGGTTGGCTTCTTCATATATTTGAAGAAGTCGGAACTCGGGTCCAGCACCAACACGTCGTCCTTCTTGCGGAAGACTTCCTTGTAGGCACTGAGGCTGCGGTAAAAGATATAGAACTCCGGGGCGACGGCCGCGGCGTTGGCATAAATGGCGGCGGCGCGCGCATCCCCCTCGCCGCGAAGGCGCTCCGCCCGGGCGTGGGCCTCGGCCAGCACCATGTCGCGGCTGCGTTCCGCCTCGACACGAATTTTGTCAGCCGTCTCCGCGCCTTGCGCGCGACGTTCGTTCACCACGCGTGCGCGCTCGGCCTTCATGCGTTCGTAGACCGGCGACAGCGCCGGTACGCCGATACGCTGCAGGCGCACGTCCACGATCTCGATTCCGAGTTTGCGTGCGTCCTTGTCGGCAGAGGGCGCCAACGAATCCGTGAGTTGATGCCAGTCGCCGGCTATCACATTCTTCAGTGGGCGCTTGCCGAACTCATCGCCGACAAGACGATTCACGATCGGTTCCAGCAGATTTTTGGCCGCGGCCTCCTGACTACCGCCGGCCAGGTAGTATTGGCGCACATCGACAATCCGCCATTTCACAAAAATATCGGCCGTCACGTTCTTGTCGTCGGCGGTACGGAACGACTGCGCTTCTTCACTCAGCGTGAGCAGGCGGGAATTAAACGAACGCGCATCATCTATAAACGGCAGCTTACCGTGCAGGCCCGGCGCATCGTCATCGCGCAGAATCTTCCCGAAACGCACGACGACCACTTTCTCGCGCTCGTCCACCGAATACACCGATGATACGGCGATCAGCACCCCGAGAAGAATCAATCCAATCGATACCAGCAGCTGATTCTGGTTCACGGTGCGGCCCTCCGGCTACGCTGGTCGTTACGACCGCGCGCGGCGGGCGCGCCTTTGGCTGCCGGCACTGCCGCAGACTCCGGCTCCGCCGGCGTGGCGGCGCCGGGTACGCTTTCAATACCGGGTATGAGTTTGTCGAGCGGTAGATGAATCACGCTATTGCCATTCTTCTGATCGATAAAAACCTTGGTGGTATTCGACAACACCTGTTCCATCATCTCGATGTACAGCCGTTCGCGCGTCACCGTCGGCGACTTCAGATATTCGTTGGCGATCTGCGTGAAGTGGCGCGCATCGCCGTCGGCGCGGGTGATGATCGCCGCTTTGTAACCTTCGGCCTCCTGCACCAGCCGCATCGCCGTGCCGCGGGCGCGCGGAAGTATATCGCTCGCATAGACTTCCGCTTCGCGCCGGTGACGCTGGCCCTCTTCGGTCGCTTTGATGACGTCTTCGAACGATGATTTCAATTCATCGGGGTACTGCAACGTCGGCTTTTCTACCGCCACCACCGAAATCCCAGCGCGGTAGCGATCCAGCATCTTCTGCAGAAGGTCCTGCGCGTGGCGGGCGATCTCACTGCGACCTTCTTCTGTCAGCGCCGCATCAAATGTATGTCGGCCGACCATTTCACGCACCGCCGACTCGGCCGCCTGCGCGACCGTGACATCCGGGTCTTTGAGATTGAATAGATACGCTTCGGGATCGGTAATCTTGTATTGCACCGTCAGCTGCACATCGAGGATACCTTCATCCTGCGTCAGCATCAGCGCTTCCTTGGCGATCCGGCTCTTGCCGTCATTGCGCGGGTTGGTGCGGAATCCGATCTCCACCGTCGAGATATTTTCCACATTCACTTTCTCGATACGCTCGATCGGGAACGGCAGATGCCAGTGCAGCCCGGCTTCGGCGCTCGCGATTTTTTGACCGAAGCGCAAGACCACGCCGCGCTCCCCTTGCTGCACGACGTAGAAACCCGTGAGCGCCCAGATGGCGACGGCGACGATCAGAATCACGCCGATGCTAAATCCGTTGCCGGCCTCGCCTTGTATCCCGAAAACACCGTGCAGGCGTTTGGTCAGATTGCGAAATGCCTGATCGAGTTCGAACTTGGCGTCCGCCTTGCGTTTGCCCCAAGGGTCTTTGTTACCGGCCCCACCGGGTTGGTTCCACGCCACGTGGTTACTCCTCTAGGAATTCGTTAAACCGCCGACCCCTTCTCCCTTCGGGAGAAGGTCGGGATGAGGGAATAGTTAATTCTATTTTTGGTCGCACAAGACTCCCTCACCCTCATTCCCTCTCCCTGGAGGAGAGGGAGGCGAGCCGAGCGTGCTTCGCACGACTTCTTATTACCGGGGCATTCTAGGCGCGCGACCCGACGCGGGCAAGGCGAGCGCGCGGCTTGCGCTCGATGTATTCCTCGTCGAAATCCGGATGTCGATGCAGCCACGCGAGTTGCTTGTCATTGAGTGCGACCTCGATGCACCAGCCCCCGGTGTCCGGCACCGACTCGGTTCGCACATCCAGCTGTTCGTACAGCACCGCGCGCAAGCGGCCCGCGCGCGGCGGCAGGCGCAGATGCAACTGATGGGTCTGCTGACGATATTGCTCGGCTAGCACCTCCAGCAACAACGCCATGCCCTCCCCGGTCTGGGCCGAGAGCCAGAGTCGCAACGCGCGTCCATTGGCATCGCGTTCGACGCGCGCCGCCTCGCCGGAGAGATCGATCTTGTTGAAGACAACGATCTGCGGGATGTCACCGGCCACAATTTCTTCCAGAACCTTGTTGACCTGTTCCATCTGTTCGCGCCGATCGGCGTGACTGGCATCGACGATATGCAGCAACAGACTTGCCTCAACGACCTCTTCGAGCGTGGACTTGAACGCCTCCACTAACTTGTGTGGCAGATGGCGAATGAAACCGACGGTGTCGGCCAGAATCACCGCCGTGTTGCCGGCTAACTCCACGCGGCGCATGGTCGGATCCAGCGTCGCGAACAACTGATTGGCGGCGTAGACCGAAGATTGTGTAAGACGGTTGAACAGCGTCGACTTGCCGGCGTTGGTATAGCCGACCAGCGATACCGTCGGTACCGGAATCTTTAGCCGTGCCTTGCGCCGCGCGCGCCGTTGCACCGAAACCCGCTCCAGACGTTGATTCAATTTCTTGATGCGATCGCGAATCAGGCGGCGGTCGACTTCGAGCTGCGTCTCGCCAGGACCGCGCAAACCGATGCCACCCTTCTGGCGCTCAAGGTGCGTCCATCCGCGCACCAGGCGTGTCGACAGATGTTCGAGTTGTGCCAGCTCAACCTGCAGCTTACCTTCGGCCGAACGCGCGCGCTGCGCGAAGATATCGAGAATCAGGCCGACGCGATCGAGCACGCGACAGCCGATGATCTTTTCGAGATTGCGTTCCTGCGACGGCGACAGCGGATGATTCACCAGAATCAGTTCCGCGCATTCACTCTGCGCCAATGCGCGCACTTCATCGGCCTTGCCGGAGCCGATATACGTTGCCGCATCCGGTTTCTCGCGCCGCCCGGTGACGATACCTATTACACAGGCACCGGCCGACTCCGCGAGCAGCCGCAATTCTTCCGGGTCTTCCTGTTCGGACGCGCCAGTCAGTCGTACGTGCACCAACAACGCGCGCTCGCCCGCACCGGGGCGGCGCGCGTCGACCTTGGCGCTACTCGTTGCCTGGGCCTTTTGAGTCGGGGGAATCGTCTGTGTCAAATGTGAATTTCACTGGACGGCTCGGAACCACCGTCGAAATGGCATGTTTATAAATCATCTGACTCACGGAATTCTTCAGCAGCACGACAAATTGATCGAACGACTCGATCTGCCCCTGCAACTTGATACCGTTGACCAGAAAAATCGATACCGGAACGTGTTCCTTACGTAGGGTATTGAGAAAAGGGTCTTGTAGTGCCTGCCCCTTTTGCTGACTCATGGCGGTGCTCCTCCGTTTTATCTGTCCTTGTGGTTGTCCGACGGAAATATCTTCCCGCCGCTCTGAACCCTCGTTCACGCGTGTGCCGTGACGTGCTGGTGTAGATATGTCAGACATGATTGTTCTATTGCCTCCATGCTATCGAACATTCGTACATTTTCTTCGTTTCGGCGCAGCCACGTGAGCTGACGTTTGGCAAGCTGACGCGTCGCGGCGATTGCCTGCTCTGTCATTTGATTATAGGTGACCTGCCCCGTCAAGTAATCCCAGACTTGGCGGTAACCGACCGTACGTACGGAAGGCAACACAGGCGAAAGGTCGCCGCGTTCATATAATCGTTGGACCTCGGCCACCAGCCCCAGTTCCAGCATCGCGTGAAATCGCCGCGCGATCCGTTCATGCAACCATGCGCGCTCGCGCGGCACCAATACAACCGGTAGAAACCGGTACGGTGGCACCTGCGGTGGCAGACGCTGGTTCAGAGCAGTCGGCGTCTCAGCGGTGATTTCGATGATCTCAAGTGCACGCTGGACGCGTTGCGCATCGTTTGGATTGATGCGCGCAGCGCTGTCGGGATCGAGCGCGGCCAGGCGCGCATGCAGCGCGGCCCAACCGAGCGTGCTCGCTTCATCGGTCAAACGCGCGCGTATGTCGGCATCGGCCGCCGGCAGATTCGACAGCCCGTACTGCAGTGCACGGAAATAAAACATGGTGCCACCCACCAGCAACGGAATGCGACCGCACTGCACGATGGCGTCCATTTCACGTCGCGCATCGGCGCAAAAATCGGCCGCCGAATACGGTTCGGCCGGATCGCGAATATCGATCAGCCGATGCGGCACGCGCGCCAATTCTTCCGCCGTGGGCTTGGCGGTGCCGATGTCCATGCCGCGATACACCTGCGAGGCATCGACACTGATGATATCCACCGGCAGGTGCTGGTGCAGGAACATCGCCAGCGGTGTCTTGCCAGCGGCGGTGGGGCCCATGAGCAGGATGGCGACGGGCTGTGTCATGTCGCGCGTTAAACCGTGACGAACTTACTTCGACTCCGGCCGCATGTGCGGGAATAACAATACGTCGCGGATAGAGGGTGAATCGGTGAACAGCATCACCAGGCGATCGATACCGATGCCCTCGCCCGCCGTCGGCGGCATGCCGTGCTCGAGCGCGCGGATGTAGTCGTCGTCAAAGTGCATCGCCTCCTCGTCGCCGGCATCCTTGGCCTGCACCTGCGCCCGGAAGCGCTCGGCCTGATCTTCAGAATCGTTTAACTCGGAAAAACCGTTGGCGATCTCGCGTCCGCCGACAAAAAACTCGAAACGATCGGTCACGCTGGGGTCGGCATCGTTGCGCCGCGCCAGCGGCGAGACTTCGGTCGGGTATGCGGTAATAAATGTCGGCTGCGTGAGCCGGTGTTCCACCGTCTTCTCGAAAATCTCGACCTGGAGTTTGCCAACGCCCCAGCTGCCCTTTACCGGAATCGCCAGCCGCGTCGCAACGGCGCGTATCGCGTCGAGCGAATCGAGATCGGCCGGTTTGAGATCGGCGTTGTACTTCAGGACCGAGTCGCGCAACGTCAGGCGTTCGAACGGCTTGCCGAAATCGTATTGCTCGCCCTGCGAGTTCACCACCGTGCCGCCGAGCACGTCGGTGGTTAATCCGCGCAGCATCGCTTCGGTCAGATTCATCAGATCCCGGTAATCCGCGTATGCCTCATAGAACTCGAGCATCGTGAACTCGGGGTTATGGCGCGTCGACAAACCTTCATTGCGGAAGTTGCGATTGATCTCGTAGACCTTCTCGAACCCGCCGACCACCAGACGCTTGAGATACAACTCCGGCGCGATGCGCAGGAACAGTTGCATGTCGAGCGTGTTGTGATGCGTCTTGAACGGCCGCGCCGCCGCACCCCCCGGAATCGACTGCATCATCGGCGTCTCGACTTCGAGGAAACCGCGCGCATCGAGGAAGTTGCGGATATAGCGCACGATCTCGGTGCGTAGCCGGAACGTCTTGCGTGCGACCTCGTTCATGATGAGATCGACGTAACGCTGACGATAACGCGTCTCGGTATCCGCGAGTCCGTGCCACTTGTCGGGCAGCGGACGCAACGCCTTGGTGAGCAGGCGGATGGCGTCCACCTTCACGCTCAACTCGCCGGTCTTGGTCCTGAACAGCGCACCGTCGACGCCGACGATGTCGCCGAGATCCCACTTCTTGAATTCTTCGTATTTGTCCGTGAGCGCTTCGCGTTGCAGATAGAGCTGGATCTGCCCCGACATATCCTGCAAATGACAGAAGCTCGCCTTGCCCATCACGCGCATCGTCATCATGCGCCCGGCCACCTTGACCCGTACCGGATTCGCTTCGAACCACGCGTTGTCCTTGCTGCTGTACTCGGCGTGCAACTCGCCGGCGACGACGTTGCGCTTGAAATCGTTCGGGAACGCAATGCCCTGACGGCGCAGCTCGGAAAGCTTGGCACGCCGCTGCGCGAGTTGGTCGTTTTCGTCCGGGGTGTCGGTCATGGGCTTGTGGTCAAGATTATGTCACGTTATGTCGGGTTCACCTGCGGATTCTTCAGGCTCGCTTCGATGAACTCGTCGAGGTCGCCGTCGAGCACCGCGCCCGGGTTACCGGTCTCGACACCGGTGCGCAGGTCCTTGATGCGCGACTGATCGAGCACGTACGAACGGATCTGGTGGCCCCATTCGACATCCGATTTGGTGGACTCCAGTTTCTGCTTTTCGGCGTTGCGCTTCTGCATCTCGAGTTCATACAGGCGCGCCTTCAGCATCCGCATCGCCTCGGCGCGATTGCGATGCTGCGAACGATCGGATTGGCATTGCACCACGACATTGGTCGGCAGATGCGTGATGCGTATCGCGGAGTCGGTACGGTTGACGTGCTGACCGCCGGCGCCACTGGCGCGATAGGTATCGACGCGCAGATCCGCCGGGTTGATCTCGACTTCGACGTCGTCATCCACTTCCGGGTAGACGAACACCGACGCGAACGACGTATGCCGACGGTTGCCGGAATCGAACGGGCTCTTGCGCACCAGCCGGTGCACGCCAGTCTCGGTACGCAACCAGCCGTAGGCATGCGGACCGCTGAACTTCACGGTCGCGCTCTTGATGCCGGCGACCTCGCCTTCGGAAACTTCAAGAATCTCGGTTTTAAATCCGCGCTTGTCGCCCCACATCAGGTACATGCGCAGCAGCATGTTGGCCCAGTCCTGGGCTTCGGTGCCGCCGGCGCCAGATTGAATGTCGAGGAACGCATTGTGCGCATCCATCTCGCCGCCGAACATCTTGTTGAACTCGGCTTCGTGGATGGCCTTTTCCGCGGCCTCGATATCCGCGGCTACCGAGGCCAGCACCGACTCGTCGGCCTCGGTGCGCGCCATCTCGAGCAACTCCGCGGCATCCGCCAGGCTGCGATCGAGCCGGTTAAAGCCACCGACCTCTTCATCCAGACGCGCGCGCTCGCGCCCGAGCTCCTGGGCGCGGGCGGGATTGTTCCAGACATCGGATTGCTGCAGCTCGCCTTCGACTTCGCGCAGTCGCTCTTCTTTGCGAGCTACGTCAAAGATCCCTCCGAAGGATCGCGGCGCGCTCGGTAAGCGCGCGTAATTGGGTGGAGAGCGAGTCGACGTTGGGCATGGGCGAAACAGGTAGTGAGCAATGGGCCGTTATTATAACGGCCTGCGCGCGCGTCACAATCGTGGCGCCCAAATGAACAAGGCCCCACCACTATGACGGCGGGGCCTTGGTATCGGTTATGGAAATACGAAGGTATCAGAACTTCTGCAGTGGAATCTTCAACTGCACAAACCACAACGGCACCAGTTTCGGGTGCACTTTCGGTATGTAGCTGATGTTCAGCGCAAAGTGATCGGTACCGATCGATGCGGCGGGTAACGCGCCGAAGAACGGATGGTTGTCCTTCCAGGTTTTGCGCGTCATCAGAAAGGCGATCGCACCGAGATCGACGTGCAGATTATCGAGCCGGGGCGCGACATCGAAACGCCGCATCACGCCACCGCCGACATAATAGGACGGGTCGCTGAAGGAATCCTTGAAACCGGAGAAAGCCACAAACGGAACCCAGTGTTCTTCGACACGGTCGAAGTCATATTGCACACCGGCGCCCCAATTGCGTTCGTTGAAATTTGAGCCCGGCGGCGGATTGATATGATGCGACCATCCATTGACCAGCAGGCTGAGTTCGCCGCCCCAGGCCGGGGTCGTTGTCATCACGATGGCTCCCAGCGCCATGGCGCGTAGCCAACCCCGTATCGAAACCTTGTTTGCCGCGACTTCGTTCCTTGCCATGATGCCTCTCCTGCAAACTGCAACAACTCCCTGAGTACCGCGGGCACCTTGTTTTTTTGTGGGCCCGCGGTGTAAGGATGCAGTCTCCGTGCCAGACAAATGCGGCATAGGAAGATCCCCGATGAACGGAAGCGTGACGGGATGCGCCAAAACAGAAATGGATTAAATAATGGCCGTTTTTAAGGGTAATATCTGAATCTGAGGAAAGCCGATGAAACCGAAAATTGAAAAGTCCGATACCGAGTGGCGCGCCAAACTGACGCCGGAGCAGTACCGCATCACGCGTGAGAAAGGTACGGAACCGGCATTCACCGGCAAGTACTGGGACTGCCACGATGCCGGCATGTATCGCTGCACCTGCTGTGGCGCGGAGCTGTTCGACGCCGGCACCAAGTTCGAATCCGGTAGTGGCTGGCCGAGCTTCTGGGCGCCGGCCAGGCCAGAGAACGTCGCGTCTGAAGACGACCCCAGCCACTTCATGCGTCGCACCGAGGTGCTATGCAAGCAGTGTGGCGCGCATCTCGGTCACGTTTTTAACGACGGGCCCAACCCGACCGGGCTGCGCTATTGCATTAACTCCGCTGCGCTCGATCTGGAAAAGAAAACCAAATAGAAATTGCCGTTGAGCGCGGATTCGCCGTCCGCGTTCGTTTTGGCTGTTGGCCCTGGCGAACTTCGCCGAGGGAGATGATTGATTGCGGACGCGAGTCGCGTTAGTTTGATCCTGTCATGCCGACGGAATAACGTCACCGCAGGCTGGATGGAATGGAAACCGCAACGCGAGGGAACTCCGTGAAGTTTGCCGTGCTGGTAAACGAGGGACCGTATACGCATCAGGCGTCGGATACGGCCTATCACTTCTGCAAGGCGGCGCTGGAAAAGGGCCACGAAGTCGTGCGCGTATTTTTCTACCACGACGGCGTGCTCAATGCGACCGGCCTGTCGACGCCGCCGCGTGACGACCGCGATGTCACCAAACGCTGGTCGGCGCTGGCGCAACAACACCGGCTCGATCTGGTGGCCTGTGTCGCGGCCGCCGAACGCCGCGGCATCATCGATGCCGACCAGGCCGAGCGTCACGGCCTCGAGACCGACAACATGGCGCCATGGTTTCGTATCTCCGGGCTCGGTCAGCTGATCGACGCCGGCATCGAAGCCGACCGCATGCTGGTGTTTGGAGACTGACACCATGACCACCGCCAAGCCGCGCAAAAAAATCATGGTCGTCAATCGCAAGCCGCCGCACGGCACGATCTACGCGCTCGAGTCGCTGGAAGTGGTGCTGATTGCTTCCGCGTTCGACCAGGACGTGTCGGTCGCGTTTCTCGATGATGGCGTGTATCAGCTCGTCAAAGGTCAGAATACCAGCGCCATCGGCAGCAAGAATTTTTCACTGACGTTCCGCGCGCTCACAGACTACGAGGTGAAAACCCTGTATGTCGAACGCGAATCGCTCGAGACCCGCGGTCTGGCCGCGGCCGATCTGATCGTGCCGGTCGAGGTAGTGACGGCGGCGGAGCTTGCGAATCGTATCGCCGAGCAAGACCTGATCCTGAGCTCCTGACGACGCCTGCATGCTGCATACGGTTAATAAATCCCCGCTTACCTGTCTGACGCTTGAGAGTTGTCTTCGACACGCGGCCAAAGATTCCGTGGTACTGCTGATCGAGGACGGCGTATACGGCGCGATGAAAGAAGCCGAATTCAGCCCGCGGATCGAGAAGGCATTACAAACCGTGCGCGTTTACGCCCTGGCGCCGGACGTGGAGGCACGCGGCATTCGTGACAAAATACTGGCAGGCGTCATGCTGGTGGATTACGGTGGCTTCGTGGATCTGGTGGTTGAACACTCCCCCGTCATGGCGTGGCTATGAGCAACGATCGTTCAAAAATTACAAAGCAGGGTGCACGCATGGGAACAATGGCGGTCACGGGCAAAACGCTCGAACTTGATGAGCACGGTTACCTCGTCAATCAGTCCGACTGGACCGAAGACGTCGCCAAAGCAATGGCCGCGGCGGATCAGGTCACGCTGACGCCGGCGCATTGGGAGGTAATCCACTTCCTGCGCCAGTATTACAACGAGTATCAGATCGCACCGGCGGTGCGGGTGCTGACGAAGGCCATCGGCAAAAAACTCGGGTCCAGCAAGGGCAACAGCAAATACCTTTATGAGTTGTTTCCCTACGGTCCCGCGAAGCAGGCATGCCGCTACGCCGGTCTGCCAAAGCCGACGGGCTGCGTGTAACTCGATGCCCGACGCGCCCACGCCGTGCCGGCGCTGACGATGATCACCGCGATCTATGCGCTGCTGTTCTACGCCGCCACGGCGATTCTCATCATCGGACTCGGCTACAGGATTTTTCTCTACGCGCGTACGCCGCAACCGCTGAAAATTCCGACCACCCCGGCACCCACTACCCGACCCGGTGTCGTGTGGCGGCTGTTCAAGGAACTGATTTTCTTCGAGAGTCTGTTCAAGGCCAACAAGTGGCTGTGGTTGTTCGGCTGGCTGTTTCACTTCGCGTTGGTGCTGGCGCTACTAAGGCATGGCACGGTGTTCTTCGGCTGGTTCGGCGGTGCCGCGCCGCTTTTTCTTGTGCTGAGTACCTACGCCGGATTCATGATGATCGTCGGGCTCGCGGGTTTGTGGGCACGTCGTTTTGTGGGCGATCGCGTGCGCTACATCAGCGCGCCCTCGGATCACCTGATGCTGGCGTTGCTGCTGGGCATCGTACTCTCCGGCCTCGCGATGCGTTATGTCGCGTACCCGGATATTCTCGCGGTGCGTGAATTTTTCTTCGGCCTGCTGGTTTTCGACTGGAGGCCGCTGCCGGCACAACCACTGTTGCTGCTGCATCTGGGATTGGTGGCAGTGCTGATGCTGGTGTTCCCGATCTCGAAACTGCTGCACGCACCGGGACTATTCTTCAGCCCGTCGCGCAACCAGGCCGACGATCCGCGCGAACGCCGGCATCAGGCCGGCTGGACGGCGGACGAGCGCCGCTGACCATGGCCGACTTCGAGATTCCGAAACTCGGTAAGCGCCTGGTGATCCCGCCGGTGACGCCGGGATCGATGGCGCATTCGCGACCGACGATCGCGAAACCGGAACATCAGGCGGCGCTTGGCTTCCCGGGCGAACTCGTCCCCAACTGGGAACACAAAGCCGTATTCCGTCTCGGTGAACTGGTTTCGCAGTCGCGCGCACTGCGGGTGTTCCTCGATTCCTGCGTGCAGTGCGGCGCCTGTACCGAGAAGTGTCACTACTATCTCGGCACCGGCGACCCGAACAACATGCCAGTCGCGCGCCAGAATCTGCTGCGCTCGGTCTATCGTCGTTACTACACCTTCGCCGGTAAACTGGCTCCGTGGCTCGTCGGCGCGCGCGACATGACCAAAGATGTACTTGATGAGTGGTACACCTATTTCCATCAATGTTCCCAATGCCGCCGCTGCTCGGTCTATTGCCCGTTCGGGATCGATACCGCCGAAGTCTCGATGGCCGCGCGCGACATCATGGACACCGTCGGCCTCGGTCAGAAGTACACCAATGAAGTCATCGGCAAGGTACATCGGATCGGCAACAACCTCGGCCTACCGGGGCCAGCGTTGCGCGACACGCTCGAAGGTCTGGAAGAAGACGTCAAGGAAGAAACCGGCGTCGACGTAAAGTTTCCGCTCGACGCCAAGGGCGCCGATGTGTTGCTGGTGACGCCATCGGCGGATTTTTTCGCCGAACCGCATGTGGATGGACTAATCGGCTATGCCAAGGTGTTCCACGCCGCCGGCATTTCGTGGACGCTGTCCACGCACGCGTCGGAAATGTCGAACTTCGCGCTGTTCAACGGTTCACACCAGCACCTGCAGAAAGTGGCCATGCGGATTCGCGAGGCAGCGATCGATCTCGGCGTGAAACGCATCGTCGTCGGTGAGTGCGGCCACGCGTGGCGCGTGGCGTATAACTTCTGGAATACGCTGATCGGGCCGTTCGATTTTCTGGACCCAAACTATCCGGCGCCGCAACATATCTGTGAGGTGACCCACGATCTCATCCAGCGCGGCGCACTAACGCTCGACAGGTCCGCCAACGATGACAAGGTCGTTACCTACCACGACTCCTGCAACATCGCGCGCGCCTCGCGCATGGGCAATGTGGCCGGCGGCCAAATCACGATTCCGCGTGCGATCATTCGCGCCAGCGTGAACCGGTTTCACGACATGCGCGCCGACACCATCGGTGAAGCAACGTTTTGCTGCGGCGCCGGCGCCGGGCTGCTGACCGATGAGTTGATGGAACTGCGCGTGAAGGGCGCGTATCCGCGCGTGCAGGCACTGAAGCAGGCCATCGATGAACACGGCGTCAACTACATGGCGGCGATCTGTGCGATCTGCAAAAGCCAGTTCAGCCAGATACTGCCGTATTACAATTTTCCGCGCGACCTGATCGGCAGCGTGCACGGACTCGTCAGTCGCGCGATCCGGCTCGGGCCGGTAAACGATTAGCTAAAGAAATACCCCCCTCACTCTCATCCCCTCTCCCGGTCGCTCCTGCGCATCCTGCGCCCGCGACATTCGCGCATCCCTGCGTAGCACAAGGGAGAGGGAAGCGAGTCGAGCGCGTTTACGCGCGATTTCGTTTACTCGGGTTCGAACCAGCGCAGTTTTTCACGCAGTCTGACAACGTCGCCGACAATAATAAGTGTCGGTGCCTTGACCTCAGCCGCTGCCACTACGTCGGGCAACGTCGCAAGCGTTGCCTCGAACACGCGTTGCTGGCGCGTGGTCCCCTGCTGCACCAGCGCCGCCGGCGTCGCCGCGGCCAATCCATGCTTGATCAATTCCCGGCAGATGATGTCGATACCATGCAGACCCATATAGAACACGACCGTCTGCTGCGGTTGCGCCAGCGCGTCCCAGTTCAGATCCACCGTCCCATCCTTGAGATGGCCGGTGACGAAGACGACGGATTGCGCGTAGTCGCGGTGCGTCAGTGGAATGCCGGCGTACGATGCGCAGCCGGCGGCGGCAGTGATGCCGGGCACCACCTGAAATGGAATTCCCTCGGATGCCAGCGTGTCGATCTCTTCGCCACCACGACCGAAAATAAACGGATCGCCCCCCTTCAGCCGCACGACGCGTTTCCCCTCACGCGCCAGTCGCACCAGCAGTTGGTTGATGGTTTCCTGCGGCAGCACGTGATGATCGCGCTCCTTGCCGGCGTAAATCCGCACCGCCTCGCGTCGCACCAGATCCAGTACGCCCGGCGACACCAGCCGGTCGTACACCACGACGTCCGCCTGCTGCATCAGCCGCAACGCGCGAAACGTCAGCAGGTCCGGATCGCCCGGTCCGCCACCGATGAGATAAACCTCGCCGACGCGTTTGTCGCCGCTGTCTTCCTGCGCCAGGCGTTTTTCCAGCGCCTGTTGCGCCTGCTTGTCCTGACCGGAATAAACCAGCTCCGCGATCCAGCCCTGCAGAACGTCTTCCCAGAATGCGCGCCGGTGTTCGGGGCGCTGGATGCGTTGCTTGACCTTGTCACGGAACGCCGCGGTAAGTGCGGCGAGCCGGCCGAAACTGGCCGGGATCAGTGTTTCGAGACGAGCGCGAATCAACCGCGTCAGCACCGGCGAGGCACCGCCGGACGAAACCGCGACTACCACCGGCGAGCGATCCACAATCGAGGGCAGAATAAAGCTGCACAACTCTGGATGATCGACCACGTTTACCGGCAGGTTGCGCGCCATCGCCGCCGCGTGCACCCGACGGTTAACGTCGGCATCGTCGGTTGCGGCGATAACCAGTGCCGCACCGTCGAGCACCTCCGGCGCGAATCGTTCCGCACGATATTGCACCTGCCCCGATCGCACCAGATCCGCCATCGCTTCCCCCGCCACCGGTGCCTGGACGATGACCTTCGCGCCGGCGAGCAGCAACAGACCTGCCTTGCGCGCGGCTACTTCGCCGCCGCCGATGACGACGGCCTGGCGCTGTTTCAGATCAAGGAAGACGGGCAGGAAATCCATTTAAACTTTTAGGCGTTACATCAGTTAGTTATAAACTAGAGTTGATGTAATTTTATCACGTAGTGATAGCAACTCCGCTGCATCTTCTCGCGCTCGTAAAATCGATGCGCCCCCAGACGCTGGGTACCCGAGTCGAGATGTAACTCGGCACAGTCGTTTTTCCTGGCTTCGTCAACAAGCCAGTCGAGCAGCATCTTTCCAAACCCCTGAGACCGGTGCTCCAGGTCCGTGACCAGATCGTCCACGTAAAGGAATTTACCCCACGACAGACTCTGAGCGGTGCGAAACCCGGCCACGGCAACGACGGTGCCGGCTACTTCGACATAGGCCAACCGATATCCCTGCCCCATTTGATCCTGAACACGTACGACGAATTCATCCAGCCCGAGATGCGGCCGCAGCTGGTGCATGACGGCATGACAGCGTTCTATCGCGGCGCGAGCAGCGGGCCCTGCACTCACTGACGATATCTCTGCCATTCCAATCAATCCTGAGTGCGCATCTGAAGAATGGCGGAGAGGGAGGGATTCGAACCCCCGGAAGCTTGCGCTTCAACGGTTTTCAAGACCGCCGCCTTAAACCGCTCGGCCACCTCTCCGAATGCTGCGGATTCTAGCAGGCTAGATTCGCTCTGCCCCACCCAGATAGGAACGCAGCGCAGCCGGAACACGCACGTGGCCGTCCTGTTCCTGGAAATTCTCAAGAATGGCGACCAGGGTGCGCCCGACCGCGAGGCCGGAGCCGTTGAGGGTATGCAGCAGCTCCGGTTTGCCGGTTTCAGGATTGCGCCAGCGTGCCTGCATGCGCCGCGACTGAAAATCTTCGAAGTTACTGCACGAGGAAATTTCGCGGTAACGATTCTGTCCCGGCAGCCAGACTTCGATGTCGTAGGTCTTGGCGGCGGAAAATCCCATGTCGCCGGCGCACAACGCCACCACACGATACGGGAGCTCCAGCAGCTGCAACACCTTTTCCGTATGCGCGGTCAATTCTTCGTGCGCACGATACGAGTCCTGCGGCCGAACCATCTGCACCAGCTCGACCTTTTCGAATTGATGCTGGCGAATCATGCCGCGCGTGTCCTTGCCATAGGAGCCGGCCTCGCTGCGGAAACACGGCGTGTGGCAGACAAACTTGAGCGGCATCTGCTTCGCTTCAGAAATTGTGTCACGCACCAGATTCGTTATCGGGACTTCAGCGGTCGGGATTAGGTAGAGGTTCTGTTCGCCGCGCAGCGCAAACAGGTCTTGCTCAAACTTCGGCAACTGCCCGGTGCCGCGCAGGCTCGCGGCATTCACCAGATACGGCACATACGTCTCGACGTAACCATGCTCGCGTGTATGCAGATCGAGCATGAACTGAATCAGCGCGCGCTGCATCCGCGCCAGCTCGCCCTTCATCACCACGAAGCGCGCACCGCTGATCTTGGCCGCGACCTCAAAGTCCATCATGCCGAGCGCGGTGCCGACGTCCACGTGATCCTTCGGTTCGAAGTCGAACTTGCGCGGCTCGCCCCAGCGACGCATCTCAACGTTGGCGCGTTCATCGGCTCCATCGGGCACAGACTCGTGCGGGATATTCGGAATACCCAGCGTGATCTCGCCGAGTTCGGTTTGAATCTGCTCCAGATCCACTTCCGCCTGTGTCAGCGCGGCACCGATGTCCGCGACTTCCTGCATGGCCTTTGCGGAATCTTCGCCCTTGCCCTTGGCGATACCAATAGCCTTGGACTTGGCGTTGCGCTCCTGCTGCAGCGCCTGCGTGCGTACCTGCATCTGCTTGCGCCTCTCTTCCAGCGCCATCACCGCCCGGGTGTCGAGCGTGTAGCCGCGGCGCGCGAGTTTCTTCGCCGTGCTGTCGAGATCGGCACGTAATAATTTTGGATCAAGCATGGTCAGTTATTATTTTATTGTCACTCAAACTTCATTCGTCTGCGCCGACCAGGACACGACATGGCCCGGCGGCACCAGCGCTTTCAGATTCGCGAGAATGCGCTGTACTTTCGCCGGCTCATCGAAGAATTCGACCACCAGCGGCATATCGAGCGACAGATCGAGCAGCGACGCCGAGTGCATCTTGCCCGAGCGACCGAAACCACTGATGCCGCGAAACACGGTCACCCCACGCACGTTCTCCTCGTCATGGAGCCGGGCGAGCAACTGCTCGAGCAGCCTATCACCCTCGCTGAGATAGACACGCACCATCGTCACGTTGCTGTGCTTCATAGTTGTCTTCCCGCGACGACGCCGACCCAGGTGGCGCCGAGACACAACACCACACTCAGCATGACATTCATCAATGCGCGAAACGGCTCTCCCTGTTCAATGAGATTGAACGTCTCAATCGAGAACGACGAGAACGTGGTAAACCCTCCGAGCACGCCGATCAACACGCCGGCACGCCATACCGCGCTCTCGGCAAACCGTTCCAGGAACATCACGAACAGGAGTCCCATGATAAGACAGCCAAGCACGTTGACCGCGAGCGTGCCGTAAGGAAACCCGCGCCCGGCAAATACGTGCACCCAGTTAGACATCCAGTAGCGCAACACACTGCCCAGCGCTCCGCCCGCGGCGATGGCGACGATCTGCCGCATCAGTTCGGGTTCTTCTCGGCCTGCTCACGCCAATAGCGTGCCTGCACATCATCCTTCACCAGACCTAACACGCCGCCCTTCTCGTAGCCGGCCGCGAGATACTTCTGTGAGCGCTTGTCGCCATTCTTGGCCGCGCGCTTGAGCCATTCGAGGGCCTTGGCCTCGTCTTTGGTAAAGCCGCCCATGCCAGCGGCATAGCCCACGGCAATGCGGTATTGCGCTGGCGGATAACCTGCATCCGCGGCCGGTTGGTACCATTTCGCGGCCGCCACCAGATCTTGCGGCACACCCTGACCCTTCTCGTACAACTGACCGAGGATGTAGGAAGCGTGCGCATCCTTTTGTTGCGCGGCCTCGGTACAGACGCGCATGGTCTCGGCGTAATTCTTGGTTTCGTACACGGCGTAGCATTTTTGCGCGACGCCGCTCGATGGCGCTTCCTTGGCGGCTGCAAACGCGCATACCGGGACCGCGGCTAAAACAAAGATCGAATTAATAATAATATGGCATTTCATGTCTTGTCCTTGCCGGGCTTAGGTTCCTGGGTTAACGGCACCGCGGGACTGGCCCGCTTATCCAATTCGCGCAGATGTGCCAGTCGTTCCGCAATTTTACCCTCAAGCCCCCGGTCGGTGGGAAGGTAATACTGGCGTCGCCCAAGCCCCTCCGGAAAATAATTCTCCCCCGCGGCGTAGGCTTCCGGTTCATCGTGCGCATAGCGGTATTGCTTGCCATAGCCGAGTTCCTTCATCAGTCGCGTCGGCGCGTTACGCAGATGTAACGGCACCTCGAGCGAACCCTGTTCCCTGGCATCCTTCATGGCCGCGCCAAAGGCGGTATACACGGCATTGCTTTTGGGCGCGCATGCAAGATAAACGACCGCCTGGGCCACGGCGAGTTCCCCTTCCGGGCTGCCGAGTCGCTCCTGCACATCCCAGGCGTCCAGCGCCAGTTGCAGCCCGCGCGGATCGGCGTTGCCGATATCCTCGGACGCCATGCGCACCACGCGGCGCGCGATATATAACGGATCGCAGCCGCCATCGAGCATGCGTGTGAACCAATAGAGCGAGGCATCCGGGTCCGAACCGCGGACCGATTTGTGCAACGCCGAAATCTGGTCGTAGAACGCTTCGCCATATTTATCGAAACGCCTGACACCGCCGGTAATGACTTCCCTGACGGTATCTAATTCAATCACCTCGCGGCCATCGCACGTTACCGCAAGGTCGGCAAGGATTTCGAGCAGGTTCAGCGCCCGGCGCGCGTCGCCGTCGGCAGCGCCGGCGATCAGGTCGCGACCCGCTTGCGCGAGTTCGAGATCGCGCGCGCCGAGCCCGGTCTCGGCATCCCGAAGTGCGCGGTCGATTACCTTGCGCACGTCTTCAACCGTGAACGCCTTCAGCACATATACCCGTGCACGCGACAGCAACGCGCTGTTCAGTTCAAACGAGGGGTTCTCGGTCGTGGCGCCGATGAATGTCAGCGTGCCGTCTTCGACATAGGGCAGAAAACCATCTTGCTGCGCCTTGTTGAAGCGATGCACTTCGTCGACAAATAACACCGTGGCCTTCCCGTGCGCGTGTGCCTGGCGCGCCTCTTCGACGGCCGCACGAATTTCCTTCACCCCCGCAAACACCGCCGAGATGGCAATGAAGTGCGCCGAGCTTGAAGCAGCGATCAGGCGCGCGAGCGTGGTCTTACCGGTACCCGGCGGACCCCAGAACACCATCGAATGCAGCTGGCCCGACTCGATCATCAACCGCAGCGGCTTGCCGGGAGCGAGCAAGTGCTCCTGCCCGATAAAATCTTCGAGCCGATGCGGACGCAGTCGATCCGCGAGTGGCTGCCACGGCTTGGTCTGAGTTTCGGGAAAAAGATCCGGCATGGGCGCGCTGTCTCCGCGAGCCGTGTAACTTATTCGCCTACGACGTCCACACCTTTGGGCGGTGTGAACTGGAACTTGCCGGGATCGATTTTGAGATTCTCTTTCGGCGCCTGCAACGTCACGCGCGTGGTATTGCCAAAGCCGTCCAGCATCTCCAGCACCCGCAGCTTGCCCTGTTCGAAACCGATACGGATATTTTCAAATCCGCCGTCCTTGCTCTTCGGAACCAGCTGCACCCATTCGAGATTACCCTGCGCGCCGAGCGCCTTGATGGTAAAGCTGTCTTCGAGCCGTCCACGGCCAGCGAGCAACACCGCGGGCGTATAACCGAGGCCGCCGGCCAGTGGCCGCACCGTCACCTGCTGCAGTTCCTTGTCATAGACCCAGATCTTCTTGCCGTCGCTGACGATTTCCTGCTTGAACGGTGCGTCGTAGTCCCAGCGGAATTTATCCGGTCGCTCAAGCCACAGCGTGCCGGAAGACTCCTGAATCGTAACAAGCGATTCGTCGAGCACCGCCTGGCTAAAGCGTGCGTTGAAACTCTGCACCTCGGTGAAGAAATGCCGCAGACTGTCGGTACTGCTCTGGGTCGTGGGCTCGGCGGCGACAACCGTCACCGACAGCAACAGCAGGCACGTAAACCAGAGGCGATGCATGAATGTGTCGTTATCCGACTTTCGGCGGTGGTGGCGCGATGACTTCACGCGAACCGTTCGATTGTAACGGCCCAACCACGCCGGTACGTTCCATCTCCTCGATCAAGCGCGCCGCGCGGTTGTAGCCGATGCGTAACCGTCGCTGCACGCCCGAGATCGACGCGCGCCGCGACTCAGTGACGATCTTGAGCGCCTCATCGTAAAGCGGATCGGCGTCGCCGTTGATCTCGCCGTCGCCGCTTTCTTCGACCACCATGCCAAAATCGTTGACGCTGGCGTCGCCCTTGAGAATCTGTTCCTCGTACACCGGCGCACCACTCTTCTTTAGATGGGCAGCGACCTTGTGTACCTCGTGGTCGGCGACGAACGCGCCATGCACGCGTTGCAGCGGCTGGCCCGCGACCGAGAACAGCATATCGCCCTGCCCCAGCAATTGTTCCGCGCCCATTTGATCCAGCACCGTGCGTGAGTCCACTTTTGAAGACATCTGAAATGCGATTCGCGTCGGGATATTGGCCTTGATGAGGCCAGTGATCACATCCACCGACGGGCGTTGGGTTGCAAGGATCAGGTGCAGGCCCGCGGCCCGCGCCTTCTGCGCCAGCCGCGCAATCAGCTCTTCCACCTTCTTACCTACGACAATCATCAGGTCGGCAAGTTCGTCGACGATGATTACCACGAACGGCAACGGCTTCAACGTCGGCGCCGGTTCGTCCGGGCTGGTGCGCAGATATAACGGATCGAATATCGGTTTCTTGTCGTCGATGGCGTCTTTTACCTTGCGGTTGTAGCCGGCGAGGTTGCGCACGCCGAGTGCGGCCATCAGCCGGTAACGCCGCTCCATCTCGGCGATACACCATTTAAACGCGTTGGCGGCGTGCTTCATGTCCACGACCACCGGCGCCAGCAGATGCGGGATGCCCTCGTAGCACGAGAGCTCCAGCATCTTCGGGTCGATCATGATGAAGCGCGTGTTCTCGGGCGTGGCCTTGTACACCAGCGACAGGATCAGGGAGTTGATGCACACCGATTTACCGGAACCGGTGGTACCGGCGATCAGCAGATGCGGCATCTTGGTAAGGTCCACGACCACCGGGTGACCGGAGATGTCCTTGCCGAGCGCGAGTGACAGCGGCGAAGTCGACTCTTCATAGGCCTGCGAGGCGAGCACCTCCGACAGGCGCACAATCTCACGCACCTCGTTCGGTATCTCGATACCCATCGAGGTCTTGCCGGGAATATTTTCGACCACGCGCACACTCACTACGGACAGCGCGCGCGCCAGATCACGCGCCAGCGCCGTGATCTGCGACGCCTTGATGCCGGCGGCGGGTTCGATTTCGAATAAGGTAATCACCGGTCCCGGATGCACCGCCACGACCTGGGCCTCGATGCCGAAATCGAGCAGCTTCTTCTCGAGCAGGCGCGCCATGCTTTCGAGTGATTGCTTCGAGAATTGCTCGCCCTTGCTCTTTTGCGCCGGATCGAGCAACGACAGCGGCGGTAGCTCGCCCGCCGCCGGCGTATCGAACAGCGGTACCTGCTTCTCTTTTTCGATGCGCTTGCCGGTCGGGACTTTCGTGACCACGGGTTCAATGCGCGGCGGAATGTGCTTTTCGAGTATCTTCTTGTCTTCCTCGACCGTCTCGCGCCGTTGCTTGCGTGCGCGCATCCCGATCAGCCGATCGATCATCGTCGACACGAAGTAGCGCGTCTTTTCGGCGGCCAGGAATCCAAACTGGCCGAGGCCATCCATCAGCTTGAGCCACGACAGACCGCTGAACAACGTGACCCCGGAGAGAAACAGCGCCAGCAGAAATATCGTCGCGCCGATGAAACTGACGCCGGCAGCGAGCCCGAAGCCAACGCCGTTACCAAACCATCCGCCGGCGGAAAATGGTCCGCCGGACTTAAAATGCAGGCTCGCCAGCCCACAGGCACCAATCAGCGCCAGTAGAAATCCACTGCTCACAAACGCTCGGTGCTTCCAGCCGACCGGGGTTTCGTCCTTGCGGTGCAGATAGATGCGCCAGCCGGCAACGGCAATCATGATTGGAAACAGGTAGGCGACATAACCGAACAGGTTATACAGCACATCGGACAACCACGCGCCGACGTAACCGCCGACATTGCCGACGCCGCTGCCCGGTCCGCGATGCGTCCACGACGGGTCGTTCGCGCGATAGGTCCAGAGCGAGATCAGCAGGTAAATCGCCACCGCGGCGAGCACGTAGAGTGCGGCTTCACGCAACAGACGAAGCAACCGTGGAGCAATTACGTTATCGGACTTTTTCCAGGTGGCTTGGCTCACAACCTTTCTTTGGATAGGCGTTGCCGGGATTTTCCCACGTTTTGCCGCGCGCGACTACGGCGGCGGACATTTTCCGCTCGCCAACCGTCGCCCGCGGTGCGCCGCCTTTCTCTCGCTTGACCGATCACGTAACATACGATTATCGACGCGTTGCGCGCCGATCAAATAAAAACTTTTGTCGGCGTTGCTCGTCGAGACATCGCCGACATTTCGGAAAACATTACATGTCGACCTCGAAACACTGCCGACTGTTGATCCTCGGCTCGGGCCCCGCTGGCTATAGCGCCGCGGTTTACGCCGCGCGCGCTAATCTTAAACCGGTGCTGGTCACCGGCCTGGAACAAGGTGGTCAATTGATGACGACCACCGACGTCGACAACTGGCCCGGCGACGTGGAAGGACTGCAGGGTCCGGATCTGATGGAACGCATGCGCCGCCACGCCGAACGCTTCGGCACCGAGATCATCTTCGACCATATCCATACGGCCGAGCTCGCGGCAAAGCCGATCCGTTTGACTGGCGATTCGGGCGTCTACACCTGCGATGCGCTGATCATCGCTACCGGCGCCTCCGCCAAATATCTGGGCATTCCTTCCGAGGAGCTATACCGCGGTAAGGGTGTGTCCGCATGCGCGACCTGCGACGGTTTTTTCTTCAAGGGCCAGAAGGTAGCCGTGATCGGCGGTGGCAATACTGCGGTGGAAGAAGCGCTTTACCTGTCGAACATCGCCTCGCATGTGACCGTGGTCCATCGGCGCGATAAATTCCGCGCCGAGGCGATTCTGATCGACCGACTGATGGAAAAAACCCGCGGCGGTAATGTTGCGATCGAATGGAATCACCAGGTCGATGAAATTCTCGGCGATACCGGCGGTGTCTCCGGCGTTCGTATCAAGGACAGCGCAGACGGCAAGAAGGCGCTTGAGGTCCAAGGCGTCTTCATCGCCATCGGTCACACGCCCAATACCAGTATCTTTCAGGGCCAGCTCAAGATGACGAATGGCTATATCAAGACCCATGGCGGCACCGAAGGTAATTTCACCGCCACCAGTATTCCGGGCGTGTTCGCCGCCGGTGACGTGCAGGATCACGTTTACCGTCAGGCCGTGACCTCGGCCGGCACTGGCTGCATGGCGGCACTCGATGCCGAGCGCTTCCTGGTAAACGAGAAGTAAAACCGGAAAACTATTCCAGCAGCACCATCGCGTGCGCCGCGATGCCCTCTTCGCGACCGGCGAAACCGAGGCGCTCCGTGGTTGTGGCTTTTACGTTGACCTGTTTTCGTTCAATGCCGAGGTCGACCGCAATATTCGCTGCCATCTGCTCGATGTAAGGCGCAAGCCTGGGCGCCTGCGCAATCACGGTGCTATCTACATTGGCAATTCGAAAACCTTCGGTATCCAGTAATTCTCTGACCTTACGCAGCAGTACGCGGCTATCGATGTTGCGGTATTGCGCGTCCGAATCCGGAAAATGGTAGCCGATATCGCCGAGACCGGCGGCACCCAGGCAGGCATCGCAGATCGCATGAATCAGCGCATCGGCATCGGAATGGCCCATCAGACCCTTGGCGTGAGGAATTGTTACGCCGCCCAAAATAAGCACGCGTCCTGCGACCAACTGATGCACGTCGTAACCGTGCCCGATGCGCATCAGACCCTTCCTTGTTGGCGCAGGAACAACTCGGCCAAGGCCAAATCCTCCGGCACGGTAATCTTGATGTTGTCGGCATGTCCCGGCACCACGATCGGATGATTGCCCGCGACCTCGATCGCCGCGGCCTCATCGGTAATATCGCTGCCTTGCGCCAGGGCCTGCTGCAACGCCCGTTCAAGTATATGCAGGCGAAACATCTGCGGGGTCTGTGCTCGCCAAAGGTTCATGCGGGGTACGGTCTGGGTTATGCGCCCTGTTTCATCGGTACGTTTGACCGTATCGGAAACCTGTAACGCAAGCAATCCGCCATCGGCATGGCCTTTGACCGCCGCAATCAACCGGTCGACATCGGTGAGTCGAAGACACGGACGCACGGCATCGTGCACCATCACCCAATCGTTCGGCTGTGCATGCGTACCAAGCGTGCGTAAACCATTGAGTACGGTTTGAGCGCGCGTAACACCGCCATGGAATGAACCATGCAATTTAGGCAAATGGCCCAATGTCTTCGCCAGCTCCGTCCAGCGGTCGTCCTCCGCGGCGACACCGACCAGCACACCACGCACTTGGGAATGCGCACACAAAGACTCCAATGTGCGCTGAATCACGGGTCGGCCCAACAACGGGAGATACTGCTTCGGCACGGATGCCTGCATACGGGCACCGGTGCCCGCGGCAGGAACAATTGCCCAGATGGAAGAGTCAGCGATCAAGAGCGCGCGGCGTACGGGTTATGAAGATACTTAAAGTGTGCCGCCGCGCGGAGAGAATGAAAATCCTTTTACGCCGCGTGCAGGCCGATCTGCAGCCGGATACGGTCGCGCGCGTCGTCCATATTGATACCTTGGACCGCCGCAATCTCGCGCGCGAGATAACCGCTCGCGGTTTCCAGCAGCAGCGATTCCTCGAAAGACAGGCCGGAACGCTTTTTCCAGCGCATCAGATCACGCACCACTTCGCCGAGTTCGAGATAAGAGCCGGAATTTATCTTGCGCTCGATTTCCTTGCAGCGCTCAGTCCAGTTACCCCCGGTCACACGTCGACGGCTCTTGGCGCCAAGTATTTTGAACAGATCTTTAAGTTTTTTGGCATTGAGTACTGGCCGGATACCACTCTTTTCGACACGATCCAGCGGTACTTTCACGACCATCAGGGTTTCGGGAATACGAATCACGTAACAACTCTGAATCGAACCGGCGAGATAAATCTCTTCAACTGTTTCGATAACACCGATACCAGCGGACGGGTAAAAAACGGTATCTCCTACCTTGAATCTGGGGCGTTTCGCCATGAATCCTCCAGAGCGGCTGTACAGAGTGATGCGAAGTTAGGTACGTCTTTTCTACCTTTGCATGAGATTATGCCGATAACCTTATAGGATGACAAGCTTTTTCAAATTTCTGCGTTAGTACCCAAAAGCAGTAAAATGCTGACCCTAATGTTTTGACTGCTGGCACAATCGGAATTCCATTGTCAGAGATTTCCCTTTCATTGTCGCCACTTAGCCCTTCCTCGGCGCGCACGGCCGGAAAAATCCTGGTCTGGCACGGCCTCTTCGGCAGTGCTCGCGGGCTCGCCCTCGCCCGCGCGGCAGAAACCCACTCGGGCGCCATCGCGGTATTGGCTGCAAATGCGACCAACGCCCGTCAGTTAGAGGAAGAAATTCGTTTCTATGCTGATCCGGCGCTGCGGATTCTGGATTTTCCGGACCGCGAGTCTCTACCCTACGATGCCTTCTCACCGCATCCCGATATCGTGTCGGCGCGACTGGAAACGCTCTATCACCTGCCACAACTGCAACGCGGGATCGTGCTCTCTACCGTGGCAACGGTGATGCATCGCCTGCCGCCACAGGAATTCGTCGCCGCGCATAGCTTCTTCCTGCACATCGGCGATCGGTTGGAAACTGCCGCGCTGCGCGATCGGCTCACACGTGTCGGCTATCACGCGGTGCTTCAGGTCATGGAGCCCGGCGAATTCGCGATTCGCGGCGGCGTGATCGACTTGTTTCCGGTAGGCAGTCGCACACCCTATCGACTCGACCTGTTCGATGATCAGATCGAGTCGATGCGCGAATTTGATCCGCAGACGCAACGCTCCGGCCAAACGTTGCAACAGGTACGGTTACTGCCGGGCCGTGAATTTCCACTCACCCCCGAGGCCGTCCAGCACTTTCGTCAGGCGTTTCGGTCACGCTTCGAAGGCGATCCACAAAAATCGCCGCTCTATCGCAATGTTAGCGAGGGCCTCAGCCCGGGCGGCGTCGAATACTATCTACCATTGTTCTTCGAGCGCACTGCGAATTTCTTCGATTACCTGCCTGCCAATACGTTGTGCGTTCTGGACATTGGCGCCGCCGAGGCCGCAACCGGTTTTGAACTCGAAACTCGCGCGCGTTATGAAGAACTACGACACGATCTGGAACGCCCGTTGCTGCCACCCGCGGAGCTCTTTATTGATGCGCGCAGCTTTCAAGCCGCCGTTACGGCGCATCCCACGATCGGCCTAGCGGGAATGGAAACGCTACCGGTGACAGAATCGGCAGTCGGCTATATCAGCCAGCCGCCGGCGCAATTGCCGGTGGATCATAAATCGGCCCATCCTTATCAAAAATTTTTCGATTATTTGCTCGATTATCCCGGGCGCATCCTGATTGCCGCCGAAACACCCGGACGGCGCGAAACACTGCGCGCGTTATTACGCGAACACGCCTTCCACCCCGCCGATGTCGCTGGATGGCATGATTTTCTTGGCGGCACGACCCGACTGGGACTGACTGTCGCAAATCTGGAAAAAGGACTGGTGCTCGGCGACCCGGCATTGGCGATTGTCACTGAGCCCCAATTGTACGGTGAACGCGCGGCGCAACGACGCCGACGCGTTGCCGCTGGGCGCGATCCCGATTCGATTCTGCGCAGTCTTGCTGAAATTAAGACCGGCGATCCGGTGGTCCACGAAGAGTACGGCGTGGGGCGCTACCTGGGTCTGCAAACGCTGGATATCGGCAACGGGCCGGTGGAATTTCTGGCGCTCGAATACGCCGGCGGAGACAAACTCTATGTACCGGTGCTGTCGCTACACCTGATCAGCCGTTACACCGGTGTCGATCCGGAACAGGCGCCACTGCACAAGCTCGGCAGCGATGCGTGGGAAAAGGCCAAGCAGCGCGCACGCCAAAAGGCCTACGATGCCGCGGCCGAATTGCTTGAAATCCACGCGTTACGCGCCGCGCGCGAGGGGCGGGCGTTTGCGGCCCGCGACGATCATTACCAGGCGTTTGCCGACGCGTTCCCGTTCGAAGAGACACCCGACCAGTTGCGCGCGATCGACGAAGTGTTGCTCGACATGGAAGCCATGAAGCCGATGGATCGCCTCGTGTGCGGTGACGTCGGCTTCGGCAAGACCGAGGTCGCGATGCGCGCTGCGTTCATGGCCGTCAATGGCGGCACGCAGGTGGCGATACTGGTGCCGACAACCCTGCTAGCGAATCAACACTATCAAAACTTTTCCGATCGCTTCGCCGGCCTGCCCTATCGCATTGAGCTGCTGTCGCGTTTCCGCACAGCGAAAGAACAGGGCCAGGCATTGTCCGAGCTTGGCGCCGGCAAAGTCGATATTGTCATCGGCACCCACCGGCTGTTGCAGGATGACGTGCGTTTCAAGAATCTGGGGCTGGCGATCCTGGATGAGGAACATCGTTTCGGCGTGCGCCAGAAAGAACGCCTGAAGAAATTACGCGCGGAGGTCGACATCCTGACGCTAACCGCGACCCCGATCCCGCGCACACTCAACATGGCGCTCGCCGGCCTGCGCGAAATCTCGCTCATTACGCAGGCCCCGGAGGGCCGGCTGGCGGTAAAAACTTTCGTCAGCACGTACGACAAGTCCGTGATCCGCGAAGCGATACTGCGCGAGATTCGCCGTGGCGGTCAGGTGTATTACCTCCACAACGAGGTCCGTTCCATCGAGCGCACGGCGCAGATTCTGAAAGAGACCGTGCCCGAGGCACAGATCGGTATCGCCCACGGGCAGATGCCGGAACGCGAACTCGAGCGCGTGATGCTGGACTTCTATCATCAACGCTTCAACGTGCTGTTGTGCTCGACGATTATCGAGTCCGGTATCGACGTCCCCAGCGCCAACACCATGCTGATCGAACGCGCCGACAAGTTCGGTCTCGCCCAACTGCATCAACTGCGCGGCCGCGTCGGACGGTCGCATCACCGCGCGTATTGCTACCTGCTGGTACCCGACGGCAACGTCATGACGGCCGATGCGCGCAAGCGTCTGGATGCGCTGGCCGCGCTCGAGGAATTGGGCGTTGGCTTTGCGCTCGCCTCGCACGACCTCGAGATCCGCGGTGCCGGCGAACTGCTCGGAGAATCGCAGAGCGGCGTGATCGATGAGGTAGGATTTACACTGTATTCGGAACTGCTCGAACGCGCGGTACGCACATTGAAAGCGGGAGGAGCGCCGCAGCACGAACTCGAAGCGTCGAATACTTGCGAGATCAACCTGCACGCACCGGCGTTGTTGCCGGACGATTACCTGCCGGATGTGCATCTGCGGCTGGTGTTGTACAAGCGCATTGCCGGCGCCAGGACCGCCGAGGCCCTGACCGCACTCAAAGAGGAAATAATCGATCGTTTCGGTCTGCTGCCGGAAGCGGCCGAGAGATTGTTCCGCGCCGCGGAGATAAAGATCCTGGCGACCCCGCTCGGTATCCGCAAGATCGACGCCGGCCCCAAGGGCGCGCGCGTCGAATTTATTGCCAAACCGAACGTGGATGCCAGTGTCATCATTGCGCTGATGCAATCGGCACCGCGGCGCTATCGTCTGGACGGACCGCATCGGCTTCGAATTATGGAAGAAATGCCGCAGGTAGAGGACCGACTGCGTGCGCTACGCGCGCTTATGCAACGACTCACCGACAACACATTAAAGACCGGGAAATAGCGCGTCCTCAAAACCCAGATAGCGGATATCCTTGAGTCGCATCGGGTAAAGAATGCCGTCGATGTGATCGCATTCGTGCTGCACCACACGCGCGTGAAAGCCCGAGACGGTGCGATCGATCGAATGGCCGGCAGGATCGTAGCCGGTGTAGCGTAACTGTTGATAGCGACTGACCAACCCACGCAGGCCCGGCACACTCAGGCATCCTTCCCAGCCATCCTCCATCTGATCACCGATCGGCTCCAACACTGGATTAATCAGAATCGTGCGTGGAACCGGTTCGGCCTCGGGATAGCGCTGATTCGACTGCATTTCGAAAATGACCACGCGCTGCGAGACACCGATCTGCGGCGCCGCCAACCCGGCACCGTTGAGCGCCGCCATGGTATCGAACATATCCTGAATCAGGTTGTCCAATTCGGGCGAGGCAAACGCGGTGACCGGATCGGCCTTACGATACAGTACCGGATCACCCATCTTGAGGACGCGCCGAACGGTCATGTCATTACCCTCGAATTCCGATACCAACTCAGACATACTAGCCGGAAATCATTCTCGGAAGAACTTGTGAAAAGTATTTTCATTGCTTTGTTTAGCTGTGTTCTTGCCGCCAGTGCCTATGCGGTCCCCGCCAACACGGCTTATAACGTCGAAGTACTGATATTCGAAAATCGCCTGCCGGCGCTTGAAGGCAGTGAACTGTGGACGCGTAACAATACGCGCACGCCGATTGCCGAGTTTGCCGATGCCACACCGACCACCGAGATTTCCGGCACCGAATCGTTTCTGAGCATGGCCGCGTCCGCACTCGAAAAAGACGGTAACTATCGGGTGCTGGTGCATAGACGTTGGCGCCAGGCGGCGGAAGAAAAATCGGCGACCCGGGCGATGCGACTGCGCAATGGCGACGGCCAGGTCGATGGCGCCATGCGGTTTTATATGAGTCGCTATCTGCACCTGGATCTGGATGTCGTGCTGCAGGACAAGACAGCAGCGGCGGCGGGAGACCTGCAGTACCGGCTTTCGGAACACCGCCGGATCAAAACGCAGGAAATAAATTACTTCGATCACCCCAAGTTCGGGGTTCTGGTGCGGGTAACGTCGGTAGCCAAAGAGTAACAGCGGACGATCACGCCTGCGGTAAGCGCGGGATCGTATGCTCGAACAGGCTGCGCACCTTGGCCATCCCTGACTCAAGATAGCGCTCGATGTCTTCGATCTCGATTGTTCCCTGGGCCTTGCCCGCGGCGGGATTGACGACCACCGACACCGACGCATAGCAGAGCCCGGCTTCACGTGCGAGCCCGGCCTCGGGCATTCCGGTCATACCGACGATATCGCAACCGTCGCGCTCCAGACGTCGAATTTCCGCCGCCGATTCAAACCGCGGGCCTTGCGTTGCGGCATAGGTTCCGCGATCGAGAATCGCGAGCTTGGCCGAATGCGCCCCGGCGATCAGCGCCTGGCGCAGGGATTCACAATACGGCTCGGTAAAATCAACGTGGGTGACCTTGTCGTTGCTGCCAAAAAAGGTATGCGGCCGCCCCCAGGTGTAATCCACGACATGATCGGGAATCACGAGCGTACCCGGCGCGAGATAGCCGTCGGAAATTCCGCCGACGGCATTGACCGCGATCACTTTCGAAACTCCCGCCTGTCGCAGCGCCCAGACGTTTGCACGATAGTTGATATCGTGCGGCGCAATCGTATGGCCGGCACCGTGACGTGGCAGGAATATGACGTCCCGTCCCGCCAGCGCGCCGTGCAACATCGGCGCCGACGGTTCACCATAGGGCGTCGATACCGTTTCTGCGCGCGCGATGTGCAGATTCTTCAGACTGGTCAAACCGCTGCCACCGATAATGGCGACGGTTGCCATCAGGACCCCGCCTCGGCGTAAATCCCCGGGACATTGCGCAGATAACTCTTGTAGTCCATGCCATATCCAAATACGTAGCGATCTGGAACCTCGAGCCCGGCGAAATCGATCTTGACGTCGTGGCTGCGCGCACGCTGTTTTACCACCAGCACCGCTTTCAATACCTGGTTCGCGCCCTCGGCATGGTAGCGCGCTTCAATACCGGCCAGTGTCGCGCCTTCATCGAGAATGTCGTCGACTAGCAATACCGTGCGATCGCGCGCTTCGACATGTGGGCCGGAAATCCATTGCAGTTGACCGCCAGTCAATTCCTTGCCGTAGCGCGTGGCATGCACATAATCGATCTGGAGCGGGAACTGCAGGCGCGGCAGCAACTTTCCGAACGGTACCACGCCCCCGGTCATCACACACACCATCAACGGATTGGATTTGCCAACAGCCTCAGTCACACGCGCAGCCATGCTGTCCAGTGCCTGCTCGACCACCGCGGCCGGATACAGACAGTCGGCGCGATGAAACACCTCCCACGCCTGGCTTGCGGTGATATTGCTCACAGAATCAGAAGCTGAGGGAACCGAGGTAAGAGCGAAATTTGTCTTTCAGTTCGGGATGCATCAACGCGTATTCTACCGTCGCCTGCAAGTAACCAAGTTTGCTGCCGCAATCGTAGCGCTTGCCGGAAAATTCATACGCCAACACCGATTCTTCCTTGAGCAAGGCGGCAATGCCGTCCGTCAATTGAATCTCGCCACCGGCACCGGGTTTGACTTGTTCGAGCATGGTAAATATGCGCGGCGTCAGGATATAGCGGCCGACCACCGCCAGTGTGGATGGCGCTTTGTCGGGGCTTGGCTTCTCGACAATGCCATCCATCTTGTGCAGCGATTTGCCGGCGGGTTCGCCATGCACAATACCGTAGCTGCGCGTTTCCTCGCGCGGTACCGTCTGCACCCCGATCAGCGAACAGCGATGCTGCTCGTACAGTTGCGCCATCTGTTCCAGCACGCACGGTTTGCCGCTGATGAGATCGTCCGCCAGGATTACCGCGAATGGATCGTTGCCGACGATATTCTTGGCACACAGCACCGCGTGCCCGAGCCCAAGCGCCTCCGATTGCCGGATATATACGCAGGAGACACCGTTCGGCAGAATTCCGCGCACTGTCTCCAGCAGCGCGGTCTTGTTCTTGGCCTCCAGTTCGGTCTCGAGCTCGTAGGCCTTGTCGAAATGATCCTCGATCGAGCGCTTATTGCGTCCGGTAACAAAAATGAGCTCGTCGATACCAGCCGCAATGGCCTCTTCTGCCGCGTACTGGATCAGCGGCTTGTCCACCACCGGCAACATCTCCTTCGGACTGGCCTTCGTCGCCGGCAGGAATCGCGTGCCAAGCCCAGCGACCGGAAAAACAGCTTTGGTAACTCGATTCATTGTTGCTCCGAAAACTTTTCAATCTCAAATACGCCGACCGATACCCTGGTATTCGAAACCGGCGTCGCGCAGAAACGACGGCTCATATTGATTGCGCCCATCGAAAATAATCGCTTGCTTGAGAAGTTTCTTGATCAGCGTGAAATCGGGATGACGAAACGGCTTCCATTCCGTCACTAAAACCAGCGCATCGGTTCCCTCAATGGCATCGTACTGATGTTCCACCAGTTTGAGCGCGCCGGTTTCAAACCAGCGCGCAGGTAACTCACGTCGGGCGCTTTCTATTGCCACCGGATCGTAGGCTTTCACGGTAGCACCGGCGGCAATCAGCGCATGCAGCAATGTAAGCGACGACGCCTCGCGCATGTCGTCGGTACCCGGTTTGAATGCCAGCCCCCACAGACCGAAGGCGCGCCCGCTCAGGTCCTGGCCAAAACGCGCAACGATCTTTTCAAACAAGACATGCTTCTGCGCCTGATTGCGCGCTTCGACCGCGAGCAGCACCTTGGCATCGAATTCATTCAGCTGCGCCATGTGGATCAGCGCCTTGACGTCTTTGGGAAAACAGGATCCACCGTAACCGGCACCCGGATAGATGAAGGAATAGCCGATACGCGAATCGGAGCCGATGCCAAGGCGCACGTCTTCGACGTCCACGCCCATGCGATCGCACAAATTGGCAATTTCGTTCATGAATGAAATCTTGGTCGCGAGCATCGCATTGGCCGTGTACTTGGTCATCTCCGCTTCCTTGATGCCCATATACAGGATGCGCTCATGATTGCGCATGAACGCAGAATAGAGTTCGTGCATGATCGCCTGTGCGCGCTCGCTATCGGTACCGACCACGACACGGTCGGGGCGCATAAAATCGTCAACAGCCGCCCCTTCCTTTAAAAACTCCGGGTTACTGACAACATCGAACGCCACCTGGGCCTTGCGCAGCGTCAGCTGGTGCTGGATCGCCGCGCGGACTTTCTCGGCGGTTCCTACCGGGACCGTCGACTTATCCACGATCACACTATAAGAACTGATGTGGCGTCCGATATCAGCCGCCACCGCCAGCACATGGCGCAAATCGGCCGAACCGTCCTCGCCCGGCGGTGTACCGACAGCGATGAAATATACCTGCGACTCCGCTGCCGGGTCGGCAAGTGACGTGACGAATTGCAAGCGGCCTTCGCGGTGATTGCGCAGGACGACTTCTTCCAGTCCCGGTTCATAGATCGGCAATACGCCTTTCTTGAGGCCTTCTACCTTCTTGACGTCTATGTCGACGCAGGTAACAGCGTTGCCCATCTCGGCAAAACAGGCCCCTGTTACCAGGCCAACATAGCCGGTACCTACTATCGTCAGTTTCACGCTAATACCTTTATTTTAGGAAAAATCCGTTACTTTCTTTTTAGGCCGCGTATGGTAAGACCATACTTCCGGATTAGCAAAGGCCGTCAATGACGGGACGGGTAAACCGTAGCACTAACGTCCGCGACCCGATAACACGACCCGCAGAGTTTTCAGAAAAATAACCAGATCCAGCAGCAGCGAATAACTCTTGGCGTAATACAGATCATACTGAAGTTTTTCGCGCGCCTCCTCGACCGAGGCACCGTAACGATACATGACCTGCGCCCAACCGGTGATTCCCGGTTTTACCAGATAACGCAACCGGTAAAACGGAATTTCGCGTTCATACAGGTCGGACAGTTCCGTCGCCTCGGGCCGCGGGCCGATAAAACTCATGTCGCCGCGAAGGACGTTTAACAATTGTGGGAGTTCATCGAGCCTGACCAACCGGATGACACGCCCCACGCGTGTGATCCGGGGGTCGTTGTGAAATGTCCAGGCACCGCTGGTCTGTGCGCCCTCGCGCATCGTACGGAATTTGTAAACGGTGAATTCCTCGCCGTTTTCGCCGCGGCGCCGTTGGTGAAAGATGGCCGGGCCTTTACTGTCCAGACGAACGATGGCGGGGATGATGAGCAAAAACGGCACTGACAGCACTATCATGACCGTTGCCAGCGCCACGTCGAACACGCGCTTTACGCGCAACCCGATCGGATTGTGCAGTAGCTCGAAACCATCGGAGAAAACAAACCAGCCGCTGCGCGTGTGTATCACCGGTACCTTGAACCAGACGTTCTCGTAAAATCCGACAAAATCATAGATCCGCGTACCGGTAAACCGCACGTGCATCAGCTTTTTGACGAACTCATCCGGCAACGGTGGCTCAAACGAAATCACGACCGCGGTAAAACGCACCGCCTCTTCCTCGGTAAATTCTTCCGCCAGAAACGGGGCCAGCGGCAACGGTGACGTGTTGCGTTCGGACTCGGTCCGCGGCGCGAACAGGATATCGCCGCCCAACCCCGATTCACGGTAATCGTTGTATAGCAACTCGGCCTGGGCGCCCGCGCCGAGCACCAACCAGCGCAACCGCGTCGCCCGTTGGTGTTCGAGCCAATCAGCCACGTAACGCATGAACGCCGCACTCGGCGTATACAACAGCAAAGCAATTGAAAAGATTCCGCGTCCGAAAAGCAGATCCTTGCCCCAGTATCCAGAGAAATAAACAAACAGAGAGGTCAACACGCCGGCCACGCCGATTCCCATCACCGCGCGCGCCACGAAGCGGGCCACCGGTGTCTGCGCCGACGGCTGATAGGCACCAAAGATATACAGCCCGATCAGGACCAGCGATAGCGGCCAGAACATCGACCAGGTTACGAATCCTTCCACCCAATCGCCGAGCCTTATCCAATAGGCCAGGTTGAAACACAGAATCAGTACAAGGATGTCTGCCGACAACAGCGCGATCGATGTGCCGCTGGCCCAGGAAGGTGGTTTGAATTTCATCTGGCTCGGCGCCTACAGCGATTTCGGCCGCAAGATAAACTGCGGCACGCGTGTGAGAATTTTGCGCAGCATGAAGAATGGCGTGACCTTAACGCCATGCTTGTGGCAGGCGCGATAGGCCTCAATGTTCCCACGAATGACATTCATCACATGTTTGTTCGACTCGCCACCAGCGCGAAATCGTACCCACACCTGGGGAACGTAAACGGAACGAATTCGATGTATTTCAAGAAACCGCATCGCCAACTCGAAGTCAGCCTGGATCCGATAATCCAGATCAAATCCGCCCAGACGTTCATACACCGAACGTCGGACAAAAAATGTCGGATGCGCAATCATCCAGCCACGTTTGAATGCACCGGCTTCATAGGGTCGCGACTTCCAGTAACGGATGATTTTCCGGGGATCATTTTTAGCGACATACACAAGATCGGCAAAACAGGCGTCGTTCTCCGGGTTCTCGAATGTCTTCGCCACCTGCTGCAGCACGTCATCGCTCACGTAGGCATCGTCGGCGTTCAGGAAACCGATAATATCGCCTTTGGCCGCCCGAATACCCTTGTTCATCGCATCGTAGATGCCACGATCCGGCTCGGATATCAAGGTCGCAATCCGGTTTCGGTAGCGGTCGATAATAGCCAGTGTGCTATCGGTGGAAGCACCGTCAATAACAACATATTCAACCGCGCCATGGCGTTGCGTCAAAACCGAGAGAATGGCTTCCTCGATCGTTGCCGCGCCGTTGCGCACCACGGTAATGACGGAAATTTTCAGTGTCACGGTGCGAATCAACTGTTTTCCGGGAACCGTGTCACTATCCAATTTTCGAGCACCAGCATGTCCATGCGCGTGCGCAGGAAACAATCGAGCGCCTCTTCCGGGCGACAGACGACCGGCTCGTTTTCATTGAATGACGTATTCAACACCAGTGGCACGCCCGTCAGGTCACGAAATGATTCAATCAGGCGATAGTAGCGAAGATTGGTATGACGATGCACGGTCTGTAACCGTCCTGATCCGTCCACGTGCGTCACCGCCGGAATCAGCGTGCGCTTGTTCTCGCGAATCTGGAATACCTGCATCATGAACGGCACGTCGTCGTTGGTCTCGAACCATTCCGGCACCGCCTCGCGCAGAATCGACGGCGCGAACGGGCGAAACGACTCGCGGCGCTTGATCTTGAGATTGAGAATGTCTTTCATGTCGGCGCGACGCGGATCGCAAACGATCGAACGGTTACCCAGCGCCCGCGGACCCCACTCCATCCGGCCCTGGAACCAGCCGATGACCTTGCCATCGGCGATCGCTTGCGCTGTGCGCCGGCATAATTCAGTCTCGTCCGCGATGCGCTCGATCGTACATCCCTGCGTCTCGATTTGCTGACGCTTGCCGTCGAGCAGTGTCCCGACGCCTTCGTCACTGAAGCTCGGCCCCCAATAGGCATGATCCATGGTGCTATGACGTCGTCCGCCGCTGGCTTGCTGCCACGCCACCATCGCAGCCCCGATCGCGCCACCCGCATCCCCGGCCGCGGATTGTATGTAGACCCGTTGAAACGGCGTGTGGCGATAGATCTTGCCGTTGGCCACCGAGTTCATGGCACAACCGCCGGCGAGCGCGATGGCCGTGGTCTGATAACGCCGGTGCAATTCACCGAGTAGATTGAAAAATGCTTCTTCGTACATCGCCTGCACGGAACGCGCGATGTCCTTATGGATTTGAGCCAGCGCAACGTCCTTGCCGCGCGCAGGCCCGAGGATGTCTTCCAGCACCGGCGTAAACAGCTGGCCGACCGTGGGCTCACCATCGTTCCAGGCGTAATCAATCTTCTCGCGATGATGGCGGAAGCAGTCGAGATTGAGCCGGAAGCGGCCGTCGCGCTGTAATTCCACGATGCGTCGCATCGGTTCCATGAACCGGGGCTCGCCATACGGAGCGAGCCCCATGACTTTGTATTCATCGCCGTAATGCGGAAACCCGAGATACTGCGTCATCGCCTGATAAAAGATGCCGAGCGAATGCGGGAAATGAACCCGACCGGAAATCTCGATCTGCGCGTCGCGGCCAATCCCCCACGCGGCACTGGAAAAATCGCCGAAGCCATCCACGGAGACACACACCGCCTCGCTGAATGGCGACACCAGGAAGGCCGACGCCAGATGCGCCAGATGATGTTCGACATGGCGCAGCTCACCGCGAAAGGGTTGATCCGGAAACGCCTTGGCCAACCGTTCCAGCAAACCCTCGCGCCGCTGTCGGCTCAGGAGGCGATCCAGCACCAACCGCGGCGCTGGACGATGCCGCAACACGAACGCGGCCTTCTTCCAGACGTTGGCCTTTGGGTCATGGTTGACTGCCAGACAGTCCACGTCCTCCAGCCGCAATCCGCCGGCCTCCAGGCAGTAGCGAATGGCTTCGCTCGGAAAACCGGCCCAGTGCTTGATGCGCCGGAAGCGCTCCTCTTCCGCCGCCGCGATCAGCTGCCCGTCGCGCACCAGGCAGGCGGACGAATCGCCATGAAAGGCATTGATGCCGATGACAATCACGCGCTCAGATCCCCGCTCCTTTAATACCGTGTTGCATGCAGTCCGCAAGGACCTGGCGTACCAATGCGAGCATTCTATTTTCGACGGTATCCGTGCTGCCTGCACGATCCAGCGACTGGCGTTCGCGTTGCCGGCGCAATGCGGTTACCACAGCCTGATCGAGATCTTCCGCTTCGTTCGCCAGTGCGATCCGATCGGTGTCAGCGAGTGCCTGCGCCAGTTCTACCTGGTGATCGTTTACATGTTCGCCGTGTCGCGCCTGGCGCGGCATCACTACCGGTACCTTTCTGGCGGCGAGCGCGTGCATCAGCGACCCCGCGCCGGCATGAATAATAACCAGCTGCGCCGCCGCCAATCGGGTCTCGAATTCCTCCATGCCCATGAATGCGATGGCTTCAAATCCCGATGCCGCAAACGGCGTGTGTCCATGCTGGACCACAATCGGTCGCGGCAGCATCGTCGCGAGGGGTCGCAGCGCGTCCAACAATCGTGGAAATGGTTGACGCGCGTTACCCACGGACACAAATGTCGTCATAGCAGCAGTCCGCCATAGATACCGCGCGGGAAGAAACGCTCCAGCCCTTTCCATTGGTAAAAGAATTTATGGGCGAGATGATACATGATGCGCCCGGTAATCGACGGTCGTCGGACGCTGGTGAGCGTCTCGACGAAAACGATCTGCATTCCGAACAGGAATCGCCCGACCAGCGCAAACGGCACTGCCGGACCGGCACCGGTACTCAACATCAGCTGCGGCCGCTCGCGCCGCAAAATCCGGAATGCCTCCCACAAATTCACAAGAAATTTCCAGTCGCGCTCGGAATGGACAATGAAGTGCGTCTTGCCGGCCATATCGGATGGGAGCATGGCGTTGTCATTCAGCACATAGAAATGCTCGTACTCGCGGTATGTCGGCAACAATCGACGAACCTCGGTCAGATGTCCGCCACAGGATGAGACGATGCAGATTTTCATGTTTTCCATTCAGCGCGCCGCATCAACGAGTTCGCAGTAAAGCGCGCGCATGCGTTGCGCCACCGATTCCCAGCCGAATTCGCGTTGCATCCATTTACGCCCGCGCGCGCCCAACGCCTCGAGATCCCGCCGCCGCATGTCCCGAATCGCGCTGGCGAGCGTCTTTGGATCGTTCGCCACCCACATGCCGCAATCGTGTTCGCCCAGCGCTTGCCACGGCGTACCGGTACTGGCGATCACCGACACACCGTGGGCCAGCGCCTCGGCAACGACCATCGCAAAATTTTCGGTATAAGACGGGACCACGCAGACGTCAGCGTTCCAGAAGACACTCGACTTGGCATCGACGTGGCCGTGAAAGCGAACTCGCGCGCCAACCCCGCTGCGCTGCACGCGCTCTTTGAGCGCCTGCATATACGGCTCCGGACCGACGCCACAAATGTCCAGCACTACCGACGTCTCCAGTTCGGCCAACGCATCAATCAGATTCTCTATCCCTTTCTTGACATCGAGCCGACCGATATACAACAACCGCAGCTGCCCGCCGGGTTGCCAGGCACGCGCGGGCACGGCATCGGGAATCTCCACTCCATTCGCGATCACGCTGGCGCGCGCGCCGCGTACTCTATCAAGGCTCTCCCGAGCCTCCATGTCACTGGTGACATGGAGTACCGAGTTACGATTGGCCATCACCGAGCGGCAGGCCCATTCCCACAGGCGTTTCACGCCGCGCTTGCGCGTTCCCTGCCAGCGCTGCAGCGCGCCGCGCGGCGACCACACGATCGATTTGTGAAACAGCCGACAGCCCAGCAACGCCGGAATGGTTGGAAACGAATACACGCCGGTAATGTGCACCACGTCCGCCCAGCGGATCATGGGCCACAGCTGGCCCAACAGGTCCAGCGAACCGCTGACACCGAATTGCCGCCGCGCGTAGTAAACCGTATACCCCGCGGGAAGCATGACCTCACCCGACGTAGCCAGCCGTTCATGCAGACGCGGGCCGGCACTGTCGGTCGTCAACACGCGCAGTTCAACTTCGGGTCGCTGCGCCAGTGCATTGCACAGACCATAGACCGAGTAGATAGGACCGCCCCAATACGCTGCCGGGTAGAACGTCGGTACCACATGGAGAACTCTGAGAGGACGCGACATGATCCGAGCGGATTATCTTTTTATAAAGACGTAGTAATCCGGCCATTCGAAGATATTCTGACTGACCATCAGCCCGGAACTCTCGCCGCGTCGTAGCTCGCGTCGCATCATTGTGTACTTGATCAGCGCCTTGACGGTGACGTTCGGGACAGCCAACGGACTCTCAGTCTGGAGCACGAGCTCATAGTCCTGCTTCAATTTCTCGATGTAATCGCGATCGAACCACTTCGTGCTCTGCGGCGACAGCACCAGGATATCGCCCTTCTCAATCTGCGGCAGTGGCCCAGGTTGAAATACCGTAAACGGAAAATCGCGATTGATCAGTTTTTTTTGCGGATCGAATGCCTGGATGTCTTCGTCGCGATCGAACGGCGAGCGTCGACCCACAAACGGCCCGGGTTCACGTGCCTCCACATTCGAGACCAGGTCGAATTTCCGGATCGACAGTCCGCGCTGCTTCAAGAACTCGCCGGCGATAAAATACACGCCGCGGCCGTTGCCGCGATCGACGCCATCGAAAAAAATCCGGACGCGCCGGCCGTGGTAGCGCTGCTCGACTTGCTGAATCAGCGTATCGACGGTTCGATTGAAATGAATTGGCAGATATTTGTTATAGGTCAGATAGTGCAGACCGGTCGGCAACGCATTCAGCGCGACGGCGATGCCGGCGACGCTAAAGAGCAGCTTCCAACTCCGGGCGTTCACGCTGCCACGATCAATGAAGTAACACACCGCCGGCAGTGCCAATACATATGCTGGCAACAGGTAATACGGGCTATACAGATTGAGCGCGAAAAATACCGCGGTGTAAGCGGCCGCGGCACCGAGCATCGGATCAACCAGTGGATGCGGTTGGTGTTTGCGGACAAAGACCTGGTACAACCGCATGCCCGTCAACGGCAGCACGATCAGGATCAGTAACGGATCTGTCATCAACCCATAGTTGAACATGGTCTTGGCAAACACGATCAGCCAGCTGTCGAGGCCATAACCGCTCGGAATCGCATGCGCCTGTTTCGGCAATACGGTTATCAGGTACAGCGCCACCCAGACCGCGGCGCTGGCGATACCGCCCATATCGAGCAGGCGAGCGCACCATGAGGCCGTACGCCAGGTAAACAACAGATGTCCGGCGCAGAACGCGCCGACAGCGATGAAAACCGGTTCCTTGTAATAGATCGCCAGGTTCGCGATAACCAACGCAACAAGGAAGTAAAACCAGCGCTGGCGTTTTTGAAAAATGAAATAGACCACGAGAAACACCGCCAGCAACGTCGCGACATTTTTCTCTACATACAGAAGCTTGAAAAACGTATTCGTCAGCGCCGGGACGGTAAGCAGAAATCCCAATGCCAGATAGTTCAGCGCGCGGTTTGCCGATACCGCATTGAGCACGCTCGCCAGCGCCAGAACCAGCACAATAAGCTCGATGGCGTTGAGCACGAAATAACCGGCGGGACTGTGCGTAAACAACGCCACCAGATTGTATTCCTGGCCTCCCAACGGCCCGAAGCGCCCAATCTGGGTCGAGTCGTAATAAGGGAAATCCTCGCCGTACATCGGAAAAAACTTTCCGCTCTGCAGCGTCGGCAGGAATGCATACTCGTCGCTCGGTGACAGTCCCGGCTTGTACAGCAGCAGTGCGGCATATACCGCGACCATGAGCGTCAGACAGACTCGTGCGAATGTCGCGCGCGCGGCCAGGCGATCAAGACAATTCATGGGAATATAAATGGATACGCGGATACGTCGACGCTATCGCCCAACCAGTCCTTGGCGGGCACTCACTTCAGTCCGTTCGGTTGGTATAAGACGATGCGGCTGCCGGAACGCTCGAAGCGAAACGGCACGTGAATCAGTTTGCGCAAGCGCTCGCGCAGCGCGTCGCGCTGCTCCGGTTCGACGAAAAACAGCATGAAACCGCCGCCGCCGGCGCCGAGCAATTTCCCACCCAAGGCACCGGCCTTCTGCGCATCGGCATAGATATCATCGATGGTCGAGTTCGATACCTTGTTTGACATGCCGCGTTTGTGCTTCCAGCCCTCATCCAGCAGTCGGCCGAAATCGTCCAGACCGGCGTTCTGGCGTCCCAGCACTGCGAGCGCCTCACCGACCATCTCTTCCATGCGACGCAGCTCTGTCTGACGTTCCTTGATGTTCTCGATCTGACTCTTGGCAATATCGGACGAAAACCGCGAGATACCGGTAAAGAACAACATCAGATGCCGCTCCAGGCGCTCGACCCGCGCCGGCGGCAACACTACCGGGGTAACCTTGAAGCTATTGTCCGTCAGGAACTGGATGCGATTGAAGCCGCCATAGGCGGTTGATATCTGGTCCTGCGAACCGACATTCTCTTTGAGAATGTCCTGTTCGATATGGATTGCGTCGCGCGCCAGCTGCTCGTCGGTGATGTACTGCCCACGCAGTGCCTTGATCGCGTTGATCAGCCCAACCGTGAACGCCGAACTCGACCCGAGGCCGGAACGTGCCGGCAGATCGCCATCGTGATGGATTTCGAGCCCATCCTCGCAATGCAACCAATCGAGTGCCGCCCTGACCGCCGGATGTTTGATGTCGGCGATGTTCTGGACGTTCTCGATCTTGGAATAAACAATCCGGTACTTGTGCTCGAAGAATGGCGGCAGATGCCGGCAACTGATGTAACAGTACTTGTCGATCGCGGTCGCCAGCACGACGCCGCCGTTTTCACGAAACCATGCCGGATAATCCGTCCCACCCCCAAAAAAAGAAATTCGAAACGGCGTCCGGCTTATGATCATGCGCCGACCCGTTGCAGGACCGGATCGTTGGCGCTGTAAATTTTTCGTTTCAGTTTGATTTTTGTCATGTCCTTGATATGCGCCAGCACGTCCGCGCCGAACTTGCGTCCCACGAAATCGAGATAACGCGGGTGCGCGAAATAACGCATGAATGCCTCATCGCGGAATCTAAGCACTTCCGCCCCCGTGAGCGTCTCGGTCGGCAGTGGCGTGGTCTCGAAACTGTGCTGCGAATAGCCGATCCATGACTCCGGCAGCGCCCAACCCTTTTCGGTCGCGAGCGAGTACAGCGCCGATCCGGGATAGGCCATCGCCGAATAAAAATTGGCGAATTCGCAATTGGCCTCGAGCGCGAGATCGAGCGTCTCCTGCATGGTTTCGTGGGTATCGTCCGGCAGACCGAAGATATAGTTGCCGATCACATTGATGCCGGCATTCTGGATCTTGCGCACGACGCCTATAATCTCGGAGGTTCCAAAACGCCCCTTCTCCACGCCATCGCGCACATGCTTGCTGCCGGACTCGATGCCGAGCGCGAGCCAGCGAAACCCGGCGCGGTTGAGCTTGTCCAGGAACTCGTCCTTGACGGTATCGACACGCGCGTAGGCCCAGATGTTGAGATCGTAGCCGCGCTCGATGATGCGGTCGCAGATGCCGGTCACGTGCTGGCGATTGAGCACAAACATTTCGTCGACAAACTTGATATTGCGTACGCCGTAGCGGTTGACGAGGATATCGATCTCCTCGATCACGGTATCCGGCGACCACATGCGGTAAGACGATTTCCCGAACGGTGCGTTGATGCAGCAGAACGAACAGCGATATGGGCAGCCGAGACTGGTGTGGATCGACACGTACGGCTGGCGGTTGTGAATGTCTTCAAACGAGTGCCAGTTGTGCGCGCGGTATTTGTCCATCGGCAACAGGTCCCACGCCGCCGCGGGCATCTCGCCGTCCAAATCCTCCATCAACGGACCGGAGGGCGTATTCAGTACCAGCCCACCGCGCCGATACCACAGACTCGGTACCTGCCCGAAGTCCTGCGATCCTGACTTGATGACCGACGCCGTGGCATAGATCGTCTGCGGGCCTTCGCGATCGCAGACGAAATCAATCGCCTCTTCCTGCAGCGTGCGCTGCGGCAACGCCGCCGGATGTGTACCGGTCATCAGAATGCGGTAACCGGGATTGAGTTCCTTCAGAAACCGGCAGGTCTCGCTCGCGGCCGGCATGTTCTGCGTCGACGCCGACGGCTGAAACCCATAGACCACCACCGCGATCAGACCCGGATCGAAATTGTCGTGGATCGTGGTCGCGACCATTTCCGGACTCAGGTTGTGCGCCGGCGCATCCACGATCTCCACCGACAATCCCTTGCGGCGCAGGTAGGTCGCAAACAATGCCGCCAGCGATGGTGGTTCGATCGCGGAGAAATCGCTGCCGAGCTCCTGATACACCGCCGTCCGGTTGCCCGGATTCACCAGCAATACATCTACTTTGGTCTTACCCATATCTACCTCGCATGTCCGGCGCTTGCACACCTAGTGCCAGAAAAAAAACTCGCGCAGGAACTGAAAATAATAGGCGCCGCCCCACTGAATCACGCGCAGCTTGCGTTCGCCGCCGATTCGTGGCGGCTCATCGCCCGGAATTTCCGTCACCTTGAGTCGGCGCTTGGCCGCGCGCACCGACAGCAGCGGTTCCCAGCTGATCTTGGTGTGGAACAGCCTCTCGGCCATCCGGTAACCTTCATCATCCGTCAGCTGTAAATCATAGACAATCTGTTTGCGATAGGCGCGATAAATCACCATCGCATCGGTGTATTTGGCGCGGTGCAGTACATTGATCGTGCGCGTAAACAGCCAGTTGCCGAAGCCGGTGATGATATCGTCGTCCTGACTTTTGGCCTTGCCCAGATAGCGCGACACGATAACCATGTCATAGCCTTCGCGCATTTTTTCGATCAACGGCGGAATCAGCTCGGCGATGGAGTTGCCGTCGGGGCTGAAGGTGATGATGACATCGCCTTCCACATACGGCAGCACCTCGGTATAGGCATGGCGAAAGCCGCGTTGCTTTTGCACGTACACGAAATAGCCGTTCGCACGCGCCCACTCGATAGTGCCGTCAGTTGAACCGCCGTCGACGATGATGATCTGATCGCACCATTCGCGTTTGATCTGCGGCATGATGGCTTTCATGCCCTCGACCTCGTTGAGGGTGAGTACCAGCAAGGTCGTCTTCAGTTTCGTCATCTTTTCCGTACGCCTGGTATTATTTGTTACCGGTGCCTCCAACGTCGCGTCCGCATGCCAGTCGCTCATTCTGCACTCCTCCGTGTCTTTTGCCTGTTTCCCTTTGTTGCACGGCGCCGTCGAGAGGCATGCCGGCCGACATATTTAAAGTACGTCACCAGCGTGGTCGGATCCTGAATACGTCCGTTGCTTATCATTCGCTCAAATTCCTTGCCCGTCACCAGCCGGAATTCGCGGTGCCCGAATTCCTCGCCCAACGTCGGAATTTCCTGCGCCGCCACCTCGGCCGCGAACAACGCCACCTGCGCTGAGAGGATACCTGCCTCCGGGAATATTTTCCCTAACGAAATTAATGCTGCCCGCCGGCACCGCAGCCCGGTTTCCTCTTCGAGTTCGCGCAAGGCCGCGGTGGCCGTCGCTTCACCGGCGTCAATAAATCCGCGCGGCACTTCCCACACCTCGCTCGCCACCGCATGCCGATACAGCCGCAGCAGTCCAAAACGCCCGTTCACCACCGGTAATATCGCAACACCGGTCACGCCGCCACGGTTGCGCGCCTTCGGCGCCACCACCAGATATTGCTCTATCCGCTGTCCGTCACCGATCGCAATGCGATCGAAATAGATATCGAACACCGTGTTGTGACACACCCGTGTTCGCCTTTCGACCACGTAGGCATGCGAGCGCTTACGGCCTGCGCGAACGCTATCAGGTTTGCGCGCTGTGCCGGTGCTCCTAGACATTCCCGTAAATACTGTTTTTGATCATGATGAAACCCTTGATCAGCTCCAGAACGCCTGCGTCCAGCGAAAACATCGGCTTGTACCCGGTGGCCTCGATCTTGGCGTTCGACACGATGTAATTGCGTTGATCCGGATCTTTCCCGACCGGCGCGTCCAGAAACACGAAATCCGGAACGTGGCGCTGAATGATCTGACACAGTTCCTGCTTCGACACATTGGCCTCGGAAAGGCCGACGTTGTAGATCTGGCCCTTCATCGCAGCGTGCCTGTCGATCGCATGCAAAAACACCCGCGTCACATCGCGCACGTGCACATAGTTACGTTTGAAGTAACCCTCGAACAGCACCACGAAGCGGTCATACACCGCGCGATAGACGAAATCGTTGACCAGCAGGTCGATGCGCATGCGCGGCGACATGCCGAACACCGTCGCCAGCCGGAAGCTGATCGCGTTCGGATGTTGCATCAGCACCTTCTCGATGCCGACTTTTTCGATGGCGTATTGCGAGATCGGCCGTAACGGCGATTCCTCGGTGCAGAAATTATTTTTATCGCCGGTGCCGTAGGCGCTGTTGGTGGTCGGCATCAATACCGTCTGGTCTCTGCTCAACAACTGCAACATCATCAGGATCGCATCGTGGTTAGTGGTCGTGGCACCGACCGGATCGCGACTGCACAGCGGCGCCCCGACCAGCGCCGCCAGCGGGATGATGATGTCGGCGCCCTTGAGCAACTCACGCATGGTCGACTCGTTGCGAATATCGCCGCGCACGACACGAAAGTCTGGATGATGGCAGACATGCGCCAGACTGTTCTGGTGATACATGAAATTGTCGATGACGGTGACCTTGTGCCCCGCATCCAGCAGCGCCGGTACCATCGTCGAACCGAGATACCCTGCCCCACCTGTCACCAGAATATTTTGTCCCATAAGCGTTCCTGATAAATCCTCGTTAATAAACCGGCCTACGTCAGTACCGTTTCTGCGCGTCGATAATCTTCCGGCAGCCCGATATCCAGAAACGAACCGCTGACGACGTGACCAAAAATTCGCTTCCCGCGCTGCAACAGATCGGGAAGCACATCGTCTTCGAGCGACAACGGGCGCTGCGGCGACAGCTCACGCAACACCCGCCGGTTCACTAGGTACACGCCGCCATTGACCAGCGGTTCGCGCACCGGTTCATCGCGCCGCTGAAATTCCACGATTTCTGAATTGGCGCCGAGGCGCACGCCGGAATACCGGTCATTCACGTCCAATTGCCGCAGCGCGAGCGTCATGTCGGCGTCGGCAACACCGTGTACGCTATCGAGCTCGGCGAGGGATACCTCAAAATACGTGTCGCCGTTAAGTGCCAGGAAGTTGGCATCGGTATCGAGATAGGTCGCGGCGTGCAACAGCGCGCCACCGGTCCCGAGCAGCCGTTCTTCCTCGGCGTACACCAGCTCGGCGCCGAGAAAGCGCTGGCCGAAGTGCTTGCTGATGGTTTCCTTCTTGTATCCGATCGACAACACGATGCGCTCTATTCCCTGTGCGATCCAGTAACCCATCTGGTATTCGAGAAATGGCTTCCCGTTGACCGGTGCCATCGGCTTGGGCAGATCCGGCACCACCGCCCGTAGCCGCGTCCCGAGGCCTCCCGCCAAAATCACTGCTTCCATTTGTGCGCGGCGTCTCGTCAACCGGCCGCGCGCGACAATACGTCGTGAAATTTCCGGATCTGCACCGACAGATCCTGCGGATGATTGCCGACGAAGAAGCCGCGATCGTGCGCGATATTGGCGTTCACGATATCGCCCACGGTGTCATAGTCGAAATACTTGATCACATCGTGGCGCAGGAAGTTACCGCCGGTGATGATGCGGTAGCCGATATCCGCGTCCTTGAGCGCCTGCATCACGCGCTTGCGATCGGCGCCGTGCCTGGGATTGAGAATAACCGTAAAGGCAAACCACGAGCTGTTGCCATTCTCTTTCTGGATGATGAAACGTTCATCACCGGCGAACAGCTCGGTGAACAGCTTCGCATTACGTCGCCGCTGCTCGACCATACCGTCGAGTTTTTTCAGCTGCTCGATGCCTATGGCACCGGAAAGCTCGAGCGGGCGCGCATTGTAGCCCGGAAGAATAAACCGATAGGCCTCAAAGAAATCATCCGAGCGTTTCTCAAAAACCGGACTGTCATCCGGCAGGTCGCGGGTCCAGCCGTGGGCGCGCATCGAACGCGACAGGTGATACAGCTCGGTATCGTTGGTCACCACGATACCGCCTTCCATGGTCGAGATGTGATGTGAGAAGAAACTGCTGAAGGTGCCGATATCGCCATAGGTCCCGCAAGGCTTGCCGTGCAGCGATGCGCCCATCGATTCGCAATTGTCTTCGAAGAAGAAGAGTCCATGCTCGTCGCAGAAATGACGGATGGTATCGAGCGCGCAGGGGTTGCCGAGAATACTCACGGCCAACACCATCCGTGTCTTTGGCGTCAACGCCTCCTTCAGGCGCGAGACGTCCATGTTCAGCGAATCCAGCTCCACGTCCAGGAACCGCAGCTTCAGACCGTATTGCTGCAGCGGATAATAAGTCGTGGCCCAGGAGATCGACGGTACGATGACCTCGTCACCGGGCTTTAGCGGACGGTCTTTCTTGTAGAACAACGCAGCGATCGCGACCAGATTCGCGGTCGAACCCGAGCTCACCATCAATGCGTGTTTGACGCCGAACTTGCGCGCAAAATCTTCTTCGAAGCGCTTGACGCTCTCGCCCATCGTGAAGCGTCCGCCCTGGACCACACGCTGGATCGCGTCAATCTCCTCCGTTCCCCACGAACTGCTCGCCAACTCGTAAAACATTTCTCTCGCCCTTTTTTTTGTTTTAACCCCGACACATCTCGCGGATGGTATCCGCGATTTTTTCCCTGGTCGGGTAAAAATATTGTTCCAGCGTAAAGCCCGCCGGGGTCGGAATATCCGGCCAGGTAATACGGCGCACCGGTGCTTTCAACAATGAGAACCACTTCTCCGCACACAGACAGCCGATCTCGGCACTCAAACCGCCGATGCCCCAGGCATTGTCGACGATGAGCATCCGCCCGGTCCGTTGCAGCGACTCCGCGATAATCGATTGATCGAGTGGTTTCACCGTGCGCAGATCGATGACCTCGGCGCTGATCCCTTCCGGTTCAAGCGCATTCGCCGCCTGCAATGCCAGCTCCAGCGTATGCGATACACCCACGATCGTAAGATCCTTGCCGTGGCGACGATAAACACCCTTGCCAATCGGCACCGTGTAATAACCTTCCGGCACCGCGCCTTCTTTCTTCATCAACCAGCGATGCTCGAACACCAGCACCGGATTGTTATCGGCGATCGCCGCCAGCAGCAGGCCCTTGGCATCGAACGGCGTGCTCGGCATCACGATCTTGATTCCCGGCACACCCATCAGCATGCCGTGAATCGCCTGCGAGTGCTGCGCACCGGATCCCCAACCACGACCGATCGCGGCCCATATCACCATCGGTACTTTCGTCTGGCCATTATCGATATAGTGATATTTGGATGCGTGCGTCACCAGCTGATTCATCGCCAGCAGGATGAAATCCGGGCGGTTATGCATATACACCGGGCGCATGCCATCCATCGCCGCGCCGGTGCATACGCCCATCATGCCTTCTTCGGACAACGGCGTATCAAATACCCGCTCGACACTATATTTTTCCTGCAAGCCCTTGGTGGTGCCGAACATCGCGCTCGGATCATCGACGCCCTGCCCCAGCACGAATACATTCGGATCGCGCGCCAGCGCCAGATCCAGCGCCTCGTTCACGGCCTTGGCATAGCCGAGCACGCGGCCGCTGTCCGCGCCCGGTGTGTCGTACACCAGTGAATTAACCAGGCTCTCGTCCCAAGGCATCGTGTATCTAAAGTCCGTGCAGATAAATCAGTCGGCGTAAACGTGGGTAGCCAGATCCTGTTCCTGCGGATCCGGGCTCGCGAGTGCGAATTCGAACGCCTCCAGAATTTCCTTCTGAATCTCGGTTTCCATTTGATCGCGCGCCGCGCCGGTGACGGCGCCGGAGGCCGCTAGAAATTTATACAGCCCTTCCACCGGACAGACCGTTTCCCAGGCTTCGCGCTCCTTGATATTACGATAGCCGGTGTGGCTGTCGTCGCCGGCGCCACCGTGGGCGCGAAAACGATAGACCACGGTCTCGATGAAGGTCGGCCCGTCGCCACGGCGCGCGCGCGCCACCGCGTCCGTCATCGCCTCAAAGACCTCGAGCACATTGGTGCCGTCGACTTGCACCGCGGGCAACGCATGACCCTCGGCCCACTTGTAGATTTCACGCAGCGGCGGCTGGCGGGTTGCCAGCGGCGATTGCACCGAATAAAAATTGTTTTCGCAGAAAAATACGATGGGAAGTTTCTTGAGGGTGGCGAAATTGAGACTTTCCGAGCACACACCCTCTTCCGTCGCGGCATCGCCGAAGAACACCGCGCACACGCGATCCAGGCCGCGCATCTGGCCAGCGAGCGCCGCGCCGGTGGCAATCGGCAGCGCGCCACCGACGATGGCGGAGGTGCTGGCCATGCCGACGGCTTTATCTATCAAATGCATGGAACCACCGCGCGAACCGGCGCAGCCATTGATGCGGCAGTGCATCTCGCACAGCATCGCCTTGAGGTCCCCGCCTTTGGCGAGATAGGCGCCGTGCGTGCGATGGCCGGCGAACACCAGATCGTCGGTTTTCAGCGCGGCGCAACAGCCGACGCAGGTCGCTTCCTGCCCGATGACCAGATGGATCGGGGTCTTCATCTGGTCCTGCTTATAACGGCGTTCTATTTCTTCTTCGATACGGCGGATGCGCAACATCGCGCGAAACAGCGTGGGCACGAACTCGCGCGGATAGCGGTTCTGATAGCGAGTAAAGCTCTCCTCGCCGGCGCCTTTGTATACGTATTTCATCCTGTCTCTACGTTATCCCGATCGTCGTCGGTGACCAGACCCTGCGATCAAACACCCTGCGATCAAACAGAATGGCTTTCCGTGTGCCTTACCGCCGGTTGCGCCAATTGCCCCATGAATGCAACTTCATTCTTGTACTTATCGTGCATTGCCTCGTGCGCGCGCTCGACGCGCCGACGCCGGAGCTTTCTGATAAACCGAAGTCCGGCCCGTAGCGGCGGTAACCCCCGATACAACCGGATCAGGGTACGCAGCATAAAGGATGACACCCGATGACCGCAATACGAGAGGCCTTCCGCCACGCGCTGCGCCAACTCGACGTCGCCTTCAGTGAGCGCGCGTCCGACCTGCAGTATTGCAATCTGCCGGTAATTGCGTTTAAGCAATCCGCGTACGCTTTGTCGAATCTGTACCGACACCTGCAAGTCGTTTTCGATCGCCGCGATCATTCGTTCTTCCCACGTCAGCCAGCGTTGATCTAGCGGGCCGACGGTGCCACTGGTTGAGACCGCGTGCGCCACCAGCACCGCCGCCACCCCGGGCACGACCACGAACGGAAACCGCGCCGCGGCATGACAAACGAAACCACCGTCGGCAAACGGTCCGGCGTCGACGTCAATCATCCCCATGCGTTCGCGAATGTCGGTGCGAAACACGATGCCGGTCCAGGTATTGGGTACCGCGAGCGTCGCCACCGCCTGAAATCCTTCGCCGGCGGAAAAGTAACGGGTGTCGTCGACTTGAAGCGGCGGACTGATGACCTGACCGCGTTCATCGACCACCATGGTCGCCAGACTGACGAACATCGCGTCGGGATAGCGTTCAAACGCCGCGATCGCGCGTTCGTAGAATGTCGGCGCCAACACATCGTCGTCCGACAACAATGAAAACAACGGTGTCTGGACGCTGCGAATGCCGAAATTAAAATTGTTGTAGGAGCCGATATTGGCCGCATTGCCGTGGTACTCGATGCGACGATCCTGTTGCCTCAGACGCTCGACGACGGCTGCCGTTTCGTCGCCCGAGGCGTTGTCGCAGACGCATACACGAAGCTGCGGGAATGTCTGCTGCAACACACTGCGTACCGCGCGCTTAAGGAATTGCGGACGCCGGTAGGTCGGGATGACCGTCGTAATCATGGGCGTGTCGTCGGATCGCTCCACAACTCTTTCCTCCTGAGCACCGACTGCAACTGACGAAATGCCTTACTCAATTCACCGCGCAATTCATCCCCCACCACTAACCATCCCAGACCAACAAACACCGCGGTGCCGATAACATAGGCCACGATCAGTCCGGCAAAGACCTGATCGGTTCCGATGACCGACGCGAGCCACCACGGCACGCCATACGCCACCAGCAGCGCCGCGAAAAACATCCCCGTGCGCCGCCACCATTGCCAGGCACTCCGCTGCAGACACACTTTGGCGAAACGCGGCACGAAATACAGATAATGCCATGCCACATACGTCAAAAACGAAAGTGCAGCACCCGTTAGCCCGAAAAAATAAATCAACGCGACGGTGGCCGGGACCACCACCGGCAACGCGGTAACGTTGGCACGCAACGACAAATCCGGTCGACGCATCGCCATCGCCAACCAATACGGCACATACAAGGCGCCGTACAGATACTGGGCAACGGAAAGTAGCGCGAGCGGCAGCGCGATGTTCGTGGCGACGTCAGCATTGAAGACGATCGCTGTCACGACGACGCCCAGCATCGCAATCGCTGCTGACACCGGCGCGTAGACGTAACAACACAGGTCCTGCAGTTTCTGATACTGACCGAGCCACGCCGCGCGCGGCTCGGTCGCGACGCGCGACGACAGCGCCGGGAATGCGGCATTGGCAATAGCACCGGGGACAATCGCGCCCTTTCCAAGCAGTCCCTGGATAAAACTGTAGTAGCCCAACACGCTCGTGGGCAGAAACTTGCCAATCGTCCATCGATCCGCCTGCGTGGTGAGATACCCGACCAGCGAATTTGCAAACAGACTGGCGCCAAACCCCAGATTGCGCCGAATCGTTGCATGCCGATAAATCGGAAGCAGCGAACGCGCACCAACCATGCGTGCGACCAGAACCATATAAGCGCCGATCCCGAACAGACCCGTCAACGCATACCACGCCGCGACGTGGATCAGTGTCCCGCCCAGGCCCAACAGGATTGCCATACCCAGCTGCTGCACACCGACGGTGAGCACGTTGGCAACGTTCCACAGATCCATGCGTTCGTAACCGGAAACAACCGCACCGTAAATATTGCGCGGAACCGCCAACAGCATCGACACGCAGATTATTCCGAAGGCGATCGCCGCTGCGTCGCGGTCCGTGGTTTCAAGCTGCAGCCAGTGCCGCACCATCCAGCCGGCCAGGACACAGATGACGACACTCGCTACCACGAATGCCGTCCACGCCAGCGCCGATACCGATGTCACCAGATCTTCGACATAGGCGCGATCGGTGCTGCGATGGGCCGCGACCTCGCGGGTGACGACGATGGAGATGCCCATCTCCGATACGATGATCAGCAACTGCGATACCGTCACCGCAAACCCGATAATCCCCAGCACCTCGGCACCGAGGCGGCGAAACACCATGTGCGTCGCCACCAGCGACAACAGCACCAGGATCGCCTGACCCGCGAGACTGAACAGGATGTTGCGTCGAATACTGCTGCCGCGCATCGCCGTCACGCTGGCGGGATCGACTCAATCCGCGAATCCGGGATCATCGTCTGCGCAACCATGCGCCGGGCCAATGGGTGATGTTCTGCGCCAGTTCGCTTTCATTGAACGGCCACGGTGGTTGCTCAAGCACGAACTCCGGATGGCGCGCGGCGAACTCGGCCGCGGCCGCGGTCGGATTGTCCGCGCGCCACTCGGGTTTACCGCGCGGCACATCGTATAAGTCCTTCATGCTGCCATCGGTAGCCACAATATAAGAACCGCTACTTACCAGCGAATGGTAGGCCTCAAGCTCATCGAGCACGTGTTGTCGGGTGTGGTTGGAATCCAGAATCACCAACACCCGCTCCTGCGGCTGGATCAGCGACTTCACCTTGGTGACAATCTCGCTGGCGACCGAGCTGCCCTCGATCAACGTGATATACGGAAATAGTTCGTGTGCTTCGATGGCCTTGCGGTTGTGCGGACGAATTTCGATGTCGATGCCGACAATGCGTCCCTGCTCCATCGCCTTGCACAGACTGGCGTAAAAAATCAGCGAGCCACCGTGAGCCACGCCGGTCTCGACGATGACGTCGGGCTTGAGGCGATAAATCACCTCCTGTACACGCAGCATGTCCTCCGGCAGCTGAATGATCGGCCGTCCCATCCAGCTGAAGGTATACGGGTATTTCTGGTTCCAACCAACCTTCAGCCACGCCTGCGAGATCAGCTCAAAGGCGCGCGTTGAATACAGATCGAGACTGCCGGTGTTGCCGTTGTCGTCGAACCCGAGTGTCTTGTTATTGGTATCAATCGTCAGTTTCATGTCGTTGCCATGCCCGGCTCGCGCCCGGCGGTTTGTTTTACCCACTCGATGGTTTGCGCGATCCCGCTTTCGAGATCGAACTGCGGTGAAAACTCGACTTCATTTTTCAAGCGCGCGACATCCGCATACACCAGCGGCGCCTCGGCTTCTGCCGTCGGAATCGCGCCGAACTGTACTAACTGCTTGAGACCGATCTGATTCGCAATCCGCGAGACCACATTCCGCACTGATGTTGGAATCCCGGAGGCAATGTTGACGGCGCCGTCGACGCGACTATCGAGCAACGCCACGAAGCCGCCGGCAACATCCTGCACGTGCAGGAAATCGCGGCGTTGCGAGCCTTCGGTGCAGCGCGCCGTTTGATTCTGCAGCAACGAAGCAATCACCGAACGCACCAGGCGCGTCGGATGTTCATGCGGCCCGTACAGAAAAAATATCCGGCCCCAGGCCGCAGAAATGCCGATCTGCCGCGCCCACGCCTCGATCATCTGATGCAGTCCGTGCTTGCTCGCACCATAGAGCGTGGCTGGTTCGCAGGGCGTGAACGCTTCGGAGCACAAACCATAACGCCAGTTGTACTCGGCGCAACTGCCGGCGGAGACCACGCGCTCACCACCACAGCGCGCAAATGCCTGTAACAAATTCAATGTTGCGGCGACCCATGCCAGGTTCTCCGGCGCGGTCCAATACTTTTTCGGTTCCGCATACCAAGCCAGATGCAACATGTGGGTCGGACGCAGGCGTTCGACCAGTGCCGCGGCCGCGTTTTCCTGCAACAGATCCGCACGATGCCAACTGACCGGCGCGCGCAGGTCGCGCGGCGGATGCTCGCGTGTGCTGACCGCATGCACGTCGTAGCCGCTCTCCAACAGCGGCGCCAGGCAATGGCGGCCGATAAATCCCGTGGCCCCGGTTACCAGTACGCGCTTCATACTTCGAAATCCGGATAGCGTTGATCGCGTGGCGCAATGATCCGCACCGGCTCCGGCCACGTAAGACCAAACGCCGGGTCGTCCCAGCGCACTCCTTTCGCACACTCGGGATGATGGAACTCGGAAATCTGATACGCCACTTCGGTGTTGTCCTCGAGCGTCTGAAATCCATGTGCTATCCCCGGCGGGACGTAGAGCATGCGACGGTTGTCGGCCGTAAGCTCGACGCCTATCCACTGCCTGAAGCTCGGTGAATTCGGCCGCAGATCAATCAACGCATCGAACAACGCGCCGCGGGTACAGCGCACGACTTTCGTTTCCGCATGCGGCTCATCCTGGTAATGCATCCCGCGTACGGTGCCACGAAGGGTATTGAACGAAACACTGCACTGCACGAGTTGCGGATTCAGACCATGTTCCTTGAACTCGCGCTGACACCAGGTCCGCGCAAAAAATCCGCGCTCATCCGTCACCGGTTCCATCTCGATCAGGTACACGCCATCGAGCCGCATTTCCGAAAACTTCACACAATCACCTCGGGCCGCGGAATCGGGATCACGAATTTCCCGCCCCATTCGCGGATGTAGGCCAGCTGGGCGGTCACTTCATCCTTGAGGTTCCACGGCAGAATCAACACGTAGTCTGGTCGTGTGGTCTTGATAAGTTCCGGCGCATACACCGGAATCCGGGTGCCGGGCAGAAGCAGCCCTTGCTTGTGCGGATTGAGGTCGACGGTGTAATCGATAAAATCAGTGCGGATGCCGCAGTAATTCAACAGCGTATTGCCCTTGGCCGGCGCCCCGTAGCCAACGATGGATTTGTTTTCGCGCTTCAGCCGAATCAGAAAATCGAGCAACGCGCGCTTAGTCTCCCGCACTTGTTGCCCGAAGGCGGTGTACGTCGCCATACGATCGAGGCCGGCGGCCAACTCCTGTTGTCGCAGGCGCGCGACCCGTTCCGTGACGGCATGCGTCTTGCCCTCCATATGCGTGGCATAGATGCGTAACGAACCGCCGTGCGTTGACAATTCGTCGACGTCGAACAGTGCCAGACCATGGTGTTCGAATATTTTTTCCACGGTCAGCAGCGACAGATAAGAAAAGTGCTCGTGATAGATGGTGTCGAACTGGTTGTGGCGCATGAGCTGCAACAGATGCGGAAACTCCATCGTAACCACGCCGCTGTCGGCCAGCAATATTTTTAGCCCGCGCACGAAGTCATTGATGTCCGGTACGTGCGCCAATACGTTATTACCCAGCAGCAGGTCCGCGCGCATGCCCTGCGCGCGCAACGCCTGCGCTGTCTGCACGCCGAAGAATTTCACCAGCGTATTGATACCGGCGGCCTGCGCGACCTTGGCGACGTTCTCGGCCGGTTCAATGCCCAGCAACGGAATATCTCTGGCTTTAAAGTATTGCAACAGGTAGCCGTCGTTGCTCGCAATTTCCACTATCTGGCTGTGCTGACCGAGACGAAAGCGCTGCGTCATTGCGTCGACGTAGCTGCGCGCATGCTCGAGCCAGCTCCGCGAATAGGACGAAAAGTAAACGTAATCCTCAAAGATCCGCGCTGGGCTCTCGAACTCCTCGAGCTGCACCAGAAAGCACGTACCGCAGACATACGCGTGCAACGGATAAAACGGTTCCATGCAGTGAAAATTTTCGGGCTTGATGAACGCATTCGATAACGGCGAACTCCCGAGATCGACGAACGACTGCGTCAGCGGCGCGCGACAATAGCGGCAGTGGGCCTCACGCAGTGCAACGGATTCGATTGATTTCGTCACGCGTCGAGCATCCCTTGATATCGTTGCAGTTGTATCAGCGTCAGCGCACGCATGTCGGCGCCCTGCTGATAGGCCTTGTACCATTCCACCGTCCACGCAAGCGCCGTCGTCACGGTCAGCCGCGAGGACCAGCCCAAGCGTGCGCGTGCCTTGGCGCTGTCGAGCGTGAGCGTCTGCGCTTCGTGTAATGACGGCGGGTTGCCGGCGATCCAGCTGGCGCCATCGCCCCATTGTCGCGCCAGCATTTCCGTCACCCACGAAACCGGCTTGGCATCCTCGGCGGCGGGACCAAAGTTCCATGCCTCGGCCACTTCCTCGCCGCGCTCGCACAGCTGTTGCGCCAGCTGCAGGTATCCCCCTAGCGGATCGAGCACGTGCTGCCACGGACGAATCGCATCCGGATGACGGATCGCGACCTGGCGCTTATCGATGAACGCGCCGATCACATCCGGCACCAGCCGGTCGACCGCCCAGTCGCCACCGCCGATCACGTTGCCGGCACGCGCACTCGCCACCGCCACGTTCCTGGCGCTGAAATAAGAACGCCGGTACGCCGCCGTCACCAGCTCGGCGCAACCCTTGCTGTTGGAATACGGATCGGCGCCGCCCATCGGTTCGTTCTCGCGATAGGCCGACGCGCGCTCGTGATTCTCGTAACACTTGTCGCTGGTAACGACCACGATCGCTTTGACACTGTCCAGGTGACGCGCCGCCTCCAGCACATTCACCGTACCCATGACATTGGTCGAGTAGGTTTCCACCGGCTCGCGATAGGAATGGCGCACCAGCGATTGTGCCGCCATATGGATCACGATCTCGGGTCGCTGTGCCGCCATCGCATGCTGCAGTTCGTCCAGGCGCCGGACATCGCTGATGAACGAGCGCGCGGCCGCACCGACACCGGCGAGCGTGAACAGATTGGGCTCACTCGGTGGCGCCAGCGAATAGCCGGCGATATCGGCACCGAGCTCGCGCAACCACAGCGTCAGCCAGCTACCTTTGAAGCCGGTGTGCCCGGTCAGAAAAACCCGTTTCCCTTTCCAGAAGGCTGCGTTCACTTCCACACTTTCCACGGCGCATTACCGGACTGCCACAGCCGTTCGAGATAGGTCTTGTCACGCAGCGTATCCATCGGATGCCAGAATCCGCCGTGCAGATAGGCCGACAGATTGTTCTGTGCCGCCAGCCGCTCCATCGGTTCACGTTCCCACAGTGTCTCGTCGTTCTCGATGTAATCGATGACCTTCGGCGACAACACAAAAAAACCGCCATTGATCCAGCCGCTGTCGCCCTGCGGCTTTTCGACAAAGCCGGTTACCTGATCGCCATTCAGCTGCAGCGACCCGAAGCGGCCCGGCGGCTGCACCGCCGTCACGGTCGCGAGGCGCTTGCTCTGGCGATGAAATTCCACCAGCTTGCGAATATCGATATCACCGACACCGTCACCATAGGTAAAACAGAAAGGGTCGTCGGTCAGGTATTGGCGCACGCGCTTGAGCCGCCCGCCGGTCATGGTTTCATCGCCGGTATCCACCAGCGTCACGCGCCACGGCTCGACGTTGTTCTGGTGCACTTCCATCTTGTTTGTCTTCATGTCGAACGTCACGTTCGACATGTGCAGAAAATAGTTAGCAAAATATTCCTTGATGACATAACCCATGTAACCGCAACAGATCACGAAATCGTTGATGCCGTGCGTCGAGTAGATTTTCATGATGTGCCACAGCATCGGCTTGCCGCCAATTTCTACCATGGGTTTGGGTCGCAACCGCGTCTCTTCGCTGATGCGCGTGCCCACGCCGCCTGCCAGAATGACTGCCTTCATGTTCTCGGTCCGCCTTGTATTGAACGTTGTAGAGTCAAACGCAATTCCGCTACCAGTCGGTCGCCATAGCCATCCCAGCTCAGACTGGTGCTGGCCTTGTGCCGTGCCGCCGTGCCCATTTGTTGCCTCAGCTCCGGTTGCTCATACAGCAAACGCAAACGCTCCTTGAGTGCGGCAACGTCGCGGATCGGAACGACAAAACCATCGACACCGTCGCTGACGATATCGGCCGCGCCGACATTTTCCGTGACGATCACCGGCAACCCGCAGGCCATGGCCTGCGGTACCACTACACCAAAACCATCCGCCACCGATGGCAGCACAAACACCGAGCCCTGCGCGTACAGCCCGGTTAATTCGTTTTGCGCAAACGTCCCGAGAAACCGGATGTTGGGTGCTTCGAACCGCCGCAAGCTCTCAGCATAGCCAGCCACCGGACGGCTGCCGATGAGCCACAACTCGGCGTGCGCCAGCTTGAGCTCGGTAAACGCCTGCAACAGATAGTGCACGCCTTTGCGCAGACTGATGTTGCCGCAGTAAATAACGCGAAACAACGTGTCATCACGTGTGCCCGGCCGGAAGTGCGACAGATCAACGCCACAGGCGTTGACAAAAATCTTCTGTTCCGCGATGCCTTCGGCGACCAGGCTGCGTTTGGCCGCCTGACTCAGCACCAACACCCGGTCGGCGGTGTGGAACTCGCTGTCTTCCTTTTCAATGATCCAGTCCGCGGCCAATTCCGCCCGGACACTGGTGCGATGGAGCTTCGATTCCTCTTCGAGCAAGCGGCGTTCGCTGCGTTGATGCAGACTGCCATGATCGACCATCGCAATAGCGCCCTGCGCCTTCGCGCGCTGCAACGCCTCAAGGCAAAACGACGACAGGCCGATAAAAATATCGGATCCCGACGGCACGTGACGCGCGAGGCGGCTCGAGAACAGCCGATGCACCGTCTCCACCATCTTGTCGCGCGGTACCGACGGCAACGATCCGAGGTGTCGCGACAGCCGACCCAATATTCCGTTGGCCACCAACGCGGTAACGTGGGCGTCCGGAATACCCCAGCGACGCGTGACAAATTTCGGATAATCATTGATCAGCCGGTCCAGCACGCCGTGGCGCAACAGCTGCCGTGCTTCATCGTAAATCCAGAAACGTCCGCTACATGAGGTGCTGACTTTCATCGTTGACCGTGCGCACGCTCGGCGCGCGCAATTTCAAAAATGGATTGCCATTCGCCTACGTGAAACGCGGCCTGTTCCAGCAGCCACGCCCACAGGAACGGAACGAAGTCGCGCGCGCGCCGCGATGAATGGCGGCATGCGTTGCCGACTGCGAGCGCCATCGGCAGCACCAGCACCACCGAGACAAGCGTCTTGCCGAGGCGCAGCACGGCCCACGCGGCAATCGCCGGCAGCGACCACTTTTGCAGAAACCGCCGGATCTGGGGGCTGCCTTTTCCGCGGCCCTTGCGGATATACCAGTATTCCCCGAGCGTACTCGGGGCCACATGTTCGATCGTAATCGTGAAATCAATCTTCTTGCGCGCACCGAGCCGACGCAGATTGGTGCCGAAGAAACCGTCCTCGCCGGCGCAGATTGGCACCGCGAAACCGGTCGGAAACATTCCCCCCTGGATCGCGACCGCGCGCCGGCACGAAAAACCTTCGGTCCACTCCATCCACGACGGATCGCCGCTTTGATTGGCGGCCGACATCGCATCGACATAACGCGCGAACAATGCGTCCAGATTTTGCACTTTGGAATCGACCAACACGTAGTCGTAACCCTGAGCGTAATATTTTTCGATGCGGCGCAAAAAGTCAGCGCCGGGACGGACATCGGCATTCAGGATGACCACGACATCGCCACCAGCCTCCAGAATGCCGACGTTGCGAGCGCCGCAGCGTCCTTCCCGTCGCGGCGGGCGCACCAATCGCACGCCGCGATCGGCATAGCGCTCGACAATCGTGGGCGTTGAATCGGTTGAATCATCGACCACGATCACTTCCTTATGCGGGTAATCAAGCGCCACCACGGAGTCGAGCGTGCCGGCGATGTCGTGTTCTTCGTTATAGGTCGGGATAACAATGCTGAACTTCATTGTTGCCCCGTCACGTACTGCAGCGCGTCGCGCAGGCCATTAATGTCTTCGCCGAAACCCCAGTGCCCGATGATCCCGAGACTTGCCTCGCCCATCGCTTGCGCTTGCCGCGGTGTGTCAATGACACGTTTGATCGCTGCCGTTAGCGCCGCGACATCGCCGGTCTTGAACACAAAACCATTTTCGCCATTGCGTACGAGATCGCGCGCACAACCGACCTCGTCCGCGACAATTACCGCGCGGCCGGCGTTCATGACCTCGTTCACAATCAGTCCCCACGGCTCGCGCTCCGAGGGCAGCACAAACACATCGCACAGGTCGAAATAGCGTGGTAGCTCGGTTTGATTCTTGAATCCGAGAAATTTCACCGACCGCCATCCCAGGCGCGACGCGCGCGCTTCAAGTTTCTCCCGCAACTCGCCGTCGCCGATGAACAACAGATACGGTTCCGGTTCGCGCGCACCATCCGTGGAAAGTGCCGCATAGGCGTCGAGCAAATCCGCCGGGCGTTTACGTGAAATCATCTTGCTGGCGTACAAAATTACGGGTCGGTCCGGTTGCAGCCCGAGCTGTGCGCGTAATGCTTCACGCTGCGTTGATGCCTGCTGGCTCAGCTGACGAAAGAACGGGTTGTCCACCGTATAGGGCATCGGAAACAGGCGCGACGGCTCGACACCGTGGCGCAAATAGAATTCGCGGTTGCAACTTCCGATTGTCAGAAATGCGTCCGTATTCGCGCGCAGAAAACGCATCAGCGCGCGCCGCAATCCTCGTTTCCAGCCACTTGCCTCTCCCAGATGCACGCCCGATTCGCCACGCAGCAACACCTTGATCCCGCATTGACGCGCGCAAACCATCGCGTACAGGTGACTCCAGTAGCCCCAGCCGTGAACCCACAGTGCGTCGAACTGTCCCGCGCGCAGACGCCGACGAATACCGAAATTCAGCGGGTTCCAGAACGACAGGCCCCGACGACCACCGAGACGCGGCAGGAACTGGTGGCGATAGCCGTCCAGCAACGGCACGTCCCACTTCACGGTGCGGCCAAAACCTTCATCGCGATACTCACGCACCGACAGATCGCTGCAGAACAATACCGTCAGATCGATGTCAGGCTGTCGGGCCAGTTCCTTCAGCAGCGGCGCCTGATACTGAATCGGGTGACTGACCAGATATGCCAGCCGGACCTTTCGGCTCACCGTGGCGCCCCGCCGTTGCGCTGCGCCTGCACCATCATCTGCACCACCTCGCCCATCTTGTGACGCGCACGCCAAGCCAGTTCTCTTTCGGCCTTGGCAGGATTGGCGCGCCCGATATCAAGATCGGTCGGGCGCAGCAACGATGCATCGTTGACGACGTGCTCGCGCGAATCGAGGCCGACCGCGGAAAACGCGGTCGCCACAAAATCCTCGAGGCGGTGACTTTCACCGGTGGCAATCACATAGTCGTCCGCTCGCTGCTGCTGCAGCATCGACCACATCGCTTCCACGTATTCCGGCGCCCAACCCCAATCACGCTGAATACTCACGTTGCCGAGGTGCAGCTTTTCCTTGCTACCGGCCGCGATACGACACGCCGCACTGACAATTTTCTGGGTCACAAAGCGCTCTGGCCGTAACGGCGACTCGTGATTGAACAGAATGCCGGAACAGGCATATAACCCATAGGCCTCTCGATAATTCGCCACTTCCCAGAATGCCGCGGCCTTGGCGACCGCATACGGACTGCGCGGCCGAAACGGTGTGGTTTCATCCGCGGGTTCTCCGTGAGTATCGCCAAAACACTCTCCCGAACCGGCGTTGTAGAACCGGATCGCGCGTTCACTGAAACGAATCGCCTCAAGCAAGTTCAAGGTACCGACACTGACACTCTCCAGCGTTTCCACCGGTTGCTGAAACGAAAGTCCGACTGAACTCTGTCCCGCGAGATTGTAAATCTCGTCCGGCTGAATTTTCATCAGCACCTGCAACACGCTGCGAAAATCGTTCACCGCCATGGATTCCAGCCGCACGCGCTCCCGAATACCCAATTGCGCGAGGTTGCGAAACGACGACATCTGCGCGTCGCGCGAGGTGCCGGTCACTTCGTAGCCCTTGTCGAGCAACGAGCGCGAGAGATAGGCACCATCCTGACCTGAAATTCCGCAAATGAGCGCGCGCTTCATCGTGTTCTCCGTTTTGAGACAGCCCCTGCATCGACAATGGACTCGAGCGCCACGATGACTTCGTCGCGTGCGATCAGCGCCAGACATTTGTTTTCGTACGGGCAAATTTCGAGCATGCAGCCGGCGCAATCGGTTTCGTGCCGCAGCACGACATGACCGCGGCCATAGGGCTCCCACTGCCCCGGATAATCGCGCGCGCTAAACAGCGCCACACACGGCGTGCCCACCATGCCCGCCAGGTGCATGGCACCGGTATCGTTACCGACATAGGCCACGCAATGTTGCAGCACCGCGGCCGATGCATACGGCGTGAGTTGGCCAGCAAGGTTGTGTGCCCGCTCACCCCACTGTCGACACAGCTCATGTCCCAGATCAGAGTCTTCGATACCACCCACTACCACGAGATGGAGCTCCGGATATTTCTGCAGCAGTTGTGTGCCCACGTCGCGGAAGCGCTCCCGCGGCCAGCGTTTTGCCGGCATCTTCGATCCCGGTCCAATCGCCACGATCGGCGTAGACGCGCCGATACCAAGTGCGGCGAGTGCCTGGCGTGCGGCGTGCCGATCGATGTCCGGGATCTGCAGTCCGAACGCAGTCGTCTCGCCACTTGCGTCGGCTGCGCGTAACAGTCGCCGCCATTCCGGTTCAATACGCGGCAACACGCCCTGCTGATTTTTTGCTGGCTTGGCCAGATAACCGCCGCCACGATAGTCGTGGATACCGCAAAGGTAACGAAAGAAAAATAGATCACGTCGACTTTGTTGCAGCGTACGCTCAGGTGCGAGGTCATAAACGATCTGGAAATGCCGCCGACGCAGGCGCCACGTCACCGATAGCAGCGTCGCCAGACGGCGCCAAAAATTCATCGCCGGCCGATAGAACAACACTTCGTCGAACCAGCGCGTCGGACCGAAGACATCCCACGCCGAAATCCAGCCGGCCACCGGCTGTTGTTCCGTCAGCAACACCATGCGGTATCCGGCATGGCGCCGGCGAATGGCGTCGATCGCCGGCAATGCGATCAAGCTGTCTCCCAACTGTCCGGTGCGGAAGACCAGAATATTTTTCGGGACATCGGTCATGGATCAGGTTGGCAATACCTGCCGCGCCCACCCGCGCAGACCGCGTTCGTTGTCAGGATTACCGCCGCCCATCAACCACTCCCGCACCGGGATGGAAAATCCGGTCTTGGGGCGATTCAGCACCGCGGCCGGCAACGCCTTGCGCGGCGTGCGCCCGAGCGCGCGTTTGGTGGGCGCATTGCGCTGCGCCAGCAACGGCGCGAGCCCACGCAGCAATTCGATATCCACCAGCGGTACCCGAATCTCGAGCGAGTGCGCCATCCCGGCCCAGTCCGCATCGCGCAGCAACTGATTGCGCATATACCAGTTCATTTCGAGTGCCGACACGCGCAGCCGATCGGATCGCAGGCCATCGATCGTGGCGTCAAGACAGGTCAGGGTCTGCAACGCCTCCCAACCCTCGCGCGCCATATCGCTGCCGATGACGTCGGGCAATTCCCACGGCATGAAAAATCCGCGCCGCAGCAGGTAGGCGCCGGCGATGGAGCCACCGTATTCAAACAAGCCGGCATATTTCGGTGACGTAAATTGTTTCAACAACGGCGCGCTAACCCAGCGGAATCCGCGACCGAGAGCCGGAAACAATCTAAACGGCGCCAGGCAACTGGCCATTCGCGGCACGTCGCGGAAGCTCGGATAACCCGCAAACAGTTCATCCCCGCCCAATCCGGAAATCGCGACCTTAAGTCCCGTCTCAGCCGCGGCTTTACTAACGAAATAAGTATTCACGCCATCGATACTCGGCTGGTCCATCGCCTGCAGCAGACGCTCGCGTTCCTTGGAAAATTCATCGCGCGTGACCCAACGGGTACGCTGCACGGCGCCGTAGTGAGTTGCCGTGGCTTGCGCCAACGGCACTTCGTCACGTTCGCTGCCGCGATATTCGCTGAATCCCAATGTGACGGTACGCAACGGCTGTTTCAATTCTTCGGCCGCGATCGCGGTCAGGGTCGCGGAATCGAGGCCGGCCGATAAAAACACGCCTACCGGTACATCGGCCACCAGATGATGCCGCACGCTGTCGACCAACAACGCACGCAGCCGGGCATCGAGCGCGCGCGGATCACAAACGACCGCTGCCGATTCGGCGCTGGAGAATTCATCAGCAATGTTGAAAAACCGTCTCGGCGCCTGGGCGCCGCGGGTATCGAACCAGCGCGTATGTCCTGCCGGCAGCGCGCGAATTCCCTTATATAAGGTATAAGGCTCCGGTACGCTGCCCCACAAGAAGAAGCCCGCATGTCCCGCGGAATCCGGCGCCAGGCCGCTGGTCATGACATGCTTGAGGGCCTTTACCTGGGATGCGAAACGAACCGTGGTGCCATCGTCTGCATAATAAAGCGGCTTGATACCAAACGGATCGCGCGCCAGAAGCAGCCCGCGATTGCGTTCATCCCAGATCGCAAACGCATACATACCCCGCAGCGCCGCCACCATATCGGCGCCTCGCTGCATGTAGAGATGCAGCAACACTTCGGTATCGCTGTGGCTGGTGAAACGAAATCCGGCGCCTTCGAGCTCAGCGCGCAACGCGCGGTAATTGTATATCTCGCCGTTGAATACGATTTGCAGTCCATTCGCGGCCATCGGCTGCGCGCCAGCATCACTGAGATCAATAATGGATAGGCGTCGATGCGCCAGCCCAACCTCGGCTTGGGCGGCTATCCAGATTCCGGCACCATCGGGCCCACGCTGTGCCATAGCATCGCGCAGTGACACCAGCTCGTCACGGTTTACGCGCGGTCCGTCAGCACGATAGCAAGCAATCCCGGCAATGCCGCACATGCGTTGTTAGTGACCTGTTGCCGATTCCTGCATTAGCGATCGGTGATCACGACGATGCAGTACCGAGGCGACGCATAAAATCGCCGTAGGCGAGACGCAAACCGTCTTCCAGTTGCGTTTTCGCCGTCCAGCCCAATGCCTGCATGCGCGAAACATCGAGCAGTTTGCGCGGCGTGCCGTCCGGCTTGCTGGTATCGAACACCAATCGGCCTTCGAATCCGATGACCTTTCGAATCAGCTCGACGGCCTCCTTGATCGTGCACTCACGGCCGCTGCCGATATTAATGAACTCGCCGATATCGGTCGCATTGAATTTTTCCATCAGAAATACACAGGCATCGGCAAGATCGTCGCCGAAAAGGAACTCGCGATACGGCGAACCGCTGCCCCAGACCACCATTTCCTTTTCACCTTTGACTTTGGCCTCGTGCATCTTGCGGATCAGTGCCGGCAACACGTGCGAATTCTGCAAGTCGTAATTGTCACCGAGCCCATACAGATTCGTCGGCATGATGGCGAGGAAATTGGTTCCGTACTGACGGTTGTAGGCGTCACACATCTTGATGCCGGCAATCTTGGCGATCGCATAGGGTTCGTTCGTGGGTTCGAGCTTGCCCGTCAGCAGATGCTCTTCTTTCATTGGCTGCGGCGCCAACTTGGGATAAATACAACTGGTTCCGAGAAACATCAGTTTCTTCACCTGATGCGTATACGAGGCGTGAATCACGTTCGATTCAACCATCAGATTCTGATAGATGAACTCGGCGCGATAGGTGTTGTTGGCGTGGATCCCGCCTACTTTCGCTGCCGCCAGAAATACATAGTCCGGACGTTCCTGGTCGAAAAACGCCGTGACCGCTTTTTGATCGGTCAACTCCAGCTCGCGATGACTGCGACCGACGATATTCTGGAACCCCGCGGCCTGCAGCCGGCGCACGATCGCCGATCCGGCGAGCCCGAGATGACCCGCTACGTAAACTTTCCCGTCTCGCTGCATGCCATTACTCATGGTGGTCGTGGACCAAATACCCGTGCCGGCGTATCAGCGCATCGCACTCTGCCGCCGCGAGATCGGCCTGCATCATCTCGGCCACGAGCTGCTTGAAACTGATCTTCGGTTTCCAACCCAATTTGCGTTTGGCCTTGCTGGCATTACCGAGCAGTGTTTCCACCTCGGCCGGACGGAAGTAACGCGGGTCAACGCGCACGATGACCTGACCGACGCGCAACGAGGAATCGGCGCCGCGTCGTAGTGACGCCACCGTCGCGATCTCTTTCGCTCCTTTTCCACGCCACGACAGACGTACGCCCAATTCGGCTACCGCGGCATCGACGAAATCGCGCACGCTGTATTGTCGACCGGTCGCAATCACGAAATCCTCCGGCGTCTTCTGTTGCAGCACGCGCCACATCGCATCGACATAGTCGCGCGCATGTCCCCAATCGCGTTTGGCACTGAGATTTCCCAGATACAGGCAGTCCTGCAGACCGAGATGAATCCGCGCCAACGCGCGCGTGATCTTGCGCGTGACGAAAGTTTCGCCGCGAATCGGCGATTCATGGTTGAACAGAATGCCATTGCAGGCATACATGCCATAGGCCTCGCGATAATTGACCGTAATCCAGTAGGCATACATCTTGGCCACGCCATAGGGCGAGCGTGGATGAAACGGCGTGGTCTCGCTCTGCGGCGTCTCGACGACCTTGCCGTACAGCTCGGAAGTCGAGGCTTGATAAAACCGGGTCTTCTTTTCCAACCCGAGGATGCGAATCGCCTCGAGCAGCCGCAGCGCACCGAGCGCATCCGAATCCGCGGTGTACTCCGGTTCCTCGAACGAGACCGCGACATGACTCTGCGCCGCAAGGTTGTAGATTTCGTCCGGCTGCACAAGCTGCACGACACGCAACAAGCTGCTGGAATCGGTCATGTCGCCGTAATGCAGGATGAAACGGCGACTCTTCTCCTGCGGCCCCTGATACAGGTGATCGATGCGATTGGTGTTGAGCAGCGACGTGCGGCGCTTGATGCCGTGCACCTGATAGCCCTTACCCAACAACAATTCGGCCAGATAGGCGCCATCCTGACCGGTAATACCGGTAATGAGAGCAACTTTTTTCTTTTTCATTGGCAGAAGTTACCTGCTGAATTGAATGTTGCGGGATTCGCGACCATATCGATCGTCAACGCCTGTTATAAATGTCTTCAAACCGCACGATGTCATCTTCGCCGAGATAACCGCCTGACTGCACTTCGATAATTTCGAGCGGGATGTTGCCCGGGTTCTCGAGGCGATGCTTGACCCCGTGAGGAATATACGTCGACTGGTTTTCGGTCAGCATGAAAACTTCGTCACCGCGTGTAACGCGCGCGGTTCCCTTGACCACGACCCAGTGTTCCGCACGATGATGGTGCATCTGCAGCGAGAGTTGCGCGCCCGGCTTGACTACCAGACGCTTGACCTGAAACCGTTCGCCTGCATCCACACCTTCATACGTTCCCCAAGGCCGATACACGCGCCGGTGCAACTGGTGTTCGCTGCGCTTTCCATGCCTCAGCTGTTCGACGATGTCGCGCACATTCTGCGATTGATCTCTGTGCGCGACCAGTACGGCATCCGGTGTTTCGATAACAATCACATCGTCAAGTCCAACCGTTGCAACCAATCGGTGCTGCGCGATCACAAGTGTATTGCGGGTCGCGTTCGTCAATACGTCGCCCTGTATGACGTTGCCGTTGACATCCTGCTCGCACACCTGCCACAGCGCTGACCACGCGCCGATGTCCGACCACCCGGAGTCGAGCGAGACCACGGCGGCAAGGTCGGTCTTCTCCATTACCGCATAGTCGATCGAATCGCTCGGGCAACCGGCAAACTGCTGCTTATCGACGCGATAAAAGTCGGCGTCCTGATGCCCCTGTTCATATGCCGCCCGACAGGCGCTGAGAATATCCGGCCGGCAGCGTTCGATCTCCGTCAACCAGACGTCCACTCGCATCAAAAAGATTCCGCTATTCCACAAATAGTCACCGCTCGCGAGATAGCTCTGCGCCGTGACGAGATCCGGTTTTTCGACGAACTCGACGACCTTGTTATTTTCCTTTGTGCGACGGATATAACCGTAACCGGTTTCCGGCGCGGTCGGCACGATACCAAACATCACCAGACTACCTTGCTCTGCCAGGCGCACGCCTTCGCCGATGGTGTGCTGGAAGGCCGCGACATCGCCGATCACATGGTCAGCCGGCATGATCAGCATAAGCGCCTTGGCATCACGCCGCTGGAGCGACAATGCCGCCAACGTCGCGGCCGGCGCGGTGTTCTTGCCACTTGGCTCCAGAATGATTTCAGCCGGTATCTTGCCGACCTCGCGCGCCTGCTCGGCCACGAGAAAACGATGCTCTTCATTGCATACCAACAACGGATCGGCGACGCCGTTCAGGCCATCAACACGCAGCAACGTCTGCTGCAGCAACGTCTGCTCACCGGCCAGGCACAGTAGCTGCTTCGGATAAAACTCGCGCGACAGCGGCCACAGGCGCGTGCCAGAACCACCGGAAAGAACCACAGGAACGATGACCATCTATAGCTACGCGCGCTTTAGACTTTGTAATAGGCCCGATACCACTCGACAAATCTGGCGATACCGACTTCGACCGATGTATCGGGACGAAAGCCGACGTCGTTGCCGAGCGCGGTCGTATCCGCATACGTTGCCGGCACGTCACCCGGTTGCATCGGCAACAGTTGCATGTTGGCCTGCTTGCCGAGGCATTTTTCGAGCGTGCGGATGTAATGCATCAGCTCCACCGGCTTGTTGTTGCCGATGTTGTACACGCGGTACGGCGCGCGGCTAGTGGCTGAATCAGGCTTATCGCCGGACCAGTCCGGATTCGGTTTGGCGACGTTGTCGACGGTACGGATCACGCCTTCGACAATGTCATCGACGTACGTGAAGTCGCGCGTCATTTTGCCTTCGTTGAATACCTGAATTGGCTTGCCTTCGAGGATGCCACGGGTGAACAGGAACAACGCCATGTCCGGCCGGCCCCACGGTCCGTACACGGTAAAGAAGCGCAAGCCGGTCGTTGGCAATCCGTAGAGATGCGAATATGTGTGCGCCATCAACTCATTCGCCTTCTTTGTCGCCGCATACAACGACACCGGATGATCGATATTGTCATGCTCTGAAAACGGCAGCTTGGTGTTCGCACCATACACCGAGCTCGATGAGGCATATACGAGATGCTTCACCTTCGAGTGCCGGCAACCTTCCAGAATGTTACAAAAGCCGACCAGGTTGGCGTCGATATACGCGTGTGGATTCTCGAGCGAGTAACGCACACCCGCCTGCGCCGCCAGATGCACCACGGCGTCAAAGGAATGTTTCTTAAACAATGCCGGCATGCCGTCGCGGTCCGCGACATCGAGCTTGTCGAACGTGAACCTGGGATTGGCCTGGCAACGCGCCAAACGCGCCTCTTTGAGCGTGACATCGTAATAGTTGTTCAGATTGTCGATGCCGTGAACGCCGTCCCCGCGCGCGAGCAATTTCAATGAAAGCGTCGAGCCAATAAATCCAGCGGCACCCGTTACCAATATTTTCACGTGACCCTCCTCCTGCGGCGTATCTTTGTTAAAGTCGTCTACTCGCGCTTCAATAACTTGTCGAAGTACTCGATGGTTTTTACCAAACCGTTGTCGAGCTTTATTCGCGGTTCCCAATCGAGCCGGTTGCGCGCCAGGGTTATATCAGGTTGACGTTGCATCGGATCGTCGCTCGGCAACGGCTTATGGACGATCTTCGATTTTGAGTCACTCAGCCGTATTACCTTCTCCGCCAGCTCGAGCATGCTGAATTCATCCGGATTGCCCAGATTGACCGGTCCGGTAAGATCATCGGCGCTATTCATCAGCCGCATAAATGCCTCGACCATGTCATCTACGTAGCAAAACGAGCGCGTTTGCTTACCGTCACCATACATCGTGATCGGTTCATTTTTCAGCGCCTGCACAATGAAATTCGATACCACGCGTCCATCGTTCGGATGCATACGCGGCCCATAAGTATTGAAAATGCGCGCAACCTTTATACGCAAACCGTGTTGACGGTAATAATCGAAGAACAGCGTTTCCGCGCAACGTTTGCCTTCGTCATAACAGGCGCGCATCCCGATCGGATTAACATGACCCCAGTAATCCTCCCGCTGCGGATGCACTTTGGGATCACCATAGACCTCGCTCGTGGAGGCCTGGAAAATCTTCGACTTAGTACGCTTGGCCAAACCAAGCATATTAATCGCGCCATGGACGCTGGTCTTGGTGGTCTGCACCGGATCGAACTGGTAATGCACCGGCGAAGCAGGACAGGCCAGGTTATAAATTTCGTCTGCCTCGACGTACAACGGAAACGTAACATCGTGGCGCATCAATTCAAAACGCGGGTTCGAAAGAAGATGGGCGATATTATCTTTTGAACCGGTGAAGAGATTGTCTACGCACAGTACGTCATCGCCGCTGGCCAGTAAACGTTCGCATAGGTGCGAACCGAGAAACCCGGCGCCGCCGGTGACGATAATCCGTTTTTGATGTGTCGATTTCATTTTTATCCTGTCGCTCAAGCTCATAATGAGTTAGGGGCGATACCCGCCGATTCCAGTCACGCTACCGCCCTGCAGGGCAGCATCACCGCTCCGCATGGGCCAAACAACTCCTTGCCCGGATACGTCTCCCGATCTGACGTGACCTGACTAGTCGAGACGCAGGATGTCCGGCACCAATATCTTCTCCTGTTCCACCACTTCACACAGACGCTGAAACGACAGCAGCGGTGCATTCACATCGGTTATCACGCACACATCGAACGCCGGTAGATCTTTGAACGTTGGCCATACCGGCCTGCCTGCCAGACGACGAGAATCCGAGTGCGGGTCATAGACACCCAGCACCTCGATGGCGTCCCGTTCCTGCGCGCGTAATGTCGCAATCTCTGCCAGGTCGGAACAACCGTAAAGAACGATGCGACACCAGCCGCGCGTCTCACATTCAGCAAACAATCGCAGACACGACTCGCCTGCCTGACGATAGAACTCGAATGAACGCGCGAGATACTTGGCAGCGAGCCGACTTTTTTCAGCCAAGCCCTGCGGCGTGAGGTAATACAGATAGCGGTTCGCCGGGGCTCCGGCGATTTTGATAAAACCCTTGCGGATGCAACGTTTAAGGTAGGAATTGGCCAGTCCAAGCGCGACGCCCATATGGTGCGCCAGATGGCGCTGACTGACGTCACTGCGACGACCTACCGCATCCAGCAACTCGAGCACCAGTTGTTCTTCCCTGTGGTTCTTTGTGTTCATATCGTGAACACTATAGTTCTTCTTTATGCCAGATCAAGCACTTCCATCTATATCCTATCCCTCAGGCTCAATTGTCTCGATCTCAACCACCGCTCGCGTATGTTTGCCCAAGATCTCCAGCAATAAAATAACGCGATCACGTCCGGTTTTTGCCAAAAACACGCCCTCGTAGCCTGCCAATGCCCCTTCGGTGATACGGACCCGTGCACCAGGCCGATATTCCTCGGTGGGCAGAAGCTGTATACCCCGCTCGTCCTCGCGCCGTCTCAGCGTGGCGACCAGATCATCCGGGATCCGTGCTGCCGAATGGCCAAAACGCACCAATGCCACAACACCCAGGGTCGAACGTATCGGGCCCCAATTGTCGGACTGACTGTCCAGATGAATAAACAGGTAACGCGGAAACATCGGGCTGATGACCGTTGTCCGCTGTCCTCGACGCCGGCGCGTCTCATGCATCAGCGGCAGATAAGTCTCATAGCTCTGGCGAGCGAGATTTGCCTGGGCCACCGTTTCCTGGCGCGGCTTGGTGTAAACCAGATACCAATCCTTGGCGGCGCTTCCCGTCATTTCATTTACGCGCGCCGACATGACGGTCGCGCGACGCGCCACCGGCAAATTGATTCACCGCGCGAGCAACTGCTGCACGTAGCGCTCCACTCCCTGTTCGACAGTCAGGAATGCTTTCTTGTACCCTGACTTGCGAAGCCGCGTGATATCCGCCTGCGTATAGCTTTGGTATTTGCCCTTGAGCGCTTCCGGAAATGGAATGTACTCAATCAATCCCTGGCGCAGCAGTTCCGCGAGCGAGAGCGCGGGCTCTCCTTTCAGCTTGCGCAAGCTGTTGATGGTGGCGCAAGCGACATCGTTGAATGGCTGCGCACGACCGGTACCCAGATTGAAGATACCGCTCTTGGCATGATCAAGAAAAAACAGGTTTACCGCCGTCACGTCTTCCACTGAAACGAAGTCGCGTCGCTGTTCCCCCGGCCCATAACTATCGGAGCCTTCAAACAATTTGACGCGGCCGGTTTCGCGAAACTGATTAAAGTGGTGGAACGCGACGGAGGCCATGCGACCCTTGTGACTTTCGCGATCGCCATAAACGTTGAAGTAGCGGAAACCGGCGATCTGCGCCGTCTTCTTTGGCAGCACTCGTCTTACGTATTGATCAAATAGAAACTTGGAATAGCCGTACACATTTAGCGGCGCTTCGCATGCCCTGTCTTCGCGGAATTCCTTGCTGCCGCCGTAAACCGCGGCCGACGACGCATACAGGAAAGGGACGCGCTTGGCCTGGCAGAAATGCAGCAACACTTTCGAGTACTCGAAGTTATTGCTCATCATGTACTGGCCGTTGTGTTCCATCGTATCGGAACACGCACCTTGATGCAGGATGGCTTTGAATTTCCTGAACGCCCCTGCCTGAACCCGCGCCAGAAATTCGTGCTTGTCCAGGTAGTCGGCGATGTCGCAATCCGTCAGGTTGCGAAACTTGTCCGCCGCCGTAAGATTATCAACCACCAGGATGTCGTTAACACCGCGCTGGTTCAACCCCTTAACAAGATTGGCGCCGATAAATCCCGCGCCACCGGTAACGACAATCATCATGCCTCCTGCAGTGCGACTTCGTGCATGATCTCGTCAGGCGTAGCCGTCGCCGCGCCCAGCTTGCCAACCACAATGCCGGCCGCGATGTTGGCGAGCTGCACGGCGTCTTCGAGTTCACCGCCTGCAGCATACGCACACCCGATGGCGGCAATCACGGTGTCGCCGGCACCCGTGACATCGAATACTTCACGCGCCCGCGCTGGCATGTGCAATGGCTTGGCGCCACGGCGGATCAGGCTCATGCCGTCTTCACCACGCGTTACCAATATACCCTCGAGGTCGAGCGTCTCGGCCATCGCCAGCGCCTTTTGCTCGAGCTCGCGATTGTCGCGGAAACGTCCGGCAACCAGTTCGAATTCCTTGCGATTCGGCGTAATCAGCGTGGCGCCGCGATAACCACTGTAGTCATCGCCCTTGGGATCGACAACGACCGGCAATCCTTTCGCGCGCGCAGCTTCGATCATTTCGCGAATATGCCCGAGCCCGCCTTTACCGTAGTCCGAGATAATGACGGACCGATATTCAGGCAAGCGCTTAAGAAAGGTGTCGAGCAACGTTACGCGCGCGTCTTTACTCGGCGGTGCTTCGAAATCAATGCGGATCAGATGCTGGTGACGCGAGATTACGCGCAACTTGACGATGGTGTTGAGGAGTTTGTCGCGGCAAAGCATCGCACTGATGCCGGCCTCGGTGAGCAACTTTTCCAGACTGTCGGCTTCGCGATCATCGCCCGTGATCGTCATTAGACTGGAGCGTGCGCCCAGACCTTTGACGCTACGTGCCACGTTGGCCGCACCGCCGGGAAGCTCCTTGGCCTCGCGGATCGCGACCACCGGCACCGGCGCTTCCGGCGATATCCGCTCGACGTCACCGTACCAATAGCGGTCGAGCATCGCATCGCCCACGACGAGAACGGGCGCTTCGCCGATTTTGCGTAGAAGCTGGTGGAGCACGCGGTGTTATCCTGGTTGACTCTGATTAAGGATGCAACGGCGGGCGTATTATTCCCGGAATTTCCCAGCCTGTCACTCGTAATGGGACAGTTCCTGCTGGATCGCATTCAGTACCGCCTTCGGGTCGCCGGCACGCGTGATGGGGCGACCAATCACCAGGTAATCGCTACCGGCTTTGACGGCTTCGAGAGGTGTCATGCTGCGGCGCTGATCGTCGGCGGCCGAGCCCAACGGCCGAACGCCAGGAGTCACGAGCTTGAAATCGGCACCGAACTTGCGACGCAGCGGCGTCGCTTCCGTCGCGGCACACACCACGCCATCCAGACCCGCTTGTTGGACCACACCGGCGAGGCGTTCTACCTGCGATTCGATATCCGCCGCCACCCCGACCTGCGTGAGTTCCTCAGCGGCGTGACTGGTTAGCACGGTCACACCGATCAACAGCGGACGTCGCGGTGCACCCTCGATCGCCTCGCGCGCCGCCAGCAACATGCGCGTGCCACCCAACGCATGAACGTTGATCATCCAGACACCCAGGCGTGCCGCCGCGGCACAGGCTCCCGCCACAGTATTCGGTATGTCGTGATATTTGAGATCAAGAAAAACGTCAAAGCCGCGCTGGACCAACTCGGTCGCCAGCGACGGGCCAGCATGTGTAAATAGCTCGAGACCGATCTTGAGGCGACACTCCGACGGCCGCACTTTCGCGACAAACGCCAGCGCCTCGGTCACATCGGCAAAATCCAGTGCGACAATGACGCGCGGCCCGCTCATTCATCCTCCTGCACTGGCTTGATGGTGTTCCACCGACTACAGCCGGGACATAACCAATGCAGACTTTTGCCCTTAAAACCGCATTGCACACAAGCGTATCCCAGATGTTGCGCGCGTAGCTCTTCGATAATGCCCTTGAGTAGCAACAGGTCGTCGCGCGCGGTGCCCGCAATCTCGACGAGATTCAACACGATCAGTTGGTGCAGGCCGTGCACATTCGGGCGGCGGCGCAACCAGTCGACCACGAATTTTTCCGCGGCCTCGACACCGTCCCGGTCGCGGACGACTTCGGCAAAGGCCAGTGCCAAGGCGATACCCCCGTGACGATTGAGCGTAGTGCGAAAATAATCGTATAACCCTTGCGTATCACCCAGCTGGCGGTAAGTGCGCGCGATGCGGGCGGCGACTTCTCCCAGATAGTGCACGTCCTGGTCTTCCACGTGCTGCCACGCCTTGATCGCATCCTGCAGCTGACCTTCGTCGGCATACAGGTCGCCCTGCAGAATACTGGCGCGTACACAACCCTCATCCGCAGTGAACGCCTGTGCCAGGTACTCTCGCGCCACGGCAAAGTTTCTTTTGGCATACGCCTGCTCGGCCAGTTCACAATAATATTGCGCGATCGTATCGTTCAGGTTCTTGCCGGAGATGCGCGCCAGCTTGCGCGTCACCGCAATCGCCTTTTCCCATTCCTTCTCCTGCTGATAGATATGCAACAGTTGCCGCAACGCCTGCTCGCTATGATGGCGAATCTCGGCCAGTTCCAGGAACAGATTCTCGGCGCGATCGAGCAGTCCGGCCTTGAGATAGTCCTGACCGAGTTCAAGCAGGGCCTGGGATCGCTGTTCCTTGTCGAGCGTGGGCCGGGCAATCAGATTCTGATGAATGCGAATTGCGCGCTCGACCTCGCCACGACGTCGAAACAAACTACCCAGCGCCAGATGGGTTTCCACTGTCTCCGAATTCACTTCGAGCGCGCGGATAAACATTTCAATGGCCTTGTCGGGCTGCTCGTTCAGGAGCAGATTCAGACCTTTGATGTAGGCGGCGGGCAGATCGAACGATTTGCCCGGATGGCGCGTGCGTTCGAAACGCGCCGCGAACCATCCCGACGCTACCGCCAGTGGCAACAGTAGCGGAATCAGCCAAACGAGATCGTTGGCGTCAAATGACATCTTTAATAGGCAATGCCCGCAGATTCTGAACTTCCTGCTCTACCTGACGAACTTCCTTGCGCGCCGTTACGAGCTGGCGCTGCAACCGCAACAACGTCCGCAAGTTGGCGAGCGAGCCGATCACGACGCCCAGCACTACCGCCGCGAGCAACGCCAGGGCCAACGATCCGCTCCACGACAACCCGAAGTAATAACTGACGTCGACGGTCTGCCGATTGTGGAACACGAAAGTCACGCCAAAGAAGAAGACAATGGCAGCGACGATGATGTAAAACGTACGTTTCATGTAACCTCCATTCGGCAACGACGAACTGCGCACGCCGCAATATTGCCAGATTTCGTATCAAAAAGACGCCGCGACTCATTAATCCTGCGGACAAAAAAAACGGCATCGAATTCCGATGCCGTTTTTATATAGCGGAAGCAACGTTCAGGCTTCGTCGCCGTTGACCTTCTCCCGCAGTTCCTTCCCCGGCTTGAAATGAGGAACGAACTTGTCCGGGACATGTACCGTGGCGCCGGTCTTCGGGTTACGACCAGTGCGCGGCGGCCGGTAGTGCAAACTGAAGCTGCCGAAGCCACGTACCTCGATCCGGTTTCCCATCGCCAATGCCGCCGCCATCTGCTCCAGCAGCTCCTTGACCGCCAGCTCCACGTCCCGATGATCCAGCTGTGGTTGCTTGGCGGCAAGCGCGATGATGAGTTCAGATTTGGTCATACCCCTTAACCTATAGAAAACCTGCGCACCGAATGCAAGGTCATCCCGGTCGACGTTTCTCTTATTCCTCGGAGTCTTCCTGACCGCCGAGCTTCTCTTTCAGCTTGTCACCAAGCGAAGTCGTCGCTGAGCTACCCTTGCGTGCATATTCCTGCACCGCCTCGGTCTCTTCTTCCAAGTCTTTGGCTCGAATCGAAAGCGAAAGCTTGCGGTTCTTGCGATCGATGGTCGTGATCTTGGCTTCGACCTCATCGCCTTCCTTCAGAACCGAACGCGCGTCTTCGATACGGTCGCGCGAAATATCGGCAGCACGGAGATAACCCTCAATATCGTCGCCGAGCTTGATGGTCGCGCCTTTGGCATCGACGGTGGTCACGGTGCCCTTCACGATCGAGCCCTTGCCATTCTGTGCGACGAACGACGCAAACGGATCGCCATCGAGCTGCTTGATGCCAAGCGAGATGCGCTCACGTTCCGGATCCACGGCCAGGATGACGGCTTCGATCTCGTCGCCCTTCTTGAAGTTGCGCACGGCCTCTTCGCCGACCGCGGCCCAGGACAGATCCGACAAGTGAATAAGGCCATCAATGCCGCCTTCGAGACCGACGAAGATACCGAAATCGGTGATCGATTTGATCTTGCCCGCGATCTTCTCGCCCTTCTGATGGCTGCTGGCGAAATCTTCCCACGGGTTCGGCATGCACTGCTTCATTCCAAGCGAGATACGGCGACGCTCGGTGTCGATGTCGAGGATCATGACTTCGACTTCATCGCCGAGTTGCACGACCTTGGTCGGGTGAATGTTCTTGTTGGTCCAGTCCATCTCCGAGACGTGCACCAGACCTTCGACGCCCGGCTCGATCTCGACGAACGAACCGTAGTCGGTCAGGTTCGTGACCTTGCCGAACAGACGCGCGCCTTCCGGATAACGGCGCTGGATGTCGACCCACGGATCGTCACCGAGCTGCTTGAGGCCAAGCGAAACGCGGTTGCGCTCTTTGTCGTAACGCAGCACACGGGCTTCGATCTCGTCGCCGATCTTGAGGACTTCGGACGGATGCTTGACGCGCTTCCACGCGAGGTCGGTGATGTGCAGCAGGCCGTCAATACCACCGAGGTCGATGAACGCACCGTAATCGGTGAGGTTCTTGACGATACCCTTGATGGTCTGGCCCTCTTCGAGCGAGGACAACAGCTGCTCGCGCTCGGCCGACATTTCGCGCTCGACAACGGCGCGACGCGAAACGACCACGTTGGAACGCTTGCGATCGATCTTGATGACTTTGAATTCGAGTTCTTTGCCTTCGAGATAGCTTGGGTCGCGCACCGGGCGCACATCCACGAGCGAACTGGGAAGGAAGGCGCGCACGCCCTGGACATCGATGGTGTAACCGCCCTTGACCTTGCCGGTCATGATGCCGGTCACGATACTTTGCTCTTCGTGGGCTTTTTCGAGTTGTTCCCACGCCTTGACGCGTTGGGCTTTTTCGCGCGAGAGCCGGGTTTCGCCGGTCCCGTCCTCGACGGACTCCACCACGACCTCGACCTGATCGCCAACCTTGACGCTCAGCAGGCCCTGGGAATCCTTGAATTCCTGTGCCGGGATAGTGCCTTCGGACTTGAGGCCCGCATGCACGACGACCCATTCATCGTCTACCCGCACTACTTCGCCGGTGATTAGATCACCCGACTGTAAATGAATCTTTTTAAGACTCTCCTCAAATAGCTGCGCAAAACTTTCAGTCATAAATTTCCGTTAAATACCCGCCGGCAGAACTCGAATTCCACCGCAAAACGGGGTTGAAGGTTAAACACAAGAAACCCGGCCGGCCTGATTACCCCTCGCGCTGCGCCGAAAGTTGCACCCGCAGCAAATGCTCGATCTGCTGCACAACCTCGGAAATGCTGAGCACGGAGGTATCCAGGATAGAGGCGTCCGCCGCTGGTTTCAGCGGCGAGGCCGAACGTGCGGCATCGCGCGCGTCGCGGTTACGGATCTCACCCAAAAGCTGCGGAAGGTTAGCATCGAAGCCCTTTTCCTTCAACTGGTTATATCGTCTTTGTGCACGTATTTCAGGGCTCGCGGTGAGGAATATCTTGAGCACCGCGTCGGGAAATACAGCCGTTCCCATGTCGCGACCGTCCGCGACCAACCCCGGTAATTGGCGAAAAGCATGCTGTTTATTGAGTAAGGCGGCGCGCACGACAGGAATAACGGCCACTTGTGACGCCGCAGTCCCTGCCTCTTCGGTTCTCAAGGCATCGCCAATCTCTGTGCCATTCAGCACCACTCTAACGAGACCACTGGGTGCCGCCTCAAACCGTATATCGGCATCCTGAGCCAAAGATGCCAACGCGGCCATATCTTTACTATTAAGGTCGATGCCGGTCCGTATCGCCGCATATCCAATGGCCCGATAGAGCGCCCCACTATCGAGGAAATGCCAGCCAAGCCGCTGCGCGATCAGCTGCCCGATGGTCCCCTTGCCCGAACCGCTCGGACCGTCAATTGCCAGAACTGGAACCAAGGACTTTTTCATTCGGCCGCATCGAAAGATTAAAGGAAACTTCACGCAATAAAAATAGCAGCTTACGTACCATTTGATAGAAATTACTTCTCTATCAATAACGCCAGCCCCGCTTTGGCCGCACGCTCCGCAAAATCGGGGAACGACGTATCGACATTTTTACAGTCGCGAATCGTAATCGGTTCCCGGGCCCGCAGCCCCGCGATGGCGAAACTCATGGCAATGCGGTGATCCCCACGACTATCGATTTCGCCGCCATGAATCTGGCCTCCTTGAATGACGATTCCGTCCGCGGTTTCCTGCAGCTTAACCCCCAGACGTTTCAAGCCCTCCGCCATCACACCGATTCGATCGGATTCTTTTACACGCAATTCTTCGGCGCCGGTCAGCACGGTTTCGCCCTCAGCGCAGGCAGCAGCAATAAACAACGCGGGAAACTCGTCGATGGCGAGCGGGACCTGGTCTTCCGGAATCCGTATGCCGTGTAGAGGGGCCGATCGAATTCGTATATCGGCTACCGGCTCACCGCCAACCTCGCGCGGATTCAGTATCTCGAGGTTCGCACCCATCCGCTGCAATATATTGATCACACCAACGCGCGTCGGGTTCATGCCCACATGCTCCAGCACCAGATCCGATCCCGGCGCAATCGAGGCACCCACGAGAAAAAATGCCGCCGATGAAATGTCCGCCGGCACGTCCACATCACACGCGCGCAAACTTCCTCCGCCATAAACGCTCGCGGTCGAACCCGATACATCCACGTTGTACCCAAAACCGCGCAGCATGCGCTCCGTATGGTCGCGTGTGGGTGCCGGTTCCGTAACGGACGTCTGACCTTCGGCATAGAGTCCAGCCAACAGAAGCGACGACTTCACCTGCGCACTGGGTACCGGTAGCGGATAATCGATTCCGCGCAGCTTGCGGCCACCGCGGATGTGCAATGGCGGTCGTCCGCCTTCGGTGGTCTCGATCGTCGCACCCATTTGTCCCAGCGGATCGGAGACGCGCTTCATCGGCCGTCGGGAGAGCGACTCATCACCGATCAGGGTCGAGTCAAATGTCTGGCCCGCGAGAATTCCAGCCATCAGGCGCATCGCGGTGCCAGAGTTACCCATATCCAGTGCCTGCGCCGGCGCTTTCAGGCCGTGCAAACCCACACCGTCGATCACGAGCCGGCCATTGTCCGGTCCCTGTGCGCGAACACCCATCGCACGAAACGCCGCCAACGTGCAAAGCACGTCCTCGCCCTCGAGCAAGCCGGAGACGCGTGTCGTGCCCTCCGCTAGCGAACCCAACATCACCGAACGGTGTGAGATAGATTTGTCGCCCGGCACGCGCAAGCGACCACTTAGCTTGCCGCCCGGCTGCACAATGAAATCGACTTTTTTATTTGCACTCATTTAAGTGATCTTTCGCAGCGGAAATTAACGGCCGGGAAATAATTACGACTTATTCAACATCTCGCGCGCGACGCGAGCGCGGTTGAAAGTGTCCAGCAACCATTTACCGTCGCCGCGTTCGATCGCTGCCACCAGTTCTCCCAAATCCCCGTGGTACTGGCGCAGCACCGCCAGTAGCGCCTCTCGATTATTGAGAACGATATCGCGCCACATGACCGCGTCGCTGGCGGCGATACGCGTGGTATCACGCAAACCACCCGCGGAACAGTCGAAGATCAGGCGATGCTCATCCATACGCACGAGCATGTCCATCAGCGTATAGGCCAGCATGTGCGGAAGGTGGCTGCTGGCGGCAAGAATACGATCGTGGTCGCCGGCATTCATCATAACCACCTCTGCACCCACCGCCTGCCACAATCCATGTACCCGCGCCGCGGCGCCGGTATCCGTTTCTGGCGTGGGCGTAAGCATCACACGCCGGCCGCGAAACAAACCTTCGATCGACGCACCGACACCGGAATTTTCAGTACCCGCAATCGGATGGCCGGGAACAAACATTGGGAAGCATGCGCCCAACGACACGCGCGCAGCCTCGATGACGGACTGTTTTACGCTGCCGACATCGGTGATCACCGCGGCGTCATCGATCGCGGGCGCCGCTTCCTGTAATACCGCGGCGATACTTCCTACCGGCACCGCGATCACAATGACATCGGCGCCCTGCATCGCGTCGCGCAGATTCACCGCCGCGCGGTCAATCACGCCCAGCTCCACGGCCAGCTGCAGATTGCCGAGACTGCGGCCGAAACCGACGATCTCCTTTACCAACCCGAGCGCACGCAGGTCGCGCGCGAGCGAACCGCCGATGAGGCCGACTCCAACGATTGCCAAGCGCTCGATCATCTCGGAACGAATTAACCCTGAACGATTTTCTTTAGTGCGTCGAGGAAGCGCTGATTTTCCTGCGGCAGGCCGATCGTCACGCGCAAATGATTCGGCATGCCGTAACTCGCTATCGGGCGCACGATCACACCGTCACGCAACAGACGCTCATATAACGTCGCCGCCGGACGGCCGAAGTCGACGCAGACAAAATTGCCGGCGGAAGGAATCACCGGTAACCCGAGTTGCTTCGCACCGTCGGTGATCTGGCGCATGCCATCGCGATTCAAGACGACCGCGTCGCGCACATGATCGGGATCGGCCAAGGCCGCCGTCGCTGCCGCCAGTGCTATCGAATTTACATTGAACGGCTGCCGGACACGGTTCAACACGTCGGCAACTTCGGGTGTGGAAATCGAATAACCGACACGCAGCCCGGCGAGTCCGTAGGCCTTCGAGAAGGTGCGCGTGACCAGCAGGTTCGGACAACGCGCAACCAACGCCAACATGCTGGCATAGGCCGGTTCTTCGACATATTCAAAATACGCTTCGTCCACGACCACGATCACATGCCGTGGCACATTGAGAATAAACGCCTCCAGTTCCTTCGCGGTCAGCCAGGTGCCGGTCGGATTATTCGGATTCGCGATGAAAACCAGTCGCGTGCGCGCGTTGATGGCGGCACGCATCGCATTGAGGTCATGACGCCATGCGCTCGCCGGCGTAATGACCGCCCTGGCGCCGACCGCCTGGGTGACGATCGGGTAAACCGCAAATGCATGCTCCGAAAACACGACTTCGTGCGTGGCCGTCGCGAACGCGCGCGCGGCGAATTCCAGGATATCGTTCGAACCATTGCCGATCGTGATCTGTGCTGCGTCGACACCGAGATGGCGCGCCAGCGCCTGCTTCAATACAAAACCATTGCCGTCCGGATACCGCTGGATGTCATCCAGTGCGGCACGTGCCGCCGCGAGTGCTTTCGGACTCGGGCCGAGCGGATTTTCGTTACTCGCGAGTTTTACCGCCCCGCGAATACCATACTCGCGTTCGAGTTCCGCCAGCGGTTTACCCGGCTGATACGGCGATAGTCCCTGCACGCCCGGCGTGGCCAACGCCAACGCATCGCAGGCGGTCACAGAACCGCCTTGGGGTAGGAACCCAGCAACTTGAAAAATGCCGATTCACGCTCGAGCAGCTTCAGTGCCTGCGCGATGCGACGGTCCTTGATGTGGCCGTCGATATCAATGAAGAACACGTATTCCCACGGCGAGCGGCGCGACGGACGCGATTCGATGCGTGTCATGTTGATCTTGCGACGCGCCAGTGGCGTCAACAGGCGATACAAACTGCCCGCGCGGTTCTTGCCGGAGAGCAGCAGGCTGGTCTTGTCCGAACCGCTGGGCGTGGTAGCGAGATCGCCGATGACCAGAAACCGCGTCGAGTTGTCGGGCCTGTCCTCGATATTGGCCGCGATCACTTTGAGTTCGTAGATTCGCGCCGCGGAATCGCCGGCGATCGCAAGCACACCCGGCTCTGCCGCCGCGATGCGCGCGGCTTCGGCATTGCTCGATACCGCGATACGCTCGATACCGGCGTAATTCGTATCCAGCCACTCGCGACACTGCGCCAACGATTGCTGGTGCGAGACGATCTTCTCCGCCACCTGCCATTCGTCACCCTCACCCTTTCCCAGCAGATGATGGTGGATGCGCAGCTCGACTTCGCCACAGATCTGCAGCGGCGACAGCATGAACATATCGAGCGTGTGATTGATGACGCCCTCGGTTGAGTTCTCCACCGGTACCACACCGAAATGAACGCTGCCTGACTCGACCTCACGGAATACTTCGTCGATCGCCGCCAGCGGCACGGTATCGATCGAGTGACCGAAGTGTTTGAGCGCGGCCTCCTGCGTGAACGTGCCCTCCGGACCGAGAAACGCCACGCGCAGCTTCGATTCCAGCGCCAGACAGGCCGACATGATTTCGCGGAACAGTCGCGCCATTTCTTCCGCCGGCAGCGGGCCCGCGTGGCGTGCGAGCACCTTGCCGAGCACTTCGGCCTCGCGTTCCGGACGATAAAAATTGCCGTTACCGACACCCGTCTTGGCCTTGGCCACATCGAGCGCGAGATCCGCACGCTGATTGATCAGTTCCTGGATTTTCTCATCCAGACCATCAATCCGCTTACGCAGTTTTTTTATTTTTTCGTCGGCGCCAGACATAGAGGAGATTCGCGTTATTCCGTGCGCGGCGGCTCAATCAGCCGCGCCATCAATACACCCTTGATCGATCCAATCTGTTTCACGACTGCCTCCGGCACCGGTGCGTCGAGATCGACGACCGTATAGGCCAATTCACCGCGCGACATGTTGACCATGTCGTGAATATTCAACTTGGCATTTCCGAACGCCTCCGACACCTGGCCCAGCATGTTCGGCACGTTGGTGTTGGCGCACACAAAACGGTGTTTCGTTGCCCGCGGCACCACGACCTCGGGAAAGTTTACCGCATTGCGGATATTTCCGTTTTCGAGAAAGTCCCTTACCTGGTCGGCCACCATGACCGCGCAGTTTTCCTCAGCCTCGTGGGTCGAAGCGCCCAGGTGCGGTAACGTCACCGCGCGCGGGTGATTCTTGGTCAGGTTGCTCGGGAAATCGCAGATGTAGGCGTAGACCTTGCCAGCGTTCAGCGCGTCCACGACCGCCTTGTCGTCGACAATCCCTTCGCGCGCAAAGTTCAGGATCACCACACCATCCTTCATCAGATTCAGACGTTCGGCGTTGATGAGATTACGCGTCGCATCCATCAACGGCACGTGAAACGTGACGAAGTCCGAGACCCGTAGCAGTTCGTCCACGGTGCGCGCCTTCTTTACGTCCGCCGAGAGCTGCCATGCACCTTCCACGGTCAGTCCCGGGTCATAACCCACGACTTTCATACCCAACGCCACGCCGGTATTGGCGACGACGCGACCGATCGCGCCGAGCCCGATCACTCCCAGCGTGCGCCCGGGCAATTCGTAACCGCCGAAGTTTTTCTTGCCGGCCTCCACCGCCTTGTGCAGTTCTTCATCGGTGCCATTCAACCCGCGCGCGAAATCCCATGCCTGCACAATGTGGCGGCAACCGAGAATCAGGCCGGCAATCACCAGCTCCTTCACCGCATTGGCGTTGGCACCCGGCGCATTGAATACCGGAATACCGCGCTCACTCATCTTCGCGACCGGAATGTTGTTCACGCCGGCACCCGCGCGCCCAACGGCCTTGAGCGTTGCCGGAATCTCCATCTCGTGCATCTTGGCAGACCGCACCAGTACCGCGTCCGGTTCCTTGATTTCATTGCCGACCTGATAGAAATCCGCCGGCAACCGCGCCAGACCGGTCTTGGAGATATTATTGAGCGTCAGTACCTTGAACACGGTCATGGATCCTTGTATCAACCCTTGCTCTTCATGAAATCCTGCATGCACGCGATCAGCGCATCCACGCCAGTCTCGGGCATCGCGTTATAAATGCTGGCGCGCATGCCGCCCACCGAACGATGGCCTTTCAATTGCAGCAGCTTCGCGGCCTTGGCGACTTTGAGAAAATCTTCATCCAGCGCTTCGTCTTTCAGCACGAACGGAACGTTCATCCACGAACGATACGCCTTGTCCACCGGGTTGCGGTAAAAGCCTCCGGTGGAATCAATAAAATCGTAAAGTTTCTTCGCCTTACGCTCGTTGAGCGTCGCCATGGCGCCCAGACCACCTTTCTTCTTCAACCAGTCGAATACCAGACCGGCGATGTACCAGCTGTACGTTGCCGGCGTATTCAGCATCGAGGCATGCTCGGCCTGCTGTTTGTAATCGAACACGCTCGGTATGTGCGGCACCGCATGACCGATCAGGTCGTCGCGCACGATCACCAGCACCAGACCCGAAGGACCGAAGTTCTTTTGCGCACCGGCGTAGATCAAACCGAAGCGCGAGACATCGACCGGCCGCGACAGGATATCGGAGGACATATCGCCCACCAGCGGCACGCTGCCGACATCCGGAATCGAATGGAACTGCACGCCGCCGATGGTTTCGTTCGAGGTGTAATGCACGTACGCGGCATTCGGGTCGAGCTTCCATTCGGTGCGTGGCGGGACCGTGGTGAAATTCGACGCCTCGGCACTCGCGGCTACATTCACACCGCCATATTTCTTCGCTTCCTTGATCGCCTTCTTCGACCACTCGCCGGTATTGATGTAATCGGCGCCGGCCTTGCCGCGCAGCAGATTCATCGGGATCATCGCGAACTGCGAGCTCGCACCACCCTGCAGGAACAGCACCTTGTAATTGGACGGGACGTTCAACAACTCGCGCAGATCGGCTTCGGCCTTCTCCGCGATCGCAATGTACTCCTTGCCACGGTGGCTCATCTCCATGACCGACATACCCGAGCCGTGCCAGTCGAGCATTTCGCTCTGCGCCTGCTTTAACACTTCCTCCGGCAACACCGCCGGCCCGGCACTGAAGTTATAAACTCGCGTCATTTCTAATTAACCCTTTTGAATATGATTTTTCATCGCAAGAGCGCAAAGGTTTTTTGATCAACAAAAGTTTTTCTTTGCGTTCTTCGCGCCTTTGCGGTGAACACTGTTTTAGTTTTAGTCTTCGTCCGATTCTGCCACGACCTCGATACCGGCGAGACTCTCGCCTTCATCCGGCTCGATCAGGCACACCCCTTGCGTGTTGCGCCCGACCATGGAAATTTCCTTCGCGCGCGTACGGATCAGCGTACCGCCGCTGGTAATCAGCATGACCTCATCGGCCTCGGCCACGGTGCAGGCGCCGACAGCATCGCCATTGCGGTCAGTGACCTGAATCGAGATCACGCCCTGCCCGCCGCGGTGATGCTTCGGATATTCCGCCAGCAGCGTGCGCTTGCCGTAACCGTGCTTGGTGCCGGTGAGCACCGCGACGTCCTCTTCCTTGGTCCCGCTGGGGGCAATAATAAGTGCAATCACGGTTTTCTTGACCGCGAGGGATATCCCGCGCACGCCACGCGCCGCGCGCCCCATCGCGCGCACGTCCTCTTCGGCGAAGCGCACGACCTTGCCGGCATCGCTGAAAAGCAGGATGTCGCACAGGCCGTCGGTGAGCCCGACGCCGACGAGACGATTACCTTCATTGAGATCGATCGCGATGATGCCGCTCGGACGCGGGCGCGAGAACTCCACCAGCTCGGTCTTCTTGACCGTGCCATCGGAAGTCGCCATGAACACATAACCGCCCTGCTCGAAGCTCATCACCGGCAGGATGGCGTTGATCTTCTCGCCTTCCTTCAATGGCAACAGGTTCACAATCGGCTTGCCGCGCGCTTCACGCCCGGCCTGCGGGATCTCGTAAACCTTAAGCCAGTAGACCTTGCCGAAGCTGCTGAAGCACAGGATGGTCGAGTGCGTATTCGCAATCAGCAGCTTCTCGACAAAATCCTCTTCCTTCATCCTGGTCGCGGTCTTGCCGCGGCCGCCGCGGCGCTGTGAACGGTAGGCCGTCAACGCCTGCGACTTGATGTAGCCCGCGTGCGACAACGTCACCACGACGTCTTCCTGTGCGATCAGGTCTTCCATCCTGAGATCGACGTGCGCGGCGGCAATCTCGGTGCGACGATCATCGGCATACTGTTCGCGGATCGCGAGCAGCTCATCGCGAATCACGCGCATCAATCGATCGGGGTTGCGCAGGATATCGAGCAGGTCGGCGATGGTCGCGAGCAGTTCCTGATATTCCTTGAGCAGCTTTTCCTGCTCGAGGCCGGTCAGGCGGTGCAGTCGCAAATCAAGAATCGCCTGGGCCTGTGCCTCCGACAGCCGATATTCCTTGCCGTGGAGCCCAAACTCCGCTTCCAGTCCCTCGGGCCGCGACAGTCCGGGTTCGGCGATGGCCTTGAGCATCTTCGCCACCAGCGTCGTCGGCCAGGTACGCGCCAGCATTTTGCGCCGGGCGTCATCCGGATCTTTCGCCGACTTGATCAGCGCCACCATTTCGTCGATGTTTTCCAGCGCCACCGCCAGACCTTCCAATACATGCGCACGCTCGCGCGACTTGCGCAGGTCATACAGGGTGCGGCGCGTGACGACCTCGCGCCGGTGGCGCAGGAAGGCCTCGATCAGTTCCTTCAGATTCAGCAGCCGCGGCTGGCCGTTTACCAGCGCGACCGTGTTCACGCCGAACACCGTCTGCATCGACGTATGTTCGTAGAGATTGTTCAGCACCACCTCGGTCACCGCGCCGCGCTTCAACTCGATCACCATGCGCATACCGTCCTTGTCGGACTCGTCGCGCAGCTCGGAGATGTCTTCGATGCGGCCTTCCTTCACCAGCTCGGCGATCTTCTCGAGCAGGTTGGCCTTGTTCACCTGATACGGCAGCTCGGTGACGACAATCGTCTGGCGGCTGTTCTTCTCATCGGTCTCGATCTCCACGCGCGCGCGCACGTGGATGCGGCCGCGCCCGGTGCGATAGGCATCGCGAATACCTTCAGTGCCGAGGATAATGCCGGCCGTGGGGAAGTCGGGGCCGCGCACGTGCTGCATCAGGTCTTCGATGCTGGCGTCGGCATTGTCGATCAGCGCCACGCAGGCATTCACCACTTCGGCCAGGTTGTGCGGCGGGATGTTGGTCGCCATGCCGACGGCGATACCCGAGGAACCATTGACCAACAGATTGGGCACGCGCGCCGGCAACACCGACGGCTCGTGCTCGCTGCCGTCATAGTTCGGCGTGAAGTTGACCGTCTCCTTGTCGAGATCGGCCAGCATCTCGTGCGCCAGCCGGCTCATGCGGATTTCGGTGTAACGCATCGCCGCCGGGGCGTCGCCGTCGACCGAACCGAAGTTACCCTGACCATCGATCAGCATGTGACGCAACGAGAAGTCCTGCGCCATTCTGACGATCGTGTCGTACACCGCGACGTCGCCGTGCGGGTGATATTTACCGATCACGTCACCGACGACGCGCGCGGATTTTTTATACGGCTTGTTGTAGTCGTTGCCGAGCTCGTGCATCGCGAACAACACCCGCCGATGCACCGGCTTCAACCCATCCCGCACATCCGGCAGCGCGCGTCCGACGATCACGCTCATCGCGTAATCGAGATACGAACGGCGCATCTCGTCTTCGAGATTGACGGGGATGGTTTCCTTGGCGATATTTTCCATGTCCGGGGCTGGGCTCGGGCTCGTTAAGACGCTGACTTAGAAAGAATTTCTAACGGTTTGGCGGGTTCCCGAAAGTGCTGAAATTCTAACACGGACACCGCTGGGCTGCACCTGAAATGGCGCGCGGGAAAAGCAAAATAAAGGTTGAAAAGACTGCGGTATTGGCGATCAGGAAGTAGCCGCCATGAGCCTCATCATCTTCTCGCGCGTCGGCTGTTCGACCACGCCTTTTTCGGTCACGATCGCGTCGATCAATTCCGCCGGCGTGACATCGAACGCCGGGTTCCACGCGCGCGCGCCGGCGGGCGCGACGCGTGTACCACCGAACTCGAGCACTTCTGTTTCGGCGCGCGTTTCAATCGGGATCGCATCGCCGTTCGGTGTTGCCATATCGATGGTACTGGTTGGTGCTACCACCATGAATTTGGTGCCGTGCCGACGCGCAGCGACGGCGGTCATGTAGGTGCCGATCTTGTTCGCGGTATCGCCGTTGGCGGCGATCCGATCGGCGCCAACGATCACCCATTGCACCTGATTCTGTTTCATCAGCCACGCCGCGGCGCTATCAGCAATCAGCGTGGCCGCGATGCCATCCTGCAACAGTTCCCACGCGGTAAGACGTCCGCCCTGCAACCACGGGCGCGTCTCGTCGGCAAACACGCGCGCGATGCGCTGCTGCGCGTAACCGGCGCGCACGACGCCGAGCGCGGTCCCGAATCCGCCAGTGGCGAGCGAGCCGGTATTGCAATGCGTGAGCACGCCGCTACCCGGGGCGATCAGCGCGGCGCCAAGCTCTCCCATACGATGGTTAGCGGCAATGTCCTCGGTGTGAACCGCGCGCGCCTCGGTGAGCAGTCGCGGTACCGGATCGCCGGCAATGCAGGTGTGAATCACGCCGCGCATGCGCTCGACCGCCCAGCGCAAGTTCACCGCCGTCGGACGCGCCTGCGCGAGATGTTCCAGGTCGGCTTCAATCGCCTGCGCCCACTTGGCGGGATTCTCTGCATAACGATCACGCGCCGCGAGCACCACGCCGTAAGCAGCCGCGACGCCAATTGCCGGCGCGCCGCGCACCGCCATGTCGCGAATCGCCGCGGCGCACTGGGCCAGTGTATCGAGGGTCAGGTATTCAAGCCGCGCCGGCAGCAGGCGCTGGTCGATGAGCTTGATGCGCCCGTCGTCCCATTCGACGGCGCGGATGCGATCGTACGGTAGCGCGGTTTCGGCGTTGGCTTTCATCGGCCTAGTATAACCGGTCGCTTGCCGAGGCGCGCTTCGCGCGTACTTGATTTACTCGCGTTATACTGCCGCTCGCGCCCGGAGGCTTTTGATGCAGAACATCGACACCTTAATCGAAGCGCGCTGGCTGATCCCGGTGGAACCGCAAGCGCGCGAACTGGAACATCACGCGGTCGCGATTCGCGATGGCAACATCCTTGCGGTGTTGCCGACGAGCGAAGCGCGGCGCCAGTATCGCGCGACCGAAACGGTGACGCTCGCGCAGCACGTGCTCATCCCCGGCCTCGTCAATGCGCACACCCACGCCGCAATGAGCCTGTTTCGCGGACTCGCCGACGATCTGCCGTTGATGGAGTGGCTGAACAACCACATCTGGCCAGCGGAAGGAAAATGGGTCTCGCCCGAGTTCGTACGCGATGGCACCGACCATGCGATCGCCGAAATGCTCCGTGGCGGCACCACCTGCTTCAACGATATGTACTTTTTCCCGGAGCCGACCGCGCAAGCCGCGGAAGCCGCTGGCATACGCGCGGTCGTGGGCATGATCGCGCTCGATTTCCCGAGCGCGTATGCGCAGAACGCCGACGAGTATCTGCATAAAGGTCTGCGCCTGCATGACCAGCTCAAGCACAGCACACTCGTCACCACCACCTTCGCGCCACATGCGCCGTACACGGTGTCGGACGCGCCACTGGAAAAAATCCGCACCTACGCCGACGAACTCGATCTGCCGATTCATATGCACGTGCATGAAACCGCGTTCGAGGTCGACGACGCCACCGCGCGCCTGGGCGCACGGCCGCTGGCGCGCATGGAAGCGCTCGGTCTGCTCGGACCGCGGCTGCTGGCCGTGCATATGACGCAGCTGCTCGACAGCGAGATCGAGACACTGGCGCGACTGAACGTTCATGTCGTCCATTGCCCGGAATCCAATCTCAAGCTGGCGAGCGGCTTTTGTCCGGTGCACAAATTGCTCCAAGCCAGCGTCAACGTCGCACTCGGCACCGATGGTGCGGCAAGCAACAACGATCTCGATATGCTGGGCGAAATGCGCACCGCGGCACTGCTCGCGAAAGGTGTCGCAGGCGATGCGACGGCGCTGCCGGCGCATACGGCATTGCGCATGGCGACCTTGAATGGCGCGCGCGCTCTCGGGCTCGATGATCGCATCGGCTCGATCGTGCCGGGCAAGGCCGCGGACCTGACCGCGATCGATCTGTCGCCACTCGCGAGTCAGCCGGTCTACGATCCGGCCTCGCAGGTGGTCTATAGCGCCACGCGCGATCAGGTCACCGACGTCTGGGTCAACGGCAAACGCCTGCTCGCCGAACGCCGTCTGACCACGCTCGATGAACCGACGATCCTGCGCAAGGCGCAGGAATGGCATGATCGGATCAAGGCCTGACCCTATAATTATCAAATGAATCCGTCCGCACAAAACGTCGATCCTGCCGAGATCGCCAAGTTCGAGGCGCTGGCCTCGCGCTGGTGGGATCCGAACAGCGAATTCAAGCCGCTGCATGACATCAACCCGTTACGGTTGAACTTCATCAACGCGCGCGCGGCACTCGCCGGCAAGGCCGTTCTCGATGTCGGCTGCGGCGGCGGCATCCTGAGCGAGAGCATGGCCGCACTCGGCGCACGCGTGACCGGAATCGACATGGGCGATGCGCCGCTGGCGGTGGCGAAATTACATCTTAAGGAATCCGGTCTGCGTGTCGACTACCGGCGCGTGAGCGTGGAAGACCTTGCGCGCGAAGCGCCGGCCACGTTCGATGTTGTAACCTGTCTTGAGATGCTCGAGCACGTTCCAGATCCGGCGTCGGTGGTCAAGGCGCTGGGCCAACTGGTGCGACCCGGTGGGCACGTGTTCATCTCGACGCTCAATCGCAACCCGAAGTCATTTCTGTTCGCGATCGTCGGCGCCGAATACGTGCTAAACATGCTGCCGCGCGGCACGCATGAATACATGAAGTTCATCAAGCCATCGGAGCTCGAGCGCTGGCAGCGTGACGCCGGGCTACGGCTGCGCGAACTCACCGGCATGCATTACAACCCGCTAACGCGCCGCTATTCACTCGGCCCCGGCGTGGACGTGAACTATCTCGCGTGGGCCGAACGCGCCGATGGCGCCATAGGATGAACAGGATTAGCACAGTACTGTTCGATCTCGACGGCACGCTCGCCGACACCGCCCCCGATCTCGCCAACGCACTCAACGCATTACTGCATGAACAAGGCCGCGCGCCGTTACCTTACGACGTGATTCGTCCAGTCGCCTCGCACGGCAGCCTCGGTTTGCTCAAGCTCGGCTTCGGCATCACGCCGGAGGATCCCGAGTTCATGGAACTGCGCACACGCTTCCTCAAGCTTTATGCCGACGCACTGTGTCGCGACACCAAACTGTTTCCGGGAATTCCGGAAGTGCTCACCGAACTTGCGCGCCGCGGGATCAAATGGGGAATCGTCACCAATAAGCCGGCGTTTCTGACCGAACCGCTGATGGCCACGCTCAGTCCGGTTCCGGCACCGGCCTGCATCATCAGCGGCGACTCCACCACCAACCGCAAGCCGCACCCGGAACCGATGCTGCGCGCGTGCGAATGCGCCGGCAGTCAGGCGCAGGATTGCCTGTACGTCGGCGATGCCGAACGCGATATCGAGGCCGGACGCGAGGCCGGGATGCGCACGCTGGTGGCGCTGTTCGGATACATTAGTAAGGATGAAACACCTAACCGCTGGGGAGCGGACGGCATGATCAACCACCCGCGCGAACTACTGGATTGGCTCGATGCCCACTGAAATTATCCTGTGGCTGCTGCTTGCCGGCGTCGCGACCATCGTGCTGCTACAGATCGTATTGTTGGCACGCAAGGGTAATAGCGGCGATCTGGAGCGCATGCTGCGCACCGAGATTAACGAGACCTCGCGCGCGGCACGCGCGGAACTCGCCGAGAACCTGACGCGCCTGCAACAGACCATCGGCGCGCAGATCACCAACATCGCCAAGCTGCAGAACGATCAGCTGGTCAAACTCACCGACACCAACGAGCGCAAACTCGGCGAGGTGCGCGTCACGCTGGAAACAAAGCTGAAGGATATTCAAACCGACAACGCCGCCAAACTCGAAGAGATGCGCCGCACGGTGGACGAGAAACTGCACCAGACGCTCGAGAAGCGGCTCGGCGAAAGCTTCAAGCTCGTCAGCGACCGACTGGAGGCGGTGCACAAAGGTCTGGGCGAGATGCAGACGCTCGCTGCCGGCGTCGGCGACTTGAAGAAGGTGCTGACCAACGTCAAGACCCGCGGTACCTGGGGCGAGGTGCAGCTGGAAAGTCTGCTGGAACAGTTGCTGACCACCAATCAGTACGCCAAGAACGTCGTCACCAAACCCGACTCCAACGAACGCGTCGAGTTTGCAATTCGCCTGCCCGGCGGCAGCGACGGTCAACCGATGTGGTTGCCGATCGACGCCAAATTCCCGCGCGAAGATTACGAACGCCTGCTGGAAGCGCAGGATCGCGCCGATGCGGTCGCGGCCGAAGCGGCAGCACGGGAGCTGGAAAACCGCCTACGCAGTGAGGCCAAAAAGATTCGAGAGAAATACATCGAGCCACCCTACACCACCGACTTCGGTTTGCTGTTTCTACCCACCGAAGGACTCTACGCCGAAGTACTGCGTCGACCCGGATTGACGGATCAGATGCAGCGCGAATGGCGCGTGATTATCGCCGGCCCGACCACGCTCACCGCAATCCTGAACAGCCTGCAAATGGGGTTCCGCACACTGGTGATCGAAAAACACGCGAGCGACGTATGGCAATTACTAGGCGCGGTAAAGACGGAATTCGGGAAATTTGGCGATCTGTTGGCACGGACCCGCAAGCAGCTCGAAACCGTGACCAACACCTTGGGCGACGCGGAAACGAAAACACGCACGATCGAGCGCAAATTGCGCAATGTCGAACAGCTCGGCGATACGCAGACGCGTGCGCTGCTCGACGATACTTCCGTGACCAGCGAATAATGACCGCAAATGACGTATTCGGCGCAGAATCGATAGACAGCGCTGCACGTCAGAACCGCGAGACCAACGGCGCTTGTGGACCGATAGGTATAATCCGAAACACTGACGCGTCAATTGCTGTCAGTTATAGTTAATCGCACAATAATCACAAACGACGACCTGGACCCGATGTCCACCCCCGACCCGGCAAAAGAAGCGCTACCTCGACTGCTCGTGGTCGAAGACTCCGAAACGTCGGCGGCGCTCCTTGGCCGCTATCTCCGTAACCGCTATCAGGTACGGCACGCGCACGATGGCGAAGAGGCGTGGAAGACGCTGCTCTCCGATCACCATATCGAGCTCGTCGTTACCGACATCCAGATGCCGCGCATGACCGGTCATGAGCTGCTGAAAAAAATCCGTCAGAGCGATGTACCGGAAATAAAAAATCTCCCGGTCATCGTGATGACCACAGCCGACGACAATTCCGACCGTAACCAGGCCTTCGAAAACGGTGCCAGTGATTTCGTCCGCAAGCCCATCGACCCGATCGAACTGCAGGCGCGTGTCAGTGTGCATCAGAAACTTTCGCGCACGATCCGCGAACTCGATGCCAACCGCAAGTTATTCCAGGAGCAGGCGACCACCGATCCGCTGACAAAATTAAAAAACCGGCGCGCCTTCTTTGAAATGGGAGTCGGACATTTCTCGCTGGCGCGACGCCACGGCAACGATCTGTCCGTGATCGCAATCGATATCGATCATTTCAAGCGCATCAACGATACCTACGGCCACCAGGTCGGTGACGAAGTACTTGTCGCCATCGCGGAGATCTTCAGTAACGCCGCGCGGGTTGAGGACATTTCGGCGCGTCTCGGCGGTGAGGAGTTTTCAATCCTGCTGCCGGATACCAATCGCCTCGGCGCCGCCGTCCTTGCCGAACGTATCCGGGATTCGATTGACGCCAAGAAGATTGCGGTTGCGGGCGGACGCACGCTGTCGTTAACCGTGAGCGCGGGCATCGCCTCGTACGGCGCCGACGGACGCGAGAGCCTGGAACAACTGATGAGCGTCGCTGACAAGCGACTCTATCTGGCAAAGAAAAACGGGCGCAATCGCGTCGTGATTAACGACGAGGGCAAGACCCTCTGATTGTTTCTAACTGGGGAACAACCCAATCTTTTTAGTGTGCCCTACCCGATGCGCTTTACCGTTTTTCCTTCCCCGGCTTGGTGGCCTCGTGCACGGCTTCCTTGGCGTGTTCGAGCGTCTTCTCGGTACGCTCGGCGACACGTTGTGACAAATCCGATTTGGCGGTGAACGGATTCGTCCAAAGCGGTACATCTCTACCGAAATTGAAGCCAAGCACAAAAGCGATTGCCGCACCCACGACCAGACCGATAAAGAATTTTCTCATTTTTCCTCGCCGTTAAATGGATCTTTTGGTAATCATAGCGTTGTTATCCCGGAATGGCGGCAATGCGTCATCCAACGCAAGGCTAAAACAAATTACTCTGCGGACAATTGTATCCAGCACCAAATCGTGCATATTCGTCCGCCATGCACCTCCATGGTGCGAACCCGCCTTTTTTTGACCGACCTGATATCCGTCAACTTAATGATTTATAATGCCGAACCTTGCACGCCGACGGTGCGGACGCTGGCATGTGGCTTGCTGTAAAGGTGTTGGGATATATCGCTTTGTTTTGGAGGTTACTGTGAAAGAAAAGCTCGTACTCGTCGGCAATGGCATGGCGGGTGTGCGCACGCTCGAAGAGCTGCTCAAGATCGCCCCGGACCTGTACGACATCACCGTCTTCGGCGCCGAGCCCTACGGTAACTACAACCGCATCCTGCTCTCGCCGGTGCTGTCGGGCGAGAAGAAAATTGCCGACATCATGCTCAACGACGACGACTGGTACGCGTCGAACGGCGTTCGTCTGCATAAGGGCAAGAAGGTCATCAAGATTGACCGCCACGCGCGCAAGGTCATTGCCGAAAACGGCACCGAAGAAAAGTACGACCGTCTGCTGCTCGGCACCGGTTCCAACCCGTTCATTATTCCCATCCCCGGCCATGATCTACCGGGTGTGATCACGTTCCGCGATATCGCGGACGTGGATTCGATGATTGCGGCATCAAAAGATTTTCGCCACGCCGTAGTAATTGGCGGCGGCTTACTCGGCCTCGAAGCCGCCAACGGTCTCAAGCAACGCGGCATGCATGTCACGGTTGTGCATCTGCTGCAGACGCTGATGGAACGACAACTCGACGACGTCGCCGCCGGCCTGCTGCAAAAGTCGCTCGCCGAGCGCGGTATCGAATTCCTGCTCGGTGCGCAGACGCAGGAAATCCTCGGCAAGAAACGCGTGCAGGGCGTACGTTTCAAGGACGGCAGCGAAATCAGCGCCGATCTGGTAGTGATGGCGGTCGGTATTCGTCCGAACATCGACCTGGCGAAACAGGCGGGCCTTTATTGCGAACGCGGTGTGGTGGTCAACGACACCATGCAAACCTACGACCCGAGCATCTACGCCATCGGCGAATGCGTGCAGCACCGCGGCCAGACCTACGGGCTGGTGGCGCCGCTGTTCGAACAGGCCAAGGTCTGCGCCAACCATCTGGCCCAGGTAGGCTTCCGCCGCTACGAAGGCTCGATCACCTCGACCAAGCTCAAGGTGACCGGTGTGGACGTGTTCTCCGCCGGCGATTTCAGCGGCGGCAACGGTACCGAGGCCATCGTGTTGCAGGATCCGACGCGCGGCATCTACAAGAAGCTCATGGTCAAGGACAATCGCATCCAGGGTGCGGTGATGATCGGCGACACCGGCGACGGCGCGTGGTACTTCCAGCTGATGCGCGAAGGCACGAACATCGCCGACATCCGCAATCGCGTGCTGTTTGGCAAGGCGCATCTTGGCGACTCGGGTCATTCCGGTCAGAACACCGCCGCCGACATGGACGACAGTATGGAAGTCTGCGGTTGTAACGGCGTGTGCAAAGGCGCGATCGTGCAGGCGATTGCCGAAAAGAAACTCTTCACGCTCGACGAAGTGCGCGCCCACACCAAGGCCTCCTCTTCCTGCGGCTCGTGCACCGGCCTGGTGGAACAGATTCTGGCCTCGACGCTCGGCGGCGATTACTCCACGGCGCCGAAAGAAAAGCCGATGTGCAAGTGCACCGACTTCACCCACGACGAAGTCCGCAAGGCGATTCGTGACCAGCACCTGACCAGCATCCGCGCGGTGATGGACTCGCTACAGTGGAAGAGCCCGGACGGTTGCAGCTCGTGCCGCCCCGGCCTGAATTACTATCTGCTCTCCACCTGGCCGGCGGAAACCAAAGACGACTATCAGTCGCGCTTCATCAATGAACGTGCGCACGCCAATATCCAGAAGGACGGCACCTACTCCGTGATCCCGCGCATCTGGGGCGGTGTCACCAACCCCAAAGAATTACGCGCGATTGCCGATGTCGCCGAAAAATTCAAGGTACGCGAGGTCAAGATCACCGGCGGCCAGCGCATCGACCTGCTGGGCGTAAAGAAAGAAGAACTGCCGGCAGTCTGGGCCGATCTGAACAAGGCCGGCTTGGTGTCGGGACATGCCTACGGCAAAGCGCTGCGCACGGTAAAGACCTGCGTCGGCAGCGAGTGGTGCCGTTTCGGTACCCAGGACTCCACGGCGATGGGCATCAAGCTTGAGAAAATGACCTGGGGTTCGTGGACACCGCACAAGGTCAAACTGGCGGTCTCGGGCTGTCCGCGTAATTGTGCCGAAGCCACGATCAAGGACTTTGGCGCCGTGGCGATCGATTCCGGCTGGGAGCTTCACGTCGGTGGCAATGGCGGCATCAAGGTTCGCGCGACCGACCTGCTCTGCAAGGTCAAGACACCGGAAGAAGTCATGGAGTATTGCGGCGCCTACATGCAGCTCTATCGCGAGGAAGCGCATTATCTGGAACGCACCGCGCCGTGGATCGAGCGCGTCGGTCTGAGCTACGTCAAGCAACGCATTGTTGACGACGAGTCCGGACGCAAAACGCTGCACGCACGTTTCCTGGAATCCCAGAAGTATTCTCAGATCGACCCGTGGGCCGAACGCGCCGCCGGCACCGACGCCCATGAGTTTTCCGCGCTGCGCGCGGTCCGCAGCGGTTCGGCCTGAGACACCATTGTTATCACCCTCCACTGAACTGACGCACCAATGCAAATGAAGGCAGCAGAATTAAAAACGGCCGACGGCTGGATCGAAGTCGGCGCACTCGACGCGATCCCGCGCCTCGGCGCGCGCGTGATCCATACGCCGGATGGCGACGTGGCGGTGTTTCGTACCGCCGATGACGAGGTCTTCGCGTTGCGCGACAGCTGCCCGCACAAGGGCGGGCCACTGTCGCAGGGAATCGTCTACGGCAAAAAGGTCGCCTGCCCGTTACACAACTGGAGCATCCACCTCGACAGCGGTCAGGCCGTCGCGCCGGATGAAGGTTGCACCGGAGCGTTTCCGGTGAAAGTGGTTAACGGACAGATTTACCTGTCGCTGAATAAGCAGAACTGCTAAGCACTAAAAACAAAGGGCACGCCGGTCAGGCGAGCCCTTAGTAATCAATACGGTATCCTCTTCACCCGCCCCAAGCCGCAATCAACAACTGGCTACGCTAACGCCCCCTGGCACTCCCTCTCCCGCAAGCGGGAGGTGCGGCGGAGTCGTCGCGAAGGCCGTGTCCGTGGAATCGGGGGAGGTTCAATCTGTCCCGGTTTTCTGGTTGCAGGATATTTCAATGCAGGACTCGGCCCTCGTTGGTCCTATTCTCTTCTTTTACTCGGCGAGCACGAGACTCTTTTCCTGTACTCTGTTCGATCATTACCCATTCATCCGAAACCGAAACAATCCTGTCTTCCAGACGCTCCCCTACCGGAAAAAGCTGGGGCTGATCCGAAAAGGTGGTGACGTACCAGAACATTCCGTCCTTGACGCCCCAATTACCACGCCAAATAAACTTGATAGACGATTGTTGCTTTGTATAGTACTGAACCCCGAACACTTCCAAACTGCCGTCGCCTTTAAGCGAGATATTGTGTTGATGTACCTCTCCTTCGTTTTCAAATAACCGTACCTCTTGCCAGTTTCCAACAAGCCAGTGTCTTAACTCGGTATCGGTGTAGACAAGACGCGCAGCAGACGACGTCCATGCTTTGCATCGCTCGTAGTAGTTGTATGCACTGTTTCCCCAGGCGCGATATATAGGAGGCGCATTAATATTTTTGATGAGTTCGGCCGTCTTCTGCTTATCACCGCCTAAACATGCGAGGTACGCAAAGTTGTTGATGTTCCATTGGTCTGGATAACGGGCCAGCACGTCATCGACCCCGCGCTTCATCTTGTCCCAATCAATGTCCGACTCAATCAGGGCTGCACCGTAATAAGTTTGTGAGGCGTACCAATAGACTCTGGCATACATTCCCAGCCCTTCTTTGGCTTTCGTATGCTCGACTGCGAAATTGGCAAACTTTTCTACCTCCTCTTTACTTCCGTGCCAAATGGGAACCAGGTAGTCGAGCGCGGCAAAATATATTTGATAGAAGTGCGGATGCTTCGACACCGCTTCAGCCACCAGCTTATCGAATTGATTGCGATCCCAACCCTCGGCTCGAGCGATTATCAACATGTTCTCGTACCATTCGGGATCGGCGCTCGCAATCCGTTTGTTCCTCAACAAGTATTCCCTTGCCTTCGAGAGTTTCTCGTAAAACGGTTTCCAGTCCTCCTTTCGTACCTGATAGGCCAGCCCAGAACCTCTATACTTCCAACCATGCCCGATCAGGAAATTAGCGTACACATTTATAGGGGCGGGCGATTTAGGGTTTGAGGCTGCCCAGCGAAGGGCTTTCGATTCAATATCTGCCCAGTACTTTTCGTCTTGACTCCCGTTCTTTACAACCCCGATCCCAGCATAGAAATGAGTCAACATCCAAAGACCGCTCGAGGACCGACTTTCCGTCACACGATATTCGTCTGCCAATTTATCCAGTGCATCAAATTGTTCCTGCAGAAACATCATCGAGAAACGTTTGTCGTATTCGGCGCGTTCTTCGAGTTCACCTGCTTGCAGCGGCGGCGCAGGGATCGACAGCAGCAGTGCGATAATGAGTTTCTTGTACATAATTTTCCGTTGCTGGAATGTCACCTGACTCTGTCGCGCTGATGTCTGTCACTAGGTGGGTGTAATTGGCCAAGACAACGTGCAGACCAATTGCACCGCCTGCTCCTGGTTTCGCCCAATGGCGCAGGAGGAGGTACCTGGTTTCAATTCACTCCGACCCCATTTTTTTGTTTAATTAGGAAATCGCCACGCACAGAATAAAAACCGCAAACGCGAAAATGCTTGTGCCAATACATGCCACCCCTAAGACGGACAGTGTGAAGTCTCCGAGCTTAATAAATTCAAATCGATAGAAGAACCGCAAGAGATCGGTGTTGACATAGGGTTGGTCAGAACCAAACAGAGATGGCGAACCTAGCTGAACCCAAGTCTTCGGATGTTCTTTTCTGAGATAGCGAAGCAGCATCCAGGAAATAAAAAATGCCAGAATTGTTAGCGTCCATGCGGTTATCTGAAGCATATATGTTCCTTATCGTCACGCTCAACGTATCTTCGGTATCAGTTGGTGAAATTATAACCGAAGGTCGATGAGCCCGATCGCCCGAAAACTGGAGCACTCAGACCGAACGAAGAAGATCCTTGCCCAGTGCTAAGACTGTATTGACTAGATCCTGCTAAACCATACCCAGGTATTGCCGGAAGAGGAGCAGGTAAAGTGATTCTTCCTCCAAAACCGCTAGTATCTCCAGCGGTTCCGTCATGGGGATCTATCGGGGACAGACCACGGTTTTGAATTCGGTTACTCAACGTCCACCTCCCTGTGATGTAATGATGAGTTCATGCTGCCCTCGCGTTCGTTTCGCTGTCAAGGCACGAAGGTGTCGGATCGTTTACGCCACACGCTTGAGAGGAAAGACATCGTCACTCGCTGATTTGGTACATGGTCTGGCAGGTGTTATATCTCCATTGAGTAAAGTAGAAAAATTAGAGCTGGCTTCTTGTTTACAAACCGTCGGGGACTCCTCACCCGGGGTTGCTGCTCCTCAGGAACAGGCCTGCAAAAAATAGGGGCGCGTCTTGCGGACGCGCCCCTATTTTCGATATCCGTTCCCGGCCTCAGCCGGGTATTCTGTTTTCAGGACAAAATCTTCAGCAGCTTGTCTTCCAGCTCGATGCGCGCCGCGAGCTGCTCGCCCAGGTGTGATAGCGCTTCGTGGAAGGAGCCGGAGAGTTCAAAACGCTCGTCGGTGTCGTATTGATCGTTGAAGGCAAGGGCGGTTTCGGTGGTTTCGGCGATGCGGGGGTAGAATTCCGCCGCCATGTCGACAACCTCTTTGCGTCGCTCGGTGCCGCTGATGATGCGTTCGTAAACGGAGAAGTGTCCGGCGGCGATGTAGTCGACGAGCACCTGGCAGAACTCCTGTAGCAGTTCGTGTACGCCATTATTTTTGACCGGCTTGCCCTGGTAGGGCGTCAATCCAGCCAGGCGGCAATACAACACGAACATCTCGGTGCGTTCGGCGAGCAGCTTGCGGACCATCTCGCGACTTCCGGCGCGTCGATCGCTGGCGCTCATGGTCTCGGCGGTATCGGAAGTCTGTCTGGTTGGAGGATTCATTTTCTTGCCCGTCCGTTGTTCATCGATGAGTTAGAGTGACTATACGCGCTTCATCCGCGGTTGTTAACGCCGGAAAAACCTTGTTATTTGAGTTCATGAATGCGTCACCAATGCTGGTTAATCATATGTAACAGAAAGGAAAAGTTGACGCTAGCTTGACTATCCCGGGAAACGCCCCTTCAGATCGTTCAATATTTTTCCAAGCCCGCCTTTTCCCATGCGTTTCATCATTTCGCGCGTTTGATCGAACTGTTTCAGCAGCCGATTTATTTCTTGCACTTGCGTGCCCGATCCGGCCGCGATACGCCGTTTGCGCGAACCGCGAATAATGTCCGGTTGGCGGCGTTCGTCCGCCGTCATGGAGTTGATCATCGCCACCTGGCGCTGGAACTGGCGGTCGTTGAGCTGCGCCCGCGCGGCTTCGGGAATTTCACCGACACCGGGAAGCTTATCGAGCAACGTTGTTACCCCGCCCATACGCTGCATCTGCGTCAGCTGTTCGCGGAAATCCTCAAGGTTGAAACCTTTTCCCTGAACGACCTTTTTCATCAGGTGCTCGGCCTTTTCCCGATCAACCGTGCGCCCGGCTTCTTCGATCAGCGACAGCACATCGCCCATGCCCAGAATGCGCGAGGCCACACGCTGCGGATGAAACGGTTCGAGCGCTTCGGTCCTTTCACCGATGCCGAGGAACTTGATAGGCTTGCCGGTGATCTTGCGCACCGACAGCGCGGCACCGCCGCGGGCGTCGCCATCGGTCTTGGTCAGGATTACGCCCGTGATCGGCAGCGTGTCGTTGAAAACACGCGCGGTGTTGACGGCATCCTGGCCAGTCATGCTATCCACGACAAACAGCGTCTCCACCGGCCCGGTCGCCGTGTGCACGGCACGGATCTCCTGCATCATGGCTTCATCCACGTGCAAGCGACCGGCACTGTCGAGGATCACGACGTCAATCTGTTGTCGCCGCGCCGCGTCAACCGCGGCCCGCGCAATCGCTACCGGGTCCTGGTCAGAAGTTGACGGGAAGAATTCGACACCGACCTGCGCCGCCAGAAGGCGTAACTGTTCAATCGCGGCCGGACGATAGATGTCGACGCTGGCAAGCAATACCGATTTTTTATCGCGCTCGTGCAGCAACCGCGCGAGCTTGGCCGCGGTGGTGGTTTTACCGGCGCCTTGCAGTCCCGCAAGCAGGATCACCGCCGGCGGGCGCGCCGCAAGATCCAGCCCTTCGTTGGCCTGTCCCATCAATGTCACGAGCTCGTCGTGCACGATCTTGATCAACGCCTGGCCGGGGGTGAGGCTCGCTAGCACTTCCTGCCCGAGCGCGCGCGTGCGCACCTGTTCCAGGAAATCCTTGACTACCGGTAGCGCGACGTCGGCCTCGAGCAGCGCCACACGCACCTCGCGCAACGCGTCGGCGATATTTTCCTCGGTCAGACGGCCTTCGCCACGCAGGCGCTTGAGCGTGGTTTGTAAGCGTTGAGTCAGATTTTCGAACATGGTTTTTGAAAACCGAAAAAATCAGAATTCCAGCACTTCGCCACGCATCAGGCGCCGCGGGGTATTGGCCGGAAGGTGCTGCGCAATTTCCGCCATGATCGCATCTTCGGCGCCCGGCATCAGATGCGTGATGTGCACCTGCGGTCCAGGATTAAGCTTCTTCAAGTCTTCCGCCAGCAGTCGCGGGCAGAAATGTTTCGACACGCGCGCCAGCGATTCATCCTTGTCCAGAAACGAGGCCTCGACAATCACGTGCTTCAGGTCGTCACAGGCATTCAACACGCGCCAGAATTCGTCGGTCGTGGTGGTATCGCCGCTGAAAGCCAGGCTCCCTCTCGGGCCCCGCAGCAGATAACCCACCGCCGGCACGATATGCGAAACCGGAACGCTGCGCAGACGGCGTGTACCCGATAACCATTCCGACCCAGGTGTCAGCGTCTCATACTTCATGAACGGCGTTTCCACCGTCGGCAAGCGCGCGAAGTCCGGCCACAGCACACCATTAAACAGATGTGTGCGCAGACCGTTGAGGGTCGGCTCCTGCGCATGCACGGTAATCGGCGCGCGGCGCGCGGCGCCGACACTGTCCATCATGAACGGCAGACAGGCGAGGTGATCCAGATGTGAATGCGTGAGAAAAACGTGATCGATGCGCTGCATCGCCGCAAGCGACAGCTCGCCGAGACCGGTACCGGCATCGATGAGGATGTCGTCGTCCAGCAGCAGCGAGGTCGTGCGTGCCGGGCCGCCAATACCGCCGCTGGCACCGAGAATCTGTACCTTCATGTTGTACCAATTCTCCGGAATATTTAGTGTCTGCGCCCTTCTAAGGCCGGGCACGCTGTGTCAAACTGCTCTTACATTATGACCAATCCGGTGCCGAATTTCCTCGCCCTGACATTCTATATTGTCACCGGCATCCTGATCGCACAGCGTTTGGCCTATGGGCGCAGCGCGACCGCGGGTGCGAGGATCGGCACACTGAGCCTCGTGTTTGGCGCCATCATGCTGCATGCGGCGGCACTCTATCCGGGCTTGCGGCTTGAAACCGGACTGAATCTGTCTCTCACCACCGCGTGTTCGCTCGTTGCCTGGATTGTGGCCACGCTTTATTTTGTCGCCTCGCTTTATCGTCCGGTGGACACCCTCGGTATTGTCGTCATGCCGCTCGCGGGAGTGACGCTGCTCGTGGCGTGGTGGTGGCCGTCCCAACATTTGATCCCGGTATCGTCCCAATGGCAGGCCGGCCACATCGTTGTTTCGTTGCTGGCCTACAGTCTGTTGTGCCTGGCGGCAATACAAAGCCTGCTGTTGCTGGCACAGGAACGCGGCCTCAAACAGAAACATCCGGGCGGCTTCATGCATGCGCTGCCGCCGATGGAAACCACGGAAAGCGTGATGTTCCAGATGATCGGTCTCGGATTCGCGCTACTCACGCTAACCGTACTGAGTGGCGTGATGTTCGCCGAGACGCTGTTTGGAAAGCCGTTCCGCTTCACCCACCACATCGTGCTCGCCGTAAGCGCGTGGGTGGTATATGCGATCCTGCTATTCGGCCGTTGGCATTTGGGGTGGCGCGGACGCGCGGCGATTCGATGGACGCTCGGCGGTTTTGTGCTGCTGCTACTGGCTTATTTCGGTAGCAAATTCGTGCTGGAAGTCCTGCTCGGACGAGCCTGATAGAATGCCACGCGTGCCTAACTGCAGGGAGTGGCAACCCGTGAGTGATACCCCCCTTGAGTGATATTCCCTTAGGCGCGCTCCTCGGTGCGCTGGTCTTTCTAGTCGTCGTCTCAGCATTTTTCTCGGCCGCCGAAATATCGATGGTGAGTCTTAATCGCCATCGATTGCGACACTTGGCCGGGTCGGGACATCGCGGCGCGCGTCTTGCCGAACGGCTGCTCGCCCGCCCCGATCGGCTGATCAGCGTCATCCTGCTCGGCAGCAACGCCGTCAACGCGCTATTTTCGACCGTCACGACGATTACGGTCGTGCGCCTGATGGGGGAAGATGAAAGGGCCGTCGGCATTGCCACGGTCGTTATCACGCTCGTGATTCTTATCCTGACCGATCTGGCGCCGAAGACGCTCGCGGCCTTGCACCCGGAGCGCATCGCGTTCCCGAGCGCGTTCGTGCTGCGGCCGATGCTATGGCTGATTTATCCGGTCGTCTGGGTCATCAATGGCATCGCCAATGGCTTGCTGTGGCTCGTTGGCATACGCGTGCGCACGCGCAGCACGGAACAGGTGAGCCCGGAAGAGCTCAAGGCGATGATCATGGAAGCGGGCGTGCTGATTCCTGAAACGCATCAGGACATGCTGCTGTCGATCCTGGATCTGGAAAAAATCGTGGTCGAAGACGTAATGGTGCCGCGCAATCGCATCGAGGGCGTCGATCTGGATGCCGAATGGGAAGAAACCAAGAGCCGCCTCACTTCCAGTCGTTACACCCGCATGCCGGCCTATCACGGTTCGCTCGAAAACGTGGTCGGCATCATCCACGCGCGGCGAGTATTGAATCTGTTGCGCGAAGGCAAACTCAATCGCGAGTCGCTGCAGGAAGCGATTGTCGAACCTTATTTCATTCCCGCGGGAACGTCGCTGACGACGCAATTACTCAACTTCAAGGAAAACAAACACCGCATCGCGTTGGTAGTGGATGAGTATGGCGATCTTCAGGGCCTGGTCACCCTGGACGAAATTCTCAAGGAAATCGTCGGCGACTTCACCACCCACACACTCGGGCGCGTGGAGGAACTACGACCGGAACCGGATGGCAGTTATCTGGTACGCGGCGGCATGAGCCTGCGTGACCTCAACCGCCAACTCGACTGGAAGTTGCCGATGGAGAATACACGCACGCTGAATGGGCTGATCCTGGAATATCTCGAAGACATCCCCGAACCCGGCACCAGCCTCATGATCGACAATTATGTCGTCGAAATCATGCGTACGCGCGGTACCACTATCGAGATGGCGCGCATCCGTCCGGTAAAGCCCGAGGCCGAGACGAAAGCACCGTAGCCACCAGGGAAGCTCCGAACAAGAATGGATGCGGTCTTCGACAAGCTCAGACCGAACGATTTTTTAATATAAATCCGTTCGTGCCGAGCTACATTTCCGATCGTCCTGAGCTTGTCGAAGAAAGCACGAAGACCGACTTGTTCAGAGCTTCCCTAGGGTGTTTTCGCGCCGGCGAGGAACATCCAGGTTTCGAGAACGGTATCCGGATTCAACGAAATACTTTCGATCCCCTGCTCGACCAGCCACTTGGCAAAGTCCGGATGGTCGGACGGCCCCTGACCGCAGATACCGATGTACTTGCCCTGCTGGCGACAGGCCTTGATCGCCATTTCCAGCAACACGCGCACCGCGGGATTGCGTTCGTCGAAACCGGCGGCGACCAGTCCGGAATCACGGTCCATGCCGAGCGTCAGCTGCGTGAGATCGTTCGAGCCGATCGAGAAACCGTCGAAGTATTTCAGGAATTCATCGGCCAGCAGTGCATTCGACGGCAGTTCGCACATCATGATCAGCTTGAGCCCGTTCTCGCCGCGCTTGAGGCCGCTTTGCGCCAGCAGGTCGACCACTTTTTCCGCCTCCTCGAGCGTGCGCACAAACGGCACCATGAGCCAGACGTTGGTGAGCCCCATGTCGTTGCGCACGCGTTTCAACGCGCGGCATTCGAGATCGAAGCAATCGCGAAACGATGTCGAGATGTAGCGCGAGGCGCCGCGGAACCCGAGCATCGGGTTTTCTTCCATCGGTTCATACTGACGACCGCCGATCAGATTGGCATATTCATTCGATTTGAAATCCGACAGGCGCACGATTACCGGTTTCGGCCAGAACGCGGCCGCCAGTGTCGCAATGCCTTCGGCGAGCTTGCCGACATAAAAATTTACCGGATCGCCGTAGCCGGCCATGCGCCGCTCGACCTCAGCCTTCACGTCATCGGGAATATTCGGATAGTTCAACAGCGCCTTCGGGTGAATCCCGATCGCGCGGTTGATAATGAACTCGACACGCGCGAGCCCGATACCTTCATTTGGCAGCCACTGAAAATCGAACGCGCGTTCGGGATTGCCGACGTTCATCATGATCTTCACCGGCGGCTTGGGCAGCGCATCGAGCGCAATCTCCACGACTTCGCTCTCGAGAATGCCGTCGTAGACAAAGCCGGTGTCGCCCTCGGCGCAGGAGACCGTGACGTCCATGCCGTCGCGCAACAGCGAGGTCGCATTGCCGGAACCGACAATCGCGGGGATGCCCAGTTCACGCGCGATAATCGCCGCATGGCAGGTGCGACCGCCGCGGTTGGTGACAATCGCCGCGGCACGCTTCATCACCGGCTCCCAGTCGGGATCGGTCATGTCGGTAATCAGCACATCGCCCGCCTGCACCTTGTGCATCGCATCGGTGCCAAGCACCACGCGCACCTTGCCGCTGCCGATCTTTTGTCCAATGGCGCGGCCCTCGACCAGAACCTTGGAATGCTGCTTAAGGTGGTAGCGAATAAGCTTGCGGTGTTCGTCGGCGGCTTTGACCGTCTCCGGTCGTGCCTGCACGATATAAAGGCCGCCGTCCTCGCCGTCTTTGGCCCATTCGATGTCCATCGGCCGACCGTAGTGTTGCTCGATGATGATCGCCTGGCGCGCGAGCGCCTCGATCTCGTCATCGGTCAGACAGAAGCGCGCGCGATTCTCATCCGGTACCGGCACCGTCACTACCGGGTGGCCGTCCACCGGTCTGTCGGCATAGACCATCTGGATCGCCTTGCCGCCGAGATGACGTTGAATCACCGCGTGCTTGCGCTGCGCCAACATCGGCTTGTGCACGTAAAACTCGTCCGGGTTCACTGCCCCCTGCACCACGGTTTCGCCCAAGCCGTAGGACGCGGTGATAAAGACAACATCACGGAATCCGGATTCGGTATCGAGTGTAAACATCACACCGCTGGTCGCTATATCCGAGCGCACCATGCGCTGAACACCCGCCGACAGCGCGACTTCGGCGTGGGCAAATCCTTTGTGCACGCGGTAGGCAATCGCGCGGTCGTTATACAACGACGCAAATACGCGGCGGATCGACTTCAATACTTCGTCGACGCCGCGCACATTCAGATACGTTTCCTGCTGGCCGGCAAACGACGCATCCGGCAAATCCTCGGCGGTCGCGGAAGAACGCACCGCTACCGATATTTCATGGCCCGCCCGCTTGACCATCTCGGCATAGGTGTCGCGAATCGCGCGCTCGAGCGGCGGTTGAAACGGCGCCTCTTCGATCCAGTGGCGGATCTCGCGGCCGGTGTCGGCAAGTGTTTTGACATCGTCGACGTTGAGCCCATCGAGACGTTGGGCGATGCGCTCGGTGAGCTTGTGAAACGTCAGAAATTCGCGGAATGCATCGGCGGTGGTGGCAAAACCGGAGGGAACCCTGACGTCGGAGTGCGCCAGGCCACTGATCATCTCGCCAAGCGAGGCGTTCTTGCCGCCGACGCGCGCGACATCTTGCATCGACAACGTGTCTAACCAGGCAACGTATTGCAAAGACATTCACGGATCTCCGGTTTGCGTGACCGGCGGGCCTCGGGCATACTGGCCCGCCAGTGAAAGCGGGCTATTGTACCCGATGGATCATAATCCTCCGCAATGAAAGCGCGCCGTACGGTGTTTTATTTGTCCGATCGCACCGGCATTACCGCCGAAGTATTGGGCAAGACGCTGCTCACGCAATTCCCCGGCGTCGAGTTCCGCAAGCGCACGATCCCGTTCATCGACACCATTGAAAAAGTCGATGCCGCACTGAAAGAAATCAACGATACCGCGCGCCACGAAGCCCAGCGACCGATCGTGATCAGCACGCTGATCGACGACGCGCTGCGGCTCGCGGTCGAGAAGGCCGATGTATTGTGTCTGGATCTTTTTGCCGGGTTCATTGGCAAGCTCGAGGGCGAGCTCGGGGTGCCGTCCTCGCACGCGCTCGGCCTCACGCATGGTATTGGCGACGCTATCGTGTATGAACGACGCATGTCGGCGGTAAATTACGCACTGTCGCATGACGACGGCCTTTCCACTTCCTACGACGATGCCGACGTGATCCTGATCGGTGTCTCGCGGTCAGGCAAAACACCGACCTGTCTCTATCTGGCGATGCAATACGGCGTGCGTACCGCCAATTACCCCCTCACCGCCGACGAATTCGAGACCCTGGCGTTGCCGAAATCATTGATGGCTCATCGCGCCAAGCTGTTTGGCCTGACCATCAATCCGGAACGACTGACCAAGATCCGCAACGAACGCAAACCCGACAGCAGCTACGCCGCCATTGAGACCTGCCGTAACGAAGTTCGCGCCGCGGAAGATATGTTCCAGCGCATTCGAGTGCCATTTCTCGATACCACCACGAAATCCGTCGAGGAGATCGCGATCACGATCCTGCACAAAACCGGCATCGCGACGAAGCTGCAACTCTGACACTTACGCAATCGCGCGCGCGATCAAAAACGCCGCCAGCGCGGCGATACCACCAACAATCGTCGTCTGCATCGCGCTGCGCGCCGGCGCCGCGCCGGTAAAGTGACCCTTGATATAACCAAACGTCGCCAGCGCGATGAGCGTGAGGATTACCGACACCCCTAGCGCAGTATTCACCGACGGCAAAAGCATATACGGGCCGAGCGGTATCAGACCGCCCGCGATATACGCGCCGCCGATGGTACCGGCACTGAGCCGCGCCCGCTTCGGGTCGGGCTTTTCCAAACCAAGCTCGAAACGCATCATGAAATCCACCCAAGCCCCGGGTCGTTTTCGTAATGCATCCACCACCGGTTTCGCTTCTTCCCTGGTCAATCCATAAGATCGAAGCACATCCGCGACTTCGCGTGCCTCCACCTCCGGCTTCTCGATGACCTCCAGTTGTTCACGCTTGCGCTCGCTCTCGTAGTGTTCCGCGTCGCTCTTGGCGGCAAGATAGCCGCCCAGCCCCATCGCGATTGAACCGGCGGCAATTTCCGCGAGACCCGCGGTCACGATGATGCCATTGCTGGCAATCGCCCCCGACAAGCCCGCCGCGAGTGCAAACGGGACGGTCAACCCATCCGCCATGCCGATCACGATATCGCGGACAGTCGCGGAAGCGGTGAAATGTCTTTCGGTGTGTGGCGTTTGTGGCATTTTTATTTTTCCGGTCTCGAGTACTACGATCGATGCATCTTAAACGCAACATCGTCACGGATATAAAGCGGCAGCGCCAAGTCGGGTGCCACGCTCTCACCACGACTAAACGCCGCCGTTGCCAGTGCGACCACATTCCGTGCTTGCGGATAACAATTCTGACGCACATCGCTTACACCGCCGCCGATGCGCTGGCGCAGCAATGCAGCATATTGATCCCAGCCGCTGCCAACACCAACCCATCCCTGCCCTTCCGGTACGGGAACTACGGCCGGATCGACAACGCTCTCGGTGCCGGTGAGCGCGACCAGCCCATCACTGGCACGAACATACATGCCCCAATATACCTGCTGCATACGCGCATCCATGGCCGCAAGCACGTTCGGTGCCTCCGCCCCTTGCGCCAGTACTGCCAGCGACGAGATCGGTACCACCGGCAGGTCGGCACCGAACGCGAGGCCCTGCACCACGCCGGCGCCGATGCGCAGGCTCGTGAACGAACCGGGGCCCCGACCGAACGCGATGGCATCGAGTTGTGTCAGCGCCATGCCGGATTCACCCAACAGCTCCTGCACCATGAACAACAGGCGCTCGCCGTGACGGCGCTCGTGCTCGACACGTTCGGTAATAGCGCCGTCCAGCGCCAGCGCCACGGAACAGGATTCGGTCGAGGTATCGAGCGCCAACAGCTTCATGATCAATCGTGCTTTTTTTTGATACGCCCGCCGAGTGCGGTATAAAGCGCATTAATCAACCGGTCGCGATCAACCGCGTGTGGATTGCCAGGGCGTTTACGCGCCGCCCACACCGGATCCGGAAAATGAGCGTCATCCTCGAAGCGCGGAATCACATGCCAGTGCAAATGCGGTACCTGGTTGCCAAACGACGCGAGATTGATCTTTGTCGGCTGCAACAAATCGCGCAACACCTGCTCGACGGCGTACACCACAACCAGAAAATGTGCGCGCTGGGATTTCGTGAGATCGGTCATCTCGCGCACATGCTTGTTCCACACCACGCGGCAAAATGCCGGATAGTCCGCATCTGCGACCAGGATCACGCGACAGCGCGCGCTGTTCCATAACACGGTTTCGTTCTGCACCTGACACAACGGACACGCTTCCAAGTCAGTCTCCCGAAAAATGATCGTGCCCAGGCCGCATCGGACGGGTCAGCTCGCCGGCCGCATCCAGTACCGTGAGTCCTGGCCCAGAAACGATTTCGCCGATGTTCGTGACAGGACATCCAAAGCGCGTCTGCCAGCGTTCGAATTCGCGGCGGGCACGCGCCGGCACTGTAAACAGAAGTTCGTAATCGTCGCCGCCGTTGAGCGCCAGATCCCAACCGATGCCACCGAGATGTTTGCGATAGATCTCGGAGAGCGGCACGCGATCCCGCACCACTAACGCCCCGGCGCCGCTTGCTTCCAGCACGTGTCCGAGATCGGCCAGCAATCCATCCGAGATATCGATTGCGCTGGAAGCGAAGCGACGCAGCAAGATGCCCTCGCGTACGCGCGGCAGCGGGTGATCGAGTCGCAGACTCACCGCATCATAGTCTGGCGGTGGTAACGCACGACGACCCAGGCGTTGTTCCAGTGCCAGCGCGGCATCGCCGAGTGTACCGGTGACATAGATACCATCGCCCGGTTGCGCACCGGAACGACGAATGGCCTCGCCCTCGGGCACGACGCCATGCGCTTCAATGGAAATCGTCAACGGTCCACGCGCGATATTGCCACCGACGAGTTGAAGTTTGAATTCCTGCGCCAACGCAAACAGGCCCTTGCTAAAACCTGTCAGCCAGGTCTCGTCCGGCTGGGGTAACGTCAAGTTCAATAAAAACCACGCCGGTTCGGCGCCCATCGCGGCGAGATCACTCAGATTTACCGCAAGCGATTTATATCCCAGCGCCACGGGATCGGCGCCCGCAACAAAGTGCACCGCCTCGACCAGGGTATCGGTCGTCACCACCAGCTGGCTGCCGGGCGGCGGCTGCAAAATGGCGGCGTCGTCACCGATGCCAAGGATGACGTCATCGCGCGCTATCGGTTGCACGGTGAAGAATTTCTGAATCAGGGCGAATTCCGACATAGGGAAGATTCTCACCTGCTCCCCCTCTCCCTGACAGGGAGAGGGCAAGGGGTGAGGGTGAGATGAACGATGCTTCTCCGTCTCATCGACGGTACTCAACGTCGAAGAATACGCGGATGAATCTCAAGCGGAAGGCGCGGCCAACTCGAGCGGACGCAGCTTGTGCGCAACCTTGTCGAGAATAGCGTTAACATATTTGTGGCCATGCTCGGCGCCGAAGGTCTTCGCCAGCTCTACGGCTTCGTTGAGCACCACCTTGTACGGAATCTCGGGATGATGCTCGAATTCGTACGCACCCAGACGCAGACACGCCAGCTCCACCGGATCGACCTCGCCGATGTTGCGATCGAGGTGCGGGGCGATGTGGTCATCGAGTCCCTGACAATGCATCGGAATCTCTGACACCAAGTGATGGAAGTATTCGATGTCGACGTCTTCCATCTCGTGGCCGACGATGAAGTGGTTCTCAATCTCGCTCGGCGACTGTCCGGTGAGATGCCATTGGTACAACGCCTGGACCGCGGCGCGGCGTGCCTTGTGACGACTGCCTTTCTTCATCGGATTCAGCCACGCAACTTTTTCATGAGGTTCACCATCTCGATCACCGCCAGCGCGGCATCGGCACCCTTGTTGCCGGCCTTGCAGCCGGCGCGCGCGATGGCCTGTTCGATGGTATCGACGGTGAGCAGACCGAAGCCGACCGGGACGTCGAACTGCTGGCCCACTTGCGTGATCCCGCGCGTGGCCTCACTGGCGACATATTCAAAATGCGGCGTCTCACCGCGAATCACACAACCCAGCGCGATCAACGCATCGAATTTTTTCGATGCTGCCATCTGCTTCAATGCCAACGGTATCTCAAACGCGCCCGGCACGCGCGCGACATCAATATGGGCACGTTCGGCGCCATGACGCACCAGCGCATCGAGCGCGCCTTCGAGCAACCGCTCGCAGATGAAACTGTTAAACCGAGCCAACACGATCCCGAAGCGCGCACCGCGCACAATGAGGTCGCCATCCAGATTCTTGATATCCGTCATCGTAATGCCTTCTTGTCTTTGTTATGAACGACCGCGCCGGTGTCGTCGATGTATTCCACAATTTCGAGACCGAAACCGGACATGCCGGGAACCTTCATCGCGTGCCCGAGCACACGCATCTTGCCGACTCCGAGGTCGGCGAGAATCTGACTGCCGAGACCGTAGGTCCGCATCTCCTCGCGCCCGCGGCGCGTGGACGCCGCGTCCGATCCCTGCGTCTGCTTTTGAAAACGCTCCAGGCGATGCGCCAGCGCCGTCGGCGTTTCCTGCTGCTGCAATACGACGACGACGCCCGCGCCTTCGTGCGCCACGCGCTCGAGCGCACGCCGCAACGTCCAGGCGCTGCCGGGTCGATGCGCAGTGGTGAAAAGATCGAGCACGCTTTCCTGCACGTGTACGCGCACCAGCGTCGGCCACTCGCGCCGGACGTCGCCGCGTACCAACGCCAGATGCGAGCAATCGCCAATATCGTCGTGATAACTGATGCAGCGAAATTCACCGAATTCGGTCGGCAGCACACATTCGCCAACGTGCTCGATGCTGGATTCATTCTCCATCCGGTAGCGGATCAGATCGGCGATGGTACCGATCTTGAGACCGTGCAATTGCGCAAACTCGAGCAACTGTGGCAGGCGCGCCATGGTGCCGTCCTCGTCCATGATCTCGCAGATCACCGCCGCCGGTGACAGCCCGGCAAGCTGGGCGAGATCGCACCCGGCTTCGGTGTGACCGGCACGTGCCAATACGCCACCCTTGTGCGCCATCAGCGGGAAGATATGACCCGGCGTCACAATATCGGACGGCATGGCATCCGGTTTGATCGCGGCCTGGATCGTCATCGCGCGATCTTGCGCCGAGATGCCTGTGGTCACCCCTTCGGCCGCCTCGATCGAGACCGTGAAATTGGTCGAGCGCCGGACATGGGTCGCCGGCACCATCAGCGATAGATTCAACTGGCGGCAGCGCTCTTCGGTGATCGTCAGGCAGATCAGCCCGCGACCGTGGCGCGCCATGAAGTTGATGTCCTCGGCACGCACATGCTGCGCCGCCATCAGCAGATCGCCTTCGTTTTCACGGTCTTCGTCGTCCATAAGAACGACCATGCGACCGCGTCGAAGTTCTTCGACTATCTCATTGATAGGACTGATAGACATTTGGCTCAATCGATTGGGGTATAGGCATTATCGCCGATTTTCGGCACCGCCGCTCGTCCAACCCGGCGCCGCCACCCGTCAATGCGATCCGGCGCACAGAGGTCTGGGTGGTCTATCTATATATAGAGGAAGTTACACCGGCCCTGCACAGCCGGATAGTAACCCCAAATGGAAATACTGGTGGAACCGAACCGAGTCGATAAATTACCTGGCACCGTGGTCATTACGCACCTCGCGGAACGGCGTGCGCGTGATCGCAGCGCCCCGATCCCTGACGAGACACCCGCCAACGATGCCCTTCCACCCGGTACCCGGCTCGGCCGCTACCTGATCGTCGAGCGTCTTGGTGGTGGTGGCATGGGCGTGGTGTACAAGGCCCAGGATACTGAGTTACATCGCACAGTCGCACTCAAAGTCCTGCCCCCCCATCTGTGCCGCCAGCCGGATTACCTGAGCCGTTTCCGCGCCGAGGCCCAGGCCCAGGCGCGCCTGAACAACCCGTTCGTGACCCAGCTCTATTCGCTGCTGGAACTTCCGGCCGGCGAGGTACTGGTGCTCGAGTACAGCGAAGGTCAGACGCTGGAACAGCGCCTCAAGAGCGGCGGACCCCTGCCACCGGCCGAGGCCGTGCGCATTTTCGATCAGGCGCTACGCGCCGTCGAGCACATCCATGACGTCGGGATCGTGCACCGCGATCTCAAACCGGGCAACATTTTTCTGACACGCGACGGTCGCGTTAAGCTGATGGATTTCGGGGTTGCCAAAATCATGGACCAGCCCGATCTCAGCACCCAGCGCACCATGGTCGGTACGCTGCTCTACATCGCTCCCGAACAGATCAACGGCCATACCACGGACTTTCGCTCGGATGTCTACACCCTCGGCGTCAGTCTGTTCGAAGCCGTTACCGGTCGATTGCCGTTCGAGCGACGCAGCGACTACGCGCTTATGCACGCGCATGTGCAGGAACGACCGCCGAGTCCGAAAGATTTCCAGCGCAGCATTCCACCGGCACTGGAGGGGGTAATCCTGAAAGCGATTGAAAAAGATCCCGAGCGCCGTTTCCAGTCAGTCGCGGAGTTCCGCAAGACATTGATCAAACTCGGTCTGGTCGAGCGGCGTGACCGCGACTCCGCCCGGCAAACCGGTAACCACGATGAATCGGAGTCAAAACAAAATGAATCCTTGTCCGATCGCCCCGCGGCGCGCCGTCTGCTTGGTGGCCTGTGGCTGGATGCGGCGCTGATCGCCGCCGCGGTAGTCCTGGTTTACACCCTCGGCCTCGATCCGTTGAAGCCGCCGGTAAACGGGACTCGTGCCGCTCTCACCGGCGGCGTGGCCAACGCCAGTACGCTGAAATCCCCGTCAGTCACCCGCGGTCGCGCATCTTCCTCAGTGAACCCCGCACCCACTATTCCTATTCCCGCCGACAAATACGGCGCCTTGCGCGAGGCTTGGAGCGACTGACTTTTAGGCTATTGTTATCCTGAGGGATGACATGAAGACCTTCCGTACATATCAACCGGCGCTGCTCGCGGCCATATCCATGCTGATTGCTGGCTGCGCGTCGCTATTTCCGGAAAGCTGCGAACAGTTTGACGAATCGCGCAAAACAACCAACTACGCAACCGAATATCGCCTGGAAAATCGGAAGATGACGGGCGACATCAAGCCGCTCGGTAAGGGCGAGGTCGCCAATGTCCTCGGCTATACGATGCAACTGGATACCGAGCGCGCGCGGCCGTGTTCACACCTGAAGATCAACAAGGAAATAACGCTGCTGCGGCGCGACAGTCCCGGTATCGTTTTTGAAGAGACACGTGAATTCTTTGCCCAGGACGGGACACGCATCGCGGTAAAGAATGAGGTGCTGACTGAACAGCTGAAGAAAAGCGGACGTTACGCGAGCTCGGTGCCGTTGCCGATTCCCAAAAACGCCCCGCCCGGGAAATATCGCCTGACCAGTACGCTGACGTTGAAGCAGAAGGTCAAGGGGGTGGTTAAGACGGTGACACTCGCCAAGGCGGCTACCAGTTTCGAAGTCGTGGAGCCAAAAAAATAATTACTTCAGAAACCCATGGCGCGTCAGAAGCGCGCGCGTTATTTCCGGCTTCGCGTCAGCCATGCCCTCGCCCTGCAGCAACCGTTCGAGATAACGCGCGAGCACATCCACTTCGAGATTGACCCGCCGACCGGGTTGAAATTCACCAAGTGTTGTCTGTGCCATCGTGTGCGGAATGATGTTGAGATCGAACATCGCGCCGTCTACGGAATTGACGGTCAGGCTGACCCCATCGACACAGATCGAGCCCTTTGTCGCAACATACCGGGCGAGCTCCGTCGGCGCCTCAATACGCAAACGAATCGAGCGGCCGTCTTCGTCATGGGCACGCACGATGCCAACGCCGTCCACATGGCCACTGACGAGATGACCGCCGAGCCGCGTGGTAGGCAGCAGCGCCTTCTCCAGATTCACCGCCGTACCGGATTTCAGATCGCCCACCGTAGTGCAGGAAAGCGTCTCGGCCGAAATATCGGCAGCGAAGCCGTGGCTTGAGAGTTCGACTATCGTCAGGCACACGCCACTGACGGAAATGCTGTCGCCAAGCTTGACGTCGGAAAAATCCATCCCCTTGGACTCGACGCGCACGCGCGCATCCACGCCGCGCTGTTCGACAGCAACAATATTCCCGACTGCCTGAATGATTCCCGTAAACATAACGTTTGTCTTGAGGTATGAATCAGTGACGTGGCCGCGCGACGACACGCCAGTCCCTGCCGATGACACACATGTCGATCACGTCCAGCTGCAAGCGCTCGTCCATACGTGCCAGCGGCGCTAACTGGAACATCCCGCGCGCGTCGCTCCCGAGCAGATACGGCGCATAATAAAAAATCAGTTCGTCCACTAATTTTTCCTTAAGCAACGCACCACACAAGGTAGAACCGGCCTCGACCAACACTTCGTTGACCTCTCTCGCGGCAAGGTGCCCCATCAATGCCTTGAGGTCAATGCTGGCGGTGTTTGACGCGATAAACGCGATCTCGGCGCCGGCGGCGCGCAATGCAGCGGATTTTCGGTTCTCGTCGGCAACCGCGATCACCAGCGTCTGCCCCGGCTGACGCAACATTTGCGCCGTCGGCGACAGCCGCAGGTGGCTGTCGAGCACGACGCGCAACGGCTGGCGTCCGATATCCAGATCACGCACCGTCATGCGCGGATCGTCCGCCAGCACGGTTGAAACGCCGGTGAGAATGGCCGAACTGCGTGCACGCCACTTCTGCACGTCGCGACGGGAGCCCTCACCCGTGATCCATTGCGACTCGCCACTTGCCAGAGCGGTACGCCCGTCAAGACTGGCAGCGAGTTTGATGCGCACGAACGGCCGGCCGCTGCGCATGCGTTCGATGAAACCGGGATTGAGGGCGGCGGCCTGATCCTGCATCAACCCCACGTCGACGCGAATACCGTGGCTCTCGAGTGCCGCAACGCCCTTGCCCGCGACTTGCGGATTGGGATCGCGCATGGCCGCGATCACGCGGCGAACACCGGCCTTGATCAAGACATCGGTGCACGGCGGTGTGCGGCCGTGGTGACAACAGGGTTCAAGCGTGACATACACCGTTGCCCCATGAACATGCGATCCGGCTTGCGTGAGCGCGTTTATTTCCGCGTGCGCGGCGCCGGCGCGTGCATGGAATCCTTCACCGACAATGCGATCTTCTCTGACCACGACGCAGCCGACACGTGGATTGGGATCGGTGGTGTAAAGACCGCGCTCGGCAAGCTGAAGTGCCCGCGCCATATAACGCGCATCGCCAGCGGTAAAACTCATGATTTCTTGGTGTCGTTCGGGCGACGACCCGGCGTCGGCGGTTCCGGTACCTCGCCCTCTGGAATCAACGGCAACTGATTGCGCCGCGTCTCGGCCGTCGGTTCATTGCGCAGCCGTTGTACTTCGTCGTGGAAAGCATTGATATCCTGAAAGCTGCGATACACCGACGCAAAGCGCACATAGGCCACCGGATCGAGATCCTTCAGCCCCTGCATCACCCATTCGCCGATCGCGCGCGAGGACAGCTCGCTCTCGCCGCTGGCGATAAGCTTGTGGCGGATACTGCCCAACAATTTTTCGATCGCCTCGGCATCGACCGGCCGCTTTTCAAGCGCGCGTGACAGGCCGCTGCGCAATTTCTGTTCGTTGAACGCCTCGCGTCGGCCGTCGGATTTAATCACTGCCGGCAATCGCAGCTCGGCACGCTCGAAGGTCGTAAAGCGTTCGCTGCAGACTTCGCATTCGCGGCGCCGGCGCACGGAGTCGCCATCCTCGGACAGGCGTGAGTCGACGACACGGGTTTCATCGGCAGAGCAAAACGGGCAGCGCATGACTCATTTATAGCATGCAGCGCCCGTTTTTTGGAAAAGATCAGGCCGGACGATTCTCGTAAACCGGAAACCGACTGCAAAGCTCCTGCACCTGTGCGCGCACGCGGGCACGTACCGCGGTGTCCTGCATGTTATCGAGAATGTCGCAGATCCAGCCGGCGAGTGCGCGCACGTCGGTCTCGCCAAATCCACGTGTCGTCACCGCCGGCGTGCCGATACGCAGGCCACTGGTGATCATCGGCGGCTGCGGATCGTTGGGAACGGCGTTCTTGTTCACCGTGATGTGCGCCTCGCCCAGTGCCGCCTCGGCATCTTTGCCACTGACGCCCTTCTTGATCATGCTAACGAGAAACAGGTGATTGTCGGTGCCACCGGAGACAATGTCGTAGCCGCGCTGCATCATCACCGCGGCCATCGCGCGGCTGTTGGCGAGTACCTTGATCTGATAGTCCTTGAACGCGGGTTCCAGCGCCTCTTTGAACGCAACGGCCTTGGCCGCGATCACATGCATCAGCGGTCCGCCCTGCGTGCCCGGAAACACCAGCGAGTTCAGTTTCTTTTCGATCTCGGGGTTGGCCTTGGCGAGGATCACGCCACCGCGCGGACCGCGCAGCGTTTTGTGCGTGGTCGTGGTGGTGACATCGGCGATCGACACCGGATTCGGATAAATGCCGGCGGCCACCAGGCCCGCGACATGCGCCATGTCGACAAACAGATACGCGCCGACGGTGTCGGCGATCTTGCGGAACCGCGCCCAGTCAACGACACGGGAGTACGCCGAAAAACCGGCCACGATCATCTTCGGCTTGTGCTCCTGCGCCAGCCGCTCGACTTGTTCGTAATCGATCTCGCCGGTCTTGTCGTTCAGCCCGTACTGCTGCGCGTTGTAAAACTTTCCCGAGAAGTTCACTTTCGCACCGTGGGTGAGATGGCCGCCATGCGCGAGACTCATGCCCAATATATGATCGCCGGGGCTAAGCAACGCCATGTATACCGCGGCATTCGCCTGCGATCCAGAATGCGGCTGGACGTTGGCGTAGGCCGCGCCGAACAGCTGCTTCACGCGCTCGATCGCAAGGCGCTCGGCCACGTCCACATACTCGCAGCCGCCGTAGTAACGCTTGCCGGGATAACCCTCGGCGTATTTATTCGTCAGCACCGAACCCTGCGCTGCCAATACGCGCGGGCTGGCAAAATTTTCGGAGGCGATCAGTTCGATGTGATCTTCCTGGCGCCGGGCCTCGTCGACCATGGAATTCCACAATTCATCGTCGTAACCCTGGATGGTCATGTCGCGGCTATACATGGTTGGTGCTCACTCCATCGTAAAAATAGGCCAGGCCCCTGCGCGCCGGGCCGAAAAAAGGGGCTAAAGAATATCCGATTTTGGGATCAACTGCCTGAGGACTTTATCGCGACCGCTGCGCCTAACGCAGGCCCAGCGAAAACAGCAGTGCCAGAAACAGCAGCAACGATATCACCTGCCAAAAACGCAGCGGGTTACGCTCATAGAGCGAGAGTTTGCGTTTCGGCGCCAGCGCCGGACCGCGCGCCAGGTTGTGCTCGAGCTCGAGGGCGAGTTCCATGGCATCGCCGTGGCGCTCGCGCGGGTCCACCGCGGTCGCGCGCGCGAGGCAGGCATCCAGCCATGCGGGCAGATCGGGGCGATAGCGTGCAAGCGGTGAGCGCTTGTTGAAACGCGGTGTCGAAAACGCCTCGACCTCGCCGAACGGATACTGGCCGGCACTGAACAGGCGGTACAGCGTCACCCCGATGGCATACACTTCCGATTGCTCATCGCCTTGCCTGCCGTCAAAAAGCTCTGGCGCCATGTAACTCGGCGTACCCGGGATTTCCTCCGACTCGCTCTCCTCCACACCCGGCAGGCGCGCTACGCCCAGATCGAGCAACTTCACGCCACCGCTGGCGGCGTCGGTGGTCAGCAGAATATTGTCCGGTTTGATATCCCGATGCACGATGCGTTGCCGATTGAGCGCATACACGCCTTTGGCGAGTTTCAGTCCCAGCTCCACACCTTCCTTGAGCGACACCGCGGGGCTGCGCTTCAAGCGTTGTTCCAGCGTCTGGCCCTGGTAATACGGCATCACCGAATACAGCCGGGTTTGCTGATCCGGGGGTAGCTCGATAATCTCGGCCACAAATGGACTGCGCACCTGCGCTGCCACCCAGGCCTCGCGCGTAAACGCGCGCCGATATACCGCATCGCTGGCGACCCGCGGGTGTGGAAACTTGAGCACTACGTCACGCGGCTCGCGCGAATCCTGCGCGCGGAACAGGCGGCTGTAGTGGCCGTCGGAGATCATCTCCAGCAACTGGAATCCGTCCACGGTATCGCCGACACGCGGCAACTCCTCAATCGGCAATTTGGCCATCGCGAGTTCGAGATCGGCGCGTTCCGAGGCCGGTACCGAGACCACGTCCACGACTATGACCGAACAGTTGTCCTGACTGCCGGCCTCGAGCGCGCGCTCGACAATGTGACGCGCATCTTCCTGCGGCGAGGCCCGCTCGCAAAGCAAGGTGGTGAGTTCCGTCTGGGACAGGCTCCCGTGCACACCATCGCTGCAGAGCAGAAAACGATCGTGTGCGCGCAGATCGTGGCGTGCGTAATCGGCGCGCGCGTTGTCTTCCAGACCGACAGCGCGATACAGCACGTGACGTAAATCGGGGTGGGCGTGCACGTGATCTTCGGTGAGACGCTGAAGATTGCGATCGCGCAAACGGTAGACACGCGAGTCGCCCAGATGTACCACATGCGCGCTGCGGCTGCGCAGCACCAGGGCGGTGAACGTGGTCGCCATGCCGCGCATCTTCTCGTCCTGACGGCCTTGCGCGCAGACCCAACGGTTCATCGACGCCAGCGCACGACTGGACGCACGATCGACGCCGAGCGTTTCCGGCAGGCCGAAGTAGCCGTCGAGAAAACCGCGCACCGTGGTTTCCGCCGCCAACCGCCCGCCCGGCCCACCGCCGAGACCATCGGCCAGCGCCGCGACGAGTTCGCGCGTGACGCGGGTACCATCGCTTTCGCGCGCGGCGCAAAAATCTTCGTTTTGGTTACGTCGGCCCTGCTCGCTGGCGACGCCGACCTGTACTTGTAGTTGATCCATGAAGACGCAGTGTCTAAATAAAAAAACGGGCGGGGGAAGTTTACCTCCCCCGCCCGCGATCTGACATCTTTAATACGACGTATTTACACGCGCGCGCCGGATGCTGCGCCCCAAGTCGTGCGCCAGCGCGTCTTGACCGCAACAATTCCGATAAGCCCAATGACTGCCATGGCGGCGAAGACACAGAAGCCGACGGTGAAACCGCCAGTAAGATCCTTCGACATACCCATCGCCTTGGCCAGGAAGAACCCGCCGAGTCCACCACCGGCGCCTACCAACCCGGTGACCACGCCGATTTCCTGCCGGAAGCGCAGCGGCACCAGCTGGAACACCGAACCGTTGCCCATGCCGAGGCCCATGGCTCCGACAAAGAACACGGCCACCGCGACCCACGCGATTCCTGGCAGATCCTTAAACGCCCAACCGGCAACCTTGGCCGTCGAGACAACATCTGCGGAGGGTGCTGGCCCCTGCGGCAAGAACGCCATCGTCAGATACGCCAGCGCAACAACGGTGTACAGGACTTGCAGCGCCTTCAGACCGCCAATGCGATCGGCCAGCCAGCCGCCGATCGGTCGACAGAACGAACCGCCGAAGACAACGATGGCCGCCATCAGACCGGCCGCGACGCCCGAGGCTGAGTACCAGGTCTTGAAGTACAGCGGCAGCGCGCCGCTTAAGCCGACGAAGCCGCCGAAGGTGATGAAGTAGAAAAACATGAACCACCAGGTATCACGATCGCGCAACAACGCCCCATAGTTGGCAAACGTCACCGGCGCGCGCTTGTCAGGTGCGTCCTTGACCGCCAGGCTGTAGATAACGAACACGATCGCGAGTGGAATCAGCAACAGTCCAAATACCTGCTGCAAGCCAAATATTTCGGCCAGCGTCGGCACGAACAGCGACGCCAGCATGACACCCGAGTTACCGGCACCAGCGATCCCCATGACAATGCCTTGGTACTTGGGCGGATACCACCGCGACGCCTGTGGCAGCGCGACCGAGAAGCTGGCGCCCGCGACACCGAGAACGACACCGAGCAATTGGACTTCGAGTTTGGAATGCAGACCAAAGAGCCACGCATACGCAATGCCGGCCATGACGACCAGCTGACCGATCTGACCGGTACGCTTGGGGCCGACATGATCTGCCATCATGCCCATCGGTATGCGAAATGCAGCACCCGACAGGATCGGAATGGCGATGAGAGTAAACATCTGGTCGGCCGGAAGCTCGAGCGCCTTGCTGATGTACGCCGCCAGCGGCCCGAGCACCACCCACACCATGAATCCCATGTCGAAATACAAAAACGCCGACACCAATGTCGGCCAATGTCCCGTCTTACGAAATTCTCCCCAGTTCATATTTACGAGCCCCTAAATTATCGAGTTAAGAAAACGGTCGGCGGCTTCTATTGCAGGCCGCGTGCCAGACGTTTAGTCCCTTACAAACAATTGAAATAAATGATGTTTATTAATCTGCATCAACGCAGTGCATCGGCAATGTGCACCATTCCAGTGTACATGCACCGTTGCAGGGACTGTCGTGGTGCATTTTTTTGTATTCTTTGTGATGCGCTGCGAAGTACCTGCTCAAACGACAACGCCCCGTGGAGATGGGGCGTCGTGAACAACATGTAGGGCAGCTACCTCAAACGCGCGCGGGAATCATCACTTCTTGCTTCCAGCGATCTTGCTGCCAGGAAACTGTCGCGGACTTGACCCATCGCTTGTCTGGAACGGCGGCGTCGGCGCGGCGGCAACGTGCTCCCGGTTGTGAGCAGTTGCTATTAGCACCTCGCGGCGCGGCCACCCAAATGCGCGCAGCAATCCGAGCGGATACATTCCACGCGACAACAGTTTCCACGCCACCATGCGCGTAATGCGCAGCACATCGACGACACTACGGAAATGGCTCGGGCGCGCGCCGGCGACGTAGATGGCATCGATCGGCAACGCGATGCTGTGGATGCCCTTGCGCGCCGCTTCAATCAGGATTTCGCTCTCAAAGACGAAACCGTGCGCGTGGTCACACGGAATGCGCACACGCCGCAGCAACGTCGCCGGGTAAAGCCGGAAGCCCGATTGGCTGTCCTGAATACGATAGCCGGCCGCCCACGAGATCCAGAAGTTAGCCGTGCAGTTGGCAAGATAACGTTGCTTCGGAAACGCATGGCGTTGTGTGATGCGTGAACCGATGATGACGTGTTCCGGATATCGTTGCGCCACTTCGTAGAAGCGCGGGATATCTTCCGGGCGGTGCTGGCGGTCACCATCGAGCGTGATAATTGCGTCCGCGCCGTCGGCCAACGCACGCTCGAACCCGCTCCATAACGCCGCCGCCTTGCCGAAGTTCACTTCATGCTGCAACATCGTGATCGGCAAGTTTTTCAGCGCCTGGGCCGTACCGTCGGTGGAACCATCATCCACCACGATCACGCGATCGCACACCGCCAGCGCGCGCGTCACCACGTCGCGGATCGTCGCCGCTTCGTTGTAGGCCGGAATCACAACGCAGAACCGCATCACGCGAGCCCTCCGCTGACAGAGATCACCTGGCCGGTGACGTAGGATGCCTCAGCGGACGCGAGGAAGGCGACCAGCGCCGCCACGTCTTCCGGTTTACCGGCGCGCTGCATTGGCACCAGGCGCTTGATGTCGTCAGGTGCGAACGCCGACGCGGTCATCGGGCTTTCGATCACGCCCGGCGCCACCACGTTTACCGTCACACCGCGCGTGGCAAGTTCGATCGCGAGCGACTTGGAGGCACCATGCAGACCGGCCTTGGCTGCGGCGTAGTTGGCCTGCCCGCGATTGCCGAGAATCCCGGTAATCGACGAAATACTGACGATTCGTCCCCAGCGCGTCCGGATCATTGGCAACAACAGCGGCTGGGTAACGTTATAGAAACCATTCAGCGACACATCGATCACGCGCTGCCATTGTTCCGGGCTCATACCGGCGAGCGGCGCATCGTCATGCACGCCGGCGTTGTTGACGAGCGCCTGGATCGGTCCGCCGGCAAGCACTTGTTCAAGTGCCTTTTGCGCCGCGGCATAATCGGTAACGTCGAAGGCGATCGCCTCGGCGCTGCCGCCCCCGGCTCGAATCGTAGCGACGACCTCTTGCGCCTGTTCGTGGTGTCGGTTCGCGTGCACGATCACGTGCATGCCGTCGCGCGCCAGATGCCGGCAGATGGCGGCGCCAATGGCGCCACTGCCGCCCGTCACCAGCGCCCGCACCAACTCCAGAGGTTTTGATTCGGTCGCGGCCATTACCGCGCCTCCAGCAAAAGCGTGGCACGACCGGCAAGCAGCCGCCGATCCGCCGCCGTCACGTCAAACTCACACATCACCGTATCGGCATTGGCGGCCAGCCGTCGCACGTGAATCGTCAGTGGCGCCTCAACGTCATCGAAGCGCTCAGCGCTCAGCGTCACGTCACGCAGGCTGATGAGAAAGCCCGCCGCCGGCTTGTCGTGTCTGGCCAACGCCAAGCGTCCGTGCACGCCGATGGCCTGTGCTGCATATTCGATTCCGGCTACCGCGGGCAACACGCCATCGCGGCGCATGGGATTGGCCGGGTCGCGATGCGACGTCGCGGTACAGACGATCTCGTCGTCGTTCCAGCGCTGCACCGCGTCGAGCAGGCACATGCTGCCGGTATGCGGCAACATCGCGCACAGCTGCGTTCTATTCAGCGTCATCACAGGCGAGTGCCAGGCATTACTTGGAAGCGAGTGATTGCTTTCCCGTCTTCCAGACGAAACCGAGGAGACTATGCCACGCGCGTCTACGCTGGCGCCAGGACGCGAAGCTCTCGCGCAGATGCATCACGCTGAAGCAGTAGTAAAAAAACTTGAACATGAACAGCGGCCGGCGAATCGGCGTGCCACGATAGAGATCGGCCGCCAGCAACGACAACACGGCCGCCTTCATCCGATACTTGTCACTGGGCTTGAGAAACATGCGCCGCATAACCGGCGTCGTGATGCGGTAGATAAACCACGAAAATACACTGATGCCGTGGCGCATGCCACGCTCGTGGCGGCGCAACACGGCTTGGCTCAGGCGTCCTTCGTTCAGCGCGCGCTCGACCAGTTCAACACTGATCTCGGCGCTGTTCATGGCCAGAAACACACCGCTTGAAAACACTGGGTCGATAAAGGCATAGGCATCGCCGATAAGCAGGAAACGCTCGCCGCCGATACAGCCGGCCTCGTAGGAATAGTTGCCGGTGGCGAGTGCTGGCATGGTCATGCGCGCGTCCTTAAGTCGCCGTGCGACGCCGGGGCACATCGCGATCGTGTCGCGAAAGAACTCATCGACACTCTTGGTGCGGCTCTGCAGGTAGTAGGTCCAGCAGACGGCGCCGACACTCATGCTGCCGTCGCGAAACGGAATCATCCAGAACCAGCCATGGTCGAACCAGTAAACGCTGATCAGCCCCTCGTCCTCACCCGGGCGACGTTCGGCGCCATCGAAGTGGCTGAAGAGCGCGGCGCTGTTGTGCCGGCGATTACGGCGCTTGGTTTTCAACTGGTTGGCAAAAAACGCATCGCGTCCGGAGGCATCGACCACGAAACGCGCGCTCCAGCGCTGTTCGTTGCCGTGTTCGTCGCTGGCGCGCACCTCGGCGCTATCGGCCGTGAACTGCACGTCGGTCACGCGCACGCCCTCGCGCACATCGGTACCGGAGGCGGCGCTGTTGCGCAACAACACCTCGTCCAGTTCGGCACGCTTGACCTGGTAGGCAATCGGAAAATCGGGACGCACGGCCTCGCGAAAATAAAATTGCACCGGCTTGCCGTCACCGCTCACGAACTCGGCGCCGCGCTTGAGCATGCCGATGCGCTCAACATCCTGGCGCACACCGAGGCGCTCGAAGATAGGCATATTGAGCGGCAACAGCGACTCACCAATATGGAACCGCGGATGGTGCTCTTTCTCGAGCAACGCCACCTTCCAGCCCTTGCGCGCAAGCAAGGTGGAGATCGTCGAACCGGCCGGGCCGCCACCGATAACAAGTACATCACAGCGGTTCACTGCCTGGCCAACTTGCGAAGATGAGGTTTCTTGCTTCACCGGTGACAGCTCCTACGTCTAGATTCGCTCGGGAACGGGATTATCGGGGAAAGACCGGGGCACGGCAAACTGGCTCCGGCGCGCACTGCCCGCTGTCCTGTGGCACAATTCCGTTGGCCAGCGAAATCTGGCGGCTGCCGACAACCCCGACCGCTTAAAAACAACCTCCTGAATGATTCGTATCCTGGTCATCTACTATTCACAGACCGGCCAGCTCACGCGTGCCGTGAAGTCAATGATGGCGCCCCTCGAGGGCCACGCCGATATCGAGGTGGTATGGCAGAACATCGAGCCGGTTTCGCCGTATCCCTTTCCGTGGAGCTTCTTCAGCTTTCTCGATGCGTTTCCGGAATCGGTCTATCTCGATCCGCCGCCACTCAAACCGGTGGGCTTCGATCCGGAGGCGCAATTCGATCTTATCGTGCTGGCGTACCAGGTGTGGTTTTTGTCTCCGTCGCTACCGATTACCGGTTTTCTCAAGTCTCCCGCCGCACGCGTGCTTAAAGGCAAGCCGGTCATCAGCCTCATCGCGTGCCGCAATATGTGGCTAACGGCTTATGAGTCGGTTCAGAAACTGATTGCGCAACGTGGCGCGCGCTTGATCGATAACGTGGTGTTAGTAGACCAGGGACCTGCCTGGGCCACGTTCGTAACTACCCCGCGCTGGCTGCTCACCGGCCGCAACAACGCGTTTGGCGGCATTTTCCCGCCGGCCGGCGTCAGCGATGCCGCGATCGTGGCCGCGGTACGATTCGGGCGCGCGCTCCTGGGGAGCCGCCATCTGATACAATCTGGCGCCAATACCCCGCTTCTGTCGGGGTTGGGGGCGGTTAAGGTCAATTCGGGGTATATCGCGAGTGAACGCATCGCGCACCGCAGTTTCCGGGTATGGGGAAGGTTGCTGCGCGCGCTCGGAGGACCGGGCCAACGGGTGCGTCGCGTCGCGTTGCTGTTATACGTGACATTCCTGATCACGTTGATTCTGACCGTGGTGCCCTTGGCAGTAATAGTGCGGGCGTTATTGCGGCCGCTCTTGAGGCAGCGATTAGACAGGGAGATGGCGAGACTTGAGTTGCCATCCGGTTCGGGCACCGAGCGGATGCACCAGTACACCTGATTAACGATAACGGTTGGCCGCGATGCCACGAACCGCATACTAGAAAGATGTCGAGAGTCTACGATCCCAACATGACCGCATTTATCACCGACCTGGCAGGCTTCCTTCCCAACGCACCGGTCAGTAACGAAGACGTCGAGCGCCTGCTCGGCAAGGTTAACGGCAAGCCGTCGCGCACGCTGCGCATTACGCTGCGCAACAACGGCATCCGTACCCGTCATTACGCGATCGATCCCGATACCGGACAATTCACGCATAACAATGCGCGCATGACCGCCGAAGCGGTGCGTGCGCTAGCCAAGCGCAGCGCGCTGCCGCTGGAACAGATCGACCTGCTGTGCTGCGGCACCTCGAGCCCCGACCAGATCAAACCAGCGCACGCGAACATGGTGCACGGCGAACTCAAATCGCCGCCGTGCGAAGTCGTTACGTTCGCCGGCGTATGCACCACCGGCGCCGCCGCACTCAAGTACGCCTACCTCAACGTCGCCAACGGACAGAGCCAGAACGCCGTCAGCACCGGCTCGGAATTCTCGTCCAGCTTCATGCGTGCGACGAACTTCGCGCCCGAGACCGACGCCATGGTGGCCGCGCTCGAAGAGCGCCCGGAACTGGCATTCGAAAAAGACTTCCTGCGCTGGATGCTTTCCGACGGTGCCGGCGCGGCACTGGTGCGCGATAAACCGAACGCCGATCGCCTGTCGCTGCGCATCGACTGGATCGACGGACGTTCCTTCGCCGGTTCGATGCCGGCGTGCATGTACAGCGGCGCGATCAAACGCGATGACGGCAGCCTGCAGGGCTGGCGTGAAGTCGACGATCCGAACGACACGCTGCGCGACGGATACTTTGCGGTGAAGCAGGACGTGCGCCTGCTGAACGAACACATCCTGCCGATCTCGATTCGTGATGCGCTGCTGCCCCTGGCTGCGCGACGCGGGTTCAAGCCCGACGATGTGACGTGGTTCGTGCCGCACTATTCATCCGAATATTTCCGTCCGCGGCTGCACGCCACCATGGTCGAACACGGTTTCGATATTCCGCTCGAACGCTGGTTCAGCAATCTGACGACCGCGGGCAACATTGGTTCAGCGTCGTTCTACATCATCCTCGAAGAATTGTTCTACTCCAACCGTCTAAAAAAGGGCGACCGCATCCTGTGCTATGTGCCGGAGAGTGCGCGCTTCTCCATCTATTACATACAGCTCACGGTCGTGTAACGGTGACATGAAGGCCAAGGACGTCCCCCAGGAAGACTCCATCCTCGAAGGCCACAAGCGCGCCTGTTATGCTGTGGACGACAGCGGCCACTATCAGGTCGTCGCCAGTCGCGGCTGGGAAGTCGAGAAAATCTGTAACCAGGTTGCCGTCGGCGACCTGCGCCGCGCCCTCGACGACACGCGTCTGCGGGCACTGGCCGGCAAGGTGAGCGCACTCGAATACCACATGCAACGCTGCCAGATGGACACCTCGATGCTGGCCGCCAATACCGGGTTGTGGCGCTGGCGCGTGCAACGGCATCTGCGACCGGGTATTTTTGCGCGACTGTCCGCCGAGCTGTTGCAGCGCTATGCCGACGCGCTGCGCGTCAGCGTTGACGAGCTGCGCCGCATCCCTGCCGAACCGCACTGGACCGACGCGTGAACGAATTTCCACACCGCCACGCCGCACACTGTGAGTCCGGCACCATCGCCACGCTGCTGCGCTCGCGCGGACTCGATCTCTCGGAACCGATGGTCTTTGGTATCGGCGGCGGACTTTTTTTCATTCATTTGCCGTTCGTGAAAATGGGTGGGATGCCGCTCACGGCCTACCGCATCGAACCGCGCGGCATCATCAAGAACCTGAGCAAACGGCTCGACATCGGCATGCACTACGAGCGCTTCCGTGATGCCGACGCCGGCACGCGCCGGCTCGACGAACTGCTCGATCAGGGCGTGCCCGTCGGGCTGCAGGGCAACATCTTCTGGCTCACGTATTTCCCGATCGACATGCGCTTTCAGTACAACGGCCACAATTTTGTCGCCTATGGACGCCGCGACGGAAACTATCTGGTCAGCGATCCAGTGACCGACACCGTCATGACTTGCCCGGCCGACGATATGCGCCGTTCGCGCTTCGCGCGCGGTGGCCCGTTTCCACCCAAGGGCCTGCTTTACTATCCGGACCGCCTGCCGCTGAACCCGGACCTCGCGGCACCCGCGCGCGCCGCCATCCGCGAAACGTGCAAGCGCATGGACGCGCCGGTCCCGTTCTTCGGCGTGCGCGGCATCCGCTATCTCGCCAATCGCCTGGAACAATGGCCACAGAAGCTCGGCGACAAACTGGCGCGCGCCAATGTTGCCAACGTGGTGCGCATGCAGGAAGAGATCGGTACCGGCGGCGCCGGATTTCGTTTTCTGTACGCGGCATTTCTGCAGGAGGCCGCCACGGTGCTCGGCCGCCCGGCACTCGTCGACTTGTCACAACAACTGACCGCGATCGGCGATCGTTGGCGCGACTTCGCCGTGCTCGGCGCGCAGCTGTGCAAGAGCAAACAAAGCGATCCGCATATGTACCAGAAACTCGCCGAACTGCTGCGCGATTGCGCCGAGCGCGAGCGCAAACTTTTCACCGATCTACGCGCCGCGGTTTAAGACGCGCCAGGTCATCAACGCCGTGCCGCCGTCGACGTCGCGATTGATATGCGCCCAAGCGCCGGGCGTAGACGGCCTCAGGCCACTTACTAACCCGAAAGCCGACGCCGTCGGATAACTTCCGCAATATTCAACGTAACTCTGCCACTGCGCAGACGGCAACACGCTCGCCAGCGCCTCGCGCTCGGTTTCGCTCACGCCACTGCCGCACATAAGCGTCACCGGTCCCGACGCAACGGCCAGCACCTCTGCCACGGCACCGGCCCACGCGAGCGATGGCTGCGCAGCCGGAGCGAGCAATCGCACCGATAGCAACTCTGCGATGGCGCCTGCCGCTTCCGACGTGAGATACAACCACGCGCTGCCCTCGCCCATGATCTCGTCATCGCGCAACGGCCAGCGGCGCACGTACTCGGCACGCGGAAAGATATTCTCATCGACGCCACCAACCAGCGCCGTCGGCACAGCACCGGCCCGCAGGTCGTCGATCGCGAGCTGCAACGCCGACTCAAACGACATGGCGCCTTGCGTGATCGTCAGATTGCGCGCACTGACACTCGCGAGGCGCGCGACATAAAACGACGCCATGTTGGCGGTAGCGTTGATGAAGTCAAACGGCGAGGCCATCCCCGGACCGGGCGGCAGCACCTGACGAAACAGCGATTCAGTCTTGCGTAGCTCACCGAGCGCGGTCGCAAAATATACCGCCATGTCCGAAGCCGGCGCGCGCCCAAGGCGATCCAGGCACTGGCGCGCGCCAATGGCCGCGAGTTCCACGAAATGCGAGCCCTGGCGCAAGCCCTGACCGAGCACCCGTTTCGTCAACGCGCGCAGGTCGGTGTCGGTATCGACACGCAATGGCCCGTGTTCGTCGACGCTGGGTGGCGCGAGCGCGGCCGCGGCATGAACATACACTTTCGCTGATTCAACCATGACCGATCACGAGCGAGGCGTAGTTGCCGCCAAAGCCGAAGAAGTTGAGCAGATAGTTGCCGCGCTGAGCAGCAAGCGGCGTCGTGAGCGGCACACAACCGAGCTCGGCGTCCGCGTTCGCGAACCCGGCGCAGGCGGGAACAAACCCGGCGTCGAGCGCGGCCAGCAACGCCACGGTCTCGATCGCGCCACACGCGCCCAAGGTGTGGCCGAGATAACGCTTGAGCGCGGTAAATGGCGGCAGCGGCGTCGTAAACACGGTGCGCATCGCCGCCGCCTCGGCGGCATCGTTCTCTCGGCTGGCGGTGCCATGCGCCTTGATCGCCACAATGTCGCGCTCGCTGACGCCGGCATCGTGCAGCGCCGCGTGCATGCAACGCGCCATGCCGCTGCCATCCGGACTGGCACTGGTGACATGGTGTATATCGCAAAGATTGGCGCCGCCGAGCAGGCGCGCGCCGCTACCACTCGCCTCCAGCAACAATGCGGCCGCGCCTTCGCCGAGTTGCAACCCGGTGCGCGCACTATCGAACGGCCGGCAACCCTGTGCATCGATCATCATCAGCGACTGAAAGCCCGCAAGCGCGATGGTGTTGAGCGATTCGATGCCGACCACCAGCGCCCGCGGCACCTGTCCACGCAGAATCAGGTCGCGCGCGACCAGCAGCGCGTTCGCGCTCGACGAGCAGGCGGTGGAGAACGTCAGCACCGGCCCACGCACACCGAGCACGCGCGCGATCTCGGTAGTGAGGAATCCCGGATCGTATACACGCGGGTGCCGCGCCGTCGCTTCGCGTCGTGAGCGCAGATACTCATGCTCCGCCTGCGCGAAGGTGTTGCTGCCGCCACAGACGAGCGCGCAATCGCCGAGCGGCACACGCACGCCGGCGGCGTGCAGCGCCTCCTCGATGGCGCCCAGGACGATATCCATCGCACCCTGCGTATCGTGAGTGATGCATTCGGGGGGCAAGGCGCTGACGTTCACACCTTTTAATGCTGCGACCGGAGAATCAACCAGCGGAGTCAGAGACGGCCGCGCGGCGCGCAATCCGGCCACCAGCGGCGCGGCACCGAGACCATACGCCGAAACGATGCCATAACCGCGAATGAGCACGCTGCTCATCGCAGCGGAATACGTATCCGACAAAATGAATCACGACCGATCCCCCTCTCCCTCCGGGAAAGGGTTGGGGTGAGGGAGATCATACGACTGCGAAAATAGCCCCTCACCCTGGCCCTCTCCCTCCGGGAGAGGGGATGCATTAGTAAGCCTGGAGTCATTTTGTCAGGCAGGTTTCTTTAGGGAGAAACGAAATCAGCGAGGGCGTTGATGGATTGCATCACGCGCCGGGCGTGCTTGCCGTCACCGATACGTACGCCGTAACGCTGCTGCAAGGCCACGTTGATCTGGAGCACGTCGAGCGAGTCCAGCGCCAGCACCGACATTGCGCCAATCAGCGGCGCGTCGTCCGCGACCTGCTCCGGCGCTACGTCCTTGTTGCACGCCGTGATGATGAGCTGTTTCAGCTCGAGCTTGAGTGCGGAATTAGCGGAACCGGGCATTGATGTAGCCGACTGGATCAGGCGCGAAACTGTGTGCGAAAACGCCACACGGCGAATCCGAGACAGACCAATCCGAACGCGAGTAGGCCCGCCACCTTGGGCAATACTTCACGCACACCGCCCTGGCGCAGAAACACATCGAAGAATCCCTCGAGCGCCCAGGAGAACGGCGAAATCATTCCAATCTGCTGCATCAGCGGCGACATGATCATCTTCGGCACCAACACACCACCGAGGCCGGCCAGAATCAGGATCGATACCGGCCCGAAGATCGTCGCCTGTTCAGTGGTGCGCGCAAACGATGCCAGCAGAAAACCGTAGCCAATGGACGCAAGACTGGCAGCCATCGACACCAGCGCAAGGCCACCAGGCGAGTTACCCATCTCCAGCCCTTCGCCGCCAAGGGCGGGTAACAGATACACGCCGGCGAGCAACATCAACGCCATCTGCAACTGATTGATGACGAAATAAGGCACGGCCTTGCCGGCGATCAACAGCCACGGCGATGCCGCCAGCGATTGCAGGCGCAGCAGGCTCCCCTGCTCACGTTCCTTGATGAAGGTGACCGACAGCGGAATGACGAGGAAGAACATCGCCAATAGCGTCCACGATGGCACATGCTGCTGCGTCGACGTCGGTACGCCGTGCATGCCACCGGTCTGCGCGCCGGCAATCTCGACAAACGTATCGAGCGACGCCGGTGCGCGCACCGCGGGAATTTCCGGAAACATCTGGCGTGCACGCACCAGCCGCTTGCCGGCCTCGTCCACTTGTCGCAGCAGAATCGCCGTCTCGATGGATTGCAGCACGCGATTGAGCGACGCCACCACCAGCGCACGCTGGTCGCCACGCACGGTCGGATCGGTCATGAACCCGAACTCGATCGGTGGCTCGGTCGCCGCTTTGGTGGAAGAGATTTGCTGCTGTACGCGCCGCACCGCGCGCACCGTGGTCTCGGGCGGAATGATAATGGCGAACCGGAAACGTCCGCCGCGCAGATCCTGCTCCAGCGCGGCCGGTAGTTTAGTTTCGACCTTGGCCTTGAACTGGCGGCTGCCGGTAAAATATTCGACCAGTTTTTTTCCGATCGGCCCGTCGTCCTGATTCACGATCAGCAGCGGCAACTGGATACCGGCGCGGTCGTTGATCGGATCTCTCAAGGCGAGCGACATGATCACGACGAACACCAGCGGCATGATGAACATCAGCATCAATGCCTCGCGATCGCGCAGGATCAGACGCAGCTCTTTAACGAGCGAGGCCAGCAACCGCGTGAGCGTATTCATTTTCATAAGGTATCGCGCAGGCGCGTGCCGGTGAGGGAGAGGAACACCTGCTCCAGGTTCACCGCGCCGAGCGAAATCGACAGCACCGCGATATCGGCCTGCTGCAACGCCGCCAGCACCCGCGTCAGGGTCGGTTGCGGCGTGCGGCTCTCGACGGTAATGGCGCTGGCATCGAACTCAATGCGCTCGACGCCTTCGATCGACCGCAGGCGCGACTGCAACTCGGCCGGCAATGGACTGGCGACACGCAGCAGGATCTTGTCGTTGGGAAGGCGGTTCAGCAATTCATCCACGGTGCCGCGCGCGATGATGTGTCCGTGATCGATGATTGCGAGTTCATCGCACAACTGCTCCACCTCTTCCATGTAATGACTGGTGTAAATGATGGACAGCCCACCGGCGTTGAGGCGGCGCAGGTTGTCGTGAATGAAATGGCGCGAATGTGGATCGATGCCGACCGTCGGCTCGTCGAGGATCAGCAGTTCCGGCTCGTGAATCAGGCCGATCACCAGATTGAGACGCCGTTTCAGACCGCCGGAAAATGTATGCACACGTCGGTCGGCAAGCTGACCGAAGCCGGCGATTTCGAGACAGTAATCAATACGGTTAATGAGCGCGCGCCCGCGCAGGCCCTGGATACCGCCAAAATACTCCAGGTTCTCGCGCGGCGTGAGGTTCGGATAGAGCGCGAGGTCCTGCGGCACCAGTCCGATACATCGACGCAGTTGTGCCGTGGCGGTCTGGATGTTCTCGCCATTCAGGAGAATTTCCCCGTGCGTCGGCGTCAGCAGACCACACAACATGGACATAAACGTGGTCTTGCCCGCGCCGTTCGGACCGAGCAGCCCGAAGATGCGCCCGCGCATGATCGACAGGTCCACGGCATCCACGGCCGGACGGTCGGCGCCGGGATAGGTCTTGGAAAGACGGCGGGCTTCAACGATGGGATGCTTGCTCACGACGGCGAATGATATAACAAATCAGCGCAATATATCTTTTGAGATGCAGCTTGATGTCGGTAGGGGCTTCACCAATAATTCACCCACTCCGACACCTTGCGGCGCATAGCCCGCGGTATTCTGTGAACCCAAGCCTGCGTTTCTTCATCGAGATCCCGGCGGACCACCCGTCGTTGCCGGGCCACTTCCCCGGTCGTCCCGTCGTGCCTGGCGCGGTCATACTGGCCGAGATTGTCGCCTCCAGCCTTCAGGCCCTTGGCAACGGCGCGCGCATCGCCGGCTTCCCGTCGGTCAAGTTCGTCAGCCCGATGCTGCCGACTCAGCGCTGCGAACTGACGCTTGCAGACAACGGTGCGGGATCGATCGCCTTCGAACTGGTGCATGCAAGCCAGCGCGTGGCCAGCGGCAGCTTGCGCTACGAACGGCCTGCACTCGGACCCTGATGCAACCTGAGTGGCTCCGTTATCGCGAGCGCGGCGGCGTCTTCGCCTACCGATTGATCATGGGGATCGCGCGCGTACTCGGCCGGCCGCTCACGCGTTTGCTGCTGTATCCGATTTGCCTGTATTACCTGCTGCTGTCGCGCACGACCGTGCGCGCCTCGCGTCAGTATCTGGAGAAAGTCCTCGGACGCAAACCGGTTTGGCGTGAAGTATTCCGTCACCATTACCACTTCGCCGCGGCGCTGCTCGACCGCGTTTATATCTATTCCGCACCGCAGCAATTCGATATCAGGTATTTCGGTCACGAGGACATCGTTGCCGGTGGCGCCAGTTGTCTCATGATCAGCGCGCACATGGGCAGCCACGAACTGATGCGCGCGCTTGGTCTGCGCCACAATCTCGTGGTGAACATGATGATGTACGAACAGAACGCCAGGAGCATCGGCGCTGCTACCGAAGGCCTGGATCCCGACCACGCACGACGCGTTATCCCGATCGGATCCCTGGATGCGCTACTGGTGGCGCAAGAGCGGTTGCAACACGGCGAGATCGTCGGCCTGCTCGCCGACCGCGCGGTGTCGACGGAACGCCTCGTGCGCGTGCCCTTCTTTGGACAGGCGGCATCGTTCCCGGCCGGGCCCCTTCTCGCCGCCGCGGCGCTCAAAGTACCGGTTATATTGAGCGTATGCCTCTATCGCGGCGGCAATCGCTATGATCTGTATTTCGAAAACTTCGCCGAGCGCGTTATCCTTGATCGACGCAATCCGGCCGAGCTTGAGCATTGGATACAACGTTACGCCGAGCGGCTCGAGCATTACTGTCGCCTCGAGCCCTACAACTGGTTTAACTTCTTCGACTTCTGGGAAGACGTGACTCAGAAAAAATCCGACGCGGGAGCGCGCTAGCCCATGGGCCGTTACTGGACAGCTTTGCTGATGGGTTTTGCTGCCGGCGCCTTCGCCGCGCCGGAACCCTCCGCGACGATCTGGGGGCTCGAACTGCTGATGCAGCAGCGCGCGACGGTGCAGAGCGAACGCGTCAGCTATTCCGAAGTGCGCAAGATGCCCTCGATGGAGTCGACCACTACATCGAGCGGCGTACTGTTCTACCAGGCCCCCGACCATCTCGAACGTCAGACGTCAAAACCATTTCCGGAGCGGGCCATCATCGAGGGCGGCAAGCTCACGCTCGAGATTGAAACCGCCTCAGGACAGATGCGGCGCCGCGAATTCGCGCTGAAAGACCTGCCCGGACCGCGGCCGTTCTTTATCGCGTTGCGCGCCGTTCTTTCCGGCGATCTCGCCGCGCTGCGACAGAATTTCGAGACAGCCCTCGAAGGCGATGAGGCCGGCTGGCGCCTTAAGCTCAAACCGCGTGAACCGGCCGACCGGCACATACGTGAGATCGTGGTATCGGGCCGGGCGCTTGAAATTCTGGTGATCGACGTGCGCGAGCGCAACGGCGACTCTTCACGCACCACGCTCCTTCCGGAATCATCCGAAATCCAGCCAACGCCGCCAGTGACGCCCAAGGCAGCGCCGGAAAGTTGACCAGGACCCACATCTTTGGCAGGCTGCTGCTGCGCTCGAACGACCGGGCGCACCACGCACGGCTTGGCGATCTGATCCTGGTTAATAAGACGTATTTAAAGAATAGACACAGCAGTGACTCCTCTCGTCCTGACGTCCTTTACCGCCGTCAACGCACTCGGTCACGGCGTCGATGCGATATACGCCGCCCTGCGCGACGGTCGCTCCGGCCTCACGCCCTGCACATTTGAAGACGCCAAACTTGAAACCTATTGCGGCAGTGTCGCCGGGCTGGACGAGGCGCCGATCACGGGCGAGCTCGCCGTCTTCGACGGCCGCAACAATCGCCTGGCCGCAACAGCGCTGGCGCAAGACGACTTCGCGCAAACCGTGGCGGCAGCGCGGGCATGCTACGGCGCCGCACGCATCGCCGTCATTCTTGGCACCTCGACCTCGGGAATTCTGGAAACCGAACACGCCTATCGCGGACGCGACCGGCAGACCGGCACGCTGCCAGCGGACTATCGTTTTCAGCACACACACAATTTATTTGCCACGGCAGATTTCGTGCGCAGCGCGTTGAACCTGACCGGCCCGGCGGCCACCGTCTCCACGGCCTGCTCCTCCAGCGCCAAGGTCTTCGCCTCGGCCGCGCGCCTGATTCAACTCGGGCTGTGCGATGCGGCCGTCGTCGGCGGCGTCGACAGCCTCTGTCTTAACACGCTCTATGGTTTTGCCTCGCTCGAACTGATCTCGGCGCAGCCGTGCCGTCCGTGCGACAAAGACCGCCACGGAATATCGATCGGCGAGGCCGCCGGTTTCGCACTGCTGCAGCGACCGGAAGACGCCGGTGCCCACACCGGCGTGGCCCTGCTCGGCTACGGCGAAAGCTCGGATGCGTATCACATGTCCACACCGCATCCGGAAGGCGAAGGGGCGGCGTTGTCGATGCAGCGCGCGCTCGACTGCGCCGGTCTTGAGCCACAGGCCATCGACTACATCAACATGCATGGCACCGCGAGCCTGGTGAACGATGCCATGGAAGACAAGGCCATCACGCGCGTCTTCGGCCGCGACACACCGGCGAGTTCCACCAAGGGCTGGACCGGCCATGCGCTCGGCGCGGCCGGCATTACTGAAGCGATCATTTCCGCGCTTTGCATCCAGAAAGGTCTGATGCCCGGCAACCTCAACGCGCGCGCACTCGATCCGACGTTCACCAGCGCAATGCTGCTGCAGAACCGACACACACCCGTGCAACGCGTGCTCAGCAATTCGTTTGGATTCGGCGGCAGCAACGCCAGTCTCATTCTCGGCGCGTACACATGAAACCGATTTTCATCGAGTCGGTCGGTATCATGGCACCCGGACTCCTCGGCTGGGACCAGGCGCGCACGGTACTCGCGAGGGCTGCGCCGTATGTTTCGGCGCCGCTACCGCCATGTAAACCGGCAATCTTGCCTGCGGACGTGCGCCGCCGCACGACCGATCATATTCGCCTGGCGGTGGAGATCGCCGCCGAGGCAACACAGTCCTACGGCGACAAGACCGCCAGCATGGCAAGCGTGTTTGCCTCCGCCGAAGGCGACGGCGCCATCGCGCACGACATCTGCCTCGAAGTGGCCAAAGACAGTCCGCAGGTATCGCCCACGCGCTTTCACAATTCGGTTACCAATGCAGCCGCCGGCTACTGGTGCATCACCATCGGTTCGCAGGCGCCATCGACCAGCGTGGCCGGCTATGACGGCACGTTTGCCGTTGGCCTGCTCGAGAGCTGCGTGCAGCTGCTGACAGATGCGCCGAACGTCCTGCTCGTCGTCCACGATGAACCGATGCCAGGCCCGCTTAACAACGTGCGGCCAATGTCAGCGCCATTCGGGACCGCACTGGTATTCGCGCGCGAACGTTCAGCGCGCACCCTGGCACAGCTCGAACTCGAGCTCACCGAGCAAGGCAGCGAAACCACGCTCGATGATCCGGGCCTGGAAACTCTGCGCCGCGGCAATCCGGCCGCGCGCGCGTTGCCGCTTCTGGCCGCGCTGGCAATGCAGCAAAGCACCGACATACACCTTCCGTATCTGCCCGGACGCGGATTGCTGGCACGCGTCAAGCCGCTCACATGAAACGCGCCCTGCTCCCGCTGCTGATATCCCTGCTGCTGTCCGGCTGCGCCAGCGCGCCGACGCGGCCGGCCGGGCTCGCGCGCGACGATGTCGCTTACCTCGAGCAGTACATGGACTGGTATCTGGCGCAACAGATGCGCAAGTACGACGTTCCCGGCGTCACCGTGGTACTGGTAAGCGATGAAAAAATTCTGTGGAAGAAGGCCTACGGCTATGCCGACGTTGAGCGCAAAATACCAACCACGACGCGCAGCGTGTTTCAGGTCGGCTCGATCAGCAAGCTCTTTACCGCCAGCGCTGTCATGCAGATGGTCGAGCGCGGCAGATTCGATCTCGATGCGCCGATACAGAACTACCTGCCCGAGTTCTCCATGCATTCGCGCTGGGGCGATGCGCCCCGCCCGACGCTGCGCGAATTGCTGTCGCACCACAGCGGACTGCCGACGTATTACCTGAAGGGTTTCTTCTCGCGCGAACCACTGAGCACGCTGGTGCAGGCGCTGAAGGACGAACATCTGGCGTATCGACCGCGCGAAACGTTCAACTACTCCAATCTCGGACCCGATCTGGCCGGCGCGGCGCTGGAGCGCGCATCCGGCAAGGAGTTCGGTCACACGCTGCGCCAGGCGTTGCTCGACCCGCTCGGCATGCACAACTCTTCATTCGCACTCGATGCGCGTACGCAACCGTTGCTGGCAAGCGGCTATCTCAAGGGACAAGCCACTGAGGCGGTGACGCTGCGCGATGTCCCGGCCGGCGGGTTGTTCAGCAATGTCGAAGACCTCGCACATTTCATGCGCATGATCCTCGGCGATGGTGCGCTCGACGGTCAACGCGTACTGTCACGCGCCAGCGTCGCAGCGATGATGACACCCCAATTCACCGATGCACCGTTCGACTTCGGGCAACGCTTCGGTCTGGGCTGGATGCTGAGCGGTATTCCGGTGCACAACGCTGGCCCCGTCGTGTGGCACAACGGCGGAACCAAAACGCATATCAGCCAGATGGTGCTGTTACCACAGAAAAAACTCGGTGTAGTTGTGCTCGCGAATTCCGATCGCTCCGGACCAATGGTGTATGAAACAGCCGAAAAAATTCTGCACCTGGCGCTGGAACTGCGTGAAGGCATTCAGCAACCTCCAACGCCGCCGCGGGCGCCGGAAGTCACGCTGGCACCCGAACTACTTGATCGCTATGCCGGCGACTACAGTTTCAACGGCGCGCTCGCGCGCATTGAGCGACACGGCAATCGGCTGCGTTTTTATATCCTTGGCAATACGCTCGAGTTTGTACCAGTGAGCGAGAAGAATTTCCGCGTTCAGTGGCGTCCGTTAGATTTGTTTTCTGTGCCGATTCCATATGCACCGATTGAATTCACCGAGATTCAGGGCCGCACGATCATGATCCAGCGCGGCGACAGCGTCGAGCGCGGCATCGCGATGACGGCGGAGAAGGCCCCTCCCCACACGATACCGGAGGCGTGGCGCAGGCGCGCGGGCACTTACCGTCTCGTCAACCCGGACAAGGAATATATGGTGGATGTGCGGCAGATAACTCTTAGCGTCGAGAACGATAAATTATTTGTCGTCCGTCTTCGTCTCTCCGGGCTGGAGGATCGCGAAGTACAGGTCGTGTGCATGCCGCTTGACGACGACAGGGTCTATACCTTCGGCATTGGTCGTAACGTCGGCGATGTAACAACGGTTGAGCGTCATGACGGGCGCGAACGCCTGCGTTATCTTGGCTACTACTTCGAACGCACGGACACCGATACGGTGACAAAGCCCTGAGCTTGTAGCCTGGATGGAGCGAAGCGTAATCCAGGTCATCAAAATCCCCCGGATTGCGGTGCAAAGCGCCTTCATCCGGGCTACAACTGTAGTTCGCGACAGCGACTAGTGAAGATATCCATGACCGGCCAGAACGGCTGGTCGCCATAAATCGACCATTAACGAGGGAAAATCATGCGCCGCTCTTTCTCATCATCCATCACCGCCATAACAAGCCTAGTTGTCCTCCTCAACACTACCCAAGCGGCCGAAAAACTATACGTTCAAACCCCGGCTGGTCTAGACAAGGGTGCCTCGATAGACCCTAAAGTTAAAGAAGAGTGCGCTATCGAAAACCGCGTCGCCTACTTTGTGAAAGAAAAAACACTAGGAAACTTTGACATTGTGCCTTCCAAAACCCTTACCGACGCAGGCAACAATAAAGTGCTGTCGCTGAATATCGTGAATGTCGAAGGTACCGGCGGCGGCGTCTGGAGCGGATCCAAGGGCATCACCGTGCAGGGGACGCTGAAAGAAAACGATAAGGTGCTCGGAACCTTCCTGGCTAAAAGAAATTCAGGCGGTGGCGGCTATTGGAGTCAGAAAAAATTCTCTAGTACCTGCTCGCTGTTCGAGAACAGCGCCAAAGAAATTGGCGAAGACATTTCTTCCTGGCTCAAACAACCGAGCATGGATGCCAAACTTGGCGATATGAAATAAAACAACGCAAAAAATTACCCAGAGCCAACCAGGACGAAAAACTATGCGCCGGCGCAAACTACCATCGATTACCATCACCGCAGCGCTGCTGTTCCTGGTTGGCGCTACGGCAAACGGCTTTGCGGCCGATAAACTCTACGTTCAAACACCCGCCGATCGCGATCAGGACGCTCCGATCAACGAAAGAGTCAAAGAAGAATGCGCTATTGAGAGCCGCGTTTCACATTTCGTCCAGGAAGCCACCAAGACAAAGTTTGACGTCATTCCGTCGAACACACTGGCGGACGCTGCGAATAACAAAGCATTATCCCTTACGGTCCTCAGCGTTGAAGGCATCGGCGGCGGCGGATGGACTGGCAGCAAGAGAATCACCTTGCGTGGAACGCTCACAGAGAACGGGAATGTGACCGGCACGTTCATCGCCCAACGCAGTTCACGCGGCGGCGTGTTAGGTCCAGTGCAGGGAACCTGCTCGATCTTCGAACGCGATGCCAAAGAGTTGGGAGAAGACATCGCAAAATGGCTCGTGCAACCGAGCACGAACGCCAGACTTGGCGAACTAAACTAGGTCACTACGGGGCAACCACGGGGAACACGCGACTATTCGAATTTCTGCTGCAGCAGAGCAAGCAACAGTTCATGTGGAAGCTTTCCCGTCGCGTTGCGCGGCAATGCCGGGACCAGGCACAGCTTGCGCGGTATGAACACTTCATCCACACGCGCACGCAGGGCCGCAATAATCTGTTCGCGGTTACAGCCCGGCGCCACCACCAGCACGGCGAGACGTGGTTCGCGTCCTTCCAGTCCGTCTTCCAGCAGGAATGCGCCGTCGTGCACGCCGGGTATCTCCAGCAACTGCTGATTCAGGTACAGCAACGACGTGCGCTTGCCGCCGATCTTGACCAGATCGGTGTTGCGTCCCAGCAGGCGAAACTCGGCCGGACTGGAAATTTCCACCGAGTCGTTCAGCACGACGGGTTCGGGGAAATAGTCGGCATCCACCTGGAACCCGTCATCATGCGCACGCACGCGCACGCCGTCGAAGGTGCGCCAGACTTCGCTATCCTGCTGACGGCGTGAGGCGATCGCGCCGGTTTCGGTGCTGCCGTAGTACTCGATTACGCGGGTGCCGAACAATCGCTCCGCGTCTTGCGCAACCGCAGGCGGCAAGGGGGCGGCCGACGACAAAATGAAAGCCAGTTCCGGCAGACGCACCGCCTCCAGCACGCAAGCGCGCAGCTGGGTCGGCGTGATTACCAGCACCGGTTTTGCCACTGGGCTCGATTCGACCGCCAGCCGCACATCCTCCGGATAAAACGGGCGCTCACGGCAAGTCGCATAACCAAACTGCAGCGGCAACATTGCCGACGTCACGAAACCATACATGTGCTGCGGCGGAACGGTCGCTACGATGGCGCCACCGAATCCAAGTCCGAGGCGCCGTCCGGCGGCGCGCGCCTCGCCCACCACCGTGCCCCAGTGTTTCGGAAACGGCTTGGGGCGGCCGGTGCTGCCCGACGTGAATGCAATGGCTGCAAGTTGTGACGCCGCAAAAGCAGGAATCGGCACATCGCGAATATCGGTCGCCTCGGGAAATTCGGAAATGATCGGCATGATCGGCGGCGCGTCGCCCTGGTCAGTCAGGCAATACACATCCGGATAGTCCTCCCGGAGCTGCTGCCACACATGTGCCACACGATTGCCTGGAAACAGACTCACCTGGCCACGCGTCAACGCCGCCGCAAATCCGACCAGAAAGCGGTAACGATCAAAACAATCATTCAGCACATGGCGTTTGTCCGGGAGCGTGGTGGACAAGCGTTCGACATCGGCGAGAAATTGCGTGATCGTGACGCGCTCGCGCCGTCCAAAGGCGATGACGGTATCGCGCGCGAGATCGGACAGCAGCGGTAACCGCACGTTGTGCTTATCCACGCCCGACGGGCGCATAGCCAGCCGCGCGTCGGACCATGCGCCACACGATGGCAACCACTTCTTGCGGGCGTGGGGTGCGAAAGCGCAGAAACGCGTACACGAACTGTCCCAGGAACAATCCGACGATCAGGCCGTAGTTCACCACATTGGCAAACAGCGACCACGCCTCGAGCGAGGCAAACACCGCCAGCAACACCGCCACCAGCGCCATGGTGAGAAAAAAGATGGTCCATACGTAGGTCAGCTGGCGTCCATAATGACTCAACGCCGGCGGGATGTTTTCGCCACGGTGGAAGCGCATGAAGCGTTCGATCATGGGTGTCGCGCCCGCCCGCAATGTGCGGCCGAACGCCAACGCGAAGACGAGGTTATAAAGGACCGATGGACAGTACAGCGCGAACGCGTTCCCGTTGCCAACCCCCACCCATGCCATCACTGCCATCAGGCCATAGCATGCCGTCTGGAAGGCACCGCGGCCGGCGAGCAGCGAAACCGTGAAGGCAACGGAACTGACGACAGCCAACCCCGTCAACGCCGCCGCAACCATGCCGCGCACGATCAACAGATGGATCAGCAACGGACAAGAGAGGATGCCAACTGTGACTACCCGCCGCCAAAGCTGTCGCATCGCACTCTCGTTAAGTACGATGGCGCTCGACATGGCTGGTCAGGGCGCGCAGGCTGGAAAAAATCTCGCGGTTATTCTCGTCGTCTGAGCGAAGCTTGAAACCATACTTGTTCGAGATTGCAAGCGCCAATTCGAGAGCGTCAATGGAATCGAGACCGAGCCCGTCACGGAATAACGGTGCCGCCGGATCAATGGACGCCGGATCAACGCCCTCGAGGTTAAGCGACTCCACGATCAACTGGGCGAGCTCACGCTCGGTTGCGGTCTGTTCAGCCATTGCTTTACCTAACCTATAGGAATTTGAGTATTGGATGCCCTGATCCGTCGCATGACGATCCGGACGGTGATCAACGCAGTGAGTTGTTAATAAAATAATTTTTTGGGCGCTATATTCTGCCACAGGCACGCGCTCATGGCAGCACAAATTCTCAGCTGGCGATAGCGGCAGTGCTTAGTCGTTGTGGATGGCGGCCTCGATTTCGGCCAGTAGCTCGCGCCGACAAATATCACCCACCAGGTACAGCACGTCGATGCCGGTGCCAATCCGACGGTGGATCAGCTCGCGTGCCACATCGAGGTCCGCTGCCGAGCGCAAGTAAACTTTCATATGATCCAGGTCTGCCAGTCCCGAAAATTTTGTCGATTCATCACGCTTGGTGGACTGCAGCAGCGCTTCGATATTGGACAGCGTCTCCTCGATCTGCATGCGCACGTTACCGATGTGCAGTGATTCATGCCCGACAATACTGGCGGTACCGGAGATGAAGAAAAATTCCTGTTCATGGAAACGGGTAAGTGTGGCGCGCGCAAAAGACGGACTGCGGGGTCCATATTGTGGCGGATAACTGTAGGCGCTCATCTGGCGCGGATTTTCGCGGTGGATCCCGGGCGCGCGCGCTGCAATGAAGCCAAGCACGAATGTATCGCCTTCAGTTCCCACCGCGCTTGCCGAGGGCAGCCGGTGGATGAAGTCGTCATAGTGTTCCTGAAACGCCAGTGAGCGCGCACGACAGAAACGATGGTAATTTTCCAGGTCGTTATGACTGACAGTGATACCCGGAAAGTAATTCCACATGCGCAACAGATGCGGACAGCCCTGAGACTCGATCAGGGAAAGCAGATCCCGATAGATAGCATGCACGCGGCGCTCAAAACCGGCGCCGGCAACAATCGACGATTCACTGACGAGGCCGAACAGCACTTCACCGTTGGTGGCATAGCGGATGCCGTTCATGTCACCGTATTGCACCGGCAAAAGGCTGGTCCACACTTCCACACGCGTTGCTCCGCCCAGTTGTTCCATGCCGACACTCGCCACGGGGTGTGGGCCGGAGGCGTGCGTCGGCTGCAACCCGAAATGAATCTCTGCTAACGGCATTTCGCCGGCGTGTTGATTCAACTCGCTCACTGAGGACAGATAATGCAAGCGCAGCGGAGAACACGCGCTCTGCGAGGCGGCCTGTTCCAGGGTGCCGTTCTGTCCTGAATCGAGCGCGGCACCGGCGGGCGGGAACGGTCTGGAACTGCGATTGGATAGTACCGCCACGTTTCTCCCCGAAAGACCCGTTCAAAGAATGTTAGCGGACGCGAATCATCGAATCTGCGATAACACCTATAATATAAAAGGTTTTTTCTCCTTTTGAAACCGCCGCTCGGCGGCGGTTACAGGGGCAGGCAGGTCGCGTTCAGGCGCCCAGGGGCTGATTTGCCTTTGCGCACCAATTCACGCTATACATCGTGTTCTAACCGGTCAGGGAGCTAACGTGGCACGCGACAACCAGCGCATTGTGTTCATCAACCCCCCGTACGAACGCATCGCGCCGGGTTACGAATTCGTCAAACACATCACCAACCGATCGCCATCGCTCGGTCTGCTGCATCTCGCCGCCGAAGTGCGCTTACATGGCTACGAGCCGTCCATCATCGAGAGCGATATTCTCGGTTTCAATGCCGAGCAGGCTGCCGAACAGGCGATCGCCGCGCGTCCCGCTTTTGTCGGCATCACGCTGTTCACCGTCGGTGTCTGGGGCGCGGCCGCTATCGCGCGCCACATCAAGAAGTCCCTGCCCGACGCCACCATCATTATTGGCGGTCCGCACGTGGCATCGATGGGGCCGGAAACCATCCAGCGTTTTCGCGAGTTCGACTACGCGGTCGTGGGCGAAGGCGAGAAAGTATTGACGGATTTGCTCGCGGCGCTTCAGGCCGGCAGCGATCTGTTCCAGGTGCCCGGCATCATCTACCGCGACGGTCCGTTCCTGCGCGTTACACCCGGCAAGGCGATCAACAAACTGCTCGACGAGCTGCCGATGCCGGCATGGGACCTGCTGCCAGGATTTCCGCAGGCGTATCCGCCGGCGATCTACGATTTCCCGCGCGGCCCCGTCGCCACGATCGCCGCTTCGCGTGGTTGCCCGTTCCATTGCAAGTTCTGCGACACCTCGACCTTCGGCGATAAAGTACGCCACTACTCGCCACCAAAGGTGTTCGACATGATGAAACACCTGCACGACACTTATGGCGTGCGCCATATCATGTTCGTCGATGATCTGTTCCTCGCCAGCAAAGTACGCGTGACGGAACTGTGCAACCTGTTGCTCGAGAATAATCTCAAGATGACGTGGACCTGCACCGCGCGCGTCGATACCGTGAAGCCGGACGTACTTGGCCTGATGAAAAAGGCGGGCTGCTGGGAAATCAGTTTCGGCCTCGAAACCGGTTCGGACGAACTGCTGCAAAAGATGGACAAGGCCGCGCGTGTGGAGAAATCCGAGGAGGCCGTAAAATGGACTGACGCCGCGGGCATTCGTGTGAAAGGTCTGTTCATGCTTGGCTATCCAGGCGAAACGCCGGAGACCGTCCAGCTGACCAAGGACTTCGTGCGCCGCATCCCGATGACGATCATGAACCTCACCAAGTTCACACCCTACCCCGGTTCACCGGTCTACCGCGAACTCTATGGCACCAACATCCGCGACGACCATTGGGAAAAAATGAACGGCATGAATTTCGTATGGGCCCCGGAGGGAATCTCGGTCGAAGAACTCGACCGCCACTACCAGGAGATACTGATTTCGTTTTACCGCCGCCGCAAGATCGGCAAATACTACCTTACCTTGACACTACAGTACCCGAACCACTTCTACCGCCTGCTGCGCTTTGGTCTGGGCTTCCTTGGCGCCAAGGCGCGCAGCTTCCTGAGCGGTCGCAGAGGACTGTTGATCAAGCCGAACGAAGTTCACCTCGACCCTGCCGCCGAAAGTTTGACACAACGACGCGCTGCATAATAAGCGCCGCCGGTGACGTAAGTTGGGCACGCCACCGGCGATGCTATCTTAAACTCCCGCCGCCTTACGCCGCCGCCTTGTGCTGGCGTTCGTACAGGAACTTGAGCACTTCGGTACGCAGATGGTTGTAGGTCGCGTCCTCGGCCAACTCGAGCCGTTTACGCGGACGCGGCAGATTCACGTCCAGAATCTCGCCGATCGTGGCCGCCGGGCCGTTGGTCATCATGACGATGCGGTCTGACAACAGCACCGCCTCATCCACGTCATGGGTGACCATGAGCGTGGTTGTCTTCGCGGTGGCAACGATACGCATCAACTCTTCCTGCAATGTCGCCCGCGTCAGCGCATCGAGTGCGCCGAGCGGCTCATCGAGCAATAATACTTTCGGTTGCATCGCGAGTGCGCGCGCGATGCCGACACGCTGCTTCATGCCACCGGATATTTCGTGCGGATACTTCTGCGCCGCGTGCGTAAGGCCGACCAGCTCGAGCGCATCCTGCGTGCGCTTCTTGAGCTGCGTCTTGCTCTCGGTCTTGCCAAATACACGCTCGACTGCGAGATAGACATTACCAAAGCAGGTCAGCCACGGCAGCAGCGAGTGGTTTTGAAATACCACGGCGCGGTCCGGTCCCGGGCCAGCGATTTCACGGCCACCCGCAATCAGGGCACCACTCGTCGGTTCGAGCAAACCCGCCACGAGATTGAGCAACGTCGACTTGCCACAACCGGAGTGACCGATGATGGAGACGAACTCTCCCTGACGGATATGCATGTTCACATTCTCGAGCGCCACGAACCGGCCGCTGCGGGTATTGAACACCATGTAGATGTTTTCAACCTGAACGAACTTTTCCATTGATTTTTCCATTGGCCGCCTCGTCTCAATAGCTGAATTTACGCGCCGCCAGCAGGATCAGTTGCTCAAGCAATAGACCCACGATACCGACGACAAAGATCGCGATGATGATGTGTTGCACGCTCAGGTTGTTCCACTGATCCCAGATCCAGAAGCCGAGGCCGACACCGCCGGTAAGCATTTCGGCGGCCACGATCACGAGCCACGCCACACCGATGGACAGACGCACACCGGTCAACAGGTACGGCACCACGGCCGGAAATAAAATGCGGCTGAAAAGTTTCCACGGCGAGAGATTCAGCACGCGCCCGACATTGCGATAGTCCTGGGGGATCTGCGTGACGCCGGCGGCGGTATTGAGCACCATCGGCCATAGACTGGAGATGAAGATCACCCAGATCGCGGCCGGTTCCGCCTGTTTGAATACATATAACCCGATCGGCAACCATGCGAGAGGCGATACCGGACGCAGGATGCTGATGATCGGCGCCATCGAGCGACTGAAGAACGCAAAGTAACCGACGAAAAATCCGAGCGGGATGCCGATAAGTGCGGCCAAACCGAAGCCCATACCGACGCGCTTAAGGGATTTCAGAATGTTCCAGCCGATACCCTGATCGTTTGGACCTTTGACGTAGAACGGATCACTGAATACGTCGACCGCGGTACCGAATGTCTTGGCCGGGCTCGGTAAATCGCTCATCGTCGATACCAGCGCCCACAGCGCGACGAAAGCCGCCAGTCCCAGTACCGGAGGCAAAATGTTGGTTCGCAACCACTGCGCGACCAATTCGCCGCGCGCCGGCGCGGCCGGCAGCGTCGCCGCGGGCGGCGGCGCTTTAACAGCGGCGGCGGCTGGCTTTTTTTCTTGCTTCAATTTCACCACGTTCATTACGTTCTCTCCTGTAGAGCACGTTGAATATTGCCTTCCCTGGCGACGCGTCCATCACTGCGATGAACTCCTGCCCGGCATCCATGCGCGGGCGTTTTCTGGCGGCGCGAACCCACGTTAGATATAGTTCGCGCCGCCCTCCCCTCGAGAATGCTGGCGTTAGGCCACTTTGATCTTGAACCCCGCCGCATACTGCGCCGGATTCTTGCCATCCCACACCACGCCGTCGATGAGCTTGCTGGTACGCATTTCCGGCTGCAAAGGTACCTTGGCAGCCGCGGCGGCTTCCTTGTAGACGTCGATCTTGTTCACCTGCTTGGCGACGGCGAGATAATCGACCTCTTCTTTCAGCAAGCCCCAACGCTTGTGCTGCGTCAGGAACCACATGCCGTCCGACAGGTACGGGAAGTTGACCTTGCCATCGTTGTAGAACTTCATGTAGTTCGGGTCCTGGTACTTCTTGCCGATGCCATTGTCGTATTCGCCCTTCATGCGGCCTTCGATCACGCTCTCTTCGGTGTTGACGTACGACTTCTGCGCGATGATCGCCGAGACCTTCGGACGGTTGGCCATGGTGTCGATGAACTTTGAAGCATCGAGAATTGCCGCCGTCATGGCACGTGCAGTATTTGGATACTTCTGCACGAACTCCGCCGTGGTGCCGAGCACCTTCTCCGGATGATCTTTCCAGATATCTTGCGTGGTGATGCCGGTAAAACCGATGTTGTCGAAGATCGCGCGTGCATTCCACGGCTCGCCGACGCAGTAGCCGTCCATATTGCCGACGCGCATGTTGGCGACCATCTGCGGAGGCGGCACCGTGATCGTCTTCACGTCGCTCATCGGGTTGATGCCGTTCGCCGCCAGCCAGTAGTACAGCCACATGGCGTGCGTGCCGGTCGGGAAGGTCTGCGCGAAGGTGTACTCGCCCTTTTCCTTATCGATCAGCTTTTTCAGGCTGGCACCATCGGTGACGCCTTTTTCCTTCAGCTTGTTCGAGAGCGTAATCGCCTGACCGTTGTGGTTCAGGTTCATCAGGATCGCCATATCCTTCTTCGGGCTACCGACGCCGAGGTGCACACCATAAATGAGACCGTAGAGCACGTGCGAGGCATCGTTCTCACCATTGACGAGCTTGTCGCGCACCGCCGCCCAGTTCGCTTCCTTGGAGGGCGTGATCTTGATGCCATACTTCTTGTCGAAGCCCATTTCGGAAGCGATTACCACACTGGCGCAATCGGTCAGCGGGATGAAACCGATCTTCACTTCTTCTTTTTCGGGCTTATCCGACCCGGCCGCCCAAACGGAGCTGCGCATTCCGGGAACGAGTCCCGCAAACGCGGCTACCCCCGCTCCCGCTGCCGCGGTCTTCAGAAAATCACGCCGAGTTACCGCCTTCGGTTCGGCTTGGCCCGGTACCGTCTTCTTGTCATTCATGTGTCACACTCCTCGTTACGTTTATAAAGTTCAAAATAAAAAGGCGCCCATTCCGTCGGGAAACTCGTTCCCGTCAAAATGGACGCCGTTGTCCAAAAAAGTCGGCCATCGTTGGTCGACATCTATATTTATTTCAAGCCGCGGACCAGAAAGACCGCGGCGCAATTCAACTCAGCTCATCTCAAATTCGACCGCCATTGGTCCACTTTGATTGCCTTCGCTGTTAAACCTGCGCCAGCAATTCCTCCGCCGCAATAATGTTCTTCGCCACTTCAATCAAGCGTTTACCCCGATCCATCGCCATCTTGCGCAGCGTGTCATAGGCCGCTTGCTCGGCCAGATCGCGCCGGCGCATCAGAATGCCTTTGGCGCGTTCGACATCGCGACGCTCAGCGAGTTTTTCCACCGCCTCGTCGCGCTGGATCCGCAACGCCTGGAACTCGGTAAAGCGCGCCATCGCCGCCTCGAGAATCGGTGACACCCGATCTGCTTCCAGACCGTCAACCACATAAGCGCTGACGCCGGCCTTGATCGCTGCGCGTACGTCGGCCGCGGGACTACTGTCGGCAAAGACGATGATCGGCAATGGTTGTACTTCCATTATCCGGCGCACCTGCGCCAGCAATCCGGGCACCAGCTCTAAACTCTCGACGATCAGTGCGTCGGGTTGCGCCCGCTGCACGCCGAGTGCGAGGTCGTCCTTGAAAGAGATCGTGCTCACCAGCCGGTGCTGCGCGGCGCTGAGCGCCTGCTCAACCAGCTGTGCGCGTTCCTCGCGCTGCGTTGCCAACAATACTCGCCACCGGAAAGTCATGATCGTTGCCCAATTGATCCTGCTATCCCTATAGCAACCGCTGTGCCACACCTGAAAAAATAAAAAATGCCTTTGTGGTCAATGAAATAGAAGAGATCTGGACGACCGCTGACAGAAGACCGCATCGCCGCATGCACTTGCAACGAGCATCACATTTGGACGATGCGATACGCTGGTGCAAAACGCGTCGCGCGCCGACACGCAACACCGGAGGTGGAGTCGCGGAATTAAAGTCGGTGGTTGGGAAGCCCGCGGTTATCGGCTACTCGCCGAAAATACGTTCCAGATGGTCAAGATCGTTGACGACGCGCCACTCCGTGGCACCGGCATCGCGCACGCGTTTTTCCCACGCGGCCAGCCGGCCGAGGTAACGATTCGGATCAACATTGTCGGTGGCGAGCTTGGCGACATTAATCGCTACCACGCGCACGCCGGTGAGCTGCAGCGATACATTTCGATTCACCTGCTTGTCCAGGTCCTCTTGCATATCGGAGATGATCAGGATGGTCTTGCGCCCGGCGCCGGTCTCGTTCAGAAATTCGGTCGCCTGCAGCAGACCGCCGGTGATATCGGTATAGGCGCTCCCGTCTTTGGTCTGATGCGCGAGCTTGGCCACCTGTTCCTGAAATGCGCGCTTTTGCACGTTGGCCTGCATCGGATCCTTGTCAAAGGTGGCTTTGAACAGAATGTCTTTTTCCGAAAAACTGCGGCTTTTAACGCGCGCGACCGCAAGCGTTTCTCCGGGATTGAGCGTTCCCAACAGATAGTTGATCACACGCTGCGCCTTGTCGATCTCCTGCACATACGTTCCGGACGTATCGACGAGCACGTACACCGCGCGTGCGTAGCTCTTTTTATCGGCGCAGCCACTCACCGCCAACAAGGCAGCGAGCCCGATGAAAAACACTCTTGTCAGTTGCTTCATCGCCCTACCCCGTCTTGCGTAGATCATCATGGCCGTGCACCTTTCTGCCGTGCGCGGTTGTATCTTCCGGATGGCGATTCGAGCGTACTGTGCGCTCGATCAGCAACGGCAGGAAGATCAGCACGTCGTAGAGCATCGTGAGCGCGGTCGCGGCATGGCGCACGAAATTCGACAATATCCGCAACACCAGCCCCAGTCCGCGGGTAAACAACACCAGCAGGGTTCCAATCACCGTGCGCCCCGACGTAATCAGGTATTCGAGCGGAATCGCGACGAACGCGAGCGCAAACGGCAACACGAAACCGAGGATCATCTGCCCGGCAACGGGTATCTTCGTCACCCAGCTCACCGCCGCTGGCGCCGTGGTGATGGTGGCAGCATTGCCGAGACCGCGTTTGAGCTCGATGTCGGCGGTAATGATCATATCGCGCATCACCGCCAGCGCCACTTCTACTCCCGCCAGAATCAGCAGGATCGTAAACGACACCCACACCAGGCGCATGCGCATGCTGTCGTGCATGTTATTGATGCGCGGGAAAAGATGTGTAATCCGCAGCGATTCCATCAGGAACAATCCCATCGTCGCCTCGACGAACAGGATCACCAGGGCGGCGATATGCGCGGCCTCGAAACCACCGGCGAGATATTCGCCGCCGCCGACCATGGCCTCCATCGGACGCGCGATCAGGAAGAAGTTCACGAACGCGCCGCCGATCGCGACCGCGACCACCAGCAACGAGATTACAAATTCCTTGGACGCCGATGCCGTCAGCGCGTGCACAACCCCTTCCGAACGCGCCAGGATTTGCTCGTATTTCTCCATCTGCACGTCAATGCGCGCCGCGCTTTCTTCGAGCCCGGTGAGATTCTTTCCGACCCGGGTCAGCGTCTGCTCGAGCGAGCGCCAGAACGGCTGAAAGCCTTCAAGGATTTTGTGGCGCTCGGCGGAGGATTGCCGATATTCCTCCAGCACCTTTTCGTAGATTTCCTCGAGCGAATGACTGATGTCTTCGAGGATTTTCTGCACCAGTCCGTCTCCGGTCTGCTTGATCTTGGCGATCGTTTCAACGGCCTTGATCCATTCCGGCGGTGGCGGCGGCACTTCGCCGCACTTGCGGTAGTCTTCCTCGACGTGCGTCAGCTCATCGAGCAAGCGCCGTTGCAGTGCCGGATACCCTTGCAGATCACGCCGCACGATCGCGGTGACACGCTCAAACTCGCGCTGGATCGTCTGTGTGATTTCCTCGCGTCCATGCGCGAGCAGTACGACTTCATTGCGCCGGCGTATCTCTTCCGCTGCCGTGGAAAGCCAACGCCCGGCAAGCCGCAACGGCTGCGAGGCTGCGCGCACCAGCGCGCGCAACAACCCATGCACCGGGGCACGGGCGGCATACAGGAAGGGAAGCGCAATCAGAAACAGCACGAGCGCCGAGAGCGCGGGATTATCGGGGAACAGCATCCAGTTCATGGCCGATCCCTCTTCTTAGTGGGAGAGGGCTCTATCTAACACCGCCACGCGCGCAACAACAAGTCAGAACGATAACTGATTGCTTTTGGGGGACTATCGGTGAAACAAAACAATGGCGGTCATCGCGCAATCGACGAGGTCGGGTTCAAACCTGGGGGCGACCGTCCGCGACACCCTCTTTCTTCACCGGCATCAGGTCTTCGCGCGATACGCCCAACCACATCACCAGCGGGCTCGCGACCAGCACCGATGAATAGATGCCGAAACAGATACCAATCGTCAGCGCTAGCGCGAAGTAATGCAGGGTTTCGCCGCCCAGGAACAGCATCGACAGCACCGCCAGCTGGGTACAGCCGTGGGTGATGATCGTGCGCGAGATGGTACTGGTAATGGCGTTATCGATAATCTCCGGCACCGAACTGCGGCGCATCTTGCGGAAGTTTTCGCGAATACGATCGAAGACCACTACCGATTCGTTGACCGAATACCCCAGGATCGCCAGCACCGCGGCCAGCACCGTAAGCGAAAAATCCCATTGGAAAAACGCGAAAAATCCGAGAATGATCACGACGTCGTGCAAGTTGGCGATGATCGCCGCGACGCCGAACTTCCATTCGAAACGGATCCACAGGTAAAACACGATGCCGAGCGAGACGGCCAATAAGGCATAGACGCCATTCTCCACCAGTTCGCGGCCGACCTGCGGTCCGACGAACTCCACGCGCCGCAATTTGGCCGACGCATCGTCGCGCTGCAGTGTCTGCATCACCGTTTCCGACAGCTTGGCGCCGGTAATTTCGATCTTCGCCGGCAGGCGGATCAGCACGTCGCGCGAGGTACCGAAATTCTGCACGCTGACATCGTGGAAGCCGAGGCGACCGATGGAATCTCGGATCTTGGGAATATCGGCGGCCTGGCTATAACTCACTTCCAGCACCGTACCGCCGGTGAAATCGACGCCCAGATTCAGGCCCTTGGCAATCAGAAAATATACCGCCAGCAAAAATGTAATCGCCGAAATCACGTTGAACACCAGCGCATGGCGCATGAACGGGACATCGCGGCGAATCTTGAAAAATTCCATGGGTGTTCTCTCTTGTCTTAGGCGCTCTTGCCCGGGGCAGCGTTCGGCTTATGCCAGCCGGTATTGCCAATGGCCAGGCGCGCGAGTTTGGCGCGGCGACCGTAGATTAGGTTGACCAGCGCGCGCGATACCATCACGCCGCTGAACATCGACGTCAGGATGCCGAGACACAGCACCACCGCAAAGCCGCGCACCGGGCCGCTGCCGAACGCAAACAGCGACAGACCGGCGATCAAGGTGGTGATATTGGAGTCGAAAATAGTACCGAAGGCGCGATCGTAACCGGCGTGAATACTGGCCTGCGGCGTATTGCCGTTGCGCAGTTCCTCGCGTATACGCTCGTTAATCAGCACGTTGGCATCAATCGCCATACCGACCGTGAGCGCAATACCGGCCATGCCGGGTAATGTGAGCGTCGTGGGCAGCATCGACAGCAGCCCCACGAGCAGCATCACGTTTACCGCCAGCGCCAGTACCGCGGTGACGCCGAACATCATGTAATACACCATCATGAATGCGGCGATGGCGGCGAACCCGACCCAGGTGGAATGGAAACCGCGCTGAATATTCTCGGCGCCAAGGCTCGGACCGACGGTGCGCTCCTCGATAATTTCCACCGGTGCCGCAAACGCGCCGGCACGCAGCAGCAACGCCAAGTCGTTGGCCTCCTCGACCGTGAAGCTGCCTTCAATCTGGAAGCGCTTGCCGAGCTGGCTGCGGATCACCGGCGCGGTAATGACTTCCTCGATACGGCGGGTGACGCGCACCTCGCGACCCGCTTCATCCAGTATCGGCTTGCCATTGGCATCGCGCCTGGTTTCCGACTTGATCTCGATATACACCACCGCCATGCGCTTACCGACGTTGTCGCCGGTGACACGCTGGTTGATCGCCGCACCCCGCGCATCCAGCGTGATCGACACCACCGGTCGGCCACCCTGACTGTCGAAATTGGGCGAGGCGTTGACGATGTTATCGCCGGAATAGACCACATGGTTCTTGAGCACGATCATGCGCGCGTCGTCGCGCATCTTGAATAGTTTTGAGCCCGCCGGGACATTGCCACTGAGCGCGGCACTGTGATTGTCCTCGTCCACCATCATGATCTCGAGCGTGGCGGTACGGCCGAGAATCTCCTTGGCTCGGGCCGTGTCCTGCACGCCCGGCAGCTGCACGACAATGCGGTCGGACCCCTGTTGCGTGATGATCGGTTCGGCCACGCCCAGCTCGTTCACACGGTTGTTGAGCGAGGTAATATTCTGTTCCAGCGCGAAGCGTTTTTTCTCGAGCAGCGCCACCTGGGTCAGACTGCCGGTCAGAACCAGATCCGTGCCCCGTTGGCTTTCCACATACTCAAGGTCGCGCAATTCTTTCTTCAGCAACGCCAGTGCGCGTTCGCGCTCCGCCGCTTCCTTGAAGCGCGCTTCGACCGAGCCGCCTTCCAGCCGGGTTACGGTGGTGTAGCGGATCTTGTTGTCACGCAACAGCCGGCGCATATCATCGGCGCTGGCTTCTTCGGCCTTCTTGATGACCGCGCGCAGGTCGACCTGCATCAGGAAATACACGCCGCCACGTAAATCGAGACCGAGCGACATCGGCTTGGCACCGATCGTCTGCATCCACGCCGGTGCCGCCGGCAACAGGTTGAGCGCGACAACATAACCATCGCCAAGCGCCTGACCGACCACGTCGCGCGCATGGATCTGGGTTTCCGGATCGGCAAAACGGATCTTCGCGGTCCTCTCCTCGAGCAGCGTCCCGCTATAGGCAAGATTGGCTTGCGTCAGGATTCCTTCGACACGCGTGACCAGCGCCGCATCGACCTTGGTGGTGCGCGTGGGCGAAATCTGGATCGCCGGATATTCGCCGTAGAGATTCGGCAACGCATAGACGACCCCCACCACGATAACGGCGAGGATCAGCAGGTATTTCCAGAGCGGATATTTGTTCATGAATTTATTTTTAAAACCGCCGAACCAGTCGACAAGTCAGGAAAAATCCCGGCGTGCCGGTGCCGACGGTTGCGGATATTATTACGCCGACTTGATCGTGCCCTTCGGAAGCACCGTCTGAACCGCGCTGCGCTGGACCTTCATGGTGACGCCATCGGATATTTCAACCGTGACGTAGTTGTCATTGAGATCGGTCACGCGGCCCAAGGTGCCGCCGCTGGTCACGATCTCATCGCCCTTGGCGAGCGCCGCGACCAGGGCCTTGTGTTCTTTGGCGCGCTTTTGCTGGGGACGGATCAGCAGGAAATAGAAAACAACAAACATCCCGCCCATGAGCAGCAACGATGACATGCCACCGCCCGCTGGCGCGGCGGCGGGCGCGTCGGCCCAGGCTTCGGAGATCAGAAAATTCATGGTATGTCCTTGCAAATATCGGTTCGTGGTTTAACTAACTCGGATTCGTGGCCGCAGCATCTGTTTCAGCGGCCGCCGGGGTCCCCCGGGGGCGCATACGATAAAACTTCTCGACGAATTCATCCAGCCTTTTTTCCGCAATGGCCTCACGCAGACCCCGCATAAGCGTCTGGTAATAGTGCAGGTTGTGGATGGTTGCGAGCGTCGAGCCCAGAATCTCGTTGGCCTGCTGCAAATGGCGCAAATACGCGCGGCTGTAATGGCGGCAGGTGTAACAGTCGCACAGCGGATCGATCGGACCGGTATCTTTCGCATGGCGGGCGTTCCTGATCTTGACCGCGCCGTCGTGCGTAAACAGCCAGCCGTTGCGCGCGTTGCGCGTGGGCATCACGCAATCGAACATGTCCATGCCACGGCGCACGGCCTCGACCAGATCCTCGGGGGTGCCGACGCCCATCAGATAGCGCGGCTTGTCCGCAGGCATTTGCGGTGCCACGTGCGCCAGAATGCGCAACATTTCTTCTTTCGACTCGCCGACCGAGAGCCCGCCAATCGCATAACCGTCGAAGCCGATCTGCTTCAGCCCGGTGAGCGAGATATCACGCAGCTGCTCGTACATCCCGCCTTGCACGATACCGAACAGTGCCGACGGATGATCGCCATGCGCAATCTTCGAGCGCTCGGCCCAACGCAACGACAGCTCCATCGACGCACGCGCCTCGGGTTCCGTCGCCGGATGATTCGTGCATTCATCGAAGATCATAATGATGTCGGCGTCGAGCGCCTGCTGCACCGCCATCGACTCTTCCGGCCCCAGAAAAATCTTCGACCCGTCGACCGGCGACTGAAACCACACGCCCTTCTCGCTCAGCTTGCGCATCTTGCCGAGGCTCCAGACCTGAAACCCGCCGGAATCCGTCAGGATCGGCCCGCCCCAATGCATGAAGCGATGCAGCCCGCCATGCGCGCGGATCACGTCCATCCCCGGGCGCAACATAAGATGAAACGTATTGCCGAGAATGATCTCGGCGCCAACCTCACGCAGCCACTCCGGCGTCATCGCCTTCACGGTGCCATAGGTCCCCACCGGCATGAACGCCGGTGTTTCGACCATGCCACGGTCGAAAGTCATGCGCCCGCGGCGGGCGGGGCCGTCGGTTTCCAGTAACTCGAATTTCATGGGAGCGAAGTTTAGTGAGTTCGCGCCTTCGGCGCGACCATCCCCTTCGTCGTCATCCCCGCGGAAGCGAGAATCCATTTCTTATATCCGTTCGTCCTGAGCTCGTCGAAGGACGACCTCCTTCTGGTCTTGTTCCGCGCTGCGCGCGGCCAGTCGATGTATTCAATTTACTTGTGGGTGGCTGACCCACGGCAGGTGACTTTCTTTGATCGCCCAAAGAAATGTCACCAAAGAAAGGGCGCCCCCGGATTACGCGACACCCCCCGATCCCCTCATGGCTTTGGGTGAGCGAGGTAGCCCGGATGAAACGAAGTGAAATCCGGGGACGATTGCCCTGGATTCAGCTACGCTCCATCCAGGCTACGTAACTAAAGTCGCAACTCTTCGTGGTTTCTTAAGGAGCCTGTTATGCGATTCTGGATCGTGTTTGCACTATTCCCCATATTGGTTAATGCAGCCGGATTTCGGAACCCAGACTTCAGGGATTCCAGCTACCGAATGATTTTGGTGACGGCTCCAGTCGCTGATTTAGGATTTCGCGACAATCTAGAAAAATGGATTGCCTCCGAAATAAAGGATAACGGAGGAACTGCCGTTACCTATTTGTCCATGTTCTCTCCAGCGAAACGATATGACGCAAAACAGATTGAAGCCACCTTAGCAGAATCAAGAATTGATGCTGTATTAGTTGTTTCATTGAGTTCCGTCACCAGTGACAGTCAATTGTTTGGCATTCTTTCCAATACGCAGCCGCTTGGATACGGCAACTTAACAACTGTTGCACCACTCGTTGCGAACAAGAGGCGCGCCACGGCGTCGCTGACACTTTTTGATGTTGCCTCAGGTCAATCGGTTTGGGTCGGCAATGCTGAGAGGACAGTACGGGGATTCAAAGCAAAGTCGGAAACCGCAGTATTCGAGAATCTTGCAGAAGACATAGCCGAAGCTTTGAAGGCCGATCGGCTACTTGCGAAGTAAGCTTTCGTAATAGCCCACGTAGGGCGCAATAGCGAAGCGTATTGCGCCGTATGCTGCTGTTGTTGTGAGCGTCCTTCGACAGGCTTGCTTCGACAAGCTCAGTACGAACGGAAGATAAAAAAACCTACGCCGCCGGCGTCACAAACATCGCATCGCCATAACTATAAAACCGATACCCCGCCTCTACCGCATGGCGATAGCTATTCAGTACCTGATCGGTACCGGCGAAGGCACACACCAGCATCAGTAACGTCGATTGCGGCAGATGGAAGTTGGTAATCAATGCATCGACCACACGAAAACGGTAACCCGGATATATAAAGATATCGGTATCACCGTCAAACGGCTGCAAGCGACCCGCGCGCGCCGCGGACTCGAGCGCACGCACGACCGTGGTCCCGACCGCGATTACGCGCCGTCCGGCGACCTTGGCGGCGTCGATCTGTGCGCACACCTCGGCGCTCACCTTGAGATGTTCCGTATGCAGCCGATGGCCTTCGATCTCTTCGCCGCGGATCGGCTGAAACGTTCCCGCGCCCACGTGCAGCGTCACGTAACCGGATTCGATTCCGAGCGCGCGCAATTGCGCCAGCATTGCGTCATCGAAATGCAGTCCAGCGGTCGGCGCGGCTACCGCACCGGGTTCGCGCGCGAATACAGTCTGGTAACAGGTACGATCGGCGTCGGTATCGGCACGGTGAATGTACGGCGGCAACGGCACATGCCCGATGCGGTCCAGCACACTGAGCAGCGATTCCGTGGTTTCAAATTCCAGTTGGAAGAATTCATCCTCGCGCCCGAGTACGCGCACCGTCACGCCGCCATCAAGCCGCAGCCGGCTCTGCGGTTTGGGTGACTTCGATGCATGCACCTGTGCCAGCACCGAATGTGCGCCAACCAACCTTTCGATCAGGACCTCGACGCGACCGCCGGATTCCTTGGCGCCAAAGAGCCGCGCCGGAATTACGCGCGTGTCATTGAAAATAAATAAATCATCGGAACGTAATAGGGACGGCAAATCCGAAAATTTCATGTCGCGCAATGCGCCGCTGGCACCGTCGAGGTGCAACAGACGGCCCGCACCACGCGGTTGCGCCGGCGTCTGGGCGATTCGTTCGGGCGGCAGGAAATAATCGAAGTCGGATTTGCGCATGCGGGACAAGATCAAGCGGCGGGCCCCATGCGGACACGCGGCGCATACTATACACTAGGCCTCATTGGCACTGCTCGCACGGACGTACCTGGCTAACAACGAACAAAACAGGCACACCATGACTGGCACGCGTTACACGCTTGAAGTAAATCCGGTTCTGCCGGAGCGGCTCAAACGCCTGAGCGACCTGGCGAACGACCTGCTCTATAGCTGGGATCACGAAGTGCGCGGGCTGTTCGTGCGCCTCGACCGCGACTTGTGGGAACAATGCGGTCACAACCCCAAGGTCTTCCTGCGGCATGTGTCGCAGCGCAAGCTCGAGCAGGCGGCGGAAGATCGCATCTTCATCGAAGACTACAGCCGCGTGCTGTCGACCTACGATACCTACCACCAGCTGCAACCGACCGTTACGCTGGAACGATTTCTCGATCCCAAGGTAGACCTGGTTGCGTATTTCTGCGCCGAGTTTGGATTCCATGAAAGCGTGCAACTCTATTCCGGCGGCCTGGGTATCCTCGCCGGCGATCACTGCAAGGCCGCGAGTGATCTGGGCATTCCGTTTGTCGCGGTCGGCATGCTGTATCGTCAGGGTTACTTCACACAGACGATTGACGCGCACGGCAACCAGATCGCGCATTACAACCCGACCAACTTCGACGACCTGCCGATCGCACCGGCGATGGACGCGGGCGGGCGCGAGATTCATGTGCACGTCGACTTCCAGGGTCGGCGCGTGGTGCTACGGGTATGGAAGGCGAAGGCCGGCCACGTCACGCTATATCTGCTCGACTCCGATGTCGCCGACAACGCCGAGGCCGATCGGCGCATCACGTATCAACTCTATGGCGGCGACGTCAATACGCGCGTCCAGCAGGAAATCGTGCTCGGCATCGGCGGTGCGCGCGCGCTCGATGCCGTCGGACTTAAGCCCACGGTATGGCACTGCAACGAGGGCCACCCGGCGTTCCTGATCCTGGAACGTTGCCGCGAACACGTGGCGCAGGGCCTGGAATTCGATGCCGCACTGGAAACCGTGGCGGCCAATACCGTCTTTACCATGCACACGCCGGTGGCCGCGGGCCACGACATCTTTGACAACGCCTTGATGCGCACCTATTTCAGCGACTTCGCGAAGGAGCTCAAGATCGACATGGAGCACTTCCTGTCGCTTGGCGCCAGTCCGACGAACCAGGGCGGCTTTAACATGACCGCGCTCGCACTGCGGGGCTCGCGCTTTCGCAACGGCGTATCGCGCATCCACGGTACCGTGGCCTCGCGCATGTCGGCGTATCAATGGCCGCAGATTCCGGCCGAGGAAAATCCCGTCGGCTATGTCACCAACGGCGTGCACGTACCGACCTTTCTCGCGCGCGAGTGGGCCAACCTGTTCGACATGCGCTTCGGCGGCGGCTGGCACAACGAGTTACTGAGCCGTCACTTCTGGGAACATCATATCGATGCGATCCCGAATCACAGTTACTGGAGCGTATTGCAATCGCTCAAGAGCGAAATGCTCACCGATTTGCGTCAGCGTGTGATTCGACGCGAGCGCCGCAATGGTTCCTCGGAATCCGCTATCGAACGCCTGACGGAACATCTGAAGCCGGATGCGACCGATATCCTGACGATCGGCTTCGCACGCCGTTTCGCCACCTATAAGCGCGCGACCTTGCTGTTCTCGGATCCAGAGCGCCTGGCGCGGTTGCTCAAAAATCCGGAACGGCCGTGCCTGATGGTATTTGCCGGCAAGGCGCATCCGCATGACCTGCCGGCGCAACAATTCATTCGCATGATTCACGAGTACTCGCGCCGCCCGGAATTCGAAGGACACCTGATTCTGCTCGAAGGCTACGATCTATCGCTCGGGCGCCGGCTCGTGACTGGCGTGGATGTGTGGCTGAACACGCCGGAATATCCGATGGAAGCGAGTGGCACCTCCGGCGAGAAGGCCGCGATCAACGGCGTGATCAATCTTTCCGTGCTCGATGGCTGGTGGGGCGAAGGCTACAACGGCAAGAATGGCTGGGCCATCACGCCGCATGGCCCGCACTACGATGCCGCTTACCGCGATCGGGAAGAAGGCGATGAATTACTGGATATCCTGGAGAAGCAGGTGATTCCGCTTTATTACGGACGTGACGGCCACGGTTACGCAGAGGGCTGGGTACAATTGTCAAAGTCGTCGATGAAATCCATCCTGCCGCGCTTCAATGCGCAGCGCATGGTCATGGACTACGTCACGCGCTACTACGCCGCTGCGCGCCAGCAACGGCTCGTGTTTGCCGGGAATAACTTCGCGCGCGCACGAGAGCTGTCGGCGTGGCGCAAGAAGGTGGCGCAGTCATGGCCGCAGGTCCGGCTGCATCGCATTGATGCGCCGACACAGCAACTCATTTCCGGTGAAACGCTGTCGTTACGCGTGGCGGCGAATCTTGGCGGACTGGAATCGGATGACGTGCTGGTGGAATGTCTGGTCGGAACCGAATCCGACAGCGGCGAACTGAAGGTGCAGGACCAGCATATATTCAAAGCCATCGAAACCAATGCCAGCGATGAAACCATTTTCGCGCTCAACCTGACACCACGACTGCCGGGATTGCAGTATTACAAGATTCGTATGTACCCGTTCCACCCGGCACTCGCGCACCGCCTGGAAGCCGGTTACATGATCTGGCTGTAACGTGCAGCGCGTGACGGGCGACACCCGCTCACGCGCAAAAACTTCGCATCAACTAATACGGTCGTCCTCCACCACCACCGCCGCCGCCGAAGCCACCGCGGCCTCGACCACCACCGCCGCCTCCGCCGCCACCACCACCGAAGCCGCCACGACCTCGGCCGCCTCCACCACCGCCACCGCCGAAGCCGCCGCGCCCACCTCCGCCACCGCCCGGGCCACGTTCGGTCTTCGGGCGCGCCTCATTCACATTGAGGTTGCGGCCCTTGAGCTCCTTTTGATTCATCCCGTTGATCGCCGCGGTCGCCTCGGCCTTGGATGGCATTTCCACAAAACCAAAACCGCGCGGCTCGCCGGTGAACTTGTCTTTCAGGACGCTGACCTTGTCCACCGCCCCAAACGCACTGAATGCAGCCCGCAGTTCCTCTTCCGTGACATCGCGCGACAGATTGCCGACAAAGATATTCATTACTCATCTCCTGAGTGGTGGGAACGGAACGAGGGAAGCAATCCGCGAGGTTTGGGCAAAGCGCATCTGCCGGGGGACCGGGATTGGATGGCCACGTTCGAATCCCACTATACGCCGCAAATTTGGCGCTGGCGAACAATGGAGCGCCCAAAAAGAAACCCCCTCGCCCACCGTGTCTACGGCAAGCAAGGGGGTTCTGATACTGACTCTAAGCTACTGGAACCTAGCCGAGCGTCGGCCCGTTGCTACGCGGCGAAAAGTTGCTGCGCTCGCGCCGCTGCGGGCGTTGCTGCCCACGACTGTCTCCGCTGCGGTCGCGGGAGAAACGGCTGGTGTTGCTCTTGTTCTCGAACCCCGAATGACGCGTGTTGTTACGATTTTCGTTGCTCGCGTTGCGGGTGTTGCCATTGGCTTCGCCCGATCCCGCGGTACGTGCGGCGGTATGCCCGGCGGTGCGTCCACTGGTATGTCCCGTGGGCCTGCCGCCATGGCTCGCGCCCTGGTAGCCAGACTTTCTGGAATCGGATTGGCCGTGACGTTGATGCGAACCCGACGGCCGCTGGCCGCGGTGTTGCGACGGCTTGCGCTGATGCCCGTTCGAACGCGGACGATCGGAACTGAAATCGCGGCTCGGTGTCGTCTTCGGCTCGAAGCCTTCAACGACCTTGGCTTCGATCGGTTGCTTGGTGTAACGCTCGATGTCACGCAGCTGACGACGGTCTTCTGGGCCCGCGAACGAAATCGCGATACCCTTGGCGCCGGCACGACCGGTACGGCCAATGCGATGCACGTAGTCTTCCGGATTCTTCGGCAGGTCGAAATTGAACACGTGCGTGATGCCGTTGACGTCGAGGCCGCGCGAGGCCACGTCGGTCGCTACTAATAAACGTACGCGACCGTTACGCAGATTCTGCATCGCGCGGTTGCGCTGGTTCTGATTCATGTTGCCGTGCAGCGCACCGGACGGATGGCCTTGCGCATCCAGGCGCTTGGCCAGACGATCGGCGCCGCGCTTGGTGGCGGTGAACACAATCGCCTTCTCCACCGAATTGTCGTCCAGCAAATGCTTCAACAGGCCATGCTTGTGCTCGCCGCCATCGACGTAATGCAGACGCTGTTCGATGTTCTCGTGGCGCTCCTGCGCCGAGGCGATCGCGATGCGCTTGGGATTCTTGAGCAGACGGCGCGCGAGGCTGGCGATGTTGCCTTCCATCGTTGCCGAAAACAGCAAGGTCTGGCGCGTCGCCGGGGTGGCGGCGGCGATTTTCTCGACCGCGTGAATGAAGCCCATGTCGAGCATGCGATCGGCTTCGTCCAGCACCAGCACTTCGAGGCGCGAGTAATCCAGACGTCCGCTCTCCATATGATCGAGCAGGCGGCCGGGAGTCGCGACCAGGATGTCGAGCGGCTGCGACAGCAAACGCATCTGCGGCGGATAGGCGACACCACCGACGATGCTGCCAATGCGGAATCTAAGATGACGGCCGTACTTGTCGGCAGCGTCGGTTACCTGATTCGCGAGTTCGCGTGTCGGCGTCAGCACCAGCACACGCGGACCGCGCCCGTGGGCGGTCGACGGCGTGCTCAGGCGTTGCAGCGACGGCAGCACGAACGCGGCGGTCTTGCCGGTACCGGTCTGGGCCGAGGCCATGAGGTCGTGGCCGGCGAGCGCTTCCGGAATTGCCTGCGCCTGGATCGGCGTCGGTGTGGTGTAACCGCTCTCGACGATCGCTTTCAGAATCGCAGGGTGTAAAGCTAATTTTTCAAAAGTCACAATGTTTCCTTGAATATCGTACGGATGCTTTCGTGGCGCCCTGTTTCGTCCACGCAGGACGAACGCAAGGGAAACCCAAAAGCTCCGGGTTATGAACCGCCAGCAATGATCGAGCAGCCGAGCCTGGCCGATATTTCAAGGGCAGGAATGACGGCAGCAACAAAACCGATGGCGCGTAAACATCGTCGCCAACCGTTTTATCGCTGAAATTCCAGATATGAATCTGAAACCAGAAGGAGGGTTAGAGAGCGATGAACTTAAAGATGAGATCAAACTGAATCACATCTGGGCCGGCACGATACAGCATAACCTCGTGGATTACCAGCGCTTTTTCATGCAAACCGGGTTGGCGCAAATTCCACCCGCGACAACGGTTTTGGACCGGCTAGGGCGGTCTGTCCGCGTGTTGCGAAATCTGATCGTGGATCTCGAACCACTCCGCCTTCGACGCGACGAAGATATGCGCCAACGGCTTGCTGGAAACCGGGGTATCGAGCGTGCCGATTCGAATCCGAACCATGCCGGGGGCTGCATGCCGCTTACTATAGATAGGCGAGCCGCAGCCTCGGCAGAACGCCCGGAACACACCCGGCGATGATTCAAATTCGGTGAGCACCTCGTGACCGGCGATCACACGAAAATCTTCCGTCTTCACCGGCGAATTTGACGCGAACGCACTACCGCTGGCTTTGCGACAGCGCGAGCAATGACAGAGATATATCGGGCCGAGCTCGCCTTCGATCTCGTAACGCACCGCGCCGCACAGGCAACTACCTTTATGCATTGTCCGTCTCCATCAGCGACTCTCGTCTTTGCCTTCGCGTCCATACACGCTGACCAGACCGCGCGTACGCTCGGCAAGATCCGGCGCGAAGTCGGACCAGGAGAATTTCCAGGCCCAGTTTCCGGACGACGTTCCCGGCGTATTCATGCGGTGGCCGGACCCGAGTCCCAGTAAATCCTGCAACGGAATAACCGCCAGACGCGCGACCGACATCAGCGCGGTGCGAATCAGCGGCCACGGCATCGGTTCGTACAGATAACCAAGATAGTTCACCACGTAAAGCTGCTTTTGCGCCGGCAACTTCTCGAACCATGAACTGGTGGTGTCGTTATCATGGGTGCCGGTATAGACGAGGGTGTTCGACTTGATATTGTGCGGCAGGTATGGATTTTCCGGGCCGCCATCGAAGGCAAACTGCAGCACCGCCATCCCGGGCAGGCCGTAGCGATCGCGCAGCTGGTTCACTTCCGGCGTGATCACGCCGAGGTCCTCCGCCACCAGCGGCAAATGTCCGAAGTGCGACAGCAGTTCATCGAACAGATCCGCGCCCGGCACTTTCACCCAACGCCCGTTCACGGCGGTCTTTTCGCCGGCAGGAATTTCCCAGCACGCCTCGAAACCGCGGAAGTGGTCCACGCGCACGAAGTCGAAACGTGAAAATTCCGTCGCCAGCCGCCGGATCCACCAGTGGAAATCGTGCTGGCTCAGATTTTCCCAGTTGTAATGCGGGTTGCCCCAGTGCTGCCCGGAGGCCGAGAAGTAATCCGGCGGCACACCCGCGACCACCGTCGGCTGTCCCTTGGCGTTGAGTTTGAAACACTCGCGGTTGGCCCAGACGGCGGCGCTGTCGTGCGCCACGAAGATTGGCATATCACCCAACAGCAAAATGCCGCGACTGTGCGCATACGCACGCAATGCCTGCCATTGCCGATCGGCCACAAACTGTATGAACTCGATCGTCGCGAGCACGTCCTTCAGTCGCGCACGCGCCGCTTCCAGGGCCTGTTCTTCGCGATCGCGCAGCTTCTCCGGCCACGCCCACCAGGGTCGCTCGCCGTGTTCCTCGCGCAGCGCCTGATACAACGCATACCCACGCAACCAATGACTGTGTTCAATACAGAAATTCTCGAACTCGGCGCGATCTTCGGCGCTACCGTGCGTCAACAACCACGCTTGCGCCTGCGCCAAGGCCGCGGCGCGCGTATCCTTGTCGATGCCAGACGGAACGCGTGCCAACCAGCCCTCCTCGGCCAGTTTTTCCAGACTCACGAACCCCGGATTGATCGCATGCACCGACAGCGCGTGATACGGCGAACCATCGGCATGTGTCGGCCCGAGCGGCAGCGTCTGCCACACCGACAGCCCGGCCGCGTGCATGAAATCGAGAAAGCGAAACGCATCGCGGCCGAAGTCACCGCCTGGCAACGAGGTTGGATGCAACAACACACCGGCACGACGTCTGGCTAGAATCTGTTTCACCGCGTTGAAACCTTTATTTCGTCATTCATGTCCGGGACGCATCGTCCCGCCGTGCACCGGTTCGCCATGGCCATGGGCAAAAACGTGCGCCAGATAATCCGGTGGTTCTATGCCAAGAAGCTGATAGAGGTTGGTCAGGTGCTGGCGATAGAGTCGTTCAAAATCGCTGACGGTAGTCTGCGGGTTGTAGTCACCGAACCACCAGAACCAGTCGGAACCTTCACAGACCGCCAGTTGACGCTCGGCGGCCACGCGTTGCGCCGGTGCTAAACCCGAAATCGTCGCATCGAAGGCGTGCTTGGCCTCGGCCAGCATTTCCCAGCCGCGGTTTTTGTCGGCATCGCCAATCCAGGTGGAGAAGGTCCCGTATACCCACGAGCCAGCGGTCAACGCATGCAACGGTTCTACCGGTGCGTGCGTGCAGTCGGAAAATGTCGTCATCTGCAACCGTGGATGTTCCGACAACCGCTTAAACAGCGCACTCAGAAAATAATAGGCATTCTCCGGGTAATGCTCCCAGGCATTCTCGCCATCGAGAATGATCGTAACCACGCGTTCGGGATACTTACGACTGGCGTCGGCAATGCGTTCCAGATGCGAAATGAAATCGCCCACGGCATCGTCGGCATGCCAGGTGGCGTAGCTGAATCCGATCAGGTCCGAGAGTCCGTCATCGCGAAAAAAAACACGCATCGTTGTCGCAGCGACGGTGTACGGCTGATACAACCACTCTTCCTTGGCATCAACGACGGTTTGTCCCTGCCGAGAGAGACTGTTACTGAGCACTGCTTCACCCGTGGCCGACCAGCGAAAGCCGGAATCGGCGAGCAACCTCAAGGCCGCTTCGCTCACACCGCCCTCGGCAGGCCAGCAACCGCTCGGGCGAAATCCGAAGTGACGCTCGAAGGTGGCGATACCTTCCTGTATATGCCAACGGGCACGCGCTTCTCCACCGGGATAGGACGGCAGCACCGGCAGCGCGACATCGGGCATGGCTTCGCGCGCACTGGCGAGATCGAGCAGCAACGGCAGAATCGGATGCGCATACGGTGTTACCGATAACTCCACTTGTCCGCGACTGGCAAGCTGTTTATAGCGGCCGATCACGCCAGACAATAACTCGCCGATGATCGCGAGCAATTCGCGGCGGTCGTGCAGACTGTAACTCGTCTCCTTCTCGATCAGCCGGTGAACGCGGGTATCGGTACGACGCACGGTTTCGCCCAGCCACGCGAGGTGATACCACATCAACAGGTCGGCGAGAAACTGATCGCCGATGTAAGACATCACCTGCGGATGCTCGTCGATCCATACCGCGATCTGCGCCAAGCGCCGGTAGGCCGGGAAGCGTTTGATCATGCGGGTTTCATGCGCACGCAAGCAGGCCTGCACCAGTACCAGCCGTTCCGCATGACTGCTCGGCAACGCCGGTTGCGCCAGCGCCGCCAACACCGGATCGCGGATGGCACCGCCGCCATGCAACATGCTCTCGACCTGCGCGGCGTAGTCGGCGATCTGATCCAGCATCACCGGCGCGAAATTCACCACCGCACGCGCCTGCGGCACGGCCTCGATATGGGCCGCCATGTCGACGTAATCCTTGATCGCGTGCAAGTACGTCCACGGCAGGTGATACACACCGCTCACCAGGTCGCGGTATTGCGGTTGATGCATGTGCCACGCCAACACGACCTTTAGCCGTGCCTCATCGGACATGATGTAATTCCTGGCCGAGCGATTCCGGCGTCACCACCGTCACCCCGCCGGCGCTGACGTAATAGCGCTTCGCGTCCTGTATCGGATCGACACCGATCACGGTTCCCGCCGGCAGCTGACAGCCCTTCTCGACAATCACTTTCTTCAACACGCAGCGTTCACCGATCGAGACGTTCGGCAAAATCAGGCTGTCCTCAATCGTGCAGTAATCGGCGACATGCACATTGGAGAACAGCAACGAATGGCGCACGATCGAACCGGAGATGATATCGCCGCCCGAAACCATCGAATCCACGGCCATGCCGCGGCGGCCATCGTCGTCGAAAATAAATTTCGCCGGCGGCAACTGCTCCTGATACGTCCAGATCGGCCATTCATCGTCGTAGAGATTGAGCTCGGGTGTGATGCCGATCAGTTCCATGTTCGCTTCCCAATACGCGTCGATGGTGCCGACATCGCGCCAGTACGCCTGCCGATGACCGTCCGGTTCGCGAAACGGATAGGCCATGACGTTATAGAGTTTGATGATGTGCGGCAGAATATCCTTGCCAAAATCGTGTGACGACTTCGGATCGTGCGCATCGCGCATCAACTGCTCGTAAAGAAACGTGGTGTTGAATACGTAGATACCCATCGACGCGAGCGCGACATCCGCCTTTCCCGGCACCGGTTTTGGTTCCTGCGGCTTTTCCTTGAACTCGGTCACGCGCCCGACGCTGTTCACCGTCATCACGCCGAACTCCCTGGCACGTTCGAGCGGAACTTCGATACAACCAACGGTAATATCCGCCGCGTGCGCGACGTGCGCTGCGATCATCGGCCCGTAGTCCATCTTGTAAACGTGATCGCCGGCGAGAATCAAAACGAAATTTGGATCGTGATGACGGATGATATCGAGATTCTGGTATACCGCGTCCGCCGTCCCGGAGTACCACGAGGCCTCAATGCGTTGCTGCGCCGGCAACAACTCGACAAACTCACCGAACTCGCCGCGCAGGAAACCCCAACCCTTCTGGACATGCTGCAACAATGAATGCGACTTGTATTGCGTGAGCACACCGATGCGGCGGATGCCGGAGTTGATACAGTTTGAAAGTGGGAAATCGATGATGCGGAACTTGCCGCCGAACGGGACTGCGGGTTTGGCGCGCCACAGCGTCATCTGTTTGAGGCGTGTCCCGCGGCCCCCGGCCAGGATGAGCGCAAGCGTGTCGCGCGTGAGGCGACTGACGAAGCGAGTATTGCGAGGTGACTTCATAAATGAATCCCAATCATGTCTTTGTCGGAACAAAGTTCACAATACGAGCTTCGCTTCGTTCGTCTTGCCATACGAATTACTCCCTGTCCGTGGTACGCACCAGCAATGGCCACTGGAATGTCAGTGTACACACCGGCACGGTGGAAGGCAGCATAAACCCGACGATAAAAAAAAGGCGAAACAGTATAATTCCCGACGTGTGTCAAAATCGTTAAACACGGACACGGTAGGATCACGCGATGTAGCGATCCTGACGCTTAGACCCATGGCAAGAGAACAATACAAATGAACGCCGTACTCGGAATAGACGACACCCACTTCCTGTTTGAGGGCATCGGCGACGGTGCACCATCCCGGCGCGATTGCGTTGCGCTCTCGCCCAAACTCGATGCCTTGCGCGCGCGCCTGCCAGGCTGGCGTCGCGGCGAGCCACCCTCGTTCCTGATGCTGCCATTTGCCAGGGACATCGAGCAAATCTCCCAGCGCGGCCGTGAACTCGGCCGCCAGTTTCGCCAGACGCTGGTGCTGGGCATCGGCGGCTCGAGTCTGGGCGCGGAAATGTTGACGCGCGTACTCGGTCATGGGATCCACCCGATCGCGTTTTACGACAACCTCGACCCGACCACGTTATTCGATCCGCAGGCGGTGGATTGGGAACAGACGCTGCTGCTCGTCGTCTCCAAATCCGGCAATACCGTCGAGACACTCGGGCAATTTCTTGCGGTGCTGCCGGAACTGGAGTCGCGACTCGGCGCGCGCCTGGCGCAACACGTGCTCGTTATTACTGAAAATGAAAATGGCGCACTGTGCAAGCTCGCACGTGAACTGAAGATAGAAATCCTGGCACACCCGCCCGTGGGTGGACGTTATTCGGTATTGTCGGTCGTCGGGCTATTGCCCGCCGCCATCGCCGGTGTCGACGTGCCGCAGCTGATGCAAGGCGCGCATGCGATGGCCGAGCGCGTGAGCAATCCGGACATGCAGCAGAATCCGGCGTTCATGCAAGGTGCCGCGCAATTTTTACATGCGCAACGCGGCCGCTCGCTCAGCACGCAGTTTGTCTACGCCGACCGGCTGTTACCGCTGACGCGCTGGTACGCGCAACTGTGGGCGGAATCGCTCGGCAAGCGCGACGCCGGCGGTGCGCATCGGGGTCTCACACCCACGGCCGCACGCGGCGCGACCGATCAGCATTCGCAGATGCAGCTCTATCTCGATGGCCCCGACGACAAACAATTCACTTTCATCTTCTCGCCTGAACTCAAAACCCAGGGCATGCGTGTCCCCGAGCGCGCGCGTGACTTCGAGGCGGTGAAACTGCTGGCCGGGCATACGCTGGGGGAGATGTTCCATGCTGAATTCGAGGCCACGCGCGCTACGCTGACGCGGCGCAAACGGCCGAACCGCACGTTCAGTGTGCCGCTGGCCGCCAGCGCGCTCGGTGAGCTGATCGTGCTGCTGGAAATGGAAACCGTGGTTGTCGCCGAGCTGCTGGGCGTCGATCCGTTTGATCAACCGGCGGTTGAGGACAGCAAGAAACTGGCGTGGGAGTACTTGAAGAATCACTGAGCTTATAGCGGTAACCTATTGAAGTACGGTATAAAAGAATAGCGATCACGCACCGCTTAGAGCCGCTGCCCATGAAAACCCTTTTTGTCGCCAGTGAGGTCTATCCGCTGATGAAGACCGGCGGCCTGGGCGACGTTTGCGGCAGTCTGCCGCCGGCACTGAAGCAACTCGGATGCGACGTGCGGGTACTGATGCCGGGTTACCGCGATGCGCTGGCCGGCGCCGGCAAACTTAAAACTATCTCCCAACTGGGCCTGCCACGATTGCAGGCGCCGGTGCTGTTGCGTGAGGGTCGCCTGCCGGGGACTGACCTGCGGGTGTGGTTCGTCGACTTCGCGCCCGCCTACGGCCGCGCGGGCAATCCGTATCACGATGACCACGGCAACGCTTGGGCCGATAACGCCGCGCGCTTTGCGCTGCTGGCGCGCGTAGCGTATGCGTTGGCGCTGGAACAAGCGGGCATCCATTGGCGACCGGATATCGTGCACTGCCACGACTGGCAAACCGGCCTGATACCGGCGCTGTTGGCACCCGAGCCACAACGTCCGGCAACTGTCTTCACAATCCATAATCTCGCCTATCAGGGATTGTTTCCGCGCCAGACGCTGACGGCGCTCGGCCTGCCCGAGTCCTTGTGGTCGCCTGAGGCGCTCGAATTTCACGGGCAACTTTCTTTCATCAAGGGCGGTCTGGCGTTTGCGGATCGAATCACGACCGTTAGCCCGACCTACGCGCGTGAAATCCAGACGCCTGAATATGGTCATGGTCTCGACGGGTTGCTGCGTCATCGCGCAAAACACCTCGTCGGTATCCTGAACGGCATTGACGAAACCACATGGAACCCCGCGCGCGATAAGGAACTCGCAGCGACTTACTCGCCGCGCCGCCTCGCCGGCAAGGCCAGGAACAAATCAGGGCTTCAGCGCGAGCTCGGTCTGACGCGTAAGGCAGACACACTGCTCATCGGCATGGTCGGGCGCATGGTGTATCAAAAAGGTGTGGATCTGGTGGTGGCGGCGTTGCCGAAGTTGATGCAACAGGGGATACAGCTCGCGATCATTGGCACCGGTGAACCCAAACTTGAACGCGCGTTACGCGAAGCGGCCGCGAGCTATCCGGGACAATGCACAGTGAAGGTAGGCTACGACGAGGTGCTTGCGCATCGCATCGTCGCCGGCGCCGATGCGTTCCTGATGCCATCGCGATTCGAGCCTTGCGGACTGTCGCAACTCTATTCGCTGCGTTATGGAACTGTTCCCATCGTGCGCCGCGTCGGCGGACTCGCGGATACCGTTGTCGATGGCAAGACCGGTATCGTCATCGGCACGGCCGATGCACCGTCACTCATTGCCGCGGTCGCACGCACGCTCACGCTTTATCGAAACCGTGGGGCGTGGCGCAAGCTGATGGCCACTGGCATGCGCCAAGACTTCTCCTGGCACCACAGCGCACAGGAATATCTGCAACTCTATCGCGACCTGTTACGCTCCACTTAATACGCTCCACTGGGGGCGTGTGTCTTCACGCTGCCACGTTGCCGGCGTGCGTGGTCTTCAAGTTGACGCGTCATCGCGGTGAAGGCATCGCGGATGGCAACGTACACGTCCTCGTGTTGCGTGTGATTCGCCACCAGCTCGGCACCGGGCACCGTCAGATCAATGCGCACACTGTGAAGCTTGCCCTGGTGTTTGTGTCGTTGCGGCATTTCGATGACCACGCGGCAACCCATGATTCGATCGTAGAAGCGACCGAGCTTGTCGGCCTTCTCACGGATACGAATCTCGACGGCATCGGAAGGTGCGATGTCCCGGAACGTGACTTGCAATGGAATCTTCATACAACTTCTCCTTTGTCTGGTCTGTTCACGCCGGCCCCGTGAGAAAACTTTACAACTGACTCACGGAATGAAACTATCGGAACTGAGGGACAGCTCCTCTTTCCCTCGGCGAATCGACAACGATGGAGGGAGTCATGCAACAAAAAACCCTGGATCAACTGCGTGCGATGGCTCGCTCGGCAGGGTTGCGCGGCTACTCCGGCCTGCGCAAAAACCAGCTTATCGAACTCCTGAACAAACACAAAGCGCGTCCGTCGGCTACTGTCGTTAAGCGCGCCAGCGCACCAAAAAAATCCGCTAAGTCAAAAACCATTCCCAAAGTACCCGTGCAACAGTCGGATACTCCCGCCACCGGAGCCGCTGCGTTATTTTCCTTCTCGTTTGCCGACGTCGCCAACGTCGAAGAGCGCATTGAAAACGCCAAGTTTGAGACCGGCCAGAGAGGTAACGTCTATGGCGTAGCGATTGCATCGGATTTACACGAAGACATTGACCGCCTGCCGGCAGCAAACGAGTCGGTACTCTGCCTGCTGCCACAGAAGCCCGGCGTGGTGCATGCGTATTGGGTGCTCCAGCATGGTGCGCCAACAAAACAATTACGGCTACGTCTGTGCCGCGTTGCAAATGATGCGATAGAGTTACTCGACGAAACGTCGATCCCGAGCGAGCGCGGTCACTGGTATTTTCATATTCCCGAGGCGGCGGAGCCGGGAAGTTTCTTCGCGCAGCTCGGGTCGTACGATGCGACCGGAAAATTTGTCAGCGCGATTCGTCGCAGTATTGCGCGTATTCCGAGTTTGTATGCGTCACAACGTATCGATCGCTCGTGGTGGATAAGCGACAAGGAATTCAGCGCGATGTATGCCCGTGCCGGCGGTGCGTTGCGCGGCGCGCGCTTGTTCTGGCCCGGCGCCGGGTCCAGCAGCCCGGAAAAATAGTAGCGTCTAATAGCGTCAGAACCAGAATAATATCGCCGGTCGCTTCTCGCGACCGGTAGACGGACCGGATGAAAGGGCTTTTCAAGAACACCGTCTATGGATCCTAAAGGCTATCTTGCTCTCGTTCTGCATGCGCACCTGCCGTTCGTGCGTCACCCCGAACACGACCGTTTCCTGGAAGAGGACTGGTTTTTCGAGGCGCTGACGGAGACCTACCTGCCGCTGCTGAATGTCTTCGATGACCTCGCGCGTCACGGCATTCACTTCCGCATGACGATGTCGCTCACGCCGACCTTGTTGTCGATGATGACCGACCCGTTGCTACAGCAGCGCTATCTGCGTTATCTCGACGAGCGCCTCGAGGCCCTGGTGCACGAGCGTAAACGCACCGAGGGCGATGGAAACTTTCACCCGGTGGTGTTGTTCTACAGCGATCTGTATGCCCGCCTGCGCACACGTTTCGTCGAACAGGATCGCATGGATGTCAGCCAGTCGTTCCGGCGGTTGATGGAGGCCGGCCACCTCGACATCATTACTTGTGGCGCTACTCACGGTTACTTCCCGTTACTGGCCGTCAATGAAGAGAGCATCTACGCGCAGCTATCGATGGCCGTGCGCACGCATGAGCGCATCCTTGGTCGCCGGCCGCGCGGTATCTGGCTGCCGGAGTGCGGCTATAAACCAGGCGTGGATCGGATCCTGAAAGAATTCGGTATCGATTATTTCATCCTCGACTCGCATGGTCTGCTGAATGCCGACCCGCGCCCGAAATACGGCGTGCACAGCGCGATCCGTACTCCCGGCGGGCCGGCGGCGTTCGGGCGCGATTACGAATCGAGCAAGCAGGTGTGGGCGGCCGAAGAAGGTTATCCGGGCGATGGTCTGTACCGCGAGTTCTATCGCGACGCCGGTTTCGATATCGACACTCTGCATTTTCAGAAACTTCGCCACGCCGGTGTGCGCACCTTTACCGGTCTCAAATACCATCGCATCACCGGCAAGACCGGCTGGAAAGAAGCCTACCATCCGGGGTGGGCACGCGAACGCGCGGCCGAGCACGCCGGTCACTTCATGTTCAATCGTCAGGCGCAGGTCAACTGGCTCGGCTCGTTCTTCGATCGCCCGCCGATCATCGTCGCGCCCTACGACGCCGAGCTGTTCGGCCACTGGTGGTTCGAAGGCCCGCAATGGATAGATTTTCTGTTGCGCAAGATCGCCTACGACCAGAGCGAAATCAAAACGATCACGCCCTCAGAATATCTCGATCGCTTTGGCGATCTGCAACCGTCCGCGCCACCCGAATGTTCCTGGGGCGCCGGCGGCTATCACGAAGTGTGGCTGAACGGCTCGAACGACTGGGTCTATCCGTATCTGCATGCCGCCGCCGAGCGCATGAGTGCGCTGGTACAACGGATCCCGGATGCTGACGGACTGCAGCGCTGGGCGCTGGATCAGGGCGCGCGCGAGTTATTGCTGGCGCAATCGAGCGACTGGGCGTTCATCATGAAAACCGGCACCAGCGTCGAATATGCGGTGCGCCGCTTCAAGACGCATATGCACCGCTTCGATCGCATTGCCGGCATGGTCGAATCCGGAAATTACGACGAAGGCTATCTGCGCGAAGTAACAGCGCGCGACAGTCTGTTCCCCGACATGGATTACCGGATGTTCCAGACGCGTCCTTACGTCTGATCATTTTTTTATAGTTTTCCTACAACCGCGAAGCGACAGTTACTGCGCCCAAGAGTCCCAGCTCCGGTTCCTTTATTACCTGCACCGGTATTGTCTTTACATAATCGGTCATCTTGCCACGATTCACGAACGCGTTCATGAAGGACCCCGTGGTCAAGCGCGAAAGGATCTTGGGCGCAATACCGCCAGCGATATAAACCCCGCCGATCGCGCCTGCCGCCAACGCCAGATTGCCCGCTTGAGCGCCGTAAACCGTGACGAACAAATCGAGCGTCGCATTCGCCAGCGGATCATACTGCTCCAGCGCCGCATGCGTGATCGCCGCCGCCGGATCGTCTTGCAGCATTGCCTCCGTAACTGCCGGCGATTCGCGCGCTGCGCCGCGTGCGCGCAGAAATTCGTAGATCCGAACCAGACCGGCACCGGACAAGATCAGTTCATATGGCGCTCGGCCATGACGCTGCAACAGGTAACGCGTGAAATCGAGTTGCAATTCATCCGTTGGACCAAAATCCGCTTTGCTGCCTTCGGTCGCGATGACTTCATAGTAATCGCGCCGCCACACGAGGATCGCCTGGCCAAGACCAGTGCCGGCACCGATCACCGCACGCGGACCGTGCCTCACCGCGTCGCCACGTTGCAACACCACCAGGTCCTCAGCACGCAATGTTTCAATGCCATAACCGATGGCCGCGAAATCATTAATCAGCCGCACGCGCGCGAGCCCGAAGTCGCGCTCGAGCGCGCTGCTATCTACCTCCCACGGAAGATTCGTGACTTTGACGTACTGCCCGTTCGCGTGCTCGCGCACAGGGCCGGCGATGCCGAAACAGGCGGCGGCAATATCGGTGGCGCACTCCGCCGCCAGAAACGAGCGCAGCAATTCGGTGAAGTTCTTGTAGTCGGCACATTCGAGGCGTTCCTGTCTCACGATACGCGTCGTGCCGTCCTCACGCTCGGCGATGCAGAGCAACGTCTTGGTACCGCCGATGTCTCCCGCGAGTACGCGCATCGCCTGTCTCTCCCTTGCATGTTTGCCGTCGGGTTGCGTTGTTATCATGCGCAGCAGGTTGCTATACTTGCAACCCTTCCGCCGGGGTGGCGAAACTGGTAGACGCGCCAGACTCAAAATCTGGTAGTGGCAACACTATGTCGGTTCGAGTCCGACCCTCGGTACCAATAAAAAGAGGGGTTACGATGGCGTAGCCCCTCTCTTGTACACCGTACACCACATTCCAGATCTAGTTCTCGGGGTTACGCCATTCAACGGCGCCTGACCGGTTCTCACCAAACGTGTAGGTGTAGAGCAGACCTATGGTCGAGACGGCCTGGTGTGTATTCAGATCAGGATAACGTGCATCGCGCGTAGAGGCGACATAACGCAGTGTAATCGCGTGCGGGCGATACAGCCGCGCGGTGAGAGCGGTTTCGGCGCGATAGATTTTCTCCGAGCCCCGATCTTCGGTCGACGCGACGCGACTGACATAGTAGCCACGCGCGGTGAAGTCGAGATTGACGCGATCACCAAACATCAAACGCAGCTGCAATAGCGCCTGCGGCGTGGCGCCGTAATGGTAGTCGCGTTCACCGGTCGGATGTATGGTACCGGCCGCGCCATAGCCGACACCGCCAAGAACGGTGCCCTGAAGCGCGATTGTTTTCGACCACCACCATTGCCCGGTGGTCCCGAGCGACAACGCCGTGCTCGAGACACGAAAGATCTGGGGCGAGATGTAATCGTAGCTGCCATACAGACCCCAGATACCACGATAGCTCTCGCCCACCGCATAATCGGTTCCATACAACAGGCCGCGGCTCATGATGTTTTCGAACACGTTCGCGCTCGAGGCGGTAAACTGAAAATCGAAGTAATCGAACGGGCGGGTGTAGGCATACCCGGGTTTTCCGGGCAGGCCGTACGCCATGTGGAAATCGCCGATCAGTTCGCCGCGTTTAATCTGTTGCGACAACCCCTCGTTGGAGGCACTCTCAATGCCGCTGATACCGAAACGCAGTGTCATCAATACCGCGGGATCATGGCTCTTGAATATCGCTCGAAATCTGTCTCCAAAAGCGAGCCGGGTGAAACCCAGCGGTGGCGAGATTAGCGCCGCGCCCAATTCATGCCAGAAATCAGGCTTTTCGCCGCCGTCTTCGAGCAACAGGCTCGCCATCCGGAACAACGGCTCACCGAGGAACGTACCGCCAATCCCGGTCGCGACCAGGTCATTGATCGACGCCGCACCCGTTTCGCCAGCGATCTCCCACAGCAAACTGCCGCCGAAGGCATATCCCAGTGATTCCCAGTAATCGAGGCCGGCCGATCGCGCCAGCCCAAAGAAGATCGCCCCCTGAAGCGGATGCAGGAACTGGTTGACGGCGAAAGGATCGTTATCGACAACCCATTTATGCGTCAGGTTCCTGCGCATCGAGGACAGACTTACGCCGTACACTTTTTTGTCGATAACGTAGTAGTCGAACCGGTTCAATACCACCAGAAATCCGAAAATTTCCCACGCCGGCACGTCGTAACTCTTGCCGGTCTCGAGGTCCTCCAGGCGAACTGTATTATTTATGTTGGTGTCGCCTGCCGCGCGCGTCGACGGCTGGGCATCCGAGTCATTTTGCGCCAAAAACAAATCGGGAAAGAGCGATAGTTCGTAGTGAAGACCTGCCGCTGCCGTGGTTTCCCCGTTGTCATTGTCGGCCGCGCTCGCAACCTCCGAAAATAACCCGGCAACAGCAACGCTGAGGACCGTGATCAGCAGCGCGTTTCTGAATACGTGGAGAAAACGGAGTTGTTTTCTGCGCGGCCATCCAGGGGCCGAAAACTTGCCAATTGCACGCCGCGTCGTCATAAGCGAGTCGTTCCTCGACTTCTTATACCTTGGTTGTTTTCCGTATCGAACGGCTAAGGCATACATCTACACCGAAAACACATCTGACTCTGTGCTCTGCCGAACATAAAAAAAATGGCCTCCGTAAGGTGGGCCCGATTCTTTTTCAACTACCCAGTCTGAAACGGCACGCGTCAACTCATCTGATCCCGCCGAGCAGCGCCTGTTTCAAATTCTCGTCGACTGGTTTCTCGCCCAGCCAGATCGTCAGCAGCGCGCGCTGAAAGTCGGCACCGGACACGACACCGCGCATCTCTTCATTGATCATGACGTGCGTTTCGCCGTTTGGCATCAGATCGACACGGATCGTGTCGCCCCGACGCACGGTTCTGAATAGTCCATTGAACTGCGTGAGTCGCGGCACAAGTGCCTGAAATTCGGTGTCACCATGATTGGCCTTGATGCCGTCGGTCCAGGCATCCGCAAGTTTTTGGCTGTCGAGTTCTGCGTACAGAATATGCAGACGCACGCTCTTGGCGCCGGCTGACACAATGATCGACTGTGCACGAGTTTCTTTCTTCGGCAAATACAACGCGCCGACATATACCTTGACGAAGAATTTCTTGCGCACTCCAGCGCCGTTCAATACCAATGGCGTATCAGCCAGCGTCACGGTCTCCGACACCGGTATGCCTTCAATGTCGCGCGCCACAGCGGTGGATATTACGCACCACAGCGCCAGCGACACCAGCCAACGGACTGCGCTCATTGCATCGCCTCGAAAATTCCGGCCGCGCCCATGCCGGTGCCGATGCACATCGTTACCATGCCGTATTTCATTTTATGCCGCTGCAGACCGTGCACGATGGTCGCGGTGCGGATCGCGCCGGTGGCACCGAGCGGGTGGCCGAGCGCGATCGCGCCGCCGAGCGGATTGACCTTGGCCGGATCAAGCCCGACGTCACCGATCACCGCCAGACTCTGCGCGGCAAACGCCTCGTTCAATTCGATCCAGTCGATGTCGTCCAGCTTTATGCCCGTCTGCTTCAATACCTGGGGGATGGCTCGCACCGGACCGATGCCCATGATCTCCGGCGGCACGCCGGCGACCGCGTACCCGCGAAAAAGCGCGAGTGGCGTGAGGTTGAACTGTTTGAGAATTTTTTCGCTTACCAACAACACCGCACCGGCGCCGTCGGACGTCTGCGAACTGTTGCCCGCCGTCACCGAACCTTTGGCGGCGAATGCCGGCCGCAGCTTGGCGAGCACATCAAGCGAGGTATCGCGCCGTGGACCTTCATCGATACTCACTTCGCGCGACTTGCGGGCCACGACGTGATTGGCGAGATCGGGAAAACTTTCCGACACGCCGTAGGGCGAGATCTCCTGCTTGAATTCTCCGGTCTCGGTCGCCTGCACTGCCTTGCGGTGACTTTCCAGTGCGAACGCGTCCTGGGCCTCCCGGCTCACTCGCCAGTCCGTCGCCACACGCTCGGCGGTGATTCCCATGCCGTAGGCGATCGCGACATTCTCATTGTGTTCGAAGATCGACGGGTTCATCGCCAGCTTGTTGCCGCCCATTGGCACCATACTCATGCTCTCAGTGCCGGCGGCAATCATCACCTCTGCTTCGCCGAGCCGGATGCGATCCGCGGCCATCGCCACGGCTTGCAGGCCCGAGGCACAAAAGCGGTTGACGGTAACGCCGGGCACGCTGTCGGGTAATCCGGCCAGCAACAGCCCGATGCGCGCGACGTTCATGCCCTGCTCCGCTTCCGGCATCGCGCAACCGACGATGACGTCCTCGACGCTCGCCGGATCGAGCTGCGGCACGCTGGCCAGCGCTTCACGCAATACATGCGCGAGCAGATCGTCGGGTCGCACGTTTTTGAAGGTACCGCGCGGTGCCTTGCCCACCGGCGTGCGCGTCGCGGCAACGATATAGGCATCCTGAATCTGTCTGCTCATGGTCGTGCTCCAGTAATCTAGTTTCTAAGCGGCTTCCCGGTCTTCAACATATGTTCGATACGCGCTTGCGTTTTTTCGGTGGCGATCAACTCCATCACCGCGGTACGTTCGAGATGCAGCAACCAGTCCTCGTCCACCAGACTACCCGGTTCGACTTCACCGCCGCAGAGCACATGCGCGAGCTTGCTGCCGATCAGGTAATCGTGTTCCGAGATCTGATTACCGGCGCGCATATTGACCATCGCGGTCTTGAACAGCGCGATGCCGGCCTTGCCCGCGACGGGCACCTGACGCGGCCGCAACGACGGTCGATATCCCGCCTCCGCGAGCGCCAGCGCCTCGCTCTTGGCGATGTGCAACAGTTCAAAGCGATTCATCACGATTCTGTCGGTCGGTCGCAAGTATCCAAGTTCGCGCGCGTGTTCCGCGCTCTTGCCAACCTGAGCGGTGGCGGCGCTCTGGAAATAAGTCTGTAACTGCTTCATATCGCCGGCCGCGCGCACCGCAAACTCCTTGCTGCCGGCGCCCGCGGGAATCAGGCCAACGGCGACCTCGACCAGGCCGATATAACTCTCGAGTGTGGCCACCGTGCGCGCGCAGTGCATCTGGAATTCGCAACCGCCGCCGAATACCAGGCCATCCACCGCCGCCACGGTCGGCACCATCGAGTATTTCAACGCCTGGCTCGTGGTCTGGAACTGTTCGACCAGATCCTCGATCTCGGCGAGTCTGCCCGCCATCAGCGTATCGGCGACGTTAAGCTGATGCGCGACCTTCAACGCGACCGCGGTCGCCGCGCGCTTCCACGTCTTCAGAGTCTTGGTGGCCGCCGACGGTTTGGCGTCACCGCCCTTGCTGCCGACCTTGGACAGATTCGCGCCGGCCGAGAATGGCGGTTCGGTCTGCCAGATCACCAGCGCGCGATAGTGACGCTCGGCCTCATCGATGGCCTTCAACACACCATCGAGCACATCGCCGCTGATCGTATGCATCTTGGTCTTGAAACTAAGGATCGCGACCTCGTCACCGGTGTGCCACAAACGCACCGCGTCGGTTTCAAAAATGGTCTCGCCGTATTTCACCTGTTCACCCAGCACACGGTCCGGGAACAGCTGACGCCGATACACCGGCAGCGTCGAGCGTCGCTGATAGCTGTTAGTCGCCGGCGAATACGAACCCTGCGGCCCGTGCACGTACTGACGCTCCGGCTCGGTAACCCAGGCCGGCAACGGAACATTCGACATGGTTTTGCCGGCAATGATGTCTTCAGTGATCCAGCCGGCGACGCGTTGCCACCCGGTCGCCTGCCAGGTCTCGAACGGACCGAGGTTCCAGCCAAAACCCCAGCGAATCGCGAGATCGAGATCGCGCGCGTTGTCGGCGATGTCGGCCAGATGCACGGCGCAGTAATGAAATGCGTCGCGGAAAATCGACCACAGGAACTGCGCCTGCAGATGGCTGCTCTCGCGCAGCGCGCCGAACTTTTCCGCCGGGTCCTTCAATTTCAGGATCTCGACAATTTTCTCATCGGCGGTTCCGGTCGATGGCCGGTAGCTGTTCTTGGCCAGATCCAATACCTGAATCTCGCCGTTCACTTTCTGATACACACCGCGTTTGGTCTTCTGCCCGAGTGCGCCCTTTTCAATCAGCCCTTTGATCCACACCGGCACCTCGTAGTACCGATGCCACGGATCATCAGGCAGCGCGAAGTGCATGGTGTTGACCACGTGCGCGAAGGTATCGAGGCCGACAACATCCGCGGTGCGGAAGGTGGCACTTTTGGGCCTGCCCACCAGCGTGCCGGTGAGCGCATCCACGACATCGAAACCCAGGCCCAGGCGTTGCGCGTGATGAATTGTTGCCAGCAGGGAGAACACGCCGACACGGTTAGCGATGAAATTCGGCGTGTCCTTGGCGCGCACGACGCCTTTGCCCATCGTCGTCACGAGGAAACTCTCGAGCCGATCCAGTATTGCCGGGTCGGTATCCTCGGCGGTGATCAGTTCCACCAGATGCATGTAGCGCGGCGGATTGAAAAAGTGCACGCCACAAAAACGTCGCCGCAGCGAATCCGGTAACGCCTCGGCAAGCGCGTTGATCGAAAGCCCAGAGGTGTTGCTGGCGAAGATCGCGGATGGCTTCAGCTGCGGCGCGATCTTCTGATACAGACCACGCTTCCAGTCCATGCGCTCGGCGATCGCCTCGATCACCAGATCGCACTCGCCGAGTAGCGCCAGATGCTGGTCGTAGTTCGCCGGTCGGATAAAACTCGCGCGGCGGGTCACCGACAGCGGGCTCGGATCAAGCTTGGTCAGATTGTCGATAGCCTTGATCGCGGTCGCGTTCGGATCGCTACCCGTAGCGGCCAGCTCGAACAGAATCGTTTCGACATTGGCGTTGACCAGGTGCGCCGCAATCTGCGCGCCCATCACACCCGAACCCAGCACGGCGACCTTGCGGATCATGAATTTTTCGGCGTCCATAAACTTCTCCTTCGTATCAACCTCGTCGTTCGCTGTCGTTGCCGCAGAATTCATCGGTTAAACCCGGTCTTCGCGATTATCGACAAACAGATCAGTCTGCAACCGCCGCCCGGGGGTCACGGCGTAATCATCGAAATTGATGACCCCTTCCGCACGCAGTACTTCCTCATCGATAAAGAAATGGCCGCTGTTGCCGCGACTGGCGCGATTCAGGATCGCGTAGGCCGCCGCGGCCATGATCGCGGGCTTGCGGCTCGCCTCCAGCATCTCGCGCGGGAAATGTGTCTCGACCGCAGCCGTCGCGATTGTGGTGCGTGGCCACAGCGAGTTCACAGCAATACCATCGCGCGCGAATTCACTGGCCATACCGAGCGTGCACATGCTCATGCCGTATTTGGACATCGTGTACGCGACGTGGTCCTTGAACCAGCGCGCGTCCATGTTCAACGGCGGCCCCAGATTCAGGATATGCGGATTCACCGCGCGTTTGAGATGCGGGAGACAGGCCTGCGAGCAGGCATACGTCGCCCGCACGTTGACGCCGAACATCAGATCGAAGCGTTTCATCGGCGTCGCCAGCGTGCCGGTCAGACTGATAGCACTGGCGTTGTTCACCAGCGCGTCGATGCCACCGAAGGCGGTAACGGTCTTTTCCACCGCCGCCTGAATCGCGGCGTCGTCGCGCACATCCAGCCGCAGCGCGAGCGCCTTGCCGCCGGCGGCCTCGACCTCGGCCGCGACGGTATGGATGGTGCCGGACAATTTGGGATGCGGCTCGACGGTCTTGCCAGTAATGACGATGTTGGCGCCATCGCGCGCGCAACGCAGTGCGATCTCGCGCCCGATACCGCGGCTGGAGCCGGTAATGAATATTGTTTTTCCGTTCAAGCCAGCCATGTCGTGTCTCCAGACCAATCGGTCGTTCTAGTGCTCACGGAATGAGGCCGCGGTATCGCGCTGTTTCGGCACCGGCGATGTCACCGTCTCGGGCGTGCGCGCCATCATGCCGAAGTCCGGGGCAAAGTCATCCACCATAATGACCGCACGCCGCAACGTCCGCGCGCGCGTCAAGGCTTCGGCCTCGACCACACTGATGATTGCTTTACGCCGTGCATCGGCAATCAGGTCGGCGTCGGCCCTGGACTCAAGCCGCCCGTCCTTGATCGCCGCGCGCAACTTGGCCTCGATCGGTTCGCACGCGATCGCACTTTCGAGCGCGAGTTCCAGACAACCCACGGGATCGCCGCTCAGACGTGGCGCGTAGATACCCGCGGTCAGGCGATTGCGCGCCGCACTCGGCGCCAGCAACAGTGCCGCCACCGCATGACCGGTGCTATCGCGCGGCTCCGCAAACGGCTTGCCGTACGGGAACACCAGTCGGCGCAATGTCCATGCGATCGCGGCGCTGGGGAAATTCTCGAACAGGCCGTCGAAGGCCTGTTGGGTGCGATGCAATGCATCCTGCATCGACCAGTGCAACAACGGCAGATCGCTCTGCGGACGGCCGTCGTCTTCGAAGCGCTTGAGCGTCGCCGAGCACAGATACATCTGGCTCAGGATATCGCCGAGGCGCGCGGAGATGCGCTCCTTGCGCTTGAGCGAGCCGCCCAGCACCAGCATCGAGATATCGGCACACAACGCAAACGCCGCCGACAGGCGCGTCAGGTGCTGGTAGTAGCGTCGCGTGTCGCTGGCTGGAACGCTGGCCAAGCGCGCCGACGTCAAGCCGAGCACCAGCGTGCGTGCGGCGTTGGCAAGCACGAAGCGGATGTGGCCGAACAACGCGCGATCGAACTCCGGCAGCGCGCGCTGGCTGTCCGGATCGTTGGCCGCATGGATTTCACTCAACACGTACGGATGACAGCGGATCGCGCCCTGGCCAAAGATGATCATGCTGCGCGTGAGGATGTTCGCGCCTTCCACCGTGATACAAACCGGAAACGCCTGGTAGCCGCGCCCGAGCATATTGTTCGGACCGAGACAAATGCCCTTGCCACCGTGTATGTCCATGGCGTCGTTCAATACCTGGCGTCCGCGTTCGGTCAGGTGATATTTCACGATCGCGGAAATCACCGACGGCTTCTCGCCGAGATCGACCGCGCCCGCGGTCATCACGCGCGCGGCATCCATCATGTAGGTGTTGCCGCCGATGCGCGCCAACGCCTCCTCGACACCTTCGAAGCGACCGATTGGGGTTTTGAATTGCACGCGCACGCGCCCGTAGGCGCCGGTAATGCGCGCAGCAAGTTTGGATCCGCCGACACTGCTCGCGGGTAGCGAAATCGAGCGGCCCGCGGCCAGACAGTTCATCAACATGCGCCAGCCGTGACCGACGCGTTCCTGACCGCCGATGACCCAGTCCATCGGAATGAAGACATCCTTGCCCGAGTTCGGTCCGTTCTGGAACGCTGCGTTCAGCGGAAAGTGTCGACGCCCGATGTTGACGCCGGGCGTATCGGTCGGAATCAGCGCGAGCGTGATGCCGATGTCTTCGTTGTCGCCGATCAGATGATCGGGGTCATGGAGTTTGAACGCGAGACCCAGCAGTGTCGCGACCGGACCGAGCGTGATGTAGCGCTTCTCCCAGGTCACACGGATGCCCAGCACATCTTTCCTGCCGTCGAACTCGCCTCTGCAGACGATTCCAAAATCAGGAATGCCGCCGGCATCCGATCCGGCCTCCGGATTGGTCAACGCGAAACACGGAATTTCCAGACCCTTCGCGAGGCGTGGCAGATAACGTTGCTTCTGTGCCTGCGTGCCGTAATGCAACAGCAGCTCCGCCGGCCCAAGCGAGTTCGGCACCATCACGGTGACCGCTGCAGTGCCGCTGCGCGAGGCGAGCTTGGTCACGACTTCCGAGTGCGCGAGCGCCGAGAAACCCTTGCCGCCGTACTCCTTGGGAATGATCAGACCGAAGAAACCATTGTCCTTTATGTACTGCCACATATGCGGCGGCAGATCGTGCAACTCATGCGTAATGCGCCATTCATCCGCCATCGCGCACAATTGTTCAACCGGTCCATCGAGGAAGGTCTGTTCTTGCGCCGTGAGTGTCGGCTTCGGGAAAGCCAGCAATTTTTTCCAATTGGGCTTGCCGCTGAACAGCTCGCCGTCCCACCAGACCGTGCCGGCATCCAGCGCCTCCTGCTCCGTCTGCGACACCTGCGGCGAAATTTGACGGAAGCGTTTTAGCACCGGTGCGCTAATCGCGGCGCGACGTACAAAAGGAATATTCAATAAGATAAAAATCGCGCTCAACGCCCACAATATCCCGCTCACGATCGGCGTGGCCGCCAAGACCGTGGAGATCGCCGCAAGGGTTAACGTCACCGCCGTCCATGCGAGACCCGGCGCGCGTCGATACGCCAGAATCAGAGCGAAGACCAATGCCATAACAATCCAGACCGGGGTATTCATCTCTGTTGTGACTCCTTAGAAGACATATGGATCATTATTGGTCCGTTTCGCCGCGCGACCTAGAGTTGGAACGGACAATATTAGATGACCTTCGGACAACTGTTTTTTCGCGCCCGGCGTTGGAAATGCTGTTTTGCGGCTGAAATGAGCCGTTGGCATCAAATCGAAGGAAAACCGGCCAACTCCTCACGCCTGCACCAGGCGCCGATGGGCGCACAGCGAGGTCTCGAACATGGCCTCATACTCGCTGGCGAACCGGCGTTCGATTTCCTTGCGGCGCATGCTGAGCTTGGGCGTGAGCAATCCGTTTTCGACGTTCCACGGACCGTCGACGCGCGCGACGTGGCAGATGCGCGCGTAGCCGGGGAATTCATGCAGCTGGTCGTTGGCACGTCGACACAACTCACGCTCGTCAGAGATTTTGGCGACACAGAGGAGACCGAGCCTGGCGCGGCCTTCACCGACCACCATCACCTGCTCGAACACCGGATCGCACAAGATCGCCTGCTCGGCGTCCGCCGGCGGCACCTTCTCGCCGTTGGACAACACGATGATCTCTTTCACGCGCCCGGTAATGATCACGCGCCCGTCCTCGATACGCGCGAGGTCGCCAGTATGAAACCAGCCCTCGTGATCAATCGCTGCCTGCGTTGCCAGCGGGTTATTCCAGTAACCAAGCATGATGGCCGGTCCGCGCGCAAGTAGCTCACCGTTTTTTTCGCAGCGTAGTTCGATGCTATCGAGTGCGCGACCGACGGTAAGCGGATCGTTGTCCTCGGCGGTATTGCCAGTCAGTATCGGCGACGTCTCCGTCAGGCCGTAGCCCTGCACAATCTGTAGCCCGAGCCCGACGAAGATATGTGCGAGCTGCGGCGCGAATGCCGCGCCACCGACAGCGACGAAGCGGATGCGTCCGCCGAACCGGCGATAAAGTTTATTTGCCACCAATAACTTGAGCAGCGGCCACAGAATTCCATCGGTAACCGTCGCTTCACCTTTGAAGCGTCGCCAGCCAACCTCAACCGCGTTGTCGAACAGCTTGCGCTTGATGCTGCCGGGTGGCAGCGTCTCCTGCATACGACTCCAGACACGCTCGAAGATCCGCGGAACCGTAACCAGTATCGTCGGTCGTTGTGACAGCATATCTTCGGCGAGCAAGGTAATGCCGCGCGCGTAAACTGTCTGTGCTCCAGCCCATACTGCCGCGTGGTAGCCGCAGGTACGCTCGAACATATGCGACAACGGCAGGAACGACAGGAACCGATCCGATGCGGTCACCAGATTTGCCTTCATGCCGGCACTGACGTTACTCACCATGTTGCGGTGCGACAACATCACACCTTTCGGGCGACCGGTGGTGCCGGAGGTGTAAACGATGGTCGCGAGGTCGTGCGCTTGTGCCGGTGAGTGCAGCGGCGCGACACCCACCGCCGGGAGCCACTCCGCCAAATGCGCGATATGGTTTTCTTCCTGAATCACCCACGCCAGGCACACAACGCGCTCGACGGTCTTTACCTTGTCGCGCAAATTACTCCACTGCGCGCCGTCCTCGAGCAGCAACAACCGCACGCCAGCATCGTTCAGACACCAGGCCATGTTGTCGGGACGATCGTCGAGATAAAGCGGCACCGTGACCAACCCCAGGCCGGTCGCCGCCTGATCGAACAAGACCCATTCGACACGGTTACGCAGACACAACCCGACGCGATCGCCGGGTTTCAGTCCCTCGCGCTGCAATGCCGACTGCCAGCGTCCGACTTCATGCGCAATCTCGCCCCAGGTCCAATCGCGCCACGCCTGGCCTTCGAATTGCCGATACGCCGGTGCATCCGGTGTGTCGCGGTAGCGTTGCAGAAAAAGATCCGACAGTGTCGCGGTATCGTTCAGTTGCATAGCAGCCATTAAATTCTTTTACCTCGGGAACGTCCAGCGATGGGACATGTTCAATACCGGGGTATCGATTCTTCGCCAGCGCTGCGCGGCGGCGTAGATTTGGATCGGACAAAAAACAGAGACTTTCGGACAACCTGCGCCTCGGGATAAGATGCCTGAGGTTTGCGTGCCAACGAAGCCGGTTCGATCGCGACCAAAAATAATTTTACGGATTTCAGCATCGCCCGAGAGGATCACTGCGTCATGGTTTCGCCGTTGCCCGCCATCGATGAAAAAGTCTATCCGCCGTACAAGATTGCGCTGCTGGTCGAGGTCCTGCAGCAGGAAGGCATCGCCGCGACCGAGACCTTGCACGGCAGCGGCATCGACGCAACCACGTTAACGCTGCTGAGTACACACATCTCCTATCGCCAGCTGTTAACCGTGTGCGAAAACGTGTTGCGGCTTTCCAGCGATCCGACCATCGCGTTGCGCGCCGGGCGGCATGTGCATATCACCAACTACGGCATGTACGGCTACGCCCTCGTCAGCAGCCCGACGACGCGCGATGCCGCCGACTTTGCGGTGCGCTACCACAAGCTGGCGACGCCGATGGTGACGATGCAGTTGCGCGAGCACGGCCCGGTGGCCGCGTGGGTGTTCGAAAGCGCGTTTGAATTCGATCGTACAAACGCGCTGTACCGCTTCATCATGGAATTCCAGTTCGCGGTGTTTCTGTCGGTAAACCAGGATATGTTCGGTCCGCAGACCAAACCGCTGGAAATATGCGCGCGCTACCCGGCGCCGTCGTATGCCGATCAGTATCCGGTGTTTCTGGAATGCCCGGTGCGGTTCGACCAGTCGGAGAACGAGTTGCGTTTCGACACAGCGTTCCTGGAAGGACGCCCGAGTCTTGGCAATCCACTTACCGCCGCGATGCTGCGCGAGACCTGCGACCGTTTGCTGAGTGAAATGCAAACCACAGCGGGAGTGGCGAACAAGGTCCACGGTATCCTGTTACAACACCCGGGCCAGTATCCGGATATCGAGGTGGTGGCCGACAAGCTGCACATGGTGTCGCGCACGCTGCGGCGCAAACTCGAGGCCGAAGGTACTTCCTATACCCAGATCCTGAGCGATGTGCGCAAGCAGCTCGCGATCAAGTATCTGCGCGAGACCCGCATGAGCACCGAGGATATCGCGATGTCACTCGGCTTCAGCGACGCCTCCGGCTTTCGCCAGGCATTCAAACGCTGGACCGACAAGAGTCCGAGCGACTTCCGCCCGGCCTGAGGGTTCAACCGCTGCCCGCGGCCCGGCTCGCGGGCGCGCGCAACAGCGCGAACATCGCCGCTGCCTTGTCGAGCGTCTCCTGGTACTCCGCCTCCTCGATCGAGTCGGCGACAATGCCACCACCGGCCCAGAACCGCACCTGGCCGTGACTGTGCACCAGCGTGCGGATCGCAATGTTCAACTCCATCGCGCCGTCGAAACCGATATAGCCGATCGCGCCGCAATACACGCCACGGCGTTCGCGTTCGAGTTCCTCGATAATCTGCATCGCGCGGATTTTCGGCGCGCCGGTGATGGAGCCGCCGGGGAAACACGCGCGCAGCACATCGAGCGCATCCCGGCCGGCAGCGAGCTCACCACGCACGGTGCTCACCAGATGATGCACGGTGGCAAAACTTTCCAGCGCGCACAGCTCCTGTGTCTGCACGCTGCCGAAGCGACACACCTTTCCGAGATCGTTGCGCAGTAAATCCACGATCATCACGTTTTCCGCGCGGTCCTTGGCGCTGGCAAGCAGTTCGTTGGCTCGCCGCCGGTCAATGGCGGCATCCGCGTGGCGCGGACGCGTGCCTTTGATCGGCCGCGTCTCGACTACACCCTCGCGCACGCGCAGGAAGTGTTCGGGCGACGCACTCAATACCTGGGCATCCGGTGTATTCAGGTAGGCACTGCAGGGCGCGGGGTTGAGCACACGCAGCGCGCGATAACCGGCCCAGGCATCGCCTTCCACGGGCGCCGAAAAGCGCTGCGCCAGATTCACCTGGTAACAGTCACCGGCGCCGATGTATTCAAGAAGGCGCCGAAACGCCGCGCCATAGGCACTGCGGTCGAGACTGGTTTGCAGCGCCGCGCGAAGTCGCAACGCCGGGCGCGCGCGCCGTGCAATCGGTTGTCTGAACTGCGCTGCGAGTATTCGATAGTGCTCCGCTGCCGCCGCGTCGCTGCGCTGTCCGACAAACCAGCTGCGCTGCGCCACATGATCGACAACGACTGCCCAGTCATAGATGCCGACCGCCATTTCCGGAAGCTGCTCGACATCGGCCGCCAGCGTTGGCACGCGTTCGAAACGTCGGCCAAGATCGTAGGAAAAATAACCGACCGCGCCGCCGGCAAACGGCAACGCCGTTTCCACTGACTGGTAACGCGCAAGCACCGTCCGCAGCAGCGCCAGCGGATCGTCTGCGGAATGCTCAACCGTGTCGCCATGGCGAGTCTCGGTCACGGCGCCGCGTGTTACTAGCGTAACGACCGGCTCGGCGACGAGAATGTCGTAGCGCCCTTGCGCGCCATGCGGGCGACCGCTGTCGAGAAACATCGCCCACGATCGATCGGCGAGCGCCTCGAACAGATCGGCACTGTCGTCACGGTACGGGAAATCGATAAGAAAGGGTGTATGCATGACTGCTTACGCCGGTGATACTTAACGCGCGATGCCTACGAGCTGCCTGATTTCGTCGAGCCTGTCTTCGGCCGCGCGCCGCCCGGCGGCGATGGCATCCTGGGTACGATGGAACTCCAGCATGCCGACACCGTCCACGATCGGCGTCAACATCAAATCCGGCGGTTGGCGTTCGGCGCGCAGACGTACGATTTCTTCCTGTGAGATGTCGAGTGCCCGATTCACAACCTGGCGCGCCGTCCAGCCCAATTTCTTTCTGCGGCGCGCGCGAAAAGTTTCCAGTTGCCACACCAGCCAACGACGCAAAAACGGCAGACGCGCCATCCACGGATGATCGTGTAGCTGTCGCGCCCACATAGACCACCGGCCAGCGCGTGGCAGCGGCGGCTTTTGCAAACCACGACCGCCGGCATGCACGGCCACGGCGATCACCGGTCCACCGAAATATTGGCGCGCGACGTCAAACGGTAGCGGATTGATGACTCCCCCATCCACGAGCAGGCGCCACCCGAACCGATGGGGCGCAATCAACCCCGGGAGGGAAACACTCGAACGCACGGCCTCGACCAGATCGCCACGATCCAGCACCACCTGTTCGCCGGTCTCGAGATCGGTCGCGACGGCGACATAGCCGATCGGCAGGTCTTCGATACGCCGCTCGCCCAGTCGATGACGCAGAAAATTCGTAATGCCAACGCCGGAGGCAAATCCGCCGGGCCCGAAATCCGGTGCGAACAAACCCCAGGTCTGTTTCCAGTCAAAGGATGCCGCCACCGCAATGAGTTCATCGAGCGGCATGCCAGTGGCGTAGAACGCGCCAATCTCGGCACCGATGCTGGTGCCGGCGATCGCGCGCACGGGAATGTGGTTCTCGGCCAAGACTTGCAGTACGCCGATATGGGCGAGACCGGCGGCCCCACCGCCACCGAGCGCGAGCACAACACCTTCCGGCTTCGGCGCGAAAATCTTTTTCAATCCACCGAGGGTGTCCTGGATCAGGGTCATCGTTGCTGGCGCGCTGGCTGATGGAGCAACAACAATACACCAAGCCTCGCACGGCACCGAATTCCGGACACACCGGCACTGCAACGGCGCGAATCAACGCATCGCGCGGGTAACCCGACTCACGCCACCTGCACCGGAATCGCATGGCGCGTATGCGTTACGCGGTTAGCACCATCGACATACACCAGCCGTGGCTTGTGGACCGCGACTTCCTTCTCCTCAAATTCTCCGTAGGCGGCAATAATCACCAGATCCCCGGGATTGGCCTTGTGGGCGGCGGCCCCGTTGATCGAGATGATGCCGGAGCCTTCCTCGGCGCGGATGGCATAGGTCGAGAAGCGCTCGCCGTTGGCGATGTTGTAGATCTCCACGCGCTCATATTCATGGATATCGGCGATATCCAGTAACTTTCCGTCAATCGCCACCGAGCCCTCGTAGTCGAGCTCGGCATGGGTGACGGTGACGCGGTGGAGTTTGGCGCTGAGCAGGATGCGGCGCATGAATACATACCCCCAAAATTAGCGGCGCGATTATCCGCCTTTACTATCCAGGTTTCAAACCTGCGGGATTCAAACCATCCCACTCTCATATTTTAGATGATGCGCGCGTAACGCGCCTCGGCGGAGTACGGCTGCGAGTCCGCAGTTTACGGAATAGTGACTTCAATGCTGTCGATCAGGCGCGTGCGCCCGAGCCAGGCCGCGGCAAGAATCGCGAGTTTTTTATCCTGGCTACTAGGCGGACCGAGATCCTGTTGGCGCACGATACTCACATACTCCGGCCGCAGCCCCATGCGCAGCAACCGGTCGGCTGCGGTCGCCTCGGCTTCCCACGGAATCCCGCTCGCGCGCAAGACTTCATCGCGCAGATCACATAACACCGCATACAGCCGCGGTGCCTTGGCGCGTTCTTCCGGGCGCAAATAGCGATTGCGCGAACTCCTCGCGAGTCCGTCGTCTTCGCGCATCGTGTCCACGCCAATGATTTCGACGGGCATGCCCAGATCCGTTGCCATCAGCCGGATCAGCATCAGCTGCTGGTAATCCTTTTTGCCGAATACCGCGACGTCCGGTTGTACCAGATTGAACAGGCGATTGACGACGGTGGTCACGCCGCGAAAGTGTCCCGGCCGAAACGCCCCGCAAAGGATGTTACCCAGTTGCGGTACTTCCACCACGGTCTGTACTTCCATACCACGCGGATAGATCTCCGCCGTGGTCGGCATGAATACCGCATCGGCGCCGGCACTGGTGAGCGCGCGTTTGTCATCGTCCGGCGTACGCGGGTACGCGGAAAAATCTTCCGTCGGACCGAACTGCATCGGGTTCACGTAGATACTCACGATGACAAAGTCGGCGTGCTGGCGTGCGACCTCGACCAGTTTCATGTGCCCGGCATGCAGGTTACCCATGGTCGGCACAAAACCGATGCGCTTGCCGGCACGGCGCGCGGCGGTGATTTCGCGACGCAGATCGGTAATGGTTGAAATGACATTCATGTTGAAATTTCACCGCAAACGCTAAAAAAGCGCAAAGGAAGACTTTGTTTCTGGAAAACCGGTGCGCCGCGGCGGTGAAAACTAAAAGCTGTGCTCGGATCCCGGGAACTTGCCTGACTTCACCGCCTTGATATAGGCCTTGATCGCGGCTTCGATCGAGTCAGCCCCGTGCATGAAGTTCCGGGAAAACTTCGGGCTCGGGCGTGGATAGATTCCGAGCATGTCATACACCACCAGAATCTGCGCGTCGGTGTCGACACCGGCGCCGATACCAATGGTGGGAATCGTGAGCGCCTGCGTCACCTGCTTCGCCAGCGCGGCCGGCACTGCTTCCAGCACGATCATGCTCGCGCCAGCCTGCTCCAGCACCTTGGCGTCATGACGCACGCGTTCGGCGGCATCCGCTGTTTTGCCTTGAACACGGAAGCCACCCAACTGATTCACCGATTGCGGCGTGAGCCCGATGTGCGCACACACCGGGATGCCACGCTCAGTCAGGAAACGCACGGTCTCGGCCATCGGCGCGCCGCCCTCAAGCTTGGCCACATGCCCGCCCGCTTGGAGTAATCGTCCGGCGTTGATCAGCGCCTGTTCGCGGCTCTGCTGGTAACTGAGGAACGGAAGATCGGCCACCACCAGCGCACGCTGCACACCGCGCGCGACACAACCGGTGTGATAGATCATCTCCTCCATCGTCACCGGCAACGTCGAGCTGTGTCCCTGCATCACCATGCCGAGCGAGTCGCCGACCATGATCAGATCAATGCCGGCGCGATCCAGCAACGAGGCAAAACTGAAATCGTAGGCCGTGAGGCAGGCGATCTTCTCGCCTGCGCGTTTCATGTCCTTTAGCGACGTCACCGTAACGGATTTCATACTTCGGCCACCAGCGGATTGAAAAAGTGTCGGCCGCTGCGCGTGCGGCGGATGAATTCGAGCAGCATCTGGAAATCCGAATCCGAGTCAACGAAGTTAACGTCGGCGGCGTTCACCATCAACAACGGCGACGCCGTGTAATGATAAAAATACTGCGTATAGGCCTCGGCGATTGTTTGCAGATAGTCGCGCTCAATCAGGCGCTCGTACGCTGAACCGCGCCGGCGCACACGCTCGTACAACACGTCTACGGGCGCTTGCAGGTAAATTACCATGTCCGGCGACGGCAGATCGAGCTTCAGCTGGTAATAGACCTGTTCATACAGCCGCAACTCGTCATCGTCGAGATTGGCGCGCGCGAACAATGCGTCCTTGTCGAGCAGAAAGTCGGCAACAAATCCGGCGCTGAACAGATCGCGCTGCTTGAGTTCCTCGATCTGGCGCACGCGCTGGAAAAGAAAGAACAGCTGCGTCGGCAACGCGTAATGCTTGCGCGACTCGTAGAAGCGTTCGAGAAACGGGTTTTCGTCCGGCTGTTCCAGCAATGGGCGCGAGCCAAAGGCCTGTGCCAGACGCCGGGCGAGGCTGGTCTTGCCGACGCCGATCGGCCCTTCGACAACGATATAAGTCGGATGCCCGGTGGTCATGGGTTCTGAATATTAGCCGAAAAAAGTCCGGCAATGGCCATTTTTAAAATTCGATTCAACCCAGGCGCTCGACGCGCTGGTCGGCACAAACACGTGCGAGCGCAGCGACCAGCCCATGACGCGGAATCTCGAGCCCCGGTGCAATTTCCATTAACGGCAGCAGCACGAACGCGCGTTCGTGCATGCGCGGGTGCGGCAAGGTTAGTTCCGCGGTCGCGATGATTTCGTCTGCGTACAACAATAAATCGAGATCGAGCGTACGCGGACCACCCTTTTCCGCGCCACGTACCCGTCCGTGCTCGCGTTCGATGTCAAATAAGCGACACATCAGTTCAGTAGAAGGAAGACTGGTATCTATCGCGCATACGGCGTTCACAAAGTCTGGCTGTGCGGTGACACCGACCGGCGCGCTGCGGTACAGCGAGGAACAAATCAACACTTGTGTCTGCGGCAAGCACTCGAGCGCGGCGATGCCGGCGTGAATCTGGCGCGCTGGCTGTTCGAGATTGCTGCCGAGGCCAACGTAGGCGTGCACGCTTATCCCAACACGGGAGTCTGGCCCGATTGTCCGCGGCCGCGGCCGCCGCGCCGGCGACGCCGGCGCTTGGGACCGGTGGTCGCCGGCGTCGGCGCCAGCGCCGCTACCATCTGTTTGCGCGCCGACTCATCGACGGTCTGAAAATCCGTCCACCATTGTGCCAGCACCGGATCGGCGCCACCGGTCTCGGCGCACAGCAACAGGAAGTCGTAGGCCGCGCGGAATCGCGGGTGCTCGAGCATGCGGAACGCGCGACTGCCGTTGCGAAATTCAAGCCGCTGCTGCATGTCCCAGATCTCGCGCATCGGCACGCTGAAGCGGCGCGGAATGGAAATGTGCTTCAGCTGTTCGGCCAGCACCTTGTCGGCCGCCTGCGTCAGTGCCTCGGTATACGGACGTCCGCGTGCCAGCTCGCGCTCCATGTGACAACGCGCCGGTACCCACAACATCGCCGCGAACAGGAACGCCGGCGTCACCGGCTTGCCTTCGGTGACGCGCGCATCGGTGTTGGCGAGCGAGCGTGGAATCAGCAGGCGCGGGAACGTTCCCTCTTCCTGCGCCAGCGCTTCTTCCGTGAGCGGGAACAGGTACTGAAACAAACCGTGTTGGCGCAATAATTCGAATGTCTCGGCGGCATAACCGCCGTGGAAGAGCTTCAGCACTTCTTCAAACATGCGCGCCGGCGATACATCGGCCAACAGCGGCGCCAGGCGCTGCATCGGTTCCGCGGTTTTTTCGTCGAGACGAAAACTGAGCTTGGCCGCGAAGCGAACCGCGCGCAGCATGCGCACCGGATCTTCGCGGAAACGCGTTTCCGGATCGCCAATGACACGGATCACGCCCGCGCGCAGATCCTCGACGCCGCCGACATAATCCATCACGCCGCGATCGCGAATGTTGTAATACAGCGCGTTGACGGTGAGATCGCGCCGGATCGCGTCTTCTTCCTGATTGCCGAAGACATTGTCGGCGCTGACATCGCGCGGATTCGCCTTGCGCGCGGCCGGCGCTGGTGGATCAACCACGTTACCGGCATTGTCGTCCTGTTCTTCGTCCGGATTCGGTTCATCCCATTCCTGTGTGACATCCTGCGGAATCGCGCGGAATGTCGCGACTTCAATAATCTCGCGCCCGAATCGCACGTGCACTAAACGAAAACGTCTGCCAATGATGCGTGCGTTGTGAAAGATCTTGCGGATTTCCTCCGGCCTGGCATCGGTAACGACATCGAAGTCCTTCGGCTCGCGCCCGAGCATGAGATCACGCACGCAACCGCCAACGAGCAGGCTCGCGTAGCCGGCGTCTTTGAGCCGGTGCAGAACTTTGAGAGCATTTTCACTGATGAGCCGACGTGAGATCGAATGGCTCTCACGCGGGAGGATCGCCGGTTGAATCGGACGGGTCTGCACGTCAGTACCGGACGACGAGGCGGCGGGTTTTTTTGTGTTTGAGCTGCACCTGCCCCTATAATACACGCCCGCGGCTGGCCCCGGCCAGAATCGTCATCAGTTTTCTCCGCTCCCTTCGTCTAGTGGCCCAGGACGTCGCCCTCTCACGGCGAAAACAGGGGTTCGAGTCCCCTAGGGAGCACCATTTCTCTTTTCGCCCGGTGGGCGCCCCTCCGGTAGATTGCGCGTCCGCGCGTTTCGTCGATGTAATAAATATAATTGCAGGTCTCGCCCCGCAATAAAAATCTAATACATCGACAAACGCGCCTAAGCGCGCTCCGCGCCCCTACGCTATGCCCGTCCGATCCGCCGACGGGCCCGTTGTCGCTGGCGGCGGCGCCGAACGCGGTTCATCCGGCCGCGCTCCGGCCTTCTTCAGCAACTCGACGATGCGCGTATAACCGCCGCGCGTCGCGATCTTGAGCGCAGTGTCGCCCTTGCTGTCCTTGGCATTGGTATCGGCACTGTTGTCGACCAGCAGCTGCACGATATCGCTATAACCCTTGAAGCAAGCGGCCATCAACGGTGTTTTGCCGCTGATGGTGCGAACGTTGACGTTCACACCTTGCGTAATCAATGACTGCACTACCGCAATACGCCCCTTGAGGATGGCAGTAAACAGCGCGGCAGCGCCGTGCGCCGTCTTCGTACGCCCAGTCTTCTCCAGACCGGTTGGCAACTTGAGAAGTTTGTTCGACAGCGAGATCACGATCATCACCACCAGACCGAGTATCGCCATCTGCGGATCGATACCGAATTCCCTGGCAACCTCGTCGGGAAGATTCGCACCGACTGCCAGCAAAATAACGACGAGCAGCAATGTGAACTTGAGATAACGGATCAGCGCGACCGCGACGAAACCGATGAGTCCACCGAGCAACCAGCGTCGGTCAATACTGAGAAAATCGGTCCACTGCTCGGGGAGATTGTTGACGATTACCAGAAATCCCACGATCCCCACCAGCACCCAATCCCGTGGTGATTCTTTTAATATGACCACGCGTCTCTCCTCATCTTAAATATATGACCCCAAAGACGATACTCCGTGCCCGCGGCACTGCGGTGAAGCGACTAACCCCGGTCCGCGGATCATCAGTCCCTCACTTCAAGATGGCACTCCCCTGTACAGATTATCACCGAAAAACGCCGGGACCACCTCCGAACGCAAAAAACTTCGATCTTGACCGGCCATATTTATTTGGGTCGGACGCCAAGTACGCGACGTAACCAGCCGGAGATGTCAGCAATCTCGTCCACGCAAACACCGTGACCGAGAGTGGGGTAACGATGCCACTCAAGGTCTATGCCGGCCGCCGTCAGGCGTTCATGCGCTTGCTGTGCCAACTGGAACGGTACGATCACATCCTGCTCCCCGTGCGCCAGAAAGATCGGGGTGTCGGCGTTAGCCGGCGCAACGCCGCTCACGAGTTGGTCCAGATTCGGCGCGGGGGCAGACAGACACAAGATACCGGCGAGCGGCGAAGCACAATGCAACCCGGCATGTAATACCACGGCCCCGCCCTGTGAGAATCCGGCCAGCACAATTCGCGACGACTCGATGCCGCGCCCTGCTTCCTCTGCGACAAACTGATGCACCGTGGCTTCAGCCTCGCGCAGATGTTCAATGTTGTGAAAGAAACCGCGGTCGGTGACTCCGATGTCATACCACGCCCGCATCACATAACCGTTGTTCCAGGTCACGGGCCGATACGGCGCGTGCGGGAAAATAAAACGTAGCGGCAGATCGGCAGGTAAACGCAGTTCCGGCACGATCGACCCAAAGTCATGGCCGTCGGCACCGAGTCCATGCAACCAGATCACACTCGCGACCGGTTGCGGCCCGGTTTCAATTACCACCGTCGGCATCGCATCGCGTTCGTTTTCCATTCCGACGTCAGTCATCGCCACGATAAACGCAACCGGCGCTACAGGTTTCACGTACGATCACCTGGCTCAGTCCTGGCAACGGCGGTTTCAACCGCCTCCATATCCAGCGTGCCAGATTTTCACTGGTCGGATTTTCCAGCCCGGGAATTTCGTTCAGATAGTGATGGTCGAGCTCTTCGAACAACGGACTGAACGCGCGGCTGATATCGGCGAAGTCCTGGACCCAGCCCAGTGTCGGATCGACCGGCCCGGCGACGTGCACCTCGATACGAAACGAATGTCCGTGCAGGCGGTAGCACTTGTGATCGGCCGGCAACTGCGGCAATCGGTGCGCGGCTTCGATGGTGAAGAGTTTAAAGATTTCCACGTCGGAATCAGGACTTGAGTGGCGCCACAGTTTATCCGCTTCCCGGTGCGCCGGCTATCTACCAGAGCTAGAATGGATCCGTCTTTCCCAGCCGGGGAACTACTGACGTGAGCCAACCGCTATTACCGCTGCTGGTCGAACCAGCCGAGCTGGAATCAAAACTCGGCGCGTCCAACCTGCTGCGGGTGGACCTCAATCGCGCCGATATATATGCCCACGCGCATCTGCCCGGTGCGCGGCGGCTCGACTACGCCGACATCGTCGCCGCCAAGCCACCGGCGATGGGTCTGGTGCCGGATACCAAACGTCTTTCTGAAATCCTGAGTCGCATTGGCCTGACGCCATCGGTGCACGTCGTTGCCTATGATGCCGAAAGCGGCTCACGCGCGGCGCGGTTTCTGTGGACGCTCGACGCCATCGGCCACCCACATTACTCACTGCTGAATGGCGGACTCGTGGCATGGCAACAGGAAGGTCGCGTCGCTACGAATGAGCCCGCGGCCGCGCCAAAGCCGAGTCAATATACCGCGACCTTGCGCGACAATGTCATTGCCGACAAAGACTGGATCCTGAAACATCTGAAGGACCCCAACGTCGTGATTCTGGATGCGCGCTCTGCCGCGGAATACGACGGCTCGCTGCTACGCGCGGCGCGTGGCGGCCATATTCCGGGTGCCGTGAATTTCGATTACATGCAGGCGATCGATGCAGCGCGCCAGACGCGGCTACGGCCGGCGGAGGAATTGCGTCGGGAATTGATTAGCGTGGGAGTAACGCCGGAAAAGGAAGTCGTGGTGTACTGCCAGACGCACCATCGCTCGGCGCACACCTGGTTCGTGCTCAAGTCTCTCGGTTATCCGAAACTACGCGGCTATCCCGGCTCGTGGTCGGAATGGGGCAACAGCCCCGATACCCCGATCGAGCAACACCGATCGAGTGGCCCTATCTAATCAACGGCCACAGCGCGTCATCGCGATCGTCTTGTGCCGCCATGCTGCCGTTGACGTTATCCTTATCTGCTGCGGGTTTGGCGACTGAGCCTTCCTGGGCCACGAGTGAATACACATCGCCCACATAAACCATCGCCATCGTTTCGTCTGCATACGGATCGGCCACTGGCGTCTGGCGGACCCTTGAGCGTGCTGGTTTCATTGACTACCGCCTTTGAAGCCTTGCGGGGTATGACCGCGGGCTTCACTCAATAATCAGCAAGGACTATGCCATGGGTGCCGTTGGTCAAAATATGCGGAAAGATAGCTGGCGAGACCTGTCCTCACCGGATCAAGAGTCGCTGTGTAACGCAGTTTGTTGCTGTCTTCGAAAAAGAGGGCTGCAGATGCAGCGGGAAATATCGGCTTGGCGAGACTGTCAGGTCAAAAACGCCGCCAGCCGGCGTACACCTTCCTGCAGGTTCTCGATCGTGTTGGCGTAGGAAAATCGCAGATGTCGTTCCGGACGATGAAAACCGAAATCCAGCCCAGGCGTGATCGCCACACCCGCTTGTTGCAACAACTCGAGCGCAAACGCCTGGCTATCCGAAGTGAAACGTGAGCAGTCGGCATAGAGATAAAACGCGCCTTCGGGCGCCACTGGAATATCGAACCCGAGTTGCCGTAACGCCGGCAGCAGGTAATCGCGCCGCTCGCGAAATACCTGCCGGCGGCGCTCGAGTTCACGCTGCACCGCCGGCGTAAACGCCGCCAGCGCGGCATATTGTGCCGGTGTGCTGGCGGCCAGAAAAATATTCTGCGCCAGTTTATCGAGCGCGGAGACATATTCGCGCGGGGCCACCAACCAACCGACCCGCCAACCCGTCATGCCGCAATACTTGGAAAAACTGTTGACGACGAATAACCGTTCCGAATACTGCAGCGCGCTCGCTGGCGCCACGTCATAGGTCAGACCGTGATAGATCTCATCCACCACCAACACACCGCCCAATTCCGCGACGACGTCGGCAATGCGCGCCATTTCGTTGTCAGGGATAATGGTGCCGGTCGGATTCGACGGTGATGCCAGCAACACCGCGACCGTGCGCGGCGTCCAATGATGTCGGATCAGATCGGCGGTGAGCTGGTACGACGTGGAAGCGTCTACCGGAATACCGACCGGGATACCTTCGAACAAACGCACGAAGTGGCGGTTACAGGGATAGCCTGGATCCGCGAGCAGAACTTCATCACCCGGTGACAGCAAGGCGCCGAATATCAGCTGCAACGCCCCCGATGAACCCGGCGTAACCACCACGCGCTCTGGCGCGACCGGCGTTGCGTTTGCGTACGAACGCGCGATCGCCTGACGCAACTCGGGCAAACCTAGGGCCGACGTGTAGTGGGTCTTGCCGACCTCGAGCGCGGCGACACCGGCTCGCAGAATCGGTTCGGCGGTCGGAAAATCAGGCTCGCCAATTTCCATATGAATGATGGATCGACCCGTGGCCTCGAGGGCGCGGGCGCGCGCCAGCACGTCCATCACATGAAACGGCTCGATATGCGCCAGACGCGCGGCGAAGGGAAGATTTGGTTTTATTGGCATCGATCAGGGCCGGGACACCCGGAATCAGCCGCAGGCATCATCGGCTTGTCATAACAGCCTGATTTCATTGGCACGCGCCAGAAAAGCCGGTTGCGACCCCAGACCCTTTCTGATATAGATTCGCGCTTATTTTTTCGGCCCGAGCCCATCGGGACCCATTATTACAGGAGTCGATACATGCCGGCCATCCGGAAACGCAAGGAAAAAGCACCGGCCAGGGAAGCCATCACCAGCGTCTTGCCCGTCGCAGGAATCAAACCCTACGCCTACAAGAAGGGCGAGAAGTTTATGAACAAGAAAATGCTTGGGCACTTCCGCCTCGTGCTCAATGCCTGGAAGCAGGAACTCGAGGAAGAAATCACACGCACCGTGCACCAGCTGCGTGATGAGCCCGAGAACCCGTCCGACCCGAACGATCGCGCCTCGCAGGAAACCGACATGTCGCTCGAGCTGCGCTCGCGCGACCGGGAACGCAAGCTGATCAAAAAGATCGATGAGGCCATGGAACGCATCGAGACCAGCGAATACGGTTACTGCGACAACTGCGGCGTCGAAATCGGCGTCGAACGCCTGGAAGCGCGCCCCACCGCCGAACTCTGCATCGACTGCAAGACGCTGGAAGAAATTCGCGAAAAGAAAATGGGTAGCGAGGAATAGCGCTCTATATTACTCTCCCCTTTCGGTTCAACCCGGAACGTGATTTGACCTCTCTGCTGATCCGCAACGCCCGCATTGCGCGTCCCGACGGATCCACTTTCGACGGTGACGTGCTATGCGAGGCGGGTCAGATCACCCGCATCGAGTCTTCCATTTCCAGCAAAGCTGACGAGGCAATTGACGCCAACGGCCTGCTACTGCTTCCCGGTGTCATCGATCCGCAGGTCCACTTCCGCGAACCCGGCAAGGAATACAAGGAAGACCTCGGTTCCGGTTCTCGTGCCGCCGTCAAAGGCGGTGTCACCAGCTTCCTCGAGATGCCGAATACCGACCCGTCGACCACGACGCAGGCAGCACTCGACGACAAGCTCCAGCGCGCCGCTTCCAAGAGTGTCGCTAACTACGGCTTCTTCATTGGCGCCACGCCCACCAACCTCGATGAGATCAACCGCGCCAGTCCCGCTTGCGGCATAAAAATTTTCATGGGTGCCAGCACCGGCAGCCTGCTGGTGGACAAGCCGGAAGACCTGGAGCGCATCTTTGCCAATGGCACGCGCCTGATCGCCGTGCACGCGGAAGACGAGGCGCGCATCCGCGCGCGCAAGGCGCAGTTCGCCGGTCGCACCGATCATGCGGTGCACTCCGAAATCCGCGATGCCGAATGCGCGCTCAAGGCGACCGAACTCGCGCTCACGTTGTCGAAAAAGTATCGACGTCGTTTGCACATCCTGCACTTGTCGACCAAGGAAGAAGCCAATCTGCTGCGTCGCGACAAACCGGCGTGGGTCACGGCCGAAGTGATTCCGAACCATCTGTTCCTGAACGTCGACGACTACGCCACGCATGGCTCGCGCGTGCAGATGAATCCGCCGATTCGCGCCAGGGAAGACAACGCGGTGCTATTCCAGGCACTGCGCGACGGCGTAATTGATTTCATCGCTACCGATCACGCGCCGCACACGCTGGAAGAAAAATCACGCCCCTATCCGGAATGCCCCTCGGGCATGCCCGGCGTCGAGACCTCGCTGCCGTTGCTGCTGAACGAAATGGCCGCCGGCCGCTGCACACTCGCCGAAATCCAGAAGTGGATGTGCTGGGGCCCGGCCATCGCCTACGGCATCCCGAACAAGGGCAAGATTCAGCCGGGCTGGGACGCTGACCTTACGCTCGTGGATATGAACACGCGTAAACCCGTGCGTGACGAAGAGACTTTCACTAAAGTGCGCTGGTCACCGTTCCACGGCCGTGCACTCATCGGCTGGCCGGTCTACACGATTGTCAACGGTCGCGTTGTGTTCGAGCGCGGCAACATCCGCGATGGCGTACTCGGCCAGTCGCTGCGCTTTGAATAATTAATCCGCGGTTGGAGGACGGAAATTCATGGATTTGATTCTGTTACTGAAGGCGCTGATTCTCGGTATCGTTGAAGGACTGACCGAGTTCCTCCCTGTCTCCAGCACCGGTCACCTGATCCTGGTTGGCGACCTGCTGCACTTCAACGACGACAAGGGCAAGCTGTTTGAAATCGTGATCCAGTCGGCCGCCATTTTCGCCGTGTGTCTGGAATACCGGCACAAGATCGCCACGGTCGTCGGCGGTTTGACCACCGACCCCAAGGCGAGACGCTTCGTGCTCAATCTCGCGATCGCCTTCGTGCCGCTGGCGTTACTGGGTCTGTTGTTCGGCAAGGCGATCAAGGCACATCTGTTCAATTGGGTCACGGTAGCAACCACCTTCATCGTCGGCGGCCTGGTCATCCTGTGGGCGGAAAAACGTCAACACAAAATCCGCGTCGAATCGGTAGACGACTTGTCGTCAAGGGATGCCTTTGTGCTCGGTATGGCGCAAGCGTTCGCGCTGATTCCCGGAACCTCGCGCTCCGGCGCGACGATTATCGGCGGCCTGCTGTTCGGGCTTTCACGGCGCGCGGCAACGGAATTTTCGTTCTTCCTGGCGATCCCGACCCTGATCGTTGCGACGATCTATCAGCTCTACAAGGAACGCCAACTATTAGCGATGGATGACGTCGCCATGTTCGCCGTCGGCGCCGTGGCCGCCTTCATCAGCGCATTCCTGGCGGTGCGGGGTCTGTTACGCTACATCAGTACCCACGACTTCACGGCATTCGCGTGGTATCGGATCGCCTTCGGCCTCGTGGTAATTGCGACTTGGTATTGGGGCCTCGTAGACTGGACACCGTGATGCCGATTCGATTCAAACTATTCATGCCGCCAACACTCGAGCTGATTCATGTTTGAAAAAATTATTTCCGTTCTCGCCGGCTTCATCATCGTCACCATCGCCCGGTTCGGTTACGGCGGCATCGTGCTGCTGATGGCAATCGAAAGCGCCTGTATCCCGCTGCCATCCGAGATCATCATGCCGTTTTCCGGCTACCTCGTGTTCACCGGCGAAATGACACTCGCGGGCATCGCGATCGCCGGCGCCGTGGGCTGCGTACTCGGTTCGCTACTGGCATATTGGGTCGGCGCGATGGGCGGCCGGACGCTGGTGGAAAAATACGGCAAGTACGTGCTGATTTCGCACCGCGACCTGCTTGTCGCTGATCGCTGGTTTCAGAAACACGGGGACATCACGATCTTCGTCGGCCGCCTGCTGCCGGTGATACGCACCTTTATTGCGTTTCCCGCAGGGGTGGCGCGCATGAACCTGTGGCGGTTCAATCTCTATACCTTCGTCGGCTCATTGATCTGGTGTTACGGACTCGGCTGGGTTGGAAAAAAGCTTGGCGAAAACTGGAATACCCTCGGCGTTTACTTCCACCGTTTTGATGCCGCGATCGGGGTCACCTTCGTGGCTGCGATTTCCTGGTATATCTGGCGGCACATCAAATATCACCGAAAACATTGATTTTCTGGATCTTTTTAAGCCTGCGGCGACTGGACTATGGTTAGTGAAGGCCCTCATGGAAGGCTTTTTGCATAATCCTGGGATACCAGCCGAAGGAAACCGGAATCGTCATGTCGGCAGTCATGAACAATGGAGCAGGCGCAAAGCCGCACGTCTTGGTGGCGGACGATTCGCGCGTCATCCGCAAGGCCGTTACCAAGATTCTCGGCAATGACTTCGAGCTGATCGAAGCCGATGACGGCGAATCGGCGTGGGACCAGCTCGCCAAAGATGATCGCATCGAAGTCGTGATGACCGACATCGAGATGCCCAAGCTCGACGGTTACGGCCTGATCTGCCGCGTGCGTGCCGCCGACCAGTCGCGCGTGCGCGATCTTCCGATCATCGTGATTACCGGCGCCGAAGACGACGTCACGCGCGAGCGCGCGTATGCCTGCGGCGCGACTGATTTCATCACCAAACCGATAGACAGTGTGCAGCTACTCGCGCGCGCTCGCGCGCACGCCAAGCTCGACGAGACCATCCGCAAACTCAGCGAGATGGAAACGACGTTGGGCGAACAATCCGCGACCGATACCCTCACGCAACTTCATAGTCGCCGTTACCTGCTTGATCGCGGCGAACAGGATTTCGCTTACGCCCGGCGCCACGACGCCGTGCTGTCGGTGGTGCGCATCGACGTCGACAATTTCCGCGGCTTCTACGACGCCCACGGCGATGAAGGCGGAAACCAGCTTATCCCGTGGCTCGCCAAGATTGTCGCCGCCAGCGTGCGCACCGAAGACACTGCCGCGCGCGTGCAGGGCGCGCAGTTTGCGATCCTGATGCCGGGCACCGGCAGGATGGATGCAGCGATCGTCGCCGAGCGCGTCCGCAGCGCCGTCGCCGCCGCGCCATTCCAGCACGGGACAATATCACTTCCGATCACGGTCAGCCTCGGACTCGCCACACGTGGGCATGACAGCGGCAACACCTTCACGGAACTCCTGCACGCGGCAGAAAAAAATCTGACGCTGGCCAAGGCCTCCGGCGGCAACCGTCTTGGTGTCAGTTATGAAGAGCAGCTGCAAGCGCCGGAAGAGTCGATCATCGAACAACCGGACATGGAGACCGCGCTCAAGATCATCGAGAACGGTGACGGCGGAAAGCTCATTCCTTATCTGCCGGAACTCGCGGCGCGATTGCTGCCGATGCTCGAAATGTGCAATCGCAATCTCGATCTCGATATCCGCGATGCCATCGATGCGATGAAGGACAAGCTTGCATCGATGAAGTAGTATCCCCTCGAAGCCAACCCGGCAAACCGAGGGAGTCCGTGAACAACGTCGTCAGGTCGTCGCCGGGCAATCAGCCATCCTCCGCCACCGAATCATTCAAACCGGCATGGTGGTGTCGCAATACCCATCTGCAGACACTCTGGCCTACCTTGTTTCGCGCCCGCCCGCGCATGTCGCTGCGACGCGAACGCATTCAAACTCCTGATGGAGATTTTCTCGATCTCGATTGGACCACCAACCAATCAAGCGGACCGATCGTAGTCATTCTCCACGGCCTCGAAGGCTCATCCGAATCCAAGTATGCCCTCGGCATGCTTAACGCCATTGCGGCGCGCGGCTGGCGTGGCGTGGTTATGCATTTTCGCGGTTGCAGCGGCGAACTAAACCGTCTGCCGCGCAGTTACCATTCCGGAGAAACCAGCGATGTCGCGCACGTGGTGGCGACGTTGAAGACGCGCGCGCCGCAGACGCCGATTGCTATTATTGGCTATTCGCTCGGCGGCAACGTGCTGTTGAAGTGGCTGGGGGAAGTACGTGAACGCGCACCGGTCTGCTGTGCGGTCGCGGTATCGGTACCGTTCCTGCTGGCAGAATGTGCGTGGCGCATGGAGCGCGGCTTTTCGCGCCTGTACCAGTGGAACCTGGTACGACGACTCAAACGCAGCACGGAAACCAAGCGCGCGAAGATAACGCTGCCGCTGTCGTTACATGATCTCTCCGCGATCCACACCTTCCGTGAATTCGACGAACATGTCACAGCGCCGCTGCACGGCTTTAGCGGCGCGGATGATTATTACGCCCGCTCAAGCTCGCGCCAGTATCTGCGCCATATCGAGATACCGACGCTGATCGAGCACAGCGTGGATGATCCGTTCATGACCGCGCGCGCGATTCCTGCGAACAATGAACTCTCGCCGTCAGTCCATTTCGAACTTTCCCCGCGCGGCGGCCACGTTGGATTTATCTCCGGCCGCTGGCCGTGGCGCCCGCAATATTGGCTGGAACAACGCATCCCTGACTATCTCGCGCAATATCTCCAGTTACCCGATGCAGCGAATCCGGGTACGCTATCGCCGGATCGCCTGGTACTCTGAAAAAAAGCGGTGACTCACGACACGCTGCACGTTTTCAAAGCCGCAAGATTGCAACGTCGCCAACACCTGTTCCGCGGGCACGCAGGCTTCGATGGTTTCCCAATAGTAACGCCAGAGTTTGGCGGTCTCGCTGGAACGACTAAACAGCCGTCCAATCGTCGGCATGACATCATGCATGTAGGTCTTAAGCAACGTACGGGTGATCTTGCCTTCGGGCAAGGTGATCTCAAGGATGCAAAGGCGCGAGCCCGGCTTCAGCACACGGTGAAATTCGCGAAACGCCGCGGACAGGCTGCGGATATGCCGCAGCGCAAACCCCATGCTCAAAAAATCAAACGACTCATCCGGGAACGGAATGGCTTCCGCGTTTCCTTGAACCAGACGAACGCCGGCGGGAACCTTGGCGCTCTGCAACATACCAGGGCTGGGATCGACACCGACGACCAATGCGGGATCGCCGACGATGCTCACAGCCTCGCACGCGACCAGCCCGGTGCCCACGGCCACGTCGATAACACGTTGGTTGGCGGTCAGTCCTGCGCGCTCCAGTGCTTTCCGACGATACCAGGGACCGCTGCCCAGGCCGAGCATCCATTCCATTCGGTCGTAATCCGGGGCGGTGCGATCAAAAATCTCTGACAGGAACTGGCCTTTTTCTTGGTCATTATTGAAATAGTCCGGCATCGCCGGGATCGGTGATTCGACGGTCCGTCGTGACATCTTTTCGGACCCAGCCATCTCTGACGAATGAGGTTGTCTGCGCATGAACTAGCTTCCTCCGCTCTAAATGATGAAATGCGTTAACCCCGTATCGAACCCTACCGTTCCGGGAAACGCGAAGTCAATAACCGTTCGGCTATCGGTCAATGCGGCAGCCTACACACTGCTACGAGCGAGCAACGATTGCACAAAGGCTTGGCTCGGCATACGTCTTTCGCGTGCACCACCAGCAACGCATGGTATTCGTTAAACAGCTTGACGTCAGTGTCGAGGGCGCTCTCAAACATCTGCCTCAGCGTTTCATAGTCTTCGGTACCCTGGATGAACCCAAGCCGATGGAAGATGCGCCGGGTGTAGGCATCAATCACAAACACCGGGCGATCGAAGGCGTACAGAAGAATATCGTCGGCGGTCTCGGGGCCAATGCCGTGCACGCTGAGTAGCGCGTCGCGCATTTCTGATGTCGGAACGTTTGCCAGCTTGCGCACGCCACCTTGGGCGATGAGCCACTGGCACATCGCCTTGAGACGCCGCGCCTTGACATTGAAATAGCCTGACGGTTTGAGCCATAACCCAAGCTGCCGCGGACGCACCTTAACGATCGCCTCGGGTGTGAGCGACCTGGCTTTTTTCAGGTTTGCGATCGCGCGTTCGACGTTGGTCCACGCGGTGTTTTGCGTCAGCACCGCGCCGACCATGATCTCGAAGCGCGAATCGCCCGGCCACCAGTGCTGCGGGCCGTAGGTGGCAAACAACGTGTCGTGAATTTTCTGAAAGGTGCCGCGCTCCCAGCGCGGCGCACGCGGGCTATGGTTATGGCTATGCCTTGGGCGGCCAGCCGTGCGTTTCTTTTTGGCAGTCGCGACACCATGCATACAGCGCATCATACATCACCATGCCATGCACCAACATTTCATGGTCGTCTGAAAACACGCGTGACAACCCTAATGAGAGCGAGAGCAGTCCGGGCGCTTGCGCGGCAAGCTCGGGTCGCCCGGTATCGGCACCGCGCACGATCACCGCCAGTTGCTGCAGCGCCGGATCGGTGAGCTGATATTTTTTCAGGAACGCATCGAAGCTGCATAGCTCGCCGACGTGGCTCATTTCAACGCCGGGAATGTCGTACGGAATAGCGCCGGTTTCAGCGGCCACCGTGAGGACCTGATCGGCCGGCACGTACAAAAACTCCGGTGTCTTGTCGATGAAGCGCACGATCAACCACGGACAGGCGATGCGATCGATCTTCGGGCGTTCACGCGTAATCCATTTCATGGCGTTATATCAGCGGTTCGACCCAGTTGTGCACGAGTCCCGCGGCGGCGCAGGCGAGCACGACCGGGATGATTCCAACTTTATAGCGCCACAAGGCGATGAAGGCCGCGATGCCGATCAGCGCCGCCGTCCACTCAAATCCCGTCAACACAGTTGAAAAACCGAGCGGCTCGACGACTCCGTGTGGCCACAGGACGTGATAGGCGAAAAACACTGCCAGATTCATAATCACACCGACGACGGCGGCCGTAATACCCACCAACGACGCAGTGAACTTCAAGTCGTGGCGCGTGCGTTCCACGGCCGGCGCGCCGACCAGAATGAAGACGAACGACGGCAGAAAGGTAAAGAAGGTCGCTACGGAAGCGCCGGCCATGCCCGCGACCAAGAGCGACACCGAACCGAACACCTCTTTAGTCCACGCACCGACGAATCCAACGAAGGCGACGATCATGATGAGCGGCCCGGGCGTGGTCTCGCCGAGCGCCAGGCCGTCGATCATCTGCGTCGCGCTCAACCACTGGTAGTGATCGACCGCACCCTTGTAGACGTACGGCAAGACGGCATAGGCGCCGCCAAACGTCAGCAACGCGGCTTTGGTGAAGAACCACCCGATCTGTGTCAGCACACCTTCCCAGCCAAACAGCGCGTAGAGCAAGCCTTCGGCACCGGCCCACAAAACGAGCCCCGTGACACCATAGGCAATGGCGCGCGACCATTTGAAGCGCGCGTGCTCGGGTAACGGCGTCTCATCATCGAGCAAGGCGGGTCCATAACCCTTGTGACCATCGCCGTGATGGCCACCGGTGCGAAACCGCTGCGGCGCCACACGCCCGCCGACGTAACCGATCAGACCGGCGCCCAGCACGATAAGGGGGAACGGCACATTGAAGGCAAAGAACGCGACGAAGGCAGCGGCCGCAATCGCCCACAGCGCACCGTTCTTCAGCGCGCGCGAACCGATGCGATAGGCCGCAAACACAACGATCGCCGTCACCGCCGGCTTGATGCCGTAGAGAATACCGGTCACAGCCGGCAGATTGCCGAACGCCATGTAGATCCACGTCAGCGCGATCAGGATGACCAGCGAGGGCAAGACGAACAGCGCGCCCGCGACGACACCGCCCCACGCGCCGTGCATGAGCCAGCCGATGTACGTCGCCAGTTGCTGCGCCTCCGGCCCCGGCAACACCATGCAGTAGTTGAGCGCGTGCAGGAAACGATGCTCGGAGATCCAGCGCCGGCGCTCGACCAACTCCTGATGCATGATGGCGATCTGCCCGGTCGGGCCGCCGAAGCTGATGAAGCCCAGCTTGAGCCAATAGCGAAACGCTTCGCCGAAGGAAACCGCTGCAGGTGCGCGTTGTTGCTGTATTTCGGAATCGGCGGACACGTTGTTGCTCCTCAGTTCTTAGAGTTCTAAACGCTGCTTGGGACCGTCGTGGCGATACTAGCCGTCTTACATCGGGTTAGGGAAATGCGGAAGGTGAATTTATATATGCGCTGCCGGAATAAAGACTACGGACGACGGCGTTGATGCTTGGGGCGCGTGTCTTTCTTTCCGCGAAACGGCTTTTTCTCGCCACGCGGAGCACGCGCGGCGGGGGCGCGCAGGCGCAGCGTCTTGCGCTGTTCCGGCGCCGGTAACGACAGCCCGACGCTTTCGTACAGCGGCGCCGCCGCATCCGCTTCCAGTTCTTCGCAGCGACCCGGACGCAGCAGTCGCGGCAACGTGATGCCGCCGAAACGCACACGGATCAACCGGCTCACCTTGGCGCCGACGGCTTCCCACAGCCGGCGCACTTCGCGGTTGCGGCCTTCGCGCAGGATGACGTGGTACCAGTGATTGGCGCCAGTGCCGCCAGCGTCCTTGATCTCATCGAAACGCGCTGGGCCGTCTTCCAGCGTCACGCCAGTTTTAAGTTGCGTGAACATCTCCTCACTCACTTTGCCCAGCACGCGCACCGCGTATTCGCGTTCGATCTCGTGCGACGGGTGCATCAGCCGATGCGCGAGTTCGCCATCGGTGGTGAGCAGTATCAGGCCAGAAGTGTTGTAGTCGAGCCGGCCGATCAGGATCCAGCGGCCGTGACGCAGCTTCGGGAGTTTGTCGAAAACGGTGGCGCGGCCCTGCGGATCGGAGCGCGTACACACTTCGCCTTCGGGCTTGTGGTAGACGAGCACGCGCGGTTTCGGCGCCAGGTCGGTGAGCGGCACCACGCGCCCGTCGATGGCGATAATGGCGTGCGATTCGATGCGGGCGCCGATGGTCGCGGGCTCGCCATTGACGGTGATACGACCCTGTTCGATCCAGCCTTCGATCTGGCGCCGCGATCCGACGCCGGCGCGGGCCAACACCTTTTGCAGCTTTTCACCTGCCGCGCCGACCTTCTGAATTTTTTCAGTCACGCTCGGCGGGCCGCGCCTCGACCGCCTGCGCATGTTCGGGTTCGGCAATCGCGGTCCTGATCTCGTCGCTAGCCGCTATCTCTTCCGCCATCGCTTCCTCCGCGGGTGCTTCGACCGCCGACACTTCTATTCCCGCTCCTGCGGTGTGGTCCGATCCGTTTCCGGATCCGACGCCGTTGGCCTCGTCCACGCGCCGATCCAGATCGGCGCCGATCTCTTCGATCGAACGCAGTTCCGCCAGCGCCGGCATGTCTTCCAGGCCCTTCAGATTAAAATGTTCGAGAAATGCCGGCGTGGTTCCATACAATGCCGGGCGACCCGCCACCTCACGCACGCCAACTTGTTTGATCCACGCGCGCTCGAGCAGCGTGCGGATGATGTCGGTGCTGACCACGACCCCGCGGATATCCTCAATCTCGCCGCGCGTGACCGGCTGGCGATAGGCAATGATCGCCAGCGTCTCGAGCAATGCCCGCGAGTAACGCGGCGGACGCTCTTCCATCAATTTGGCGACGAAGCTCGCGTATTTCTCGCGCGTCTGGATGCGCCAGCCCTTGCCGACCTGCTTCAGCTCGACACCACGATCGGTCAGATCCGCTTCGATTTGCGCCAGCACCTCGCGCAACTCCTCTTTCGTCGGCTGTGAATCGGCCGGAAACATCGCCAGCATGCGTTCCAGCGTCAACGGCTGTCCGGCGACGAGCAACGCGGCTTCGACGATGTTCTTCAGTTCAGGATTGATTTTCTTCTTACTCATTCAGGCTGCGGCTTTAATGTGAATCGGGGCGAACGGTTCCTGCTGCACGATAACAATCAACGATTCCCGCAACAGTTCGAGCACCGCGAGGAAGGTTACCACAAGCCCGGCACGCCCTTCCTTAACATCGAACAAGGCCTCGAAATTCGCGAAACCATCCGCGTTCACGCGCTCGAGCACGCGTGTCATGCGCTCGCGCACACTGAGCGGCTCGCGCAGTACGTGGTGATGCTTGTACAGCTCGGCACGCTTCAGCACCTCGCGGAAGGCATCGAGCAGCTCGAACATGGAGATGTTCGGTTGTACCTTGCGGTGCGGCAGATTGCTACCATCGATGACCGCCAGATGTACTTCGCGCCCGACACGCGGCAGGCGGTCGATCTTTTCGGCCGCGGCGCGATAGCGCTCGTATTCCTGCAGCCGCCGCACGAGTTCCGCGCGCGGGTCTTGCTCATCACCCTCTTCTTCCAGCGGCCGCGGCAACAGCATGCGCGACTTGATCTCGGCCAGCATCGCGGCCATCAGCAGATACTCGGCCGCGAGTTCCATCTTCATGGTCTGCATCAGGTCGATGTAGCCCATGTACTGGCGCGTGACATCGGCGATCGGAATATCGAGGATGTCGAGATTCTGCTTGCGGATGAGATAGAGCAGCAGGTCGAGCGGCCCGGAAAACTGGTCGAGGAACACCTCGAGCGCCTCCGGCGGGATATAGAGATCCTGCGGCATCTGCAACATCGCCTCGCCTCTTACCAGAACCAGCGGGGCGACAACGAGCGCTGCCGAGTCGGTATTCTCGACTTGGTTCTCGGTCATAAAGCGTACCCCAGACCCATGGCGTTGCGAACCTCGACCAGCGTGTCCTCGGCGACTTCGCCGGCACGCTTGTCACCGTTGGCCACGATATTTTTCACCATCAGCGGGTCGCGCGCAAATTCCGCCGCGCGCTCCTGGATCGGCTTTAATTCCGCCAGTACCGCATCAATCACCGGCTGCTTGCACTCCAGGCAGCCAATCCCGGCGGTGGTGCACCCCTTGACCACCCAGTCGCGTGTCTTGTCATCGGAATAAATCTGATGGAACTGCCACACCGGACACTTTTCCGGATCGCCTGGATCGGAGCGACGTACGCGCGCCGGATCGGTCGGCATGGTTCGCAGTTTGCGTTCGACCTCCGCCGGGTCCTCGCGCAGTGAAATCGTGTTGTCGTAGGACTTCGACATCTTGCGCCCATCGAGACCGGGCATCTTCGACGACGGCGTCAACAGCGCCTCGGGGCCGGGCAGGATGATGCGTCCGCCGCCTTCGAGAAAACCGAACAGCCGTTCCTTGTCGCCGAGGGTGATGTTTTTCTGGCGTTCCAGCAACGCGCGCGCGGTCGACAGCGCCTCTTGATCGCCGTGTTCAAGATACGCGTCGCGCAGATCGCGGTAGACCTTGCCGTTTTTCTTGCCCATCTTCTTGATCGCCTCTTCGGCGCGCATTTCGTAATCGGTTTCGCGACCGTAGAGGTGATTGAAGCGACGTGCGATCTCGCGCGTGAGTTCCACGTGCGCGACCTGATCTTCGCCGACCGGCACCATCGCCGCCTTGTAGGCTAGGATATCCGCGCTTTGCAGCAACGGGTAACCGAGGAAGCCGTAGGTCGAAAGATCCTTGTCCCTGAGTTGTGCCTGCTGATCCTTATAAGAAGGAACGCGCTCGAGCCAAGACAACGGCGTCATCATCGACAGCAGCACGTGCAACTCGGCATGCTGCGGCACATGCGACTGGATGAACAGCGTGACACTGTTCGGATCCACACCGGCCGCGAGCCAGTCGATGACCATGTCCCACACGGATTCCTCGATAACGCCCGGATTCTCATAGTGGGTGGTAAGCGCGTGCCAGTCGGCGACGAAGAAAAAACATTCGTACTGGCTCTGCAGCTGCACCCAGTTCTTGAGCACGCCGTGATAATGCCCGAGGTGTAAGCGTCCAGTCGGACGCATGCCGGAGAGTACGCGCGGTGCCTGCCCGGGAAGCACGACGCTCATGTGTTAACCAAGCCCTGCAAGAGTAATGATGACCATCGTGAGCGCGTTCGATGCCGGATGCAGTAAAACGCCGAGAAAGCCGGTCATCATCAACGCCAGCAGGATAAAAAAACCGTAAGGCTCCAGTCGGCTGAGTCCCCAGCCCCAACGGCCCGGCAGCAACCCGACCGCGACGCGGCCGCCATCGAGCGGCGGCAATGGGATCAGGTTCAGCACCATCAGCACGATATTGATCGAGATACCGAATATTCCCATGTAGTACAACGGCACCCCAACCCATAACATTTCCTGCGGCAACACCGTGGCGACCTTGGCCACCAGCGCCCACAGGAAAGCCATCAGCAGGTTCGCGATCGGTCCGGCAATAGCAACCAGCGCCATATCGCGTTTAGGGTGACGCAAGTTCTCCCAGGTCACCGGCACCGGCTTGGCCCAGCCGAAGACAAAACCGCCAAGCATCAATAACAGCGCCGGCACCAGCACAGTGCCAATCGGATCGATGTGCTTGATGGGATTGAGCGTCAATCGACCGAGCCGTTGCGCCGTCGGGTCGCCGAGACGCTTGGCGATCCAGCCGTGAGCGACCTCGTGAACGGTAATAGCGAACAGCAACGGCAGGATTGCGACCGCGATGGATTGGTAAGTGCTGAGGCCAGACATTGGCCGCGCAGTATATCAGGCGAGCTGCTCAGGCGGCAGGGTGGCGCCTCCAAATGGGGTGGGATCGCCTTTTCCCGCGCGCGTGACCGTGGCCACACCGTCTTCGAGCGTCACCACCGTGGTCGGCTCAATGCCGCAAAATCCGCCATCGATGACAAGGTCGACCTGGTGTTCCAGGCGGATGCGGATTTCCTCCGGATCCGCGAGCGGCAGTTCTTCGCCCGGCATGATCAACGTCACGCTCATCAACGGTTCGTTCAATTCCGCGAGGAGCGCGAGCGAGATTGCATGGTCCGGCACGCGCAGGCCGATGGTCTTGCGTCGCGATTCTTGCAACCGCCGCGGCACTTCGCGCGTGGCCGGCAGGATGAACGTGTACGGTCCCGGAGTATGCGCCTTGAGCAGCCGGAAGTCGCTGTTGGTCACACGCGCGTACTGCGCCAGTTCCGACAGGTCGCGACACACAAGCGTGAAATTGTGACGGTCATCGAGCCGGCGGAGGCGCCGGATGCGTTCCATCGCGCCCTTGTCGCCAAGATGGCAGCCGAGCGCATAACTCGAATCGGTCGGGTAGACGATCACGCCACCGCTGCGCACGATCTCGACCGCGCGCTTGATCAGGCGCGACTGCGGGTGGGTCGGGTGGATCTGAAAGTACTGGGCCATAGCGACACGAAATTCTATTCGAAAACCCGGTGCTCATAATATTAAGTCAGAAGTCAAAGAAAACGGGGGCCGCAGCCCCCGTTTCACTACTGCTTTGTCCCGCAACTATTTCTTGGTCTTGGTGAATTTGTCCAACTGATCCGCCGCCCACTTCTGCCCGCCCAACCCGAACGCGAGCGCCAGCGCCAGCACAATGCCGCCAATCACAATCAACAGCGCCGGATACAAAATACCGTCGGCAATCCGCATCTGGCCGAGCGCGATGATGACGACAAACACGGCGATGCCATAGTACGTAACCCGCCCGATCAGGGGCGCGTCCTGCATGCCGACGTTACGCGTGTAGGTCGTAATTGCCTCCGAGACAAACCGCGCAAAGTACAGACCGATCGTCAGGATCAGCACCGATACAATTACATTCGGGATGAATTCAGTCACGCGGCTGAACAGCTCGGACACAACCGTGAGTCCCAACGAATTGAACGTCGTCAACAAGGTCACCAGGATCGCGAGCCAGTAAACCAGCAAGCCCAATACGTCGATGGTGCTCTTCTTGACACCGCCCTTCTTCAGAAACCCGTCCAGCCCGGCCTTGTCGGTGATAACACCGAAACCCACTGTCTTCAGGCCACGCACCACAATAAATTGAAGCAGCTTGGCGATGAGCCAGCCGACTACCAGAATGAGAATGGCCCCGATGAGTTTGGGCAGGAACTGGCCCAGTTCAATCATGAAAACACGCACGGACTCCAGCACGACATTGACTTGCTGCTCCATCTTTACCTCCTCGTTGTTGACGATTATCGGTTTAAAGCTGGAAATCGGCGGGCATCATGCGCGCGCGAAAAATCAGGGTCAACTCAGCTGGCCGTCCGTTGCGGCCAATCGTGCCACACCGGTACACAGCCTTGCGGTAATGGCGCGAGTCGGCCGGGTTCGAGCCACGTGGTTTCGGGACCGTGGTAATCGGAACCGACCGATGCCAACAGCCCAAATTCGCTGGCGAGTGCGGCCGAGTGTTCATTCGCTGACGGCGCCTGGCCGCCACAGACAACCTCGATCGCCGCACCGCCACAGGTCTTGAAATCCATCAGCAAGCGGCGCAGCTTGCCGTTTGAAAGCTTGTAGCGGGTCGGATGCGCGACCACCGCCCGACCACCGGCGCCATTAATCCAGGTGACTGCCTCCTCCAGTGTAGACCACCGTACCGGCGCATAAGCGGCACCCCCCCGCAATAGATACTGTTTGAACGCCTGGCCAATGGTGCTGACATAACCCTGCTGCACCAGAAAACGCGCAAAGTGCGTGCGTCCGAGAATCGCGCCACCGGCCAGACGCGCGGCTCCGTCATAGGCATCGTGGATGCGGCGCTTGTCGAGGCGACGCGCAATTTCCTGTGCCCGTTCACGGCGGCGTTCGACCAGACCCGCGAGACCTCGCTGAAGGGATTCATCCTCGGGGCGAATGCCAAGACCGACGATGTGCACCGTCATTTCGTTCCAGGTCACCGATATCTCCACGCCGGGAATCAATTGCATGCCAACCGCATGTGCCGCGGCGATCGCCTCCCCGAGCCCATCGGTACAGTCGTGATCCGTGAGCGCGAGCACATTGACCCCGGCCACGTGGGCGCGCGCGACCAATGCCGCGGGGGCGAGCGTGCCATCGGAATAGTAGCTGTGGGCGTGCAGGTCGTGACGGTCCATCGGGGAATGACAACAGCATGCAGCAGTCTCGAAGCGGACAGCGTAGCACGCCTGTCTACGCGCGCGCTAACCGCAGACCCCGCGATAATCCGCGACTATCGAATATCCTTTGACAGCGTATCGGTGGCCCGCTGTAGACTTGCACTACGTATCCCCTGCCAGGACAAGGAGTGTTCCGATGACTACCGCCTTTTCGCTTCGTCATGCACTGTGGCTTTGCCTGCTCCTGTCCTGGACGCTCCCGGCGGCGAACAATGCCGTGACCGGGCGCATCGGCACGCTCGGCATCGGCGTTGAATATGCCGTGGGCATATCCGACGATATGCAATGGCGCTTTGGCATCAACGGCGGTTCGCACGAGTTCTCCACCAACGACGGTGGCGTCGACTACAACTTGAAATACAAGTTGCGCTCGGCTGACGTATTGTTCGACTGGCACCCGTTCCAGGGCATTTTCTATACCTCCATCGGCGTGCTCTACAACCGCAATCAACTCGATGCGAGCGCCAAGAGCAGTTCGAGCGTGCAGGTGGGAAATACAACCTACCCTGCCGGCACCAATCTCACCGGCAAGGCGACGTTTAACACTTTCTCGCCCTACCTTGGCGTCGGTTGGGGCCGACCGCCGTCCGCGCGAGGACTCATCTGGATGGTCGACGTAGGCGTCGTGTATCAAGGCGCGCCGAAGGTGAAACTGCAATCGAACTCCGGTGTATCGCAATCGGATCTGGATCGCGAAGCCGTCGATCTCCAGAATGCGATCAATCGCTATAAATATTATCCGCACGTCGGTGGATCGTTCGGCTTTCGTTTCTAGGCACGTGCGCCGCGAGGGGTGGCAGTTTTATTGCCAGCCCCTGGGGGCGGTGCGAGAATAACGGCTCCCATCCCATCCAGCCGGACGCATGAAGTTCCTCTACGATCTTTTCCCGCTGCTGCTGTTTTTTGCGGCGTTCAAACTCTTCGATATTTATACCGCCACCGCGGTCGCCATTGTCGCTTCGTTCGTGCAGGTCGGTGGTTACTGGATCATGCATCGTCGCTTCGAGACAATGCAGCTGATCACGCTCGGTGTCATTGTTGTCTTCGGCGGCCTGACCCTGTTGCTGCACGACGATACCTTCATCAAGTGGAAACCGACGTTGGTGTACTGGATGCTGGCGGCATTTGTACTGGGCAGCCAGGTGCTCGGTCGTCACACCTTGGTCAAACGCATGCTGGGCGCGCAGGTACAACTGCCGGAAAATATCTGGCGCCGGCTGAATCTGTCCTGGGGCCTGTTCTTTATTGTGCTCGGGGCGATCAACCTCTACGTCGCGTTCTACTATCGACTGGATCTCGATACCGCGACGCGCCAGGACATCTGGGTCAAGTTCAAGGTGTTCGGCCTGCTCGGCATTACGTTCGTCTTCATCGCCGTGCAGGCGTTCTTCATCGCGCGCCACCAACTCGAGACCAAACCCAAGGATTCACAAGTCTGATGTATTACGTCATCGTCGGCACCGATGTCCCTGACAGTCTCGAGCGTCGACTCGTCGCTCGCACCGCGCACATAGAACGTTTGCACAAACTCCGCGACGACGGCCGGCTGCTACTCGCGGGACCGCTGCCGGCAATCGACGCCGTCGACCCCGGTCCCGCCGGTTTCAGTGGCAGTCTCATCGTCGCCGCGTTCGACTCGCTGGAAGACGCGAAGACGTGGGCCGACGCCGATCCCTATGTCGCCGCCGGCGTCTACGCCGGCGTGACTGTAAAACCGTTTCGCAAGGTGCTACCGTGAGCGCGCGTGCGAGTCTGATCGAGCGTCGTCTGCGCGAGCAACTCGGCGCCGAATCGGTCGAGATCGCCGACGAATCGGTGCAACACGCCGGTCATGCCGGCGCCAAAGCCGGCGGACATTTCGCGCTGACGGTAGTATCGACTAAATTTCGCGGCCTGAATGCGGTCCAGCGTCATCGATTAGTATATGCCGCACTCGCCGATCTGATGCAAACCGACGTGCATGCCCTTTCCATCCGGGCCCTGGCACCCGAAGAAAATTAAGCCGATTATTCGATCCACTTATTCATCCACTGGCCAAGGAAAAAATTATGTCCGCATTTCGTCATGTCGCCCTTCCGTTGCTGCTCGCCGTCACCCTGGTTGGCGGTTGCGGAAAGAAATTTTCCGATGACAGCAAGGTACTGGCGTCGGTCGACGGTGAAAATATCACCGAACAGGATTACGAGAATTATCTGCAACTGCGCCAAGGCCAACAGAGCGCCGTCGCCGATAAAGACAAGGAACGCAAAGTCGTGCTGGACGAGATGATCGATCGCGTGCTGCTGGCGCATTACGGCGCCAAACTCGGCCTGGAGCAGACACCGGATGTATATTTCCGGCTCAAGCGCATGCGCGAAAATGTGCTGGCGCAGGAAGTGGTGCGCAATGCCGCCAAGGAAACGCCGATCACCGACGACGACGTGAAAAAGCGTTTCGAGCAGGAAATCGGCAACATGAACAAGACCGAGTACAAGACGCGCCACATCCTCGTCAAAACCGAGGACGAAGCCAAGCAGGTGGCAACCCGATTGCGAGCGGGAATGGGTTTCGATCAGCTCGCCAAGACGCGTTCGCAAGACGGCGACAGCAACAAGCGTGGTGGCGAACTCGGCTGGATCGGTCAGGGCACGAGCTGGGGGCAGGTTCCGGAATTTTTTAACGCCACGGCGGCACTCAAGAACGGCGAGACCTCAGCGCCGGTTAAATCCGAGTTTGGCTGGCATATCATCCGCGTCGAGGATACGCGCCCGTTGAAACTGCCGACCTACGAAGAGTTCGTCGCCGACCCGCGCGCGCCGGCGAGCCTGAAACGCACGATCCAGCAGGAACGCGTGCAGGCGATGTTGAAGGACTTGCGAGATAAAGCCAAGGTAACGATCAAGTAACCGAGGCCACGCCACCGTCGTGGCACGGCGCCCCGTCATGATCTGCCGCTGTCTTGTTCTGCTGACGATAACGCCGCTGCTGTGTTTGGCAGCGGCGCCCACCGCCGCTCAAGATCTGCCGTATTCCGTCGACGCCCGATCGGTCTCGCTGTCGGAATCGTTACCGGACGGCGCGGCTATCGGCCGTCTGCGCCCACGCGGCATGCTCGAGCTGCCGTCGTTCGTCGTCGGCAAGATGCGCTTCTCGCAACTCTCGGGGCTCGCGTGGGATGACGACGAAGGCATCCTCTATGCAATTTCCGACAAGGGTTATCTGTTTCATCTCAAACCCGTCTTCCAGGATGACACGCTCGTTGATATCACGGTACTCCATGCCGCATTGCTGACGGACCTGAATGGCAAACCGCTCAAAGCATTGTGGCGGGATTCCGAAGGGCTGGAGGCGATCAACGCGCGCAACGGCATCAAGGGCGACACTGAACTGCTCGTGAGCTTCGAGCGCTTCCCGCGCATCGTCCGCTATCGGCCCGATGGCAAGGCGCTCGGTGAGTTGACGCTGCCCGCCACGCTGTCCAATCGCAACGCCTACAACGATCCGAATGAAATGCTGGAATCGGTATGTATGGATCCCCGCCTCGGGGTTCTGACAACGCCTGAAATGCCACTCAAAGGCGAACCCGCCGGCAGCACGCGTATCTTCAGCCTCGCCAGCAAAGAGTGGCGCTATCCGATTACCAGGGGATTTGGCATTTCAGCGCTGGAGTGTCTCGGTGACACGCGTGTGCTGGTGCTCGAGCGCAACTTCGGTCATCTGTTTGGCCGCAATGCAGTATCGCTAAAACTGGTGACCTTGCCGGTCAGGCCGTCTGCCAATGAACCGTTGACGCCGACGGAAGTCGCAACACTCGATATGTCGCTCGGACATCAGATCGACAATTTCGAGGGGCTCGCGCGTCACAAGGGGAATCGCTTTTTCATGATCAGCGACGACAACGACCTGTTCATCGAACGCACGCTGTTGTTGTACTTCGAGCTGCTGCCTGAACCGGAGAAAAATTAATTCGCGGTGGCAGCATTACGCGCCGCCGACACCAATCAACTCCAGAAATTCTGTTTCGCTCAGCGTCGTTACCCCAAGCTCCTGTGCCTTGTCCGCTTTCGAACCGGGTTCCTCGCCTACCACGACATAACTGGTCTTCTTCGACACGCTGCCACTGACCGTCGCGCCGAGCTCCTGCAGGCGTGCCTTGGCTTCATCGCGCGACATCGCTGTGAGCGTGCCGGTCAACACAAAGGTCTTGCCCGCCAGCGGCGATGCGCCGCTCGAGCGTCGCTGTACTTTCGGCCATTGCACACCGGCCGCGCGCAGCTGCTGGATCACTTCGCGATTGTGCTGCTGACTGAAAAAGGCATGGATATCCTCGGCCACCGCCGGCCCGATATTGGGCACCGCCTCGAGTATTTCGCGCTCCGCCTGCATGATCGCATCGAGATCGCCGAAATAATTTGCCAGCTGCAGCGCAGTCGCTTCGCCCACTTCCGGAATCCCGAGCGCATTGAGAAAGCGCGCGAGCGTGATGTGCTTGCTGTTCTCGATCTGCTCGAGCAGATTCTGTGCCGACTTCTCGCCCATGCGTTCCATGGCGGCGAATTCGTCTTGTTTGAGGCGATACAGATCGGCAACCGTCTTCACCATTTCTTTCTCGACAAGCTGCTCGACCAACTTGTCACCCAGGCCCTGAATGTCCATCGCGTGGCGCGAGGCGAAATGCAGAATCGCCCCCATACGTTGCGCCGGACAGAACAGTCCGCCCATGCAACGATGCGCGGCCTCACCCTCCTCGCGCAATACCTGCGAACCGCAGACCGGGCATTTATCCGGCATATGCCATTGGCGCGTGGACGACGGGCGCTTGTCCTTGATGACGCCCACTACCTCGGGAATCACATCGCCGGCGCGGCGCACGATCACGGTATCGCCGATGCGCACATCCTTGCGCTTGACCTCGTCGATGTTGTGCAGCGTCGCATTGCTGACGGTGACGCCACTGACTTGAACCGGTTTGAGTTTGGCCACCGGCGTGACCACGCCGGTGCGGCCGACGGAGGCAATGATGTCCTCGACTACCGTCGTTTCCTCCTGCGCCGGGAGTTTGTGCGCAATCGCCCAGCGCGGTGCGCGCGCGGTGAACCCGAGCAAGTCGCGCGCGCGCAAGTCGTCCACCTTGTAGACGATACCGTCAATTTCAAACGGCAATGTCTCGCGCTCGGTCAGCATGCGGCGATAATAGATCAGGCACTGGTCCACGCCCTGCACCGACTGGAAAAATTCGCTAGTGCGAAAACCCCAATCCCCCAGCCGCGCAATGACCTCCGAGTAGCGCCGCGCCACCGGCGTGGAAACCTCGCCCAAGCCCCAAGGGAAAAAACGCAGCGGACGTTGCGCGGTTATTTTTGAATCGAGTTGCCGCAACGAGCCGGCGGCCACGTTGCGCGGATTGGCAAACACTTTGTCGCCGCGATTCAGCTGTTCGGTATTGAGTCGCTCGAAATCCTTTTTCGGAATCACGATCTCACCGCGCACCTCAAGCACATCGGGCCAACCCTCACCTTGAAGATGCAGCGGCACGGTACGGATAGTGCGAACGTTAACGGTAATGTCTTCGCCGGTCTCGCCATCACCACGCGTGGCGGCCCGAACCAAAACCCCGTTTTCGTAGCGCAAACTCACCGAGGCGCCATCAAACTTCGGCTCCACGGAATATTCGACATCGTCACGCTCAATGCCCTGACGTATGCGCCGATCCCACTCGTGCACTTCGTCATCGTTGAAGGCATTGTCCATCGACAACATCGGCAACGAATGGCGCACCTCGCCGAATTCTTCGGAGGGCTTGGCGCCGACACGCTGCGTCGGTGAATCAGACGTGACAAGTTCCGGATGTGTGATCTCGATCTGCTGCAACTCGCGCAGCAACCGATCAAATTCGGCATCGGAGATGACGGGATTGTCGAGGACGTAATAACGATAGTTATGATCGTGCAGCTGGCGGCGCAATTCCTCGGCGCGCCGGCGCGCCGCCACGGGCGCCGCCATCAATCCACCGTGTCGTCGGCGAACAGGCGCAACGCGGTCTGGCTGCCGGGGACGATGCCGCGTTCGCGCATCTTCTCTTCAATTTCTTCGATCTGGTGGCGGATGACGGCCACGCCTTCCTTCGCCAGCGGCCGGCGCGTCTGATCCTGCAACTGCCCGCTCAGGGTTTCCGCGACGTTCTGCGCCGCGGCAACCATCTTGTCGAACACCGCCGCCGGGCGATGCGCGCAGGGAACGCTCATGAAAAGTGTCAGCCCGGTAGTCTCGAACCGATCCCATTGTCCGGCCGGAAATTCACCCGAGCCGGAAAGATTGGCGAGACTGAAAAGATGGCGACAACCGGGTGAGAAATCGTTTTTCAGATGAAAGATGCTGCGCGCGCCCCACTGCATGCCGAGTTTGCGAGCCGCATGCTCGAGCAGGCGGCCCTTGAACGTCTGCCCATCCTGCGCCACCACGTGCACGGCGGCGATAACATCGAACGTCTCGCAGAACTCGTGCAATTCCTTTGCGCGCGCCAACGCATCTTCAAATGACATCGAAAACTGCGTGCGCCGATGCAGCGCATCCGCCAGTTGCAGCCCGACCTGGGAAAATTTATGCAGCTCGGTATCGTCAATCGGTCCGCGCCCGTCCACGAGCTGGATCGACAGCGCGAGATCGCTGTAGCGCGTGCGCTGTGAGTCATGCTGCAACTCCGACCACAGGTCCGAATCCGCGCGGCTGCCATAGAGCCGATGCGGTTTGTCGAGTTCATATTCGTGCTGTTTGTAGACGCCGAGTGCGACATCGCGCATCACGGTCGAATCCGCCGGCAGGCGCAGAATGAAATCTATCTTTTCATCGGGAAGTGCCGGCCGGCCGAGATCAGCGTGGCGCGACGGCTTGCGCAGGCCGGAGCCGAGGTTGAGCGGCATGGTCGCCACTTCTTCCAGCGTATCGAGTTCTTCCTGCACCAGATCGCGCGCGCCACCGCGCGGTGACTCGATTACCACGTCGGAGGCCAGGCCGCGCTTTTCACTCATTGCCGCCGGCGGGTCGAAGTCGAGACCGGCTACGGGTTCCAGGCGCGGCGGCGTGGGTGGGTTGGCCGTGACGGCCTCGTCGTAGCGGCCGCGACGCCGCAGACGCGCGAGATCGAACGTGTGAAACACGACGACCGCGACGACGACCAGTCCAATCAGCAGCAGTGCATATCTCAGTTCCATCACCCAACGACCGTCCCAGCAACCGTTATTTGGCAGCGACCATCGCCAGCGCCTCGCTAACATCAACCGCGACCAGACGCGACACACCAGGCTCAGACATGGTGACACCGAGCAGGTACTCGGCCATCTCCATGGTGATCTTGTTATGGGTAATGTACAGCAGCTGGGTGCGCTCGGACATGGTCTTGAGCGTGGTGCTGTAACGCTGCACGTTGAGATCATCGAGCGGCGCATCGACCTCGTCGAGCAGGCAGAACGGCGCCGGATTGAGTTCGAAGATCGAAAACAGCAACGCCACCGCGGTCAGCGCCTTCTCGCCACCCGAGAGCAGATGGATCGTGCTGTTACGCTTGCCGGGTGGGCGCGCCATCACCGTGACACCGGTCTCGAGCAGATCGGCATCGGTCAAATCCAGATAAGCGCTGCCGCCGCCGAACAGCTGCGGGAAAAAACGCTGGAAGCCGTCGTTGACCTTGTCGAAGGTTTCCTTGAAACGCGTGCGTGTCTCGCGATCCATTTTGCGAATCGCCTCTTCGAGCGTAGCGAGCGCCTGCGACAAATCGTCGTGCTGCCGGTCGAGATAGGTCTTGCGCGTGTTGGCCTCGTCGAACTCCTCAATCGCCACCAGATTGATCGGCCCCAGTCGCTCGATACGCGCAATAATTTTTTCCAGCCGCTCGGCCCATTCCGGTTCCGCCGCTTCCGGCGGCAGTTCGCGCACCACGTCCGCCACTACCGCGCCGCTTTCGCGTAGCTGGTCGGCAAAGGTATCGCGGCGCACCGCATGCGTTTCATGCGTCACGCGGTCGGCCTCAAGCCGTTCGCGCGCCGCCTGCGCCTCGCGCTCGGTCTGGGTGCGCTGCTGTTCCTGCTCGCGCACGCCGCTTTCCAGTTCCGAGACCACCTGGCGCGCGGTAGTCAAACGCTGCTCCACGCCCAGACGCTGTTGCAGCAAGCCATCGAGCTTCAGTTTGAATTCAATCTCGGGTTGATGATCGTCGGCGAGCAGGCGTTGCAGTTCCTGGCGCCGGTCGGTCAGGCTCTTGAGCTGACTATCGAGGCGTTCGATGCTGGCACGCGTCGCACTGACTTCAGTCTGGCGCGCCTCACGTTCGAGTTCCAGACGGTGCGAGGCCTCGCGCGTGTCGTTCTCGGCTGCGCGCGTGCGATCGACCTGCGCCTGCAGCGACGCGCGTTGGGTCGCGAGTTCGGTGCGGCGTTGTTCCAGCGTCGGCAAATCGGCCTCGGCCCGGTTCGCGCCGGCGCGTGCTGCTTCGCGCATGGCGCCATCGCTGCGCATCTGCTGTTCGATCTCGGCCAGATCGCGCGCGACGGCATCCGCGCGCTCTTCGATCTGCGCCAGCTGCGCCTCGTGCGAACCCAGGCGTTCGCGCATCTCGGCGCGCGCGCGGTGGCGTTCGTTCAGCTCGCGCCCGCGCTCTTCACGCCGGCGTTCGAGGTCCGTTGTTTCGGTCGTGACGTCGGCGAGTCGCGCCTGTGCTTGCGTCAGTTGAATGCGCAGGCCTTCGGTCTGCGTCTGCAGGCGTTCGATTTCCTGCCGCCGTGACAGCAGGCCGCTGGCCTTGTCGCTTTCCGCGCCGAGTCGTAACCAGTTACAACCGACGCGGTCGCCGGCACGCGTGACAATGGATTCGTGTGCCGCCAGTGTTTCCCGCAGTCGCAGTGCATCGTCCATGCTGTCGGCAACATAAATGCCATCCAGCAGCGGCGACAGATCGAGACTCGTGGAGAGCTTGTCGAGCAATGCCGGGCGCCCCTTGTGCGCGCGCGGTGCGGCCGCAGCATCGAGATCGAACAGCGTGATACTCGTATGTTCGGGAGGCGCTTCAGCCGCGACGCTCATGCCGTTCACGCACAACGCCACCAGATCGGCACCCAGTACGCGCTCGACCGCTTTTTCCCAACCGGCTTCAACCTGCAACCGATCCGCCAGACGCGGCGCCTCCGTGAGACGATGCCGCTCGAGCCAACGGCGCAGCGCGACATCGTCGCGACGCTCGGCGGCATCCTGTAATTCCTTGAGTGACCCCAGACGCGCATCCCCCGCGCTCAATTCATCGCGCTGCGTCTCGAGCGTGGCCGCCAATTCTTCGCGCTGCATACGTGCGCCGCGCAGCTGTTCTTCTATTTCAATCAGCTCGCGCTCATGCGTGCTGCACATCTCATCGAGATCCGCGGCCTCGGTGCGCAGACGCTGCACCGGCAATTCGGCGCGACGATCGTCCAGACCCTGCGCCTCTTCCTGCAGACGCAGGCGACGGCTCTCGAGCCGTGCGATCTGTTCCTCGAGCTGCAACACGCGTGCGGCTTCAATCTCGCGCGAACGGCGGCTCTCGGCAGCCTCGCTGGTAAAGCTCTCCCACTGCGCCTGCCATTCGGCGAGGGCACGTTCGGCCTCGGCGCGCGCACTGGCGGCGGCGTCGCGCGCGTCGATGCGCTCGGCCAGTATCGGCGCCATGGTTTCGAGTGCGCGCGTGACCTTCTCAAGTTGCAGGTGATCGACCTGCAGATGTTCGCTGGCCTCGGCATAGCTGCGCTCGAGCTGTTCCTGTTCGCGCCGTTGCTGGGCGCGGGTTTCATGTGCGTGTTCGATCGCCTGCTCGATGCGGGTGATCTCGTTACCGACACCATAGAATTCGCCCTGCACGATATTAAAGGACTCGTTCGCCTCCACCTGTTGCGTGCGCAAGCGTTCGATCTCGGCCTCGATGCCGCGCTGACGTGCGAGCGCCTCATCGACCGCGTTCTGGTGCAGCGCAAGTTCGCGATCGTGCGCCTGGAGTTTTTCGTCCAGCTCGCGCCAGCGCAACGCCAGCACTTGCGCCTTCACCAACCGCTCTTCCTGTTTCAATTCCTTATATCGGGCGGCGGCCTTCGACTGGCGTTGCAGCTTGTCGAGCTGCGATTCGAGTTCGCGCCGGATGTCATCCACGCGCGCGAGGTTTTCGCGCGAATGGCGAATACGATTTTCGGTTTCGCGCCGCCGCTCCTTGTAGCGCGAGATGCCAGCCGCCTCTTCGACGAAGCCGCGTAATTCTTCCGGCTTGGCTTCGATAATGCGCGTGACCATGCCTTGCTCGATGATCGAGTACGCGCGCGGTCCGAGACCGGTGCCGAGGAACAGGTCGGTGATGTCCTTGCGCCGGCATTTGATCTTATTAAGGTAGTAATCCGATTGCCCGTCGCGCCCGGCCTCGCGCCGGATCGCGATCTCGCCAAACGCGGCATACTGGCCGCCGGCGCTGCCGTCGGCATTGTCGAAAATCAGCTCCACCGACGCCTGCGCCACCGGCTTGCGCGAATTCGAGCCGTTGAAAATGACATCGGCCATCGAGTCGCCGCGCAAATGTTTGGCCGAGGATTCGCCCATCACCCAGCGGATCGCGTCGATGATGTTGGACTTGCCGCAGCCATTGGGACCGACAATGCCGATGAGATTGCCCGACACCGGGATCGTGGTGGGATCAACGAAGGACTTGAAACCGGACATCTTGATCGTCTTGAGCCGCATCGAGCAAATAACCTCTTATATATGTCTGGATGACGCGGTGAATGATGCGGCGCCAACATCAGCGATCCGCGCTACAATTCTAATCGGAACGCACTGACCGAACCACGCCCCCATGCCCACCAAAGCGAGCAAGCAACTCGAGACGTTTCCCAATCCGCATTCGGACCGGGATTATATCATCGAGATCACCGCGCCCGAGTTCACCTGTCTGTGCCCGAAGACCGGCCAGCCGGACTTCGCCACACTTTATCTTGAATACGTCCCGGACAAGCTCTGCGTCGAACTGAAATCGCTGAAACTGTACGTGTGGTCCTATCGCGACGAGGGCCATTTTCACGAAGACGTGACCAACCGCATCCTGAGCGACCTGGTGGCGATTACCAAACCGCGCTACATGCGCCTGCGCGCCGAGTTTTACGTGCGTGGCGGCGTGTATACCAATGTCGAAGTGGAACACCGCAAGGGCGGATGGCTGGCGTTGCCGCCGGTTCCCGACCTGCCGCGCATGGAGGCCGTCGAGGAATCCGACGCGACGGATACTGCCAGCGGCGATGACAAAGGCCGTTTTCGGATGCTCAGCCGCGGTCGTCGCGCGGATAGCAGCGGCGCACGGGCCGCGGTCGCGCCCGCGCCTGCCGCCGTTCCCCCGCCACCGCCTGCGGCGCCGAAAGTAATACCGAAAACCATTTTCATCGGGCTCGATCTCGGAACCACCGGCTGCCATGCCTGTGCCATCAACGCGCAGGGAACATTGCTCGCCGAAACCCAGGCACCGATCCCGGCGCCGGTTCGCAACGGCGACCAGGCCACCCAGGACCCGACGCAATGGTGGAAGGCCGTCACGCATTGCCTGCAACATCTGCTGGCGCAGATCGATCCGGCGCAGGTGCACACCATCGCCATCGATGGCACCGCCGGCACGGTACTGCTGGTCGACGAAAAGGGTGTGCCGGTGACGCCAGCGCTGATGACCAACGATCAGCGCGCCACCGAAGAAGCCAACATCATCGCCGGCATTGCCGACGCCAACACCGGCGCGCAGGGCGCGACTAGCAGTCTGGCAAAATTATTGTGGCTGCAGAATCGTAAACTCGACCAACGTGCGCGCTATCTGGTGCATCAGGCCGACTGGATTGCCGGACGGTTTTCGGGCGTATGGGGACACAGCGACTATACCAATTGCCTCCCACTCGGCTTCGACCAGCAGACGCTGGCATGGCCGGCATGGGTCAGCCAACTCGGCATCAACGACGCACTGCTGCCCAAGGTGCATACCCCCGGTGAGGCGCTAGGGACAGTCAGCGCGGAAATGGCGAAGCTTTTCAAGCTGCCTGCCGACACGCTTGTCGCCGCCGGCACAACCGGTGGCGTCGCATCCTTTCTCGCCTGCGGTGCGAATGCGCCCGGTCACGGCCTGACGACACTCGGCAGCTTGTTGACGTTGAAGTTACTGTCTGAAAAACCGGTGTTCTCTTCCGAACACGGTGTCCACAGTTACCGTCTTGGAAAATACTGGCTCGCGAACGGAACCTCGAACAGCGGCGGCGCGATCTTGTTGCAGTACTTCAAGCTCGAACAGATGCGCGAAATGACGCCATTGCTCGATCCTGAACATTTTACCGAACTCGACTACTACCCGTTGCCAGCACCAGGCGAGCGCTTCCCGATCAATGACCCTTCCATGGAACCGAAGCTCGAGCCGCTGCCGGCCGACAGCGTGACGTTCTTTCAGGGCATGCTCGAAGGCGTCGCGCGCATTGAGGCCATGGGCTACCAATTGCTGCAGAAACACGGCGCTCCGAAACTTACTGGCCTCTGGACCACCGGCGGCGGTGCCCAAAACCCGGCCTGGACACGATTGCGTGAGCGTACGCTAAAGGTGAAAATGCAACCTGCACGATCGAGCCTGGCCGCCTACGGGACGGCGCTACTCGCATCCGGGGTCATCGCAAAAAATTTCCTGTAGGGTGGGGTCGTGGTGCAAATAAAATCCATTCTCGCGCTGGCGTGGATATCGGTGATCACGGGTTGCGCGGCCGTTGCCCCGTCGGAAGGTCCTGCGCCATTTACGCCGATTCGTTTCCTGTTGACGTTCGACGATGGCCCCAGTGCCGCAAGCGAAAATAACTCAACCGAAAAAATAGCCAGCACTCTGGCGTCGAATCCGACGCAAGCGGGAATCAAGGCGGTTTTTTTCGTCCAAACACGCTACCCCTTGGCGGGGGCTTCACCCGTGGGCCAGCGAGTAATGAAGCAGCTGGCCATGGAGGGGCATGTACTCGCGCTGCATAGCGGCACCGCGCGCGGACACATCAACCATCGGACCATGGACAATGAGGAATTGGCGACATCACTGAACGACGGGATTGCTGATATCCAAACGATCAGCGGTGAATTCTCGGGACTGGTGCGACCCCCATTTTGGGCATTCGACGCCCGCACGCAGACTGCCTACGAACGTGCCGGGATCTCAATGTTGCTCACGGACCTTCGAGCGCGAGACGGATTTCACTGGATGTTCCAGGCAAGCCCGGATACGGGTGGAAAAATGTGCGATGACTTGGCCTATTTCCGCCAACGCGTCGAGGAGGGAAAAGTGCCGACAGTGAACGGTGTGCTTCCAGTGGTAGTGACCTTCCACGATCTCAATCATTACACCGCCGCACACATGGCGAGCTACCTCGCGATCCTGGTGCAGTCGGCACGCGATGCGGGCTTCCGGGTCGCCGATCCGCCGTTCTACACAGACCACTCGGCGCTGCTCCAAGCCGCCCATGCGCGTGCCAACAACAACGCTACTCGCACCACGCTGACGCCGTAGCGCTAGCCGGCGTTTCTTCCGTCGGACCGGATGTTTTCCAGGGGACCACGATTCGATACCGGTCTAGGGTAAATGACTACCGCTGTCATCCGGCCCTGCCGGCACGACCTCCCAGCTCAATGAATATCCGGGCGGCAGCAAAACTATTCCGTGCAGACTCGTCAAATCCGGCGGCGTTTGTCCCGCGCGCCAACGCGCGCTAATTTCCACCGCCGGCATTTGCTGTACCCGCAGTCGTTCACGGAATTCCGTTACCGGTTGCGCCACACCGACGTCGCGCAAATAAACCGCGGGTTGGTTAGGTTGTTCACCTCGCAGCAACAGACGCTCGAATGTCAGACCCGCGGTTCCCGGTTCAAGCTGCAAGCGCAAACGCATGCGCCGGTCAGCGTCGGCAACCTCACCGACAATCAAACCGTCCCGCGCAATCGCAAACGCGCGCGCTACTTCCGCCACGCCGATACCGCGATCCTCCAGGCGTGCGCCATCCAGCTGCAGCTGCCACTGTTCCGTCGGCTCCGTGGACGCCGATACCTTTTCAAGACCCGCCATCGCATGAACCTGCGGCAACATTTGGGCGGTCAATATCGCCAGCTGCTGCGGGTCATCCCCGTGCACGCGCAGAATCAGCATTCTGTCGAGTTCACCCGTCGTCACCACGGGTAGCGCACGCACACTGACAGCGACAACCCCGGAGACCAGTATTCCCAAAATCACCGCTGCTGACGGCCGGAACCGCAAGCGCCAGCGCAGCGGCAACAGGCGCGCGGGCGGTGCGGCGAACCTGTCCGCGCGTATCCACGGTGTGATTAACCAGCTCACGCATCCCGCCAGCAAGGCGGTCATTGAAAAAACCATCGCGGTCTGTACATGCGAGAACGTCTCCCCCGTCAGCCACGCCCACAGGATCGTGATCGCAACCAGCCCGAACGTTGCCATCGGCCGGAGCGATCGCACCATCATCAACGTCAGCGGAATCCAGGCCAGCATCAAGCCCATGATCGACATCGCATTGAGCGTGAATCCGAGAGCCCCCAACATCGTGATCGAGGCCGGAAGCCAGACAATCAATCCGCACACCATGATAAAACACGCATAACCACCGAAACACAGATACATCGCGAGCAGGGTGACACCGACACAGAGACCGGCAAAGCGGAGGATTTTCCGGAACCATCCGCGCAACTCACGCGATTCATCCAGCACCGAATGAATTTCAACGCCAGGCTGCACCAAGCCGTTCGCCGCCAGCCAACCCAAATGGGCATCCACGCGTTCGGCGACGGCCGGCGCTTGCAGCGCCGATCGCGGATAGACGCGCATTACCAACGCTGGCTTACCCTGATAATTCAGAGGATCCAGCGCCGGTTTTGATTTCACCGACACCTCGGCCACTTCGGCCAATGCCATGGACTCACCGTCGGGCAGGCGTACCGCGCGCGCGGCGATCGCCTCGACGCTGGCCGGCATGACAGTGGTACGGCGGCGCAGATTGCGGCGCCGTGGGGCTTCATCACCGCGACGTAACGCCTGCACCATCTCCTGTAACGAAAGCCCGAGCGCGGCCAGCCGGCGCGTGTCCGGCTGAATCAGCACTTCCTGAGCGTCACTGCCGTCGATGACCGCCGACGATACTTCCGGAAATTCCTGCAGCGGTCGCGCCAGTTTTTGTTCTACCCAGGATTCGATTTCGCCGGAGAGATCATTCGCCGTGATGGCATAGACGGCCGCCGGCTGCGGCGCTGGATCGCGCCGCTCTACGGTGGGCATATCCATACCGCTTGGCAGACTTACGGATATCTGCGTCAGGCGTTGGCGAACTTGTTCGATGGCCGCCTCACGCTCGGTCGCGGATCCGAACTGCAACTCGACGAACGCGCGTCCGTCGCGACTGCGGGTGGTGATTTGGCGCAACCCGGCGAGTGAGATCAGCGATTCTTCCAGCGGCTGCGCCAGCATCGCTTCCGTCTGCGTCGCATCAAACCCGGGCAATTCCGCCTGCACCCGCAGCATCACGCCGGGGGATGACGGTAAACGCTGCATCGGCACACGTGCCACAAAAGCAATTCCCAACGCAACCAGCAACAATAGAATCAGGAGCGCTTGGGCAGAATGGCGTACCGGCCAGTCGGCGAACCGTTTATTCATGAACGCGGGGCTTTCAGTAATGGCTCAAGCTCGGTCAGCGCCAACCGGTAAACCTCGCGCTTGAACGGGATGATCTCATCGAGCACACGCCAGTAATCGATCCAGCGCCATGCGTCGAATTCGGGTTTGTGGCAGGCATCGAGTTGCACATCTTGCTCGGTGCCGGTCAGGCGCAGCAGAAACCAGATCTGCTTCTGGCCACGAAATTCTGTCGGCGAAGTAATAGTGCTATTGGGCACCAAACGGCGACGAAATTCTTCGGGAATGTCGTACCGTAACCAGTCGCGGGTGCGCCCGAGTATATGGATATGCGAGGGCCGTAACCCGATTTCTTCGTTCAGTTCGCGGTACATCGCCTGCTCGGGTGTTTCATTGGCGTGCACCCCGCCCTGCGGAAACTGCCAGCCGTTGCCGTTGCAACGCTTGGCCCAGAACACCTGGTTGGCGGCGTTACATAACACAATGCCCACGTTGGGCCGATAACCATGTTCGTCTATCATTACCGCTCTTGTGCCAGGAATTTACGACTTACAATCATGTCGAGGATTTTTTCACGAAGCCTGCCCGCCAGCAACGCGTTCCGGCGCTGTCGAGCGGCGTCGTTGCTCGCGGTCACATGGCTGCTGGCGAGTTGCGGCACGCCGGTGGTTCCGGCCAATGTGATCCTGAATGACGCCCACAGCGACGGCGATTCCATCGCCTTCAGCCGCGATTCCGCCCGCCTCGCCTCCGGCGGCATGGAAGGACGCATTCGACTCTGGCGTATGCCGGATGGCGCCGCCCAAGGGCAATGGCAGGCGCACGACGGACCGGTGCAGGGCCTGGCGTTTCTCGAGAAAGATCGTGTGCTGTTGTCTACCGGCCATGATGCCACTATCGCCAAGTGGGATATCAGCGGGCGACTGCGCGTGCGCCGCGAAACGCCGGCACCGATAACCGATATTGCACTCGATGAATCCGGCAACGTGCTGATCACTGGCCACACCGATGGCGCCGTACGCAGCTGGCGCCTGTCCGATCTCGCGCCGCGCCAGGAATGGCGAATTCATTCAGGCGCCGTCGATGCCGTCGCCTATCATGCGCGCACGCGCCGATTCGCCTCCAGTGGCGCCCAGGTATTCATCTGGCGCACGGATGAAAAACCGCGGCAACTGCCGACGCCGCCGACGGAAGCGCGAGAACTCGCGTTCTCACCCGATGGTCAATGGCTGACGGGCGGTGGCTGGTTCAACCTGTTTCAGTGGCACGTGGCGGACGGTGCGTTGGCGGTGCTACCGACGGAACACAATGGCATCATCAAATCGATTGATTACAGCGCCGATGGAAAAACGCTGGCAACCATCAGTCGTTTGACCGATAGCTCCGTGTATTTTCTCGATCCGCATACCGGAGCGGTACAGCGTCGCTTCCAGCGCCACGATCTCTGCGGTGCACGCATACGCCTGTCTCCGAACGGGCAATTTCTGGCCTCGACCTCGGACGACGCCAGTGTACGCATATGGGATCTGGCACACCCGCTACCGTTGCAAACCAAGTTCGACGACCGTCAAAAAGTATCCCCGTGAGCCTCGCGATTTTCGATCTCGACAATACGCTGCTGCGCGGCGACTCCGATCACGCCTGGGGAAGATTTCTGGTCGAGCGTCATCTGGTAGACGGCGACGTCTACGAGCGCGAGAACGAGCGCTATTACGCGCAATACCAGGCCGGTACGCTCGACATCATGGAATTTCTGGCGTTTGCACTGGCGCCGCTGGCGCGTTTCGATCGGGCTACGCTCGAGACGTGGCATCAGGAGTTCATGCGCAGCAAGATCCTGCCGATGATCACGGCATCCGCACGCACACTGGTAGAAAAACACCGTGCCCGGGGCGACACCCTGCTCATCATTACCGCGACCAACCGGTTTTTGACCGCGCCGATCGCGCGCGCATTTGGTATCGACCATCTGCTGGCGACCGAACCGGAGGTCGCCAATGGCCGCTACAGCGGACGCGTCGCGGGCACTCCGTGTTACCGCGAAGGCAAGGTCCTGCGCCTGCAAGAATGGTTACGCCAGCACGGCGAGACGCTGGGCGACAGCTGGTTTTACAGCGACTCGCATAATGACCTGCCATTGCTCGAGATCGTCACGCACCCGATCGCGGTCAATCCGGACGACATCCTGCGCAGCACCGCCCAGGCACGCCACTGGCCCGTTCTTCATCTTGAGTGACCGCAGCGACTCCCGCTGACTGTCGTTCAAAAACGCCGAACCAACGGCTGTGATGGGGTATGGCAATCACCAATTTCGTGCTATACACTGGCGTTGCCAATCCACTTATAAAACATAAACTTTGGCGATCAAACTGATGGTTTTCGTCCGACCATGTCGGCCACCGCCTAGGGGGCTGATGCCTCGATGAACTGGCGACAGCTAACAGGCAGCCTGCGCGCACGGATGGCGCTGACGTTCTCGGCATTACTGCTTATCGCCGTTACCCCCTTTGTCTTCTTTGTCGCCCACGTCTCTCCCGCCAGCACACTGCTGGCATTAGGTTTCGCGCTACTGCTGATTGTTTCGCAGTACCTGTTTGTTGCGCATTTCACCGCCTTCCTGCTACCGCTTACCGCCTGGACGCGCGAGCTGGTGCGCGGCAACGGTCCGCTGCAACCGCCGCTACCGGATTCGACCACGCCCGAACTTCGGGAATTGAATCATCTGCTTGCCGAAGGGGCGTTTACCATCCGTCACCACGCGCAGGCCCTGAATGAAACGCGCGAACTTTTTGAGCACAGCGAACATCGGTTGCAACGCTGGGCAGGAAATACCAGCGAGGTTTTGTTTGAACTCGATGCTTTCGGAAAAATCCAGTTTCTCAATCCGGCCTGGGAACGGCTGACCGGCTTTGCACTGGCGGAATCTACCGGTAAACCGCTGACTGGATTTTTCTGCGATGACGACGTGGCGCGAGAGTTTGCCCCGGGCCGTTTATCTGAACTCGGACTGCGCAATCACAAAGTTGCTTTGCGTTCGGCTGACGGGCACCGGCTATCGGTCAGTCTGAGCGCCGAAGTCGAACACGACCTTAGCGGCCATTTGGCAATGATAAGCGGCACGATCAGCGACATCAGTCACAACGCCGAGCTGCAACAGCTGATCAGCCGTTACGAAGATGAGCTCTATCAGCTGTCGGTAATGGACCCGCTTACCGGTCTCTACAATCGACGGCATTTCGATATCCATCTGGAGGCCATCCTGGCCGAACACTTGCCACAACGGCCGGTGTGTCTGTTGCTCGTCGATCTCGATGGGTTCAAGTTCATCAATGACACCTACGGCCATCCGTTCGGCGACGAAGTGCTGCGCACCACGGCACGTCTACTGCGCGAGCAGACACGTCGCAACGATTATCTGGCGCGCATGGCCGGCAATGAATTCGCGATGGTGCTTAAGGGCATCGGGCTCGAAACCGCGACCCAGATTGCGCGCAAGCTGCATGCACGTATCAACGAAACGCGCATCGCGCTCCCCGTCGGCCACATGCACCTGCAGGCCTCCATCGGGATCGCCGAAGCGCCCACGCACGGTGTCGACGCCCAAGGCTTGGTAAGCGGTGCCGACGTGGCGCTCTACCACAGCCGTCGCCATGGCCCCAATCGCGTCGAAACGTTGTCGTCGGATATGAGCAAGGCGATGATTTCTATCTTCAGTCAGGGATTTCAGTTACGGCGCGCACTCGAGGCCGGAGACATCCATCCGGCATTCCAGCCGATCTACGACATGCAACAGCACGAGCCGGTTGCCTACGAAGTGCTGGCGCGCATGCGCGTCGATGGGATATTCATTCAGGCCAAGGATTTTATCGGCGTGGCCGAGGAACTCGGGCTGACACGTGAAATGGACTTGCACATCATTCGCCAGGCACTCGCCTGCGCCCCGCTCGAGCAGGCATTGTTTCTGAACGTGGATATGCAATCGTTCAACGATCGCGATTTCGTCGATGATTTAATCAAACTGCTCGAGCCCGCGTGTAGCGCCGGGCGACAGATCACGATCGAAATTACCGAACGCGAGGCTGTCACTCCGAGTGAATCGCTGACGGTCGATATACAACGCCTGCGCGCGCTTGGTTGCCGGTTGGCACTCGATGATTTCGGCAGCGGTTATTCGACGTATAAATTCCTGGAGCTGTTTCGTCCCGACTATCTCAAGATCGAGGGCTCGTTTGTGCGCGGCATGCTGGAGAATGAATCCGATCGCAAAATCGTCGCCCACATTCATGAATTGGCCCAGTCTTTCGGCATGCAAACCATCGCCGAAAGTGTCGAGAACGCCTCTACCGAGAAAGCGTTGTGTGAGATCGGGATACGCAATGCACAGGGGTACTATTTTGGGGTCCCAAAACTTGTCTCTTGATCCTGCGTTCTTGATCCATCAACAAATTGAATCAATATGTTCGATAACAGCGATGGAATAATTGCTTTCTTTTCATAAGAATGTGCGCGCTGGTGAAATTGGCCAGCCACGACAACGCTGTTTCCCAACAATTATAGTAACCGATAGGAATTACCACATGAAGAAATACGCGATTCTGCTTGCTTCCATCCTGGCCATTGCCGCCATCGCTGCTTGCCAGAAGAAAGAGGCCCCCGCTGTTGCCCCGGCCGCTCCTGCCGCTGCTCCGGCTGATGCCGCTGCTCCGGCCGAAGCGCCGAAGAAATAAGTTAGCTGCATGCCTTGTTGCACAAAGCCGGCCTTCGGGCCGGCTTTTTTATTTTGCGGTCCCAGAAATTGATCGCCGCGGGTCAAAGTGTCTTTCGGATTTATTTTCTTGTTCTTTCAGTTAGCGTCAATCAAACAATCGATTGACACTCCCGGAGTACGTTCTTAGTATCCGCTCCGAGTATTTTTACGCTTCAGGTGTTTCACGGACATGCGCCGTGGAATTAAACGGGAAGCCGGTGCGCATCGACACGATGCAATGCCGGCGCTGCCCCCGCAACGGTAAGCGAGTTGAAGCGGATCATCAGCCACTGTGCCACCTTCATAATCAATGTGGGATGGGAAGGCGATCCGCAACAGTAACTCTCGCGAGCCCGGAGACCGGCCTGATGCAAAACCCAATGGCGCTGCGGCGGGCGGCTCGGGCGGGTTTTCTATTCCCGTCTCCCTCCTCCGCTTTGCCGACACAATAATTCTGCGCGGGTGCGCGCAGTAAAGCGAAGAAAGAATGAAATCATCCCATCGCATTGCCGCGACTATCGCGGCCCCTTTGCTGTTGTTGTCAGTTTCCGTTCTTGCGCAAGACGACCCTGCGGATGCGGTCATTGTGACTGCCACGCGCACGGCCGTAACGGCCGACGAAACACTCGCATCGGTGACGGTTATCACCCGCAAGGAAATCGAACACTCGCAGGCAAAATCGGTAATCGAATTGATAACCGGCATTGCCGGGATCGATGCCAATGTCAGCGGCGGCTACGGCAAAACCACGGGCGTCTTTCTGCGCGGGACCAACTCCGATCACGTCGTCGTGCTTATCGATGGCGTACGCATCGGGTCGCCCACGCTCGGAGAAGTTTCCTGGCAATATTTACCGACTGAGCAGATCGAGCGCATCGAGATCGTCCGCGGTCCGCATTCGAGTTTGTATGGCGCGGATGCAATCGGCGGCGTGATACAGATTTTTACCCGCCAGGGAAAGGAAGGTTTCCGTGGCGGCGCCAGCGCTGGGTATGGCTCGCACAACACACGCGAATATACGGCCAACATTTCCGGAGCGCAGAGCGGTTCGCACTACAGCGCGTCGGCGGCGCGCTTCCAGACCGATGGCTTCAATGCGCGCACGATCGCGGCGGCCAATGAACCCGACAACGACGGTTTCCGTAACGATTCATTCAGCGCCAACGCGGGTCATCGGTTCGCGAACGGCGCCGAGATCAATGCCCATCTGTTGCACGCCCAAGGCCACAATCTCTACGACGGCAGCTTTCAAAACGAAAATAATTTCATTCAGAACGCCGTCGGCGCCGATCTGCGGTTTGCGCCGACAAGTCTGTGGAACGTGCGACTGGCGGCCGGTCGCAGCCGTGACGACAGCACGGATTTTCTGAACGGGGTTTTCGCATCGAATTATTACACCACACGCCGCACCACGTCCTGGCAAAATGATTTCGCGTTGGCTCCAAAACAACTATTCACGCTTGGCATTGACGAACAAAAAGACCTCGTCGACAGTTCCACACCGTTCAATGCGACATCGAGAAAAAATGTCGGTTACTTCGCGCAACATCAAGCCGGCCTCGGCGATCATGATGTGCTCGTCAGTTTTCGCCGTGACGACAGCTACGCGTTCGGCACCCACGACACCGGCAACCTTGCGTGGGGATACGCAGTACGGGGCGAACGCTTGCGGGTGATGGCATCGTACGGCACTGCTTTCAAGGCACCCACATTAAACCAACTCTACGATCCCTTTGTCGGCAACCCCGACATCAAACCGGAAGAAGCCAGAGGTGCCGAATTAGGCTTGCGCGGCAAGGAACGCTGGGGCAAATGGGACGTCCGCGGTTTTGAAACCAGAATTGATAATCTCATCATCTTCCAACCGCCGACGTACCAGGCCATTAATATCAATCGCGCCCGAATTCGCGGTCTGGAAACGCAGGTGTCCGGGGGGACCGACAGGGATCGTGTGGCACTGAATCTTACCTTGCTCGATCCGCGCGATGCCGACACCGGTAAGCTACTGCCGCGTCGGGCTCAACGCAGTGTCCGCGTGGATGTCAGCCACAATTTCGAAGCGCTGCAGATCGGTGCCGACTGGCTGGTCCAGAGTTACCGTTACGATGATCCCGCCAACACCACGCGCCTGGGGGGATATGGTCTCGTCAACCTGACTGCGCGTTACGATCTCGGCAAACAATGGTTCTTGCGTGCCCGCGCGGATAACATCCTCGACAAGGAATACCAGACCGCCGCTACCTACAACAGCCTGAGACGGTCCTATTTCATGGCGATCGGCTATCAGACCCGTTGAAACATCGACGCGACGCGACAATGATGCAAAACTTAACCGTTATTTAATTTGCGCCAGGAGACCGTAACCATGTTGAAGCTTTCCGCCCGCCATCAAATCGTTATCGGGTTTGTGCTCGTGTTGTTGTTCGCCGCCACACGCGGTTATCACTTTGCGACGATGCAATCGATGTTGCCGAGTGCGTCCTGGGCGGTATTCTTTCTGGTCGGCGTGTATCTGCGCCCGACCTGGGTGCCGGCACTCTTTCTTGCGGTAGCGGGCGCTCTCGACTACGCCGCGGTGACATGGGCGGGCGTCAGTGACTTCTGCGTTTCACCGGCCTATCTGGCGCTTATCCCGGCGTATGCGGCGCTGTGGTTTGCCGGGCGCTGGTACGCAGCGCACTACCGCTTTAAGGCCGTCACGTTATTGCCGCTGGCAGGAAGCACGCTGATCGGTGCGCTGCTTGCCGAATTGATTTCCAGTGGCAGTTTTTACCTGTTCTCGGAACGCTTTTCCGATCCGAATCTGACCCAGTTCATCGCCCGCGAGATTCACTACTTCCCGATGTACCTCGGGCCGATGGTGTTCTGGATCGCATTGGCCGGGCTGATTCACGTGGCAGTGGTCGCGCTGCATTCGAGTGCTGCCAAACCTAAGCTGAGCGGCTAGTCGCGATTCCAAAATGAAGGCCGAAACGCCTGCGCAACGCCATTGCCCTGCCCTGTTTATTTCCGCGCCCGCATCCGGGCAAGGCAAGACCACAGTCACCGCGGCGCTAGCGCAAAGGCATCGCCGCCTCGGTCGCAAGGTCCGTGTCTTCAAGACCGGCGCGGATTTTCTCGATCCGATGATATTGGAACGGGCCTCGCACCATCCGGTCTACCAGCTGGATCTGTGGATGGGCGGCGAAGACCATTGCCGCCAGCTTTTATATGAAGCGGCTGGTGACGCCGACTTGATCCTGATCGAAGGCGTAATGGGCCTGTTCGATGGCCACCCGTCGAGCGCCGATCTCGCGGCACTGTTCGGCATCCCGGTGTTGGCGGTCATTGACGCCTCGGCGATGGCGCAGACCTTCGGTGCCATCGCATTGGGACTCGCGCGTTACCGTGAAAATATAAATGTCATCGGTGTGCTGGCCAATCGAGTTGCCGGCGAACGCCACTACCACATGCTCGCGGACAGTCTCGGCGACCTGTTCTCCTTTGGCTGGCTGCCGGGCGATACCGAGATCGCGTTACCGGATCGCCACCTCGGTCTGGTGCAAGCGGATGAAATTGACGATCTCGACAAGCGCCTGGAACGCGCGGCCGCGTTGTTAACGCTCACGAATGAAACATTGCCGGCACCGGTGGCATTCGGTTCGCCGCCACCGTCAACGGTGAATTCGCGCAAGCGCCTCGATGGCGTGCGCATCGGGGTTGCGCGCGACGCCGCGTTCTCGTTCGTCTATCGCGCCAACCTCGATACGCTGTGCGCGCTCGGCGCGGAACTGGTGTTCTTTTCGCCGCTCGCCGATGCCGCACTGCCGGCGGTGGACAGCATCTATCTTCCGGGTGGATATCCGGAGTTGCATCTGTCGACACTGGAACGCAACCGCGACATGCGCGACGCCATCCGCGCGCACCATGCCACCGACAAACCCATCGTCGCCGAATGCGGCGGTCTGTTGTACTTGCTGGAATCGCTCACCGATATCGGCGGTCAACGCGCCGAGCTGCTTGGTTTACTGCCAGGACATGCGGCGATGCAGACCCAACTGAGCGCGATCGCGCTGCAGGAGATCCGCCTGCCCGGCGGTGGGCTGCGCGGGCATACGTTCCATCACTCGCGCCTGGAGACGACACTGGCGCCGCTCACGCGCGGCGAATGTCCGAACCACGGCAAGACCAGCGAAGCCGTCTATCGCCTGGGCAAACTTACGGCGTCGTACGTGCACGCCTATTTCCCATCGAACCCGGAAGCGGCGGCAAGACTGTTCGCGCCATGAGTCGTTATCCGGAGCGGATCGTCTGTCTCACGGAGGAACCGACGGAAACGCTCTACCTGCTCGGCGAACAGGATCGCATCGTTGGCATTTCAGGTTTCACCGTGCGCCCGCCACAGGCACGCAAGGAGAAACCCAAGGTTTCGGCGTTCACCAGCGCCAACATCGACAAGATCGCCGAACTCAAACCGGATCTGGCGATCGGTTTTTCCGATCTGCAGGCCGACATCGCCGCCGACCTGATTCGACAAGGCATTGCCGTACACATCTTCAATCACCGCACCGTCGATGGCATCTACGACATGATCGCGATGCTAGGCGCGATGGTCGGCGCCCAAGCGAAAGCGGAACAATTGATCGCCGAGCTCGAACGAGGAGTCGCGAATATCAAACAATCCGCCGCGCGCCTGCCGCGCCGCCCGCAGGTGTATTTCGAGGAATGGGACGAACCATTGATCTCGGGCATTGGCTGGGTCTCGGAACTGATCGAAATCGCCGGTGGCCAGGACTGCTTCCCGGAGCTCGCGCGCGAGTCTTCCGCGACGCAGCGCATCATCGCTGATCCAACGGACGTGGTACGACGCGCGCCCGACATCATTATCGGCTCCTGGTGCGGAAAGAAATTTCAGCCAACACGGGTTAGTGCCCGCAGCGGCTGGAACGCGATTCCGGCGGTGCGCAGCGGCCACGTGGTCGAAATCAAATCACCGAATATTCTCCAGCCCGGACCGGCGGCGCTCACCGAAGGCGTGCAGCAGCTGCATGAAATCGTGCAACATTGGGCAGCGTCGCAGACGTGACTACACCGACGCTCATGATCCAAGGCACGACCTCCGATGCCGGCAAGAGCACGCTGGTGACAGCACTGTGTCGCATGCTGGCACGTCGTGGCGTGCACGTTGCGCCGTTCAAGCCGCAGAACATGGCGTTGAACAGCGCCGTCACATCCGATGGCGGCGAGATCGGACGCGCCCAGGCAGTACAGGCACAGGCCTGCGGGCTCGCGCCGCATACCGACATGAATCCAGTGCTGCTGAAACCACATACCGACGTCGGCGCCCAGGTGATCGTGCACGGCAAGGCAATCGGCAACATGGATGCGCGCGACTACCACGACTACAAGCAGATCGCACGCCGCGCGGTGCTGGAGTCTTTCGCTGGTCTGGTGTCGACCTATGAGGCTGTTATCGTCGAAGGCGCAGGTTCTCCGGCCGAGATCAACCTGCGCGACAACGACATCGCCAACATGGGTTTCGCTGAGGCAGTGGACTGTCCGGTGATCCTCGTTGCCGACATCGATCGCGGCGGTGTGTTCGCGCATATCGTCGGTACGCTCGCGTTGCTGAGCGGCAGCGAGCGCAATCGCGTCGCCGGTTTCGTCATCAACCGCTTTCGCGGCGACATCGGTTTGCTGCAACCGGGACTCGACTGGCTCGCACAACATACCGGCAAACCGGTGCTCGGCGTCCTGCCCTATCTGCACGGCCTGCATCTTGAGGCCGAGGACGCATTGCCGCGCGACAAGGCCGAAAAACGCAACGCGTCGCTGCGTGTCATCGCGCCGGCATTGCCACACATCAGCAATCACACCGATTTCGATCCGTTGCGATTGCACCCGCAAGTGGATTTCCGTTTTGTTGGTCCTGACGAAGACATTCCTGCAGCGGACCTTATGATTCTTCCAGGATCGAAGTCCGTGCGCGCCGACCTGGCATGGCTGCGCGCTCAAGGATGGGAGACAGCAATCCAACGTCATCTGCGCTACGGTGGAAAGCTGATCGGCCTGTGCGGCGGATTCCAGATGCTCGGTAACGCGATTCACGACCCTCACGGACTGGAAGGCGATCCCGGTAGCAGTGCTGGCCTCGGCGTGTTCGATATGGAAACAACGTTAAAGAACGAGAAGCAGCTGCGCAACGTGCGCGGTACGCTCGTGCTCGGAAATGCGGTCGTCACCGGCTATGAAATCCATGCCGGGATCACTGAAGGCCCCGCGCTAACGCGCCCGGCGCTTACGCTCGAAACTCATCACGATGGCGCATTCAGCGATGACAACCAGATTCTTGGCACCTACGTGCACGGTCTGTTCGAATCCCGCGCCGCCTGTGACGCGCTGCTTTTCTGGGCCGGATTGCGCGCGCCGCACACGACGGACTATCACCAATTGCGTGAAGCGGGTATCGATCGTGTTGCCGATGCGATCGAGGCCCATCTGGACGTGGACGCCTTGTTGCATCTGCTCGACCTCGTGCCTGTCTGCGCCGAGATGGTCCGATGAAGACGCTGATCCTTGGCGGGGTACGCTCCGGTAAAAGCCGTCTCGCGGAATCGCTGGCGCTGAAAAACGATCTGCCAGTGACCTACATTGCCACCGCGACTGCCGGCGATGATGAAATGCGGGCACGCATCGCCGCGCACCACGCCCGTCGCCCGGCACACTGGAGCATCGTCGAGGAACCGCGGGCGCTCGCCGCGACGCTGCGCGCGCACGCTGTGCCCGCTCGTTGCGTGATCGTCGACTGCCTCACGCTGTGGATCACCAACTTGCTGGTCGACACCGATGGCGCTGCGCTGGCGCGCGAACTGGATGCCTTGCTCGCGGTAATCCCCGAATTGCCGGGGAAAATCATCTTGGTGAGTAATGAGACCGGGCTCGGCATCATACCGCTCGGCGAAATCACGCGCCGCTTCTGCGACACCGCGGGACGGCTGCATCAAGAACTGGCGCAACGCTGCGACCGTGTGGCATTCATGGTTGCCGGCCTGCCAATGATCATTAAAGGAGAACCGTTGTGACACAAACCCTCGACTGGTTGCAGCTACCGGCCGCGACACCGAACGAACATGCACGCCGCCACGCCGAAGCGCGGCAACAGATCCTGACGAAACCACCCGGCGCTCTCGGCCGGCTGGAGGCCGTCGCGATTCAGCTCGCCGCGTTGCAAGGCGCGGAGCAGCCCGAAGTGAATCGCATCTACATCGCTGTGTTCGCCGGCGATCATGGCGTTGCGGCCGAAGGCGTTTCGGCCTTCCCGCAAGCGGTCACGGGCGAGATGGTGCGCAATTTCGCGAGCGGCGGGGCTGCGATCAGCGTGCTCGCGCGCGAGCTCGGTGCCACGCTCGAGGTCATTAACCTCGGTACGGTGAACGATCCGGGCCCGATCGCTGGCGTAACGAATTACCAGATTGGCGATTGCACCGCGAACTTCACGCGTGAGCCGGCGATGAGCGAGCACCAGCTGACTTCGGCGTTAAACGCCGGCCGCCATGCCGCGGAGCGGGCCAAGCTCGCCGGCATGCAGTTGTTCATTGGCGGCGAGATGGGAATCGCCAATACGACGGCGGCGACGGCGCTTGCCTGCGCGTTGCTCACCGTCGCGCCAGCACAACTCGCCGGTCCCGGCACCGGCCTCGATGCCAAGGGCGTAATGCACAAGATCAACGTGATTCAACGCGCGCTCGATCTGCATGGCGCGCATGGGGTAACACCGTTGGAAACCTTGCGCCGACTCGGGGGATTCGAGATCGCCGCACTCGCCGGCAGTTATATCGCCTGCGCGCAGAGGGGGATGCCGGTACTAGTGGACGGATTTATCGCCAGCAGCGCCGCCCTCGTCGCGGCGCGAATGCGACCGGGCGTCGAAGACTGGATGTTGTTCTCGCACGCCTCCGCTGAGCCCGGACACCGAACGCTGCTCACGGCACTCGGCGCGCAACCGCTACTCGATCTGGGTATGCGCCTCGGCGAAGGCAGCGGTGCGGCAGCGACGGTGCCGTTGTTGAGAATGGCGTGCGCACTGCATAACCAGATGGCCACATTCACGCAAGCCGGCGTCTCGGAAAAAACCGCCTGAGATGAGTAGCGGCGAGTTCATTCAGATCGACCTGCTGCGCCACGGTGAGACCGAAGGCGGCGCCCGTTATCGTGGTGTCATTGACGATCTACTGACCGCCGCTGGCCACGAACAGATGTGGGCGGCGGTAAACCATGACGATCACTGGCAAGGCATCGTCTCGTCGCCACTGCGACGCTGTGCGGAATTCGCGCACGCGTTGGCGCAGCATCGATCGCTGCCGCTGCGTATTGACGAACGCTTACGCGAAATGAATTTCGGCGCGTGGGAAGGCCGCAGCGCGGCTGAACTGATGACAACCGAACCCGACGCTCTGGCCCGCTTCTGGCAAGACCCCTGGAACAACGGGCCTGCCGGGGGTGAACCGTTGCAACAGATGCAAACGCGCGTGCTCGCCGCGTGGAGCGACATTGTCGCGGAACACCGACCGCTGCTGGTGATCAGTCACGGTGGGCCGATACGAGTGATCCTCTGCCACGTATTGGGATCGCCGCAGGACAAGCTGCTTGAAATTGACGTACCGCATGCCGCGCGGCGGCGGTTGCAAGTCCGTGGAGATAAACCTCACCTGTGCGAGGCGCACGCATCGTGAGGCGGCTTTATCCCTTCCTCATCGCGCTGCAATTCCTGACGCGGATTCCCGTGCGACTCACGCCGGTTGCAGACAAATACGTGATCGGCCGTTCACTCCTTTACTATCCACTCGTTGGCGTGATCCTCGGATTTACGCTCGTGGCACTTAACTGGACACTTGAAGGTGCGCCGGCTTTGCTGCGCGCCGCGCTGCTGCTGACCGCTTGGGTCTTGCTCACCGGCGCGCTGCATCTCGACGGACTCGCCGATAGCGCCGACGCCTGGGTCGGCGGCCTCGGCGATTGCAAGCGCACACTAGCGATCATGAAGGACCCGTATTGTGGCCCGACGGCCGTGGTCACCGTCACGCTTGTTCTTATTATTAAACTCGCTGCACTGGATGGTCTCGGACCGAATGACTGGTTGCCACTGGTGATAATCCCGATGCTGGCGCGCAGCGCCATGCCGCTGCTATTTCTTACCACCCCTTACGTCCGACCCGGCGGAATCGGCAGCGCGTTCGCAACTGCCCTGCCACGAACCTCGGCCTCGATCGTGGTCGGCGCGTCCTGGCTGGCCGCGCTGTGGATCGTCGGCATCAAGGGAATCTGGCTGCTGTTCGCACTCAGCGGCACGGTTTTACTGCTGCGAGCGGCAATGATGCGTCGCCTTGGCGGCACCACTGGCGATACCGCCGGGGCCCTGATCGAGATTAGCGAAACGGCGATGCTGCTCACCGCGGTGCTCGCAAAAGGATAAACTCCTGATATCTGAATTTCACCACTGTTGGCCAATCGAGGCATTTCACCATGGGTCACCGTCTTTCGAAAATTTATACCCGCACCGGCGATGACGGTACGACCGGACTCGGCGACGGCTCGCGCGCGCCCAAGGACGGCAGTCGCGTTGAGGCGTATGGAACGGTAGATGAGCTCAACAGCATGCTTGGATTGTTGTTGACGCAGGATTTACCGGCTGACATACACAGTTTGCTGACCAAGCTGCAGCACGAACTGTTCGATCTGGGCGGCGAGCTTTGCATTCCCGGTCGCAGCGTCATCTCGCCACAACATGTTCAACGGCTCGAGAATGAGCTCGATCGGTTGAACGCGAACCTGGCGCCACTTAACGAATTTATTCTGCCGGGAGGCACGCGCGCCGCGGCGGTATGCCACCTGGCGCGCACCATCTGCCGCCGCGCGGAACGGCGCACCGTGACACTAGCGCGTGCGGAAACCGTTAGCGCCGCAACGATTTCCTATCTCAATCGCCTGTCCGATCTTTTATTTGTGCTCGCGCGCTACCTGAACGCCGCCGCAAATTGTCCGGACGTACTCTGGATCCCGGATAGAACGCCGGTATAAGCAGCGCCGGCAGAACGCCGGCGCATGGCTTATCTGGCAAATATTCCGACGAGGTGCGCGCCGGCCATCAGAATGCCGATCACAAGCCACAGCAATAATACTCGCCACACCAGTGCCACCACGCGTCGAATATGGCTCGCGTCGGGGACGACCATATCGATACTGCGGTCCTCATACTCGCTGAGGTCCGGCATGCTCTCGGACATCTGCATGTGCATCGCGCCGAATCCCGATGCCAGCAATGGACCACTATTGATGTCCGACCACACACCCATGCGTTTGCGCCAGCAATGCAACGCATCCTCGAAACTGCCCATCAGCGCATACGACAGCGCGGTGATACGCGCCGGAATCCAGCCGAGCAAGTCGTCGAAACGCGCCGCGGCCCAACCAAACTCGGCAAAGCGCTCGTAACGATGGCCCCACAGCATGTCGAGAATGCTCGACAATCGCTGCAGGATCGCACCGAACGGCCCCAGCACGATAAACCAGAAGATGGGAGAGACGACCAGCGAATTGCCTTGCTTGAGCACCCCTTCGACCGTTGCGCGCGCGATGCTGGCTTCGTTGAGTTCCGTGGACCCCTTGCCAGTCAGATCACGCAACTGGGTGTTGGCTTCGTGCACATCGCCGGCCAGCAAACCCTCGGCCACGCCATTCGCGGTCTTGCCAAGGCGATAGATGTCCAGACACAGATACAGCACGAATACATCAAAAATAAATTTCAGCCCCAACCCGAGCTCGCCCAGGATATAGCGGGCCAACGCCACCGCCGTGACGATCGGAACAATGGCCAGCAATACCGCGCCCACCCCATGTGAGCGCTTGCCGCCGTTGAAACGCTCTTCGATGGATTCGGCCCAGTCGCGGTACCACGCAAATGGCTTGATGCCCTGACGATCCGGGAGAAAGCGATCGAGCGCTACCGCAAATAGCACCGCTAAAAGAATTTCGGTCATGTTGCTCTTAAAATTTCTGGAATAGGATGTTCTAAGGCTACTGTAACGGCCCGAACGCATTCGGCGCAAGCATCACGCGAGCAATTCCAGATAGCGATCCCAATCGAAGCCGGCACCCGGATCCTGCTTGCGGCCCGGTGCGATATCGGAGTGGCCGTAAATGCGCTGCGGCGTGATATCCGGATAGACACTCATGATTGCCTGCGTGACGTCGGCAAGGCGCGAATACTGGATCTCCTCGAACGGCTCGATCTCAGTTCCTTCGAGCTCGATGCCAATCGAAAAATCGTTTACCCGCGTACGGCCCTCACAATAAGACTCACCGGCATGCCAGGCACGAAATTGAAACGGAACGAACTGCAACACTTCGCCGTTGCGCCGGATCAGCAGATGGGCGGATACCTTGAGATTCTCAATCTCACGATAGAAGGGATGTTCTTGCGGATTCAACCGATTGCAGAAAAGTTGCTCGACGCCGGGGCCGCCAAATTGTCCCGGTGGCAAGCTGATCGCATGTACCACCAGCACTTCAACGCGGGAACCGCCAGGACGCGTATCGTGATTCGGGGACGGGATGAATCGGACCCCTTCGATCAAACCTGTGGCAGGATTTATCCGGATCACTGTCGATCTCTGGTTGCCCGACAAGGTCTTATTGTTCTTCTTTCTTCTTTAAGTAATGGTGCCGGTGCGCAGACTCGAACTGCGGACCTACTGATTACGAATGGCAACCATTACGCTAACTGGTTGAATCAGTTTGATTCAGGTTAACCCAGGCCAACGTGGCACAAAGTGGTTACGTTTGGTTTAGGGAACAGCAGCTTAGCGCAGGTTAAGGCATGGAGACAAGAAAAACTTGCCGCTCATCGGTGTACTGCTGAAACACCCAGTACCCACTATCCTCTCAGTCTGGACAAACGTGCTTCAACAACGGCTAAGACTACTGCTGACGAAAAATCAGTGGCATACCAGCTCTCTATTGCGTGCGCCAGACGAATGACGTCCATCGCTTTGATGGGATAGGTCGGCGTGTTCATCGATGTACCGAGCCTGTTCAATAAAAACGCCCTCATCTTCAGCGATGGTGCCTATGCGCTCTAGGCGCTCGCAGTACCACTACCTAAACGCGTTTACCACCGGGCGTCCGGAGAGGGTCAAACCTCTCCGCTAAACCGTGTTACATAAAAAACCGAAATTGATACGGCGCACTCCCCAGACCGTGCATACGCTTTACCACGCGCGCCAGCACCTTTGCATAGCCGAGCGTTACCGGTAAGGGGTTATACAGCGCGTCGTTGTTCCAGTCCATTTTCGAAAGCGCAAGTATGGCGCGCGCGGTTTCGTCCCAAGGGCCGTGGCCCGCATGGCGCACCAGGCGCACGGGTACCGGCGTGCTTCGAGCACCCTGGAAGTATTGCCGATCGCTAATGCCACTTACGTCACCATGGGTCCACAACAATGCTTCTCGTGGACTCAGTCCGATCAGCGTACCGCGGGAAACGGGAAACGCTGCGGGCTTTCCCTTCTTCGCGCCATCATCGCCATCGATCCGGATCCCGCGCCACCCAACATCTTCAACGATCTGCAAGAGATCGACTGCTTCGCACAGATGAAGAGCCTCCATACAACCGTCGATCTCATCCGGTTTGAATTCGGTTGTCTTGTGGACCATTACGCGGCGCGGCGAACGGCCAGCATGACGGCGACGATAGAGCTCCAACGAGCGTGTCATAACGCGGAACATCTCGGTGCGCGAGAGGAATGGATTGTCACGTTGGACCTCAACCTCATGGGCATCGTAGGCAACAAACTCCAATCCCGAGCCTTCCGCGTCGAAAACTTGGCTGCAGCAGGTAACAAAGCGAGGCCTGTCTGATTCGACCGGGCGGACGGCGTATGAAATCCCGATGTAAGCAGTCTCGGGATCCATTTCGGCCAATTTCCACGGCACACCACCTGCTTTGGCATAGAGCGCCAATCCAATACGCCACATCACACTAGCTCGGTGCGGATAGGCAAGCGCCTTGTCCTCCCGCACTAGCTGGACGGGGAGTCGGCGGGCGGCTGTTGCAGCTTTGAGGTGATCATGTAGATCAAAGTCCTCACCTGTTGCGCCGACGTAGCCCGCTACCCAACGTTGGGGAATGTAAATGAAGAGCACATCGAAGTCATTGCGTTGGGCATCTAGGCGCTGAAGGGCACGCACCAGCCGCTCGGCCAGCACGATGTGCGGTGTTGAGGAGTCGCGGAATTCAGCCTCGAGCTCTTTGTCGAGCTCGACGTGACAGCTACCACCGGCAGCCTTCATATGAAGACCAAAAACGCGCTGGAACCCCGGCCACTCCGGTAGATAGTCCTTGCGTTCGGTGGGTTTCGCCGGCGTGTTGAGCTGTTTCAAGAAGTCGTAAAGGCGGTGACTCTCAGCCGCCGGGGCCAACGTGGCGACCCGGATAGGATCTGGCACCAAGCCGCTGGAGTGTGGACCGAATCGCAGCAAGCCTCGCAGTGGGTGAATGTCTTGGTCAGATGCGCGATCAGGATGGAAGGCCAATTTTGGTTCGGGCAACCAAACATGAGGAAATATTTCGCTGCTCATGCTCCAGCCCTCCTCGAAAACGCAGTAACCCCAGAGATAGAAAAAACAGCATCAACGCCGTCGCCGATTTCGAGCGCACGCAGATCATTACCGGCAAGCAGTTCCGCCCAAAAATCGACGAGATCGTTAAGCTGTCGGTTGTAGCGCTTAACCGTTCTTTCGCGAGCAAAATCTGCGGCAGCCGCCTTATTGGCATCGGTGATGCCATCAAAGATGGTCCGCGGCTCGATCAATAACCACAAGCGGTCATCAGCCCAATCGAGCCTGACCCCAACACCTTCGCGCCAACGTAATCCGGAAACGCCTGGCACCGCACCATCGAGCGAGCCAGCCAGACGTTTCAGTGGCACCCATACGCTATCCGCCGGATCCGCTGGTGCTAGCAGATCCGTGCTGCGCCGGCGAACGACGTCCAGGCGCCGATAACGTTGGATCGATCGAGTTAACGCATTACGCAGTAGACCGCGTTCGCCGGAATCATAGCGAAGCCGTTTTGTCTCGATGGTGTGCAGGTCGAATTCCGTAATGCCATATGGCTCGAAGGCTTTACGCACATCAGCATCCCGACCATATGCCAATACTCCGGCTCGAGTACGAGCAATCAATACGTCAACACCGGCCTTTTTTACTGCGTCGCGCGCGTCGGCGGTGCCGCCGATCTGGCACACCACGCGCCGGCACACGTTAGGTGTCCGAATTACGGGTACCGCATTGAGGCGCACAACTGGCCAACCACGACTTCCGTTCGGACGCGGAGCGTCGCTCCAGCGCCGACGCTCCGTAGCAAAAGCATCAAGTACAGTCGTATCGAGATCCTTCACCAGACGGATCAGATCTCGCATTACTTCGTCGAAGTTTTCCACGCGCACTAATCCAGCTTCCACCCCAGCCGCCTTGGCGCTCAAAAGCAACTGATGAACACGGGGAAGCGGCGGTTCTTCTCCGCGATGCAACCAAAAGAGGCCCAGCTGAAACGCGTCCTTGTGCTTTAGCGCCTCCTCGAGCGCATCCATAATGGAATCGTCACGACCGCTGTAACCGGCCACGACGAGTCCGAAGCGCCGGCAGGAGTCGATAAGAATTTGTCTTAACCGTTCATCCTGGTGGCGTAGCTCGTCGCCGGTATTTTTTAAACGGCGCGACCGGAAATCACCGTGCAGCTTAACCTCCACCGGCCAGCGCCCCTGTGCAATGCATTGCGCTGCCAAGTCTGGTGCTTCAAGAGTGACGCAAGTCAGCGCACCCGTTCCGTCGTACACCTTGGCACAGCCATCAGCTACGAGCGGATCGAAGTTCGTCGTCCATACGAGGTGGGTGTGTTGCGCACGCATTAGCGTTGCGAGAGCGGCGTGGCCGTAGGAAGGTTTTGCCCCAGCCATCTTGGCATCCAAATAGGCACGCCGATCCACTTCCGCGGGGTAGGCCGCCTCGAAAAGCGCGGCATACTCGCCTGGTAAACCTGGCGCCGGGAAGTTCTTTGTAGAATCGATATGTGCTTGCAGTTGAGTGCGGATCGCTGAATTCGAGAGATCCGCCACGGACTGATGGGAGACGCGGCGTTGGCTGATGTACAACTGCTGTTTGAACTCCCACACCATGTCAGAGGCAGTGGGTATGCCGGCAGACGCTGATGCGCCGGCGCCGAGCAGCCACATCAAGTTTCCAGCACGCAGCGAAAAGCGACGCGCAAAATCGTCGGCGCTGATTTCAGGCAGGCTAGTCTCGTTATCCATTTGCCAGGCGAGTTGGGTTGGGTTGGGTTGGGTTGGGTTGGGTTGCGATCGCAGAACCCCCTCAGATTCTTAACCGCGCGGATGATGATGGTTCAACGTATCGATGGCTTCGAATCGCTTCTTCAATGAGACGGTCCCCTCCTCATTCTGCTTAGTAAATTGAGTTAGCACGTTGCACGAAAAATATAGCCGCGCGCGATTCATGCTTTCCGGTTTCTTTTCCACTACCAAACCAAAATCAAAAATATCTCGCACGGAAACTTGATCGTCATGACCCAAGAATTTGTGCAATATCTTCCCACCTATGGGAACCAATACGTGCATCATGACCACACAGCCCGATGCGTTTTCCACTCGGCGGCCCAGCGGGATAGGTGTTTCATGATTTGCTTCGCCGACGTCTTTCCAGACGTCTCCTGGACCACCTTGATCACAAGGTTTAGCGGCGTTTCATCCAACAACACGATCAAATGAGGATGATATTTCGCCGGCGCCTCGCCCGTGCGCAGGATGCGCGCCAGTTCCGAAGGCGACATCGTCTCCTTGAAACTCGTACTGATCGTTTTAGCCACGGTCGCGAGGGCACCCTGCAGGCCGGTTGCCCGGTTTGTCTGGATGTCCATTCCCAACACATTCAGCACCATCATCAATTTCGAAAAACCAATTTCGGGCAGTGTGCCATTCTCAAGCTGATTAATGGTGACGCGAGACAACCCGGTGAGTCTGGCCAATTGCGCTTGTGACAAGACGTCCTGGCGTTGTGCCTGAATTTTTTTACCAATTTCGGCTAGCCTCATGATAATCGTGGATGTCTATGTTGGATATACTTAACATAGTAACATGTGGTATTCAATAAAATTATTAATGTTTTTAGTCGCTTACATGTTACAAGCCAGTATTCTGAGAGCAAAGCGGAATCAAGCATGAACAGAGCTACTGAGTCTCACCTTCTCGATTTTTGCGTTCGCCAGCGGACGGCATTCCACACCGTCGAATGGCTACATATAAAACTACTCGATCGCAATGAAGTGGCCACGACCGCCCTCTTTCTGGCCGGGGTTGATTGGTACGGACATCGTCAGGAATTGTTCAGTGTGGCCGAAGCACTTCATGCTGGGTGCACTGGCCATTTTGCGCGGCTGGCAGTGGCGACTGGCTTCGATTGTGGGCGATTCAGCGGAAGACTGAAGGTCCGCTTGGCTCGTGAGCCACGCTTACCCTGAACTCGTGGTTGAAGGAATTCGGTTCATGACTAACCGTGGCAACAAACAAGAGATTATTGCATGCCCACGCTGATATCTCTGTAGCGAACGCAGTGCCCTAATATCTCGCTCGACATATCGTCACAAATGGAAAATCCGTGGCATCAACTCTGTTTACTTATAACTCGATAATTAACTCGGGCCGAAACCCGTTGTGCCGCGAACGCCATTCGCTCGGATAGCCGCGCTGATTGCTCACGAGCCGACAGCCATTCTCTACTTCAACATCGACGTTATAGTGGGTGTGGCCAAAGCTCCATAGGTCAATACGGTGAGCGCGCATCACGGGTGCCATATCGACCACGAAATAAGGCGTTAGCACCTCTCCTTCGTATTCGGGCGCCACACAACGGCGATGCGGGGCGAAGTGCGTGATGACGACGGTTTTTCCAGCGAAAGGTTTTGCCAGTTCCTGTTCAAGCCACGCACGCGCATTCCGGTGCATAACAACTGTGTCGCGCGGCTCGATGAAGCCGCCTGACTTCCGAATACACGAATAGTCACTGATAGCATAACGCGCCTCATGAAGGCCGTGTACAATCCTCTCCTCATCTTCATACAGACGAAAGTCCGACCAGAGCGTCGTACCGAGAAAACGCACGCCGCTGATCTCGACGACATCGTTGTCGAGGAAATTCACTCCAAGCCGCGCTGCCGTACGGCGCATCTCGCTGCGCAACCCGTGGACATGGGCTCCGTAAAACTCGTGATTTCCTGGTAGGTACAGGACAGCCGATGTAGTGCGGAAGGTTCTCGCTGCCCATCTGATCCCGTGCGTGTGGCTCCCGATGTCGCCGGCCAATATCACGACATCGACGTCCAGCGCGGGCGGATGCCAAGACGCTAACTCAAGATGTAGATCCGAATAGAGGGCAATTTTCATGCGCGCCAGTCCCACTCGCCACCGGCGAGATGAAGAGCGTTCCGGTTTAGGCCGCCCACTAACGTGGTCCCCGCAAAGTGTATGAGTCGTATTGGTCATACGCTCGCCCTGCCCTGTTGGAATAGACGCCCGGGGCAATGACGTTACCGTCCAGATCTCGCACGCCGGCCAATGCCGTACCAAGCACTCGGACACGGCCATCGCAAACGGTCGCGTCATATGCCTTGTGATGATGCCCGTGAACGATAAGACGGACACCCATTGCCTCGGCAATATCATCGATCACGCTGAACCCATGATGATGACAGCTCGGTGCCTCATGGGTGATGAGAACATCGGCCTGTTGTCCGCGAAGACGCTCTACATCCTCCGGCCAAATGCTGACGCGACGACGCAGCGGCATTCCGCCATCGCGCCAGCGATCACGCTGACGCAACTGAGACAAATAATCTTCGCGAGCGTGATAGCGCACGCCGCTATCGGGATGCCAGATTTGCCCACGGAATACGCCGCCGAGCCCGGCGATCTTGACGCCCTCAATCTCCACCACGCGCCCGTTCAGGTTGCGTTCGGCGAGCGTGGAATTGAACAAATTGACGTAATACTGCTTCGAGTCACCGTCGTGATTGCCGGGAATCCACCAAGTTCGTTCGGCCAACTCACCTAAAACGTGCTCAAGCGATGTCGTGAGATCGCAGTCCCCCATCAGAATAACCGCGCTCGGTTGATGCACAGCGGACGCATTAAGGAGCGGCTGGAAGTTACCGTGAGGATCGCCCACCATCCACGGGCTCATCGTGCACCTCCCGCCATCGCCAGGACGGGGGCTCGCTCGTCGACAATCGGTGTTGCATTCATAGCGTGCTCTCGCAGAGAGTAAGTTCAAACCGCTTGCGAGGAGCCACGCGCGCGCCGGAGAGGCTTGCGGCGCACCGACTCAGGGAATCGATGCGATACGTCTCTGCGTAGTCACTGATATCGCGGGCCGGTTATCCAAGCCGGATGTCCCATCGCGCGCCTATGAAAGTTTCGGGCGGGGATCCACCGCAGTGAATTGCGCAGTAGCGTATGGGGCGTATTTTTTATCGACTCGTAGACGATGTCAAACGCCGGCTTGGCAATGCTTTGTGGCCATCGCCAGTCGATGGCTCTACTTCCTCAAACTGAGGAGAATCGAACTGTCTTGCAAACTTTCCAAAAGCCATAGCGGCTACGGCGCCGACGACGAACCAGCCGAGAATTATCCAATAAAGGGTGGTCATCTGCCGAGTCCCGGTTAGTCTGTTTCTGTATGTGTGTTATTATGTATATTATAACATACATGATAATAGACCAACATACGCCGCGCAGCGGGGGCAGGCAGAAGGAGGTTATTCGTGTTGATCCTCACTCGAAGAATCGGGGAGACTGTAAATATCGGCGACGATATACGAGTCACAGTGCTCGGCGTTAAAGGCAATCAAGTGCGCCTAGGAGTAGACGCGCCAAAACACATTCCTGTGCACCGCGAAGAGATATACGAACGCATTAAGAACGAACAAGAGCAAGAAAACGATGATGACCCAAGCTCGCGCTAACGGGTGCATCCCACATAGATGTATCCCACTCTAACTGAATCACCGCCACCCCATGCCGGACCAATACAACCGCAACATGCCGCTAAGCCCCATGCCGGGCGACGCTGTAGTATTAACCCGCGAGTTTTCCATTGCTAAGCCTGGCGATCTGGGAATTTTGGATGGAACGGTTGGAACACCAGAAGAAGAATATTCCATCACCTTCAACTGCGAAGGCAAAGCTCATCGAGATTATAAAGTGTCATGCTCGGGCGGACCGGGGACGATCGCGACACCAACTACTGAGCTCATTTACACCGGCGAATACATCGATTTCGTGTTTTGGCGATGGAAAGATAGGCCACGCAAAGATGGAGGGGAGCCGTACACATTACGTGTCCCGCTTTGGATTTGGCGCGGCGAGTCTCAAGACGTCGATCCAACTGCAGAACGAGAGATTGTTCTGTCAACGGTCGCAAAAAGAATGCGCCCCGTGATTAACGACCAGGAAACGGATAATGTGGTCGGGGCAACGGTCAGGGAAACGCCGGCACCGTGATCATCTATCATACCCCATCCTGCGCACCGCCAGATGGGGCAAATGACAATCTCCATGAAAGCGTCTATATTTTCCTGACCCTACGTACCACCGAACAGCGCCAGAGGAGACCTGCTGATGAGTTATAGCAATGGTCTGGGATTACCGGAGGAAATTCTGCTTCGCAGGTCCCTTGAGAATATCGCTCAAGATGACGGGCAAGAAGCGCTCGATGCCTACTCTGCCGAAACTAAAGTCATCGTTGTACGTAAAAATAAGGTCATCAAGGAACTTCGCGAAGCGCTAATTACTCAAGCTAAGCACGCAGAAAATTCTATCAACCTGCTGCAAGACATGCGACAACGGCGCGATGCGGCAGTTGAAGTAGTCAATACGTTAGCCGATGAACTGCGCACCATACATGGGGTTGACCTTCCGCGCGAAATGCTTCTATCGAAATTTGAAGAATTCCTTGCGAAGATCAAAGAGCGGGAACAAACCGACACTCCTAAACGATAATATCCCAAATAAACTGCTGATTACCCATATTCGATCGGATTGGTAGAATTGGAAATTCGTTGGAACGTTGAAGCGGTATATTTCGACTGTTCGCCATGGACTCTCGGCCAAGATAATAAATCACGTGCGGCTTCCGTTTCACAGATCAACTTTCTTGATCGCCTTGCCAAACTGGCCGGATTGCCCGCTTCCCAGAGGAACAAAGGGGTCGCTCATCAGGGGCTACTTGGATCGATGTGGCACTGGAATTCATTACCAGCGAACTGTCTCAAGTTCGAAAAAACCATCCGGACGAGTCAAAGTTACAACGAGCCAGTAACTTCCCTAGCTGGCATTCACCGTGTCGAAGCCCCCGCGAACTTTTCGCGCGACCTTAGTTCGTGTTGATCTCCTTGGTCCATCACGTACCGGTACCGCCAGCAGACAAGCTACTGCAGTACTGGCACTCAGCCCTCGCCTATATCTGGACCTAATTGTTGTGTCGAGAAATAAACAGCCGCTTCTACATAATCATGACATGATAACCCTATCGGCAATTCGCAGGCCAAAATGGAATATTTAGGCACGTTTAACCAGCAACATTTCATTTCCTCCTCTCTGAAATTCGTAAGGAACTCGCCTTATTTCAGCGATTAGCCCGGCATTATTTAGCGCTTCAATTACGTGATCCGCATGTGGCGAACGCGTGCCATTAAGAGTAAGCAATGGAAAGACTCTGACTTCAGTCGCGACTCGCAACATATCCCGGATTGCATCCAGGTGAAATTTGACGGTCAAATGGGCGCTGTACAGAAAGAGGAAATGCGAACATAAGGCGAGGTCAAATTGCCCGGGTTTTAAGGGAAGCGACGGTAGCTCTCCGGCGAGATAACGTCTTTCTTTTTTTCCTGCTTCGTAGTCAGTCAAGAATTCATCCATAGAAAATTTTCGGACACGCGCAAGTTCTTCAACCGATGAGATCATCTCCCAAACATAATCACCCCGATTTTGGCGCATTTGATCTAGTACGGTTTCGTATGTTTCCGCTATGCGGCCTCTGATTTGCTCGGCATTGAATATATAGAGTGGATCGATCGAGACAACACTGCCCCCACGCTTGGATAGCGTCGAATTGAAGCTGGCCGGACCATCGCCACAGCCCACAATCCGAAGATTGAGATCAGATTCCTTAAGGAGAAACATGGCAATATATTCCTCATAGGACCGGCCCCAAGGTACAACTCTATTTAGTGAAAATCCCATGGTTCCATTAACGAAATGAATGTTTAAAGATACTGAAATGTTTTATCAGGATGAGTACCGGTAGTTCCAACTAATCTGACATCTTCCTTGAAAAAGGACAAGGGAGCTGGGAAAGTTACCTGATTTGATGGTTATGCGACCAGTCATCAAAACGAAAAAAGGGATACCATATTTGGCACTTACAAACAAGAACGCATGGATTGTACAAACCCACCCAGACACCCGGAGTGGCCTCTACGCAAAATGCATGCAGATCGAGGAGAGCTTCCGGGACCTCAAATGCGATCGCTGCGGCTGTGCGCTTCATTACAGCCTGACGCGCGCACGGCGCCTCGCGCTTGCGATCCTGCGCCTGTTGCAGGGCGCTCGCTAGCTTTGCGGCGTGGCTCAGCGCCTTGACTACCGACGCCGCGGCGACGCTGCGTTACGGCGGGATCGTCACGCCGCGCCCGCGGTGTCATTATTCGCTACTACGTATCGGCCGGGCGACGCTTCGCCGGTCGTACAAGACGATATCGCGCCAAGCGCTATGGCGTGCATTCAGCCATCCACCGCGATGGTTATTGCAGGAACTGGAAATCACGAGGTGATTTGTGGGGAAGCCCCAGCCTGGAGCCTCATTAATTGGAGCAGAAACTTCACTTATCGGCTTGTCTTAATTTGTGGGGCCACTTCTCCGGCATAGTTGGATACGCACCGACGAAAACCTGAACCATCATTTATGATATGAAAGTGATGACAGGATTCTGATCCACACGCGATTTCAATCGATGCGCATGACAAGCTTGCCGAAAACAGTCCGTCCTCAAGTCTTGCCAACTACTATCGCTTAGTTCGCCAGGAGCGCATTCACCTCAGCCAAGTCTGCTTCGTTTAGCTTTCCCGTCACTGCTTTGAGCCTTAGCTGGCTAAGTATCACGTTGTACCGAACTTGCAGCACGTCACGTCGAGCCTGGGAAACTTGCTGTTCGGCGTTCAGCACATCAAGTCCAGTACGCACACCGGCTTCGTAGCCGAGCTTGGTGGAATCAAGGGACGCCTGGCTCGACTTTAACGCTTGTTCAAGTGCCCTCACTTGCATGATGCCGCTTGTAACTCCGAGAAAAGCGGTAAGGACAGATCTGGAAACGGTTCGACGAAACGCTTCGAATTCATAGTTGGATCTATCCTGATTGGCAAGTGCTTCACGTATGCGCGATTGAATCGCTCCGCCCGCATAAAGCGGCAACGTCAACTGTATGCCGATTTGCGAACTCCTGAGATTGGCAAGATTACCGAACACATCCATAACCGCGTTGCGGCTGTTGTTGTGGCTCGCTACCACGTCTACCACAGGAAGGCGGCCGGCGCGCTGCTTCTGTACTTCCGACTTAGCCATTTCTACGGAGGCTCTAAGCGCGACGAGTGTTTGGTTATTCATTTCAGAAGCCGCAACCCAATCATTAATGCTGTTGGGTGTCGGCAAGGCCAGAACCAGTTGATCCTTGAGCGGGACAAGCTGCTCGGGGTCTTTTGAGATCAGCTCCTTCAAAGCCTGAATCTTTATTTCCAAATCGTTTTGATCAGCGATTTCCTTGGCCGCTATTTGATCGTAACGTGCCTGTGTTTCGTTGACATCAATAACGGTCGTCGTGCCTACTTGAAAGTTACTCTTTGCCTGGGCAAGCTGTTCGCTAATGAACGTCTTCTGCGATCGCGAGACCGATATGTTTTCTAGCGCAAGCAGTGCATCAAAATAAGCCTGCGCCACTCGCAAGATCAAGTCCTGTTGAGCGGCAGAGAATTGGGCTTCGGCCTGCAGTACCTGCTGCTTGGCTTGCTCGAACGTTGCCCAATTCTGCATCCGAAACAAAGGTTGGGTGAGCGATAGAGTGTACGTGCGGCTGTTGTAATCAATCAAAGCCGCGCCTTCGATGTCCAAATAGTTGCGCGAGACGTTGCTGGAAAAACTTGCCGAGGGCAGCAATCCAGCGCGTCCTTGTGGTAATCGCTCTAATCCTGCCTGATATGCGGCCTGCGCCATCAAGAAGGTGGCATCTTGGGATTTGGCATCGTGATATATTTGCTGGAGATCGGCCGCAACCACTGGTTGCACCAACACCGAGGCAATAAGGAAGGCTATCTGTTTCATTTTTTCATCATGTTTTTCAAGTCATCGCTTAAGCAGTGTAACCCTCCTTAGGAAGCTGCTTCCCGCTCACCTTGGTACACGTCAAATAGCGTGCCGCGACGGTTCAAAGATTTCGGTCAAGAGTTTGCTCAAAAGTGCTGCAAACTCACGCGGTCGATCCAGATGCGGGCTGTGCCCGGAACCGTGAAACGGAAATCGACCGCCATTTAACCACTGACCAGCTTGTATAGATTCGTAGTACCCTGGATTGATGAACGCATCATCGGTACCCCAGACCATCGCAACCGGCACCTGCGTGTGGGCGACGTTGGCCACTTCGTCATCCAGTTCCCCGGCAACGATGCTCTCTCCCAGCGCAGGGCGGAACGCACGATCAGTACGCTTTATGCTTCTCCGCAGTCCGTCGAGCAACGCGGCATCGGCACCGGCGGGGCCAAGCAAGGCCCTGGCGAGTACCTCTATTTCCTTGACATCTAGCTCTCCCCTGAAGATCGCTCCACCTGCTGGATCTGGCTTGAAGGCCTGCGAAAGAACGCTTAATGAAATCGGGGGGGCACTGACGAGAATCAGCCCTCTGGCTGTCGATAACCCTGGGAGCGCGTGACTGAATACGTGTCCACCGATGCTGTGACCAACCAACGCGTATTCCTGCGCACCATACTGAGTGATGGTCGCCTCGGAAATGCGTGCCAGGTTGGTGATTGAGTACTGTTCGCGCGGTGCAACACTGGCAGTCGATCTTCCATGTCCCGGAAGGCTGAGCGCCACAAGTTTAAAACGCTCACCGAGCGGGCTTTCGAACAACGCCCGGAACGTTTCCGCGGAACTTGAGTTGCCGTGCAGCATGAACACGTGTGGGCCGGCACCATGCGACTCCAATACCTCGAGTTCCAATCCTTCCACGGGAATCCGTCGCTCTAGCATATCTTCCTCCGTTTTGTCTTATTCGTAGCAGCGCGCGATCAAGTCTTCGTAGCGCTGAGCAACGATTAGGCGGCGCGGCTTGCCTGAACGCGTTAACAATCCGTTGTCTACATCCAACGGTGTTTCCAGACGGACGAAATCCAAAACTCGTTCGTGCACAGGCAACGATGGATTGATCCTCTCGATGTAGGCGAAAAGTTCATCGGACGTCGGCAGCGCCACTCCCGCACTCGGAGCGAATACGGCGACCAGAAACGGGCGCCGGTCACCAAACACCAATGCATGGCCTACTTTAGGGATATCACGTAGCCGAGCTTCGATAGCGGCGGCGTTCACGTTCTTACCGCCGGAAGTAATAATGATCTCTTTCTTGCGACCAACAATCCGAAGGAAACCGTCTTCGATCTCTCCAAGGTCACCGGTATTAATCCATCCGTCAGTCATGAAGGTCTTGGCATTTTCTTCGTCAGCGACATTGAGGTACCGTTCAGTACGTTTCGAATTCAGCCGTGACCAGACTACGCCCTCATCGTCGAGCTTCATCTCAACACCGGGCCAAACCCTGCCAACCGTCCCCTCACGGGAATGAGACGGGACGTTGCAGGAAATCATGCCGATTTCGGACATCCCGTAACCTTCGAACAACGGAAGGCCAACTTTTATCAGGAACGATTTGAGCGCGGCCGAACTCGGCGCCGCACCGATGAGCATCATCTTGAGACGAGCGCCCATGACGTCAACTGCCTCCGGCATGATCGCCCGCTGCCGCGGTTCGGTAAGTGGCTGGTTCAACAAATCCTCGATTTCCGTAGCCCGACCGCCGCTTTTGGGAAATCGTCGACGAATCTGATTTGCAATCTGCTCGTAGACGCTTGGAACGCTGACAAGTACCGAGGGTTGCAGTTGCGCACCATTCATCAACACAGTGACGACATCCGTCACGGCCACGTTGTATCCCCAGCCGAACCCGCCAAGCACGTACTCCAAATGTGGGATATGAGTGAACGAATGACAGACGGCCCAAAGATCGTCGTGGGTAATTCCAAAAAGGTTAGTAAAAGCGTCGATGAAAGGAGCCGTTGACATCAAGTCAACCTGAAATGCCTTGAGAGTCGCACTCGAGGTCGACCCGGAAGTAAACGCAACCACGCTAACGCGGGGGCTCGTATCGATTTTTGGACCTAATCGTCCCCGGGTTCGCTCGCCGAGCCCCTGCAGCGGCAACTGGGGCACATCGCTGAAAGCGGAAAACGACGCCAATCGATCGGCCGTCAGTACGAAGTCGAACGAAATCCCGGCCAAGGACCGAACCACCTCTTCGTCGGCGAGCGTTTCGGGGAGCGCCACCACCTCGGTTCCCGTGAACAGGCATGCCAATGCTGCTAGCAACCAATCATAACCCGGGTCACCGACGATAACGGCGCGGGTCTGCGGTCCTAATCGACAACCTTGATCGTCAAGGTATCCCACGACCGCGCAAGCGTCGACATAGATATCCAGGAAGTTACGAATGCACTGAGAACCGTCGCGTGCGTAGCTGATGAGATGGTTCGTCTTGTTATTGCGCAATAACAGCGGCAGGTCGCGCATGGAGAAGGAAGGCATGTGGTCATCCTTATATTTATGGTGGTCAGGACACGACGCTTTGGGCCCAAACCCGTGGCCCCGGAGGTGGACTCTCGATCGCTCGCGATAGTGTTGTCGTGACCGAAGCGGCCCAGACACGGTCCTGCAATGGCTCGGTATGGCTCATGGTGAAGAACACTTCGTCGCCGAACTTTAATCCATGGAGGATGAGCGCCACGTTCCCCAAGGAACGGCCGGCGATGACGTAGCTGTGCAACAAGCGCAGCTCGCCGTAACTGGAGCGTAATTTCGACTCGGCATAGGTAAAACCGATGTCATTAATGAACGATCGGATACCCTTTAATCTCTCCATCCCCTCACGAACATCCTTCATCACATAGTCGACGGGGGGCTTGGCGTATGAGAGGAAAGATGCATGGAGAGCTGCCTGGTGTTCCTTGGCAAGCTCATCGATCGCTATCTCTAATGACGGTAACCGATGGAACGTCGGCACGACCGACAAGTAGCAGCCAAAATCCTCGTCGCGGATCCCTTGACACAAACGCCGCAGCGAAACAGCCGTATAGAGCGCAAAACGGTCCCGTTCTGGACTCTCGGCTCGAACTGCAGCTAGCAAAGCGGCCGACACATACGAGTTGAACGATACGCCCTGTTCGGTACAGAACGCCGAAACCACCCGTAGCTGGTTAGAACTCATCTTAAAGGTGCGGACGACGGTTCGTCGGTCGGAAAGCGCGGCGTCGACACAATGTTTGGGGGGGATTCCCTCCATAGTCTTTTGGGCGATCTCTCGCTGTGACGCGGTAAATTTTTCCCAACTGCATTTCAAGGCACAAGCGGTTTCGGCCGCCGGAGGTACCGGCGCCGGCATGTCGTTCGTTACACTAACGAGCGTACCGCCCGAGACCAGCGTTAGGACTTCGTCCAAAAACATGTCTGTTCCGTACGCATCCATAACGGCGTGATGCATTACGACGATGATGTCGAATCGAGGCTCGGAGCCTGAATAGGGCACAATCGCGACTCGCCACAGCTGGCGCTCGGTATCCAACAGGATTGCATTCTCGTCTTGCAGAACTTTCAGCCATTCTTGGTCGCTGTCACCGCATGGTCTCAATGAGACATCGGACACATCGATGTCGGGCCTGCGCGTGAAGAAAAACTCACCATCCTTCTCAACAATGGCGACGTTGAGCATTTCGTGCCGCTGCTTTACGACGTCAACGGCCCAACGCAATCTGTCGATATCGAGCGTTCCGCGCACATGGATCGACAACGCCCCTTGCGCAGTCCCGCAAAACAGCGAGTGCATCAAATGCATCCGCAGTTCGCCAAAACCTAGCCGGCGTATTGCTTTCATCTTGTATTTTCCAGAGTTGCTTCTTCCGATCCGCGATCAATAAGCTCGCCGACAAAATCACTCAATTCCTGCACTGTAACGACACGCATCAGGGCTGCGGTGTGCGACGCCAGAGACAGGCCGAACTCATCCTCCAACAAGGATGCGAGCGTTATCAAACCCAATGAATCGATTCCCAGATCGTCCCGAAGTTGGTGCTGCGGTTCAATTTTCTTGGACGCGAACGGGCGCGGCACGCTCAGACGGAGCGCACTCACTATCCTCTCTGCAATTTCGGACAAAGCATTTTCCGACGACATTTCGTTTCTCGTTTTGACAGCAATTAACCGTGGTGCCCCTATTGTTGTTGATGAACCGCCACGATTACGGACATGCCGGCACGCAGCGGTTTGTCTCTAGGGACGTCGATAAGACGAATGCGGACGGGTATGCGCTGCACGACCTTATTGAAATTCCCGGTCGCGTTTTCTGGCGGCAATAGACTGAACCGGGCGCCGGTCGCTCCCGATAAGCTTTCGACTTCGCCCATAAGCGCCAGGCCCGGATAGGCATCGACCGTTACCGTGGCGCGTTGCCCAGGGCGCATCCAGCCCACTTGTGTTTCCTTAAAGTTGGCTTCTATCCATGCGTTCTTATTGCACGTGACGATACTGACGATAGGTTGTCCCACGTCGACCATTTGGCCAACGGTTACTTTACGATTGGCTACAAATCCCGACTGCTTGGTCACGATCGTCGTATAAGATAGGTCGAGAGCCGCGACTTCCCGTGTCGCCGCAACCGCCTTCCTCGACGAAGCTAACGACGCCGCTCCGGCAAAGGCCGCGGCCAAGCTAGCTTTCTCTGAGTCAAAGCGGCCTTGAGCCGCATCAATGGCGGCTTTCGAAATTACCGAGCGCTCGTACAGCAATGATTGGCGCTTTAGATTTGATTCCGCTTGGCGCAAGGCAACTTGCACAACTTCGATGGAGGCTGAGGCCTGGATGATTCCTTTCTCGATGGAAGCGAGGTCGCCTTCAGCCTTCGCTAGCCGTGCCTTCGCCAAAGCAGGATCGATTCGTACCAGTACATCACCCGCCGTCACCGCTTGGTTATCTTTGAATTCAATTGCTGCGACGACCCCACTGATCTGTGCCGGCACTGCCAACATATCGCACTGTACTTGTGCGTTGTCGGTGGTTTGTTCACCCGTCTTTGCCATGCTCCAGCCGGCACCAGCGCAGACGACTACGCCGATCCCGACACCGACCCGCACCCGAAGATCATTCCAGAGTCTGCTCGCCAAACTAGAAACACCGAAAATTTTTGTTTCACTCACTTTGAATTCGCTCCTAGCGTGCTTAAGCGCACAGCATTCGGTGATCGGAGCACCATGAGCAGAGGTAATAACAATACGAATAGCACTGCCGCCCAGGCAAAAGAATGTTCGAACGCGATCACCGTCATTTCCTCTTGAAAACGCCCATTGAGCCGTGCCAACGAACGTTGCGCCGCGACGGAAATGTCAACGCCACCAAGTGACCAAAAATATTGGGCGACGCCGGAAAGGCGCTGTCGAAGCAACGCATCCCCGGTCCCCAGGAGATGAACCATGGCCTCACGATTCTGCGAGTCAAAACGAGTAACGAGGGTGGCGAAAACGGTAACGCCAAGACTACCGCCGAGCTGGCGCACTAAATTATTGAGGCCCGCGGCGGCGCCCAAGCGCTCCTTGCTCACGTGCATCAGGGCGACGGTCGAAAGTGGCGTCAAGATGCAAGCCACCGCGAGCCCCTGCAACATTTGAGGAATGATGATATCCAACGTCCCGGTGTCGAGATCGAATTGCGACATCAGAACCGAGCTATAAGCGCCCAATAGTAGTCCTACAGCGATCACCACGCGGGGCGAAATTTTATTGTAGAGCGCTCCAACAATCGGGAACGCCACGAGCATGATCAGGGCCCGGGGCAACAGCGTCAAACCGGTCTGTGTCGCGCTGTAGCCGAGGATGTCCTGCATGTAGATGGGCAACAGGAACAACGTTGCGAACACAACAAAGCCGACGACACCACCTATGAAAATCGCAGATGCGAACGCGCCATTGTCTAGAACACGAAGGTTCACCGCGGGTTTCGGTGTCATGATCTCGTGCGCGACAAACATCGCCAAGGACCCGAGCGTAACAAACAGAAGCACGACGTTGGAGATTGACTCAAACCAATCGAGACGTTCTCCACGTTCGAGCAAGAAGTGCAGCGCCCCAAGACCGACAACCAGCATGATGATCCCCACGAGATCTATCTTGCCGCGATTACGCTCGAAGTGCGGTGGATCCAAAACGAACCGAGAAACCATTACGTAACCGAGCGCGCCGATGGGAACATTGATGTAGAACACCCATGACCAACTATGGTTATCGATGATGTAACCGCCGAGTACCGGCCCCAAGGCAGGCCCAAACATGATGGTCACACCGTACAGACCCATTGCGAGGCCCTGCTCCTTTGCGGGAAAAGTTTCGCGCAGGATCGCCTGTTCGACCGGCAATAAAATGCCGGCGCCAATGCCTTGTAGCACTCGCGCAATAATAAGAGTGTGCAGGTTGGGGGCTAAACCACAAATTACTGAACTGACAATGAACAGCACTAACCCGGCCTGACAAATCGTCCGGCGCCCGAACCATCCACCGAGCCAGGCGGCCAGAGGCATAGCAATCGCGGCCGAAAGCAGATACCCAGATGTAATCCAGCTAATCTCCTCATTCGTTGCCGAGAAAACGCCACGAAGATGGGGGATGGCCACGTTCATGATCGAGGTGTCGATCGCCGCCATGAGGGCGCCGAAAGTTACTGCAGCGGCAACAAGCCACTTATTGTTAGATGGACACAAACCGTCGCCTGTCTGACTCATTACGCTTAACCACGAGCTAAGCTGCCGGGCTCGGCCGACAACAGCGAAATGAGGACTTCTCGAGTCAAATCATATCCGCGTGGGGTCAGGATAGACTCGAGATGAAACTGAACACCGAAGAAACCTTCCCCCCGAATCGCATTGATCTCTTTGGTATCTGGATCAGCGGCCACTTCGACGCCGGCAATACTCTTGTCGTCGATTCCGACAAACGTGTTGTAGAAACCGACGCGTTCAGGCTTGCCAAAAAAATCGATGACCTCTTGAGCACCTTGGAACGGCACATGCTTTTTGACGACGGAGAATCCTAGCGCATCGCATAGAATTTGATGGGACAAGCACACCGCGAAGAGTGGCGATCGCCGGGCGCGAAGCTTGGTCATAATATCGCGCATGCGGATCATCTTCGGGTCCGTCAATGAACTTGGGTTGCCGGGCCCTGGACCGAGAATGGTAAGATCGGCGACGTCATTCTCGGAATAGTCGCTGAAATTTACGACCTTCACTTGCGCGCCCATCTGACCGATCATCCTCTTGAGCATGCTTGAGAACCCATCCTCAGCATCCACCACCGTGATGGTCTTGCCTTTGAGTTCCGGCACCTGACAATAGTTGACGCTCTGGGGTTCGAACCAAAATCGGGACAGATACAGATTGCGTTTTTGCAACAAGATCTGCACCGCCTCTGTATCCAACGTATCCAGGACACGCTTGGGCGCTGGCGATGAGTTTCCGGCCGCTGCAATCGCGCCGATCATCCCGGCGATCTTGGTCTCCGTCTCTTTAACCTCTGAGGCTGGATCAGACCCTCTGACTAGGGTCGCCCCCACGCGCGCCACCAGATGACCTCCACGATCTATCTCGACCGTACGGATCGTGATGGGAGCGTCGAGTGTTGCTCCACCTTCGGCATCTCGGCCGATGAGAGCTATTGTGGCGCCGTAATATCCACGTGATTCCTGTTCGTAGCGCTGGATGACTCGAAACGCACTGAGCACAGGGCTGCCAGTGACAGTCGGAGCAAACATCGACTGCCGCAGCAGTTCGATTACGCTCTTGCTCGATTTTCCGATGAGCAGGTATTCAGTATGAATAAGTTTTGACATCTCCTTTAGCATTGGCCCCACGATGGAGCCACCCTGCTCACAGAGATCACACATTATCTTCAGTTCTTCATCGGTAACCATGAAGAGCTCGAAGATCTCCTTCTCGTCTTTGAGAAATTCCAAAAAGCGTGTCTGGATCTCAGTCGGAGAGCTATCTGCACTCTTGCGGAATGTCCCACTGATCGGATTCATCATAACTTCTCCACCGCGCGCCGAGATGTGACGTTCGGGGGACACGCCCATTACGTACGACTCACCGTCGCTGAAGAGAAAAGTCCAGTATGTCCCAAACTCATTCACCAGCAACGAGCGAAAAATGCTTAGTATGGTATCGCTGGACAACCCCGGTAGGGTCGCGTCGCAGCGCCGGGCGATGACAAAGTTCGCTCCTTGCCCACTACCGATTTCATTCTCGATAATCTGACGAATTGTCTCAGCGTACTCGCTCGCAGTAGTGTCAAATTTTAAGTCTTCAATTTTGACCGGCTGATTGGGAAGCGCCGCCAACACTTCTTCGAGATCGTAATACTGCGCATCTTTCACGACCAAACTAACAATGGGTTCACGTCCATCGTGAACCGGAAGACCTCGTTCCCGTGCCTGAGCGAACGGAATCAGGCTCACCGAGTCAAATGTCTCTTTTCCTGGCACGCCAGATCGTTGCGGTATGTCGTCCAGATGGTAGACCTTGGTGACATCTCCGGTACAAAGCCAGACACCTGCTTCATTCTTGCGTCTTAACAAGAAGAATGGGCGTTCGTCATTGATTAAGAAATTTCGGTTTTGTTTCATATCAGTTAAAAAATGAACGATTCGAATACTTAAATATATTTAGGTGTTGACGGTCCGCAGCAACGGCTCTGGATAGCGCGCCCCCGTCACTGCCGTCGGTGAGAACGCACCCGAAAGCATCTGCAACTGTTTGGGCGATAACGTCAGTTGCTGGCTGTCGAAGTTATCTTGCAAGTGACTACTTTTGCGCGTGCCGGGGATCGTGTGAATGCACGGGTTCTGAGCCAGAACCCAAGCGATAGCAACCTGTGCCCGCGAGACGCCGAGTTCCTTTCCGATCCTGGATACGACGTCCAAAAGCTGCGTGTTTGCCTCGAACGCACCCGGTTGGAAGCGCGGTAACTTGCCGCGCAAGTCACCCTCTTCTTGAACTGTGTTTAAACTCAGCTCTCCTGAAAGAAAACCCCGACCAATCGGCGAGTAAGCGACAAAGTTGACTCCCAGCTCAGTGCATGCAGCTAGCACTTCGCGTTCGGGGTCTCGCGTCCACAGACTGTACTCGCTCTGCAGTGCGGAAATGGGCACGACCTTGGTGGCCCTACGCAGGGTTTGTGCCGACACCTCGCTCAGACCAATGGCGGCGATCTTCCCTTCGGTGATCAAATCTTTCATCGCCCCCAAGGTGTCTTCGATCGGCACCTTCGGGTCACGTCTATGCAAATAGTAAAGATCAATGCGTTCCACACGGAGGCGACGCAGTGATCTCTCGCACGCATAGCGCACGTAGTCTGGGCTTGAGTCAATTCCAACCGGGACCGGTCCAGCGAGGTCCCGTCGAATTCCCGTTTTGGTCGCGATCAGAATCTGGTCTCGACAGCTGCCGAGCGAGCGCACGAACGTCCCCAACAGTTCCTCGTTGTGCCCTTCACCATACATATCTGCGGTGTCGAAGTGGCGGTATCCATTATCGAACGCGGTCATGAGAATCTGCATTGACCCCCGATCGTCGCGTGTTCCATAGAACTCGCTCATGCCCATACAACCCAAACCGATACGGGGAACCTGACTCAGCGTCAGCGTCTGCTTTTTCATTTTATTTGTGTCCTTCACTTTACGGATTTTCTGTTAACGACTCTCGCAGGCTGACCCACCAGAGATTCGAGATAGTCAAGGAGAACGAGAGACGCGCTAATGCGCCCCTCGTATGAAATTATGCCATCGGGACGAATGACCTGAAGACTTCCAACGCTACCTCCAAGCCGCCGCCATTCGTCCCGACCGAGAGTGATAACCGGAACATCGAATTGGCGCACAGATGTGACTTCCGGCATCGGCGTTTCGCCGGCGACCACGGCAATACACTCGACAGCCGGAAACCGTCGACATTTGGCGAAGAGCTTGTGAATAGACTCGGACGGTTGGGCTGTGTCCATATAGACGATAACGCGTAATGGTGGTCCCGCTGTTCTTGACCGTGCGGGAAGTTTACGCAACAGCGCGGTGATGCCGAGGCTAATCGTTCCCACCCGATCCGCAGTCGCTCCGGGTACCGACGCTGATAAAGCATCCGATGTCTCGTAGCGAAGCGCCAAACCGGAGAACGCCATGGGAAACTGCTTTGCGATTACTCGTCTGTTTGACGGTCTGGGCATGAACAATCCAACCTGAACAGGCATCGGTTCTTGCCGAGCGATCGCACGCGTCGTCCAATCGGTGGCAACCGCATTAGCTCGAATAGCTGGCAGTCGTTCCTGTTCATAGCTGGCAAGTAGCGATTCTGTTCGGGTCCATCCCAGGAGAATGAAGGCGAGCTTCCAACCAAGGTTGAAGGCGTCCTGCATGCCAGTATTCATGCCCGTACCCCCGAGCGGACTGAAAAGATGCGCGGCATCTCCGGCGATGAACAGACGTCCGGAACTTAGCTGAGAGGCGACGCGCTCATATAACGGAGCACTGGAAAGCCAAAACGGCCCAGCTTGAAAGATATTCCGACCAAAACGAGCGTTCACCGGACCAGTGATGGTGGAAATACCTGGAGTGCCAGGTGCCAGAACCCCGTTGTGCTTGACCACCACGCGCCATAGCGCGTCCGCCATTGGCACGAACACGAAGAAGGTATCTTCGTAAACAAAATAATGGACCTGCCGCGGATCTGCGTCCCAGTCAAGCCGGAAGTCGCCCAAGACCAAATGCATATCGTAATCGTTGCCCTCCAATCGAGCGCCGATTGCGTTTCTGACTATGCTTCGCTTGCCATCACACCCAACTACATACTCGTATGTGCGTATCGACGTGTCCCCGTTCGCCAAGCGAGACATCACCTCCACGCCGTCACCGTGTGTTTGTACGCTCAGAACTTCGGTCTTCCAGTCGACACTTCCGCCTCTGCGTTCGAGCGCGGTCACGAGCTCCTGCTCGGTCACGTGCTGAGGTTGGATCAAGAAAACACTTCGATCGTAATCGAGCCAACGCAAGTCCACTGGATTCAGTCGCTGGATCCCGTTCCATAATACGTTGAGTCGATATACACGTTGCGCTCGAACTCCAACTGCGCTCATCTCGCCGAATAGCTCGAACTGGTGCTGCGAAAGAGGATTGACCGCCAGCGCCTTACTGTCTCGGCTGGGACCAGACTTCATGTCCACAATATCGCTCTTAATTCCATATGTTTGCAGGCATAGTCCGAGCGTCAAACCAGTCGGCCCTGCTCCGACAATGAGCGCTCTATGATTTTTGTTATTGGTAAACATTTTCTGACAAACCTCAGCGCCCGCCAGCCTTCATAGCAGCAAGATACTCACAGCTGGTGAAAACGATTAGGAATAAATATCTAGACATTATTTGGGAAACAGAAATTCTTAAACATTTTGTGTCCATTCTCGGTAAGAATCGCTTCAGGATGAAACTGCACACCTTCCACGTTGAATATGCGATGCCTTACTCCCATGATTTCATCTACATTGCCTGCTGAATCGACAGTCCACGCGGTGATTTCAAGTTCGTTTTCCGGAAACGTTTCCTTGTCGATTATCAACGAGTGGTAGCGCGTCGCTTTTATAGGGCTGGGCAGTCCACTGAAAATGCCTTTCTGGTCGTGGTATACGGTGGATACTTTGCCGTGCATTACTTGGCGTGCATGTACGATTTGTCCACCGAATACTTGACCTATCGCTTCATGTCCAAGACAAATGCCAAAAATCGGATGCTTATCTGAAAATATTTTTATGACTTCCAGCGAAATTCCCGATTCATTAGGAGTGCAGGGTCCCGGAGAAATGATAAATTTCTGAATTCCTGCCGTCCTTAGCTCGTCTATCCTCATCGCATCATTCTTGACGACCAGAGGTTTAACACCAACCTCCCCGAGGTACTGCACGATGTTGTATGTGAAAGAATCATAATTATCGATTAGGCATAGCATCGCGATTCAACGCCTCCAGTAAGTTCTCGCAAACGGCTTAAACCATCTGCACTTAATTCGACGGGAATCACGCCACGTACAGAGCTTGTGAGGAACAGTCGGTCAGCCTCGAGTAGATCTCGCGGAGTGAGCGGTTTCAATATGCAACGAGCGCCCGACTTTTCGATCAGCAATTGACGTTGAATCCCATTTAACAACCCATTCTCAGTGGGCGACGTGTAGAGCGTGCCATTCCTTTCAACAAAGACATTATGTAGGCTGGCTTCAGTGACATACCCGTCTTCGTTCAGGAACATCACATCATAGGATCCGAGATTCGTGTGCTTTTTGTATTCCTCGGTATAAAGCTTTCTTTCGGTGGTGCTGTGGTAAAGAAAGCACGATTTACTGTTCACCCTTACTGCGCTTACTTCGACCCATCGCTTGGCGAGTGCGGCAGGATCTTCTTGAATCGACTCGACGTTAATGCGCGTCTCCCCATATTGATCAAGGAATAACCGCAGGCAATATCGACCGTTTTTAAAGCTCGCAGTAACCTTGTGAATTCGATCCACAATTGCATCACGGTCAAACCGGAAGTGGAAAAAACGTGCTGATCGGTCCAGACGAGCCAGATGACGTTCCAATAATGGAATACCCCGGCGCGTCTCATCCCACCCCATAGTTTCGGTGAGCATAAAGTCACTGTTCGCATGCGTCAGAAACTTGGCCTTGAGCATGCATTCCTCAAACTCAGCCTCAGCATCGGCCTCGTAAAGAATACCGCCTCCAATCCCCATTTCACCCGCACCGTCTTCACTCACGACGCACGTGCGAATTGGAACGTTAAAACAGAAATCGTTTTGCGGCGTCACGTAACCAATAGCGCCTGTATAGACCCCGCGAGAATCAGTCTCGATTTCCTCGATGATTTCCATGGTTCTAAGTTTCGGTGCACCTGTAATCGATCCGCATGGAAAAAGGTTACGAAAAACTTCTCCGATCGAAATATTTTCGTCCACCTTACCGTGCACAGTGGAAACCATCTGATGGAGCGTTTCGAATGTTTGAATCTCGAAGAGGTTCTCAACCCTAACCGACCCGGTCTCGGCAATCCGGCCGATGTCATTACGAATAAGATCCACAATCATTACGTTCTCAGAGAGCGTCTTCGGATCCCGGCGCAGTTGCTCGATGATATCGAGATCCTCACTGCCATCGTGCCCCCGCTTTGCAGTACCCTTCATAGGTTTTGAAGAAAGTATCTGACCTTTTTTACGAATAAATAACTCCGGCGACAATGAAAGTATCTTGCGGTTTGGTAGATTGAGAAAAGCACCAAACTCAACCTTTTGGCGCGTACGAAGTTTGCGGTACAACGCAATAGCACTACCCTCATACTTGAAAAAATACTTAATGGTAAAGTTGACCTGATAGGTGTCGCCATCGCGGATGTAATTACGAATCTTTTCGATCCGATTTAGATAATCGTCTTTGGTCATACTTAAACGAAGTTCGTGAACTGCCGCAGGTGCGTGCTCTGGATCAAGCCCAATCACAAATTCATCAGTCTCTACCTGACTGAGCCGATGCAGTTCTTTGAAAACGAAAAAGTGGAGAAATGGAAACTTGGAAGAATCTCCATCGGCAAAAGTAAAGTTACGCTTATCAGCGAGAAAATAACCAGTCTCGTAGGAAACATAGCCGCACGGATAGAGCCCATTTATTCGACACCTGTCGATGCGATCAAAAGACTCCGCCAAATCCTCACTGCGACGGCAAATTATTTCCTCAACCGGTTTTGTGAAAAGAAGCGTTTCTCTTTCGTTCAGACCGGCGCATCTGTTTTCCAATAACGCGAAAACATCATTCGCATGCGGCATGAAAGCTCCGCGGCCGGTCCCATGATCTGATTTTTTTCGAATCGACTGCTCGCTCACTAATTCATTTTCGATTGACATATTCGCGTCCCCGCTTTTCGAGTCTGATCTTTGGAGGCAAAAACTGGTTCTCAATGATCCTTATCGTCCCGCATCAGCAGTCAGACTCTGAGGCACGCATACGTCGGCGGTAGCAACTGGCCCACAAAGAGATTCAACCACTCGCTTAGCTGCACGCACTTCGATCAATTCCAAGGTCCGCTTCGGAAGCAATTCATAATCCATCTCCATCTCGCAGATCGGCTTTGATGCCTGTTCGAATATCAATTTCGCAGTGCACTTGGGTTTCTCCGATGAGCTAGATTCATCCTCGACAATCGTCACGCGTATCATGGTGGGAACCGGAAAAGTGAATCGATTGAAGCTCACACGACAACCAGACCAGACAAAACCCATCGGCTCCGCTTTGGAGCTGACCTCGTACTCGATCTCGCCTGTAGCAATCGCGGCCTGACGGCCAGCTTCCAACAGCACCATGCCACCGACATGCACACCGGTAACATGATCCGAGAGACGATCCGATTCATCATTGAGCGCGAGCTCCGTCACGTAGACGCGCTTCTCTAAACGTCGAGGATGGGTGATTAGAACATTGCGAACATCGTGCTTGTGGGTGATCGCGAGCAACGCAAGCTTATCTCTCGCTTCGAAACTTAACCGATCGCCATTTGTGCCTCGTTCCTCGTACAGCTCCTGTATATGTTGGTAGCTCATACCCTGACCAATGATGACGCGACCGGTAACCAACCCACTGCGTATCCGTTTACGAAAATCGGTCAGCGTCACAACCGACGTATTGCGAGCGAACTCTGCGAACTGATCTCCAACCAGAACGATGCGCCTGGACACGATCATTTACCTCCCTTCGTAAAAATTCTTTACAATCCCCAGTTAACACTTATGCGGCAAGTTTGTGCTCCAACTGTTTCCCGATCCGGGCATACCACAAGGCGCTACGCGCGATTGCGATATGGAAGGTTTCTCCGGCCGCGGTTGCGGCGTTGCGCAATATCTCGTCGAGCATCGACCACGCCAGTTCTTCGCTATATGTCTTAGCCAACAATCGCGTCATGCAAAACGTCCCCGATACCTCGTAGCTACCCGTCTTAAGCGGACGATCGCCGCGCTGCAACGCCGCCACGCCGCGCTCGAACGCCGGACAAATTAAAGGATTTTTATCGAGTAGTTCTCGAATCTCAGCTGTACCCTCGATGAGACCAGAGACGGAAACCTGGCCTGAAGCCAGGAACCTCAATGCCGCGAGCAAATGAAACGCCTCGATCGGCTTTTGAATGATGACATCGCTACCTTCTCCGAAATCGCTAATACTACGAACGATCATCTCATTCCCGTTTCCGACGAGGATCTTCTGCCCTGTCCGCGAGCGCGAGATGTCGTAACGTGTTGTTTCGAAATATGCACTGGTGGTTTCCGAGTTAGTTGAAAAAGACAAGATCGATACCGGCCGTGAACATCGCGAAACTGCGGCCCGAACAACCTCAACCTCGCAGTTGATACGTCCGATAGTTATCAGGCCATCGACACCGGCGTCCCCGAATTCGGTTGCCGCCTGCCCCAAAAGTCCGAGAGTCGCTTCATCGTCGAGCGTGCCATCTTTCCGGGTAACCCCCCAGCGCAGATCCGACCGCATACAAAGTCCACCCGGATCCACAACGATTTCAAGATCCGGACCAGCGGCCCGCCGAATCGCTGCCACCATATTTACGAACCGATCCAAGTGTTCCCTATAAGAACGCTGAGCTGATCCAGATTCGACCTCCGGTCCGATATACAGACGGCGAATGCCGTAGGTGTACAGCTCGTCCAGCAGCACTTTGGAAGACTCAACCGAGTGCATGAAGTAGGCGTCATCGCCCTCTCCAATCAATGGTCGAGGCTCGCCCTTGAGTCGATCTACGTGCAACGATTGGCATAACCATATTGGATTAAAGTCGCGCTCGGACTCATGCGATAGCCGTCTGTGCGCTGCTACTTTTAGTCGTTCCCGAACCGAAGCAGCGTTGTCCGAATCCATAATTGAATCAAGGTTCATAAAACTCTCCAGTGTTGTCTACTCAAAAATTATTCCCGAAATACAAGAACCCAAACGAACCGCTCCAAGCACAACGACATCGAATCGATGATCACCATTGAAGTACCGACCAATTTCGCGTGCGAGCAATGCGAGCTAGTGGTGATGAACCGTTTACAACCACAACGGGGTTCGCAACACGCTCAAGGAAAGGTAGATCGCTCTCATCGTCTCCATATCCGTACGAACGCTTCGGATCAATCCCGCGTGCCCTCATATAGGCAGCCACCGCCCGACCCTTCCCTTCACCAATCATCGGTGCACCATTGAGCCGCCCGGTATAGATGCCCTCAATCTCTTCCAGTGGTGTCAGTAATGCGTGACTCGCACCTAGATAATCAATAAGGGGGTCGACTACTTCTCTGAAAGATCCAGTCACCAACACGAGTTCGTGACCATTGCGATGATGTTCTCGAGCCTGCCGTACTACCGCCTCTATCCAGAAATCGGATCGCGAGACGCGCTGGTGCCACCACGCTCGCGCGACGCCGGCAATCCGGCTTACCGCAACACCGCAAAAATACTTGCCATAGAACCACTCATTGAGACGATCGCGAGGTGTGTTGTTATCCTGTAAACGTTTGAGTTCATCAAGGAACTGAGCCCACGCCTGCTTCGCTCCTTCACCGAATTCATGCTCAAGAAAGCGCTCGTAAAAGGACAAAACGCTCTTCTCGTTCCAAAGCGTTCCGTCCACGTCAAAGAAAGCGCAGACATCCGCGAATCCGCTGCGAGATAGCCGTTGGACACCAGTTCGGTGTCTATGCTTAATCATTATCAACGTGCCCATATGCTACGGGCGAACAAACAGCGTGACGCTTTTGACAACCGTTTTCCGACACTCCCCGCCTTAGCAAGCCCACAACAAATCCGTCTTCACTCCTTGGTGGAATAATAGAAGTCGCCCGTAAACGATGCAGAACGGTGTTTACGGGAATCGATACGGACTGTTTCAGAATAAATTTCATGGACGTCACTATAACGATGCGCATCAGCGCGGCAATTGGTTAAAGGTTCTACGTCAACGATAGAACCATAGACATATATGTCTTTTAGGATTGGCCGACACATATAGAACTAAAATTATATGTACTTGTCCGCTCTCCATCCGGCCAAGCGAATTTTTCTCCAGAAGTTTTTCCTTTGGATAGTTTCTATTGATGACTCCCGAGGAAAACGAGAGCCGTGAAGAAGAACCAAATCACTGAAGAACAGATGTTCAATATCTTCCGAGACAAACAAGCAACCGGTCGTAGTGATCGCCAAAAAGCGCGACACAAGCGCCGACGAAGCGATCTCGGCAAAACCCTGACAGAACAGATATAACGGGAGCTTTAATGGAAAATTCCGGGACAGGTGCCTGTCAATGCAGCGTTTCAATAAACAGAACGATGCGAGGATTCCGAGACACAATCAATCAGATTTAGCCATTCGAACCTCGGGAATCTCACAAAGCTGCCGACAGTTGCAACGATAATTACGGGATTGATGGAGGCTCGAATTCTTGCAATGAAACACAAAGCTGTAGTCGACTAAATATACCGAGTTTACGGAATATGCTATTCAAATGCAGTTTTACCGTTTTTTCGCTGATACTCAGTTTCTTCGCGATTTCCTTATTTCGTAAGCCGAGCTGCACCAGTGCCGCGACGGTTCTTTCCCTACATGTCAGTTTTTCGAGAATCTGTTTTTTTAAACTTATCCTTCGACTAGAGTTTACACCTCTCGATGCCTGTGCTTCGATGGCCTCCAATAAAACCCGCCGTTCAAACCATCGTCCACCGATGGCAAGTTCCTCAATTGCTTTTTTTAGATAGTTGGTATCCTGAGACGTTGTTACACAACCATGGCCCCCAAAACGCAGTATGTCGTGTTTCGTCTCGTTGGTTAGCGTTTTAGCAATGACGAGAATTCTAACGTCGGGCACCATGCGCTTTAGACGTTCGAAACACTTAGCTGTTTGCTGCTCAACAAAAATGGAATCGACTAGAATGACAGTCGTTTCAGTGTCTCTCGAGTTGATCGGAATAACGTTATCAACATTGCTATGACTCCCCAGCACATTAAAACCCCACGTGGTTAACGACTGTTGAAGGGCTTGTGCGAGCAATTTACAGGGAGTGATCGTGAAAACTGCGACGACCGAGACACACTCGGCGCTCGTCGGAAGTTCTACTGAGCGCTTCCTCTGTTCCATATTGAGTCCCTTTAGCTGCTCAAGTTGATCCGACTTCAACACTACATGCGCGCGTCAATCGAGATGGTCTCTGAAGGAGCGCTCCTTTTAAATCCGCTCGTAAATCTCCGCGCGGTGAACTGGAATATTTTGGGAGTCTTGATACCGTTACTCGAACATCATCGCCATTCAATGTTTCGCCAACGCGTCGTACTAAAACCAGCATTTTCATCCTCCTTGGCCATACGAGTTCTGGTAAGCCATTTTTGTGGCCACCATCAAGAAAGGCCTTTATGGGCTAGTTATTCCCTTCTTCACAGAAAATAAGGGTTCTGATCCGCAAGCGGACCATCAGCATATGAACGGAGGTAGGCGCGGCGAGGCAGCAAGGCCTATCCGAGGAAGCAGAGATCGCGCGGAAGTAATGGGAGGAATCCCGCCTGCTCTTCGAGCAATGGAATGCTCTCGGAACACAACACCAACTTTAAAAGCTGGCGCTCGACGCTTAATTCCGTCGTATGCAGGCGTGTTTTATAGCCTTGCGTATAACCCCTGCGACATTAACGCAAGAGTTATAGCCACGCCATTATTATGAGAAAGAAACGCTAAGTCAAATTCTGATTTGTTACAGTCGATTCCAAACGATGTCAGCTGGCTAGCTGGAAAACCGAGACGGTCATTTACCTAAAGGCCTCGTCGTTTCCACTTGCCGTCGGCTGATTCGTGGCTGTCCTATGTCCCTGCGCTAAATTTAGGTCAGCGCCGTCCTGCTTCGTGTCTCCGGAGCCAGGCGGCTTACGTCTCGATCGCGACTGACGGAGTGATCCAGTTGCCGTGCTCGCACCCGTATGCACTGCCGCACCGAACAGTGCCCGTATACGCTCTTCGTCGTGGTGCTCTCCGAGATTCTTTATATGTTGACCTATCCACTGCAAAACATTGTCAGCAAGCCACGTGATTAGGCCATAGATCTTGTGCGCGAGCACGATCATGATGATCGCTAGCATCACGGTAAGCGCGACCCATGTCACCAAACCGGAAAACGTCGCCCCGGCGCGCAGGCCGCCGATAAAGGGTGCGAACGTTTTACCTACGAGGAACCCCGCGCCGACCATGAGGACCATCGCGAAGAAGAAACCAATAACCATCAGCGGCGGTCGAAACAAGATGGAGAAGAACAACATGTAGCCTTGATGGGCGTGCTCGGCGACTGGCCCATCCCCGTCCGGCATAGCATGCGCTGCCGCCCAGAGCGGCCCGGCCACCAGCGCCTCGAACACGAGAATCAGCCACGCCACTACCGCGGACAACCAGAGGATGTACGGCACGGCCGGTAGATAGTAGGCCAGCGTAAATCCCGACAACGCCAACGGACCGAGAAGAACGACAATAGGGACGATCATGGCAACCAGGAATTCATAGACCCCCGGCATAACCGAGACGACTTTACTTACAATATTCTCGCTTCCCGCTCTAGCGACACCTCTAAATGTCGCGTACGTCACGTAACCAAACTCCACCCCAACGATCAACTTGTTTCCGAGAGACTGAAGACGCGCGACTGGATCACCTGCGGTGAGTTCCTCCGTGAAATCGATCGTGGTGAACGGTTCCGCCAACCACGCCCACACGGAATTGGCGTTTTTGCGATCCGCCCCCTGCGCGATGTGTCTAAGCTGATCGCGATTCAAGGCGATCGAGTTCTCGAAGTAATTGTTCGCAGCATTTAGGTAAGCCTCCCAATCTGCCTTCAACGTGCCCGCCTCATTCGTCAGTTCATGCATGCCGGCTTCGACGAACGTCGGATGCGCCTCCGCGACAATCGATGCCTTCTCCTGAAACTTGGCGATAGTCCAATACCACGATCCCGCCGACACCCAACCTTGCTGGCGCGCCGCGTTGATGAAATCATTGAGCGCGCGGCTATATTCGGAACCATCAATCTGGTTGACGAACGAATCGATCGCTGCAGTGTTCGCTGAGGTATAGGACTGAATCGCCTGCGTGACCAGCGATGCCGGCACCTGCGGAGTATTCTCCGAAACCATTTGGCCTGCGGCCGAGCGCAGGTATTCGAGCATGCGCACGACACCTTCTTTGCGGGCTGCACAGGCGGCGTCAGCGGCGACGCTAGATATCTCGGCGCCGACGCACGGAATGCGAATTCGGCCCATGTCCGCGGACGACAGCGAGACGTCTTCCGCAATGGGCGGCGCAAAAACAATGATCCAGTCACTGCTCGAACCTTGCCGTGAAATCGTCCAAGGTGTCGAGATCGTTCCGTGTAGTCGCTGGCGGACATACTCCTGATACGTCAAGTTGATGAAGCCTTGCTTAGCCACGTCGTAAATTGAGCTCGAGACTGTTTTTGCCGGATACGACACGATGCCGCCATTGGCTCCCATGTGATCGAGCGCGGTCGTCCACATGGTGTTGGCAAGCCCGATCGATTGAGAAACGCCCAACAGTATTGCGCCCTGAATAACTGAAAGTTTGACGCCGGGAATCGGCATCAACAGACATACACCGAATCCAAACCGCACAGGTGTCCAAACCGTGTGATACCGCTTCCCGAGCGGCGTTCCTTCGTGGCTGGTGCCCACCATGCCCACTGAGAGAACGTAGAGGAAATAACACGCCATGCCAGCCAAGATCACGTTGTTGAATTCAGCCAGCAGCGTAAACAGCACGCCGGCATGCTGATCCGGCATTCCGCCTTTGAGGTAGTCAGCCCAATTTTGGCCGAACAGCCATGCCATCAGTTCCTTGGAAATATCGCCGTGCGAGTTTGGATTCATCGTTGGGATCGGCTACATGCGGGGCGATGCATTCGCGCGCGCGTCCGGCCGCAAGGAGGAAAACAGCCTTTCTACGAAACGCGTGATCACTTTGCTGAATTGAGCGAATTGCTCTTTGAGCAACCGCCCGTCCGGTCCACGAAGCAGCCGTGTCTGCTCACTCAAGCGGCCAAGTATCCGGGTGAACTCATCCCGCAACGCCTGCGGGTCACGCCCCAGTGACCTGGTGCGTTTTATTGCGGTGGTCATCTGCCACTCGAGCCTGCGAGCAAGCTGGAATACCTTGCTCAGATTTTCCTTGAGCGTGAGATTGGACCCGTCCTTATCGAATGGGACATCAGCGGCGAGATAATTTCGATAGTGACGAAACGCATCATTTTCGCGTTTGCGATCTCCATTGGAGATCGCCGATTCCATCTCCCGCTGATACTCCTGTGTCTTTGGATGCGCATTGATAGAATCTAAGCGCTGTGCAATCTCGTGGCTCGCCTCGCACGCCCCCTGGTAAGCCCGCATCGCCGACGTTCTGCGCCAGCGTTCAACGCGCTCCTGAGTGACTCTTGCGATTGAGACAAAGGGCGCTCTGGCCGCGGCCACCGCAGCACCGAAGATTGCGGCGAGGGGATACGCTGCGTACTCGGCGGCACCCGTCAGCTCAATCGGCTCGGGACGCTGCGCGTGGATACCATCCGGCTGATTAGGTGTTGAAACCGACACCGATGAAGCGGCGGGCTCACCCGCTTCAGGCTGTCCCTTTGATTCTGGACCAATGGAATGCTGTGTCTCTGATCGCTTCTGCGCTTTGGCGTTTGTCGCGGCTTCAACAAGCGCCTGAATCTCTTTAGTGGAAAACTGCTCGGCGCCGACAAATGCTCCTCGCTCTTCGACAATTCCACGATGAGCAAGTGTGCGACCGGCCGCATCGAGCATGACGCCTTCTTCTAAGCTGATATACGCCTTCACCGCGTCTTCGATGCGGTCATAACGACCCACCAAATCCTCGCGACGTTGCCAAATACCGTCGACCTTTTCCGGATCCGCGTAGCGAATTACCTTGAATTCTTGGGTCTCGAGTCTCCCGCCACGCTGTGTTTCGTCTCGGTGCTTAGAGGCGAGAAAGGCGTTTTCGAGGTCGTCGTAACGCGAATCGTTTGCTGCATTGGGCGGAGATGAAGACGTGTCATTCATCGTGGATGCTCGATTACTGCCCCTGTTTTGCATTAACAACGTTTGCGTAAGCCTTGCTGAGCTCGTCCCTATACGCCTCGGCGACGGATTTAGCTTGATCATGCGCCATCATGAGCGCCATCTTTTCGGAGTACTCGAGTTGACGGCGCGCCACCTCCAGTTGCAGTGCTTCGACCAGCACCAGCTCGCGCAGCAGACCAGCCTCGTTCAGCACATTGATCTCTCGATGCCAATCTTCATTGGCATAACGACTCGTGTACGACAGGTGCTCAAACAGCACCATCGGCGACAGCTTGCCGTTTACTATCGAAGAACGATCAATCTTGTCTGCGCGTGGTAGACCGGATGCATTGATTTGCGGCGAGCGTGCCGCGATCGCATCGGCATATACCTGCCTTGGAATCAACATCTTCGCTTCGCGCTCGTTATAGACTTCCTTATAACGCCGTCCTTGCGGTGTATTTTCTTGAGCCTCGGTAGGCTTCGACGGTGGCTGCGGGTCCGTGATAACCCAGGCGAGATCTTGTCGCTGTCTGACTTCCTCTTCTGTGAACGTCCCCTTCATCGGCAAGAAGCCGTCGTCGAACGCTCTCTGTGGTATTTCGCGTTTGAACTTCTTACCGTCCGCCGGAACTCTGCCGAACTGCGTGCTGCGTTGAGCTAGGTTCTGATAGACAGATTTCGACGTCTCCTGAGTCGATGCCCGCGATTGTCGTAAGTTGCTGCCCAAAACTCGACCACCGCAGGCGTTCGTCGGCAGCGCTCCGTCTCCATATTCGCGCAAATCGCGCTCACGTGCCTGCGCCGCACCGAAGTCACGAAAATATTGGTGGTTGTTCTTGTTGGTATCTTGGAAAAGCTGGGAAATCGATTCGACTTGCTGTTGCTGCCCCTGGCGCAGCGACTGACCGACACGCGTGATGCGATCTGAAACGTAATTCGTCGCCTGCGTGATGTTCTGCGGCGTACAGATGGGCAGCGTATTGGTGCAGTAACCGGTGACTTGTGAGCCTACCATCGATCCGTTGAAAGTACTGTCCCCCATTCCCCCACCGAGGTCGCCACCTCCGATTTCTCCGCCGCCAATCGAGCCGAGGAGGTCGGCGCGAACGGCGCTACTTACCGACGTAAACACTAAGAGGATTACGCAGGTGAGTCCGATAGAGATTTTCATGAGGTTCGCGGTATAAGTGATATGTTATATATTTTACCAAATGAGCGCGTTATCCCAACCTGAACCGATACTGACGGCGGAGGCCGTCAGTGCGTGGCTTCGCTGGATATCGCGGGATCTCGCCGGAAATGTTGAGCGGCTGGAAACAATGGAGGACTGGACGCTCGATCGAGACTGCCCGCGCTTCCTCGACGCCCTCACCCGCCTCTCGCTGGTGCTGCAAACAGCATCAAAGGGATTAGCGAACGATTCCGACTGGACCGACATGGTGTTGGTTTTGGCTTATACATCGACCGGTCGGTCGTTGCGCATCATGGCCGTCGCCAACGCACGGGCGCCAGGCTTCGATGAACAGGTCGCTCAACATTCTGTGCAGTTGCTTGAACATCCGCTTGCTCCCGAAGCGAAAGTTATTCTCGGTCGCATAAAAGCGTTGGTGCGCCTCGAATGTTATCAACGAGTCTTCGGCGAGAACCGGCGCAAACAGGCACTTGAAGTTCTGGAAACACTCCGCAACGAAGACATCCGCCGCCTGGCAGAAGGAGCCCTATGATCTACAAGTCACGGCTGAAAGCCGGCGCCGTCCTGCTCCCCCTGGTACTTCTATTCGACACCGCGGGTGGCGCTCAGCAAACTGGCAATAACTCGACACCTCAAGCTCCCAACTGCGCGGAAGAGCGATCCCAGATGAAATCGCAGGCTGATGTGCTATCGAAGCGCAATGCAGACCTTTACGACACCATGATGCGCAAACCCACCGATCAATCGTTGGTCCAGCGCTGTGTAGGTTCGCTCATGAACCCGCAGCTCTCTGTCTCGCTGCGGGTGCCGGACTTGTCGTCGATATTGACCACGCTCGTCAACCGCGCTTGTTCGGCGATGCGAAATGAAGTACAGCGGCGCGTATATGATCAACTCGACTATCGAACCGACGTACCCGGTTCGGGCGGCGCCGTCGGCGGCGGTGTAGACGTCCGGCCGGGCAGCTCCTCGGGATCCCCAGACGCAAAGACCACGGTCCGCGACACAGGCGGTCAGGCTGGCGACGCCATCTGGCGCAATATCCGATGATGGCATTCGGCGCCGCCGGCAGCGCGCCACCCATGCCTCGAACCGCGGGCATCGTATGGGCGCACAGCCCGCTGCTCATCGTCAACGTCACTCGACGCTGCAATGCATGGTGCGATCGTTGTTACTTAACGGAGGCACATCGAAACGCCGCCGAGTTCCTGCCTGAAAAATACCTATTGGAAATCCTCGAGCATCCTTTCTTCGCCAGGCCTGGGGATCGTGCACATATAGAGTGGTGTGGCGGCGAGTCAACACTCGTCGGCGAAACTCGACTTCGACGCTACGTGGAGCTTGGACGTCGAATGCTCCCTGCAGCCCGTCAAATCATCGTGACTAATCTCGTGCATGCACCTCGCTGGCTCGTCACATTGGTTCAAGAACACAACCTGGTGATCGAAACAACGTTTGCCCTCGGCGCACGGGCGCTTCTCGACCGCAGCGTAGAGCACTTTCAGGAGCGGTTTATCGCGGCAGCCCGCCGGCTGGCGGACAATGGGATTACGTTGCATGTAAATCTTGAACTCAACCGCGAGACCGTCGCTTGCGATCCCGCGCGGCTGATCGAGATCATTCGCGACGCGAAATTGACGCGAATTTATTTCGACATCTCGGTGCAGTTCGACCGTTTTCTCCGCAGCCCTCGCTACAATGCCGACGGCTATCCAGTCTTTGAAACCACGATTACACACGCCGAACACAGCCGTTATCTTCTCGAACTTGAAGAACGTTACGGCGAAACGCTACGCTCGCTCGGCGTTCACATCAGCAACTTCGACGACCCCGCCACCTCTCGGACAAACAACGACTTCAATGTCAATCGCGACGGCGAATTCATTACATTAAATCCCGACGGAACGGTCACCAGCAATCCACTGTTCTCTGATCTCGAACCCACTTATTTGGGTAACCTGGAAACGATGTCATTCGACAGAATCGTGCGCAATCCGAAACGGCTTTGGCGCATTGCCTATGAAGCGAAGCGACGACGTCCGTGCGTAAGCTGCCCGCATCTTCCTTCATGCCAAGGTGGCCCGTCCCACGTCCCGCTCTTTGACGAAAGCGGCGAGTGCGCCGGTCATAAACTCATCTGGGACCGCTTGACCCAAAAGAATGGTGCCAACGCATAGCCCTGAATCTGTGACTCCCCGCACTTTTTTATCGAGATGATCAGTATGTCAAACAAAATTGTAATCGTCGTTAAAGGCGGTCTCGTTCAAGAAGTAATCGCATGCGAACCGACGGAGTATGTCGTCATCGACTACGACATAGAAGGCGCTGATGAATCGGAAATTGTTCAAATACCCCATAGTGACGCTCCTCGTGAAGCGGTAATTGGGCATTGGGGGCTTGCGGAAGTGGTCGATTCAAATCGTGTACTGGAAATACTTGATGCGTGCGAAAGCGCAGGAAATATGGAAACGCCGAGCGATCGATGACTTAGGTTCAAGACAGTCCGCTTTTCATCTCGTTTATCGACGATAAAATCCAACTTTTTTATCTTGGAAACGAACAATGAAGTCCATTGCTGCACAACGCTACTTTTCTGTTTTGGTGACTCGAGGCACAACCGAAAGCGCCTTAGTGCCGATCGCCAGTAACAATGAACAAAACGCCGCTCGCCAGGCATTGGCGCAAGCCAACGATCGCTTTGCTCGCCTGTTTGAAGTCAACGAGAACATTCCGGAAGAACCTTATCTCGGATCAGGGATAGACGAAGATGTTGAGGAGATCAGCAAAGAGCGATATGAACAAATGCTGGCGAACGCCTCGACCAAACCCGACGATCCTGACTCCCATCCACTATTTGTCGACTTTGTCCGGTTTATTCAGGCACGAATCGACGATGGCGATCTGATCAAAGAAGATATAGCGACACGGCTTGTACGTTATGCGTTGACACCTCCAGACCAAATGATCGATGAATTTCTGGAGCGCATGAATACCGATGAAACTGTTCGCCCCGCTGACAGGTAAGTGGCTATTCAACCTACTCCGAAGTTGTGCGCTACATCGACAATGTGGGTGAGAATGCTAAGACCGACCGGCGATTCGTTTTTGTTCAAGCCGACTCAGGAGGCGCAACACTTGCTTAGCCTTCTTTAGACTGCATTGCACAACACCAACAAGTTATCGAAACTCGTCAATGCATCAATGTGAGTGGCGCCACCTACCAATATGCAGTCGATCCCGGCGCTCTTCGCTCCGCCAAGGTCCCTTCTAGGCGAGTCGCCAACGACAATGGCCTCGGTATTGGTAATACCAAGCCGTCTCAATACTAACTCGAAGGGCTTCGGAGACGGCTTTACCATACCGTGATCGGAAGAAAACGACACGGCTGAAAAAAGGTCGGATATTCCGATGCGTTCGAACGTGTGCAGCCATGCGGGTTTGGGCGACCAAATATCAATAACTGCTGCCAAGATAAAGCGCTGTCTCAATTCATGAAGCGTGGCGGCGTAATCGGCCGGGATATATCCGAGCTCGTGGAACGCAAAGGTCTCAACTATTCTCGCTACTTCGTCGCTGCTTAGATTTTGATCGGCTACTTCGTGGATAGCGCTTTCCACTGAAGGAAAATTATGCCGATAGTTCTCATCTGGATAACGAACGTCCAAGTAGTTGTAAGCGGCGCGAATAATACGATTGATTTCGTTGCACGGGAGTATTCCACCGAATCTGGCATAGTGCAGCGAGAAATCTTCAGTATCGCCGAATCGATCTTCACCGAACATGAACGTGGAGTTCATGTCGAGTAACAACGCCTTCTTCCCGGCGAACATGGCGGCACTCCGTCTTGTTAAGAGCGAACATCATTTTGGGGGTCAGCGAATAGCATCCTATAATGCCAATCCAGATATCAAAACACCAAATGTGATGTTTAGACACCCAAGTGGCAATCTCCCCGGGATGCCGACCATCGAGATGACACCGAACATTTTGTTCCCAAAAAAGTGCACGCAGAGAATGCAAAATAATGCCGCATAAGTCCGACACGGGTTGAAAAATGCACGAAGATTCAGTGATCGACATAGAAACATCGCTCGGTAAGGAGCCGATCCATGTCCTGCGTTCCGGGAAGGGAGAGCAGCGTTTTCTCGTGTGGCACGGATTTAATTCGGTAAACCGCTTTTATCCTTGGTCGTATCTCGAAAAATTGGGCGAACTGATCCGGATCGGTCTGCCGGGTCACGGACCGGTGCCCCCTAAAACACGAAGCGACTATCGGCGCTGGACGGCTGAGCATTTTGTAGAAACGGCGCTCGGTATCTATCGCAAATTCCATGATGGCCGGCCTTTCGTGGTGGTGGGTCATTCAGCCGGCGCGCACATCGCCCTGCGCGCAGCAACGCGCGTACCGGAACTCGTGCAGGGATTGATCCTGATCAATCCCATGCTCTGGTCCATACGCGGCCGCGTTGTCCGGTATCTTGCACGAACGGCGCTATGGCCGGTACTTTGCGGCGCTGCGCTCGGACCGAATCTGCGAAAAATGCAGCAATCCATCGAATCCTACCTGGAAGGCTTGCGCCCCTCCTCGGCGATCACGAATCGTTTTACGGAAACAAAAACACCCGTTTTTATGTCGAAAGCGGACACGAAGATTATCGGCGCATGCGCTTATCCGGATTGGTGGCCGCTGCGCGGATATTCGCGACATGGGATATCCGCCCAACGATCGCCGCTGCGGTATGCAACATTCCGACGCTGGTGATTCACGGCGATGCGGATCCGGTGTCGCCCATCGAGCAATCCGAATGGCTTGCGCAAAACATGCCATCGGTAGCACTGGTTAAACTGCGTGGTGCTGGGCATGTCAGCTACGGCGAGCGCGAACAAGAATTTGAAACGCTGGTGCCGCGTTGGCTTAGTTTGTCGCCGACGATTTCTTACTCCTCTTTATCTAAATAAGCCCCCCACATGGCAGAACGAAGTAGTTCTTCCAGACCACCTGAGATTCCGCGCGCGCGGGCCTCTTCATCAACCACGTTCAAAAATCGCTTCAACCCTTTCTCACCCTCTTCCTGGATCGCGTGGAACACGAGATAGAACAGTCGTTCGACCACCGGCGAGGCCACCCCGCCGCCGTTTAACCATCGGGCTCCGGACCATTGCCCGCAGCCGAACATGGCGCCAAACCTGCGACTGGATAATTCCTCTCCCGTTGCACCTTCGATCGCGCGATGTACGTCGGTCGCTGACGGCATCTTGGGAACAAACTGTTCCTTAGAACGATGCATCAAATAGCGCACAAGCAACGTCATGGATGGGTTTGCGATTGGCTCCTGCGCTTGAGAACCGGACACGCGCCATTTTCGGTTAATCGCCCCCATCTGCCATACGAAATCGAGGGTCCCGAGGCCTAGCCGATCCCGGAGTTCCGCCATGTCGAGATTGCAGATGGGGCGTTCTGTAAAAGGGGCGGTAGTTTTGGGTTTCTTCGGTTTTGTCGGCATAGGGTGATTGCAGCCTGTGTGATATGATTAGTAATATATCACTTACATAGAAAAGCGTAACCATCCGATCCGTCAGAAAACGACAACCGGCCAACACGAACATAAACTATCGATGACAACCACTACGCTTACTTCGTACATCCTTACGAAACCTTCCGATACCAAAGCGGTGCTCAAATCGCTTCCGATCCCCAGTGATCGGACCCCGCCAAAGGGCCGGCTCGTCGCACTCTTCGGGTATCGCGATGTATTGGATGCATTGCGTGACGCTTACGACAAGGCTGAGCGCAGCAAGCTATCACTGCACCGGGTCGATTTAACGATTGAGGTCGGCAAGGTTAATCCGCCCAAACCCGGCCTAAAAGATATCCCAAAGATCAAGTTTCTGAACTTGGCGCGCATGAAAGCCGACCTGGCGGACGAACTCATACGTGTCCTCGGCCGCCGAAGCGACGCCGTCGCCGATCCCGTCGTGCTGCTAGGGAAAGAACCCGAGCTGATTAACGCTATATGGAAGGATACTCGATTCTCCCATCTCGCAGTAATCGTCTGGCCGGCACCGCTGCGCGGCGGTGGGATACGTCAAATGGCTGCGATCGCTTCGAAGGACGTAATAGGAACGATCGACGTTCGTGGCTTTTCGGGGGAAGTTAAACTCCAGATGAACTGAATCCGAACGCTAGGGTGAAGGATCCATCGGCTCGGATAGATCGATATAAATTTCATCAGTCTCCGCCTTGGTTTTCGTGAGTGGTTCATCCAGTGCATTTACGATTGTTTCAACCTCAAGCATCAAGACATGTAACATCTGCCGCTGCACAGTCGAGAAGTGACCTTGAGATTGACGCTTACGTTCCAGCGCCAGCAGGCTCCGCAGAGAATGGAGAAGCCGTGGCGCTTCACGAATAAGCGGAAGAACTTGACCAACGAACACTGAGTCAATGACAGTGCGCATAAGGAGAGGAACAGACTCGCTCCTATCGCAGTGAACTTCAATTTCGAAATCGATCTTTTCCGTGAATTTATCAACCCGCACGATTCGAATCGTGTTCGGAGATTCGGTCGGGATGAATTTAAGTTCAGCCATATTTGACATGTCTGTAAAGTGACTCAAAGCTGCGCGTTCTGCGCAGGATATCTATTCCTACTCGAGAAACTGTTTGCCTCCCGTCTGAACACGTTATCTGTCACTGAATACGCGGCTCCGATAAGGCCCATGACGACTTCGTGAGACAACTCGAAGTCTTCCCCATCGCTGCTATACATCAGCGCAACAAGTATCGCGTGACATTGTGCTAGCGCTTGCTCTTGCCGATCCCTGCAGTCGATAGCATCGTCCACCGGTAAAAGCTTACTGACGTTACGGCCGATCTCATCGGAATTTTCCCTGCCGGTATTCTCCTCGTTCTCGTCGTGACGGATGGTTTGCATTACTTGCCCCCTGTCGCTCTCGTAATTACTGTCACTCAGATTCCACGTTTGCCTCCAATAACGATATCCGTTGTCAGTGGTACTCCTCTTTAAACCCAACCCTGCCTGCGACCATACACACGAAACCGGTGCTGTCTACGATTCCGATTCCGGTTTCAGTTCTGTTGTGAGCCCGCGTTCTCTTTGAATCCGCTTATAGATTTCCTCTCGGTGAACAGCGATGCTCTTTGGCGCTGCCACGCCTATCCGCACTTGATTTCCCTTGGTTCCAAGAACGGTAACTTGAACGTCGTCACCGATGTTTACGGTCTCGCCGATACGCCTCGTCAAAATCAACATGGTTTGCATACCCCTCGGCCACAGAGGGCCCTTGCACGCGTAAAGTTTGGAGCTCCAACTGGGAGTCTTGTTACGAGCGGACGTCGTCGACGAAACACAGGGACGCTGCATTCCAGCAAAGCGAACGACTGCGAGGGAAGCATGGGGGAAAAATTCCGCCTGCTCCTTGAGCAATCAAATTTGCTCTCGGAATTCAACGTCAATCTGGCGATTGGCGCTCGACGCACAAACCCGTCGTATCAGGCGTACTTTTATGGCCTAGCTCTATAGTCCGGTCAGAATCCAAAGAAGGACTACAGATTAATTAATTATAGAAATGGATGAATCTAAGTCAATGAATTGTAAGCTACTGTTATATATAGTAATTATTCTTTTTTAGCCGCTTAAAGAAATTGGCGCAATTTATGCTTTGAATATGTCATGGATCACCGTAGCGTTCGTCCCCTGGTGGCCCAGAAGTTCAACAATGAGTAATGTAAAAAAACGTATCCTCGTAACGGATGACGACGAGGCAACCCTCGACTTTATGGAGAAAGCGTTAGCGGACGCTGGATACGACGTGTTCACTGCGACGTCAGGAGAACAGGCCGTTCAGATCGCCGCTACCACCGATATTGATCTGGCTCTGCTTGATCATCGGTTGACCGGACTGTCGGGACTTGAGACCGGACGTGCGCTCTATAGGCTTTCCATGGTCCGATTCGTTTTGATGTCCGCGTATCCGGACCAGGATCTTGTAGCGAAGGCGGCCGACGAAGGCGCGCTTCAGTTCTTATCAAAACCCGTGCGTCGTTCCGACTTGCTTAATACGGTAACCGTCTGCCTGGCCCGCGCGGCTGAAATCAAGAACAAAGAAAAATCGCTCAAAGAGCTGGAAGGAAACTTTTCAAACGCCGTGGCACGAGGAATTGCAAGTGCACGCAGCGTAAACACCGTTCTCGGTATGTTGATGAAAGACTACAAGAAAACCCGAGATCATGCCTACAAGATTCTGATGAGACTATCTCAAAACGAGAGCCGGAAAGCGGTAGAGTTGAGTGAAGACATAATCCGGGAATTTGAGGCCCAATGTGGCGGAAACGAGGATAGCGAATCCGACGACTCAGGATCGACTAAGAAGTAACCCACTATAACCTCAAGCTTTTAAAGGTTGTCCTGGGAGTTTGCTTTTACCAGTGGCGGTGGTAGATTTTCTGTACTCGCTATAAAACACCTGGGTGTCATTGCCTAGCGCGAGATGCCAAGCCTGGAGCACAGAAATATTGTGCTTTTACCACGCGCATGCGATGGTCGCCCCATATTAGCCTCAGCCTTACCCCGTACCGCTGTTCGCTTCTCTGCCGAGCTGCCATCGTCTAACTAACGTACGATGGAAATCGCCCATGGGAGAAAAAAGACCGTCCGTCAAACTATCATGGTTTATCAGAAACCATGATAGTCGAACATAGATAACAGCATTTCAGCATGGCTCCGACAAAACGGTCCTGGTGGTCGAAACTCTTTATTGCGGTTTTCGCCGCAGTGCTGGGGTTTGGCTCGCCCGCCGTTTTTCCTGAGAACAACGGACTCGCTGTTCTTTACCCCGATCTCCCCGACTACAACGCCGTATTCGAAGCCATTGCCGACGGCGTTGCTAAGAAAAGCCCTGGGCCCATTTATCGAATTTCCCTACCGGCCAACTACACGGCATCTGATCTCAAGCAGCGATTGGCGAGTCAACCGGTAAGAGGAATTGTTGCCCTCGGACGGCGCGGCTTAGAGGCGACCCAGCAAGTTGGGTGGGCCGGACCCATAGCAGTCAGCGCAATACTCTGGGATCCGTCTCTATCCAATCGCCAGATCCCCGGAATAAGTCTCGATCCAGATCCACGTCGGGTCTTAGGTTCTTTGAGGATGCTCGCCCCGGATATCCGACGTGTCTTCATCGTTGCCAATTCTGAACAGAACAAATGGTTGCTGGACCGTACGCGAAGTGCTGCCGTAGACCTTGGCCTCACGCTCACAATCAAGAATGCGACAACTCTTCGCACTGCGGCACAGTCATACCGCGACGTACTAGAAAACATTGATCCAAAACATGACGCGTTGTGGTTGCCCCTCGATCCGAACTTCGACGAATCCACGTTGAGGCTCATCCTGGGTATCGCATGGAAAAACCGATTGGTCGTATTTTCCAGCGGGCCCGATATGGCACAACGGGGGGCGCTCTTTTCGTTTTATCCGGATTACAAGGCCATCGGCTATCACGTCGCCGAACTGCTTGAGGATGCCCCGGTCTCCAAGCTCGACACCAATGCCATCCGTCCGACATCAGATATCAAGCTTGCCGTCAATCTTAGAACTGCACAGCACCTTGGCCTCGAATTCAACAACGATGTCAAAGCGAAGATCGAGGTGGTTTTCAAATGAAACGAGCTCGCGCATTGGCACGAACAGCCATTCAAGCCATCGCCCAGCGCGGATTCCGACGCGATGCGGCGCTACTACTGATAGCAGCGATCATTTCGATTGTCATCATCATGGGAATCGTGACACCGATTTTAATTACCCGGCACGTGGTAGCAAATGAAATCGAGCAGGGGCAACAAGTTGCTGCATCTTTTGCACAAGGAAACACAACCGCACTTCTGCTGCACGCTTCCGAAAACGGTAAGGAACCTGCCGAGCGCGCCCTATCCTTCCCTAGTGTGCGATATGTCGCCGTCTACGATGATACGAATACGCTCGTGCGCAGTGACGGTACGATCTCCGAAAGCTGGCGCCCCAACCCGCTTACGCCGTGGTCGTCGACCAACGCCGTGTTGGCTCATGAAACGGATGATCATTGGCATTTCGTTGCCCCCGTTTACGCCACGACTGCCGAATCGAAAACGTCATTTGCCCGGACTAACCCTTCAGCCGAATACCTCGGCTATGTGCATCTGGTCCGCAGCAAAACGTCGATCAATCAGCTGAGCACCTACTTGCTGAGCACGAACGCTCTGCTCGCGATAGCCGCGGCGCTGGTATCACTCGGGGTTTTTGTGCCAATGATGAATCGACTGTTAAGATCAATCGTCAATCTTTCCAACACACTCGAGCAAGCCACAAATCACCCGGTGCCGCTTCAGGTGTCAGAACAAGGACCCACCGAGATTGCGAAGATGGTCCGCGCATTTAACAAACTCATGGCCGACCTCGCAGACCGCGAACAACAATTGCGCGAACACAGCAACATCCTTCAAGGCGAAGTGGAGCGCGCCACCGAAAAGTACCGCAAAGCGCACGATGCCGCCGTTGCAGCCAATAAAAACAAATCGGAATTTCTCTCGATCGTTAGCCATGAATTTCGGACGCCACTACAGAATATTGTTTCTTATACGGAGTTGGTTGCGCGAGAGCTTCGTCTACTCAACTATCTCACCTTGGTCCGCGACATGGAATTCGTGCTGGAATCATCCGACCAATTAAAGCGGCTTCTCGATAACGTTCTCGACTTGGAAAAGTTGGAAGACGGTTGCATGGAAGTATTGCTGGCACCAGTCAACATGGCGGAACTCTGTCGAACAATCGTCGCTTCGTTGGCGTTGGACACTCAACGACAGAACAATCAAATTGTTGTGAATGTCCAAGAAAGAGAACGCCCCTTCGTCACGGACCGCGGCATGGTACGCCAGATGATTCTTAATCTACTCACGAATGCGAATAAATTCACACGAAACGGCACTATTACGCTACGGATCCGATTCAGTGAAGATCATGTCTTGATTGAAGTCACTGATACGGGTCCCGGCATCGCAAAAAAAGATCAAGATCGGATATTCGAAAAGTTCCGCCAAGCACGCGAAGGAGTCGACCATCCGAGTGGAACCGGATTAGGTTTATACATCGTGATGCGATTTGCGGCGTTGCTGGACGGCAGCGTTGATGTGGAGAGCGATGTGGGAAAAGGCGCAATGTTTATAGTGCGCCTACCCACGAACCGATAGCACCGCATCTGCGCTGCCACATACTGAAAGATACAACGTTTACATCGCTACCTGGCAAGAAACGGGTAGGTGAAAAAAAGAAATCGTGTCGTGTTGACGGCGAAATGCGCCAACATCGACATTTCGATGCGACCAGAGCGCTGGAAGGCGATACCGTATCCAACGCCCGCCACCGTGGCGAGCAGCACATAGGCCATTCCAGCGGCGAAATGCGAAATACCGAAGAGCACCGAGGTTATACCAATCGCCATCCACAGACCCCATTTTACTTTTCCGAGATACGCGGAAAGTTCTCGCTGCACGAAGCCACGAAAGAATGCCTCTTCTGTCATGATGACGAAAAACAGTTGCACAACTGCCCAGGTCCAGAAAAAACTTATCCATTTCGGGTCGGGTCGAACAAATCCAAGGATCAGCGCCATCGGAACAAGCACGGCGACGTTAATGACGATTACTGGCCATGCTCGCTTCAGTGCATCAACCAATTCCCGTCCGGTCCGGATGGTTCCCTCATAACAGAACCCGAGGACCAAGACACCAGCGGCCCATATGTCAAACGTGAGACGACTTGTGAGCGGTTTCGCCCCAGGTGACACTAATAGATCCTTCACATAGATTGGATTATTGAATCCTGGAAATATATGGAACCCGAGTAGCAGCGCCACCACGAAAACGACTATGGCGGCCAGTACGCGCTTTGCTGTGAAAACGGCTGTCGCTTGTTTCTGAGCACAATAGAACCAGCCGGCTGCGGCGAGTACCGCGATCGGTATGATCGCCGGCCCCGACAGTACGCCCACCACATAACCGACAATGACAGCGACTGCGAACAAGGCGGGCCATGCAAATCGAAACGGAAGCCAGATGGCGACGACACTGGCGAGCAGAGCTGCGAATGGTAGAAGTGCTTGCAAAGTTAGTGTATCCAAGGGCGCGATTCCTATCGAAAACGACATAGGCTCCCCATCAGGCGTAGCTTCTTAGCCGCGTTGTGGAAACACCGGTGGAATACGCGATCGCCAGAGCAGGCTGCGTAATGTTTTTAGTGCGCTGGTACTCTACAAATAAGATCAACGTCGCAAACCGGTATTTTCCGACTGTTATTCATTTCCGGTTTTTTTAATGACTGAATTCCATTTCTTCTATTGAAAGTTGGTCACTTGCGTTCGACATCAACCTTCTTTTGATGCGCGGATATCATACTTAGTATCCAACTCCTTCTCCACATCCGAAACCGCTTGCCGTAAGGCGTCGAGCTGCGCCGAAAGATCGGAAACCGACCCACGAGCGAAATCTTCCGCCAACGCATCGCATATCCTCATGACTGCCACCGCTCCGGCGGTTCCGGCAGCATTCTTGAGTTTGTGAATCACGAAATCGGCGGCCTGAAAATCGTTGGCCGACAGCGCTTTTTCGGCATCGCGAACCATGCCATGCGCCGCGTTGATGAATTTTCCGAAAAAACGTCTGCGGAATTCCACGTTCGGATCGTTGTGAGCCAAATCCGCCAGCGTGCCTTCATCCAGGATGGTGCCGGAAGCGTGGGCTGGCCGTGCGGGCGGCGGCTCGATACGCTGCCCGGCGCCTGCCTGGGCCACGGCATCGAGCAATTCTTGAATGCGAACCGGTTTGCTCAAGACTACGTCGACGCCGGAAACAAGACAGTTGAGGCCGGTTTTAGCCGTAGTATCCGCCGTCAACACTATAATAGGTATGGGTCGCTCGTGCGTCGCCCGATATTGTTGCGTGATTTCGACAGCGGTTAGACCCGGCATACGCACATCGAGCACAGCCAAATCGTAAATACCACGGCAAAGCTCAGCCAGCGCATCATTTCCATTGTCTACAGCATGTGCCTGATGCCCGTCGCCGACCAGGATTCGGACGATGGAGCCCCTTATTCGCTCATTGTCCTCGGCAACCAGAATCCGATATTTACCCGGCTTCCGGTCAGATGAATCGTTACTTAATCCCATTTAGCGACTCGCAGCGTCCCTGGCATAATCTCTTCCCCGGCCAACATTACATGGCGAAAATAAACCTGTAAATCATTGATCACAATAAACCGGTCCTGCTGTCCACGCCGTCGCTACCGGGGACGATAGTGAGTCGGCATGTTTTGGCAGAAACAGATACCCCTGCACGTAGTCCGCGCCTATTCGACGCGCGAGCTGCAAATCCGATTCATTTTCGATATGTTCGATAACGACCGCCGCGCCGACTTCTTTATAAAAAGCGACTGATCGGGCAACGAGCGACCGAATTCGCTCGTTGCCGCGTGTCTGGCGGAAAACATGGCCGTCAATCTTAACGTAGTCGGCGCGCACACCGCATAATCGGCCCACTCCGTCCTCACCGATGCCCACGTCATCGAGCGCGATTGAAAAGCCGCAGTCCTGGCGCAAATGCTCAAGCACGACTCCCAATTCTCGAGCGGACGCTGCCGCCGTCGAGCGTTCCGTCCACTCCAAGGTAATCGGGAGCCCCTGCATACGGCGCAACGCACGGACGATACGCAGATCGAGCAGCTGCCCACCGTCAATGTTTATGGATAACCGATTTACTCCCGCCTGATTCAAACAAAACTTCGCGATCTCCGGTATTCGCTCATACCACGAGCGCCAACCGCGTCCTGAGGTCGGCAGCCGTCGACAAAGCAATTCGTGCCAACCATCCTGACTCACCGGATCGCTAACCGGAACGATCGGTTCGAGCTTACAGACGCTCTTCATTCAATCTCCATCCAATTATCTATATATATGGTAGCGACTTGATAGAAATCTAGCCCTGGAAGCGTGCGTGCGATCGAGCTGTTTGACGCAACGCTTCGCCTCCGAACTCTCGACCTGGTGTTCCACCCTCATCGACGAAGAGCAATGTCCGTCCGTGACGCACCTCTTCACAGACCCAGAACGAGAAGTTTTTATTGCCCTTCGAGGTCCGGCGCTTCATCAGCGATGAACACTGCGGGCACTTAGTGGGCGCAACGCCGCCGGTAAACTTGCTGCCAAAGGCATCTTGGATCAAACGGCGCAGAATTTTCACTTGCGACGCCATAAACTGATCGGCCGGCGCATTGCCCTTGGCGATCGCGTCCAGCTGCTCCTCCCAAAATGCCGTGAGGCCCGGTTCGCGCAACGGCGCGGGCACCAGATCGATGAGTTCGCGCCCGAGCGGCGTTGATATCAGCTGTCGCTTTTTGCGTGCGAGATATCCTCGATCAACCAGGTGCTCGATGATATTCGCGCGGGTCGCCACGGTGCCCAGACCGGAGGTTTCCTTAAGCCGTTTTTTGATCTCCGCATGCGTGACGAACCTGTGCACCGACTCCATCGCATCGACTAATGTGCCATCAGTAAAACGCGGGGGCGGCTCCGTCTTCTTAGCATCGACCCGTGCCTCGATGCACGTAACGCCGTCGCCTTTGTGCATTTCCGGCAGCGCCGTATCATCTTCATCATCGCAGGGTTCACTAACGCCTGCTCCTATTCCTAAAACTCGAACCGCCGTCCAACCTGGTTCGATGACGACGCTGCCGCTGGCGCGCCATCGCTCCCGACCCGCTTCCACGATTGCACTGCGCGCCTCATAGCGCTTTGGCGGATAGAACTGGCGGATGTACGCTTCGACGATCAAACCAAAGATGGCACGTTCATCGTCGTCTAATTTCCCGATATCTGCCGACCTCCCGGTTGGGATGATCGCGTGATGCTCTCCCACCTTTTCGTCATTCCACGCGGCAGATCGCAAAGCGCTGTTGGCGCCCGCTGCTGCCTCATAGCCCACAGCCGCGAGAACTTTCAGCGTGGCGCCCGCCTCCTTGAGAAGATCCAACGTCAGATAAGCGCATTCTGTGCGCGGATACGTTATCAATTTCGGCCCTTCATAAAGGCGTTGCGCCACATCAAGCGTGTGTTCCGCCGAAAAACCGAAACGCGCCGAAGCGCGGCGCTGCAAACTGGTCAAACTGAACGGCAGCGGCGGCGCCTTGTTCTTGATCTGGCTCTCGTACTCAGAAACGGTACCCGACACACCACTGAGCATTGCAACCAACCGTCGCGCAAAATCGCGGCTCAGCAACCGGCCTTCCGGATCAAGCGGCGCATCCTCCCGTGGAATCCACTTCGCCTCGAACGTTCCATTCGAATGTCGAACCACGACGACGGGCACGAAGTAGTCCTTCGGAACAAAGGAATCGATTTCTCGATCTCGCTCAACGACGATCGCGAGCGTCGGCGTTTGCACGCGCCCGACATGGATTGTCCGGCCGAGCCCCTGACGGTTTGCGTTCACCGTCATCGCCCGTGTCAGGTTCATGCCAATGAGCCAATCCGCGCGAGAACGCGCGAGCGCCGCATCGTGCAACGGTCGATACGACTGATTGTCGCGCATCTGCGCCAGCGCCTTGCCGATGGCTTCTTCCGTTAAGGAAGACAACCACAGGCGCCGGACCGCCTTGTTGCGTACGCTTAAATAGTCCAGCACTTCCTGCACTAACAACTGTCCTTCACGGCCCGCGTCGCCGGCGTGCACAATCTCCGTCGACTGCAGGGCCAGGCGTTTAATCGTCTCAAGCTGGATTTTTGCGCCTTTATCGGGACGGTAGTCGCCGGGACGGCATTCGCGTGCGCGCTTAATGCGAAGCTTCCACTCGCTTGGCACGATGGGGAGCTGCTCGGCGGACTTGTCCCACGATTTGAACGCTGGGTCGTATTCTTCGGGCGGCGCCTGCTCTAGCAGATGGCCGTAGCACCATGTCACGAGCGTATTGCTGCGGCATTCGAGATAACCGTCGCGCTGGGATGCGTTGCCCACGGCCCTGGCGATGTCGCGCGCCATCGACGGCTTTTCGGCAATGATCAGACGCATCGCGCTGCTAGTCTCCATATGCGGCGATGACATCATCAACCACCGTCCAGCATCGGGCGGTAACGAGATCATGCTTGCCGGCGTTGATGCACTCCGTAACGTCGCCCATGATGCGGACGACTTCCTGCGGATGCAGATGGAGCAATCGGCGCACACGGGCCACTTCCACGTCCGGCACATCGTCCAGCGCGTGCCAGCGGCCGGCGCACAGATAGGTGTTGATCAGCCGGCAGCACGTCGCCAGCGAGAGATATGAAAAATCCTTGGAACCGTTACGCGAAGGGCTGCCTTCTTCATTCACCCAAACGAGAGCGGATTGCTTGTAGAAACGGTTTTCTTCGCGCGTAATACGCTGCCACGACGTCATTCCCGCCGTTATTTCCGTCGGCAGCGTCAAATCCCGCGCCGCCTGTTGAATCATGGCGCAGGCTACGCGAGACAACGCCCGATTCAGTTCCGCATTGGAATCGATCAACGCTTGCATCATGTTCCCCTCCGAATCATCCGCGCATCGCGCTTACGGTTGACGCCAACGCCGTAACAGATGCACTTCTAGTTCAGCGATCTGCTCAGGCGTGCGCTTGAGTTGTTTCGCCACGTCGCGCACCCCGAGCCCGTCTCGATAGCGAAACTGGAACAGGTCCGCGGCCTCGTTCGGCATCTGCCCCGTCAAGACGTTCCAGAATTCGCTTTTTTGCATTCCGCGATATGTGCGGTATGTTGTATTTATTACCACTCAATTAACCTCACGATTAACCGCCCTAATGTGTGATGTTTTACTGAACCCAAGACGACATTCCGTCTCGCTATCCACCTGTCGCCGTTGGGCGCCTGCTTAAGCTGGCAACCTCGCTTGCCACCGTTTCGAAGCCCCACTGCCGTACGAGGAAACGAATCTGTCCCGCTATCCCCTCGTTGTTTGCATCGGAGCCAAGAACAGAGGCGGCGTCATGCACCAATTCGTCCAGTTCCCCGCTCGTCACCCCGCCCTGTTCGACTTGGACAATCAGTTCATCAATACGCTGGCTCTCGGTATCTTTAACCACCTCAACGTCCGCTGCCTGCGGCCGTAAACCAAGCTCTCCTATCAAACGATGGCCGTGTTGAATCTCGGCCTCGCCTTCGCGACAAATAAAATAATCTCCATCGCGATCCTGGTTGATGACCCACAACAGACGATCGAGCGCGCGGGCGGCTTCCACCAACTTCGCAGCGGACAAAACAACGTCGTCCATGTCTACGCCGATCGGCAGTTCGGCATCGCCGATGCCAATCGTGCCCGCCTTGAGCAATCCCGCGTACCTCCGCAGCATCCGCGGAACCACCTCCACATCCACCGCCGTGGTGCGCTCGCTCATACAAATCTAGTCTCGAGTGTCGGCGACAACCGCGGTCCGCCGGTGTATTCATAGATTGGAACCGCCCACCTTTCCGAAAGACGTCGTCCTTCCCGCATCGCGAGCTCGAACGTGTCGAAGTCATCAAGCCACATCAGCCCTCCCGCTTTCGCGCGACCATAAACCGACCAGTAATCCGCGTCGTCCGGATCACAGATCTCGCACGCGAGATGCCCGATGTCTCGGACGGGGTGGATCTCCACCGCGCCGTAGTTGTCACCGTCGCAGTCATAAACGCTTTCCGTCATAGAACCTCCGTTATTACGGATTGGCACGTCGCTACGGCGCCGGAGATTGATCGTCCGCCTCGACCTCTTCTGTCGCAGCATCGCTTGGCGATTTCCTTATGGTCTTAGCTGCGCCTTCGGCCCATCCCTCCAACTCGTTCACCGCGCCGGCGAGATCTCCGCTTTCCCAAGCGCCAACAACCCTGCGCGCCGCAGCAACCCCTGCCTGGACCATCTCCGAGAGATCCTCTGCCGTCGCACCCGCCCGCATCCGGTCCAACGCGCGATAGGTGCCGTCGTATTGCACGTCATTGCGCGTGATCCTCGCCACCCAACCTCCAAACTCCCCGGCGCGAAGCTTGGAACAGTAATACGCCGCCATGACGACGACTTCATCAACAGCAACCTTCCCGCGATTTGTCGGCTTCGACAGTATTTGCTGAAACGCGCCTTCCCAAGACGCCACGCGCGCAGGAATTTCAATATCGATTTCACTTTCGGTGTCCCAATCCACCTCGATCTGCTCTTCCTCGAGATATCGCCGAATCGCGTGCGCGATCGGTGATTGATCGCTTTGCAACACCGCGGGACGTAGCTGCAATAGACACTCATCGCCTCTAATCGAGTCTTCAACAAAGAAATACCAAGCATCCCCGTCTTGCTCCCATCCAAAACCAAACCCACTCAACAACGCCTTTTCGAGTTCGCTAACCAGGCGCTTTGGAATGCTTGGAGTTACCGTTGCCTGTTCGTAGTTGTTCGCCATCTCTCTTGCTCTCTAGAATTCTCAAGCAGCTCATGCGCGGTGCGCTATGGCGAGGGCGATTGATCAGCCACGTCGATCCGCTCTTCGCTATCACGAACAACCAGTTCGTTTCTCAGCCTCTCGCATAACTCGACCACCTCGTCATCACTCAGCGGCGCCAAGCCCTCGTCGGCGAAATCAACACCCGCGTCCTGACAATGACGCAACGATGCCTCAATCTGAGCTAGTTCCCGTTTGCTGACGGCGGCGTAGCTATCGCGTTCATATGACTTCACCAGGGCACGGAAATGGATGACGTAGTCCGTCCTGACCGCAATCTCGTAGCGACCAAACGGCAGTGGCATAACGGAGAACCACTGCGACTCTTTCACGAGTCGTGCGCACAACGCGGCGACGTCGTATTGCGCGTCGTCAAGCGTGACCTTCTTCGTTTGCATGGAGAAGTCCGCAAGCGTCATCGTCAACCCGTCCCCATGGCGGCCTGCGCCCGCTCGGTCTCGTCGACCGCCACCTCGTCCGAATCCGTCTGCGGCATGTGCTGTTCTTCGATTTTGCGGATGATCTCCTGCAGCTTACGTTTCGCCTCGAGCAAATCTTGTTCGCGATCGAACGGCTTTGCCGCCTGCTCGCGTGCCAACGCCGCCTGCGCTTCTTTCCGATCGGCGAGTCGTTCGAGTTGCGTGACACGCTCCTCGCGACCCAGCAGCTCCTCCTCCAGCCGTGCCGCCGTCGGGAACACCAGTTCTTCCTCACCAGAGCGGACTACCCAGTTCAGCACCGGGTTGTTATTGGCATCGAGTGCTTGTCGCAACGCCACCGGCACACCACCGAATCGAACACCCTCAACGTGATCCACCCGTTTCTGCCGCAGGGCGCGCAGGGCTTCCAGTAACTTTTCACGCGATCCTCGTATGGCCGTGCGTCCGCCATAAGGACGCGAATCGAATTCCCAATCTCCATGAACAAGCGGCGCCACGCCGCGTAAGATCGCTGCATCGCGCCGAAATGCATTGGCCTCTCCATGCAGATAGTCCGCCTCGCGGTGCATCCGGCCGATCATTTCCCAATGCGCCTTCGCGAGCTGTTCCAGCCGAGACCCTTCCTGCTCGGTCTCGAGTTTTTCTTTGATAATCGGATTGCCTGACGTAATCGCGGCGGTTTCCGCATATGTCGGATCGACTTCGAGGTCGAAACGGCGCACACCGGAGCGGCCGCGGAGAATCGCGTGAAACGTGTCGGCCTTGCGCTGCAACACATCCCACATGTAGAAGTCGAACGTATCCTTGGTCGTGTAAACGTAGATGCGGCAGGTGTCGTTCATGTTGCCTTGCCGCACGCCGCGGGCGTTGCGCTGTTCGATATCGGACGGGCGCCATGGGGGATCGAGGTGGTGCACCGCCACCACGCGGGTCTGCGCGTTGGTGCCGATGCCCATCTTCTCGGTACTGCCGAACATAAAGCGGATCTTGCCGGCGCGGACCTGCTCGAAAAGCTTCGCCTTCTCGCGGTCGGAATCACAATCGTGGATGAAGGCGATCTCGCTCTCCGGCACGCCGCGGTCGACGAGCTTGCGCTTGAGATCGTCGTATACGTTAAAGGCCCGCTGCGCCGACGGCGTGCCCATGTCGCAGAACATAATCTGCGTGCCCCGGCTATCTCGCGTCTCCTCCCACAACCGCGCCATCTGCTCCGCCGCGAGCGCGAGCTTGCTTGTCGGGTTATCGCCGTAACCGAGACCGAACAGACGCGGATCGAGTGCGAGCTTGCGTCCTTCCGTGACGATTTTCAGGAGGTTGTCGTCCGACGGGTCGACACCGCCCTGACGAATCTTCTCGACACGTTTATGAAGCTCTTTGAGCACACGGCGCTGAGTCTTCGACATCTGTGCCACGACGTTGAAGCGCTCTGCTACCGGCCGCGGTATGCCGGCATCGTCCGCGTAGACCACATCCGCCGCCTGGCGATACATGCGGATCATTTCCGGCACGTTTCGCAGCGCGGCGCGCGTGCGCGGACGGAAGCCGTTGCCGCTCACCTCCGGCTCCCAACGGGTCTTTGCCTCGAGGAACACGCCGGCCCACGCAGCGATCGATGCGATGCCTGCGCTGTCGAGCAGGTCCGGTTGGAGATAGCGTTGCGTGTTGTAGAGTTCGAGGAGATTGTTCGTAATCGGCGTACCGGTTGCGAACAACACGCCGGAGACGCCACCGCGCCGGTCGTACAGCCAGCGGGTTTTTACATAGAGATCCCACGCACGCTGCGAGCCCGTGATGTGATCCGTGACTTCGACGCCCGCCGCGTTCGGCACCATCAGGTTTTTGAAGAGATGCGATTCATCGACCAGCAGGCAATCAACGCCCAACTGGTCGATCGTGACGTATTTCTGCCGGACATCGAGATCCTCCGCGAGGGCCTGCAGTCGCGCATGCAGCGACTTAAGCGAGCGCTCGATCTGCTTTACCGTGAGCCGGGGAGCGTTTTCTGCGTACCGAAGTGCGTCGAGCTCTACGCGCAGTTCGCGGATTTCGCGACCGATGAACTCCTGCTCGAACGCCGGCGGCACACGGATCTCGGCGAACAACGAGTGCGTCATGATGACAAGATCCCAGTTATTGTTCGCGACGCGCCCGACGAATTCCTGACGCCGATCGCCCCGGAGATCCTCGCGCGAGACGGCGAGAATCTTCGCCGAGGGATACAACTGCCGCGCCTCGCGCTCGATCTGCTCAAGCATGTGATTGGGGACCGTCCACAACGGCTTGGCGGCGCGGCCGAGCCGCTTGAGCTCGATCGCCGAGGCGGCCTGCACGATCGTCTTGCCGGTTCCGACTTCGTGCGCGAACAGCGCGCGGCCCTCTTGAACCGCCCGCCACACGGCATTTTTCTGATGCCGCCGCGGTTCGATGGCGGCATTCATACCGGGGAACGTCAGGTGGGTGCCGTCGTAACTCGGCGGCACATAATTGTTGAAGCGATCGTTATAGAGCCTGGCCAGGCGTGCCGCGCGCGGCGGGTCCGACCACAGAAAGCGGATGAACTCACCTTGGATAGCGCTCAATTTGTCCTGCGCGGCGACCGTCTCGCGCATGTTGAGCACTTGCTTCTTTCCTCCGCCCGGCAGCTCCACCGTGTCGTACACGGAGACGGATTGCTGATTGAGACCGCGGTTGATGAGATCCACCGCGTCGCGGCGCGAGGTGCCGAACTCGCTGGTTGCCTTGATTCGCGACGCACCGTACGTCGCGGCGGCCATCTCCCAGAAACCGATGACCGGCGTATACGTCGCCGTGACGCGGCCCGGCTCCAGATCGAGCAACTCGGCGACGAAGTCGCGCACGACCTCTTCCGGGATCCACGGTGCGCCAAGCCGCGCGTCGATTTCCGACGGGTCGAGATCGAGCGGTTGCACGATCGAGAGCGCCTGGACGTTGCGCTCGAAGGTGGCGTCCAGCGCCACCGCTTCGCTCGCGGTCGCGAGCTTGGCGCGCACGTTTCCGGAAAGATAGGCGGCCGCGGTCTGCCATTGCTGCGTGTCCGGATCGAGAAAAATTTCGCTGGCCGCGGTGAGTTCGCCCCGCACGTCTTGCGCCGAACGCCGGCACAACGAAGCAATTCGGTTCAGGTCCACCCGTCCGGATTCATTGAGGCAGATTGCCAACGCTTCCTTCGGCGTATCCACGTGCTCCGGCGTTTGGACCGGTCCGATAACGGGCCGTACGAACACATCGGCCTTCGCGGCCGTTTCATCTTCGTCATCGTAATGTTCCAGCGCGAAGACCAAACCGGCTGAGGGCTCGGCACGGAACAAGCGGCGGTTGGCGGGGGCGTTTAGCGGTCCGTGCTCCTCGACAAACCCATCGTACACACGGTTTAAGAGATCACGCTGAATGTCGCTCGCTCGCCCTTCGGATTGCGCCTGCAGCGTATCAAGCAGCGCATCGCGGACGCGGATCATGCCCGCCACGCGGGCGGCCTCTTTGCCGGCAAGCGCGGTCCAGGTGATCAACGCCCGCTGCTCGCCCTCGTGCTCGATGAACTCGCTGATCGCGCCGATCCGTCCGTCGTCATCGACGATCAACGTACCGATGTCCTGGCGGCCAATGGTCCGCCGGATATCCAACACGACCTCGGTCGGCGGCGGCGCCGTTTTTTCCGGCGACCGGATCACGGCGCTCGGTTCTTTCTGCTCGATGCGCTCGACCGCGTCGGGCAGCGTTTGCTCCAGCGGACGATCGGCGTCGACAACCGTCCGATAGCGACCGAATTCTCCGCGCCCGAGCTTGAGCGTGCCCAAGATCATTTCCGGATGGGCGACGAAATAACCGTTCACCGGCGTCTCGATCGGTTGATAGGCGTATGGCGCGGCAAGCGCTTGCGTCTCTGCCGTAAGCCACACCGGCTCACCATCGGCTTGCGGTCGCGGGCGACTCACAAAACACAAAACGTCTGTCGTTACTTTTGTACCGGCCTGCGCCTCGTGTGCGTCGTCCGGCAAGCGCACGGCGGCCGCGAGCTCCGCACGTTCGTGCATGAGCAAGCGGGCCTTGGCGGAGCGCTTGTCGAGCGTGTGTGATGACGTGATGAAGATGCCGACGCCGCCGGGACGCAGTAAATCGAGCGACTTGACGATGAAGTAGTCGTGGATCGACAGCCGCTGTTCGTCGTACTCCGGATCGAACACACGGTAGTTGCCGAACGGCACGTTGGTGATGACGAGATCAAAGCTTCGCTTTGGAAAACGTAATTCCTCGAAGCCTTGAACATAGACAGACGCATCCGGGTAGATTGCCTTGGCGATACGGCCGGTAAGCCCGTCTTTCTCCACGAGGAAGAACTGGCTGGTGCGTACGATGTCCGGCGGCGCGCAACCGAGAAAGGTACCGACGCCGCCCGAGGGATCGAGCACACGTCCACCGCGAAAGCCGAGTCGCTGCGCGGCGCGCCAGAGCTCGCGTGCGATCATCGGCGCGGTGAAATGCGCGTTGTTGACGCTCGCGCGCGCCGAGTCCCATTCGGCATCGGTTATCGATTGTTGCAGGCGCTGTTGGGATTCGCGTTCCGCCTGCGAAAGCGCCGCCTGCGGATCGAGGACGTCGGCCAGGCCGCCCCAGCCGTTGTACCGGACGAGCGCGGCGCGCTCGTCCTCGGTCGCGTCCCGGCCGCTCGATTCAATGGCCTTCAACGCCTCTATCGCCGCCGCGTTCTCGCGCAGACGCTCCCGTCTGGCGAAACCATCCGCGTTGCGATTGATTTCGGTGGAAATGAAAAAGTGGCGGGGGTTTAACGAGACAAGGCCGCGGCCCGCCGCGTCGTCCTCGAGCAAGGCGTTGGCTACAGCGCGTCGATCGCCCTCGGTGTTGCGCCGCTCGGAGCGCTCTCCGTCTGGAACAGGAACGTCAGCGGGAAGATCTCCTCCTCCGCGATGTTCCTCGCCCAGTGGTACAGGCGCGCCTTTTCGAGATAAGGCAGATCCTTCTCCTGCGCCGCCGACAGCTGGCTGCGCAGGAGTTCGGTCATGCGCGCGGCGACGCGCTCCTCCGTCTCGTGCTCGACCTCCGCCAGCCGGCGATCGAGGCTGTCCGTCGACAACAACAGGCTGTACAACGTTGGAAGATGTCGCTTCCAGTGGTTGCGCGCGAGTATCGCGTATCTGCCCATCGCCATTTTCGTGCCTCCGTTGCGCTTCACTAGCATATACCGGTTCCGGACGTTCGTTGATGTCGACTAACTGCGCGCCGGGAAGCTGCTGCAACAACCACACGACGCGACGGACCATCGGCGCCGTCCAGGCGTGTTCATGACCCGGCAGCTTGATAAAGCCGAGCGGCTCCACGCGCCGAAGCGCCTCCGACGCGCTCGGTACCGCCGGCGCGAGCGGCTCCACGACGAAGAACCATTGCGCGTTGCGTTGCTCCGCCGACAATCTCAGCGCGATATTCGACAGATCGAGCCAGCGCATGCCTCCCTCGAATCTTAGAAATCAAAGCGAGAAAAAAGAGATGGGCCGGCCTTCGCGGCGAGGCCCATCCCAAAGGGAGGTTTGGATCTCCCAGCCACAATCAACCTTTTGCTGCAAATTGCTGTTCGGCGAGGCCGGCAAAAGCCTCATTGTCGTCCGACTCCGCGGGCGTCTCGGCGCGCTTCTGCTGAACCCACTTCACGAATCCTGTCCGGTCGACAAGACGGTCGACGCTGAAGAGCCGATCCTTTTTGAAGTCGTCGCGCTCGTTCTTGGAGAACATACCGCTCAGATCCATCGCCTTGTCGTCCAGCCAGAAGGAGGCGTTGTCGTGCGTGGGCGTCAACGGAATCGGGAGCACCATGCCGATGCGGCTCTCCTTGATGTCAGAGGCATACTGGGAAGAACGCAGACGGTTGGCCGCGTAGACGTGGAAAGCGATTTTTCCGTCGCTTGCGGAAAACGCGTCTTGCAGCGGCACCGTTCCCGACCCCTGCGGATCGAACAACCATGTCTTCAAGGCGTCGCTGACAAACTGCTCCTTGGTTTTCATCTGCACCTTCCGCTCGCTGCCTTCCTCGCCGCCGCCGACGATGGTGCGCGCCGGGACCCACGCCACTGCCTGCGAAGCGTCGGCCTCGTCCTTCGCCGCGATCAGAATGCCGTTGACTTCGTCCAGATGCGTGACGATGTGGTCGTATAACTGACCGAGCACCTGCTCGAAATCGCCCTTTGCGCCGACGTCGTGATGTGTCGTTCCGTCGATGAGCAGCGGAATTTCGTCGTCATCGCGTTTCTTGAGCAACGCCGGAATCAGCTTCCGATCGAAGTTCAAAATTTTGGCTTCCTTCGGCAAGCTGACGTAACGCTCGCCCTCCAGCACGATAAACGTGGAGTTGGCCTTACGTGGGTTCGGTTGCTCTTTGCGTTCCGCGCGCTGAAGAGCGATCACGCGGCCGACCTGCATGGCGCCTTTGTTAGCACCTTCCTTGATCACTGGACGATCGTCGTAGACGCCGCGCTCGTCGCTCAGCGTCGCCCAGACCTCTTCGTTGTTCTCGATATTGATCGCCACCGCACCTTCGCTCTTCGTGCCAAAGCGTTTGATCTGCAGGAAATACGTCTTGTAAGGACTCTCCTCCCGACGCGCGCTGCGGCGCGTTTCCATCTGCTTGCCTAAAGCCATGTTGGTCTCCGTCTCGTTAGTGAATGTTTGAAATGCCAATTACCCGTGCACGCGATGATCGACGGCTGCGGCAACGGGAATTGATCCGCCTCAACGACCCATCTCGTTGAAAATCTCCGTGACTTGCGCGCCGGTAGGCGCACCGACCAGGAACTTGAGCTCGCCGCTCTTGCCCTTCCACGCGAGAATCGGTGTTGCCAGAGGCTGGCCGCTGTTCAACAAAATCTCGGTGTTGCGGCTCACCGCGCGAAGCAGAACTTTGTCTGATACGCCACCGAGAGGACCGCGATGCTCAAACTTATCGAAGTTATCCACGAGGCCTTTGAGTCCGAGCTTTAGCACGGCCGCGCCGCGGCGCAGCGACTCGTCTGACAGCACGGCGGCGGGAATCCAACGCAGACCGACGCCTGTGTCGTTGAATTCCTTTTTGTTGTCGGTGAAAGCGCGGTACGTGTTTCGGCAATGAATGCACTCAGTATCGAAGAACACGTAGAGCGTTCCGCGGTCGCCGGTAAATTGAGTAATGCCCTCCGCCTTCGCGATCCGCTCGTAGAGCGAGCTGTCCACCGTCGCGCCCAGCGTTGTCGCTCCGCTTGCCGCCTCGGTGCCGGCCAGGGACGCCGCCAATGAATCAGTCATCTCGCGCCCGTCGCGGCCGAATACGCTGCCCAACACGACCAGGACCATACCCGGCGGAATCCAGGCAATCGCCCGCTGGGCTTCCCGGTTCTCAACCCAAATGGCGATCAACCCGCTCGCGCGGTCAACGCGCGCAACATCGACGAATCGCAGTTCTCCACGCGAGGTCTCGGCGACCAAGCTGCTGATCCGATCGCGCAGTCCAGTCGGGGAGACAGGCCGCACGACAAAATCCGTCGGCGCCCAGATCTCCGCCTCGGATGCCGTCGCGCTCAGATTCGCAAGCGCGGCTAGGACGGCGGATGACACGACGAAAGCACGGAACGTGGCACGTGACGGATACATCCTTTGTCGGTCCCTTTTGGTTTATGTGGTATTATGTATCTTATAACACTTTATCTAACGCGCGAACCTCCCTACTGAGGGCGCTTTCCGGGGCGACGGGAATACCCGTCCTGGCGCCCGTAACGTGAGGGACTCCAACGCAAATGACCACCGACGATGTCACCAGGTTGTCGTTGAGTTCCTAGAGACCTACCGCGGCGCTCAGGCATTGGCTTCAGCCGGATACTGGGGCACCGGTACGAACAATTCCTGCACGCCATGCTCACCGCCGAACACACCGATCCGGACATCCGGGCGCTCGAACTGACAACGCGCAATCGCTGCCCCTAGACAGACGAGATGATGATCGCGAAGAAATGCCGGCGCTGGGGAGGAAACGGAAAATTAATGGGGCGCCGCAGTTTCGACTCTATTGCTGCCCGGCGCGGCGGACCGAAATGATTTGCGTATACCGATGCAAAGCTGGGAGACCATGACACACGAAAACGACGACGCCAGAACACGGAACGCGCCGCGGGTTTGCAATACCAGGGAATATTATGTCAACGTCCGCGAAGTCTATATACAGACATATCGCGTTCATGCAACCACCCCGGACGAAGCCATGCGCGCCGTCGCTTCCGGCGATGGTGAATTGATGGAGAATTCGTTCGAGTATTCACACACCCTTGATCCGGAATTCTGGACTGTGGACGATCCATCCGCGGTCGATCATCGGCCATAGTGTGATATCGCGCAGCAAAACTTTAATCTTTGCGGCTACTTTGACACGAGACGCTTCCGCGCGTGCCCTGAAACCGGAGGAATCATTCTCCTTCGACTTCAACACCCAATCCAACGAGCGTTGCGCGTATGCTCGATAGTTTCGACATGTCGGGATGGGCAATATATTCGGCCATCAAGCGCAGCACACGCTCAGTCGTTTCCGCCACGGCAATGACTTCGTTCAAATGTCGGCTGGTGGCCTGAGTTCGGCCGAGATTTGTGGTCAATACAAAACGCAGGAAATCCGCTACAGCACGATAGCTGGTCATGTCGCTACCTCATGACCCACGCCAACTACACGCAGGGCCATCGAGAACGATGTCCCAATCGTCACTTCACGTTTGTCTGTTCGGAGATATCTCCGACCCTGATTTGCTCATCCTTTCCGCTTTGACTCCTGCATGATTCGCGCCACCCGCGAATCATGGCGGGAACTTGCCGTAGTTTAAGGAAAATCCGCGACGGTCCAGTAGAATCCGATTTCTTTTGATACTGATTGAGCTGACCTTGAAACACGAGATTCAACCCGATCCCACGCGGTTAACTCGTTTACTGCAAAGAAAGCCACGTGTAGAAAGTGACTCCTGCAACAAGAACGACGAGAAAGACTGCAAACCGCCGGTTCCATCTTCGGGATTTTAAAAAATCCCGCTCAAGTGATTCGTAGAGCTTTTTCCATCCCATCAATTTTGTCTTCAGGTCGTTGTTCTCGTCCTGTTGCTTCAGCAGATCCTGCAACATGTCGGGCGCCGAAAGAACACGCAGGTTCACTGGATGGTAAGGTGTTAGCTCGGAAATTTTTTCGGCGAAGAAATGACCGCTGCATCGGTCGCCATCTGCGTATACGACGATGAAACCTGGCGACCGATAAAAATGGTCGCGCCGTTCGATGTTTTCTTTGTCAGCGTCGCCGGGTCCGAGCTTGCCTTTGGCGATTCCGTAGGTGGGATAGTGATACTGCAGCCACACAATCACTTCGGAGAGGAGAAACCTGCCCAGTCCTTGTCCTCTCAGGTCGCCCGCCACAAGAATGTTTCCGGTGGGACCGAGTTTTGCTTGCTTGATCACATGATCAACCACAACCTGAACCGAGTTCGACCAGTCTCTATAGCCGACCGAATCCCGGGAGAATGAAACGATCGGTTTCTGCGCGCCGTCTATCGCGGTAACAGTCGCGAGTTCTTTTAGTTGGACACGAAAGAAGTCTCCGTAGTCCTTCTTCATCGACGGATTCACCGATGAGTAGCGGAGTGCAAAATACTTCACGGTCGACACAGGTTTGTCCTGATCCCAGTCGACACGTAAGATTTTTTCGCCGGTTATTTCCGCCTTTTCTTCGTGATGTGTTTCTACGCACCAGACTGGTACGTAGATGCGCTCACGTGCGAGTTGATTGTCCATGTTCGTGAGATGAGCGAGGTTCAAACAGCCTGAAGGATACCACCTGAGCGATCCTTCAAGCAGCCGCCGCTAGCTCGTCTACGAACTGCCCAATCACATCCACCCTGCCGGCATCTCCCCGATCTGCCAGTTCCTGCCGTCGGCGCTCTACCGCGACCTTGATTCCACCCGGATAAAGGCGAGCGAGGGCGGCCAAGGCCCGGTGCACACCGACACGCATATATAAGGTATTGCGCACCGCGACGTCTTCGGATGTGGACGAAAAAGCCCACAGCGCCAACATCCCGATGGTCGACGTCACCATCTGGCAAAACTTCCCCGACGATACCTTAAAGATCGCCAGCATATTGGCGCCGTGCTTACCCGGCTTGCCGAGATTGGAAATCGCGCGCTTGGCGGCATCATTGAGGCCGAATTTCTTCGTCACTCGCTCGACGTCCTCCTCCGAGCCGGCGCCAAGGACGAAGATGTTGGTCGCCAAGTCCACCAGGATGTCCGGGATATCGTTGACGTTCTGCGAGTAGAGACCGAAGCTCAAGTTCCACTTTCTGCTTTCGCGCACTCCAGTTTCGATGTCGCCGACGATCTGTTGCGCCACCGCCGCCGCCCGCGCCACCCGGTGCACTTCGTCGAAGCACATCCGTTTCGGATCTTCGCGGATCGCCTTGATGCGTTTCTCGTGATAGCCCTGGTAGCGCGCCGATATATGCTTGACGTCGTCCGGCATCATGAAGAACTTCGCGCCGACCACATGACGCGCGAGCATGTACATGACCGCCGACTGACGATCCGCCTGCGCACCGCCGCGGGGCGCGACCTCGTCCAGGTCAAGCGACACGATCTGCGCTTCGCCGATGTCGAACTGCGTCGGGTCTTTGAGGATGGGATAAGCGTTGATCGCTTCCACCAGCGCGCGCCAGAAGTAATCGGTGATCCTCTCCCCGTCCGGCGTCGAGTGCTTGTACATGTTCGTCACGAGATCGCGCCGGGCCATCGACGCGACGTCCGCCAGCAACGGCACGGCAAAACGTTGTGCGCGGCTCGCCTCATGCGTGAGCCCGTTCTCGTACAGGCTATCGACGACTTCCCACCAGGAGGTGCGTTCATCCACCGGGATGCCAAGCTTGTCGACCGCCTCGGCGACGACGATATCGAGCGCCGCGTTATAGGGCTTGGGATTACGCTCGACCGAAAACTCCTCGTAGGCCGACTGCACGGCGAGGCGCGCGATGCCGGCGACACCGTCGTAGGGCGCCAAACGATCCAGCGGCGTCGCCAAGAGCGACAGGAAATTAACCAGGAAGCTCGCATGCGCCGGCAAAGGTTTCTGGCAGCCGAGCGGCGTATCGAACGGATTGATGCCGTACTCCGGCGTCATTCGCAACCGATGATAGGCGGCGAGATGTTTCCTGTTTTCCGGCAGCGTCTCCTTGAGCAGCGTAATCAACCCGCTCGAGGACGGGCCGATATCGATGATCGACAACCACGGCAGGCGCGCGAGTCCGACCTGCAGGCAGAAGGCGTAGTTGATCGTGTTCAACCAGACGGACTTGCCCCCTCCCATCGGCGCAAAGCCGACGTCGACCCAGGCGGCTTGCTCGGAAGACATGGGCGCGAAGGGAATGATCTTGCCGTCGGGCGTGCGCAGCACCACGCTGCCGGTCTTCCACGGCGAGGCGGGTCGGGTTAACGGCAGCATGCGCAGCGCCTCCGACAACGGCGGCGCCGCCACCGGCGCCGGGCTCGCCGGCATCAGCGCCGGCACCGTTGCGCTGAATCCCAGCAACGGATCGCCGACGACTTCACGCACATCGCACGTCCCCCACTGCTGCACGCTAGATACCAGATCGGCCACGCGCGAGCGCAGCGTCTGCAGCGCATTCGGATGCTCGATGTGCGTCCACGTGTCGAACGCGGCGCGCAGCCGCACGATCGTTTGGCCTTCCATTTCCATCTCTTTAAGCTCCTCAACCGCGCGATTGAACTTTTTGTTCGCGGTCGAAGTGAAATGCAAAATGGAAGTCAGGATGTGACGCCAGTTAAGCGCCTTAAGCCCATCGCCTTCTATCAGGAGGCTCGCGCGATACGGCATTCCTTTGTTCATGAGCGTGCGGAACAACGTGGAGAACGGCATCGGCGTGATGGGCGGGAGCTCCATCACGATCGGCGCATGGTATCGGTCTCCCACGCGGATGATTCGCCGATCCACCGTTTCACCTTCCCGCGGGAACAACTGCTTAGCTAACGGCGGATAGAGCAGACAGGAAACGTCGTCGTTCTGATCCGGATCCGGATGACGCAACGGCAGCGGATCACCCGGCAACAGCGCACGCCAATGACGGCTGGTCCACTCGGGGTCGACGCTGCGGCGCACCTCCCACAGCAACTGGTGCGCATCCAGCACGCGGTTGAGCATCCCCACGTCGGTCAACGCCTGGCTCACTGATCCCACCATGGCGCGGTGCTCATTGCGGATCGCGTTCATGAGCTTGCCGGCTTCCTGCCTACCGCTGCCATGCGGCGCAGACAGGACGTTCTTGCCCATCTCCAAACGCGCGTGCTTGATGTCGGTGCGCGACAAAACAAATGGACGCGTCCAGAGCACCATCCACACCCGCTCGGACGCGCACCATGACGACACCGATTCCGCCCAGTCGTCCATGATGAAATCGATGTCGAGCCCGAGGTTCTTGGCCGTGACCTTCATCGCATCGAAATGGCCGCTGACTTCCGCATGCGCCGTGTCCGGGTCGTAGTCGAACACCACCTGGAGCGCGTGCCCCGAACGGCTGAGCTTGGTGCCGAGCTTCATCTCCAGGCTTCCGATCATCTGCGAAAATTCCTTCTCGCCGATCATCGGCAGGCAGCCGTTGAGCTCGATCATCGACAACAGCGATCCGTCGTCGGCGGAGATCGAATGCTCGTCGTCGGACGTTTCCAGCCGGCAATAGTGGGTCGCCGGCTGCGCGAACCATTCGTTCAAGCCGTACAGCACCCGGTCGATCGTACGAAACGCGCGATCCACGGACGGCGTCATGATTTCCTCGGCTTGAGCACGAGCTGCTTGATGCGCACGCCGTTGGGATGCTCGGCAAGCGATACCCGCTGCACGAGCAGCACGGCGACCTGCCGATCGACCATCTCCTGTCCGCGCGAAGAACCGAAGCCCAGCATGACGGGTACCTCGATCTTCCATGACATCCTGCCGCCGACCACGCCACGCGCCGTGATCACCGGTACGCCGTCGAGCACCCCATTCAACACCAGGCGCTTCGATACGATGGTCTCGATGACGCTCTGTTCTTTGAGCGACTTGAGCAGGCCCGCGTAGGCGTCGTCGAAGTAGTTGTGACGCACCGAGGTCAGACGCCTGCGCCAATTTTCGAAGTCGAACGAGAACGTGTCGGCGACCACGTCGGCCGACCAGTTCGTCAGGCCGTTGTCCGTGATATAGGGTTCGGTAAGTAGATCCACCTCGATCACCCGGAGATCGTTGGTGAGATGGACGACTTTGGGATCGGGCCGAACACTGAACAGCACGACGTTGAAAACCATCGAGATCAGAAGCGCGACGATAAGTGCCAACGCAAAAGACATCAGACGCCGGTTCTGCGCCTTCAACCACGCCTTCGACTCGAACACGCTTTCGCCGTCGTACGGCGCAATCAATCCTGTCTCCGGCACTGCGGGAAACGCAGAGCGTTGAGGCGGCGTGCCGGGTCTATGCGCGCTGGCGTGCATGCGCACCTCGCGTATTCACCGAGGACAATCCCGCCACAATCTTGGCGTCAACCGAGAGAATGTCTTGCCGGCGAGATTGCACGTACAACGCCTGGATCGCCGCGAGCGGCGAAGCAACGTCTCGGGCCTCATCGTGCTGCGGGGCAACACCGAGCGCAGGTGGTAGCAATCCAACCGTCCGCGCGGCCCGTGCCAGTTCTTGCGCCGGGACGTCCGCCGCATTCACGATCACGGCGCCGGTACCGTAGCCGATCACGTTGATGCCTTCGGCGAACAACCGCGCGGCCGCATGAAAGCAGAGCACCCGGTCTTGTGCGCGCAGGAACGGAATGTAGGGATTGCACGGCCGCTTCGCAGAAGTCTTGTTGCCGCGTGCATGGGAGGTCGACATCGCTGTCCAGCAGTTCTCCGCGCACAGTCCGACGGAAAGCGACATCTCGTAGGCGTCGGGCAGCCGCTGAAGTTGAGCGAGCGGTGCGTCCAATTGAATCGCGCGTGCCGATGTAAACGCCGTATGCACGCGGACGTCGGCGAGCGGCGCAAGCGTGGCAAGTTCGACCGTCGTGACCCACCGCCTTCGCGATCGATTCGTCGGTGTTCCGCCGCCGTAGTTGATGAGCAGATTGAGCGATGGGTCGAAATCTTTGATGCTCACCTGTACCACCAGCGGCGTCGGCCAACGCGTCACCCACTCAACGACTTGGCTAGAGGTCGCCGGCAGCTCGCGCGAGGCGACCTGCACCCACTCGCCGTCGGGCAGGGGCATGCTGAGCACATTGCGCGCGTGCGCTAAAAGCGGCAGCGTAAAATAACGGTAGCGTGGGTCGTCGTCGCCGTACCCCGCGGCCGTGCGCTCGATCGGCGTCCAGTATTCGATGGAGTCGGTAAGCGCGTCGGCGACCTCAACCGGCAGCAACGGGTCTGGATCCGCCAGCGCTTCGCGCAACCCGCTGCGCAAGGTGTATTGCGGGATGAAGTCGATGGGAACGGTGGCGCGGACGGCGCACATGACATTGGCGAACACGGCTGCCAACGCTTCGGCGCAACGCGGCGCCTGTTCGAGGTTGAGCCCCAAGCTATCGAGGAGACGTGAGATCTTTTGGCGTAAATAATCGTCGCGACGCAGCCGGCTGCTGCGCGACAGCCCCGCCTCCCACAGCAGCGTATATTCGAGGTTCGTTATCCATACCACGCCCGATGACAAATCCTGCGTGCCGCGAATGCGCGTCGCGTCATGCCCCGCGACAGCGGCCCAACCGGCCGTATGCTGGTGCGGATCATCGAAGATGACGCACCCGAAGAGGTCTTTGCCTTCCATCGCGCGTTCACACCGCTCTACCGGCGCCTGCCTCACTGTCCATCCATGCGCGATAAATCTGTTCCCACTGTGTTTCGGGCAACCACGCGCGTTCGGCCCACCACTTCACCGCGCGCTCAAAGGCATCGACCTTCGGCAGCAGTCGCACGCCCCACAGCACGCGGCGGCGTTCGGCGTAGAGTGCGGGGTCCTCCTTGTGAATCCCCATCAGCGCGGTGCCGAGCGCATCGGCATGCGCCATCGCTTCGCCGTAGAGACTGACCACCGGCCCCTCTTGGTACTCGAGCCAAGTCATCAACGTATTCGCCTCCTGCGCCGCATCATTTCCCCGCACCAGGGCCACGGCCGCACAGTTGACGAGCAGGTTCAGATCTTCCTGGCGCAGCCAGGGGAGCCAGATCACCTGTGCCGCATCACGCTGGCCGGCGTTGCCGCAATGGAAGACCTGATGACAGAAAGGACAGACCGTCACTAAATTTTGCGGGCGATTGTTGGCGTGGTTGTCATCGAGGTGATGCACCTCCAGAAACCCGCTTGCCTCCCGCAAGCCTGGCGGCGCCTCGCGCTTCGGTATCGTCGCAAAGCCGCAATAGCGACAGGTGTAGCGATCGCGCTCGAGCACGCTCCGGCGCGCCGCGCGGAATTGTTCGTCGGCATCCTCGCGCTCCGGATCGTGCAGTCGCCACAACGACCGCTTGACTCCGACGACCAAGGGCGGCAGCGGCTCGCCCATCAGTGCACGCCGAGCTCGTGCAACGCTTCGCTCGCCTCATCGTTGCCGAACACGGAGGTGGAACCAATGGCAATCACGGCACCTATGGACAGCAGCGCGATGCCGCATACCAGCATGAGCACCGGGATGATCACCGGGGTTTGCGTCTTCTTGATGCTCGCGAAGATCACGATCGACACGATGACCAGCACCAAGCCAATCAGAATACCGATCCTCGTTGCCGCGAAGGCGAGACCCGAAGCCTGCTCTCCAATGTTTTGCCCTATTTCACCAGCTGTCCGTGCCGCTAACACCGGGTCCGCAAAGAAGAAAAGCGCAATCGCCAACCATATCCAACGTCTCGCCGACTTCATCTGGCTTACCTCTCTATAAAGGTTTCTGGGAAAAACGTTTGTTCAAACAGCCGGCACTTCCCTTGTGCCCTCACCTCAAATACCGGACAGCGTCTGCACCATCCGCTCGAAATCGCTGCCGGCCGACCGGGCGAACACCGCAACGACGGTGGTCGCATTGAGCAGCGCGATCGATCCGAACGTGTGCGTCAACCCGGATGCCAGCATGTTCGGGTCCTCGGCGACATGCCGCAGCTTGAGCAGTCCGCGAATGAGGTTCGCCGCACCCACGATCGCAAACACCGTGACAGCGAACGCGGCGTAGACGCCGCTGACCTCCGCATCCGGCGCGTAGCTCAACGTATCGGGTCCGTCGGTTTGCAGCATCGAATACGTCAGCACGTTGATCGTCGCCAAGATATTGATCAGCGCGATGCCGACAAAAAACGACAACAGCCCTTTCTTGATCGCCCCGCCTAATCCGTGCGGCGAGTGCTTTCCCTGTGCGATCGTTACCAACGCGAAGATCACGAGCACGATTCCGATGAAGACACCGATAACGAGAATCGGCCGCCACCACGGCAACAGATTCGCAGTGAGATTGTGAAGCGTCTCGTCCATAGGTAATCGAGGGACACATCTACTGCGGACGTGGTCCAGTCTTGTAACCGGTGCCGGCGTAGCGCATTTCGCCGGCATCGGTACGAACGACGCCCGTCTCGGTGTTCACAGACAGAATCGTCACGCCGGAAAACTGCTCGCCGACTTTCACGACGCGCACGGCATTTTGCGGACCGGCCAAGGCCACATGCGTATCGGTTAAACCGACCACCTCCCAACCGGGCAGTGGGGCGCGGCGTTCCGCTGCCTGCGTCTTCTCCCGCAACGAGGTTATCTGCGAACGCAGGTCGCGGTTCTCGCCCTTCAGCTTCAGCAGCGTGCGGCTCAGACTCTCGTTGTCGCCTTCGAGCTTCTTGAGCTGCATCGTCAATTTGTCGTTTTCGTTTTTCAGCGCATCGAGATCACGGCCGTCGGCCGCCGTCGGCGCACTGATGTTCGCAAGGCGCCCTTCGATGCGATCCAACCGCTCACGTTGCGAAAGCAGTTCCTGCCGGAAATAGTTGAAAACGCTGATGACAGTCGTCAGATCAGCAAACGGCTGCAGTGCCGGCAGACTGGTCGACGCGCCAAGCGGCGGTGTCGCCTTCGGCGTCGGCGAAGACGCGGCTCCTTCGAGCGGCGTTCCCACCGGTTGCTGAGATACCGGTAATGGCGCAAGCATGGCGCCTGACGGTGACGACGAAGGTACGGTAGACGCCGGAGCACTGCCATCAGGACTAACTCCACGCGCCAGCGGCTCCGATCCAGATGTTATCGATGGCTGACCGTCTACCGGTGGAGTATTCGTAACAGACGATCCAAGTTGATCAAGCGGTGGCGATCCCGAAATTGTCTGCGGATCTGTCGGGGCGCTCTGTTGTGGCAGCGCCTGCGTGGGCTGCATCGCCGAGAGTGTGTGCGCCCGCTTTCCGCTGTTACCGCTTAACAGCACCACCGCAAGCACCGCGCAGACGCCGAAGATGGTGAGACCAACCGAGCCCCAGATAATCAGTTTTGTAACGCCGCTCATCCCCTGCCGATCGCGCGAAGCCGATGCGGGCGACGCTGTTGCGGTGCGACCATGTCGAGCCGCGGGCGCCGGCGCGGCGGCTGCGCTGTGCGCACGCGTTGCCTGGTACCGCTGATCATCGCCTCCAGGGGAATACGGCGCCTCGACCGGTGCACCGTTCGCATTCACCCAACCCGGTTCCGACGCTGCAGACCGGCGATCTTGGCGCTCGTCGCCGGTGGATGCGTCCATCGTGTGCTTGCTCGGTTCCTCGGATTCATCGAGATCGAGGTAATCGGCGTACGGGTTGTCCGCCGCTTGGGTTGTCTGATTTTTCATGATCCGACCTCGAGAATGAGCACGCCTACGGTTTCGTTGGCAAACAGCTTGACCCGCGGCGGCAGCGAGAACTGCTGACGCGTGATATCCACCAGCGGCTTCATCGTGTCGCCTGCGGCGATCTTCCACAGGTCACTCGATGAGTAGTTAGGGTTCTGGGTCACAGTAGTACCGACGCCCACGCCAGCGATGGAGACGCTTCCTTTCGCCTTCACGGCGTTGCCGTAGGCGTTTAAAAAATTCGAGGCCAACAGCCCGCCCCAACGCTGCAAATAGCGATGGTCGACCTCGCTGCGAACCGACATCGACGGCGTTTGCGAATCGACGACGTACGCCTTCACGCGGTACATGGATCCGTCGCTGGCGAGAAACCGGTCGAACTCGATGAGCAGCCAATCGTCCTGCCGTTTGAACTTGCCGAAGAACTTCCCGCCATCTTCGGTTCCCGTGATCACGGTGACCACGACCGGCGTTGCGCTGTCTGAATTGAGCTCGAGCTCGTTGTTGCCGATCAGCACATCGCCCGGCTTTATCGGCGCCACGATGGTTTTCACCTTGGTCGATTCCGACTTCGGGGAGTTTTCTTTTGCCTCTCGCGCCGTTGTCTCGTGAGACGCCGCTCTGTCCAACGCCTCATTGCGCTTGATCGCAATCACCTTGTGCGTTCCCGGATCCATACGCTTCTCAAGCTCGCCGATCTGCTGGTAAATCGCTTTGTAGGGATCGGCGTCGCCTGGCTTCGATCCGAACGTCGCGGAGGCACGTTCGATCGGCGCGGGCGGCAAGGTCACCGGCGCAACACTTGGTGCCGGCGGCGCCGCATCTTTCGGCTTCTCGTGGACGACGAGCTGTTCCAAGTTCTCATCAACCTTGGAGCGCTCGCTGGTTCCGCCCGAGATGCCCACGTAGGTCTTGCCCGCTGTTTCGGCTTGGGCAATGTTGGCGCGGTTCAGCTCCGCCAGCCGCCTGGCGTATTCCGCAGACGCCGGCGCGTCGGTCACGGCTGAACCGGCAAGGTTGCGCGGTGGTGGCGCGGCGCGGCTTACGCCTGTCACGTCGTTCTCACGCGTCACGATCCATGCAATGCCGACGACGAATAGGACGATCCCCAACGTGACGCCCATGGCGATACGCCACTTAGCCGGCGCACGCTGGCGCTGTGGTCTCGGGGATGCTTCTTGCGCGGTGTTTTCCGTCATGTGATCTCTCGTCAACGCTGAACGCTTAACTTCGCTGTGCTCCCATCGGGTCCCGCGATCATGACCGACGGAACGAGTGGCATCTCGTAGACAACCAGGTTCGCGGCGCCGCGGACGACAGCGGTCCACGCCGGCCACACCGCGGCACGGTTCGTCCGCAAGTAGAGCTTGTTGTCGTAGGACCAGACTTTCGTCTCTGGAGGACTCGGTTGCAGCGCCATCGTCTGCGCGCCCTCGGGCGGGACGTTGTCCAAGAACGAAATCAACGTCTTCGATATCGCCGACTCCACGGGCGCGCCGGTTGAGCCGGTCGCGGTCAGCCCCAACTCGCCTATCATGGGTTGCGCGGCGCGCGGACCCCGCGCCGGAATCTGCAACACGGCCGGGGAGATCGTGGTCTTGAGCACGGCCGTCTTGTCCGGAGAGGCGCCGTAGGAGCGCAACTGCAGCGTGACCGGGATCGGGTATCCTTTGAGTACCACCGTAAGATTGGAATTGGCGTATTCCACGCGCGAAGAAACGATAAGAACGTTGTCGTCGGCATGCTCGATCGGCTCGACGCTGAACCAATTCGATGCCCCGATCGAAGGCGAAATAATCGGCCATGGCGCACCGGTCGCATCCACAAACACCAGTGCGACTTCATAACCGATCATCATTTCGATGATGGGCGCCGGCGCACTCGGGTCTGCGGAAATGATGAACGTCCGCGACTGAACGGTCGGCACCGGCCGTTCGCGCATGGCGCGTTGGGTCATATCTTTGCGCTGGCGATACTCGATGATGTCGTCGTGACTCAGCGGCAATGCCTGCTGTAGCGCCTCGGTCATCGGCGCTGATCGTTTCGGCGCCGTTTCCGGTTCGCCTGCTTTCGACGGAAGCGCGATCGCCAACAGAAACGCGACAACCCATGCGGCGCAGTAGTGGACAAATTTACGCATGCGCGACTGCGACCCCGCCGAACCGCTCATAAATCATCCGACCCGCGATCACGCCTTCGAGGTAGACGTAGTCGCGTGTTTTGTGCGCCGCACGTGGCGCGGATTCCAGCAGCGCTTCGAGTTGTGCGAGCGGCGCGAAGGGTCCGGCCATCTCGACGCGGGTTTTCCACTGCAATACGGTTTCTTTCATCTGACAGCCCCCCTCTTCCCTCACTGAAATGCAAATGGATTGCTTTGAATGTGCACCGCCGCGCCACGGCCGAACGGTCGATCGCAATCGAATCTTTCGGCCGTTCTTTTCGGGCGATGATTGATCGCACGGCTCGCAACGCCGGTCTCAACCCGACATACGCGCTTCCACGCAACACCCTTGCTTGAAGAGGCTTCGATAAAGGCAGCAACAGGAAGCGGCGACGGGTTTAGCGCCGACTGTCGCGAAGATTGAAACGATGATGGTTTTCTTGCGGTTTGGATGTCAGACAAGACCGCCCGCGGCATCGGCGACGCAAGATCGCCTTGGGGAGCGACACGGACAGCTTCCGTGGTCGAGCTAACTACTCTGTGCCAAAAGTTCGGCTGGGTTGCGTGCATATCGGTCAGCCCGAATGCACGTCTGTCGCGAGCTCCTTTCGCATTACCTGCCGACCATCTGCAGAAATAGTGAAATCAGCAGACGTTTGATTGAAGATACTCAAGGCCAACGATGCCAGACAAGAAAAGCTGGTTCGCTTGTGCTGAAGCGGCCTACGCCGAGGAACAATCCGAACTAGGGCCATACAAATTACCATTTTAATAGTAATTTTTACAGTATAACTCAAGTGTCCTTTTCATCAACCATTTTCATGGTAATTTTCAGTGAGGTCTTCCATTTACTTGTATCTATGCGTGATTACTCGTAAATGAAGCATTTTTATGATCTATAAAAGGTTACTTACCCAAAACCATAAACAGCCTTCCCTTTATTGTTCTTTCCTTTCTCCACTGCCATAATTGTTATGTCGTTACATAATTACTATTTTGTAAGCCACGATCAATGAAACAAAAACGAAGGGCTTCCAAGACGGAGCCAGCACTCGCCACGACGGGCGAGCGAGTTGCATTCGCTCGGAAATACCGGCATTGGTCGCAGACCGACCTCGCCAATGAAACCGGCGTCGTACAACAGACAATCCAAGCGATCGAAGCGAATAAAATTAAGAAAAGCCGACATCTTTATGATATCGGTCACGTTACCGGTTTTTCTTACGAATGGCTTATCAAAGGTAAGGGTCCGCCGCGGGCGGATGTCTCAACAACGCAATCGCTCTCCCCACTCATGTTACCGCTGCTGCCGCTCGAGCAATGCGCGGATGCGGGGCAACGCGAAGCAGCCAAGGGCATTGACGCGGCGCGCGTTACAGTGGACCCGCAGATGGCAGGTGAGATAAGCGCTGGTGCGTTCGTCATACGCGTCCCGGAGAACGATCATGGAATGACACCAACGATAGCTGCTGGTGATTGGCTCGTCATCGATCCCTGTGCACCACTTCGTCCAGGAGACGTCGTCGTGTGTTGGGTCAAATCGATCGGCGCCGCGGTCATTCGCCGCTACCGCGCTAACTCGATAAGTTCGAGTGCGACGTACCCATTCGAATTGACCGCGGACAACAACGACTATTCGCCATTCGTGGTTGAAAACGAAAAATCCGGCAAACTCGTTGGCCGTATGGTCGGAGGTTATTGGAGACGCTCGCGATAAACCGCAGGCTATAAAGTTCACTGCGGTCCCTTACTGTCCCCTAATTCTATCGTCTACCTCTTCGACGACATCGCCGCGATATCGGCAAAGGCGTCATCCGGTTCGACAGGTTCATCGCCGGTAACGTCACTTTCATCCAACTCGACATCGGGTCGCGCGGACAACTCCGGCGCAAATTGCAATAGATGGTCAGTGATTCGTTGCGCATCACGCGCGGCACGAAAAATCTCGCGTTTGTCGTTGCGCAACGTTTCGATCCACGACTTCACATAGCTCGAGTGGCGCGCGGGATCGTGCGTTAATCCCAGCATCGCCGACATCATCGCCGAAGCGATTTCTGCACGCAGCTCCTCGCGGGCGTAGCTGGGATCGCCGAATAATCCAAACTTACGATGCAGCCGGGTCGGGTGTCCGGTCCAATGCCCGAGCTCATGCACGAGCACGCTGTAGTAATCGGCGGCGTTGGCGAACTGTTTGCGCAACGGCATGCGCACGTAGTCGCCGCTGAGTTGGTAGTACGCGCGGTTTCCACCATGGCGGATATCGGCCCCCGATCGTTCACAGATCTTCTCGGCTATATCGATCGGTTCCCAATGAACGGTGTCCTTGAATGCTTCCGACAAGGGCGGAACGCCGTACAACTGCTCTACGTTGTAGACCTTGAAATCGCACAGAAACGGCACTTGGCGCGTCTTCTCGACTTCCACTTCTTCACCGTCATCGTTCTCTTCGGTCACAACTTCAGAGACAGCGTTAGGCTTGTAAAAATACACCTTGGCGGCAGGTTTCTCGCCGCGACGCACACCCCAGTGTTTACGCTTGGCTTGATCGAAGGTGCACCACCGCGGATCGGAATAGCCGGCCGATAGCAACAACAGTACGTTGATGCCTCGGTAAGCCGTGCCGGTCGCAGCGTTGCGAGGAAAAGGGGAAACGGCGTTGTCGCCGAGCAAGGTCCACGGGCGCTGCCATGGCGCTGTGCCTCGCTCGAGATCGCGAATAATGCGGTCCGTGACCTCGCGGAACACCGAGCGTCCCGCACGGTTAGCTGTTGCCGTCGGGGATTTTTTCTTCTTCGCGAATATCATTCAGTTCGTCAGCCTTGCCGATGCCGAGCCCCTCAACTTCATCCCATGTCAGAGCTACCGCCATATCCTAACTAAAGGGTTTCTCTATCTATTTGTCTTTTCCAATGTCCGGTTTTGTGAAGCACGATGTGCTGCGCCGACCACCACTTATTCGTTCACGCTGGAATTCTAATTATACCAACGCAGCCGACTTGTATGAACCTGATCGCAATTCTCAACATGCTCGCGACCGAGTCGGAATGCGACTGTGTGCCCACCGACTGATCTCACATCCAACCGGTCGAACACCCCACTTCCGATAGAAATGTTCCAACACTCAACCAGTCGCGGCGCCGAGCACCACCACTGATCCGATGTGAATGTTGAATCGATTAATTATGTCAATGCAGTACTCTACTCCGCTGTAAGCCAAATAGTTTTCGTCATACGAGCCGGCAGAGCAGTAGTTCGTGAAGTAACAAAGATCGTTCGTAATGCTCATGTGTGTAGGTGGATTCAAGTTGGTGTTGTTTACTTTGGTTTTCATAAACTGCATATTTTGAAGGCGTCTTAACGCTTTGAATTCTAACTACGGAGAAGTAACAAAAATGAAACATGCTACGGACCGCCTACGTATTACCGTGTTTGCCACCTTACTTGCCGTCGCTCCCATTGCGAGCGCGGGTCTAAACCATTCGCACAATGATGATGAGAGCGAGAACTCGGCGCAAGTACGTGACGAAGCGCGCACTTCAGTTCGTTGGCGCGATTGGCGGGCAAATAAACCACACACGTGGGTACAGTTTCAAATTCTAGCCATCAATGATTTTCACGGACAGATCAATGGGCGCGTCAGCGCAAATCGTCCAATTGGTGGCGCGGCAGTTCTCGCTTCCTATCTGAAGGCGGCTCAGGAAGAGATGGAGGACGGCAAGACGTTTATTGTTCATGCAGGGGACCACGTCGGCGCAAGTCCGCCGGCATCCGCGCTCCTGCAGGACGAGCCATCGATTAGTTTTCTGAATCTGTTGGCGAATAAGCACTGCTCGTACCGTCATCCACTTCACCCTGGGTGCAATGTTGTGGGCACCCTTGGGAATCACGAGTTTGACGACGGCGTTGCCGAGATGCTCCGGTTAGTTAACGGCGGGAACCATGCCAACGGGCCATTTCTCGAAGAGCATTATCGCGGCGCGCGCTTTCCGTATGTATGTGCGAATGTGGTCGACGCCAATTCCGGAAAGCCAGTTCTACCTCCCTATGTTATCAAACATGTCCGCGGCATTCCGGTGGCGTTCATTGGTGCCGTGTTAAAAGAGACACCCGCTATCGTTACCCCGACTGGGGTGGCCGGCGTTAATTTTCTGGACGAAGCTTATGCCATCAACAGTTATATCCCGAAGTTAAAAGCCAAAGGGGTGCGCGCCATCATCGTCCTCATCCATCAAGGTGTGGGCGTGACTCCGTTCGCTGGACAAACGCCGACGGCTCCAATGGAGTTACCTGGCCAGATAGGAGATATCGTTAAGCGCCTCGACAAGGAAGTAGATATTGTGGTCTCCGGACATGCGCATGGATTCACAAACACGTTGGTTCCTAACCAAGACGGCAAGCTGATCCTCGTTACGCAAGCGTTTTCAGCAAGCACCGCATACGCCGACATTAACGTGGCGATCGATCCTGTTACTCGGGACATCGTGGAAAAGTCGGCGGCCGTTTACTCGACGTGGGCTGATGAAGGTCCGGGGCTGTCTCCGGATCCCGATGTTGCCGCGCTCGTGGCGGCCGCCGAGCAGCGCGTAGCGCCGCTGGTGAACAGGGTTGTCGGTACTGCCGCCATTCCCATCACGCGGACGCTCAGCACGGCGGGTGAAGCGGCGCTCGGCAATCTTGTTGCTGATGGAATGCGCCGGACGATGAATACTCAGTTTGCGTTTATGCAGCCAGGGGGAATTCGAACGGATCTCAACGCTGGCGAAATTACGTGGGGAGAATTGTTCGCTATCCAGCCATTTAGTAATGACCTGGTGCGAATGGATCTGACCGGTGCGCAAATCGTGACACTGTTGAACCAACAATGGGTAAATCAACCGTTCCCGCGGCCGCTGCAGATCTCAGGACTTACCTATATGTGGGACAACGCCAGACCAGTCGGTGACAGGATAGTGGAAGTGCGAGATGCCTCGAATGGTCACGCGCTCGATCCAGCGGTGTCGTACAGCGTCACGGTCAATAGTTTCACTGCCGCTGGCGGCGACGGATTTACGGTCCTTAAGCAAGGTACAAATCGCGAAGTCGGTCCGGTCGACGTCGATGCGCTGGTGGCCTACATCACATCGTTACCCCAGCCGGTATCGGCGTCGATCGAGGGCAGAGTTCAGCGAATTAACTAAAGGTCGCCGGGAGAAGCCTGCACCACATGCTCCCTCGCTTGGGAATCAACGAGGCGCACATTTCGCAATGTGCGCCTTCTTTTTCATCGGGGAAAACCTATATATAACTATTTGTCCCGTTTGGGTGTGATGAAAGTGTGTTTAGAATTTCGTTTAATCAGTGCGCGGGAATGCCGATAGTCGGCAATTTATTGGCAGTTGGTATCGATACCTTTTATGGCGTCCGCCCTTACCGGGTGGCGCAGAAGCTCGGGACTATTTATGATGTCCGGACCAAGCGCCTAAGCAAAGCGGAAAACCGCTACCTCCGGCTTCATTCACAATGCTGGTCTCTGCGCAGAGGAGAATAAATACGCCTGGGGGGCGAGTACTGCTTTTCTTACTTCGTCGCAATTGCTTCTCCCCTGTCCGATGCTCATATCGGTTGTTCTCTGCTTGATTAACGAAAAATACTAAATCGATATAGGTGCAGTATGAAGTCCAACTCATTCGTAGTGTTTACGCGCGCATTAATTGCAGCACTCTTTGTATTGGCATCGGCAACGCCGGCGATGGCAGAAGAAGATATCGCCAGGGTTCATCAGTCACCGGCAACGATCGGGATTGCCACAGGCCACCAAGTTCCACTCAACCTCGCGCCGGCGGTCGCGACCGTGATCACCGCCGAGGAACTCGATGCTATTGGCGCGACTACTCTAAGCGAGGCTCTTGCATTGGTGCCAGGCGTCAATGTGCTTTATCGCAGCCAGGGCGACCATTATATCTTTCGTGGAATCCGCGCGGATTCAAGCTGGAACCCAGATTGGTTATTGCTGGTGGATGGTGTGCCACAGAATGACATCCAGCTTGGCAATCAACGCCAGTTCATGGGCGATATCCCGCTGCAGAACATTGCGCGCATCGAGGTGATACGCGGACCGGGTTCTGCTCTATACGGCGCTGACGCCTTCGCCGGCGTGGTGTCTATCATCACGAAGCGGCCCGAGGACGTGACGAGCTCGGAAGCGCGTATCCGAGGCGGGTCGTGGGATACCCGCGAAGCGCGGTATTTACACAGCGGCGAATTATTCGGCGCCAGTACGCTTTTGGCACTTCAGGTAAAGAAAACCGACGGGTTCCGCCCCTTCATTGAAAAAGACTCGCAGACGTTCCAAGACAACCGATCTGGCACGCGGGCCTCTCTTGCGCCCGGGCGCGCCACGTCATGGGAAAACGATTACAACCTGAGTTGGGAAATTCAACACGACGCGTGGCGTTTGCGCTGGCGCCACCACACTAAAGAAGATGCTCAAATGTTCGGGAGCGCCCTCGACCCGAATGGATGGTTCTATCCACGGATGAATAGTGTCGATCTGTTATACGATCAACCGCGCTATTCGGAGCATTGGGAAGTTAAAGGCCACCTGAGCTGGTTCAAACTAAAGAACGATAGCTACGATACGTGGATTTACCCACCTGGTGCATTTGGTTTTACAGATGGTGTCCGGGATGAGATCGGGTATACCGAAGACCGTGGCCACGGCGAACTCTCAGGGCTATATAAAGGTATCCAACATCATGCCGTATTGTTGGGCGCCGGCGCAGCGCACCACAGATCGTACGATACTCGTGAGCGACGCAACTATACCTTGGCGGCCAACGGTACACCGATTCCTATTGGCCAGATGGTTGAGTTGCCGCCAGAGCAAGCTTTCGCACCCAATGGCGATCGAACGATTTATTTTGCATACATGCAAGACGAATGGGCATTCGCGCGGGATTGGACACTTACCAGTGGCATCAGGTATGACCATTATAGTGATTTCGGTGCTGCAACCAGTCCACGCATGGCGTTGGTATGGGCAACCACGGCTGATTTGACGACAAAGCTCATGGCGGGACGCGCTTTCCGAGCGCCAACTTTCCTGGACCTGTACGCGCGCAACAGCCTGGCGGTGACCGGTAACCCAGATCTGCGACCGGAAGAAATCGACACGTACGAGTTGTCATTCAATTATCAGCCGATGCCAACGTTCAGGACTGGTATCAATGCGTTTCAACACACCATCACCGATAAGATTCACGCCGTGCGCGGAACACTCGGCACCAGTAACCAGAACATCGGCCGCCAAGAAGGACAAGGTGGCGAATGGGAGTGGCAATGGATCGCGAGCGACACGGTGACCTGGAACGGCTGGTACGCCCATCAGCGAAATAAGGTGATAAGTGATGGCTCGGATCCAGGATTCGCACCGCGAGACAGCGCTAGCCTGCGCGTTGATTGGAAGCTTGCCAGCAATTGGTTGTTGAATACCAACGCGACGTGGGTGGCAAACAGAATACGTCCAGTGACGGATGTGCGTGGACCTGTTGCGGATTACACGATCTGGGATATGACGCTGCAGTATAAACCGCGGCGTTCGGCATGGTCTGCTGCTGTTTCAGTATTCAATCTATTCGACCGCAGCGCCGAGGATCCGGGTAATCCCCCAGGGAGAGACCGATCGGACCATGAGTTGCCAGGGCGTAGTGTTTTCGCAGAGATTCGGTACTATCCGAGCTGGTAGGCGGCGCCGGCAGTTTGCCAATCAATAACAACGTTAGAAGGAACTAATACATGTCACAGATTTCACTAAGCAGCATGGCAATAGCAACCTACGTACTATTGTTGTTATCCGTTGTCTTTCTTTGGATTCGTGCGATCCGGTGGCTTTGGGCAGGCTCGCTTGCGGTTGCCGTGGTGGTGGGGTATTTCGCTGGAATCGTCACGGCGGTTGCCTTGATACCGATCGTGGTGCTGGCCGCTCTCTGTTGGTATTACAAACAACTTACAACGGAAAAATCATCTAAGCCGATCCTGAGTTTTTTGGTGGCCATATTGATTGCCGTTGTCGCTGCATTATTGTTTTTACATTTCTTACCGGGGTACAACAATTCGATATTGGTGCGCAACTTTGTACTGTCGACTCAGTCTGCTCCTTATACCCAGTATCTAAATTTCGATAAGGCGTTCGCGGGGCTGCTGATACTCGGGTTATGTTATCGCGGTGCGTTGCTGACAACGGGACGAGGTTGGCGGGATGCGATTCGGCAAACGTGGCCAGTGACACTCGTTACGATTGCCGTTGTCGTCGCATTGGCGTTTGTTTTTGGGTTCGTCCGCTTTGACACGAAATGGAACGAGTTCTTCCCGCTGTGGGCGCTGGTAAATCTGCTTTTTACCTGTATGAGCGAGGAAGCACTGTTCCGTGGATTTATTCAACAGGAGTTGAGCGTTAGATTTAAAAAATACCAATGGGGCGGATATGTCGCTATTGCGGTTGGTGCGATTCTCTTCGGACTCCTGCATTACAAGGGAGGCAGCACTTATGTGGTCCTGTCTGTTATAGCGGGTGCTGGATATGGGTTAGCGTTTCAGCGTTCAGGTCGCATTGAAATGGCGATGCTTACGCACTTCTTACTAAATGCTTTTCACTTCTTGGTGCTCACCTATCCTCGGGCGATATAACTATCCTTGATGATGCCACCGTGGAGATCCGGTTATAAGCCCGGATCTCCACGTCTCATTAAAGACATTCTTGCTCCAAATAAGACTCTTAAGCTTATCGGTGTTACGCATGCCGCCGGGAACGACCGATATGTCTTTTTCATATTTATGACATAAATATCATCTCACCACTTAACTATACTTCCACTCGAATCTTAGGTAGTGATTGAACGAAATCCGCGGACCAACTGCGCGATTCAAATCTGCAGATGATTATGCTGTGCCCTACTTACCAGGATGGTTCGCAACGTTACGATAGTCGTGACCGCACATCCTCCCTCGTGCGGCCGCGCGATGCTGATTCTCCAATCGACATTGCGCTTTGGCCGGGCGGTTCATTCCGCGCGCTTTTTCTATGGCAACAACTCCCCGCCTTATTCTCCCATTTAGTTTTTGCAATAATTTGCAGCACTATTACCCTCCTCGGTACTGGCGATATCCAACGAGCGCGGTAACATTCATCGTATCTTCGTCGTTATTGGAGAATGCCGCTATGCTCTGGAACTGCAAAACCGATATCGATCACTGGTGGCATAACGACGATCGTGGAACCGTACCAGGAAATGTCGTACCCCTATTCGGAGCCGGCATTTCCGTAGATCTGCCAACGGGGCTTCCACCGGGCGAAGTGTTGGTCGAGAAGTTGGTTCGCCATCTGATGCACGCCGATGCCGCCGATGAGTTGTTGTCAATTCTGCAAAAGCACGCACCGGTGATTGGGCGACGTGTCCCGCGTTTAGAGCACCTGATATCGGTCAGCGCTAACGCCGCTCCGGGCACGCTTCAATTACTGAACATTTTCGATGGTATCGAACCAAATCGTAATCATCACATCCTCGCACAGCACCTGCTCGGCAAGCATGGCTGGGCGGTCACGACAAATTTCGACGACGGCGTTGAAAAGGCAAGCGGATATCGCATTCCGGTGCACCTCTTCGATGTAGCAAGTCAGTCTATTCGAGTGCTCTACGGTGACCCCGGCAGCGATTGGGGACTGATCAAGCTACACGGAACGATCAGCGAAGACGTGCACCGGCTGGGCGCAACGCTCGATCAATTAGTGCCGGGGCTGCCGCTTCCGATGCGGGTGTTGCTTGAGCGTGTTTTCACCGACGCCGATGTGGTGGCAGTGGCCGGTTACAGCGCCAGCGATCATTTTGATGTTAATGCGTTCTTGCGAGGAAAAATTAACCGGCGCTTCAACGCGCGGCTCGTCTGGATTAATCACCAAGACGCGGTGCCGGATATCCCGAAACCTCCGTCGTCGAGAGGATATAAGACATTTCAGCTAGCCTTCAGCGCAAACAAACTGCGTAGCGGCCCAACCGCTATCCTGCTGGCGGACTTGCTGGGAAACGAAACATCCACGATGCCTGCCTCGGATGCAACCTCGCCGTGTTGGACCGATCGACTATCGCAACTTTTCACACCCTCAAATCCTGAACGTCACCGAATCGGTGCGGTACTCGCGACAGACATCGGCCTTGTCCCGCTTGCGCGCGATTCGATTGGCTTGCTGCGCCATGAGACCGAAGACGACAGTGAAGCACAGAATCTGGAAGTAGATCTTTGCAGCCTGGATGGGCACTGGGGTATTGCCCGCGCCATTCTCGCCGAGGCGCAATCGGAGCGGGACGCTGCATCCGTGCGGCGACGAATCTCGACCTGGAGAAAAGCGGGTCGACCGACGCGTGCGCTGTGGGAATTGATCTGGGTGCGTGCGACCGGCACACCGGATACTTATTCCCTACGATTGGAAGCCGCCGCCACCCTTCTCGATCTCCTGCGCGCGGCACAGCGCTTGGCGTTGTTCCGCTCCAAGGCGAGTCGCCTGCTGTGGGGATGGTGGATTCGTCACCACCTTAACCGCGCGCAGGTGCAGATCGCTAAGGTTTCCGATCTGCTGGCAGAAGATGAATGGCAACTGTTGGCGGTACGCCACAACGTCTATTGTCATGACTTCGGCGAACACGACTTCGAGGGGCCCGGCTGGCTGCGCGAATTGATCGAACGTGAAATTTCGTATCCGCAGCTACTGCTGGATACCACCTACGCCATCCCCGGCTATTACTTGAACGCCACCACAACCTACGCTGAACTGGATCGACTAGACGACATGCTCGATATCAGATTGACGTATGTGGACATGCTGGTCTCCATGGTGCGGCGCAAGTTCTTCAATACCTTTATCGAGACATGTTTCACGATGAAGAGTTGGCTTGCCGAACGCGGCTGGCTTTTTAACAACCATCAATTGCGAGACGAGTATTGCCATAAGATCAAATGGCCGACTCAACTATTTGTCAGATACATCAAGCAGGAACTGGACGAAGCTTCAAAGATTGCGGAGGCGCTGGATAGCGACCATGCCAGAAGTCGTGTCGCTCATGTCAGAATTTGGGCGGATCGCCTTCTCGATGGCTTTTCAAGCTGGCGTTCACCGCGAATGTATTTTCCTATCCGCAAGTCCAGGCGGCAAGCACTGGAAAAACTGCAGGATGTATCGTCCGAGCCGCGTATAGAGCCTTAAATATATCGTTTCGAGCACAAAGTTATTTGTCTTCGGGCCATATGTACCCGATCGGTCGTTTTTTCGGCGGCGCTTCTACTTTCATGAGCTCGCGGATAGCGTCAAATACAATTTTGAACTGGGCATCATATTTTCTCTCAAGCGCGGCGACCTTGCGCGTGAGCGTTTCGTTACTGGCGAGTAGCTGCCGCAGCCGCACGAAAGACCGTATCACAAAGACGCTCATTTCAACGGCACGCTGAGAATTCAGCACGGAAGCGGCCATGATGGCGCCGTGCTCAGTGAAGGCATAGGGAAGATATTTCCGATGCTGTCCTCGCCCAGTCTTTAACGTCGCGTTTTGCGACCTTAGAGATTCGTATTCCTCAGCCGAGAGATGGAACATGAAATCGTCCCTCGGAAACCTGTCCGGATTACGTCGCACTTGCTCATTTAATCGCTTCGTCGTAACGCCATAGAGCGCCGCCAAGTCTTCGTCCAGGATGACACGGTGGTCGCGAATCCACAGAATGGTTTGGGCGATACGTTCAATGGGTGTGCGCGTTTTATCAAGAGTCGCCATATTTTTTCGCTACCCCCTCCGACGCCAATCTGACGGTTCGTCGTACACTGACTGACCGCCTCGCCGCCTCAAAAATTACGCTACACCGAATCCGGCATTCCGCATGGACATTTTTTGTAAATTAGTATCGAACCCGAGAACGAACAGTCACGATGGTTTTCCTTTTTGGCCTTTCCGGTGCTCTCGTCGCATAGATCGAGCCATGGTCGTTGCGTTTCGTCGAATCGACCGCAACACCCGTCGGCTTACCTCCAACAGATTCATGAATGGTGGAAATGCGATGTTTGTAAATCAGCTGCGTACTCCGATCGAATCCAGCGAGAAAGACCACGTGCTTATCGAACGCAACGATCGTACCGCGCAAGTGAATGCCATTGTGGAGAAAGATAGAAATTTCTTTGCGTGTACGCTTCCACGTGTCGAGGTAGTTATCTTGAACAAGTGTTGCGGAAGTCTGTGCTGTCATGATTGCTTGACTCAGTTTTTCTAAGTGGTTGATGAATTGCCGCCAATACCGATCACAAGGCCTTGCGTTACTTCGTTAACAGTGAACGAGCAGATCGCTTTATGGTTTTGTCAATGAACCGTACTCACTGCTCCGTCGTAATGTTGGGGTGCCTGAACTCAAAATCTTCACGCTAGCGATTCTCTCCGTATAACCTCTGCACTTTTTCATTAGCGTGCCCAAGCATTAGCGCAATCTCGGCCGGCGTGCGTCCGTGATGGCGCCTGTCCGTGGTGAACTGATGGCGCCCAGAATATAGGGTCGGATGCTGATCCCGATCAGGCCACAACTTACGCGTCAGATGCCAGAGTCGAATACGGCATCCATTATACGCTGCCGCAAAATCAGCCTCGGCTTCGATCATTGTCAGAAAACGTACCACTACCGCACGCTCCGCATCGACAAGCTCATTCAGATCAAGATAGCGATTTCTTGCCTGTCCGCGCTGTTTCGCAGTCTCCACCACCAACGTATCGTCTTGGACGGCGGCCGTTTTCCATTCTATGGGACGCAGACCGGTTGCACGGCCCGCCACCAACCACAAGCCAAGGAGTAAATCGAATCGGCTGGATGACGGACTGATGCTTTGCAGCAGCGCGCTCAGATCTTCGTCGGAGAGAACCTTTGCCGTATGCCGACGTCCCGATGCGCAACCGGTGTCCGTTTGCGCTTGGAGATATTCCAAGACTTCGTTGGGGCCATGGAACCGCATGTAGGTAATGAGCGCCGCTTTATAGGCACGCCACGTTCCTTTTCGCCACTGCGGCCTGTGGTCGGCGAACCATCGACAGGCTTCGAGTGGATCGTCGCGCCAGTGGCGGCCGGTTTGTGTGGTGTAACGATCGAGCAGCCGTTCCGCCACGCACAGATACGCACGAACGGTATCGGCGAGTTCTTCTTCCGTTGATTGAGGATCAGATGCGTGGTCTCTATTCAGAGAGGCCTCCCGAGGTTAACAGAACAACCACCTTTGAGTGATAATGCTACGAGTACCAATAAAATTGTATGCATAGTTAATTTTAACAATTATCGCTGTATACCCTTAGCAAGACCTGTAAGCCTGGAGTCGGCATAGCTTCCGGAGGGCGAAATGGCAGACCAAGTTTCCGTGGACGTCGGCAGCGGTTTCACCAAATACACGAACGGGAAAACGGAGGGTGCCTACCCTTCGCTCGTATGCCTAATGCCAACGGTTCGTTTGTTCGGAGCCGAAAATGCAGAAACGGTGGAGATGGAAAACGTTCTTTACGTCGTCGGAGACGACGCGCGCGCCTTCGGCATCGCAGACAGCAAAGCCAATACGCTGCGCGACGACTGGGCCGGCTCGCCTCCGTGGATGGCGCTTCTGTATGCCGCACTTGTTCGCTTAGGCGTCGGCTCGACTATTGATCTGGTGGTCGGACTCCCGCTGGCGCTGTTCGACAACAAAAAAGACGCACTCGTTCATTCGCTGCAGCGACGTCACCACTTCAAGGTGCGCGGAAAAAACTACGAGATCGACATCAATCCCACCGTCGTTCCCCAAGCGGTCGGCGCCCTGTTCTACAAAGCCTGGAAGGATCCGCGGCTGCTCGACGACACGTTCGGCGTCATCGATCCGGGTACTTACACCACCGGTTATGCGTTGCTCGATCATCATCGGCTCATCCGCAACAAGAGCGACGGCTGCGCCATTGGTGTGAGCCAAGTCGGCGCCGCGGTCGTGCAGTACATACAAGTCGCCTGCGGATTTACGCCGGATACGGCGAACCTGCATCACATTCTGAAAAATCGCTCCGTGCGCCGGCGCGGTGAAGAGATAGACGTTGGCGATGCCATCGACACCGCGGTGCTGACCGTCGCCAAACCGATGCTCGATCGCATCCACCAGCTATGGAGCGGCGGCAACGAACATTTGATCTTCATCGCCGGTGGCGGCGCACATGTCTTTCTCAAAGCGATTCAAACGATTTTGCCGCACGCCACGCCGCTGCCGGAAAACGAGGCGTTCTTTGCCGTCGCACGCGGCATGCATCAATACCTGATCGGACAGGCGTGATGCTTAAGCCGCACAGAATCTTCACCATTCGGCTGTACACCCACGTGCCTGCACACAAAGAGATACTCGAGTGGTTCGAGACGTTCCGACACCGACAGGATGGACGCCAGGCCGCTGCTCTTGAACAGGCACTCCTGGCGTACGTGCGCGCTCAACGCACTGCCACGTCGACGACCGCTCACAGTGCTACGCCCACCACGGAACTGCCGCCGCGCACGCCGATAGCCGTCTCGCGCGCTCATTCACCCGCAGCGGCAACGGCTCCCGTCGAAACGACGCCGGTCATCAATGCAGGCGCCGATGAACGCTTTGCCCGTCTGGTTAAGGGACTGAAGTTCTAATGTTGGAGCATCGCGATATCGCATGTACCACCGCCGCAGCACACCAGTGCATGTGTTGTCATGTGCGTACACCTGCCGACACCTACCGTGGACTCGCGCGAGCGCTTTTAACAAATGCATGCACCTGCATGCAGGTGTTAACAGTTGCACGCATGCGCGAGCAACTGCATACATGTGTCAACCCGCACAGCGGCATTCATCACCCATCTCGAAGAACGACCGGAAAAAATACTCTCGCCAAGCAGAAAGAACCGCCGCTCGGTTGGCTAATTCAGAACGAGATTAACAACAACATCGTAAGACACGCTGGATGTTACACATTCTCGAACTTCTGCCATCGCGCAAATTGGTCAACTGGTCACGCTCCTGAACAATAACAGACGGTGCGGATGATGAACATTTACGAAGTCGCTTGTTACCTGTTAAGCGAAATTCTGAACAGTAACGTTAACACTAATTTCCGGACCTCCAGGACAAGCCGAAGCGCGCCGAGACGAGCCGGGTACATGCTGCTGGCGGCGCTCACATTGCTTGCGGGCTGCGCCACAAAAGATGTTGGGATCGTCGCCGACCAAACGATTCTCGGGGACATCCAACGCACGGGCGATGCGATTCACCGAGACCTTTCGGTGCTTTCCGCCCTTCAGCAGACACGCGCGCCGCGAGTGCGCCAGTACCAGCCGCCGGCCAACGGGCCGCTGGCCCGTCCTATCACCATGAAGTGGGCTGGACCGATGCTTCCGGCCGTCGAGGCGATAGCGAAAATGGTCGGCTATCAGTTTCGCTCGACCGGAAAACCGCCGGCACATCCCGTAATCGTTTCGGTGAGCGCCGCCCAAACATCCGCATTCCTCGTCCTCGAAGATATCGGCTGGCAGGCCGGGCAACGCGCCGGCATCCACATCGACGACGCAGCGCGCGAGATTCGTGTCGTCTTCGTCGGAGACGATACGTGAGACGCGTCGCCCTGCTCTTTTTATTGTTGTGTCTCGCCAGCAGAGTCCCTGCCGATGAGATGCCCGCGCCGCTCCGTGAGCTTGAGCAAGCGGCAGCGCCCGGCGAGATCAGGAAATCCGCCTCCGAATACACCAACGTACGTTTAAATGCGTTGCGGATGGCCGCGAAGACAGCGGCGGTGCAGGCCGCGGTGAAATGGCGCTATGCGCAGATTCTAGCGAACATTGAATCTACGTACGGGGACCTCGATCGCATCTTCGACTTCCGCCCTCTGTTGTTGAACGACGGCAAAGTCGTGCCGCCGGTCATTGTCGAAGCCGAAAGCGGCTATAAGCTGCTCTCCGACACCAGTGCCGCCAGCGTCGAAACGACTTACCAGGTCATCCAGGACGCACGCCTCACTACCGTCCCGCCGAGCTGGCGCGCCTATCTGCTTCAGAGTTTCGATGCCCATAAGAGCATCCATCCCGGCATGCTTCCAAAGGATGACGACGAACGCGAAGCGTGGCGCCAGGCCGTGCGCGAAGGGTGGGCGATCGGCGTGACGCAAGCCGAGGATCTTTTCCGGATCGGGCTGTCGCGCCTCGAGCGCGACTACCGCGGCATGCTGCGGTTTTCCATCCTGGCGGCGCAAAACATCGTGCGCGCGCCGATCCTCGCAGAAGGCCGCATCGGGATTCAAGTCGGCGAGCGCGTGCTCGACGTCGATCAACGGATCTTTCGCATCACCCAACAAGCTCGCTTCAACAAACCGGAACAATGGGCGCCGATATCAAGCTTCGGTTCGAACACGAACCCTTAAGGAGCTGGACGCCGACGGAGTTCGACGCCTTCCTCGTGTGGGCGACGGCCATGGGCGCCTCCGACGTGGCGCTGATCCCCGGCTCCCCGGTCTGGATCCGCCTCCATGGAATCTGGCTCATCGCGAGCCAACGCCGCGTCACGACCGATGAGATATCGGCCTTGCTCGATTACACCTCCCGCAACCCGTCCGCCTCAGCGCAGGTGAAAGGCGGCGAAGATCAGGACTACGCCTACGAGATCAAAATCGACCGCGCCTCGCGGCGCCGTTTCCGGGTGAACGCCACCGGTTGCCGCGACGGATGGAACTTCGGCATGGCGCTGGTGCTGCGCACGATCCCCGCCATCCCGCCGACGCTGGAGGAGATCGGCGTCGAGCGCGAGATTTTAGATAGCGCGTTTCCCAATAACGGGCTCGTGCTCGTCACCGGCGTGATGGGCAGCGGCAAATCGACGCTGCTTGCCGCGATGCTGCGCCACATTCGTCAACACCAGGCGCGGAACATCCTCACCTACGAGGCACCGATCGAATTCGATTTGATGGACATTCCGAACCCCTGCGGGCCGCTGGTGCAATCCGCCATACCGGAGCATCTTCGTGATTTCGTGCGCGCGCCGCGCAATGCCGCGCGCCGCGCCGCGGACGTCATCCTGGTCGGCGAGTCGCGCGATCCGGAGACGCTGCGCGGCCTGGCCGAGGCGGCCGAGATCGGCGTGGCGGCGTATTCGACGGTACACACGCGCTCAGTCAGTGAGACGCCTTCACGCATCATCAACGTGTTCCCCGGGGACTTGCAGAATCAGGTGGCTTCCACCCTGCTCGCGAGCCTGCGCCTGATCATTCAGCAGCGCTTGGTGCCGGCGCGTCAGGGCGGCCGCGTGGCGTTGCGCGAGTTTTTGGTGTTCACCGCCGAGCATCGCGAGCACCTGTTTCAGGTGCCCTTGAGCCATCTGATTCCTGAGATCGAGCAACTGGTACAGAAAGACGGTCAACCACTGGTGCGCGATGCGCGCCGTAAATTCGAAGCGGGCCTCATAGACGAGGATCATTATCGCGCCATCGAGCATGAACGGGAGAAGACCCATGTGGCGTGACACCGGAAGATTCCCGCAGTTCTTCGCGATGGATGCCCGTGTTCTTGCGCCCATTGCTATCTGGGCGCTGCATTGGTCATGGCCCACATTCTATGTCGCGGTCGTGGGCGCCATCTGCTTCGCCATCACCGAGCGCATGGGAGTCAACCCCACGGTCGCGTTCCGCGTCGTGCGGACGGTGCTGATCGGTCGGATTCGTCCGGTGCAGGACCGGACGATGTGGCGCCGGCGCACGCGCTGGTAGGTTCGTGCACGGACGCAAGTGGCTTAAACTTTCTATAGATGAGTGACATTATGATATTTATTCCACGCATCGCCATATTGTGGTTCGTCAGCGCAGGGCTTGCCGCGCCGGCACAGGCGTTTTTCGATTTCGCCGACAAGAGCCAAGCCCCGACACCGGCAGCCGTCGACACGGTCGGTTTGTTCACACAGATTGGCAGCGGGACCGCTTCCAAGATCGCTGGTTATGGCAAAGACGTCCCGCTTGGCCTCGCTGTCGAAATGCTCGCCTCCGGCTGGACACTCGTCGACGCAGACGGCAACGCGGCCGGCATCAAGGTCAGCTGGGATCCGAACGGCACCTGGCTCGACCAGCTACGCGGCATATCGAACAAGCACCGACTGCGCACGCTCGTGAATTGGTCGGATAAAAAAATCTACGTCGGAAACGCCTCCGAGACGACGTCAGACAAGCTCGCCGCCCTCGCCGAAGAACATCGCCGCCAAGCCTTCGAAGCAACGCCACAGGGACGACGGCTCCGTGCGTTGGCGGCACGCAATCCTGCGTTGACCACCGCGCCGCCGGCAGGCTATCGAGCCTACGCCTTCAAACCGGGACTGCTCTCGACCGCCGTCGCCCAGATCCTCAAAGAGGAAATGGATCTCGATCTGGTGTGGGACGCGCCTCCCCATGTCGTCAAACACGAGTTCACGGTTTACGCCAAAGACTGCCTGGGCGCCGTTCAGGAAGCGTTTCAAGCCTATCGCAATGCGGGCGTCGTGCTCACCGCCGACGTTAAAGCGAACGGCGTCGTCGTTGTGACGCGCGGCGGCTACCAAGCGAAGAAAGTCGAACCCCAGCAATAACGAGAACCGGCATGACACTTCAAACGCTGAAACGAATGGTCCTGGTAGCCGCGCTCGCCGCGGCCGTGGCGCTGTCCGGCTGCTCGACGCTGACAGAAGCCGAGAAACGCATCGATAAGACGTCTGCACAAAGTGAGGAGTTACTACGCCATCCGCCTGAGCTTGCGCCGACGATTGTCGTCAGCAACGACGTGTGGGTATCGGCCGAAGAGGCTCCCGCGTCGATGCTCGACCCGCTGCCCGAGGCATTCGGGAAAGCTACACCGATAAGCGCCGATCAAATTCCGTTCGAGCTGGTAGCGCAAGCGCTCAGCGCCGGTCAGCGCACCGTGTTCGGCTCTGCCGTGAACAAACGCAAACCGGTGACGCTCGTGCATCGCGGCACGGTCGCGAGCGCGCTCGATGCGCTCGCCGCCACCTCGGGTTACAGCTGGCGCTACAACCAAGGCACGATCTATTGGTGGGATCTCGAAACGCGCGTCTGGTTCGTGCCGGCAGCACCCGGCCGCACCGGCTTTCTTACTCAAGTTACCGGATCGGCAACGACTACGCAGTCTGGACAGTCCTCCAGCGCGAGCCCCAGCGCAGATCCGAATGCGTCGGCCAACGCCGGAAACCACGGCATGAGCGTTCAGCAATCCACGCGCGTCGCCGATCCCTACTCCATCTGGGACGATTTGGGCCAACAGATCCGCGCGATGTTGTCGCCCCGCGGCACGGTGAACATCTCGCAAAGCACCTCGACGCTGATGGTTCGGGACTATCCGGACCGCTTGCAGGAGATCGACGGTGTCGTCAAAGAGTTGATCAATGAGTTGATGCGCCAGGTCACCATCGAGGTATCGGTGATTGAAGTGACGCTCGCCGACAGCTCGAGCTACGGCATCGACTGGTCACTGGTGAAGGACAATCTGAGCGGCCTCGGGTTTGCGCTGTCAACCACCAGCTCCCAGGCCGTCTTCCCGCAAGCCGGCGCGACCTCGCCGGTGTTCACCATGTCGTACACCAAAGCGGATAGCAAATGGGATGCGAGCAAGGCGCTCATTCGGGCGCTCGAAACGCAGGGCAATGCCTCGATCATGACACAGCCGCGCGTGGTCACGCTCAATAATCAGGTCGCCGCGATTCAAGTCGGACGCGAGAAAGGTTATCTCGCGAGCAGCACGATTGCACCGACTGGAACGACGGGTACGGTGCAGACGTCGCTAATCCCCGGACTCGCACGCGACGGTTTCATTATGAGCGTGCTGCCACGTATCAGCCGCAGAGAAGTTGTGCTGCAAATGTCGGTGAGCGTCAATCAACTCATTAGCATCGACCGCCGCGAGGCCGGCGGCACCGCCATCGAAGTGCCGGAGATTGTGACGAAGAATTTTTCTCAAATCAGCCGGCTGCGCACGGGCGAGGCCATGATCATGGCGGGCTTCCGTCAATCGAGCGGCGAACGCAGCCACGAAGGTCTGCCATTTCTGAATTGGCTCGGCGGCGCGATCAGCGCGAAAACGGGGCGCGTCGATACCGTCGTCGTCATCACGCCGTACATTCAGGGCTGATTTCGCATGACTGAGCATGTTCAACGAATCGACCGGCCGGACGGTGCATCACTGATTCTCGGCGCTTACCGCGACCGTCTCTTTCAGAAACACGCGGCGCAAGCGGCAAAGGAGATCGAGTTCCTCTCCGAGAAAGGCGAGTACATGATGCTCGAAAAGGACGAAGGCGGTCTGCGAATCGCCGCCTCCCCCGAGGACGGTTATCTTTATGCTGAATGCCTCGCGCAGTCCTTCGGCACCGACGCGTTGCTCTTCGTCGAATCGTTGGGTTCCGACCTTTTCTACGTCATGGCGGCAAAAAAACGGCGTGTCGTTGAAGACCGCCTTTGCCGCGCGAGCGAATTGCGAGATGTGCTTTCCGCTCATCTGCTCTCCGGCGTGGACGTCCGCCTCTCCGGCAATGTGCCAATCGCCCCGCAGGACACGGCCGACAACGACGCCCGCATCATCACGATCCCGACGGCGTCGATCGCCTCATGGCAGGACGCGGGACCGGACTACCGCTTCGCCGTCTCGCTCACTCCCGCCGCCAAGCTTCGGTTATGGAAGAGTGTGCATGCGGCGCTGTTCTGGCCTCACCGGATTGTCACCCTCGCCGTCGGCCTTTTGATCGCCGGCATCATTGCCGGACTGCTTTGGCTCAAAGCCAAAAACGACGATGAGGGGCGACGTCGCGCGACGGTCGCGATGGATCCCTTGGCTCAACCATATCAACGCTGGGCATCCGGCGTCAGCCTGTCGCAGGCGATGGCGGAGATGGCACGCGCGGCGTTGGAAGCCGAGGGCATGTTCAGCGCGTCGCATACCTCGTCGATCAAGCTCGAAGGTGCTGCTCTCAGCGTCGACGTCGAGCCGAAACCAGATGCGCCGTCGAACCTGGCGTTGTTGAGTGCCGCCTTTCGCGGGCGTGAGACGGCACCGCTTGCGAATTCAAGAGCGACGCGCATCTCGTGGCGCATTGTCTCGACCGCCCGCCGTCGCGACGATTTCCAACGTGTCGTTGCGAACACCGACCGCCGATACATGATGATGGAGTTATCGTGGGTTGAGACCGGACCCTGGGAGTTTCGCATCGTCCATCAACCCATCGAACAAGGCTTGGGTTTCGCCTTCGCCGGCGAACAATTGACCGCCGCCCGGATATCGCCGTTGGCACTGGCGAGCGCCGCCAACACGCTCGATCCCTCCCTCGCCAATTCCGTCGTTACCAAGGCGGAGTATCGACCGGCCACGGGCGAAGCGATGTTTACCTTCTCACTTCTATTTCGGTGACCGATGCCATGAGCGACAGATACAAACTGATCATTGTCGTTGTGCTGATCCTTGTCAGCCTGATCGTCGGAGCCGGCATTTTCTTCGGCAGCACAGCCCCATCGCTATCGAAGACTTCATCGCGGCCCATCGATCTGAATTCAATGACACCCGCATCGACCGGTGCGCCGGACATGGTCGGCGTTGGAACCCCACTCCAGGGACGCGACAACTCGACGCCCGCCGCCGGCACGCAGTCTGTCGTCGACATCAAACCGGAAATTCTCAACGAAGCACACGATGCCTTGATCGAGACGCAACGAGCAACATTGAAGCTTAACAAAGAGCACGCCGAGCTTGAGTTCGGCGCACGCAACGCCAAGGCAAAGGCCGACGCCAAGAAGGCGGAGCTGGAAGTGCTAAAAGCGGAAACCGAAATGGATTACATCCGCACGAACCCAAAAAAATGGTTCGAGCGTCAAGGGAATGGACCCGCTGGATCGGCGGCGCCTCCTGACGCGACAGCGATGATCGGCCCGCTCGGCGCCCTCTCACCGCCGCCGGCATTGCCGGGCGACACCCCCGTCGTGCGCATGGCCTACATAGAGGACGGCAGTGCGGTAGCGGTGATCGCCTTTGAAGCGAATGTTTACCGCGTCACCGCAGGGCAGCGCGTCGGACCGTATACGGTGAAAACCATCGGATCGGATTATGTCGATCTGCTCAAAGACGGAAAGCTGCGGCGCGTTTCCTTCGGCATGTCGGCCCGATCGTTAGCCGCCACCGCCGACCGCGAACCGCAAGCAACATCGGCACCGGGTGCCTCCAGCGCCGCTCGCCCGCTCGGCCAAGGCGGGGCCGGCTCGCCGCCGCCCGATTCAACGAGCCCCGCACTGCGTATGCCATAGCGGCGTCTCTCATCGTACTTGATGAACCCATGAAACCGAATTTATCCGTGATTCCCTCCGGCGCTGGTCTTTCCTACACGCCGTTGACCGAACAGCAAATCGTTCAGTGGGCGCAGATGCTGCGGACACGGCCGGTGCTGCGCCGCATTACGCTCGAAGGCGAGCTGACACCGATCAAGGGGCTTGGTCGCCCGTGGTGCGAAGCGCGCGGCGTGTTGCCGCTCGCCGACGGCCGCGTCCTCGCCGCTTCGCAAGAACACCTGGCGATCGTCCGCTCCGTGGTGGAACACCGCGTCAAAACCACGGTCGTGCCGACGCTCGACGCGGTGCTGCGTGAACTGCTCGAGGAAATCTTCTCATCCGCACCCGCGGTCGTAGGCATCGAGATGAGCGATGTCGAAATCGCCAGTCAACGACTGCTTGAACGCGCGGTGCAGTCGGCTGCCTCGGACATTCACATCGAGGTGCGGCCCGAACGCGCCCGCATCCGGATGCGTCAGAACGGGCGACTGCACGAGTTCGACAGCGTCGGCGCCAAAACCGGCATGGCGATGGTGCGCGTGCTGTTCAACTTCGCGGACGTCTCCTCAAAGATGTACGACCCGAACAAGCCACAGGATGCGTCGAAGACAATCGACATCCATGGCAAGCCGACGCGCATCCGCATCGCGTCGATTCCCACGTACCCGTTCGGCGTCGACGCCGCCATCCGCCTGCTTCCCAGCAATCAGAGCCGCGTCGACCTGCGCGGTCTCGGCTACGCGCCCGAGCACGAAAAGCTCATCGCCGGTGCCGTCGCCAAGCCCCACGGCATCACCCTGATCGCCGGCCCGACGGGGAGCGGCAAGAGCACCACCCTCGCCGCGATGATCAACGCACTGCCGGAGGATGAGAAGATCATCACGATTGAAAACCCGCCGGAATATCTGCTGCGTGGCCGCACGCAGGTGCCGGCGGATCCCAAGGATCAGGACCGAAACTTCGCCGCCATGATCCGCGCCACGATGCGCACCGACCCCGACGGCATCATGGTGGGCGAAATCCGCGATGCCGAGACGGCGGAGGCGGCGTTTCAGGCGGCGCTCACCGGTCACAAGGTGTTCGGCACCATCCACACGAAAAGCGCCATCACCATCGTGCCGCGCCTGGTCGGCCTCGGGATTTCACCGTCGCTGCTGGCCGATCCGGAGCTGATCGTGTGTCTGATGTTTCAACGCTTAGTGCCGATGCTGTGTCCGCGCTGCGCCGTGCCGCTTCGAGAGCAGCTGACGACGTTCCGGGAGCGCAACGCCGGCTTGTACGAACGCCTGCTCCTCGCGCTCGACCGCGACGAGCGCGCGCTCGCCAACGTGCGTCTGCGAAAGAACGGCGGCTGCAACGAATGCAAAGGCCGCGGGGAAGACGGCCGCGCCGTCGCTGCCGAGGTCGTTTACATGGATCAGCGCGGACGCGAGTTCATTGAGCACGGCGCCTATGCCGAATGGTATGCCCATCTGCTGGCCCAGGGATGGCGTCCGATTCGCGACCATGTGATCGACAAGATCCGCACCGGGCGCGTGTCGCCGCAAGACGCGGAACGCGTGGTCGGTTCGCTCGCTGAATCGGGCATCGGCAACTCCTTCGATTACCGCCAACACTTGAATCGCCTCGGTGGCGAGGGCGCATGACGCTTCCCGTCGAAATTCAGACCGACTTCATCGTCGACTTCGCCCGCCTCGCGAAGTACGGGCCGCAACGCGCCATCAGCGAGATCGAGCGCAGCGCCGTGGGACAGATGCAAGAGGCGGCGCGCGCCATACGTCGCGCGATCGCCCGCGGCGACAACATCGCCGACGGCATGCGCGATTTCTTTCATCCTATCTTGATCGATGCCGCACGCGCCGGTGAGTTGAGCGGAAACCTTCTTGACGCCGTCAAGATCGGCGCGGACGCGGTGCTCAAGCAACACGCCTCGCTTACGAAAATTCGCTCGACCTTGCGATCGCCGATCCTGACGTTTCTCGCCGCGATAGGACTGATCATCTTCATTTCGATCGCCTTCATTCCGGCGATTTCGGAATTCGTTCCTCGCCACAAACTGCCGTTCATGGGCAAGCTCGTCTTCGGACTTGGTGAAGGAGTCAAAACCTGGGGCGCGCCGATTGGCGTCCTGCTGGCCGCCGTATGCGCCTGGACCAGTTGGTCGTTGGCGAATTTTATCGGCGAGCCGCGCAAGCTGCTGGATCGATTCCCGCCGTGGAGCATCTACCGCGAATTTCAGGCGGCGATGCAGATGCTGTACCTGTGTCTGTATCTGCGCAACGGCGTGAAGCTTGAAGCGTCGCTCCTCCATCTGGCGCGTCAGGCCAATCCCTATATCGGTTCGCACTTGCGGAGCATGCGACGCAATCTGGCAAATCCACAAGGCCGCAGCACGGCAGCGGCACTCGATACCGGTCTGATCGGGCAGTCGGAAATGCGCCGCTTTCTCTTGATGGAAGACGCCGAGGACTTCGAGTCGGCGCTGAAGGAAAGCGCAGAACGTTACCTCGAACGCGTGACCAAGAGATTGGACCGCCTGGGAAAGCGCACCGAGTTTGTGGTGAAGATACTAACGAGTGCGCTGGTCGCGGCGATGATCCTGGGAATCATGCAGACCATGCTGAGCGTTGGCATGACGCGGTAATTTTTTGTCCTGCTTTATGTGGTTTTTTATATTTTTTACCACTTAGTTGGAGCCTACCAAGATGTTTTGCAAACGATATGCAATGAGTCGCCGGAAACGCCAATCCGGCTTGGCGATCCTGGATGCCCTCATGTGGGTCGCAATCATTGTCACGATGTCGCTGGGCAGCCTCGCGATCGCGAGGATCGCCTGGGACAACGTGACGGCCTCAAAGACCGTCGAGATGGCGAAACAGATCGCGCAGGGCGCGATCAGCTGGCGCGCGGGACGGTTCAACTACAACGGCATCAGCCTCGCCGATCTCGAATCGCGAGGGTTCCTGCCGCCGGGGTTTGCGGCGCGCGGCACGCCGGTCGGCGGCGCGTGGGGGCTTACCGGCAGCGGCAACTCGATCACGATCACGGCCAGCGGCTTCAACTCCGACACGCACTGCCAGAACGCGTGGGACAAGATCTCAGCGGACGTCTCCACGGGCGGCTGCGCCAGCTCGCAGCTCACCATGACGTTCCAATAGTCCATGCGCATCCAGACCGGCAACATGATGCTGGAAGTAATGTTCGTCGTAGCCGCGATGGCGCTCATGGGCACGGGCCTCTTCGCTAAATACGGCCCCGAGCGTCGTGAAGCTCAAATCGAAATCACGCGCGCCAACGCCCACGGCCTGCTGCAAGCGGCTGCGGACTACTGGTCGGGACACCGCGTCGCTCCACCGAGCGTCTCCGCGTTGATATCAGATGGACTCTACGACGTGTCGCGCACGCCGACGAATCCACTTGGGGGTCCATTCGCTATTCGCATCGACAATATCGGCGCGGGATCCGCGCGCGTCGTCGTATCGGCGACGATCACCGAATCCGGCACGTTGACCGATTGGCAGCAACGCCTCGGAGCAAGCGCCGTCGTGGCGGGCGGTCTCGAGTGGTACGTGCTCGTCCGTGAACAAGCAACCCTCGCCGGCATTCGCAGCGAGACGTTCCGCACGATGTATTAGCGGGAGCGAGCATGCAAAAGGCACGCGGCTTCACGTTGATGGAATTGATGTTCGTGATCGCTATCACGGCCATGCTCGGCTCGGCGATCATCCCGCAACTCATGACGAAAGCCGAAGTTCGTCGGGCCGAGAAGACCGCCGAGGAAATGCGCAGCTGGTTGGAGGCGGGATTAGCTTACTACGCCGCCAACAATGCCTGGCCGGCTGACGCCAACACGCTGGTGACGAATCAATATATGCCGGTAAGCGCACTCACCAACCCTTGGGGATATTCCTACACGCTCGCGGTTGTCGGCAACCAACTGCAGGTCTCGACGACGTTCGAAAAGCATCCCAATATCGGCGTCGAGAAGCTGCCGCTCTCCTCCGCCACCGGCAATGTTGTCAGCGCGGCTAGCACCGTACCGGGAACGGAGAGTTCTCACTCCCGTCTGCTCAACCGCTACGGCGACAACGGTCAAAACTTGATGCAGGCGACGCTCGACATGGGCGGCTTCGCGGTCGACAACGCCACGGCGATCAACGTCCAGTCTGGCACGACGCTCAACATCAACAACGGCCATACCCGTGCCAATCAAGGCATCACCGCCATCAGCGCGAACGGTTCCACCGTCGGCATCGATGTTCGGGACAGCGGCGGCGGCGCCAACACCGCGCAGCGATCGTTCGAGGGATCGATCAGTGTCAACGATATTTATCTGCGCAGCATCGCCGGTGAGCAGTGGTTATCATCGCGGCTTCCTAACTTGGTGCACAAAGGCTCCTACAACGTCTCGAACGGCACCGTGATTACCAAACCTAGCTGTCCCGGTGGCGGAATCCCGCGCATCTATCTGACTCTCGGCGTGCAGCAGTTCGTCGATACGAATACCAACAATTGGGCTGCGACGGCTCCGCTGGTGAACGACCTCGGCGGCAGCTGGCAGATGGATTTTCGCGTTTATTGGTGGGATGGCTCGTCCGCGGATGATCGCAGTCGACTTCTTGCCCAGACGTACTGCTATTACGCGGTTTGAAAAGGATACATGGCAAACGGCCTTTACACGGTTATCTTGAAACCCACCAAGCTTTGCAACGCGGATTGCAACTATTGCTGCGCGCCGCCGGACGGCGCGCCGCGCTGGTCGATGGATGATTTCCAAAAGATCTTCGCCAAGCTTGCGCCGCATCTCGCTGACCAAGCGGTATTACTCTGGCACGGCGGTGAGCCGATGGTGCTGGGTCCGGATTTTTATCGTAAAGCCTACGCGCTCGTACGCTCGCATAAACCGGGGATCCGCTTCTCGCTTCAAACCAACCTGCTGTTATACGACCGCCGGCGATGGCGCGATGTCATGCTGAACGTCTTCGACAACAGCGTATCGACGAGCTACGACCCCGACGGCGGCCGGACGTTGAAGGGCAACGCGCAAGCCTACACGTCGCGCTTCTTCACCAAGCTCGAGCAGGCGCTTGCCGACGGCATCCGCCCCACCGTCATCGGCACGTTCGGATCCGAGAACGCCTCGACGGCAGAAAAGCTGTACGACATGAGTCTCGGATACGGTGACGACGCCTTCACCATCCGCCTCAACTACCGCTACCCCGTCGGCCGCGCACGTGGGCAAGGCGCGCTCATCGCGCCGGAAGAATACGGCGCCATGTTGGTTCGACTCTACGACCGCTGGATCAGCGAGATGCCGACGTTCACGGTGATTCCTCTCAGTCAGATGCTGACGAAGGTTCTCGGCATCAAAGGAGGCCGCTGTCCCTGGACCAAAAGCTGCGGCGGACGCTTTCTTGCAATCGAGCCGAACGGCGACACCTACCAATGCGGCGAGTTCTCCGATCTCGGCGATCCCGACTACCGCTTCGGCAATATTTGGCAGGATGACGTCGGAACAATGCTGGGATCGCGTCCCGCCGTCATGATCCAGCGTCGACGCGTTGCCGTGCCGACCTCGTGCACGACCTGCCGTCACTTCGGCGAATGCGAAGGTGGATGCATGCGCGATTCGGTGCTGTACAACGGCGACATTGCCGGCAAGTTCTATTACTGCCAGTCATGGATGATGGTCTTCGACCGCATCAAGGCGTCGATCGCAAGCGGCGAGGCCGATGCCATGATTCGTCGCTATCACGTGAATCCCGATGTCGTACGCGCCAGGCTTGCAGCGTAAGCGGGTCATTACCGCCTACGTGAAACCGACCAACGCCTGCAACATCGGCTGCACGCACTGCTATCTGTCGGAAGCGGTGCGTGCCGACCATGCCCGGATGAGTCTTACCGTTCTTGAGACTGCAGCCAGAATGCTGCAAGAGATGGCCGCGCGAGGACACGCGGACGTGTCGGTGCTGTGGCACGGCGGCGAGCCGATGACGCTGCGTCCGTCATGGTACGAGCATGCAGGTCGGGTGCTGGACGAGATTTTGCCGACACGCCAGGAATCGATGCAGACGTCGCTGATCCCCTATGACTCCCAATGGGCGGAGCTGGTACACCGCCGCTTCCAAGGCGGACTCGGCAGCAGCATGGACTTTCGCACGCGCCACATCAAAGGAAGCAGTGAGGCGTATCAGGAACTATGGCTACGGAAGGTCGAGCATGCGCGCGCGGACGGCATTCATGTCGTCCCGGGCATCGTTGTCAGCCGCCACGAAATCGGTCGCGCGCACACCATGGTGGCGTGGATGGAGGCGCATGGATTCGACACCTTTAATGTAGAGCGCTTCAACGCCTTCGGCTCTCATCATGCCGAGTGTCCGACGAACGCCGAGCATGCAGCCTTTCTGCGAGATCTGTTCGATGCCGTCATGTCGCGTTGGCGCGCGGGCGTGTATATCGAAGTCCGGGTGCTCCATGCCGCGCTGGGCGGCGTGATGCGCGGCGTTCCCGGCGATCGATGGGGCACCACCTGCCAGAGCGATTTCGTCGTGATCGAACCGGACGGATCGATCAACAGCTGCCCGGATCGCGCCTCGCACGAAGCGCCGCACGCCAACGTCTCGAACGGATATCCCGGACTGATGGAATCGGCGGACCGTCGGCGCTGGATACGCGTTCAGGCGGTCGGCCATCGCAACGATCACTGCGCGCACTGCGAGTATCAACGCTGGTGCCG